>JAABUQ010000191.1_pt1 | contig 133981 bp, 127 predicted proteins | sample 5560001 | NCBI WGS metagenome assembly JAABUQ01 (sample SAMN10711888, study PRJNA513371) | rock metagenome | isolation source: Antarctica rocks | place: Antarctica: Victoria Land, Finger Mt nord | collected 2015-12-18
CGGCGTCGCTCAGTCGGGCCGCCCCGGCGGGACGGATCTCTCCGCCGGCGCGAACGTGCAGGCCGATGCCCTCGGCATCGATCGCTTCCTGGAGCGCCGCGACACGCGCGGGAATGCTCAGCGGGTCATAGCCAAATCCGGCGCCTACGTGTGGAGTGGCGGTGACCTCGCGTACGCCATCGCTGACCAGACGCCGCGAGAACTCAAGGCTCTGGCTCAGGTGGCGGGCACCGTCATCCACCCCCGGCAGCAGGTGCAGGTGCAGATCTACATGGAACATTTTTTTCTTCCCTTCCAGCGGATCCTCGGTGTCCGTCCGTTCGCGCTCTTGGTGTGCGTCCGAGGCTAACAGCGACGGCGACACGGCTGGCCGCGTGCTCGTGCCGGTCACCGCTTCTTCACAACGGGGCGGCCAGGGTCCATCATGAGTTCGCCCTTGCCGCCCAGAGCCCCCTCCAAGATCTTTGAGTCCCGCACCGAATCCTGGCAACAGGCGGGCCTTCTACGTCAGCTGCACCGTCAGCTGAGCCCTGAGGTGGTCAGGCGCGCGCGCCTGGAAGCGCCGCCGCTCATCGCCCTGTTCGTGGCCGTGGTGCTCGCCTACGATCACCGGCAGTCGTGGTTTGGACTGGACACACCGGTGCGCGTGGTCACGGTGGTCGCCCTCCTGGCTCTGGGCTGGGCCATCGCCCGCGACGTCGGACGCGCCCTGGGCCCCGCGCTGTTTCGGCGCATGGATCCGGCCACGGCGGGGACGGCCGGGTTCGTGGTGCGCCTCACGCTCGCTGGAGTGGCGCTCGTCGTCGCCCTGCGCACCGCGGGCATCGACCCCAGGACGCTGGCCGTGGGCGGTGCATTCACGGCGGTGATCTTCGGGCTCGGTGCTCAGCAGACGCTGGGCAACGTGATCGCGGGAACCGTGTTGCTGAGCGCGCGCCCGTTTCGCGTGGGCGAGCGCGTGCGCCTGCAGGCCGGAGCGATCGGCGGACAGGTCGAGGGCGTCGTGAGCAACCTGGGGCTGCTGTACACCACCTTTGCCACTGGCGAAGACCTCACCATGGTGCCCAACAGCCAGGTGCTCAACGCGGCCGTGATGCCGCTGCGCGAGCCCGAGTCGGTCGACCTGCGCGCGCGCCTGCGCCCAGGGGTCACACCGGGGGACCTTCAGCGGCTGCTCGAGGCCTCCTTGAGCACGCCGATACGCAACGCGCCGCGCATCACCCTGGAGGAACTGGACGGCGAGGAGGTCATCGTGCGCATCGCGGCCACACCCCAGCTGGCCGCTGACGGACCCGATCTGGCCACCGAGTTGCTGGCCATCGTCTCTCTCCAGACGCGAGTTCCCGACGGCGGCCGCGAGGCGTCCAACGGAGGGCGCGGGTCCACTCCCGACGGTTCCTCCGGTCAGGGCGCACCTGGCGGGTCGTCGGGCGCTGACGCGCCGCAGGAGCCTCGTGGCGCGCGGCACCCGCCGCCGCCGGAGCGGCGTCCCTAGGTGTCGTTCCTCGAGCACGCCGCAACACCAGCGTGCTCGATGACCTGCTACCGTCGCAGGCGTCTGGCCGGCACCAATGTCCGGCGAAAGAAGTGCAAGCGCTCGCAGGTCGAAGCTCTAGCAGCATCCTCCGCGTCGCAGCACACATTATGTGGAGGAGACCCACATGCCTACTGGCACCGTGAAGTGGTTCAGCGACGACAAGGGGTTCGGCTTCATCACCCCTGACGACGGCGACAAGGACCTCTTCGTTCATCACACCGGCATCAACGGCGACGGCTACCGTTCGCTGCAGGAGGGCGCGAAGGTGACCTTCGACGCCGAGCAGGGCGACAAGGGACCCAAGGCGGTCAACGTCAACGCTCTGTAGCCAGGGCGCCACTAGAGAGCCTGCGAGGGCCCGCCCACGGCGGGCCCTCTTCTTTTCTAAAGCCCCCGGCGACGTCGGCCGGGCGGGCCCCGGCGGCGGGCGGGCAGCCCCGCCCCGCCCTAGAATCGCCGTGTAGCGCGCACGTTGCGCAACCTTTCCCCCGCGTTCCGGGCCCCTCAGCGCTTGTCGACCAACGCCACACCCATGAGGACTCCGGGCGCGCTGCTCGCCCGTACCCAGGCGCTGCGTCGGCTGCGCTCGCGGGGCTTTCCCGTGGGCGGGCCGGCGCTGGCGCGGGTGGCGCTCGCGGCCATCGTGTTGGTGAGCCTGCTCGTCGTGGTCGTGGCCGCCGACCGGCCGAGCTTCCTCACGCCGGCCTCCCGCACGGGCTTCTTCCCCGCGTGGATCGCCGGGCCACTGGGCGGCCTGTGGCCGCAGTTCACCGAGGATCCGAACGCCTACCGCTACGTCTTCACGTTCGCGATCGTCGGCATGTACGCGTGCTACGTCGTGGCCATCGTGCACGCGCCTCGCCTGCGTGCGCGCTGGGCGATCGGCACCGTCCTGGCCGTGCATCTAATTTTCCTGCTGTCGCCGCCGCTGTCGCTGACGGACATCTTCAACTACATCAACTACGGGCGTATGGGAGTGATCCACGGCCTCAACCCGTACGTGACCACTCCGATGCTCGAGCCCCACAGCGACCCGGCCTTCGACCTGAGCAACTGGCACAGCCTGCTCAGCCCCTACGGTCCGCTGTTCACGATCTTCACCTTCGCGCTGGTGCCCCTGGGGGTCGCCGCGTCCTTTTGGACCTTGAAGGTGGTGCTCATGGTGGCGAGTCTGGGCACCGTGGCCCTGGTGTGGAAATGCGCCCGGCTGCTCGGCCGTGATCCCCTCATGCCCGTGGTCTTCGTGGGACTCAACCCCATCGTGCTCGTATGGGGACTGGGCGGCGACCACAACGACTTCCTCATGGTGTTCTTCATCGTGCTGGCGATCTACCTGCTGCTACGTGCGGGGGCCATCCCCGGGGCGGTGAGCGACGGCCTGGGTGACAGCCGATCGCCCGCGGCGCCCGCCTTTCCGTCGCTGGCCGGGGTCGCCGGGGCATCCGCCACGACCCTCCCCTCGTCGGACTCCGAACGCGAGCCGGGCCATGGTCTGGGCTCGAGGCTGCGGGGCGCGTTGTGGCCCCTACCTTGGTGGGAGCTGGGCGCGGGCGTCACGCTGATCGTTGCCGTCGCGATAAAGGCGTCGGCCGCCGTGCTGCTGCCCGTCGTCCTCATCGGTCTCCTGGCCCGCCCGCGCCGGCTCGCCGGGGTGCTGGTGGGGATGCTGCTGGCGGGCCTCGTGCTGGGTGTGGCCTCCTACGCCGCCTTCGGTGCCCACCTGCCCGATCTCACCACTCAGAGCCGGCTCGTCACCGTCATGGCCCTGCCGAACCTGCTCGGACTGGCCCTCGGGCTCGGAGGCGAGACGGTGGGCCTGCGCGTGGGCGTGACCGCGGTGCTCGTGCTCGTGGTGCTGGCGGTCGGCGTGCGCGCGTGGCGCCGAGGAGAGCTCATCGCCATGACCGGCTGGGCCACCATCGCGCTGATCGTCACGCTCAGCTGGGTGCTGCCCTGGTACGCGCTGTGGATGCTGCCCCTCGCGGCCCTGGGGGGCTCGCGCCGCCAGCGCCGGGTGGTGCTGATCGTGGGCGCGTACCTGATCTTTGCCTGGGTGCCCGTGATGGCGGACCTCTTCAACCTCGTGGGCTTCAATCCCAACTCGACACCGCTGGCCAAGCAGCACCAGCTGGAGACCAAGAACCTCCTGCACTGAGAGCGGGCCGCAGGTCGCCGGGGGACGGGATTCGTCGTGGGCGCCGAGCCGGCGGGTCGGGCTACTCACCTTCCGGCGGGCGCCGGTCTCGCTTGCGGTCTGCGCGCGTGCGCTTGAGAGCCATGCGTCGGTCGCGTGCGGCCCGCGAGGGCCTGGTGGGCCGGCGCGCCCGAGGCGTGGCCATGGCGCCCCGCAGGCGCTCGGCCAGGCGCTCGAGGGCCAGCTCGCGATTGCGGGCCTGCCCCCGCGAGTCCTGAGCGACGGCGCTTATGCGGGGTCCCACGCGGGCGACGATGCGCCGGCGCTGCTCGTCGCTGAGCGAACGCGAGTAGACCACGTCAAAGGTGGCCTGGACCCGCGAAGCGGTGACGTTGGCGTGCTGGCCGCCGGGTCCCGATGACCGGCTCGTGCGCAGGGCGATCTCGCTCAGCGGGATGCGCAGCTCGCGCGTGACCTGCAGATGCTCAGCGGCCACTCGCCCGGGCCTCCTACGCCACGGCGCCTACTGCGAAACGGCGCCGTGGCCGCCGCTCTCGCCCTCGGGGCGACGTCCGTCGCGTCCCACGTAACCGTCCTTTCCGCCCACGCACAGGTAGGTGGCCGGCACCTCGGAGACGTTGCGCAGCCCGCGCACCGTCTGTGCGTCCACGCGGGCCAGGGCACCCGGGCCGAGCAGATGCGTGGAGCCGTCCTGAAAGGAGAACTCGATCGTACCCTCATAGACGAAGTACAGCTCCTGCTGCTCGTCGTGGTAGTGGTTCCCGGTGGAGTAGCCCGGCGGCATCACGATGGCGTTCACGCCGAAGGCGTCGACGCCCAGGGCCGGGCGGACCTTGCGAAAACCGGGCCCTTCGCCCAGGACGTCCAGATGGGCGACGGCGTACCCGTCGCCCTGCACCACTGCATCGGTTGGGGGGGCTTTCATCGCGGCTTCCTCTCTCTCGTGGCCGGCACTGTCCTGCACGCCGGCCATGCTAGGGAGGCGAGGAGCTAGTGGTCGGCCACGTGGCCGCCCTCGGGGGACAGTGGCCGCTGCTCCGCGGCCCAGCGCTCCAGGCCTCCGGTCATGGTGTAGGCGTCATAGCCGGACGCCCGGAAGGCCTGGGCGGCCATGGCCGAGCGCGCTCCCAGGCGACAGTAGAACACGACGGGTCGCTCGCGATCGATGCTCTCGGCCTCGGAGGCCAGCCGCTCGAGCTCGATGTGGCGCGAGCCGGGCATGTGGCCGGCCTCGCGCTCGTAGCCCTCGCGCACGTCGACGATCTGCAGGTCGGGAGTCCTCTCCTGCCAGCTGAGCACGCGCTCGGGATCGACGTCCAGGTCGGGGTGGCTGAAGGTGCTCACGCGTTCAGCCTAGCCGTGGCGCGCGGTCTTGCGCGGGCGAGACCCGGCTCGCCTCAGGGACGCAGGCGCTCGCGTGGGTCGCGGTGCAGGTCGTGGACGATCAGCTCATGGGCGCGCGCCGCCCAGTCGCACAGCAGCGGGCGCGTGTCGCGCGGGTCAATGATCTCCTCGACGCTGAAGCGCTCGGCCGTGCGAAACGGTGAGCGCACTGCGTCCAGGCGCTCGGTGATCTGGCGGCGCAACTCCTCGGGGTCCTGCGACTCAGCCAGCTCGCGCCGGTAGGCGGCCTCCAGGCCACCGGCGATGGGCAGCGATCCCCAGTCTCCTGACGGCCAGGCGTAGCGCAGGTTCAGGCGCGATCCATCGCCGTGACCGGCGCCCGCCACGCCGTAGACCTTGCGCACGAGCACAGAGACCCACGGCACGCGCGCCTGATGGACCGCGCACAGGGCGCGCGCCCCGCGACGCATCGTGTTCTGGCGCTCGGACTCGGTGCCGATGACAAATCCAGGTTGATCGACGAGGTTGACCACGGGCAGATGGAACTGGTCGCACATGTCCACGAAGCGCACGAGCTTGTCCGCAGCGTCTGCGGTCATCCCGCCGCCGTAGTGCACGGGGTCAGAGGCCATCACTCCCACCGGTCGGCCGTCAAGGCGCGCCAGGCTGGTGATCAGCGATCGCCCCGCTCGTGGAGCCAGCTCGAACACCGAGCCGCGGTCCAGGACGGCCGTCAGGATGTCGCGCATGCGGTAGGGGCGCCGGCTGTCGCGAGGCACTATGTCGAGCAGCGCCGCCTCGCGGCGCTCGGGAGGATCGTCGGCCGCCCGGCACGGAGGAGCCTCCCACACGCTGGCCGGCATGTAGGAGAGAAAGCGTCGCAGCTGCGCGAGCGCGTCGTCCTCGTCGGCGGCCTCGTTGTCCACGGCTCCGACGCGCGTCTGGGCGCGCGAGCCGCCCAGCTGTTCCTTGTCGGGGGACTCGCCCATGGCCGCGGCTACGACAGGTGGTCCGGCGATGAACAGCTGCGCGGTGCCGCGCACCATCACCGAGAAGTGCGACATCACCACCCGGGCCGCACCGAGACCGGCTACCGGGCCCAGGGCAGCGGCCACCACCGGCACCCGCGACAGGTTGGCCACCACGAGGTCAAATCCGGGGAGAGGAGGCACGTAGGTGAAGCCCATGTCCTCCAGCGACCTGACCGAGCCGCCGCCGCCGGTGCCGTCGACCAGGCGCACGAGTGGGATGCGCATGTCGTGGGCCAGGCGCTCGGCCCACGAGTTCTTGGACCAGATCGCGGCGTCGGCCGCGCCACCGCGGACCGTGAAGTCGTCCGCCTGCACGGCGACGCGTCGCCCGTCGATGCGGCCCTGGCCGACGAGCATGTTGGCGGGCGTGAAGTCGGTCAACTCACCATTCTCATACTGGCCGCGTCCCGCCAGCATGCCGGTTTCGTGAAAGGTGTCGGGGTCAAGCAGGCGCTCGACACGCTCGCGGACGGTCAGGCGCCCGCTCGCTCGCTGGCGCGCGACCCGCTCAGCGCCCCCCATCCGGCGGGCCAGCGCCTCGCGGCGGCGCAGCTCCTGCAGCTCCGGTTCCCACGTCATGAGGCCGCGCAGCATACGCGGGGACACGTCAAGCGCCCTCACGGGAGGCCGGTGAAGACCTGCCACCATCTGTAGGTATGTGGCCCCGGCGCGCGCCCATCACGTTGGCCGTGGCCGCGCTGTGCTGCGTGAGCGCCGGCTGTGGCAAGGCGACCCAGGCGGCGTCGGCGCCACAGACCCCTCCGACGTCCGCCGCGCCGGCGCCGCCACCCTCAGGGCCGGTCCCCCCGCTACCGCGCTCGCACGGAGCCATCACGCTGCCCACGCCGGGGCCCACCGGGCGGGCCGCCGATCCGGCGGCGGTGACGGTCATCCGCTCGTGGTCGGACACGCTGCGCTCGGGCGATGTGGCCGGAGCGGCACGCTACTTTGCCCTGCCCAGCCGCATGATCAACCTCGCCGCCAACGGGACCGCGGCGGTGATCGCCATTCACACGCGCGGCCAGGCCCGGGCGGCCAACGCCACGCTGCCCTGCGGCGCGCGCTATCAGTCCTCCGATCAGCGTGGCGCGTACGTCAACGTGCGCTTCAAGCTCTCCTCCCGCCCAGGGCCCGGGGGCGGCTGCCAGGGCGGATCGGGTACCGCACGGGTGAACTTCGTCGTCCGCTCAGGACGCATCGTCGAATGGATCCGCGCCCCCCAGGATGCGACCGACGGAGGCCCTGGCGGCTCGACGCCAACTCCGGCGCCTCCAGGTGGGCAGACCCCTCCCGGTGGTCAGACGTCCAAGTCGGCGCCGGTGGTCTGACTGGACGCCGGTGGTCTGCCCGGACGCCGGTGGACGCCGGCGTCGCGCGCAGCCCAAGCGATTCCCGGACCGGGCACCGGTAGCGACGATCCGGACCGCGATCGCGGACCGGGGCGCGGCTAGTAGCGCCGCGTGGGCTCGTCGTAGGGGTCGCGCTCGACCACGCGCTCGCGCGTGGTCGCGGGACGGCGTGCGTCGTACACGAACAGGTAGAGCAGCGAGAGCACGAGCCCCAGGATGCCCACGATCATCAGGATCAGGCCCACCGTCTGCAGCGATATGCCCGAGATGCTGGTGGTGATGGCGTACCGCAGGATGGCGCCGACGGCAATCAGGAATATCGAACTGCCGTAGGACACGACACGAACGCTACCGGACTCAGGCGACGCCCGCCCACGATGGCCTTCACTCCCCACCGGGACGCGCGGCCACGGCCGAATGTTCGGCCCGCTCTTTAGTGAACCGCGTCGGGATCTGGCCGCGACTACTAGGATCCCGCAGAATGCTCACCGCGAGGTCCAAGCCGAGGCCCAGACCCCTCGCCGGGAAGGGTCCTCAGCACCTCCAGCATTGGCGTTCGGCGCGACGTTCTCTTCGCGCGCGGGGTAGTTGAATGCCGGGCCCACGCTCGTCAGGTCCGTCGACGCCGCCGCCGCTGCGGCGCATAGGCCTGGCCGCCCTGCTCGCTCTCTCGGCGGGGCTCGTCGCCGTGGTGCTGGCGCAGGGCTTCAGTGCCTCCTCCCCGGTCAAGGTCATCGAGCAGGTCGTGCTCGGCCTTGCGGTCGTGTGCGTGCTCGTGGGGGGGGCCGCGCACATGGCCGTGCGTTTGGCCGGCTGGCGCGACCCCGAGTCCGAGGTCGAGTTCGACGCGCTCGTGCGCCACTCCGAGCAGCTGGCGCGTGAGGGCCTGGCCGCCGATCCGCGTGAATCTGAGTTCATGGCCCTGGACCCGCTGGATAACGAGGACTTCGACGAGCTCGTTCGCGACGCTCTCGACGAGTTGCCGGACCTGCTGCGCAACGCGCTCAGACACGTTGCCGTGGTCATCTCCGACGACGGAGGGCGGCGAAATCTATACGGCCTCTACCAGGGCGACGGGGCTCATCAGGACGACACGATCGATCGTCTGGTCATCTTCCGAGACACCCTGCGACGAGACTTCGCTCACGATCCCGAGGTGCTTCGCGAACAGGTCGTGCGCACCGTCCGCCACGAGCTCGCTCATCACGTGGGCTTTGACGAGCTTGGGGTGGGCCGGCTGGACCTCTTCTAGGACGGCCCGCGCCGTACGTCCCTCAGCGTGCGGGCATGCGCAGCGCGCCGTCGAGGCGGATGACCTCACCGTTGAGCATGCGGTTCTCGACGATGTGACAGGCCAAAGCCGCGTACTCGGCGGGCATCCCCAACCGGGAGGGAAACGGCACCTGGGCTCCCAGGGCCTCGCGCGCCGCTGGGGGCAGGGCCGCCAGCAGCGGGGTGTCGAATAGTCCCGGAGCGATGGTGCATACGCGCACTCCGGCGCCCGACAGGTCGCGCGCGGCGGGTAGCGTCATGGCGACCACACCGCCCTTGGAGGCGGAGTAGGCGACCTGGCCGACCTGGCCGTCGTAGGCCGCGATCGAGGCGGTGTTGATGCACACGCCGCGCTCGCCGTCATCGGCCGGGTCGGTTTCGAGCATGGCCGACGCGGAGAGGGAAAGCACGTGGAAGGTGCCCACCAGGTTTATGTCGAGCACCTTGCGGAAGGGCTCGGGCGCGTGTGGACCCCGCCGGGAGGCGACCTTCTCGGCCCAACCGATGCCCGCGCAACTGACGCTGATGCGCAGGCCTCCCGGCGCTTGCGCGGCCTGCGCCACCGCTTTCTCGAGCTCACCGGCGACGGTGACGTCGGCGTGCACGAAGCGCGCCGGGTCGCCCAGCTGCGCGACCAGGGCCTGCCCCGCCCGATCGTTGACGTCGGCCACGAGCACGCGCGCGCCGCGCTCGTGCAGGGCGCGCGCCGCCGCCTCCCCGAGCCCCGACGCCCCGCCCACGACGAGCGCGCCGCTTTCCTTGATCCTCATGCGCGCGGCCGCTCTGGTGGCTGCGCCGCGTCGGGCGCGCCCGGAGTCGACGGTGTCCTGCCGGCCACAGACAGAGCGAACAGGCCGTGTGGGTCGGTCAACCACGCTTCGAGGCCGAGTCCCGCTGCGTGCAGGTCGGCCTCCACGCGCCGGCGTGTGAACTTCGCGCTGATCTCGGTGCGAAGTTGCTCACCGGCGGCGAAGCTGACCTGCAGGTCGAGAGCGCCGATCAGCACGGTCTGCGGGCGCAGCGCGCGCAGGCGCATCTCCACCCACTCGTGCTGGCGGTCATAGAACGCCACGTGCTCGAAGGCCCCGACGTCGAAGTTGGCCTGAAGCTCACGGTTGAGGACATGCAGCACGTTGAGGTTAAACTCGGCTGTGACCCCGGCCCGATCGTCATACGCGGCTTCGATCACCGCAGCATCCTTGACCAGGTCGGTACCCATCAGCAGACGGTCCTGGGGGCCGAGCAGCGCGGCCAACTGGCGCAGCAATCGGCGTCGGCTGCCCGGGGTGAAGTTGCCGATCGTGCCTCCCAGAAAGGCCACCACGCGTGGTCCGACCGGTGGCGGGATGCGTCCGAGGTGGCGTTCGAAGTCACCCACGACCCCGTGGACTCCCAGCCCCGGATACTCGGCCACGAGCTCGGCGGCGCAGTCGCGTACCATGCTCTCGGTGACGTCGAGGGGCACGTAGCGCTCCAGTTGCCCCGCGGCCTGCATGGCGTCGAGGAGCACGCGTGTCTTGGCCGCGGTGCCGGACCCCAGCTCGACGAGCTCCACCGCCCCGGTCCGGGCCACCAGCTCGGCGGCCCGCTCGGCCAGGATCGCGCGCTCGGTGCGGGTGGGGTAGTACTCCGGTTGCTCGCAGATGCGATCGAACAGGGCCGCGCCGCGGGCGTCGTAGAGGTGTTTGGGGGAAAGCTCCTTGAAGGGGCGGGTGAGCCCGTCGAGCACGTCGTCGGCCAGCGAGCGCTCCGGCCCGACATCCAGCGCACAGTCGATGTGGATGAGCTCGCCGGCCGCGCCGGGCGCGGCGATCATGCGTCCTGGGCGAGTCGCACACCCGCGAATATCTGGCGCCGCTGAGGGAGGTCCCAGTTGCGCAGGGTCGGCGTGGCCACGCGCGCGGCGGTCGCCCACGAGCCGCCCCGCAGGACCCGGTGCGCCGAGCCGAAGAAGACCTGCGAGTACTCGCGATAGGGGTGGGCCCAGAAGCCGCGGTAGCCGTCGAAGGCGCTGGCCGTCCACTCCCAGACGTCGCCCAGCATCCCCACTGCCCCGCACGGAGCAGTCCCCCGGGGATGGGTGCCCACCGGGGCGGTGCCGAACAGGCGGTGGTCGAGCAGGTTGGCGTGCGCGTCGGTGACGGGCTCCTCTCCCCACGGCCAGCTGCGCGTCTGAGAACTGTGCTGGTCCCAGGTCGCCGCCTTTTCCCACTCGATCTCGGTGGGCAAGCGTGCGCCGTGCGCACGCGCGAAGGCGTCGGCCTCGAACCAGCTCACATGGACGACCGGCCGGTCGGGGTGGAGCGCCTCCCAGCCCCCCACGCGCCACTCGAAGACCGGTCGCCCGGCCAGGCTGAGCGCCGGTCCGCCCACGGGCGGGTTCGGTGCGCGGCCTGCGGGCGGGTCCGTGACCCAGCCCCCCGGGTGGGTGATGTCGTACTCCTCCTTCCAGGCCCAGCCCTCGTCTGACCACCACTCCCGGCGCTCGTAGCCGCCGCCTTCGGCGAAGCGCAGCCAGGTGGCGTTGGTCACCGGCGTGCGTCCCAGGCGAAACGCGGCGAGCTCGGCTCGCTGGCGCGGGCGCTCGTTGTCGTAGGAGAAGCGTCCCGCGGGCGCCCCGAGCGAGAACGGCCCGCCGGGAACCTCGACGTACTCGAGCCCGCTGTGCCCGCTGCCCGAACGCGGGCCGTGTCGCAGTCCCGCCGGGCGGTGGCCGACAAGCCGCGCCAAGCCGAGGGTCTGGAGCATGGTCTCGTGATGCTGATGCTCGTGCTGGATGACCATCTCGTGCACCACCCCGTCGCCCGCTCCCCGCTCGTCCAACACGCCACGGGTGCGCTCGCGCACCTGTTCGAGGTAGGAGTGCGCCTCGTCGCAGTCCAGCAGGCGGATGTCTCCGCGCGCCGCACGCGGGGTCTCGAAGGCGTCATAGAGCTCGGCCATGTCGGGGCGTAGCAGCTCGGTCCCGCTCAGGCGGTGCACGAGCCACAGATCCTCATAGGCGGCGATGTGACCGAGGTCCCAGACCAGCGGGCTCATGAGCGGGGAGTGCACGGCCTCCAGGTCGTGGCGAGACAACGATCGCGCGAGCTCGAGCGTGACCGCGCGGGCCTGATCCAGCCCAACGAGGATCGCCTGCGGATCGGCGGTTACAGGGTCTTGCAGGGTGGCGGTGGCCATGCGTGGGCGCAGAGTGAGCGGTGGGCGACTGGGGCGAGCGCGCCAGCACCCGATCTGCCTTCTAACCCTACAGGTGGGCTTGCTCGGGTGGGACTTGCGCCCGCACCAGCGGCTCCGCTCCGAGGTCCCGATCCGGCGTTGGCTGCTCGTTCCAGCGCCACAGCACGCGCCGCTCGCGCTCGTGACCGAGGACGCTGATCGCGCCCGTGGACAGGGCCAGGAGCGCGCCGGCCGCGGCCTCGAGGCCGACCCATCGCGCGCCGAGCACACGCAGCACGTGGCCGTGGGAGAAGACCGCCACCGAGCCGCGAGCCTGCGCGAGATCGGCCAGCAGGCTGTCCACCCGCGCCCCGACGGCAGCGGCGGACTCCCCCCCGGGGCTGCCGTCCCGCCACAGGTCCCAGTCGGGTCGCTCGCGGCGGATGTCCCTGGTCGTGCGGCCCTCGTAGGATCCGTAATCCCACTCCGTGAGCTCGTCGCGCACCTCGGCGTGCGCGTCCAGTCCGGCGAGAAGGCAGGTCTCGCGCGCCCGCGCCAGCGGACTGACCAGCACGCGCGCGGGCCGAAAGCCCCTCAGCGGACCGCGCAGGCCGCGCGCCACCTCGCGTCCGGTGTCGGTCAGCGCCAGGTCGGTGCGCCCCGTGTGCTGACCGCTCAGCGACCAGGCGGTCTCGGCGTGGCGAACGAGCACCAGCTCGAGATCGCCGTCGGCGTCGGGTTGGGAGGGGGAACCCGGCGCGCCAGCGGCTCGGGGCTGCGCGGACAGCGAGCGCCCAGCCGCCTCGCTCACCGGCGCACCGGCGGGGGGTGGGCGGCGTCGTCGCAGATGATGTGCAGGCGTCCGAAGCGCAGCAGGCTGGCGGGCACATGGCGGTCGGGCCCGGTGAGCACGGCGGCGAGAGCGTCCGCCTTACCCGCGCCGCTGACCAGCAGCACGGTGCGGGCCGCGGCGCGCAGCATCGGCATGCTCAGGGTGACCCGCTCGGGAGGCGGCTTGGGTGCGTCGAATACCGCCAGGCACGGCTCGTCCTCGGCGAGCACCTGGGGGTATCCGGGAAAGAGCGATGCCGTGTGCCCGTCCTCGCCCAGGCCCAGCAGGGCCAGGTCGAGCTCGGGCATGGAGCGCTCGCCGGCGGGCATCCGCTCGCGCAGCTCGACGGCGTAGCGCCGGGCGGCCTCCGCGGCGCCCAGCTCGCCCGCGATCCGGTGCTCGCACGGAGGCGGGAGGGACCGCTCGGCGATCGCCGCGAGCAGGCTGTCGGCCACCATGCGGTGGTTGCTGTCGGGATCGTCGGGCTCCACGCAGCGCTCGTCCCCGTACCAGAGGTCGACGTCGGCCCACCCGTCGAGCATGCCCGCCAGCAGCTGGTAGGCCTTGCGGGGGGTGCTCCCCCCCGCCAGCGCGACGTTGGCCCGCCCGCGCCGCGCCTGGGCCGCGCCGATGACCTCAGCGATCTCGCCCGCCGCGCGATGGGCGGCCGCGTCGCCGTCGGCGACGGTGGTCAGGCGGGTCACGAGTCCTCGATGCCCGTGCGCAGGGTGGACGCCTTCATGCTGGCCGACAGGGACTCCTGGTCGGCCGCCCCCTGGAGGTCGGAGCGAATTACGTGCATCACCGCGTTGATCAGCGCCAGGTGGGTGAAGGCCTGAGGGAAGTTGCCCAGATGGCGACCCGAGCGGGGGTCGATCTCCTCCGCGTACAGGTCGAGGGGGCTGGCGTAGGAGAGCAGCTTCTCGCACAGCTGGCGCGCGCGCCGGTGCTCGCCGATCTCCGACAGCGCGGACACCAGCCAGAAGGAGCAGATGGCAAAGCTGCCCTCCTCGCCGGCCATGCCGTCGTCGGTCTCGGACACCCGGTAGCGCAGGACGAGACCATCCAGGGTGAGCTCGTCGGCCACCGCCAGCACCGTGGCGCGCACGCGCTCGTCGTCAGGACTCAAGAAGCGCACCAGCGGCACCAGTAGCACCGAGGCATCGAGCGCCGTCGAGTCGTAGTGCTGGACGAATACGCCGCGGTCATCGACGCAGCGCTCGAGGATCTCCTCGCGGATCTCGTCCGCGGCGGCCTGCCAGCGCTCGACCTTCTCGGCGTCCTCGCGCAGCAGGGCCAGGCGCGCGCCGCGGTCACAGGCCACCCAGCACATGAGCTTGGAGGAGGTGAAGTGGCGGGGTTCACCGCGTACTTCCCAGATCCCGCGGTCGGGCTCGCGCCAGTGCTCGATGGCGCACTCCACCTGGCGGCACAGGGTCGGCCACACCCGGTCGGGGAGGCCGTCGCGCGACTTGGTGTGCAGGAACACCGAGTCCAGGACCATGCCCCAGACGTCGTGCTGATTCTGGTTGTACGCCCCGTTGCCCACGCGCACCGGGCTGGCCCCCTCGTACCCCGAGAGGTGATCGAGGGTGCGCTCGGTGAGATCGTGCTCGCCCCCCACCCCGTACATCACCTGCAGCGGTTCCTCGCCCTCGGCCATGTCGGCCACGAAGTAGAAGAAGTCGTTGGCCTCCCACTCAAAGCCCAGCGTGTACAGACCCCAGAGCATGAAGCTCGAGTCGCGGATCCAGCTGTAGCGGTAGTCCCAGTTGCGCTCGCCGCCGGGCGACTCGGGCAGCGAGGTGGTCGCCGCGGCCACCAGGGCTCCCGTCGGGGCGTAGGTGAGCCCCTTGAGGGTCAGGGCCGAGCGCTGCAGGTAGCCGCGCCACGGATGGTCGGGGAAGGTGCCCTTGGACAGCCACTCGTGCCAGTACTTGGTGGTGAACACCAGCCGGCGGTAGGCCTCGTCGAAATCCTGGGGCGCCGGATGCTCGGTCCACGTCATGGCCACGAAGGCGGTCTCCTGGTCGTGCAGGGTCGTCCGCGCCCGCGCGCGGCCCCCCTCGAAGCCGAGGCGCAGGTCACTGGTCAGGCGCAGGGTCATGTCAATGCCCTCACCACGCGCCACGGCGGTGCCATAACCGTCGCCGTCGTAGTCCCACTCGGCGGCCACCCGCCCGTAGTCGAACATGGGCTCGCAGTCCAGGTTGACCTCCACCGACCCCCCCACGCAGCGCAGCGTGCGCAGGAGCACGTGATCGGCGTCGTAGTCGGTGGGTGCGCGGCGGTGCGACCGGGAACGCTCACGGTCGTGGTGCCAGGGCCCGACCAGCAACACGTCGCGCACGATGAGCCAGCCCGAGCGCGTGCCCCAGGTGGTCTCCAGGGCCATGGTCCCGGGGATGTAGCGTCGTCCGGCGGGCACCGAGACGTCCGCCGGCCCGAGGCGGAAGCTCCCCGCCGTGCGGTCCAGGATCGAGCCGAACACGCTGGGGGAGTCCATGCGCGGCAGGCACATCCATTCGATGTTTCCGCTCGGCGCGACGAGCGCGGTGACCTCGCAGTCAGACAGGAACGCGTACTCGGCGATGGCCGGGAACGGGCTGCCGCCCGTAGGCGTGTCGCTGGTCACGTAACGCTGAGCGGCGCCGTCGTCGTCGTGGTCGCTGCTCATCAGCGCGCCATCCCCGCCGCCGCCTCCAGCGCGGGCAGGTAGGTGCGGTCGCGCGCGAGGGCCTGGCGGATCGCGTTACCCAGGATGCCGCCCTCACCTCGCGAGGCTCCCAGCACCGTCCATTCGCGCTCCACCTTGCGGTGCTCGTTGCGGTAGCGGGCACGCAGCCCGCCCGGGCCGCGGTCCAGGGAGAGGTGGCGCCCGGAGGCGGTCTGCAGGGTCAGGCCCTCGAGCCCGCGCACCTGCTGGCGGGGCGCCGGGGTCAGGGTGATGTCGACGTCCTGACGGCGGCCGTGGGCCGACCCGGACAGATGCGAGTCACGGCGCACCAGGCGCTCAGTGCGCCAGTCCAGCCGCGAGGCCAGCCAGCCGACCAGCAGCACCGCCGACGCACCGGACTCGGGGTGGTGGCGGACCTCGACCGAGCTCACGGTGCTCAGCTCGCGCCGCAGGGGGACGGGGTCGAAGGTGGCCGCGATGCGTTCGCGCCAGGGGGTGGTGCGCAGCCAGGCCAGGTCGACGACGTAGAGCTCTTCGGCCAGCGAGCGGGCGCGCGGAAGCGTCTCGGTCGGGTCGGCCTCGTCGTCGGTGTCCAGCAGCGCCACCTGGGACATCGTGCGCAGGGCGTCCACCGCGCGGTGGTGGCCGTGGGGGGACCACACCGCCGTGGGCAGGTCGGTGACCACCAGCGGCCCGACCAGCGTGTCGAGGTGGTCGAGATGGGTCTCGCCCACGGTCAGGATCACCGTTTCGCGCGTCGGGGCGAGCTCGCCGGGCCGCGGGTCCTGCTCGGCGGCCACCATGGCCACGGCGTCGACGGTTCGCCGGCCCGGCTCCACCGCGCACACGATGGTGCGCGAGGCGTGGCTGCGCCCCACGCCCCCGAGGCGGTTGGCGATCTCTCCGCTCCACTGCTTGTCGACCACGCACACCAGGTTGAGCACCCGCGCGGGCAGGAAGCTCGCGTTCTGGGCGTGACGTTCGAAGAGCAGGTGGCGCAAGGCCGCCTCCACCTCACCCGGGCTGGTGTCGTTGGCGCTCCAGACGTTGTCGCTGGTACCCGTCATGAACTTCCAGGGGACGCGAGTCCCTAGATCGCTCGCCAATGGTCCGCTTCGCGCAACAGGCCGTCGGCCTCGTCGGGTCCCTGGGTGCCGGACTCGTACTGGGGCAGGGGGCCGGGCTCCTTGGCCCACGTCTGCACGATCGGATCGCAGATACGCCACTGGGCCTCGACCTCGTCGTTGCGGGTGAACAGCGTCGCCTCGCCGCGCATGGCGTCGGTGATAAGGCGCTCGTAGGCCTCTGGGGACTCCGACAGGAAGGCGGTGCCGTACAGGAATTCCATGTTCACGGGCGCGATGGTCATGCGCGTGCCCGGGACCTTGGCCCCCAGCTGCAGCGACACGCCCTCGTTGGGCTGCATGGTGAGCACCAGCTCGTTGGGCCTGACCCCCTCGGCGTCCTGTGAGAAGGCGAGGTGGGGCACCGGCTTGAGCGTGATGGCGATCTCGGTCACCTTGCGGGCCAGGCGCTTGCCCGTACGCAGGTAGAAGGGAACGCCCGCCCAGCGCCAGTTGTCCACCGTCAGGCGCAGGGCGGCGAAGGTCTCGGTGTTCGATTCCTCGGGCACGTCCTGCTCCTGCAGGTAGCCCTTCACCTTCTCGCCCGCCGCTACGCCGGAGGCGTACTGCCCGCGCACGGCCATGGTCTTGACCTGCTCGGGGGTGGGCGCGGGTATGGAGTGCAGCACCTTGACCTTCTCGTCGCGCACCTCGTCCGCGGTGAACTCGACGGGCGGCTCCATGCACAGCAGCGTCAGCAGCTGGAGCATGTGGTTCTGGATCAGGTCGCGCAGGGCTCCGGCCTCGTCGTAGTAACCGGCGCGCGTGCCGATGCCGATGTCCTCCGCTGCGGTGATCTGCACGTTGTCGATGTAGTTGCGGTTCCACAGGGGCTCGAACATGCCGTTGGCAAAGCGGAAGGCCAGCATGTTCTGGACCGTCTCCTTGCCCAGGTAGTGATCGATGCGAAAGACCTGGCGCTCCTCGAACACCGACAGGACCTCGCGGTTGAGCTCCTGCGCCTCGGCCAGCGTGGTACCGAACGGCTTCTCGATGATCACGCGCACCTCGGAGCTCTCATGGCGGCTGAGCTCGTGGCCCCCCAGGGCCTTGACGATGACCGGAAAGAAGTGGGGCGCGGTGGACAGGTAGAACGCGCGGTTCAGGGGCTGACCGGCTCCCTCGTCGAACTCGGCCAGCGTGTCGACCAGCGTCTTGTAGACGTGCTCGTCGTCGAAGGAGCCGGGGATGTAGCGCACCTCCTCGAGCAGGTGCTCGAGCACGTCCTTGTCGGGCTCGCGGCGCGAGAAGCTGTTGATGGCCTCCACCGCCAGCTCGCGGAAGTCCCCGTGGGGCATGTCGCTGCGCGACACGCCGATCAGGTGGAAGCGTTCGGGCAGGGCCCCTTCGTGGGCGAGGTTGTAGAGCGCGGGCAGCAGCTTGCGCTTGGACAAGTCCCCGGTGGCGCCGAAGATGACCAGCGTGGTGGGATGGATGGGCTGACGCTCGAGCCCCGCGGTGAGCGGATTCCCCGGCTGGGCGGTGACCGCCATCAGTGACCCCCGGGGCCGTGGTCGGCCTGGGACCCAGCGGCCGGCGAGGACGTGCCGGCGCTGGACTTGCCGCCCCCGCTGCGCACGGCGTGGCCCCCGAACTGGTTGCGCAGCGCCGCCAGCACGCGGTGGGTGAAGTCGCCGTTGCCGCGCGAGTACAGGCGCGCGTACAGCGAGGCGGTGATCACCGGGGTGGGCACTTCCTTGTCGGTGGCATCGGCGATCGTCCAGCGGCCCTCGCCGGAGTCGGCGGTGTAGCCCTCGAGATCGGCGAGCTCGTTGCCGTCCTGCTCAAAAGCCCGCGCCGCCAGCTCGCACAGCCACGAGCGCACCACCGATCCCTGACCCCAGAGGTGAGCGATCCGGGCGTTGTCGAGCTCGTACTCGCACTTGTCGAAGATGTCAAAGCCCTCGGCGTAGGCCTGCATCAGCCCGTACTCCACGCCGTTGTGCACCATCTTCACGTAGTGCCCGGCGCCGGCGGGGCCGAAGTGCTGCCAGCCGCGCGCGCCGATCGCCGCGCGGCTCATCTCGGTCGTCTCAGGGGCCAGCACGTCGAGGATGGGCGTCAGGCGCTCCACCGCCTCAGACGCCCCGCCGACCATCATGCAGTAGCCGACCTCCAGGCCCCACACACCGCCCGAGGTGCCCACGTCGACGTAGTGGATGCCGTGCTCGGAGAGTTCGGCCGCGCGGCGCTTGTCGTCGGTCCACTTGGTGTTGCCGCCGTCGACGATCGTGTCGTCGCGCTGCAGTAGCCCGGTCAGGTCGGTGATGACCCGCTCGGTGACCTCGCCCGCGGGCACCATGATCCACACCACCCGCGGTGCGTGGAGCTGGGCCACCAGCTCCGCGAGCGAACTCGCTCCGTGAGCGCCGCTGCCCTCCGCACGCTGCACCGCCTCGGCGTCCGGATCGAAGGCCACCACCTCGTGCTCGGAGTCGCGCTGGATGCGGTGCACCATGTTGCCGCCCATGCGGCCCAGTCCCACGAAGCCCATCTGCATCAGGAGAGCCCTGAGATCCGCTGCTTTAGCTCGGTCACCGCCGCCGCCGGATCGCCGTGCAGGCGTACCCGTTCGGCCGGCAGGCCGTGCTCGCGCAGGGTCTGCAAATCGCCGGTGGCTTGGGCGTTCTTCAGCGTGGCGAAGCTGTAGGGACGGTCGGGGACGTCGATGTCGCGCTCGCCGTCGTGGACGAGCTGCAGGAAGCGCCCGACCGGCGGACCGCCCTTGTGGAACTGCCCGGTGGAGTGCTGAAAGCGGGGGCCGTAGCCGAACGTCGTGGTCGCCCCGGTGCGCTCTCGAATGGCCTCGCGTAGCCCGGCCGTCGCGCTGTCGAGTTCCTCTGAGGGCTGGACATAGGCGGTGATGGCCACGTAGTGGGGCGGACCCGCGTCGTCGAGCAGGGCGCTCAGAGCCCCGTCGTCGGCCTCCTGGATGTCGGGCAGGCGGCCCTGGGACTCGTACTCACCCAGCACCCGGTCGGTGTTGTCCTTGGCCTCTTGGACGTTGGGCTGGTCAAACGGGTTGATCTGCAGAGCCCAGCCGGCCGTGGCGGTGGCGAACTCGGCGAAGAAGAAGATGCGTCCCAGGTCCTCGGGACCGTGGAAGGAGAGGGTCAGGGTGGGATGGCCCGCCTCACCCAACGCGGCCACCGCCCGGTCGGTTTCCTCGTCGGGCTCATCGACGTTGCGCAGATGACAGAACACGCGGTCGGGCCCGTAACTGGAGGGCTCGCCCAGCGGCTCGTCGGCCACCGGAAGGATGCCGCGGCCCTGCTTGCCCGTGCTCTCGGCCACCAGCTGCTCGGCCCACAACCCAAAGCTCGCCAGTGGCTCGGAGACCACGAAGGTCAGCTTGTCGCGACCCTCGCGGGCCAGGCGCCCCAGGGCCAGCCCGAGCCACAGGCCCGAGTTCTTGGCGGTCGAGTCAAAGCTCGCACATCCCTGCTCGGCGACACCGGCACGGTCGAGCAGCGCCTCGACGTCGATGCCCATCAACGCGGCAGGGACCAGGCCGAAGAGCGACAGGGCCGAGTAGCGCCCACCGATGTCGGGGTTGTTGATGAAGGTGCGCCGGAAGGCGTGGCCCTCGGCCAGCTCCACCAGCGAGCTACCCGGATCGGTGATGGCGGCAAAGCGGCTTCCCGCCCTCTGCGGTCCCACGCGCTCTGCCACCAGCCGGTGGAAGTGCGCGAACAGCGAGAGGGTCTCGATCGTGCCTCCCGACTTGGTCGAGACCACGAACAGCGTGTGCTCGAGGTCGACTCGCGCGGCCACGGCCTCGATCGCGCCGGGGTCGGTCGAGTCGAGCACGTGCAGGCGCAGCGCCCCGCTGGGCACGGCATCCTCGCCGGCGCCGCGGCGCGCCGTCTCATAGGAGCGACGCAGCACCTCGGGCGCGAGGCTGGAGCCGCCCATGCCCAGCAGCACGGCGTCGGTCAGACCGTCCTCAGAACACGCACGCGCGAACGCGTGCAGGTCGCCGACCTGTTCGCGCATCGAATCGGCGATGGTCAGCCAGCCCAGGCGGTTGGCGATCTCCGGCACCCCGGGGCCGCCCCACAGGCGCTCGTCGCCGCGCCAGATGCGCCGCGCCACCTGCTCGGACTCGGCGTGCCGGGCGCTGTCGGCGATCGGCTGGCGCAGGTCCTCTCCGATCGTCGCCTCGATGGTTTCGGGGCGACCGGTGATGAGCGCCTCACGCTGGGCGTCGATCCCGGCCAGCAGCTTGTTCATGGGGGTGACGAAGGCCTCGATGCCGTCGTCGAGCAGCTTGAGCGTGACCTCCTCCATGTCGATGCCCGCGTCGGCCAGCGCGGCGAGGTCGCCGCGCGGGTCCCGGTCGGCCGTGGCCTCCCCGCTGATGTGCCCGTGCTCGGCGACCGCCTCCAGCGTGGCCATGGGCATCGTGTTCACCGTGTCCGGCGCGACGAGTCCCTCGACGTACATGGTGTCCGAGTACAGGGGATTCTTGGCGCCCGTGGACGCCCACAGAGGACGCTGCACGGGGGCTCCGGCCGCGGCCAGCTCCCGGAATCGCTCACCCCGGAACATCTCCTTGAAGCGCCCGTAGGCGGCGCGCGCGTTGGCCAGGGCGGCGGTGCCCGCCAGGTCGGAGCGACCGAGCTTCTCCAGGCGCTTGTCCACCTCACTGTCCACGCGCGAGACGAAGAAGGACGCCACCGAATGCACGTCCAGCGTGCTGCCCTCCTCGTGGCGGCGCTCCAGTCCGCGGATGTAGGCCTCGGCGACATTGCTGTAGGACTCGGTCGAGAACAGCAGCGTCACGTTGACGTTGACCCCCTCGTAGATCATCTCCTCGACGGCCGACACGCCCTCGGTGGTGCCGGGGATCTTGATCATCACGTTGGGCCGGCCCACGCGCTCCCAGTACATGCGCGCCTGCTCGATGGTCAGCTCGGTGTCGTGGGCGGCGTCGGGCTCGACCTCGAGGGAGACGAACCCGTCGCGACCGCCGGACTCCTCCCACACGGGGCGCAGCACGTCAGCCGCCAGCTGCACGTCGAGCACGGCCATGCGGCGGTAGAGCTCATCCCCGCTGACCCCTTCGCTGACCAGCGTCTGCAGCTGCTCGTCGTAGTCGTCAGAGCCGAGGATCGCCTTCTCGAAGATCGCCGGGTTGGAGGTCACGCCCCGCAGTGAGTCCTCGGCCACGAGCCGGGCCAGCTCGCCGCCTTCGATCAGGCTGCGGCGAATCTGATCCAGCCACACGCTGGTGCCCGCCCGGGTGAGCGCCGCCAAGCGCTCGTTGACCTGCGTCGCTACGCCCATGAACTCGCCTCTCGATCCTCTTTTTTCTCTATATAAAGAACTGCACGGCGTCGTCGCGAGGCCCCACGCGCGCGTCAGCCTTTCGCCCGGGCGATGGCCTCGCGTCCGAGCTCGGCCAGATGGTCGGCGGTGATGTGAAAGTGCTCATAGACCTGCTCGGCGGGGCCCGAGTCGCCGAAGGTCTCCATACCCAGGAAGGTGCCCTGGGGACCGATCCAGCGGTCCCAGCCCAGCGGGCTGGCCGCCTCGACGGCGACCCGGGCCGCGCACGCAGGGGGGAGCACCCCGTCGCGGTAGGCGGGCTCGGCCTGCGCGAAGGTGTCCATGCAGGGCATGGACACCACGCGTACGGCCACCCCCTCGCCGGTCAGCCGCGCGGCCGCCTCGATACACAGCGAGACCTCTGAGCCGGTCCCGATGAGGATCAGGTCGGGCTCGGGGCCTCCTCCGTCGCTGAGCACGTAGGCCCCCCGCTCGATGGCGTCGTCGGGGACGTCCTGCGGCTCGAGCACCGGCAGGTTCTGGCGCGACAGGGCCATGGCCGTGGGCGCCTCGTCCTGGCGCAGGGCAAAGCGCCAGGCCAGCACCGTCTCGTTGGCGTCGGCGGGTCGCACCACGTTCAGGCGCGGGATCGCGCGCAGGGCGGCGAGGTGCTCGACGGGTTGATGGGTGGGGCCGTCCTCGCCCAGCCCGATCGAGTCGTGGGTGTAGATCCACACCGAGGGCAGCTTCATCAGGGCCGACAGGCGCACCGCGCCGCGCATGTAGTCAGAGAAGGTGAGGAACGTACCCCCGAAGGCCCGAAACCCGTGCAGGCAGAGGCCGTTGACGATCGTGCCCATGGCGTGCTCGCGCACGCCGAAGTGCAGGATGCGACCCGCGAAGCTGTTGCGCTGGACGTCGCCCCCGTCCTCGATGTCGGTGTTGTTTGACGTCGACAGGTCGGCCGAGCCGCCCACCAGCTGAGGCACGGCCTTCGCGGCCCACTGGATCGCCTGGCCGGAGGCCTTGCGCGTGGCCATGGGACCGTCGTCGGGGACAAACGTCGGACGGTCGCCGTCCCAGCCCTCGGGCAGGGCCGCGGCGTCGATCATCTGCAGCACCTCGGCCCGCTCGGGATGACCCTCGCGGTAGGAGGCAAAGCGCTGCTCCCACTCATCCTGGACCTCGGCACCCCGCGCACAGCACGCGCGGAAGTGCTCCAGTGCCTCCTCGGGCACCAGGAAGTGGGCGTCGGGATCCCATCCGTAGGCCTCCTTGGTCGCGCGCACCTCATCCTCGCCCAGGGGCGACCCGTGGGCCTTGGCGGTGTCCTGCAGCTTGGGGCTGCCAAAGCCGATGTGGCTGCGCACGATGACCAGCGAGGGCCGATCGGTGACGTCCATGGCCGCCCGCGTGGCCTGCTCGAGGCGATCGGGGGACATGTCCTCGCCGACGTCGTCCACGTGCCAGCCGTAGGCCGCGAAGCGGGCCGCCACGTCCTCGGTGAAGGCCTCGGAGGTGGGGCCCGTGAGCTGGATCTTGTTGTCGTCGTAGTACAGCACCAGGCGCCCCAGGCCCAGGTGGCCGGCCAGCGAGCACGCCTCGGAGGCGACTCCCTCCTGCAGGTCACCGTCGCTGGCGATGGCAAAGGTGTGATGGTCCACCACGTCCTCGCCGCCCAGGTTGAAGCGGGCCGCGAGCATGCGCTCGGCCAGGGCCAGACCAACGGCCATGCCCACGCCCTGGCCCAGCGGACCCGTGGTGGCCTCGATGCCGGGCGTGTACTTGCGCTCGGGGTGCCCGGCCGTCGGCGAGCCCACCTGGCGGAAGCGCTCGATGTCCTGCAGGGTGAGCGGATAGCCCGTCAGGTAGAGCATCGAGTAGAGCAGCATCGAGGCGTGGCCGGCGGACAGCACGAAGCGGTCGCGGTCGATCCAGTCGGGGTCAGAGGGGTTGTGGCGCATCACCCGCGTGTAGAGGACGTAGGCCAGGGGGGCCAGGCCCATGGGCGCCCCGGGGTGACCCGAGTTGGCCTTCTGCACGGCGTCCATCGAGAGCGTGCGGATCGTGTTGATGCACAGCTCGTCGAGCTGGGCGGCGTCGGTGGTGGTGCTCATGGAGCTCTCCCGGTGTGGTCGTCGCCGGCCGCTGCGGTCGCCTGCTCGGCGGCGGTGGCCGTGGTCTCGTTGCGGTGCTCGGACTCCTGGCCGGCCAGCAGCGCCGCCCCGCGCACCCCCGCCTGCGGTCCTGACCGGGCAAGGCGGATCTGTGTGCGGGTTCCCACTCCCGGCAGTATGAAGCGCTGGGCGCTCTCGCGCGCGGGGCCGATCAGCAGTTCGCCCGCGGCCGATACGCCACCGCCGACGGCCACCACCTGGGGGTCGAAGATGTTCACCGCGTTGGCGATGCCCACACCGAGGCGATGTCCCAGCAGCGCGATCACCTCCTGGGCCCGTGCGTCGCCCGCGTGGGCGGCGCTGACCGCGTCGGGGCCGGCCACGCGGCCTTCGCGGGCCAGCACCCGACCCAGCGCGGAGTCCGGGTGGGCCGCCGCGGCGCGGGCGGCGAGATGATCCAGCGCCCGTCCGGCGGCCAGGTGCTCCAGTGACCCGGGCACCGGAAAGGAGCCCCCCGGGGGCACCTCGTCCTCCTCGAGGTTCATGCCGATGATCATGTGGCCAAGCTCCGCCGCCCCTCCGGTCGCCCCGTGGAAGATGCGCCCGCCACTGACGATTCCCCCGCCCACGCCGGTGCCCACGGTTAGCATCACCAGCTCCGAGACGGTCAGGCGACCCTCGTCGTCGTGCGCCTCGGCCAGCGCCGCGCAGTTGGCGTCGTTGTCCACGTAGACCGGCAGCTCGAGGCGGTCGTGCAGCAGGTCGCGCAGCGGGACGTCGCGCAGCGGGACGTTGACGCTCGCCCGCACTCGGCCGCTTTCCCACTCGATCACCGACGGTATGCCGATCCCCACGGCGATGACCGGCTCTGACGCACGCTCGAGCTCCGCCGCGATCAGTTCCCCCAACTGTGAGACCAGAGCGTCCCCGTCGGACTGCTCTGTCGCCTGCAGCTGCGGCTCGGCCAGCACGCCGTCGCGCATGAGCGCCACCGATACCTTGGTACCGCCCACGTCCACGCCGATCACTGTCGTGTCCCCGCTCACGGGTCGGTGTCCGCTCCTGCGCTCACCGGGTCGCGCTGCGCGGCGCGACCCAGCGCGCCGATGACGCGGGCGAGCTCGGGCTCGGGGGCGATGGGCGTGAGCACCAGGGTGCGCACGCCCGCCGCCGCGAACTGGCCCAGGCGCTCGTGCTGCTGCGCGGCGGAGCCGAACACGAACACCTCGTCGATGAGACGATCGGGCACGAGCTCCAGCACGCGCTGGCGTTCACCGGCCTGCCACGCGGCCAGCATGGGGTCAAGCTGCTCGCCCCAGCCCAGCCAGCGAAAGAACGCGCTGTAGACCGGCACCGTGGCGTAGGCCGCGAACATCCATCGGGCCAGGCCGATCCCCTCGTCGCGCGGTTGAGCGATGTTCATGAAGCGACACACGACGTCGACGCTCCCCGGGGCCTTGCCGGCGGCCCGCTCACCGGCGCGGATATGGCCGACCACGGTCTCCGCCGCGGACACGGGCAGGAAGTTGACAAAGCAGCCGTCGGCGATCTCGCCGGCGAGTCTGAGCATGCGCTCGCGCAGGGCGGCCACGTAGATCGGCACCGCGACGGCGGGGGCCTGCTCGAGACGGAACCCGCCCATGCCCTTCTCCCCGGCCAGCACGGGGCGCAGTCGCTGCACGGCCTCGCGCACCTTGGACAGCGGCTTCTCGAAGGCCACCCCGTTCCAGCGCTCGACGATCACGTTTGACGAGGAGCCCAGGCCGAGCACGAAGCGCCCTCGGCTTACGTCCTGCAGGGCCGCCGCGTGTTGGGCGAGCACGGCCGGGCCGCGCGTGAACGGGTTGACGATGCCGGTGCCCAGGCGGACGCGCTCGGTGTGGGCGGCGGCCAGGACCAGCGGGGTGAAGCCGTCGGGTCCCGATGTGTCGCCGGTCCACAGGTCGTCGAACCCGTCGCGCTCGGCCTGCTGGATGAGCGGCACACTGTCGGCGAGCCCGACGCCGGGTAGAGGCAGCGTGAGCCCCCAGCGCGTGTCAGGCATCGCGGCGGGTGGGGGAGGAGCGCAAGGCGCCAAAGTATCAGGGGAGAGCGCACCTGACCCACGCGGGCGGCGGGGGCTGTACCCTGGCGCCGTGCACTTCAAGAAGCTGGGCCGCGGAGAGCTCATCGCCAGCCTGTCCGGTGTCGTACTGGGCGTGTCGCTTTTCCTGCACTGGTACTCCACCAACGACAATCCGAACTCGAGGATCAACGGCATCCACCCGGCTCTGGTGTCGGCCTGGGACGTGTTCAGCATCCTGCGCTACCCCCTGTTGGTGGCTGCGCTCGCGCCTCTGATCCTCGCCTACATCGTCATCCGCGACCACAAGCTGTCCTGGCCGCGCGGAGAGGTCACTGCACTCGTCTCGGTCAGCACCCTGGTGCTCGTGCTCGTCGTCGGCTTCCTGGCTCGCCCCGGTGACCCGCGGTCCACCATCAGCCTGCAGACCGGGTGGTACGTGGCTCTCCTGGCCACGGTGGGCATGCTCGTGGGTGCGGCCCAACGCACCGCGGTGAGCGGCGGCCCGCCGCGAAAGCCTCCCGGCGTTTTTTGAGCACCGACGAAGCTCACCCGCAGCGGCCCGATCGCAACCTGGCCCTCGAGCTCGTGCGCGTCACCGAGTACGCCGCGCTGGCCGCGGCGCGCCACATCGGTACGGGCGACAAGGAGGCGGCCGACCAGGCCGCGGTGGACGGCATGCGCTACGCCCTGCGTTCGGTGTCCATGGACGGGGTCGTCGTCATCGGCGAGGGCGCCAAGGACGAGGCGCCGATGCTCTACAACGGCGAGCACATCGGCGACGGCTCGCCTCCCGAGGTCGACATAGCCGTGGACCCGCTGGAGGGGACCACGCTGGCCGCGCACGGCATGCCGGCCGCGCTGGCCATCATCGCCCTCGCGCCGCGGGGCTGCATGTTCGACCCCGGCCCGTCCATGTACATGGAGAAGCTCGCGGGCTCGGCCGAGGTCGCCGATCTGCTCGATCTGGACCGCCCGCTGGCTGAGACGTTGCGCCTGGTGGCCGAGCGCAAGGGCACCGATATCCGCGATGTCATGGTGGTCACCCTCGATCGTCCGCGCCACGAGGAGGGCATTCGCGCCATGCGCGAGGCGGGCGCGCGCGTGCGCCTCATCTCCCACGGGGATGTGTCCGCCGCGCTGCTGGCGGTTACCGAGGCCTCGCCGGTGGACCTGCTGTGGGGCATCGGGGGAACCCCCGAGGGGGTGATCACCGCCGCGGCGATCAAGTGCTTGGGCGGACAGCTGCTCGGGCGCATGTGGCCGCGCGACGAGGCGGAGCGCCAGGCGGCCGTCGACGCCGGCTATGACCCCCAACGGGTGCTCGACAAGGACGACCTGATCGCCGGCGGCGACGCCTTCTTCTCCGCCACCGGGGTCACCGACGGAGACGTTCTGGAGGGGGTGCGCTATCCCACGGCCGGAGGGGCCACGACCGAGTCGCTGGTCATGCGTTCGCGCTCGGGCACCGTGCGGCGCATCAACGCACGCCACGACCGGGCCAAGATGCGCCAGCTCGGCGGCGACGCGCTCTTCGGTTGAGCCCGGCGGCGCCGCTATGCGGCGCCGCGCGCGGTCTCCTGCTGTTGCTCGGGCGTGGGTGAGCGCACGCCCACCGCCGGCGGATCGGGGACCTCGTGCAGCTGCGCGAAGCGCCCGACGCGTGACTCGGCCAGATCCAGGCGCGCTAGCGAGCGCAGGAACCCGTGCGTGATGATGACGTGCACACGCGACTGGGTCTCGTTGTACGCCCACCGTCCGATACCCGAGGCGATCGCCGGATAGAAGTTGGCCACCTCAACCTCGACGTGCAGCCGGGCCTGGCCCGGCTCCGTGCGGTCGTCGGCGCCACAGCGGTGCACGTCGATCTGCAGGTAGCCGTTGCCGCCCCGGCCCTTACTCGCCACGAGCAGGCCGCGCTCGATGCGCCAGCGCACGATGCCTCGATCGGCGTCCATCTCGTACTCGGGCGCCTGAAAGGTGAGCAGCTTCAGCGGGGCGAAGGCCAGCACCACGAAGCGCTCGCGGTCTGTGTAGTTGATTCGCACGAGCCCGAGGGTGGCGCGGGTCAAGAAGCGCCAGTAGGTGCGCGCCAGGCGCTCCAGGTGCATGGGCGACCAGATGCGGTCGAGCTCGGCGGCGTCCAGGTACAGGTCGGCCCCCTGGACCGAACGCACGGCCCCCGAGGGGTCGGTGGTCGTGGAGTCAGACGGGTCGACGATCCTCGCCGCGGCGACGCGCTTGTCCCGGTTGAGCAGGCGCCGAGAGAAGCCGAGCAGCAGGCCGAGCACGACGGCCGCCAGGCCCGCGACGGCGAGCCCGAACAGAGCGATGCGCCGGGAGGACGGCCGGGAGCCTGAGCCTGTCACTTGGTCGGTCGCTCGGCCGCGCAACGGTTGGCTAGCGGGATGCCGTGGCCATGGTGCTGGGTCCGGCCATCGCCTCGCGTACGGCCGACTCGAAGTCCAGCGGGTCCTCGTTCACACCCGCCGGAGGATCCGCGGAGACCAGCATCTCCTCGCTGAGCCCATCGATCAGCGGCCGGGCCAGGCCGGACTCGATGGGCGTGACCAGGGTCACCCAGTAGGAGGACAGCCGCGGCGTGAGCAGGGGCACCCGCAGGACCAGGGGCGCGCGGCGGTTCATGACCATCGCCGTCCTGTTCATCATGTCGCGATAGGTGAGCACCTCGGCGCCCCCGAGCTGGATCTCGCCGATCAGGTCGGAGCGACTGGCGGCCAGGGCCAGGACGTCCTCGACGTCGCCGATGGCAATCGGCTGTGTTCGGGTGTCAATCCAGCGAGGGCAGATCATCGCCGGTAGACGTCCGACGAGATGGCGCAGCATCTCAAACGAGGCGCTGGCGCTCCCGATCACCATGGCCGCCCTCAGGTAGAGCTGCTCGGGGCCCTCCTCGGCCAGGATCTCGGCGACCTCGTGGCGGCTGCGCAGGTGCTCAGAGGACTCCGGGCCGTCGCCCCCCAGGCCTCCCAGGTACACCACGCGTCCCACGCCGGCGCGCTTGGCCGCGCGGGCGAAGTTGCCGGCCGCCGTGCGGTCGCGTTGGGCAAACTGCGAAGCAGACCCGGCGCCGCGGCCCATCGAGTGGATGAGGTAGTAGGCCACCTCGGCGCCGGCCAGAGCCTCGTCGAGGCCTTCGTCGGCCACCGGATCGCCCTTCACCACGTCTACCTCGGGGGGCAGCGCGGCGCGGTCAGGACTGCGGCTGAGCGCGCGCACCTCATGCCCGTCGGCCAGCAGCCGTGGCAGCAGCCGCCCGCCGACGTAGCCCGTCGCCCCGGTGAGCAGCACCTGGGTCATCAGATCGGCTCCACCAGTACGCGCGAACCGCCGGGCAGCTCGCGGGCTCCCGCCTCCACCACCAGCAGAGCGTGCGCCCGCAGCATCGAAGTGAGCTGATGGGAGCCCTGGGGCCCGGTCGGAGTCGCCAGTCGTCCCTCGCCGGTCTCGGTGATGCGGACCCGCACTGCCTCGTCACGGTCGGCCAGACGCGGGAGGGTCGTGGCGAGGGTGGCCACCTGCCGCTCCATCGCCGTGCTCGCGCCCTGCAGGGCGGCCAGAGCCCAGCGGGCGAAGAGGAGGAAGGTGACCATGACTGACACGGGATTTCCGGGCAGCCCGAACACGAGCTTGTCACCCCGTACCCCGAACCAGGTCGGCCTACCCGGGCGCAGCGCCACGCGCCAGAAGCGCTGCTCGACGTCAAGCGCGCCCAGCGCGCGCTTGACGTGGTCGTGCTCGCCGACCGACACGCCTCCGGAGATAACCAGCACGTCGCAGTGCTCCAAGGCCGCGCCGAGCGCTGTTTTGGTGCGAGCGGGCTCGTCGGCCACCACCTCATTGCTGACCACCTGTGCCCCGGCGCTCTCGGCCAACGCCGAGAGGGTGATCGCGTTCGAGTTGTGAATCTGCCCGGGACCCAGGTGCGCCCCGGGGGGGCGCAGCTCGTCGCCGCTGCACACCACCGCGAGGCGGGGTGACCGCGTGCACACGAGGTGGTCGTGGCCCGCGGCCACGGCCACTCCCAACTCAGCCGCCGACAGACGGCAGCCGGCGGCGAGCACCGACTGTCCGGCACGCATGTCCTCTCCGGGCTCGCGCACGTGGCGCCCGGCCTGAGCGTCCTGTTCGACCGTCACCCACCCGTCGGCCTCTGAAGCCCGCTCCACCGGGATCACCGCGAGCGCCGGACCGGGAAGGGCGGCGCCCGTGGATATCCGCAGCGCCTCTCCTTCCTGGGGCGGTTGCGAGGCTGGAGCACCTGCTCGTGACTCACCGATCACGAGCAGCCGGCGGTTGGCCGGCCCGGGCAGGGCCGCGTAGCCGTCCATGGCGCTACTGGGAAACGGCGGTACATCCCCCCGCGCGCGCACCTCCTGAGCGAGCACCCGCCCCCGCGCCCGGGTGACCGCCACCCGTTCGCCCGGCAGGGAACGCACGGCGTCCAGGACGACGCTGCGGGCCTCGGCGATGGACAGATCGGCGGCGCTCACGCTCGAACATGATCGCGCCTGGGGCCAGCTGCTGTCCTGCCCGACTGATATCCACCGGCGCGTGAGCCCCCACCAAGCTCATGTCTTGCGCGCGCGCCCGGTCGCCGACGCACCGGTGGCCGCCCTCGTCGCCAGTGCTCCTGATCTGGCCAAGGCCTGGCTGCTCGCGCTGCTCGGCGCCGCCCCTCTCGAGCGGGCCGGCGCTCTGCCCATCGGCGACCTGGCTCGTCAGGCGCCCGCCCTCTGCGCCCAGGTGGCACGTGCTCTGGCCAGCGACACCGAGCTCGAGCGTCTGCGCCCGGCCGGGGAACTGGGCGGCCTGGCGGCACGCGCGGGTGTGCTGGCGGGAGCGCGAGACGGCGCGGAAACCGTGAGCGTGGTGGAAACGTTGCGCGCGGTCCTGTGGCGAGCGCTGCTCGAGCAGCTGCACGATCCCGACGCCGCACAGGTATCGGAGTTGGCCGGCCGCCTTTCGCACGTGTGCGCGCTCGTGTGCGGGGCTGCCATCTCGAGCGGTAGGACCGGGGCCCCTGTGGCTCCGGTGCAGGGCGCCGTTTCGGACGCCGCCGGGGTCAGCCCTGGCGCGGACGCCGCGACACGCCCGCAGGCGCAGAGAGGGTCACGCGCGGTCGAGGCGGAGCCGCTGGGTGACCTGCACGCGCGGCGGTTCGTCGTGGAGGATCCGGCCGCGGTGCCGGCCGGCGCCGGGGTTGTGGGTTCAGACATGTCCAGCGAGGGCCCTACGGCGTGGGTGGGTGCGATCGGGCGACGTCTGGAGCGCTACGGCGCCGACCGCCTGCCCTTCGCAGTCCTGCTCATAGAGGTCGCCGACATCGAGCGCCTGCGTCAGGCGGACGTGTCCGGAGAGATGGCCGCCCTGATCGCCGCCGTCGAGCGCGCGCTCAGCGGCGAGCTGCGGCCGGCCGATGCGCTCACGCGCGAGACCGGAGGCCGATACTGGCTCATCACTCCTGATACGGATCCCGCGGGGGCGGCCCTGCTCGCCGAGCGGCTGGCGCGCGCGGTGGCCTCAGGCGCGTCGCATCGCGGGGTGCCGCTCGCGGTGACGATCGGTTCGGCCGTTTGTCCTGACGACGGCACCGATGCGGCTGCGCTGGCCGCTCGTGCCGACGTGGGGCTCTATGCGGCGCGGGCCGCTGGCCGCACCATCGCGGCACGCGACTAAGAACAGCGCCAACGGCGCAGCGCAATGCCGCGCAGGCCGGCCGTCAGAGCGCGAGTCTGCCGGACGGACGGGATCCCGCCGTGCGCGGGTCTGGGGCCGGACTAGGATCCGGCCGTGCGCGGGTCTGGGGCCGGACTAGGATCCGGCCGTGCGCGGGTCTGGGGCCGGACTAGGATCCGGCCGTGCGCGGGTCTGGGGCCGGACTAGGATCCGGCCGTGGCCCCGCCGGTGGGACCTGCCCCGGGGGGGGATCCGGTGGGGGCTCCCTTCGCGCCCGAAGCGGGCGTGGGGCCACCTGGCGTCGAGCCCAGGGTTGGTGTTGACGGAACCCGCCCGACGATGATCGTCCCGACGTGGACCGTGCCGGGTACCCCGAGCACGGAGGCGGCCCCGGTGGTCAGATCCCAATCCGCGCCGTTGGCGTACGGACCGCGGTCGATGACCGGAAGGACGAGACGCCGCCCCGCGAAGCTCATCTCCACCATGGTCCCGCAGGGAAGGTGACGGTTGGCCACGCCAACCGACGTACGCGTGAGCACCTGGCCGCACGCTGTGCGGCGCCCGTAGAAGCCCAGTCCGTAGGTCGTGGCCAACGCCGGCCGGTAAACGGTTATCCGGGTTGCGGGGGACGCTTCCCCGGCGCCTGAGCTGCGGCCGCGCACCGGTGCGCGGCCGCGGGTCGACACGACCACGGCGCGCACAGCCAGGCGGCCCGCCTGGCTCGTGCGCCAGTGGGCGACAAAACCGCCGTGACGGTCGATGATCGCGTGCGCTGCGGGCAACCAGGCACCGCTGCGCGAGACGCCCCGCTCGATGACGATGGTGCGCCCCGAATCGTGGCTGGGCACGCTGCCGCGAAAGTCGAGCACGTTCCCGAGCACCGCCGCGGCGCGCACGCGCATGCTCACCGGTCCCCGCGCGACCGCCACGGTCGGCAGGGCCGTGGCGCTGGGCGCGAGGGCCGTTGGCGGGCCCGTCGAGCCGCCGGCCGCGTCGGCCCAGGCGGAGGGTGCCCCGCCGGCCGAGCAGGTGACCGCAAGCGCGGCGATGGTCGTGGCGACGATAGAGCGCGACATCGGCAGATCCAGCGTGGCGCCTACGGGGTGAGCTGACGGGCTCGCGCTGTATCGCGCTACGGCCTGAATGGACCGATTCGCCCCCGCGGACGGCGATCGTCCGCTTTGGGTCCCCCGCCTCTCGCGAACTGTGTCGCGGGAGCTCGGCGTTGGGCGCGAGTATACAAGTGCCCAGCCGAACGCATGCGTGCCGAGTGAGTGCCGCCCGCGGCAAACCTGCTGTTCGTCAGGCGAGCGCGGAGGGTGAGCTCGGCGCCGTGTCGCTCAGCGACGCAGCCGCGACAGGGCGCCGCGCACCACGCCGATACCGACCTGGGCGAGCCCGCCGGCCGCGTGCACCGCGGAGCCGAGGACCTCGGCTCCCGAAGGCGGATCTATGGAGCCTGAGGAGTCGGTGGCAAAGCCCTGCCGTGGAGCGGGGTACTCTCGCGGCGCGTTCTGCGCGGCCGTCGCGCGGCCCGCCTGCTTGCGTGTGGTGGCCTTGGCAGTGGCCGTGTCACTCGGGCGCCGGGTGGCCTTGGCGGTGGTGCCCTTGGCTTTGGCCGTGGTCTTGGGTTTGGCGGCTTTGGCGGTGGCCTTGGGTTTGGCGGCTTTGGCGGTGGCCATGGGTTTGGCGGCGGCGGTGGTGGCCTTGGGTTTGGTGGCGGCGGCGGTGGCCTTAGGTTTGGCGGCGGTGGTGGTGGCCTTGGGTTTGGCGGCGGTGGTGGTGGCCTTGGGTTTGGCGGCCGCGGCGGTCTTGGTCGCGACGCGCTTGCCGCCGCGGGCCGTGGCCTTGGCGGGTGCTCGAGCGGCGCTCGTCCGCCCTGAGCCTCGGCCGGCCTGGGCGGGATCTCGCGTGCCAGCCGGAGTTGCGGCAGCATTCGCCGGCGCCACGGCGTCAGGCGGGGCGTCGGCGGGCGACTCGGTGCGGGCCGATTGGCGGCGAGCGCTCGGGCGCTGAGGGCGAGTGCGTGGTAGCCCGGCGAGCATGTCACCGGACCTCTTGTGACGCTGTCCTGAGCCCTTCTGTTTGTCGGCCATCGCGCACATCATCGCGCACCGTGCGGGTTGGGCGCGGGCGGGGTGGCTCGTCCTCAGATCAGAAACCTGGCCCGCCGCGCGGTGTTCTATGTGTATGAGAGCGACGAGGGAGGAGCGTGGCGCCCGCAAAGAACGCGAAGGAGGTCGTCGGGTGTCTTACGCGACCTCCGCTTGATTGGCCCAGGCGAGGCGTTACAGTAGGCAAAAGTTGGAAGCTATAGCCTCGGCGGGGCTGCGGCTGCGACCATTCTGAGCGCCTCACAGATTCGGGCGCGGCGCCTGCCCGCCGCGTCCTCGACGGAAACGGAACCCGACCAGATGTCAGTAGTCGAACTACAGGAACTGGAAGAGATCAAGGGCCTGCTCTCCAAGGGTCAGCAGGTGGGGGTGCTCACATACTCGGAGATCTCAACGGCCACGGCCGAGTTGGACCTCGACGAGTCCGATGTTGAGGAGCTGCACGGCTTCCTGGAGAAGTCTGAGATAGAGCTGGTGGAGGAGATCGACCCCGCCACCGCCGCGGCCCAGGAGGTCGAGCGCGCACCCGATAAGCGTGGTCGTCGCAAGGCCAAGGCGACGATCGATCTCAAGCCGGACATGACCACCGACTCGCTGCAGCTGTTCCTCAAGGACATCGGCAAGGTTCGCCTGCTCACCGCCCAGGAGGAGGTCGATCTGGCCAAGCGCATCGAGCGCGGGGACCTCGACGCCAAGCAGAAGATGGTCGAGTCGAACCTGCGTCTCGTGGTCTCGATCGCCAAGAACTACCGCAACCAGGGGCTACCCTTTCTCGACCTGATCCAGGAGGGCACGCTCGGGCTGGTGCGAGCGGCGGAGAAGTTCGACTACCGCAAGGGATTCAAGTTCTCAACCTACGCGACCTGGTGGATCCGCCAGGCCATCGCTCGTGCCCTGGCCGACAAGGCCCGCACGATCCGCATCCCCGTGCACGTCGTGGAGAAGCTCAACAAGATCGGTCGCGCCGAACGCAAGCTGGTGACCGAGCTGGGCCGCGAGCCCACCCCGGACGAGATCGCCGAGGTGACGGGGATCGACCCGGACGAGGTTGACTCAATCAAACGCTCCGCTCAGGCGCCGGTGTCGCTGGAGAAGCCCGTGGGTGACGAGGAGGAATCGGAGTTCGGGCAGTTCATCGCCGACGAGCGGGCCGAGTCGCCCTACGAGCGCGCGGCGGAGATCCTCACCAAGGAAGCTCTGCGCGAGGCGCTGGAGAATCTGTCCTATCGCGAGCGCCGGGTGCTCGAGTTGCGCTACGGGCTCGGGGGCGAGCACCCCCGGACACTCGACGAGGTCGGGCGCACGTTCAACGTCACGCGCGAGCGCATCCGCCAAATCGAAAACCAGTCGCTCAAGAAGCTGCAGAGCCTCGCCGAAGCGCAGAAGTTGCGCGACGTCGCCTGAGCGCCACGCTTCGTCCGGTCCGCTTTACGGACCTAAAGTGATGGGGCGTTCGCACCGATGAGTGCAGCGTGTTCGACGTCCAGGAGTCACTGCGCGACCTCGTGGCCCGGGAGGGATCAGACCTTCATCTGAAGGTGGGATCCCCTCCCCAATTCCGCATACACGGGGAGCTGCAGGGCCGGTCCGAGGACCGGCCCCTCGATCGTGAGGACACCGAACGGTGCCTGCAGGCGTTGCTCGGTGACGCGCACAAGCTCCAGGAGTTCGCCACCGACAACGAGGTCGACTTCTCCTTCGAGATCCCTGGCGTGGCGCGCTTTCGGGTCAATGCGTTTCGCCAGCGCGGTTATGTCTCGCTGGTCTGCCGTGCGATTCCCCACAAGATCTCCACCATCGAAGAGCTGTCCCTCCCGCCCGTGATTCGCGAACTGGCTGACGAGGAGCGCGGCATCGTCCTGCTCACCGGCACCACCGGATCGGGCAAGTCCACGACTCTGGCGGCAATGATCGATCACATCAACGTCACGCGTGCGAAGCACATCGTGACCATCGAAGACCCGATCGAGTTCGTCCACCGGGACAAGCGCTCGGTGGTCAACCAGCGCGAGGTGGGTATGGACACCGCCTCCTTCAAGCGGGCGCTGCGGCGGGTACTGCGCCAGGATCCCGACGTCATCCTCGTGGGGGAGATGCGCGACGAGGAAACCGTCCAGACCGCCCTCTCGGCTGCCGAGACCGGGCACCTCGTGATGTCGACGATCCACACTGTGGATGCCGCCGAATCCATCAACCGCATGCTTGACTTCTTCCCGCCCCACCAGCACGCCCAGGCGCGCGCCATGATCGCCGGCACCATCAAGGGCGTCGTGTCCCAACGGCTGGTCCCGGGTGCGTCCGGTGGACGTGTCGCCACCTGCGAGATCCTGCGCATGACCGGTCGCGTGCGCGACATGATCACCGACCCCGACCAGACCGGCAAGCTGCACGAGGTCATCGCCGAGGGCGGCTACTACGGCATGCAGACCTTCGATCAGGCGCTGTTCGACCACGTCAAGAACGGTCGCGTCAAGCTCGAGGACGCGATGCAGGTGGCCACCAGCCCACACGACTTCAAGCTGCTCGTGCAGGCCGACGGCCGGCGCGCGACCTCCATGGATGACGTCGCCGCCGCCGCGGCCGTGCGCGAGAGCGCCCCCCCGCCGCTCACCGTCGCCTGAGCACGCGGAGCGGCCTCCCGGCGGCGAGCCACCGCCGTGGGCTGTCCCACAGCCGCGTCCCGAGGCTGAGGGGACATCCACTACTTCACTTGGTAAAGTGGGTCCATGGCTGTTGATGAGAGTTGCCCGGTCTGTCGGACCGCGGACATCGTGTGCGCCAAGTGGACGCTGCTGCTGGTACGTGACCTGGCCGAGGGGCGTTCACGCTTCTGCGAGCTCGAGCGCTCGCTGAACGGCATCAGCCCTCGCACTCTGTCCCTGCGCCTGCGAGCGCTGGAGGAAGAGGGGGTGGTGGCGCGTCACACCTACGCCCAGGTGCCTCCCCGGGTCGAGTACGCGCTCACCGAGAAGGGCCGTGCGCTGCTCCCGATAATCGACGACATGCGCGCCTACGGTGAGCTGTGGCTGGCCGGCGACCGTGAGGACTCACGCGCGCTCGGCGACGCACGCCGGGCCGTCGCCGTGTAGCTGCAACTTGTCCTGCGTCTGGGCTCCTGAGCAGGAGCCCGCCGCGGATCGGCGAACCGCGAGTGGGTGCGATCGTCTCAGCTTGAGTCCGCGCTGAGCGCGTACCTCGAAGAGGCTTCCGCCGCGATGATGGCCGAGAGAGCGGCCGGGGCCGAGGTGCCGTTTGAGGTCGTGGCGGAGTCCTCCAGGCGCCACGGCACTCCGCTGTACTGCTACCGGCCGCTGACCCACCGCTTCATGCGGGAGCGTGCCGAGGTGCTCGGGAGACTGCCGAGCCACGGGCCCGCCCTGCAGGCCATGGGCAGAATCGCCGATCTCGATCGTTACCTGGCGGTTCGCGGGAGCGGCGCACCACCGGGCCCCGCCGCCCAGTGGCCCTCCCGGGCCCTGGAGTTGCTGCTCGACGACGTGTTCGCCGAGCAGGGCGACTTCCGGCTGCGTGGTGAACGCGTGGAGGCGGCCCTCACTCGGCTCCAGGAGTCCGATGAGCCCACACACAATCGGCTGGTGGTGGTCGCCCCCCTGCACGGCATGACTCTGGCCTCGGGTGAGCTCGATCTCTCTCGCGGCCTGGCCCTGGCCGATGCCGACGCCGTGCCGGAGGCTCCCGCGCAGTCTCGTGAGCTCGACGAGGCCCACGGACCCCTACTCGCCGTGCTGCTCAGCGAGGATGGCGACCCGCGAACCGCCGTGCCGGCCGCTGCGGGGGTGCTGCGCGACCTGCTGCGGGCGCTGCGACTGTTCGGCGACGGGCGCATCACCCTCGGCCCCCTGGCCTGGTGGCGGGTGGGCAGCGGACCGTGGCGTCCGTTCACCCTGGGAGCGGGGGGAAGACCGCGTGGGATGCTCCTCGTGGCGCCCGAGCAGGAGGACGAGCTGCGGGCCTTCTGCAGCCTTGTCGCGCGCCGCGCGCCGCGCGCCAATGAGGTCGCCTGGGCGCTGCGACGCTACGAGCTGGGATGTGAGCGCACCCGGGACGACGAGGCGCTGAGCGACTATCTGCTCGCTCTGCGAGCGCTGCTGGAACCCGAGGGCCCGGAGAGCGGGAGGCTGGCCGATCGCATGGCGGTGCTCTGTGCGGTGCCCGAGCGGCGCGGCGCCCTGGGAGCGCGTGTGGCCCGTGCGCTCGCTCTGGAGCGCGCCGTGATGGACGGGTCAGTGGGTGACGCCCACGGCTCGGACGCCACGGTCGGTGCCATCGCCGACCACCTGCGCGACCTCCTGCGCGACGTCGTCTGCGGACACCTGGATCCGGACCTTGATCGGGTGGCCGACGAGCTGCTCGAAGAGGTCCGTGACCGTTCATCGAGTGGGACCGATCGGTCCTCGCCCGAAGATGAGACGTGGGATGAGCGACCCGCCTCGGTGCCCGACGGTCAGCGGGGCGATCCCCCGGGGGCCGACCGCCAGCCGATGGCGCCGGTGAGTGAGCCCGCGCGCGCGGCATCGCACCAGGGCGCATACGCGTGGGGCGCTTTCTCGCCCTTTGAGTGACCCGGTGTCATCCGGCCGGGCGCCCCGCAGGTGACGAGCGGGAGTGCGTCACGCGGTTGCGCTGCGCCGACCGCCGACCGGGCGCTCAGAACGCGCGAACAGATGGGTCTGCACGCCGGCCAGTCCGGTCAGGTCGTGCACGTCGGCGTCGAGGTGGGGGACGATGATCGGGTGTGGTTCGGAAAGTGCCTCGGACAAGCGTGCGATGCTCGCGACGTCGCGCTGGACGAGCACGTCGAAGTCGGCCAGGTTGTGAGCCACCCGCGTAGCCAGGGGCTCGCCGAGCTCGCCGCTGAGCAGTTCGGCGACCTCTTGCTCGGTGTGGCCGTCCAGCCCGTCGCTGTGCACGCGGTTGACGATCAGTCCTCCGAAGGGCATACCCGCCTCGGCGAGCTTGGAGTGGAAGAAAATGGCCTCGTCGGCGGGCTCGCGCTCAGGCGAGGTGACGATGAGAAAGGTTGTCGCCGGGTCGCGCAGCAGCAGGCCGACCCCTCGCGCCCGCTCGCGAAACCCGTCGAGCAGCCCGCCCAGAGAGCGGAAGAAAACCGACAGGTCGGACACCAGGTCAACGCCGGTGACGCGGGTGAGGATCGAGAACACCACGCCGGTGCCCCGACCGACCACACGTGCGGCCAGGCCGGTGGGCGCCAGGAAGACCTTCAGGGCCCGTCCTTCGAAGAACTGGGTCAGACGCCCCGGCGCGTCGAGGAAGTCCAGGGCATTACGCGACGGAGGGGTATCGAGCACGATCGTGTCAAAGTGCCCGCCGCGATCGAGCTCGTAGAGCTTGGCGATGGCGGTGAACTCCTGTGACCCGGCGACCGCCGAGGACAGCTCCTGGTAGATGCGGTTGGAGAGCACTTCCTCGCGTGCGCGCTCGTCGGGGGCCAGGCGCCCGATCAGGTCGTCGAAGGTGCGCTTGGCGTCCAGCATCATCGCCCAGAGCTCTCCGCGGACCTCGATCCCCTGTTCGGCGAACAGCGCGGGGTCGACCAGTCGCGGCTCGTTGTCCAGGACCTCCAAGCCGAGGGAGGTGGCCAGGCGCTTGGCCGGGTCGATGGTCACCACCGCCACCTTCTGACCTCGCGCGGCCAGCCCGAGGGCCAGTGCGGCCGACGTGGTCGTCTTACCCACGCCACCAGAGCCCGCGCATATGCAGATGCGCTTTCCCCGCAGGCGATCCTCCAGGTTCATTGCGCGATGACCGCCCTGCTCAGCTGCGCCTGCAGGGCAGTGGCCAACGTGGCGATCTGCGCGGGACCGAGCTGCGCGGCAAATAGCGCGGGAAGCACTGCGACCGGACCGGCCCAGGCCCCACGCAGCCGGGCCACGTGGGCCTGCTGAGCGCGCGCCCTGATGACCTGGGCGCGGGCCGCGCGCAGAGCGGTGGCTGTCGGCTGGGAAGCATCGCCGTCCAAGCGGCGCTGCGCGGCCGCGAGCCGCCGGTCATCAGCAGCGCCAAAGCGCTCGGACTCCACGCCGTTGATCACCAGCTCGCAGCTCAGGCCCAGTTCACCAGTGATGCCCTCTAGGAGCTCGAGCGTCTCGGCCACCGCCGCCTCGGTGGGAAGGGCGACAACCGTCGCGCCGGTGATCTGCGGATCGCTCAGCATGGCCTGGATCGTACGAGCCTGGCGGGCGACCGGACCGACGCCGGTGGCCGCGGCCATGACGCGCGGCGCGGCCAGGAGTGCGAGTCCGTGGCCGGTGGCCGGCGCGTCTACGACCACGAGGTCGTAGGGGCTGGCCCCCTCGCTGAGCCGATGGGGCTGAGCCAGCTCCCACACCTTGCCGATGGCCACCACCTCACGCAGCCCGGGCGTCGCAGCGGCAAGCTGGCTGAAAAAGCGGCTGGCGCTCAGGCGCGCGGCGAGGGCGGGCACGGGCAGCTGGTCGATGAGGTACTCCTCCATGGCCAGGTCCGGATCGATGGAGATCTGCCATAGCCCGTCGGACAGCTCGCGCTCTGAGTACCGCGTCGATTCCCGCGGCGCTTGGCTGTCATCGAGGACACGCGAGACGTCGTCGCGGCGTGCGAGCTCGGCCACGAGCGTGCGCCGGCCATGGCGGGCGCCGATGAGCCCGAGGGCGGCGGCGACCGCGGACTTGCCCACGCCGCCCTTGCCGATCACGAACACCAACCGACGGTCCAGCAGCGGGGGAATCTCAGACGGCGGCCGCAGCATGAAGGCCTCAGCTTGGCAGGGCGGTGAGCGACGTCCGGGCCGAGAACGGCCCGCTGTGCCCCCGCTGACCAGGCCGCCGCCTCCCTTGGTGCAGGAATAAGCAGGCCGCCTGCGAATACCCCCGACGTACGGCCATCGACCACTCGAGCATCGGAGCCAGCCGTGGATGGAAGGGCCAAGGTCATCGCGTTCGCCAACCAGAAGGGTGGCGTGGCCAAGACGACGACGACCCTCAACCTCGCCGCTGCTTTCGCAGAGGAGGGCCATCGCGTGCTGTGCGTGGACATGGATCCCCAGGGGAACCTGACCATGTCCCAGGGCATCGACCCCGACACACTCGAGTCTTCGATGTACGACGTGCTGGTGCACCGCACCTCGATCCGTGAGGTGATCCGCCGTCGCGAGATCGACATCGCCTGTGCGTCGATCGACCTGGCCGGAGCGGAGATCGCGATGTCGACGATGATCGGTCGCGAGCGCTCCCTCGAGAAGGCACTCGAGCCGATCCGCGAGGACTACGATTTCGTGTGCATCGACACCCCGCCGAGTCTGGGGCTGCTCACCATCAACGCGCTCACCGCGGCTGACAAGGTGATCGTCCCCGTGCAGTGCGAATATCTCTCCATGCGCGGGCTCCTGCAGCTACAGAACACGCTCACGATGATCCGGGAGAACCTCAACCCGGACGTGGACATCGAGGGTATCCTGCCCACCCTCGTCGACGCCCGCACGATCCACGCCAAGGAGGCCATCGAGATTCTCGAGGAGAACTTCGGTGACCGCGTCTTCGCGTCGCGTATCCGCAAGACCGTGCGCTTCGCCGAGGCACCCGTGAAGGGCATGTCCGTGCTCAAGTACGAGCCCGACGGCGTAGCGGCCCAGTCCTACCGTCAGTTGGCTCAGGAGGTTCTCGCTCATGGCAAACGCTAAGCGCGCAAGCATGCGCGAAGGACCGCTGGCCGCCCTCTTCCGGCGCACCGAGGAGGGGGAGGACGGGGTTGCCCAGCAGGGTTCGCAGACCCCCGAGGGTGTGAGCGTGCCGGCCCTCAGCGAGCCGGGAGCACCGCCGGTAGCGAAGCCGCAGTCACGCGCGCCCGAGCAGCGCGGCCCGTCTCCCCACCCAGGCCTGGACAGCGACGGCGCCGCCCCCGCGGCCGCTACGCCGCACGTACCCTCGCCCCAGGAGCGCCTGCGCCACGCGTTCTCCTCCGAGCTGCCAGACAACATGCTCGACCGGTCCGTACCTCCCGCGACGCCCGCCGCCGGCGCGCTGGCCCGCAGGGTCACGCCGCCTCAGGAACCGGTGTCCGACGCCTTTGCTCGAGGTGCCCGAGGTGCCCTGGGCAGCGCACCGGAGGCGTTCGGGGTGGCTGCGCCCGTCACCAACCCGATGCTGCGGGTGGTCGGTGTCGGTGGCGCCGGGGTCAACGCGGTCAACCGCATGGTCGAAGCCGAGGTCGAGGGGGTCGAGTTCCTGGCCATCAACACCGACCTGCAGTCGTTGCAGCAGTCCACTGCCGACGTCACCCTGCACATCGGCCAGCAGGTCACGCGCGGGCTGGGCTCCGGATCGGACGCCAACCTGGGTCGCCAGGCGGCCATGGATGAGTACGATCGCGTCAAGGCTTTGCTCAAGGGCTCGGACATGATCTTCATCACCGCGGGAGCGGGTGGAGGTACCGGTACCGGGGCAGCACCGGTCGTGGCACGCATCGCCCGCGAGATCGGGGCGCTCACCGTGGCCATCGTCACCAAGCCCTTCGGATTTGAGGGGTCCCGTCGCTCAGAGCAGGCCGAGCGCGGGGTGCGGGCTTTGGCTGACGAGGTCGACACGCTGATCGTGGTCCCCAATGATCGGCTGCTCTCCGTGCTCGACAAGGGCACGTCGATGGTCGACGCCTTCCGGGTGGCCGACGACGTCCTGCGTCAGGGCGTGCAGGGCATCTCAGATCTGGTCACGCTGCCGGGACTCATAAACCTCGACTTCGCCGACGTGCGCACCATCATGTCCGAGGCCGGTAGCGCGCTGCTGGGCATCGGGATGGGCACCGGCGAGGCTCGCGCGCTGGACGCCGCGGCCCAGGCCGTCGCGTCGCCTCTGCTGGAGACGTCGATGGACGGCGCACACTCGATTTTGCTCTCGATAACCGGTGGACGCGACCTCTCGCTCTGGGAGGTGAACGAGGCGGCCAAGGCGGTCGCCCAGGCGGCCCATCCGGACGCCAACATCATCTTCGGGGCCATGGTCGACGAGAAGCTCGACGACCAGGTGTGGGTGACGGTCGTGGCCACCGGCTACGGCGAGCTTCCGCTCCGGGGGAGGCGCGGCCAGCCCCTGCAGGAGCCCGCCGGCGAACCGCGCGTCCAGCGTGCGCGCGAGCCCTCGCGTGACCCGCGAAGCCACGAGCACCGGCGCCCCGCGCGCGAGTCCCGACCGAGCGCGCGGGACCCCCGCGCCCACCGCCTGGACGTCGAGGAGCTCGAGGTGCCTGAGTTCCTGCCACGCGGCTGACGCGCCCGGCCGCGTCTGCCCTGGCCATGCGGCGTCACCGGCCCGCATGCGACTCACGTAGCCCTCGGAGCGTGCATGTCTGGCCCGGCTGACCGAAGCCGGGGGGTCGTGGCGGCGGGCCACCCGCTCACCGCCGAGGCGGGGGCGCGAGTGCTGCGAGAGGGGGGCAACGCGGTGGACGCCGGGGTGGCGGCCATGCTCACCTCCTTCGTGTCTGAGCCTCTGCTCACCGGCCTGGGGGCCGGCGGCTACATGCTCGTCGTGACCGCCGAGAAGCCCCCCGTGCTGCTGGACTTCTTCGTACAGGCTCCCGAACGGCCCGCACCGGGCGTGGGCGCGGAGCTTCGGGCCATCGACGTGTCCTTCGGCGACGCCGCCCAGGTGTTCCATATCGGACCTGCGTCCTGCGGTGTTTACGGGACGCCTGCCGGTGTCTGCGAAGCCGCGGCCCGTTGGGGCACCGCGCCGCTCGAGCAGCTGGCTGAGCCTGCCGCCGCGCTGGCCCGCGACGGGGTCCCCGTGAACGCTGAGCAGGCCTACGTCGCCGAGATCCTGGCCGAGATCCTCACCAGCACGCCGGAGAGTGCCGCCCTGTGGGCGCCCGACGGGCGGCTGCTGCGCGAGGGTGACACCCTGCGCGACCCCGACCTGGGTGACGCGCTCACGCGCCTGGGTCGCGAGGGTTCGCATACCTTCTACCGCGGCGATATCGCCGGCGCCGTGTGTGACTGGATCACGGCTCGGGGCGGTTCACTCACGCGGGCCCAGGTGGCCGCCTACGAGGCGGTCGAGCGCGATCCGGTCCGGGTTGCCTACCGCGATCGCGAGGTGCTGACCAACCCGCCGCCGTCGGCCGGGGGGATCCTGGTGGGGTACGCACTGGGACTGCTAGACGCCGGCCCCTCACCGCCCTCTCTGGAGCACGTGATCGAGGCGATGGCGGCCGCGCAGGCAGAGCGAACGGCCGCGTTCGTCGAGGGCCTGGATGATCCGTGCTTCCTGCGCCGCTTTCTCGCCTCCCGGCTGGGATCGACCACCCACATCTCGGTGCTCGATGCGCACGGAAACGCCTGCAGCGTGACCTGCACCAACGGTGAGGGGTCGGGGGTGGTGGTGCCGGGAACAGGCATCCACCTGAACAACATCATGGGGGAGGCGGACCTCAACCCCATGGGCTTTCACCGTCACCCGCCCGGGCGGCGCATGCCCAGCATGATGGCGCCGTCGGTCGTGCTGCGCGATGGCGCGCCGGAGCTGGTGCTGGGAAGCGCCGGGTCAAACCGCATCCGCTCGGCGATCCTGCAGACCATCGTCGCCGTGGTCGATCACGGGCTGACCGCAGAGGAGGCGGTGTGCGCGCCGCGGGTTCACTACGAAGACGGGGTGGTGTACGCCGAGCCCGGGATCCCGCTCGCCGCGTTGGCGCGGCCCGGATGGCAGGTCGTGCCCTTCCGGTCACCCAACCTGTTCTTCGGCGGAGTGCAGGCGGCTCAGCGCGAGGCCGTCGGCGGCCGTCTGCGGGGAGGTGGCGACCCGCGTCGGGGCGGGGTGGCGGTGTGCGTGTGATTTCCCCCGGGGCTGTTGCCGTGGCGCTGGCGGTCGGCACGCTGGTGGCCGGGTGCGGGGGTGGGATCCAGTCCCCCGACCTGTTCGAGATCAAGCGCACCGGGACGGTGCCCGGGGCGACCCTGGAGCTGGTGGTCAACGACGGTGGCACCGCTCGCTGCAACCGCGGATCCCCCCGACCGACGAGCGCCCCCGCGTTGATCGCGGCCCGCGATCTGCAGCGTAGCCTTGCCCCTCTCCTGCGTCGGGGCGCTGCTCTGCCTCCCGGCCGCGCCCCCGTGCTCGCCTACGCGATGCGCGATCAGGACGGGCACCTGAGCTTCAGTGACGACTCACCGGGTCAGCCCCCCGCTCTCTTTCGCCTGGCTCTGCTGACTCGCCAGATCGCGCGCGGCGCCTGCCATCTGCCTCGCTGACGGCCCGCTGGGCCGCCACACGGGCGTCCATCTCAGAAGCGCACCTTGCCGTTGGAGCGGGCCCGCGTCTGTGCCCGCTCGGCCAGCTCCAGTCGCTTCATGGCGGCACGCAGCAGTCGCGTGACCAGTCGCATGCGCGCGTCCTCGGAGCGCAGCTCGAGCAGGCCCTGCTTGGCGTCGGCCCCGAAGTCCACGGTGGCCGCCATGGCGTAGGCGCTCATGCGCGCCAGTTCATCCGGGTCGATGCGTCGGTCGGTGGCCTCCTCCACGAGCTCGACGTAGACCTCACGCGCCTGGGAGGCCGCCTCGGCGGCCGCAGTGTCGTCTGAGTCCTCCAGGAAGGTCACGACGCCAGCTGGATAGGGCAGGTGATCCTGCTCCTCGATCACGCGAAAGGGACGCGTTGCGCGGGTGAGGATGTTCAGCCGCCCGTCCTGGGCACGCTCGACGACCCGCTCGATCGCACAGGCACACCCGACCGGCCGTGGCCCGTCCTCAGCGAGCCACACGATGCCAAACTCGGTGTCGGTTTCCTCACAGCGTCCGATCATCAGCTTGTAGCGCTCCTCGAAGATGTGAAGCGGTAGGAGCTCGCCTGGAAGAGCCACCAGTCCGAGGGGAAATAGCGGGAAGTCGCTTACCCTCGCGTCGGCCATGCTCTGTCCTCAGGGCGGCGTGCGCTGACCATCAGGTTGTAGAAGATCGCCGGCGGTAGGCGCGACTCGAGCAGGCGCCGGTCCAGCCGCTGGAGCGCCAGGTAGCCGCGATAGGCGTACTGGCGCCATAACCACGGCACGTCGGCGGGGTCGGCGCTGGCCTCCAGGGTGCGGTTGGCCCAGCCAAACCAGTTGGCCAGCAGCTCTTCGCCGGTCACGCGCACGTCCTCCAGGCCGGCGGCTCGGGCCGGCCCCGACAGGTCGGCGGGTGCGAAGGCATGGACGTCCACCACGTGCTCGAGGGCCGCGTCGGGCTGTCCGCCCTCAGCCGGACCGACCGGCCTGGCGCGCAGGGCGCGACGCCACAGCGGCGCCACACGCACGGCGGCCCGCTTGGGCACCCCCGCCACCCGGTCTCCCAAGCGTGAGGGCTCCCCCGCGAACAGGACCGTTCCGCCCGGCCGAAGCACCCGTTCGAATTCACCGAAGGCCCGGGCGAGATCCGGGACGTGGTGAAGCACCGCATGCCCGAACACCAGGTCGAAGGTCGAGTCGGGGAAGGGAAGACGCTCTGCGTCGGCACTGACGGTGTTCACCTCGAGGCCGAGCCGCCGCGCGTTGACCCGCAGAGCGGCGAGCATGCCGGGGGAGATGTCGCTACACGTCGCTTTGGCAACGGTCCCGGTCGCCAACATGTTCAGCGAGAAGTACCCCGTCCCGGCGCCGATCTCCAGCGAGTGGCCCCAGCGTCGCGGGCGTTCTCCCAGTGCCTTTCCCAGCTTGGCCAGCACCTGGGCGCGGCCCGCCCGTCCGAAATCGATGCCCCACTTGGAGTCGTACCCGAGTGCGGCGACGTCGTGGTAACGGGTGTTGACCTCGCGGATGCCTTCGTGGCTCAGAGTGGAAGCCATCGCACGGACCTTATACTCGCGCGCCGTGTCGACCCTCTATGAGCAGCGCGACCAGCCTGTCGGTGTGCCGCCGCTGGCGCTGACCGGGGAGCGCACGCTTCCCGACGTGCCCGAGGAGAACTACTGGTACCGCCGCCACCTGGCCGTGTACGAGTGGATCGCCGCTCGCGTCCGCGGCCGGCGGGTGATCGACATGGCCTGTGGAGAGGGCTACGGGGCAGACCTGTTGGCCTCTGCCGCGTCCGGCGTAGTTGGGGTGGACGCCAACCCGGAGGCCCACGAGCACGCTCGTCTGCGTTACGCGCGGGAAAATCTGCGCTTCGAGCGCGCCATGGTCGAGACCTACGCCGAACCGGCCGACGCCGTCGTCTTCCTGCAGACCGTGGAGCACCTGAGCGAACCCGCGACGGTGCTGAGGCACTTCGCGTCGATGCTGGCGCCCGGTGGAGAGGTGTTCGTGACCACGCCGAACGTGGTGACCCTCGCCCCCAAGGGCGCGGAACGCTCAGACAACCCGTGGCATCTGCGCGAGTATCGCTTCGAGGAGTTCGCAGCGTTGTGCCGCGGGTCCTTCACGAACGTGCGTTTCTACGGGCTTTACCACGCGCGCAAGCTGCGAGTTCACGATCTGGGACTGCGGCTCGGCTGGGATGCGGTGCACCCGCGGCTGGGTCTCACGGGCCCCTTCTACGACCGCTTCGGGCCGGCCATCTGCGCGCGGGACTTCACGCTGCGCCCGCAGCAGGCGGCCAACATGGAGGGTGCCCTGGACTTCCTGGCCGTGTGTCGTCCGTGAGGCGACCGGCGTCAGGGGTCTGTGGGCCTGTGAGGTGAGCGAGCCTCCGTCCCCCATCCTCACGGAGAGGCTGGTGCTGCGCCGTTGGCAGTCCGCCGACGAGCAGTCCATGGTCGCCATCAACCGTGACCCCGAGGTGACGCGCTATCTCAACCGTCCGGTCGACGCGGCTGCGGTGCGGTCGTTTCTCAGCGCCAGCGCGGCGCACTGGGCCCGGCACGGCTTCGGTCCGTGGGCGCTCGAGGGCCGCAGCGAGCCGCTGCGCGGGCGTCTGATCGGTTTCGCGGGCGTGGCGTTTCCCGCCTTCTTGCCCGAGATCGCACACCGTCCCGAGCTCGGTTGGCGCCTGGCGCGAGACGTCTGGGGCCGTGGGCTGGCCACCGAGGCCGCCTCCGCGGCCCTCGAGGACGCCGATCGACGGGTGGGGCTCTCCGAGCTCATCGCCATCATCCACCCCGACAACCGGCGCTCTGCGCGGGTGGCGGCGAAGCTGGGCATGAGCCTCGAGCGGTCCATCCACAATCCCGTCCTCGCGCGGGCTGTCGATCTGTGGTCGCGTCCCGTCGGGCGGACTTGATGAGAGCGGCGCGCCGGGTGGTCGGTCGCCGCGCGCGGTGAGGCCGTCTAGGCCCAGCGCATGGTGCGCGGACGGGCGCGCATGCGGATGAGCCGGGCCGGCACACCGCCCACCACGGCATTGGCGGGTACGTCCTTGGTGACCACCGCGTTGGTGCCCACGATGCTGTTGCTGCCCACCGTGGCTCCCCGGAGCACGCACGCGCCGTAGCCCATCCACACGTTGTGTCCGACGCGCACGTCGCGCTTGTAGATCCCCTGCAGGCGGATGGGCCGGTCGACTTCGACCGCACCGTGGTCGAAGTCGATGAGCATCACGCGGTCGGCCACGATGCACTCGCGGCCGAGCGATACGTGCTGGAAGGCCGAGATCGTGCACTCCTGCCCCATCACGGTCTTGGCCCCGATGCGCACCTCACCCTCGTGCACGCGAATCTTGGTGCCGTGGCCAAGCCAGGACCAGCGCCCCAGGTGAAGCTGGGCGCCACGCCCGATCTCCAGCTTGACGCCGGGGCAGATGAAGCAGATGCCGTCGGTCTTCAGGCGTCCGCGCCAACGCGCCTTGGCCCACAGCCAGCGGGCCAGCAGGCGCGCGTAGCCAAAGCTGAGCATGTGATTGGCGCGCATGAACGCCAGCAGGCGCACCGGATTTGAGCCGAGCGGTGGAGGAGGCTCACGCCAAGCCGGCGGTGCGGGCCGCCGCCCGTTGCCGACCGCTCCTATCGACAGGGGCACGGCGAAGTCGTCGGGCATCTCGACTCCCCGGAGCGTCTGGGAAAGCTGGTCCACGCGCGGCATGGTAATCCCCCGGCGGCTGTCCCCACCGGGCGCAGCCGGCGGCCAGGACCGGGGCAGGGCGGGTGGCCCTGGCATGATTCCCCGCGCGTGAGGAGGTCTGACACCCCGCCCGGAGAACGCCGCTCGCTGGCTGCTCGGCTGCTCGACGGCGATCGCCGCGCCCTCGCGCGCGGCATCTCACTGGTCGAGGATGACCGGCCCGAGGGCTGGGAGCTCGTACGTGAGGTCTATCCCCACACCGGTCGAGCAGCGGTCTACGGTTTCACGGGCCCTCCCGGGGTGGGCAAGTCGACGCTGATCGGCGCCCTGACCAAGGCCCGGCGCGCGGCCGGACGCACGGTGGGTGTGCTCTCGGTTGATCCCTCCTCGCCCTTCACCCAGGGCGCGCTGCTGGGCGACCGCATTCGACTGGTCGATCACTTCCTCGATCCGGGGGTGTTCATCCGCTCGATGGCCAACCGGGGCGCGCTCGGTGGCCTGTCCGAGGCTGCCCTGCAGGCGGCGCTGCTGCTCGACGCCGCCGGACGGGACGACGTGTTCGTGGAGACGGTGGGCGTCGGTCAGGCCGAAGTGGACATCATCGATCACGCCGATACCATCGTCCTGGTCCTCATGCCGGGTTCCGGCGACTCGATTCAGGCGCTCAAGGCAGGCGTCATGGAGATCCCCGACGTGATGGTGGTCAACAAGGCCGACCACCCGCTGACCGACACCATGATCCGGGAGATCCGCGGTGTCCTGTCCCTGGCCCCCCAGCGCGGATGGAGGGTGCCGATCGTGCGCGCGGAGGCTGCACGCGGGGAGGGCGTCGGCGAGCTGGTGGCAAAGCTCGAGGAACACCGCGCCCACATTCTCGAGCAGGGCACGCTGATGGAGCGCAGGCGTCGCAACCTGCGCAACGAGGTGCTGGCCCTGGCCACCTCGCGGTTGCGTCGGCGCCTGGAGGCCGAGCTGCGCGAGGACGCCGACTTCCAGCACATGCTCGACGAGGTGGTCGGCCGTCGGCTCGATCCGGCTTCGGCGGCCGCTGCGCTGACCGAGCGCACGGTGACCATCGCGGACGGCTCAGCCTAGGTCGCCTATCAGGCGCCAAGGGCGCGCGCGATCACCATCTGCTGCACCTCGTCGGTACCCTCCCCGATGGTCAGGATCTTGGCGTCGCGGTAGAAGCGGCATACCGGATATTCCTCGATGTAGCCGTAGCCGCCGTGAATCTGCACCGCTTCCTCGGCGCAGCGCACGGCCAGGCGCCCGGTCTTCAGCTTGGCTTGGGCGGCGGTGAGAGTGAACGGACGACCCAGATCCTTCAGCCGCGCCGCCTTGTAGACCAGCAGCCGGGCGGCCTCGATCTCGGTGGCCATGTCGGCCAGCTTGATCTGGATGGCCTGGAACTTGGAGATCGCACTGCCGAAGGCCCTTCGCTCCCGGGCGTAGGCCAGCGCCTGGTCGAGCGCTCCCTGGGCCAGGCCGACGCCCATCGCCGCCACTCCGATTCGTCCGCCATCCAGGATGGCCAGGAACTGGCGAAAGCCCTGACCGCGCGCGCCCAACAGGCTCCCCTCGGGGACGTGGCAGTCGTTGAACGACAGCGGTCGCGTATCCGAGGCGTTCCAGCCCATCTTGCGGTAGGGCTCGCCCACCTCATAGCCGGGCGTACCGCCGGCCACGATCAGGTTCGAGATCTCCGACGCGCCGTCGTCGCCCGGAACCACCGTGCGAGCGGTGATGCAAACGGGTCCTGAGATATCGGTCCCGGCGTTGGTGATGAACTGCTTGGCGCCGTCGATCACCCACTGCCCGTGCTCCAGTCGGGCGCGGGTCTTGGTGTTCTGAGCGTCGGACCCCGCTTCGGGCTCGGTCAGCCCGAAGGCGCCCAGGCGTCGCCCGCTGCACAGATCGGGCAACCACTGCAGCCTCTGCTCCTCCGATCCGAACATGTAGATCGGCTGGGTGCCCAGCGACGTGTGCGCGCACATCGTGATGGCCACCGAGGAGTCAACGCGCGTGAGCTCTTCCACGGCGAGCGCGTAGGCCAGCGTATCTCCGCCGCTGCCGCCGTAGCGCTCCGGGAAGGGGATGCCCATCAACCCGAGGTCGCCCAGCTGTCGGACGATCTCATAGGGGAAAGCCTTGGTGCGGTCGAGCTCCTCGGCCACCGGAGCCACCTGGCCCTCGGCGAACTCACGCACCGTGCGACGGATCAGCTCGTGGTCGGGTCCGAGATCGAAGTCCACCACGCCATTCTCTCAGGCGCCCGGCCGCGCGCGCCTGACAGACCGAGCCGGCCGGTTCTAGGCCCAGCCGGCGTGGGCGCGCGCGAGCTCGACCAGGAGCCGTACGCCGAAGCCCGATGCGCCCTTGGCCGCGTACGGTCGGCCCAGGTTCCAGGCGGTTCCGGCGATGTCCAGATGCACCCACGGCACCTCGTCGCCCACGAAGCGGTGCAGGAACTCGGCCCCCACGATGGTTCCCGCCTTGCGTTCCTCGGGGCTGTTGTCCAGATCCGCATAGCGCCCGTTGAGCAGCTCGGCGTACTCGTGGTGCAGGGGAAGTCGCCAGGCCAACTCGCCACTGCGGGCGGCGGCCCCGGTGACCTCCTCGGCCCACGCGTCATCGTTGCCGACGAGCCCGGCGTGGGTCGAGCCCAGGGCCACGATGACTGCGCCGGTGAGCGTGGCGAGGTCCACGAGACGCTCGGCGCCAAGGGCCTTGGCCTGACACAGGCAGTCGGCCAGGACCAGACGACCCTCGGCGTCGGTGTTGTTCACCTCCACCGTGGTCCCGTCCATAGCGGTCACGATGTCTCCCGGCTTCACGGCCCGGCCGCTGGGTAGGTTCTCGGTCGCGCCGATGACCGCGATCAGGCGCACCGGCAGTCCCAGCCTGGCGATTGCACCCGTGGCCTGCAGCACCGCGGCGCCCCCGGACATGTCGAACTTCATCTCGGCCATCTTGGCCGACGGCTTGATGGAGATGCCGCCGCTGTCGAACGTCACCGCCTTGCCCACCAGGCCGAGTAAGGGTCCCGTGGCCCCCGGGCCCTCGTAGCGCAGCGTGATCAGCCGGGGTTCCTGCTCACTGCCCCGGGCGACCGCCGCGAACGCTCCCATGCCGCGGGCCTCGATCTCCCGAGGTCCCTCCACCTCGACGTCGAGACCGGGCAGGTCGGCACCCAGCCGGAGCGCTGCGTTGGCCAGCGCGTCTGGAGTGAGGTCGTTGGCCGGGCGATTTTGCAGGTCACGCGCCGCATTGGCGGCGTCGGCAATCACACCGGCTCGCGTGACCACGTCCTCGAGGGGGTCGTGGGCCGAGATGATCAGGCTCTCGGGACCCGGGCGGTCGGTTCCCGGCTCCTCCTGTCGTCCCTTGAAGGCGGTGAAGCGATAGGACCCCAGGATCGTGCCCTCGACGAGGGCGCCCGCCACCTCGGCCTCGACGTGGTGAGGCACCTCCCAGCACAGCGTCCGGGTCGCCAGCTCCCCGGCCCGTGCCAGGGCCAGGGCGGCGGCGGCCCGTGCCTGCTCAGGTCCGAAGCGCTCGCGCGCGCCGAGCCCGACCAACAGCCACCGTCGCCCGTCAGCGTGGGTGAGGGCCAGCGCTCGCGCGGACGTGCGCGCCTCGCCGGACTGAATCAGTGCCGCCAGCGCCCCGTCGGTCGTGTCGTGCACGATGGGCTCGCTGTCGAACAGCCCGACGGCGATCGTGTCGGCCGACGTTGCCGCGGGTAGGTCGGTCGTGAAGGAGACCAGCACGAGCGCGAGACCCTAGTGCTTCTCGCGGCTAGCATTGCGCCTCCGGCCGTCAACGATCCCAGGAGAGCTCACAGCCATGCCCAAGACCGTCGTCCTCGGCGTCGCCCGCACACCGATCGGCAAGCTTGGCGGAGGCCTCTCGTCGCTGGACGCGACCGAGCTCGGGGGCACGGCGATCAGGGCCGCCCTGGAGCGGGCACGGGTGGAGCCCGAGCAGGTCGAGCACGTGGTCATGGGTCAGGTCCTGCAGGCCGGTCAGGGTCAGATCCCCTCGCGCCAGGCCCAGATCAAGGCAGGCATCCCCAAGGAGGTCTCCTCGGAGACCGTCAACAAGGTGTGTGCCTCGGGTGTTCGGGCCGCGGGGATCCTCGATACCGCCATACGCGCCGGCGAGGTGCGGGTCGCGGTGGGCGGCGGCATGGAGTCGATGTCCAGCGCGCCCTACCTGCTGCCCGGAGCGCGCTTCGGGTTCCGCATGGGGGACGCCAAGGCACTGGACGCGATGGTTCACGACGGCCTGACCAACCCGTTCTCTCACAAGCAGATGTTCGTCGAGGCCACGGAGGTCGGCGACGAGCTCGAGCTGACGCGTGCGGACATGGATCGTTGGGCTCTGCGCTCACACCAGCTGGCCGTGAAGGCCACCGAGGAGGGCCGTCTTCCCGAGGAGATCGTCTCGGTCACCGTGCGCTCCAAGAAGGGCGACTCGACCATCGAGGTGGACGAGGGGCCGCGCAGTGACACCTCGCTCGAGAAGCTCGCCGGCCTACCCGGGCTGAGCACCAAGGAGGGCTCACACACCGCCGGCAACTCGCCGGGAGTGAACGACGGTGCCGGGGCGCTGGTGCTCGCCTCCGACGAATGGGCGGCCGAGAACGGTCGCGAGGTGCTGGCCACCATCGTCGCCCAAGCGCAGGTGGCCGATGACTTTGCCTACCTGGCCCGCACACCGGCCAAGGCAGCCCTCAAGGCCCTGGAGAAGCTGGGCAAACGCGCCGAGGACATCGACGTGTGGGAGATTAACGAGGCGTTCGCCTCGGTGGCGCTCAATTCGATCCACATGCTTCAGATCGACGAGAACCGCGTGAACGTCAACGGTGGCGCGGTGGCCCTCGGACATCCCGTGGGGGCCTCGGGAGCGCGCATCCTCGGCAGTCTGGTGCTCGAGCTGCGCCGTCGTGGCGGTGGACTGGGCTGCGCCGCGATCTGCTCGGGGGGCGGGCAGGGCGACGCCGTCATCCTCGAGGTCCCCAGGGCCTGACCACTCTGTCTCAGCACCCAGAGGCGGGCGCTCACGGCGTGACGCGTGGCGCCGCGTTCTTCGATCTCGACCGCACCCTGATGCACGGGTCCTCGGGTATCCACTTCGCGCGCGCCGCCTTTCAGACCGGCCTGATCAGCCGCGGGCGCCTGGTGCGTGACCTGGGTGAGAATCTGCGCTTCCGCCTGCGCGGGTCCACCGACGAGCGCGCGGACGCGGTGCGCCTGCGCGTGGGCGCCATGATCGCCGGTGTCCCGGTACGCGACCTGCAGCGCCTGGCGCCACGGGTGCTGGCCGGCATCCTGCCGCGCCTCTACCCCCAGATGCTCGAGCGCGCCTACGCCCACCAGGACGCTGGGCGCCCGGTGTTCATCGTGACCGCGGCCTCCCAGGAGATGGCTGACCTGTTGGCGCACGTGCTCGCCTTCGACGGCGGGCTGGGCTCACGCTCGGAGATCGCTGACGGCGTCTACACCGGTCGCGCGGCCGGACCGTTCAACTACCGGGAGGGCAAGGTCGAGTCCCTGACCGAGCTCCGTGGCACCCACAGCATCGACCTGGCCCAGAGCTACGCCTACTCCGACTCGGAGTCCGACCTACCCATGCTGCGCGCCGTTGGCCACCCGGTGGTGGTCAACCCCGATCCGCAGCTGGCGCGCATCGCCGCGCACGAGGGGTGGGAGGTGCTGCGTTTCGACCGCCTGGGGCGCCGCCTCAAGCTGGCGGGCAGCTTCGTGGCGGTGGCCGCGGCCGGGGGAGTGGGCGGCGTGGTCGCTCAGGGACGCGCTCGTCCCGTCGTCGCGGGCGCGCGCAGCCATTCATCGCGCTCTGGGCGTCGTGGCCGTCTGCCCACGGGCCGACGACGCACCTGAAAAGCGCAGCCGCAGGCGGCCGCCGACGGCCTCGATCGGCCCGCGACTCGCCCACCGTCGAGCGCAGGGGCGCCCGGCCCGGTGCCCCTAGACTGCCCTCATGGCCACGCAGCCGCGCGACCGTCGCGTCGACCCCGTAGGGCAGCCGCCCGCGCTGGACGTGGTCGCCGAGCCTCTCGATCCGCTTGGAGGGACTCACGGCGGGACGCGGGAGCGCTTTGTGACCCTGTCGGGCGAGCCGGTGGATTCGCTCTACACCGAGCGCAACCTTCCTCGCGACATCGACGGTTCGGTCGGGCGGCCCGGCAGCTACCCCTACACGCGCGGGATATACGAGTCGATGTATCGCGGCCGGCTGTGGACCATGCGCCAGTTCGCCGGATACGGGACCTCCGAGGAGACCAACGAGCGCTTCCACTACCTGCTCAAGCATGGCCAGACCGGGTTGTCGACCGCCTTTGACATGCCCTCGCTCATGGGCCATGACTCCGACCACCCGCGCTCGGAGGGAGAGGTGGGAAGGGAGGGCGTGGCGGTCGACACGCTGGACGACATGCAGACCCTGTTCGAGGGCATACCCCTGGGCGACGTCTCGGTGTCCATGACCATCAATGCGCCGGCCGCGATCATGCTGGCCTTCTACGTCGTCGCCGCCGAGGAGCAGGGCTTTGCCCCCGAGTCGCTCGCGGGCACGATTCAGGCGGACATCCTCAAGGAGTACATCGCTCAGAAGGAGTGGTGCTTCCCCGTGGACCCGGCCATGCGCCTGTGCGGCGACATGATCGAGTGGTGCACTCAGACCATGCCGCGTTGGCATCCGATCTCGATCTCGGGCTATCACATCCGCGAGGCGGGCTCGACGGCTGCTCAGGAGCTTGCCTTCACTCTGAAGGACGGGCTGACCTACGTGGAGCAGGCCGTGGCGCGCGGGCTGGATGTGGATGACTTCGCGCCCCGGCTGAGCTTTTTCTTCAACGCCCAGATCGACTTCTTCGAGGAGATAGCGAAGTACCGCGCTGCGCGTCGCATCTGGGCGCGGGAGATGCGCGAGACCTTCGGGGCCAAGCAGGAGCGCTCCTGGCTGATGCGCTTTCACACCCAGACCGCAGGCGTGAGCCTGACGGCGCAGCAGCCACTGAATAACGTGGTGCGCACCACCATCGAGGCCCTGGCCGGGGTGCTCGGAGGGACCCAGTCGCTGCACACCAACTCCTTCGACGAGGCGCTGGCGCTCCCCACTGAGGACGCGGTGCGCGTCGCCCTGCGCACGCAACAGGTGATCGCCCACGAGTCGGGAGTGGTCAATACCGCCGACCCACTCGGGGGCAGCTACTTCGTGGAGTCGCTCACCGACACGCTGGAGCAGCGCTGCCTTGAGTATTTCGCCAAGATCGAGGAGCTCGGTGGCATGGTCAACGCGGTCAAGGCCAACTATCCCCAGCGCGAGATCGCCGATGCGGCGTTCGCCCTACAGGAGGAGATCGACTCGGGCGAGCGCGTGGTGGTCGGCGTAAACCGATATCCGGAGGGCAACGAGCAGCAGTTTCCCACCCTGCGCGTCGATCCGGCTCTGGAGGCCAAGCAACTCGGGCGCCTCCAGGTGGCCCGGGCACGCCGGCGGGGTGCCGAGGTCGAGCACGCTCTCACCGCGCTGCGCGACGCGGCCGCTCACGATGATCGAAACCTCATGCCGGTGCTGCTGGACTGCGCCCGGGCGCACGCCTCCGAGGGCGAGATCGTCGAGTCCCTCCAGCAGGTCTTCGGCCGCTACACCGAGACACCCGTCTTCTAAAGGGCATCCGCGCACGCTGGGGCGCGACTATGATGGCCCGCCCCTCCCCCCTCGCCCAACCCCGTGTCGAGCTCCGTTCCGTCAACCAAGAAGATCCGTGTCGTCGTGGCCAAGCCCGGCCTGGACGGGCACGACCGCGGAGCCAAGATCATCGCCCGCGCGCTGCGCGACGCAGGCATGGAGGTGATCTACACCGGTTTGCATCAGACCGCCGAGCAGATCGTGGAGACGGTCATTCAAGAGGACGCCGACGCGGTCGGCCTCTCGATTCTCAGCGGCGCTCATATGACGCTCGTCCCCCGCATCGTCGCGCTGCTCTCCGAGCAGGGCATCGACGACGTGGTGGTTACCGTGGGGGGGACCATTCCGGCCGACGACATCCCCGAGCTCAAGCGCCTGGGAGTGGCCGAAGTGTTCACGCCGGGGGCATCCACCCAGTCGATCATCGACTTCCTGCGCAACGCCGTGAGCGACTGAGGCGTCCCGGCGCGAGCCGCGCCGATTGACTCGTCAGTCAACCAACCGGCTACCATGGCCCGACCCGATCGCTCAAGGAGTTTGATCAATGAAGATTTGCGTCCTGGTAAAGGAGGTTCCGGACGCCGCCGTCGAGAAGAGGATCGATGCCTCGACGGGGCGAATGGACCGCAGCGGCGAGAAGAACCTCAACCCCTACGACACGCACGCCATCGAGGCGGCCATGCAGTTGCGCGAGGGTGGTGAGGTCGAGGTGCAGGAGATCATCGCGGTGACGATGGGTCCCTCCACTGCGGTGCGCGCCCTGCACAAGGCGGTGTCGTTGGGAGCGGACCGGTCGGTGCACCTGAGCGACGACGCGCTGGTCGGATCAGACGTGGCCGCGACGGGCTACGCGCTGGCGCGCACCCTGCAACGTGAGAGTCCCGACCTGGTTCTGCTCGGCCAGCAGTCAGACGACGGCGCTTGCTACACGATCGGTGCGGTCGTGGCCGATCACCTGCAGATGCCCTCGCTCACCCAGGTGATCAAGATGGATGTGGAGGAGGGGAGGCTGCGCTGCGAGCGCCAGGCCGAATACGGCTATGACACAGTGGCGGTTCAGTTTCCCGCCGTGATCTCCGTCGGAGACGCCATCAACGAGCCGCGCTATCCCTCGCTGAAGGCGATCATGGGCGCCAAGAAGAAGCCACTGGACAGCCTCGCCATCGCCGACGTGCAGATCGAGGCCGACCGTGTCGGCGAGGCCGGCTCCAAGGTCGCCTGCGGCGAATTTCACGCACCGCCCGCCAAGCAGGGCGGCACCATCATCGAAGACGAAGACACCAACGAGACGGTCGAGAAGATCATGGCCTGGCTCGACGAAAGGAAGCTGATCTGATGCCCGGCATCCTGGTCTACGCCCTGCATTACGAGGGCTCGTTCAACAAGAACTCGCTCGGCGCCGTCTCCGAGGCCGCTCGGCTGTCGGCGCAGCTCGGCACCGAATGCCACGTCGCCGTGGTCGGGGGCGACGAGCTGACCGACGAGCTGTGCGCTTCGCTCGGGAGCCATGGGGCCCAAACCGTTCACCGGGCCAAGGGTCCCGAGGGTCTGGCTCAGCCGGTGATCGACGTCATGGCCAAGGTCATGTACGACGGTGGGCACGATTACGCCATGTTCGGCGGCGGGCTGCTCGGCTTTGAGATCGGTGCGGGCCTGGCCGCGCGGCTGAACGCGGGGGTGACCATGGAGGTCACCGCGGTGCGCGTCGAGGACGGCAAGCTGGCCGCCGAACGGCCCATCCTGCAGGACTCCTCCATCTCGGTGTCACGCTACAAGGACCGCGGCATCATCATCGGACGCCTGAACGCCTTTGAACTGGGCGAGGCGAGCACCCAGCCGGCCACGGTGGTCGACGTGGACTACGAGCTCTCGCCGTGGTCTGAGCGCGCCAGCATGATCAGCCGTGGAGAACAGCGTGGTGTCGACGTGAACATCGAGGACGCCGACGTCCTGGTCGCCGGCGGCCGCGGGCTGGGCAAGGCCGAGGGCTTCGAGCTCGCCGAAGGGCTGGCGGGAGCGCTGGGCGGCGCGGTGGCGGCTACGCGCGCGGTCGTCGACGCGGGCTGGTATCCGTACGCCGCTCAGATCGGCCAGACGGGCAAGACGGTCACGCCCAAGCTCTACGTTGCCGCCGGCATCTCGGGGGCGATCCAGCACAAGGTCGGCATGCAGGGCTCGGAGAACATCGTGGCCATCAACAAGGACGCCAACGCGCCGATCTTCGAGTTCTCCGACCTCGGTGTGGTCGGAGACCTGAACAAGATCCTGCCCAAGCTCACCGAGGCCGTGAAGGCCAAGCGCGGGAGCTGATCCGTGGCCGCGTCCAACGGCAGCGGGGCCGTTGCCCCCAGCCAATTTCCGCCCGCGCTGGACTCCGATCGGGAGTTCATCGTGCCCATCACCGATGCGCCGGAGGACCGCATCGAGGTCGGCGTGGCCATCGTGGGCGGCGGCCCGGCGGGGCTGGCCTGCGCCACCCGACTGATGGCCCTGCTGGCCGAGAACGAGGCGCTCAGTGAATCGCTCGGGGAGGTGCCCGTGGCGGTGATCGAGAAGGGAAAGGCCTGCGGCGCCCACAACCTCTCGGGAGCCATCATGCGCCCGTCAGCGATGCGCGAGCTGTATCCCGATGTGCCCGAGGCGCAGTGGCCGACCTACGGTGAGGTACCCGGGGAGGCGGTCTACTTCATGCTCAACGGCAAGCGGGCGCTGCGCATTCCCACGCCCCCGCCGTTCAAGAACCACGGCAATCACGTGATCTCGGTCGCCGAGCTCTCGCGCTGGATGGCCGAGAAGGCCGAGGAGGCCGGCGTGTACATCCTGTCCGAGACGTCGGCCCACCGGCTGTTGGTGGATGACGGCGTCGTGCGCGGCATCCGCTCCGGCGACAAGGGGCGCGGCAAGCAGGGCCAGGAGCTCTCGAACTTCGAGCCCGGCTCGGACGTCGTCGCGCGCGCCACCGTCCTGGCCGAGGGGACCTGGGGGCATCTCACCGGAGCGGCCATCAAGCACTTCGGTCTGGGCCACGACCCGCAGGAGTGGGCGCTGGGCGTCAAGGAGGTGTGGGAGGTTCCGCGCCCCCTGACCAAGGTCATCCACACGCTGGGCTGGCCGCTTCGGTTCGGCGCCAAGTACCACGAGTTCGGTGGCTCCTGGATCTACCCGATGGGCGAGAACAGGGTGTCGATCGGATTCGTAGCGGGCCTCAACTACGCCGATGCCACCTTCTCGGTTCACGACGTGCTCCAGGAGTTCAAGCTGCACCCGACGATTCGCGGCATCCTCGAGGGGGGCAAGCGCGTGGCGTGGGGCGCGAAGGCGATTCCCGAGGGGGGCTACTGGGCCATGCCCAAGCTCACCGCCCCCGGGATGGTGCTGTGCGGTGATTCGGGTGGACTGGTCAACGTCTCGGAGCTGAAGGGCGTGCACTACGCGATGCACTCGGGCATCCTCGCCGCCGAGCAGATCTACGCTGCGCTGAAGGCGGGATCCACCGACATGTCGGCCTACGACGATGCTGTGCACGACTCGGTCATCGGCGGGGACCTCTATCGCACGCGCAACATGAAGCAGCCCTTCGCGCGCGGCTTCTTCGTCGGCGGCGCCGTCGTCAACGCGATGATCGCCACCAAGGGACGCTTCCCGGCGGGACACTGGTCAACCCACCACGACGCCGATCAGCCCGTGTTCGTGGGCGATCGCAAGGATCGCTATCCCAAGCCCGACGGCAAGTACACGTTCGACAAGTTGTCTTCGGTGTTCATCACGGGCAATGCGACCCGCGACGACGCCCCCAACCACATACGCGTGCGCCAGCAGGTTCCGCGCGAGATCGCCGAGGCGTGGCGGTGGATGTGTCCGGCCGGCGTATACGAGATACCCGAGGACGCCCCGCAGCACGGTGACGTGGACGTGATCGTCAACTACACCAACTGCGTTCAGTGCGGGGCGATCACCGCCAAGGGGGGCCGCCTGACCCCGCCCGAGGGCGGCGACGGGCCGCTCTACCAGATCACCTGACGCGGCGGATCAGTGCAGGGGCGCCCCGAAGTCCTCGGTGTAGGTTCCTCCCCGCATGCGAGTCCTGGTGGGTGTGAGCGGGATCACGCTCACACCCGTGTCGCGAAAGTCAGGGCGCAAGATGTTGGCGCGGTGCTCGGGAGAAGCCATCCAGTCGCGCACGATGACGGCCGGCGTGGCGCCGGCGTGCACCCCCCAGGCGAGGTTCTCCCCCACGAGGCAGCCGCGCCCACGGCAGGGTCGGTATCCGGCCGCTCGCGCGCGATCGAGCGGCGAGCTGCCCCGCGGGCCGGCGTGGCTGAAGTCGCCGCTGCGCACGAGCTGCAGGCCGTGGATGTTCGCCGCGGCGGCGAGCGTGGGGTTGACACGCAACGCAGGCAGTCCGACCAGCGCGCGCTGTGCGTTGACCAGGCACAGGACGGCCGCCTGAACACGTGCGCCATTGGCGCGGGTGGGTAGCAGGCCGGCTCCACGGCAGCCGCGCGAATGGGTCCTGCGCGCATGACCATGAGCGGCGCGCGCCGAGCTGGTGGCCGGGCGCAGCAGAGCCACGCCGGGCACCACCAGCGCGACGAGCGCGGAAGTCATGAGCAACGCCACCAAACGGCAGCGCCTTACGGCACGCCGAAACGGGCCGTCGGACATCAGCAGGGCTGCGGGCACGGAGCCCCCTTTCCTGGGATCGCGGACAGCGCACGGCCACCGACCCCCGCCGGGCGACCCACGCAGCGGTCATCCTAGGGGATAGCGTCGCCGGCTCGCGTTCCGGCTTATGTAGACAGGATGTCCGCCCGCGAGCGCAGCGGCGAAACCTCCAGCGTCAGGCCGTGTTCTCCAGTTCGGATCATGTCCTCTTCACTGAAGGCCACGGCGGCCATCCTGGGGCTCGCCCTCGCGGCACCGTGCGCGACGCTCATCGCGCCCGCGCCGGGACACGCTGCCCAGCCGCTTCCCGTGCGCCCGACGACCGCCCGCCGGATGGGGGTTCCCCCGTCCGGGCCGCGCGACGGACAGGCCCAAGCAGGCCTGCAGACCTGCCGCGTGGCCGTGGGCGCGCGGGAGCGCTATGCCATCTTTGCCGCGCAGATGACCCAGGTGGCCGGCGGGCGACGCATGGCCATTCGCATCGGCCTGCGCCAGCGCACCCCCTCGGGCCGCGGCTACCGAGCAGTGTCGGCTCCGGGGCTCGGTGTGTGGCGGGAGTCCTCGAGCGGCGTGCACCTCTACCGATATGTCAAGCAGGTGGTCGATCTTCCGGCGCCCGCGACGTTGCTTGCCGCCGTTGACTTCCGCTGGCTGGACGCGCACGGTCGCGTGATCCGACGCGCGCGGCGACTGACCCCGCCGTGCGCACAGCCCGACGAACGCCCGCGACTCATATTGGGTGCGGTGACGGTCGTGCCCGGACTGGCGTCGGCGAGCGACGCCTACCGCGTGGTCGTGCGCGACACCGGACGCGGTCCGGCGCCCTCGTTCGTGGTCGCAGTCGCGGTCAACGGCCAGCCCGCCGCGGCCCGTTCGGTGGCGCGACTGGGCGCGGCGGCGACGACATCACTGACCGTCGAGGGTCCGCGCTGTGGCGCGGGCGGGACGGTGCAGATCACGCTCGACCCGGCGCGACAGGTTCAGGAGGCGCCCGGCGGAGGGTTGGCGCGCACGCTTGCGTGTCCGCTGCCACACGCTCCCGACGGCACGGCTACCCCCTGAAGGGTCGCTAGAATGCAGACATCATGAAGACCGAAATACACCCCGAGTACGTCGTGGCTCACGTGCGCTGCACATGCGGCAACGAGTTCACCACACGCTCGACCAAGTCTGACCTGCGCGTCGAGATCTGCTCCAACTGCCACCCGTTCTACACGGGCCGCCAGAAGCTCATCGACACCGGTGGGCGCGTGGAACGCTTCCAGCGCCGGGTGGCCCGGGGCCGCCAGCAGCGCAGCGCCCGAGCCAAGTAGCAACGTGGCGACGCCCACGGCCGGGACGGATTCGCGCGCCGGCGGCGTGGACGCGTCGCGCATGCCCGACGGTCTGCCCATGGCTCGGCGCGACGCGCCGGTGGGCGGCCAGGCGGTGCTCGAGGGCGTGATGATGCGCGGGATCCGCCACTGGGCTGTGGCCGTGCGCAGCCCCGCGGGCGAACCCGTGGCGGGGGAGGGAGCAGCCGCCGAGGGCGAGCTCGCCCCGATCACCGTGAGTCGCTTCGAGCTGCACTCGATCCTGGGGCGCCATCGCCTCCTGCGCCTGCCCCTGGTGCGCGGCGTGGTGGCCCTCGGCGAGTCGCTGGGCATCGGCTTTCGCGCGCTGGGAATCTCTGCCAACGCTCAGCTACCTGAAGAGGAACAGGACATCTCGGGCGGAGTCTGGGCGGGAACGGTACTCGTGGCCCTGATCTTCGCCGTGGGCCTGTTCTTCCTGGTTCCGGTCGGGTTGACCAGCCTGATCAAGGATCAGCTTGGGTCCTCCACGCTTTTCTGGGTGGTTGAGGGCTTGGTGCGCACGGCGATCCTGCTCGGCTACCTCGCGCTGCTGTCGCGCCTTCGGGACCTGCGACGCGTATTTGCGTACCACGGCGCCGAGCACAAGACGATCTCCTGCTTCGAGGCCGGTGCCGAGCTCACCCCGGCCAACGCGCAGCGCTTCTCCCGTCTGCATCCGCGCTGTGGCACGAGCTTCCTGCTCATCGTGATGGTGGTCTCCATCTTCGTCTTCGCGCCCATCGGACTGCCCGCCTGGTACCTGCTGTTGGCCACCCGCCTGTTGGGGGTACCCTTGATCGCCGGCATCTCCTTCGAGCTCATCAAGCTCGCCGGTCGGCATCGCGGACGGCGCGCCGTGCGGATGCTCATGTGGCCGGGCCTGCAGCTGCAGAAGCTGACCACCCGCGAGCCCGAGCTCGACCAACTGGCGGTGGCGATCGCCGCGCTGCAGGCCGTGCTGGCCGTTGAGGAGCTCGGGGACCTGACTGCCGCCGAGCTCGTGGGCGTCGAGGTCGTGGCCTGAGCCGCTCCTTCCGCTCGGCCTAGACTCATCGACACCATGGTCGAGGAGCTCGTGCAGCAAATCGAGGCGCGCTTCGGCGAGCTGGCCGCGCAGATGACTGACCCCGCGGTCATCGGTGATCGACTGCGCTACGCCGAGGCAGGGCGCGCCTACCGCGCGCTCGAGCCGGCCGCCGTGCTCGCCGTTCAGTGGCGACGCGCTCGCGACGATGCCGCCGGCGCCGAGGAGCTGCTGGCCGAGGACGGGGACGATCCCGAGGTGCGCGAGCTGCTCGCCTCAGCTCGTGCGCGCAGCGAGAGCCTGGAGGAGGAGATCCGCCTGGCCATGGTGCAGCGCGACCCCCATGACGACAAGAACGTGATCGTCGAGATCCAGGGCGGGGCCGGTGGCGAGGAGGCCGGCCTGTGGGCGGGCGACCTGTATCGCATGCTGACCCGCTATGCCGAGCGTCTGGGCTTCACGGTGGAGTCGTTGGAGGTCGCCGAGGGCAAGTACACGTTTGCCGTCAAGGGCGACGGTGCGTTCTCGGTGTTCAAGTACGAGGGGGGCACGCACCGGGTGCAGCGCGTACCCGCCACCGAGTCCCAGGGCCGCATCCACACCTCCACGGCGACGGTGTCGGTGCTGCCCGAGGCCGAGGACGTCGACGTGCACATGGACCTGAGCGATCTGCAGGTCGACGTCTACCGGTCCTCTGGGCCGGGCGGCCAGTCGGTCAACACCACCGATTCGGCGGTGCGCATAACGCACCGTCCCAGCGGCATCGTGGTTTCGATGCAGGACGAGAAGTCCCAGCTGCAAAATCGCGAGAAGGCGCTGCGGGTGTTGCGCGCGCGGCTCTACGAGCAGGCTCTGGCTGAGCAGCAGGCCTCGCTGGCCGCCGATCGTCGCCTGCAGGTGGGCACCGGCGATCGGGCCGAGAAGATCCGCACCTATAACTTCGGCGAGCGCCGGGTCACCGACCACCGGGTCAAGCACACGGCCCACAATCTGGACCAGGTCCTCGAGGGGGACCTGGACCAGTTCACCTCTGCGCTGGCGTCCGACGAGAAGCGCCGGCGCCTCGAGGCGCAGGCGGCGGCTTGAGCTCCGAGCGGGAGGTCGCCCCGCCGCCGGTCCCGGGCGTGGCGCAGCGGGTGGTGGCGCGCCGGCGCCGCTCGCCGCCCCCCACCTCGGTCGCCCAAGGCCTGCAATCGGCGACCGGAGCCCTGGCTGCCGCCGGCGTGGACAGTCCGCGCCTGGACGCGGAGGTGCTCCTGGGCCACGTCCTCGGGCTCGGGCGCGAGCGCCTGCTCCTCGACCGCGACCTCGCGCTGCCACGCACCGAGGTGCGCGCCTATCAGGATGCCGTGCGCCGACGTGCCGTCGATCGAGAGCCGGTGGCGTACATAATCGGACGTAGAGCCTTCCGCCACCTCGAGCTGCGGGTTGACCGCCGAGCCCTGATCCCGCGCCCCGAGACCGAGGGACTGGTGGACGTAGCGCTCGCTCTCCCCGGGGGAGCCACCGTGCTCGACGTGGGCACCGGTTGCGGCGCGGTGGCGCTGGCCCTGGCCCAGGAGCGGCCCGATCTGCGCGTCAGCGCCAGCGATGTGAGCCGCGACGCGCTTTCACTGGCGCGCGAGAACGGTCGGCGCCTGGGACTGGAGGTGAAGTGGCTGTGCCACGACCTGCTCGATGGCCTGCCCGACCATCACGGGGCCATCGTGGCCAACCTGCCCTACGTGAGCTCAGGCGAGTTGGCCGGGCTGGCTCCGGAGATCGTGCGCCACGAGCCGCACGGAGCGCTGCTGGCCCAGGAGGACGGGCTTGCCCTGATCGCCCGCCTGCTCACGCAGGCCGGCCGGCGGTCTGTCGAGTTGGTGGCCCTGGAGGTCGGCCTGGGCCAGTTCGAACGGGTGCGCATGCACGCGCGCCGGGCCGGCTTCGGGCGCGTGCGCGGCGAGCGCGACCTCGCCGGTATCGAGCGCGTGTTGGTGGCCGAGCGCTGACCGCCACCGCGATGCTCACGGCCGCCGATGCGCAGAACCTGCAGGACTGCCTGGGTGCAGGCGGAGTGGCCGTCTTCCCCGCCGACACCGTCTACGGCCTGGCCTGCGATCCGGATAACGCGCGCGCGGTGCGGCGCCTGTACGCGCTCAAGGGTCGTCCCGCGCGCAAGCCCACGGCGGTCATGTTCTTCAGCCTCGCGCAGGCCACGGACGAGCTGAGCGACCTGACGGCTCCCGAGGTCGCCGCCCTGCGCGCCCTGTTACCAGGACCGGTCACGCTCCTGCTGCCCAATCGCCGGCGACGATTTCCGCTGGCGGACGGCTCTCAGGCGGGCGCCCTGGGGGTACGTGTGCCACGCCTCGCCGGTCCCCCGCAAGCCCTCGTGGCGGTACGCGGTGCCCTCCTGGCCTCCAGCGCGAACCTGACCGGCGGCCGGGATCCACGCAGCCTGGAGCAGGTGCCCGGCGAGCTGCGCAGAGGGGCCGACCTCGTGCTGGACGGTGGGCAGCTGCCCGGTAGGGCATCGACCGTCGTGGATCTCTGTGACTACACATCCTCGGGCCTCTGGCGCGTGGTGCGCCCCGGGGCGCTCGGTGAGACCGAGCTGCGACACGCCCTGGCTCACGGGCAGGGCGCCGGTGTGGTCGCCGACCCCTGATAGCCTCGCGAGGGCCGTCGTGACTGGCGCCTGCAGGTGGAAGCGACCACCGGGAAGCGACGGAGCCGCACTTGCCGCGCGCCTGGGCAGCCATCGCCACCCGTGTCCCGAGGAGAGCGCCATGTCCGAGCTGAGCTCCGACTTCTTCAGCCGCCCCGTCAGTGAGGTCGACCCCGAGATCGCCGACGCTCTGCGCGGCGAGCTCGAACGTCAACAGAGCACGCTTGAGATGATCGCCTCGGAGAACTTCGTTCCCCAGGCGGTCCTCGAGTGCCAGGGCTCGGTGCTGACCAACAAATACGCCGAGGGCTATCCGGGTCGGCGCTACTACGGTGGGTGTGAGTGGGTGGACGTGGCCGAGCAGTTGGCCATCGACCGGGCTCGCGCGCTGTTCGGCGCCGAGCACGCCAACGTCCAGCCTCACTCCGGCGCCCAGGCCAACACCGCCGTCTATCACGCTCTGCTCGCTCCGGGAGACACGATCATGGGCCTCTCGCTCGCCCACGGCGGCCACCTGACCCACGGCATGCGCATCAACGTCTCGGGGCGCCTGTACGACATCGCCGCCTACGAGGTCGATCGCCAGACGAGCCTCATCGACATGGAAGAGGTGGCGCGCATCGCGCGCGAGCGGCGTCCGCGACTGCTGCTGGCCGGCTGGTCGGCCTATCCACGCCAGCTGGACTTCGCCCGCTTCCGGGAGATCGCCGACGAGGTCGGCGCGCTGCTGATGGTCGACATGGCCCACTTCGCCGGCCTCGTGGCCGCCGGGCTGCATCCCAACCCGTTTGATCACGGCGCCGACGTGGTGACCACCACCGTGCACAAGACCCTGGGCGGGCCGCGTGGCGGCATCATCCTGTGCCGCGAGGAGTACGCCGCCAAGATCGACTCGGCCGTCTTCCCCGGCCAGCAGGGAGGTCCACTGGAGCACGTGATCGCCGCCAAGGCGGTCGCCCTGAGGATCGCGGCGACTGACGCCTTCCGCGAACGCCAGCAGCGGACCATCGACGGCGCCCGCGCCGTGGCCGCTGAGCTCCTCGGGGGTCAGAACGGGGTGCGGGTGCTGACCGGCGGGACCGACGTGCACCTGGCTCTCGTGGACCTGCGCGACACGGTGGCCGGGCTCACGGGGCGCCAGGCCGAGGATCGTCTGCACGACATCGGCATTACCGTCAATCGCAACGCCGTGCCCTTCGACCCGCGCCCACCCATGGAGGCCTCGGGGCTGCGGATCGGCACGCCGGCGCTGGCCACGCGGGGGCTGGACCGGTCCGACTTCAGCGAGGTCGGTGCCATCATCGCCGCGGCGCTCGGACCCGACTTCGCGAGGGGCGCCCCCGAGCTGGCCGAGCGCGTGAGCGCGATCGTCCAGCGCCACCCGCTCTATGAGCATCTCGGCGCGCCCTTCGCCGGGGCGTCCGTGAGATGAGGCCGCTGCGCACGGCTGCGCGGGTGTCTGGGCGCGACCAGACGTCGCGGGATCCGAGCAGGGCCCGAGCGTTCCTGGGCGAAAGTGTGAAGCAGGCCTAACCGCCCGATCACAGCATCGCCTGCGATGCTGTCAGGGAGCCAGCATGGGGCAAACGACCGAGCTCGACGCGCTGTACGCCTTCTTGGCAGCCGCTGGCGTGACTGCGCTGCTGACCCCCGTGACCATGCGCCTGGCTCGGCGGGCCGGTGCGATCGACCAGCCACGCGAGCGCGGCCTGTCCGATCGGGCGACGCCGTTGCTGGGGGGCCTGGCCATCTTCGCCGGGGCACTGGTGGCCGGCCTGCTCTGGCTGCCCGCGGGAACCAGGACCGCTCCCAACCTCTGGCACGGCATTCTCCTCGCCGCCGGGGTGATCACCCTGGTTGGCGCCCTGGACGATCGGTTCGATCTGCCGCCCGGGGTCAAGCTGGCGGGACAGGTGCTGGCCGCCGTGATCGCCGTGCACTTCGGCCTGTTCGTGCGCCTGATCACGCTGCCCCTGATCGGCGCGCTGCACTTTCCCAACGCCGGCCCCGCCCTGACCGTCGTCGGACTCGTGGCGTTGATGAACATGGTCAACTTCTCCGACGGCGTCGACGGCATGGCGGCCGGCGTGAGCACGATCATCGCGGCGACACTGGCGGTGATCGCCTTCAGTCTGCACCGCGGCGACCCGAGCGTGCTGGCCGCGCTGACCGCCGGTGCGGCCCTGGGTTTCCTCTTTCACAACTTCCCGCCGGCGTCGAGCTTCATGGGCGACAGCGGATCGAACCTGCTCGGTCTGCTCATGGGCGCGGTGGCCGTCGAGGGCGCGGTCAAAACCCAGGTCGTGGTCTCCTTCGTCGTACCCCTGACCCTGCTCGCGGTCCCTTTCCTGGACACGACGTTCGTCGTGCTCAAGCGCCTGAAGTACCGGCGCCCGGTTTACGCCTCCGACACCGAGCACTTCCATCACCGTATGGCGCGCATCGGTTTCAGCCGGCGGCGCACGATCGCCTACATGTATGCCTGGACACTCATGCTCGCGGGCCTCGCGCTGGCGCTGCGCTTCATCCCCTACAGCGACCACCACGGACACCTCTACCTCGGCTGGACCCTGGTCGTGGCGGGGATCGGCGTGGTCGTCGCGGCGGCCAGCGTGTACCTGGTCTACGTGCTGGAGATCCTGAAGTTCCGTCGTTTGGACACCATGCGCCTGCGGCGTCTGCGCCCGAACGCGACGCCGGCCCAGATCGCGCAGGACGTCGCGGAAGACCTGGAGACGGGCGAGTTCGCCGCCGTGGCCGAGGGTCCGACGGATCCGTCGACGTCGCCGCCTGCGACGCGTCCGCGTACGCCGTCGGCGGCCCGCTCAGGCCTGGGTCGTTGAGGACCCGCCGGCGGCCCGCGTGGTCGCTCAGCTGCGCCGGCCGCCGAGCAGGGTCTCGAAGGCCGGCAGGCGGATGATCAGGCAGTAGAGGCAGAACGCCAGCGTGGCGGCCCGCAGGCGCCGGTCAGGTGCCAGCGCGGCCAGGGGAAGCAGCCAAATCGCATACCAGGGCAGCAGCCAGGCCGTGGACAGCAGCAGCGCCAGCATGGCCCAGCCCGCGGTGCGCCGCCAATCGGCTCCGCGCGCCGTCCTCCAGAGCGCCAGCGCGAGCGAGACCAGGAACGCGCCCACCCAGACGTTACGCCACCACCGGGGAAGCCCGTGCAGCCCGAGCAGGCGCGCGGTCTCGTTGGGCACGCTGTGCGTGGCCACCATCTGCTGTTGGTCGGTCAGCGCAGCCAGGAAGCCGAAGGCGTGCGGGCCGAAGCCGACCACCGCCAGTCCCGCCACCAGGGCCAGCCCGGCCAGGGCCGCCAGGGCGACGCGCAGGCGCTGTGGCCACGTGTGCGGTGCGAGCAGCAGCACAGGCAGCAGCAGCCCCGCCGAAAGCTTGATGGCCACGGCGCCGACGGTCACCAGGGCCGCTGGGCCCCAGCGCGCGCCCGCGGCCAACGACAAGGTTGCCGCCATGGCCACCATGGTCAGGGTGTCGTTATGGGCGCCGCCCACTGCGTTGACCAGCAGGACCGGGTTCAGGCCCACGAAGGCGGCCGCGAAGACCGGCGATTGTCCCACGCGGTCAGCGGTACGGGCCACCAGGGCCACCGTGGCCAGGCTGGCCAGCACGGCTGTCACCTTCAGAGCCCACAGCCCCCCGGCCACGCCCAGCGGTGCCACCGCGTAGCTGGCCAGGGTGAACAGTGGTCCGTAGGGCGAGTGCACCGTGTGCCAGCCCACGAAGGGGTACACCGGGTCGGACGGGAGGGCGGTGGCGGCGTGGGAGTAGGGGTCGAGTCCGTGCAGCGCACCGAGACGGGCAAAGTCCTCATAGCCAAAGACGTCCTGGGAGAGCAGTACGGGGGCCATGAGCATGGCGAGATGGGCCATCACCGCCGCGGCGAGCACGGCGCGCAGCGAGAGTCGATCCCCGGCCAGGAGCGTCAGCACGTAGCCGAGCGCCATCACCACCAACAGGACCTGAAAGCCGGTCGGGCTGAAACCCAGTCTCAGCCCGTGGAGAGGCCCCGACAACCAGGAGGGAAAGCCGCCGAAGCGTGTGGCCGGGACGTAGACCGTGGGATGTGACGCCGCCGCGGCGGCCAGCATCGCGCAGGCGCCGACCACGGCGACCAGTCCCGAGACACCAGCCAGGCGACGTCCCTGGCCCGGCGGGGCACGCCGGAGCTTCACGCCGAGCGGCCACGCAACCTCGGACGGACGGTGGGGTATCGGAGTGGTGGCCGGCACCAGAGCATTGTGGCGGGCTCCGTTCTCCCGGCACGCCCACGATCTGCATGGGCGCTCGGCCGGCGGGGTGGCCCGCTAGCCTGTGCGTGCGCCGAGCCGTGTTGCGGGCGCCCGTATCCGGGCTTCGCGGGCCCCGACCGGGTCCGCTCTGCCCGGGCGCCACATCCCACCGATGCGTCCACGCCGCCCACGCCCACACGAAGCCCCACGCCCCGCGCGTCCGCGCCGCGTGCTCGTCCTGTCCGCCGACGTGGGCGAGGGTCACGCGGCCGCCGCGCGGGCGTTGTCTCAACAGGTGCAGACCGCGCCCGGCGACGCCGAGGTGACGGTCATCGACGGACTGCACGCCATGGGTCGCGTGCTCCGTCCGGTGGTCGAGGACGGTTACCGCTGGCAGCTGCGGTTCATGCCGTGGACGTACACTCTGATCTACTGGCTGCTCGAGCACGTCGCCCCGGTGCGCTGGCATACGCGTTGGACGCTGTGTCGCCTCGGCGCCCGCTCCCTGCAGCGCACGATCGCCGAGCATGACCCCGACGTCGTCGTGTCGACTTACCCCGCCGTAACGGTGGTGCTGGCCCAACTGCGCCGTCGAGGGCTGGTGCACTGCTCGACCATGGCGACCATCACCGACCTCACGGGCCTGTTCTTCTGGGCGCAGCCGGGCATCGATATGCACCTGGTGATGTACGACGAGTCGGTGGCGCCGGTGGAACGCATAGCGGGTCCGGAGAGCGTGCGTCTGGTGCGCCCCCTGATCTCGGCTGAGTTCCTGCGTCCGCAGGCGCCCCAGGAGGCGCGGGTGGCCCTCGGCCTGCCCGAGCACGGTCGCATGGTGGTGGTGTCCGGTGGCGGCTGGGGAGTGGGCGACATCGCGGGCGCGGTGCGTGAGCTCTGCCGCGTGGAGGACGTGACCAGCATCGTCTGCCTGGCCGGTCGCAACGAGCAGGCCCAGCGCCGGCTCGAAGCCGCCTTCGCCGGTGAGGAGCGTGTGCGGGTGCTCGGCTTCACCGACCGCATGCCCGAGCTGCTGCGTGCTGCGGACGCGCTCGTGCACTCGACCGGCGGCGTGACCTGTCTGGAGGCCAAGGCGACGGGCACCCCGGTGATCTCCTACGGGTTACCGGTCGGCCATGCCCGCATCAACACGCGCGCCATGGCCGAGCTGGACCTGCTGCGCCTCGCCCGGAACACGACCGAGTTGCACGAGCACGTCCGCGCGAGCTTTGCGCTCATAGATCGGGGCGTGCCCACCCTGACCGAAGCCCAGGCGCAGGCCGAGCCCGCCGGGAACGCCGTGCTGGCGGTGGCCGACCGCCAACCCGATGCGGTCGAGTTCGTGCTGGACGCGCCCCGCCGCGTGCGTCCGCTGTCTGCCTGGCGCATGCACACCCCGCAGGTCGCCGCGCAGCTGGCGATGCTCCTGGTTGCCACCGGCTGGATGCTCTCCACCGACGAGGTGAGCGCCCTGGCTTCCGCCGTGCTCCATCTCAAGCCGGTCCAGCAGGTCCATACCCGCAGTAAGGACGTGGCGCTGATCGTGCGCGCGCCCCAGCGCGACGTGCCCCAGGTCGCTGCCGAGCTTGCCGGGCGGGGAATCCGCGTGTCGTTTGCCGGCACCGGGGCTCCGAGCTCCACGGTCATGGCCGGCCTGCGCTCCTACGGCGACGATGTGCTCCCCGAAGTCCCACGTGACGGGGCTCTGCGCTGGGTGCGCACGCGGGGCGCGCTGCGTTCGCAGGCCCGCGCCCTGGGCCTGCGCCGGCACTTCTTGTTCCTGCAGCCGCGCTCCCCGTCGCTGGGCCAGATGTTCCTGGCCCGGACCACCGGCGGCATCCCGGTCAGCGGGGCGGTATCACTCGACCGTCGTGGGCCGCTTCCTCATCGTCCCCTGCGCGCCGGTGACGTGGTGGTCTTCACGCTCGACGGGTCGCGGTCCTCGCTGCGCGAGCTGGAGCTGCTGGCGTCGCGGCTGGGCTCTGAGCGGCTGACGGTTGCCCCGCTCTCCTCGCTGACGCGTTCGGCCACGTCACCGGTCATCAGGGCCAGGAGGGCGGGCGAGCGCGCGAGCGCGGCCGCGCCGGTGGCCAGCAGCAGCAACGACGCGGCGAGCGGCAGGCCGCCCAGGGGGGTCGCGCCGAAGCCCTCGCCGAAGAGCAGCGGCGCCAAGAGCACGGGCACGAGCGTCTGAGTCACGAAGACGACCGGCGCGACCTGGATGGCCGGGCGTGACTGCAGTGAGCTCATCTCGCTCAGGGCTCCGATCGCCGACGCGCCGGCGGTCGACACTCCCCAAGCTGCGGCGACCAGGATGTGGTTCTGGGCCAGGGCGTCGGAGGCGAGCTTGGAGCCCACTCCACTCCACGCGAAGCCGAGCCCGGCGCCGATCATCGTCACCGTGGTCATCGAGCGGCCCAGGAAACGAAGTGCGTAGGGGAACAGGGTGAGCACTCCGAGGCCAATCAGGGTGAGGGCCAGCGTGAGCGCTCCCGTGGTACCCGTGTTGCGGTGAGGCGCGGTCAGCGCCGCCCCGACCACGCCCACGACGATGGCCGCCATGGACAGCACCTCGCGGCGGCCGGCATGCTCGCCGAGCATCCGCTGTCCGAGCACCATGAGCACGAGCAGCCCGGCCGCCAATGCGGGCTGCACCACGACCAGTGGAGCGAGCAGCAGGGCCAGTATCTGCAACGGCCACCCGAGAACGGAAAGCCCCGTCCCGAGCAACCAGCGGGCGCGGCGAGCGAGTTGTCCAACCAGGCTCAGACGCAGGTTGTGCTGCTGACCGACCTGGCGCGCGTCCAGGGCCTGCAGGGCAATCCCTAGGCTGTAGAGCGTCGAGGCGCCGACGGCCGCAAGTATTCCCAGGACGAGCTTGAGCATCTTCGAGGCCGATCATCGCAGCCGCGCGCGCGCAGCCCCGAGCCCGGTTGGTCCACCGATCGCCGGTGCGGGCACGTGTTAGGCGACAGCGGGGTGCCCGCTGGCGCAGCGGCAGCCGTCGGAGCCGGTGCCCTGGCCTACCTGCTGCCCGGCCTCGCCGGGGCCTGGACGCCGCTGCGCGCTCCGCTGGCCATCGAGGATCGCGTGACAGGGCCGCGCGGCTACGCGCTCACCTTCGATGACGGACCGCACCCTCGGGGCACCCCGGCGATGCTGGAGGAGCTCGCGCGGCGCGGCAGTCGAGCCACCTTCTTCGTGGTCGGCGAGCAGGTGCGCCGCTGCCCTGGGCTGGTGGGCGAGATCGTCGCCGCCGGGCACCGGGTCGGCCTGCACTGCGACCGCCATCGCAATCTGCTGCGCCTCGGCCCGCGTCAGGTGGCCGAGGATCTGGCTCGCGCCCAGCAGACGATCGAGCAAGCCGGCGCCGGCGCCGTGTCGCTCTACCGACCGCCGTACGGCGTGCCCAATCTGGCCGCGCTCTGGCTGGTGCGCCGGCGGCGCTGGCGCACGGTGCTCTGGAGTCACTGGGGGCGCGACTGGGAGTCGCGGGCAACGCCCGAGTCGATCGCTGCTCTGCTCACCGCCGGCGCCGGCGCCGGCTCGGTGCTGCTGCTCCACGACGCCGACGAATACGGCGCGCCCGGCTGCTGGCGGCGCACGGCGCAGGCGCTGCCCCGGGTGCTTGACACCATGGAGCGTCGCGGGCTGCACCCGGTCACGCTCTGACGCGGCAGGACCCGCCTTCAGGCTTACGCGCGGGCGTCAGCCGGAGCTCGTCCGCCGCGTCGGGCGAGCGGCACGTCGGGCGCCGTGCGCCAAGCCCAGTGCAGGGGGCGGATGCGGCTCATCAACCGGTGAGCGATCAGAGCGGCGGTTAGGGCGGTGGCGGCGCCGGCGAGGGCGTCAAGGAAGAAGTGGTTGGCGGTGACGATGATCGCGGCGAGGACGATCAACGGGTAGAGCGCGCAGGCCAGGCGTACCCAACGCGAGCGGGCCAGCAGCACCCCCGTGACGCCAACGAGCAGCGCGAAGCACATGTGCATGCTGGGCACCGCCGCGTAGGGGTTCACGAACAGGCTGATGGCTCCGGAGTCCTGGTTGACGTGGGCCACCTCCTGGATGGTGTCGACAAAGCCGAACTGAGGCAGCATCCGCGGTGGCGCCACCGGCAGGATGAGGTGCACGAGCAGCGCTATGCCCATGGCCACGAAGAACATGTTGCGCACGAAGTAGAAGACGTCATTACGGTAGACGTACAGGAAGGCCAGGAAGGCGACGTTGACCGTGAACTGCGCATTGGCGTAAAGCCAGTTGGCCACATCGATGGCGACGTGGCTGGGCAGGAGGACCCTCTGGATGGCCTGCTCGTGAAACAGGCCCAGCGACCGCTCGAGCGACACCAGCGACCGTGCGTGGGCCAGCGCCGCGGCCTGGTGGCCGAGAGCCAATCCGCGCACGCCCTCGTAGAGCAGGTCGGCGAGGGCCCAGAGCATGACCTGGGTCAACGCGTCGCGCCAGCCGGGCAGCGGCGGGCGCTCGGCCAGTCGCGTGCGCACGGCTGCCGGCAGGCGCCGCGCGGGCACGTCGGCCTTGGAGTGTGAGCGCGCGGGAGACACAGCGATACCCCGGCGCAACTTAGCTCATGCGCGCGGTGTCGTCCCCGGTGGCAGGTGTCACAAAGTTGTTACTAAGTCGCTCCGCCAGGTATGCTCGACGGCCTGCCGCAGCGCTGTGAACACGGGCAGCGAAGCGTCGCGAGATCACGGCGCGTGGAGGCTATTTCCCCTGTAGGGTGCGCCATTACCAGATGTCCGCTTCTCCTTCCCACCACCCTCTCGCCCGGCGGCCCAGCGCGCGCTGATGGTTTTCCTGCGACAGCTCGACTTGGTCCTGGTTGCCGTGGGCCTGCCGGTGTTCTTGCTCGCCGACCTGCCCCTCGCGGGTTGGGGGGCTGCGGGGGGCGCCTGGCTGGCGCAGAAGGGACTGCAGGTCTACCTCACGCGGCGAGCGCGCTCCTCGCAGGATCCGCGCACCGTGGTGGGACTGCTGGCGGGCTCGATGATCGCCCGCGGCTGGCTGGTGGCAATCGTCATCCTGCTCGTCGGCCTGAGCAACAGCCACGCCGGACTCGCGGCCGCCGTAATGCTCGTGATCCTGTTCACCGTGTATTTCACCATCGGCATGATCGTGCGCCCCTTTGAGATCACGCCCGCGGGGGCCCCGCGGACGGCCGCCCAACGACCCTCCGCGTCGCAGCCGAGGGGAGGTGCGTGGTGACCGCGCGGCTGAAGTCGATGCGTCTGCGCAACCAGCTCCTGCTGGGCGCGCTCCTGTTCATCCTCGTCATCGTCGCCCTGGCCGCCGGCTTTGGCTCGCACGGCATGAACAGCGACTACCAGCCCCAGAACGAGTTCAAGCTGGACCCCTGGGTGAAGCTCAAGCTCGGCCCCATCGACATGTCGATCAACAAGGCCGTGCTCTACCTGTTCATCGCCACGGTGGCGACCGTGGCCACGATGACCTACATCGCCGGGCGCATGGCCCAGCGCCCCAACCGGGTCCAGACGGCGGTCGAGTTCCTGTACGGGCTGATGCGCGACAACATCGCCGGGCCCAACAACATCGACCGCAAGCTCGCCGCCAAGTGGTTTCCGTTCATCGCGGCCCTGTTCCTGTTCATCTGGTACTCGAACCTGCTGGGCTACATCCCGCTGCCCACCAACAGCGAGGAGACCTTCTCGGTGTTCGGTGCGCACATTCCGTCCTTCGCCATCTACGCGGCGACCGCCAACATCTCGGTCACCCTGATGCTCACCCTGCTGGTGTGGTTCAGCTACCACGTCGAGGGGGTGCGCGCGCAGGGACCGATCGGCTACCTGAAGAGCTTTTTGCCCGCAGGGCTGGAGAGCGTCCCGGCCAAGCCCATCCTGGTCCCCCTCATCTTCGGCATCGAGGTCATCTCCCAGTTCGTGCGCATCATCTCGCTGTCGGTGCGGCTGTTCGCCAACATCCTCGCCGGCCATCTGCTGATCCTCTTCATGGGCGGTGGCCTGGTCATCCTGCTCGGCCTGGCCGCTCTCGGCGCTCTCACCCTGCCGATCGCGGTGGTCTTCTTCATGTTCGAGGTTGGGCTGATCGCGACCCTGCAGGCGTTCATCTTCGCGACCCTCACTGCCATCTACCTCGGCGGCGCCGTCGCCGAGGCTCACTGACCAAGACCAAGGAGCAATCGTGAACTCCCTCATCGCAGCAGCAGGCGGAAGCTCCGACATGACGGCCAAGTCGATCAAGGCAATCGCCCTGGGAGTTGGCGCTGGCCTGGGCACGATCGGCCCCGGTATCGGCGTCGGCTACATCTTCGGCAAGGTCATCGAGGCGGTCACCCGCCAGCCGGAGATGCGTGACGAGATCACCTCGATCCAGTGGCTCGGCTTTGCGCTCACCGAGGCGATCGTCTTCTACGCCTTCATCTTCGGGCTGATCGCCTTCTTCCTGGGCTAGACGGACATGCTCGGGCCACTTCTCGCCTTCAGCAGCGTTCCGCTCGCGGCCTCCAGTGGCGGCGGGAGCGGCAACTTCCTGGTCGCTCCCAACCTGGGGGTGATGATCTGGACCCTGATCGCCTTCGTGATCGCCTTCCTGTTGCTCAGATCACTGGCCTTCCCGCGCATCAGTGCGGCCCTGGACAAGCGCCAGAAGGCGATCGAAGACTCCATCGACAGCGCTGAGCGCACTCGTCAGGAGGCCGATCAGCTGCTCAAGGAGTACCGCGAGCGCCTGCACGACGCACGCGCGCAGTCCGACGAGATCGTCTCGCGGGCACGCCAGAGCGCGGAGACGCACGAGCGCGAGGCCCAGGAGAAGGCGAAGGAAACGGCGGCCGAGGCTGCGCGCCGGGCCGAGCGTGACATCGAAGCGGCCACCCAGCGCGCGCTGCAGGAGATCCGCCGGGAGGTGGCGGATCTGACGATCATGGCCACCGAGAAGGTGACGCGCAAGGCGCTCGACGACGGTGACCAGAAGCGCCTGGTCGAGGAGGCTCTCGGCGAGCTCGACTTCTCCACGCTGAGCGCCGGGCACCACGGCCAGACCTGATGCAGGAGATCGCCCAGGTCTACGGTCGCTCGATCTTCGAGGTGGCCGAGGAGCAGGACAAGCTTGACGTCGTCCGCGAGCAGCTCGGCCAGTTCGCCGACGCCCTGAGCGAGAACCGGGACCTGTCCGCGTTCTTCTTCTCTCCCTACTTCTCCACTCAGGAGAAGGAGGACGCGCTGGGCAAGGCCCTGCAGGACGCCGATCCCACGCTGGTCAACGTACTGCGCCTGCTCATCGAGAATCACCGCATGCCGGTCATCTTCCGCATCCGCCGCGAGTACGAGCGCCTGTGGGAGGAGTCCAACAAGCTGCTGCCCGTCGAGGTGACCAGCGCGATAGAGCTCGACGAGTCGACGGTCAAGGGACTCGGCGATCAGATCGGCGAGCGGACCGGTCGCGAGGTGCAGCTGACCACGCGCGTCGAGCCCGACATCCTGGGTGGTCTGGTCGTGCGGGTCGGCAACTCCATTCTGGACGCCTCCATCCGCAGCCGCCTGGAGCGCCTGCGCAAGCAGGTCGCGCGCAGCGCCTAGGTCCCGAGCCCGCCCGCCCGCCCGCCAGCCAGCCAGCCAGCCAAGGAGCGTTCACACACAGCCATGCAGATAAATCCCGACGAAATCACCAGCATCCTCAAGAGCCGTATCGAAGGCCTCGACGAGGGATCGGCTGAGCTGACCGAGGTGGGCACCGTGCTCTCGGTGGCCGACGGCATCGCGCGCGTGCACGGGCTGGACAACTGCATGTCCTTTGAGATGCTCGACTTCGACCACGGCGTGACGGGCCTGGCCCTGAACCTCGAGTCCGACAACGTTGGGGCCGTGCTCTTCGGCGAGTGGGAGCACGTGTCCGAGGGCGAGACGGTGCGCCGCACCAACGAGCTGCTGGAGATCCCCGTGGGCGACGAGCTGCTGGGACGCATCGTGGATCCTCTGGGCCGCCCCCTGGACGGTAAGGGCGACGTCAACACTTCCGAGCGACGTCCGGCCGAATTCAAGGCGCCCGGCGTCGTCCAGCGCCAACCGGTCAAGGAGCCGATGCAGACCGGGCTGAAGGCGATCGACGCGATGATCCCGATCGGCCGCGGTCAGCGCGAGCTGATCATCGGCGATCGCCAGACGGGCAAGACCGCCATCGCCCTGGACACCATCATCAACAATCGGGACACCGGGGTGGTCTCGGTCTACGTGGCCATCGGGCAGCGCATGTCGACCGTGGTCGCCCTGGCCCAGACCCTCGACGACGCCGGCGCGCTCGACAGCACCATCATTGTCGCCGCGCCGGCCGACCAGGCGGCGCCGATCAAGTTCATGGCGCCCTACGCCGGCTGCGCGATGGCCGAGTTCTTCCTCTACAACGGTCGCCACGCGCTGTGTGTCTATGACGACCTGACCAAGCATGCCTACGCCTACCGGCAGATGTCGCTGCTGCTGCGCCGTCCGCCGGGCCGCGAGGCCTACCCGGGTGACGTCTTCTACCTGCACTCGCGCCTGCTCGAGCGTGCGGTCAAGCTCAACGATGACCTGGGCGCCGGTTCGCTCACCGCTCTGCCCATCATCGAGACCCAGGCCGGCGACGTCTCGGCCTACATCCCGACCAACGTGATCTCGATCACCGACGGACAGATCTTCCTCGAGCCGAAGCTCTTCTACTCGGGTGTTCGGCCGGCCATCAACGTCGGGATCTCGGTGTCGCGGGTGGGCGGAAACGCTCAGATCCCGCCCATGAAGAAGGTGGCCGGGCGCATCAAGCTCGAGCTCTCCCAGTACCGCGATCTGGAGGCGTTCTCGCAGTTCGGTTCTGATCTGGACGCCGACACCCAGCGCACGCTGGCGCGCGGCGAGCGTCTGGTCAAGACCCTCAACCAGGACGAGCGTTCGCCGCTGCCCGTAGAGGATCAGGTGATCCAGCTGTACGCCGCCACCAACGGCTTCATAGATCGCATCACCGTCGAGCGGGTGCCCGAGTTCCTCGAGCAGCTGACCGAGCGCTTCCACTCCCAGCACGACGATGTGCGCTCCAAGATCGCCGACGGCGACTGGTCAGATTCGACCCAGGAGGCGGTGCACAAGGGGGCGCAGTCCTTCGCGGAGGACTTCGGATACGACCTGGACGAGGAGGGGCAACCCTTGGAGGACGAGGACTCCTCCGATCGCTCCTCGCAGGAAGGTCGAGACTCTGACTCGGATTCGGACTCGGCGGGCGACGCCGAGCGCGACCACGACGCCGAGCGTGAGCGGGCCGCGGCCTAGCTGCTACGGATGAGGACCCGGACACGGACATGACCCAGCGCGACGTCCAGAACCGGATCAGCTCGGTCAAGAACATCCAGAAGATCACCCGCGCGATGCAGATGGTGGCTGCCGCGCGCCTACGGCGAGCCGAGCAGCGGATCACCGCGCTGCGTCCCTACGCCGATGCCCTGCGGCGCATGACGCGCCAGGCCGCGGAGGCGGCCGGGGCAGAGGTCTCCTCACTGCCTCTGCTGGCTGAGCACGACTCCGACCGCCGACTGGGCATGCTGCTGGTGACCGGCGACCGCGGGCTCGCCGGTGGGTTCAACTCGCAGATAATCCGCGCGGGCATTCGTGCGGGCGCGGAGTATGAGTCCAACGGCAAGGAGGTGCTCTGGTATGCGAGCGGCCGACGCGGAGTGAGCTCGCTCGGGTTCCGTGGGCGCGAGGTGACGGGCGGCTACACGGGATTCACCGATCGCCCCTCCTTCGCAGACGCGCGCAACATCGCCGACGATCTGATCACCGCCTACAGCGACGACAAGATGGATCGCCTGGAGATCATCTACAACGGCTACGTGTCGCCGCTCACCCAACGTGTACGGCGCGAGACGCTGCTGCCCCTGTCGGAGGCGTCGGTGATGGAGAGCGGGGAGGATTCCGAGCAGACCGACGCCGAAGAGAACGAGGGCGAGGACCGCGCCGGCGAGGGTCCGCACGCCCTGGTGGAGTACGAGCCCGACCCCGAGGAGATCCTGCGCCGCCTGGTGCCCGACTACGTGGAGATCTCGATCTACCGGGCCCTGCTCGAGTCCACCGCCTCCGAGCACGGCGCGCGCATGACCGCCATGCGCAGCGCCTCGGACAACGCCGGAGAGATCATCACCGACCTGACCCTGGAGATGAACCGCGCCCGCCAGGCCGAGATCACACAGGAGATAATGGAAGTCGTGGCCGGCGCGGAGGGCCTTGGGTAGCAGGGGCACGGGAAGGGCACCGGTGCTCGCCCGCTGCGAATCGTCAGAGACCTAGAGGGAAGAGAGATCCAATGTCAGCCAGCCCCACTTCGGAGACCGAGAGCTCAGACGAGCAGCGCTCGGGCGACCAGCGCCCTGACGAGCAGTCCAGGAGCGAGGAGAGCAGCTCCTCCGAGCGAAACGTCGGTTACGTAGAGGAAGTCCAGGGCGTCGTCATCGAGGCGGTGTTTCCCGATCGCCTGCCCGAGATCAACCACGCGATCACCGTCGCGCGCCCTGAGGCCGCGGCGGACGAAGAGGCCGAGGGGGTCAGCTCGGGGTCGGGCGGCGAGGTGCTGGTCTGCGAGGTCCAGCAGCACCTCGGCGATGACCGCGTCCGAGCGGTGGCCATGGACACCACCAACGGGCTGGCACGCGGGGTCGAGGTGCTGGACACCGGCGGACCCATAACCGTACCGGTGGGCGACGAGACGCTGGGGCGCATCTTCAACCTGCTCGGCGAGCCGATCGACCTCGGCGAGGCGATGCCCGAGGGAATGGAGCGACGCCAGATCCATCAACAGGCGCCGCGCGTGGAGGACCTGACGCCGACCACCGAGATGTTCGAAACGGGCATCAAGGTCGTCGACCTCCTGGCCCCTTACGCCAAGGGCGGCAAGGTCGGCCTGTTCGGCGGTGCCGGAGTGGGCAAGACGGTGCTCATCCAGGAGCTGATCCACAACCTGGCCCGTGAGCACGGTGGCATCTCGGCCTTCTGTGGGGTGGGCGAGCGCTCGCGTGAGGGCAACGACCTGTGGCTGGAGATGAAGGAATCCGGCGTGCTGGAAAAGACCATGCTCGTGTTCGGGCAGATGAACGAGCCCCCGGGGGCTCGCATGCGGGTCGCGTTGTCGGGGCTGACCATGGCGGAGTACTTCCGCGACCAGGGCCAGGACGTGCTGCTGTTCATCGACAACATCTTCCGTTTCGTGCAGGCGGGCTCTGAGGTGTCGGCGCTGCTCGGCCGCATGCCCTCACAGGTTGGCTACCAGCCCACCCTGGAGACCGAGATGGGTCAGCTGCAGGAGCGCATCACCTCGACCAAGCAGGGCTCGGTCACCTCGGTGCAGGCCATCTACGTGCCGGCCGATGACCTCACCGATCCGGCGCCCGCCTCGGTGTTCGCGCACCTGAACTCCACCACGTCGCTCTCGCGGGCGATCTCGGAGAAGGGCATCTATCCGGCGGTCGACCCGCTGGACTCCACCTCGACGATCCTCAAGGCCGACATCCTCGGGGAAGAGCACGTGCGGGTGGCCAACCGCGTCAAGGAGATCCTCCAGCGCTACAAGGAGCTGCAGGACATCATCGCCATCCTCGGCATCGACGAGCTGTCCGATGAGGACCGCATCATCGTGCAGCGCGCGCGCAAGGTCGAGCGCTTCCTGTCCCAGCCGTTCTTCGTGGCCGAGGCATTCACCGGCACGCCGGGTGCCTACGTGCCCATCGCCGAGACGATCCGCGGCTTCAGCGAGATCATCGAGGGCGAGCACGACGAGGTGCCCGAGCGAGCCTTCTTCCTGAAGGGCACGATCGACGACGTCACCCAGGACTCCGGGGCCAAGGACGACGACGAGTCCAAGGAGGACGAGTCGGACTCGTCTGAGAAGGGCGGCTCGGAGACAGACGCGCAGGACGCCGTGCGGCGCGCCGAGGAGGCGGCCAAGCGCGCCGAGGAGGCCGCCCGACGCGCCGAGGAAACCGCCGGCGGGGAGAGCTAGCCGGTGGCGCGCACCAAATTCTGTGTTGAGGTGCTCACGCCCGAGGGTCAGGTGTTCAGCGAGGAGGTGGAGATGCTCTCCACCCGCACGAGTGTGGGCTCACTGGGCGTGCTGGCCAACCACGCGCCCCTGCTGGCCACGCTCGAGCCGACCGAGCTGCGCCTCTACCGCAGCGATTCCGACATCGTGCGTTACGCGCAGGCCGAGGGTTACCTGCAGTTCTCTGACAATCGCGCGCTCGTTCTCGTCGAGGAGGCGCTGGACCCCGGCGACCTCGATCGTTCCGAGCTCGAGTCGCGGGTGTCCGACGCGCGGTCCTCGATGGACAATGCGCAGGACGACAGCGAGGAGAAGGCGCGAGCGCAGCGCGACATCCGTCGGGCCGAGGCGTTCCTGAACGTAGCCCAGGGCTAGCACCGAAGACCGCCGACGGGATACGCCGACGCCTGCGCTCACACCACGTGGGCGGCGGTCAGTGGGCCGGCGCTATGACCTGATCATCGTCGGTATGGGCTCCGCGGGAATGACCGCCGCGGAGCTGGCCGCCGGCACCCTCGGTCTGCGGGTGGCAGCGGTTGAGCGCGGGCGAGTGGGAGGCGACTGTCTGTGGACCGGATGCGTGCCCTCCAAGGCCCTGTTGGCCAGCGCCCGGGCTGCGGATACGGTGCGGGGCGCCGATCGGCTTGGCCTGCAGGCGCGCCTGGAACCGGTCAACACCGCAGCGGTGCTCGAGCGCGTGCGTGCGGTGCAGCTTGAGATCGCCGCTGTGGATGACAGCCCCGAGCGCTTTGCCGCCCTCGGCGTCGACCTGTTCAGCGGCTCGGCCCGTCTGACCGGGCCTCATCAGGTGAGGGTGGGCGAAACCGACCTGCACGCCAAGTTCATCCTGCTGTGCACCGGAAGCCGCCCCGCGATCCCAGACGTGCCCGGACTTGCGCAGGCGGGGTTCCTCACCACCGAGACCGTATGGGCACAGACGCGCCTTCCACCTAGCCTCGTGGTCATCGGGGGCGGCCCGGTCGCCGTCGAGATGAGCCAGGCCTGCGCGCGGTTGGGGGTCGGGGTGACCCTGCTCCAGCGCGGCCCGCGCATTCTGGCCCGCGACGAGCCGGCGCTGGCGGCGATGCTGGACGCGGCCCTGCGCGCAGATGGCGTGGACGTGCACACCGAGGTGAGCATCGAGCGCGTCACGGTCGAGCGGAGCGAGAAGGTGGTTCACGGCTTGCAGCGCGGGAAGGCCTGCCGGTGGACGGCGCGGGAGCTCCTGGTCGCCGCCGGTCGCCGGTGCGACCTGGAGGACCTGAACCTGCCGTCGGCCGGGGTAAGGGTGGCGTCGCACGGCGTGGTCACCGACGCCCGCCTGCGTACCACGGTGCCCAGTGTGTACGCCGCGGGCGATCTCGCCGGGCGCCACGCGTTCACCCACTCGGCCGGTTTCGAGGCGGCTCGCGCGGTGCGCAACATGTTCTTCCCCGGGGCGCAGGGTGGTGCCTATGCGGTCCCGTGGACGACCTTCACCGACCCGGAGCTGGCCCATGCGGGCCTCACCGAGGCCCAGGCCCAGGCGGCCCACGGCGAGCGCCACGTGGAGGTGTGGCGACACGACCTCGCGCACTCAGATCGGGCGCGCGCCGAGGGCAGAACGCAGGGCGCGATCCTCGTGATCACCGCCCGCGGAAGAGTGGTCGGTGCGCACGTGCTCGCCCCCGCCGCCGGGGAGATCATTCATGAGCTCGCCCTGGCCATCCATCAGCGTCTGCGCCTGCGCGAGCTGGCCACGCTGGTGCACGTCTATCCCACGTTCTCCTTGGGCGTACAGCAGCTCGGCGCCCGGGCGTCCTACCGATCTGCGCGACGGCTGCGCGCGCTCAGCCGCCTGTGGGCGTGGAGGACCTACCGGGGGCCCTAAGCTGAGGCGATCGGAAACCAGAACTCACCCTTGGCCACCGCAGCCGGCGGCTCCCGTGTCACCCTGGGCCGTAGGACGGTGGCTTTGCTTCTCGCCGTGGCCATGACCATGCTCGGCGTTGCTGCGGACGCGGCGTCGGGCGCCCGCGCACACGCGGCGTCGGGTGCCCGGGCACAAGCGGCGGGGCGGCTGCAGATCGGTATCGCCGATCAGAGTCCCGCCACCTTCGTGGACCCGCGCTTTCGCTGGCTGGGGATGCGCAGCGCCCGCTTGGTGGTGCCCTGGGACGTTCTCACGCGGCCCATCTACCTGCGCCGCGCTGATGATTGGCTGAAGGCGGCGCGCGCCAACGGCATCACGCCGCTCGTGGTCTTCGAGCACAGTCGCTCTCGGCCCCACGTCCTGCCCGGGGTGCGTACCTACACGGCCGCCGTGAGGTCCTTCATGCGTCGCTACCCGTGGGTTCGGCAGTTCAGCGCCTGGAACGAGGAGAACCACGTCTCCCAGCCCACGGCAAGTCACCCGCGTCGAGCGGCTGAGTACTACAACAGCGTGGCGGCCCTGTGCCGCTCCTGCCAGGTCACCGCGGCGGACGTCCTGGATGAGCCGAACATGCGCGCCTGGGTGAGCTCGTTTCTGCGCTACGCACACCATCCACGGTTGTGGGGAGTGCACAACTACTACGACCTCAACCACGGAGGCCACCGCCAGACCTCGCTACTGCTGCGCATGGTGCGCGGACAGATCTGGTTCAGCGAGATCGGTGGCCTGGTCTGGCGCTATGACCCCACGCACCACCGGTTCCTCAATCGCGGCGAGGCCTACGCCACGCGGGCGGCAGGGCGCCTGCTCGCACTGGCCCGGGTGAGCGGGCGCATCACGCGTATCTACTATTACCACTGGCGCGTGCAGACCACGCTGGCCGGTGCGCGCCGTGTCCGCCCCCCGCGCGTGACCTGGGACAGCGGACTGCTGCGCCCCGATTGCTCGGTCAGGCCGGCCTTCGGGGTAATCGCGCGAGTGCTCGGGCGCAACCCGGCGCGCGCACCGCGCGCGCGACGCGACCGTCTTGGCAACTGCGCCAAGATCACCCTGGCGGCGGGTGGGCCCGCCGTCAGCGGTTGAGTGGCCCCGACACAGGCCCAGACACCCGGCGGGCTGCGCCGGGTAGCCTCTGCTGGCATGGATGAGCACCTGCTGGCCGAGCGCCTGATCACCTACGACACGTCACAGGTGGAGGGCATCAGACGGGCTGGCGCCTTTGTCAAGGGGTGGTTGGAAGCCCGCGACCTGAAGGTCTCTGAGCACCAACACCGCGGCCTGCCGGTGATCCTCGCCGAGGCGGGTCCCGCTGATGCCCCGTCGGTGATCCTGCACGGCCACCTGGATGTCGTTCCCGCTCGAGCGGGGCAGTTCGACCCGCGGATCGAGGGCGATCGCCTGTACGGGCGCGGCGCCTATGACATGAAGGGTGCGCTGGGTGTGATGATGTGCGTCCTGCGCGACGTCGCCGACCAGCAGCGGTTGCGCGTGCGCCTGCTGTGCGTGCCTGACGAAGAGTCCGAGGATGTGCAGGAGCGCTCCACTGACACGCTGGTCGCCGACGGCCTGCGCGCCAGCTTCGCTATCACCGGGGAGCCCACCGATCTGCTCATCGGCGTGCAGGCCAAGGGAGTGCTCGCTGTCCGCCTCGAGGTCACCGGTACGGCGGCCCACGGGTCCACGCCCTGGCTCGGTGACAACGCCATTCTCAAGGCCCACGACGCCTTCCGTCGCATCGAGACGCTCCCGTTCAGCCGCGAGTCCTCTGAGCTTTTCGATCGTCCCTCGATCAACCTTGCCCGCATCGAGGGCGGCGACGCATTCAACAAGGTTCCCGACCGCTGCGTCATGGAGGTCGACATCCGCTACCTCCCCGAGCAGGACCCCGGGGAGATCCTCAACCAGATTCGCTCCGTCGCCGAACTGACCGTCCAGCGCTGCTTCACGCGCCGCCCGGCCATCGTCTCGCGGACCAACCCCTACGTGCTGGCGCTGCGCGAGGCGGTGTCGCGCTCCATCGAGGGCGAGGCGCTGAGCATCGGACGCGACGGCGCCTCAGACGCCATCTCGTTCCTGGAGGCCGGAGTGCCGGCGGTCGAGTTCGGGCCTGTGGGCGCCGGACACCACGGACCCGAGGAGTGGGTCTCCCTGCGGTCGCTGACCACCTACCGCCAGGCGCTGGGGGACTTCGTGCACCAGCTGCCGCAGTGGTTAGAGCGCGGCGGAGGCGCTGAGCTGCGATCGGTCAGGGGTGGTCTGACCTAGAGGCCGCGCTCTCAGGACGCCGGCGGATCACCAGCTAGCCTGTCCGCCCCTATGAGCAGCTCCCGAGAAGCAGTCGCCGTGATCGGAACCGGCTACGTCGGCCTGGTGACCGCGGCCGGCTTCGCCAACCTGGGTAGCGAGGTCTTCTGCGTGGATATCGACGCGGAGAAGGTGGCGCGCCTGCGTCGCGGCGAGGTTCCCATCTACGAGCCGGGGCTGGCCGAGCTGCTCGTCAAGCACGCCGAGCGCATCCATTTCTCCACCGACCTGGCCCCGGCACTCGAGCACGCACGCTTGCTGTTCGTGGCCGTGGGCACCCCGGCCACCTACTCAGGCGACGCGGACCTGTCGGCTGTTCACGCGGTCGTCTCGGCGATCCCCGCCTCAGATCGCCACGCCCTGGTCATGAAATCCACGGTTCCGTGCGGAACCGGGGTCTCCATCCGCCGTTTGTTCACCGCGCAGGGCAAGGGTGACCTGAGTTATGTCTCCTGTCCCGAGTTCCTGCGGGAGGGCTCGGCCGTCGCAGACTTCCTGGCGCCCGACCGCGTCGTCGTGGGGGACGACGGCGACTGGGCCGGCGAGGCCGTGATCGCCCTCTACGCCCCCCTTCAGGCCCCCCTGGTCCGCACCGACATCGCCAGTGCCGAGATGGTCAAGCTGGCCTCGAACGCCTTCCTGGCCACCAAGATCTCGTTCATCAACGAGATCGCCAACGTCTGCGAGGGCACCGGTGCCGATGTGCTTGAGGTTGCGCGCGGCATGGGCCTGGACGACCGCATCGGGCCGAAGTTCCTGCAGGCGGGCATCGGCTACGGCGGGTCGTGCTTTCCCAAGGATGTCGACGCCCTCAAGCAGCTGGCCGGCAACTCCGGCTACCACTTCCAGCTACTCACCGCGGTCATCGAGGTCAATGAGCTGCAGAAGCGCCGCGTGATCAGCAAGCTCGTCAAGCACCTGGGGGGGCTGGTCGGGCGCAGGGTGGCCCTGTTGGGACTCGCGTTCAAGCCCGAGACCGACGACATGCGTGAGGCGTCCTCGCTCGTGCTGTCAGCCCGCCTGGCGGCCGACGGAGCCGAGGTGGCCGCCTATGACCCGGTGGCGGGGCCGGAGGCCCAGCGACTGATGCCCGGTCTGACCTTTGCGGGCTCCGCGCTGGAGGCCGTACAGGGCGCCGACGCCACGGTGCTGGTCACCGAGTGGAGCGAGTTCGACGCACTGGACTGGACTGAGGTCATGGCGCGCATGCGCGGCAATCTGGTCATCGACGGACGCAACGCACTCGACGCCGCTGCCCTGCGCCGGGCCGGTCTCATCTACGAGGGGATCGGTCGTCCCTGACCGCCCGCACGGCGGGCTCCACGCCCCCGTGACATGCTTCGCGTCCATGAATCCAGCGCTCCCGCGGGCCACGACAGAAGGGCTGACCCTGTGCAGGCGGTGATCCTGGTCGGCGGCGAGGGCACGCGCCTGCGCCCGCTGACCTCCACGGTTCCCAAGCCGGTCGTGCCCCTCGTCGATCGGCCGTTCATCTCCTACCTGCTCGAGTGGCTGCGCGGCCACGGCATCGAGGACGTGATCATGTCCTGTGGTTTCCTGGCCACCAGCGTGCGCAACGTGCTCGGCGACGGGTCGGCGCTGGGGATCCGCCTGCGCTTTGTCGAGGAGCCCGAGCCGCGGGGAACGGCCGGTGCGCTCAAGTACGCCGAGCCGATGCTCGACGAGCGCTTCCTCATGCTCAACGGCGACGTTCTGTGCGACATCGACCTCACCGAGCAGATCGCCCAGCATGAGCGCACCGGCGCGGTGGGCACGCTCGCACTGGTTCCCGTCCAGGACCCCAGTGCCTACGGGCTGGTGCGTCTGTCGCCGAATTGCTCGGTAAGCGATTTCGTGGAGAAGCCGGGCTCCGACCAGACCGACACCAACCTGATCAGTGCGGGAGCCTACGTGCTGGAGCGCTCGGTGCTCGACCTCATCCCGCCGGAGCGCAACGTGTCGATCGAGCGCGAGGTCTGGCCGCGCCTCGTCGGCCATGGTCTTTACGGCTTTGTCTCTGACGGTTACTGGCTGGACATCGGAACCCCCGAGCGGTACCTGCAGGCCACCTTCGACATCATCGAGGGCAACGTGCGCACCGGCGTGCAGGAACGCCTGGGCTCGGGGTTCCTGGCCGTGGATCCGGCCGCGGCGGTCGATGGCAGGGTGATACCGCCCGCTCTCATCGAGCGCGGGTGTCGGGTTGGTCAGGGGGCACAGGTCGGCAGCCTGGTCGTGCTCTGTGACGGCGTGTCGATCGGTGAGGGCACGGTCGTCGAACGTGCGGTGGTGTTGCACGGAGCGGAGATCGGCCCCAACTGCGTGTTGCAAGACTGCATCGTGGCCGCGGGATGTCGCGTGGGGGCGGGCTGTCAGGTGACCGGCGGCGCCGTGCTCGGTGAGGGCGTGACGATCGGGGCAGACAACCAGGTCACCGCCGGCGCTCGGGTCTTCCCCGGCGTCACCCTGCCCGACGGGGCACTGAGGTTCTAGACCCCGTGCCCGGACGACGACCATGAGAGCCGCCGCGGCGGTCTGTGAGGAGGAGCCAGCGTGAACAGCGGCGCACCCGAGGCATCGGTCAACGACCAGGTGTTCTCCCGCGAGGCCATCGCGCGGATCGACGTCTCCAACCAGCTCGACGACGTTCTGGCCTTGCCCGAGCAGCTGCGCGACGCCCTGATGCGGGTCGAAACGGCACGCATGGTCCCGTGGGACAGTCCGGACGGGCTGGTCGTGGCGGGCATGGGGGGCTCGGCCATCGGCGGGGCCCTCGCCCGCGCTGCGCTGGGTGATCAGGCCTCACGGCCCCTGCTCGCCGCCCAGACCTATGGGCTGCCGCCGTGGGCGACGCCGGAGACCACTGTGCTGTGCGCCAGCTACTCGGGCGACACCGAGGAAACGCTGGCCTGCTATGAGGCGGCTGGGGCACTGGGCACGCGACGCGTGGTCGTGACCACGGGGGGGGCGCTGGCGTCGATGGCGCGCAGCGACCGAGTGCCGGTCATCCCCCTGCCGGGGGGCTTTCAGCCCCGTGCGGCGGTGGCCTACATGACGGTCGCGGCGCTTGAGGTCGCCGCACTGTGCGGAGCGGGCCCCCGCCTGACCTCGGAGATCGACGTGGCCGCCGCCCACACCGAACGGCTGGTGGCCGAGTGGGGCCCCGACGGTGCGCCCGACGGCTTGGCCAAGGCCCTCGCGCGGATGCTCGCGGGCACCGTGCCGGTGATCGCGGGTGCCGGCCTCACGGCGCCCATCGCCTACAGATGGAAGACGCAGATCAACGAGAACGCCAAGCTTCCCTGCTTCTCCAACGAGCTTCCCGAGCTCGACCACAACGAGATCTCAGGCTGGCAGGGGGTCCCCGGCCTGGGTCGCTTTGCCGCCGTCTTCTTAGACGACGCCGACGCCCACCCGCGCGTGAAGGAGCGCATGATGCTCACCGAGCGGCTCCTGGCCCCGTACGCGGCCGCCAGCCGGTGCGTGGAGACCAGCGGGCAGAGCGCCTTCGAGCGGGTGTTCTCCCTGGTGTTACTGGGCGATCTCGTCTCGTTCTACCTGGCCATCCTGGGTGGTACGGACCCGGGACCGGTAGAGGTGATCGAGCGCCTCAAGGGCGAACTGGCGGCGCGCTAGCCTCCTTCCGCCGCCATCGGCGCACGCCCACAGCGCCCGGGTCGGCGTCCAGCCCAGCCGGCCCGGCGTCAGCGCCCGCGCGAGGCCTCGGGGTCGCGCGTAGCACCCGCGTCGTCGTCATGTGTCCGGTCGTGAGTCACCCCGTGGCGTTCGTGGCCCGCGGCGGCGTCTGCGTCGAGGTCCGGATCGAGCGCGTTGGCCCGGCGGTGGCTCTCGGCGGCGCCGGCCTGGGCCGAGCCGGCGCGCTGAGCCTGCTCCTGTGCCTGCACCTCGACCTGGCGTGCGCGCGCGGCCTGAGCGTCGGCCTGGGCCCGCTCGCCCCGTGCCTGGGCGGCCTGCTCCTCGGCCACCGCGGTCTCGCGCTCGGCGTGGCGCTCGCCCACCTGTGCGTGCTCGCGGTGCTCAGCTGCCTCCTCGCGCCGCCTCTCCACGCGCCGTGCGCTCGCCTGGCGTAGGGCCATCACCAGGGCGAGGACGACCACGATCGCCGCGACGACGATGATCACGATCAAAGCTGTTCCTGCCAGGGCCAGTGTGGCCATCGGAAGTCCTCCTCGTTCGGGGGCAAAGCTCGCCAGAAATTACCCCACCCGGGGCGTCTGGTGTCGAGGATGGACGGATGGATGAGTCTCAGCGCGTGCGCGTCACCTGCCACCCAACCTTGACACGACCGTGGTAAGGTATGCCCAGGCGATGCAGGGGCTGACCATCCACCAGGCAGCCGAGACGACCGGCTGGTCGGCACGAATGCTGCGCTACATCGAGCGTGCCGGGCTGGTGGAGCCGGCCCGTTCGACCGCCGGTTACCGCCTCTACGGGCCGCCCGAGCTGCAGCGCCTGCGCACCCTGCGCGAGCTGTTGGCCCGCTTCGACGTGGCTCTCAACGAGCTTGGCTTCGCCCTGCGCCTGCGCCGCGAGCCCGAGTTGCGGGACGAGCTCGACCGGTGGCTGGACGCCGAGGCGCGCCGCCCCCCTGAGGTTCCCGCCGATGACTGGCTGAGCTTTGAGCAGGACAAGCACCAAGGGCTGCTGGCCGCCGCCGCGCAACCCCTCCCTCAACGACTGGAGACCGCATGAACCCCACCGCCGCCCTAACCGAGGACGCCTTCAAGGTGGCCGACCTGTCCCTCGCTGCCTTCGGACGCAAGGAGATCAGCCTTGCCGAGCACGAGATGCCCGGACTCATGTCGACCCGTAGGGAGTTCGCCGACGCCCAGCCCCTGCGCGGCGCGCGCATCACGGGCTCGCTGCACATGACCGTGCAGACCGCTGTGCTCATCGAGACCCTCACCGCTCTGGGCGCGGAGGTGCGCTGGTGCTCGTGCAACATCTTCTCCACTCAGGATCACGCGGCCGCGGCGGTCGCGGTCGGACCCGACGGCACGGCCGACGATCCGAGGGGGGTACCCGTGTTCGCCTGGAAGGGGGAAACGCTCGAGGATTACTGGTGGTGCACCGAGCAGGCGCTCAGCTGGCCCCGTGAGGATGGCGTGCAGGGACCGAACATGATTCTCGACGACGGCGGCGACGCGACCCTGCTCGTGCACCAGGGGACCGAATTCGAGCGCGCCGGCGCGGTGCCCGACCCCGACAGCGCGGACTCGGAGGAGTTCCGCGTGGTGCTCGGACTGCTCACGCGCACGCTCGGAGAGGATCCGCAGCGCTGGACGCGCGTGGGCGAGGCAATCCAGGGTGTGACCGAGGAGACGACCACCGGCGTGCATCGCCTCTACCAGATGCAGGAGACCGGCCAGCTCCTGTTCCCGGCCATCAACGTCAACGATTCGGTCACCAAGAGCAAGTTTGACAATCTCTATGGGTGCCGCCACTCGCTGATCGACGGCCTCAACCGCGCGACCGACGTGATGATCGGCGGGAAGGTCGCCGTCGTCTGTGGCTACGGGGACGTGGGCAAGGGCTGCGCGGACTCGCTGCGCGGGCAGGGGGCGCGGGTGATCATCACCGAGATCGACCCCATCTGCGCACTGCAGGCCGCGATGGAGGGCTATGAGGTCAAGACGCTCGAGGACGTGGTGAGCAGCGGGGACATCTTCATCACCGCCACCGGCAACAAGGACATCATCACCGCCCAGCACATGGGGGCCATGAAGCACCAGGCGATCGTGGGCAACATCGGGCACTTCGATAACGAGATCGACATCGTCGGCCTGGAGCGCACGTCCGGGGTGGAGCGCATCAACATCAAGCCGCAGGTCGACGAGTGGGTATTCCCGGACGGCCACTCGGTGATCATGCTCTCCGAAGGACGCCTGCTGAATCTCGGAAACGCCACGGGACACCCGAGCTTCGTCATGTCCAACTCGTTCACCAACCAGACGATCGCCCAGATCGAGCTGTTCACCAAGAACGACGAGTACGAGAAGCGCGTCTACGTGCTGCCCAAGACCCTGGACGAAAAGGTGGCTCGCCTGCACCTGGACGCGCTCGGCGTGAAGCTCACGCAACTGTCGGCCGAGCAGGCCGCGTACCTCGGGATCCCGGTCGAGGGCCCCTACAAGTCAAACCAGTACCGCTACTAGCCCCGCCGAGGCCGGTGCGCCTCCCGCCCCCGGGCGTCGGCCGAGCGCCGGCGCCCGCGTGGGTGCGGTGAGCGCTCTGAGCCACGATGTCGCCGATCTGGCTCGGGCGGCGACCGGCCGGGCGCGCATCGAGTGGGCCGAGGGCCAGATGCCCGTGCTGGCCGAGATCCGGCGACGCTTTTCGCGCACGCGCCCACTGGAGGGCATTCGCGTCGCCGCGTGCCTGCACGTCACCGCCGAGACGGCAAACCTGATGGCGACCCTGTTTGCCGGGGGCGCCCAGGTGGCCCTGTGCGCCGCAAACCCACTGTCCACACAGGATGACGTGGCCGCCGCGCTGGTGGCCGACGGTGGCGCGCAGGTGTTCGCCTCCAGGGGGGAGAGCGTCGAGGACTACACGCGGCACGTGCGGCGGCTGATCGAGGCCGACCCGGACGTCACCATCGACGACGGCGCCGACCTGGCCACCACCATCCACGCCGCGCGCCCGCAGCACGCAGCTCTCATGCGGGGCGGCACCGAGGAGACCCAGGCTGGTCTCCTGCGCCTGCGCGCGCTGGAGAGCGAGGGCAGCCTTGCCTGTCCGATCCTGGCCGTCAACGAAGCGCACACCGAACGGGCCTTCAACGACCGCTTCGGTACCGGACAGTCCACCATGGACGGGATTCTGCGCGCCACCAACCTGCTGCTCGCCGGGCGTCTGCTGGTCGTGCTGGGCTACGGTCTGACCGGACACGGGGTCGCCGAGCGCGCACGTGGTGCCGGCGCGTCGGTCGTCGTGTGCGAGGTGGACCCACTGAAAGCTCTCGAGGCGCGCATGGAGGGCTATGAGGTGATGCCCGCCCTCGAGGCGGCCGCGCGCGGTGACGTCTTCGTCACGGTGACCGGCAGTCGCGACGTGCTCGTCCGAGAGCACTTCGAGCGCATGAAGGACGGGGCCATCCTGGCCAACGCAGGTCACTTCGACGTCGAGATCAACGTCGGCGACCTGCTCGAGCTTGCCGGGCGCCCCCCGCGTGAGGTCCTGCCCCTCGTCGAGGAGTACCGCGTGGGGGGGCGGCGGCTGAACCTGCTGGCCTCCGGACGCGTGGTCAACCTCGCCGCCGCCGAGGGCCACCCAGCGGCGGTCATGGACATGTCCTTCGCCAACCAGGCTCTGTGTGTCGAGTACCTCGTGGCCAGCGGCGCCGGCCTGGCGCGCCGGGTACTGGCCGTGCCCGAGGTCATCGACAGGGAGGTCGCGCGCCTGAAGCTCGAGTCCCTCGGTGTGATGATCGACACCCTCACGGAAGGTCAGCGGGAATACCTGAGCACCTGGAGTCGGGGGGGCGCCGACGTCAGGTGAGCCCGTAACGTTCACGGCGCCGCTGCTCGGCTTCGGATTCGCCGAGCATGCGCACGAACAGCACGGTCAGGGCGGCGCCCATGACAATGGACTGCTCCACGGCCATGATCAGGCCGGCCACCGATTGGTCGGTGACGGCGGTCAGCCCCCAGATGTGAGTGCGGTGAGCGTAGTAGGGATACAGGGCGCGCCCGGCAAAGGCGAGGCCGATGCCCAGCATCCCAACGAGGACCTTGGTCACCGCCATGTACCCGATGACGCCCAGACCCCGCAGGCGCGCGCGGCTGCGGATGGGGGAGAGCACGTGCCACCAGTAGAGACCGCCGGCGACGCTGAAGCTGATGTGCTCGAGGGCGTGGACGTTGGCGCTGCGCAACGCGAGGTCATAGGCCGCGGGGGCGTGCCACGCCCAGATCGTCACCACGTACAGCGCCACCGCGAACGCGGGATGGGCCAGCGGGCCGGCCTGGCGCTCCAGGGCCGCGAGCCTGCGGGTGGCGGGACGCAGCAGCACGCGCGTGGTGCTCAGGATGAGCAGGATGGGGGCCAGATCGAGCAGCAGCACGTGTTGGATCATGTGGACGGCAAACGACTGGTCGGACAGGCCGTCAACGGGTGAGACCAGCGCTGCCAGGAGGATCAGTACCCCCCCCGCGAAGCAGGCCAGGCGCCCGAGCGAGGCGCCGCGCGCCTCCCGGCGGCGTACCCGGCGCCAGCGCGGTACGTACACGGCGACCAGGGCGCCAACGAGCACCAGTACCCCTGGATCCAGCGTCCAGGAAAGCTGTGCCCGTGCCATCGTGCGGATTGTTGCACCGGCCACTCTGGCCGGTGGGCTTGCCAGCAGGCGTAATCTCTGACGGGTAGGCTGACGCGCACCGGCGCCGATGCGCCCGCGGCGCGACCGTCCTGCACAGACCGTCCATCGGGCGTCGTCTGCGGCGCCCCGAGCTAAAGGTGTCGCCATGCGGATAGAGGTCAAGGGCCGCAACACCCCGGTCACCCACGAGCTGCGCACGTGCGTCGAGCGCCGCTTCGACAAGGTCTCCCGCCAGGTCTCAGAGTTCGCGAGCCTGGAGGTAGAGCTCATCGAGGAGCGCAACCCGGCCATCGCCGACGCCTGCGTGGCGGAGGCGACCCTCTATCTCAAGGGGGTCACCCTGCGCGCGAGCGATCACAGCGGCCAGATGCAGCATTCGATCAACCTCATCTCCGAGGAGATGGCGCGGCAGGTAAAACGCCACCGCGACAAGCGCCGGCGCCGCCGCGAGGCGCGCACGCCCGATCAGGTTTCGGGGGTCTCGCCGACGGTCTGAGAGGTCACCGTGCGCGGGTGCCGCGAGCCGCGCGCACCGCCGCCCGGAGCCGCCCAAATCGCCTCGGTGCGACCCGCTCAGGCCCGCACGAGCGCTGCTAGGCTCAGCCGATGGGCCTATTTGACCGTGCCCTGAATTGGGGCGAAGGATCGCAGTTCAAGCGCTATCAGCAGCGGGTCGGGCAGATCAATGCCTATGAGCCTGAGCTTGAGCTGGAGACCGACGCCGAGCTGCTCGAGCGCATGGATGAGCTGCGCGAGCGGGCACGCGGCGGAGAGGGTCTCGACGCCCTGCTGCCCGAGTGCTTTGCCGTTGTGCGCGAGACGGGTCGCCGCCAGCTCGGCCTGCGCCACTTCGACGTGCAGCTCATCGGTGGCATGGTCCTTCACGACGGGGCCATAGCCGAGATGAAGACAGGCGAGGGGAAGACCCTGACCGCGACCCTGGCCGTGGTGCTCAACTCGCTCGCCGTGCGCCGCCCCGGGGAGGGCCCGGAGTCAGTCGAGCGGCGCGGGGTGCACGTGGTCACGGTCAACGACTACCTGGCGTCGCGCGACGCGCAGTGGATGAACCCCATCTATTCCGCTCTGGGGGTCAGCGTCGGCGTGTTGGAGAACATGCAGGCCTACGAGGACAAGCAGCAGGCCTATGCGTGCGACGTCGTGTACGGGACCAACTCGGAGTTCGGGTTCGACTACCTGCGCGACAACATGGCCACCGACCTGTCCGAGAAGGTTCAGCGCGGGCACCCGTTCGCCGTCGTCGACGAGGTCGACAACATCCTCATCGACGAGGCGCGCACCCCGCTGATCATCTCGGGGGCTCCCGAACAGGCTGCCGACCTCTACGTGCGCTTCGCCCGCTTGGCGCGCCAGCTGGTGGCGGGCAAGACCCCGGAGGGCATGGATCCGCGGTCCAAGAAGGAGTTCGTGGCCGACTTCGACTACGAGTTCGACGAGAAGTACAAGACGGTATCGGTCACCGAGCAGGGGGTCGCACGCGCGGAGCGCTTCCTGAGCATCGATCATCTCTACCGGGCCGAGAACGGGCCCCTGGTCAACCACCTCAACCAGGCCCTGAAGGCCGAGTCGCTGTACAAGCGTGACGTCGACTACGGCGTCATCGACGGCGAGGTCAAGATCATCGACGAGTTCACCGGGCGCATCCTGGAAGGACGACGCTGGTCTGAGGGTCTGCATCAGGCGGTCGAGGCCAAGGAGGGCGTACGCGTCCAGGAGGAGAATCAGACACTGGCCACGATCACACTGCAGAACTACTTCCGTCTCTACGACAAGCTCGCGGGCATGACCGGCACGGCGCTGACCGAGGCCACCGAGCTGATGAAGATCTACAAGCTGCCCGTGGTGCAGGTGCCGACCAACATGCCGATGGTGCGCGCCGACCGAAACGATCAGGTCTACAAGACCAAGGACGGCAAGTGGAGCGCGGTGGTCAACGAGATTGCCGCCCGCCACGCCAACAGCCAGCCGGTGCTGGTGGGGACGATCTCGGTGGAGGTCTCCGAGCTGCTCTCTCAGCGCCTTTCTCAGCGCGGAATCCCCCACACCGTGCTCAACGCCAAGCCCGAGCACGCGGCGCGCGAAGCTGAGATCGTGGCTGAAGCAGGCCAGCCGGGCGCGGTGACCATCGCCACCAACATGGCCGGTCGCGGCGTGGACATAAAGCTCGGGGGCAATCCGGAGCACCTCGCCCACCGAGAGCTGACCAAGTTGGGTATGGCCCCGGGTGACCCGGACTACGGCGAGCGCCTGGGCGATGTGCTCCCGTCGCTGGAGCAGCGCGTGGAGACCAATCGCGAGCAGGTGGTGGCCGCCGGTGGCCTGTTCATATGCGGAACCGAGCGCCACGAGTCGCGGCGCATCGACAACCAGCTGCGCGGTCGCGCCGGCCGTCAGGGCGATCCGGGTGAGTCGCGCTTCTTCCTGTCCGCCGAAGACGATCTCGTGCGCCTCTTTGCCGGCGACCGGATCTACCGCATCCTGGACCGCCTGGGCAGCCTCGACGAGGAGGGCAACGAGGAGCCCATCGAGGCCGGCATGCTCTCCAAGCAGATCGAAAAGGCGCAGCGCAAGGTGGAGGAGCAGAACTTCCTCATCCGCAAGCGCGTGCTCGAGTACGACGACGTCATGAGCGAGCAGCGGCGCATCGTCTACGCCTACCGCGACGGGGTGCTCGAAGGCAAGGACATGGGCGTCGAGGCCCGCGAGGAGATTGGCCACGTCATCGAGCGCACGGTCAGCCAGTACACGATGGGCGACTTCATGGAGGATTGGGACCTGGACGGGATGTTCACCAATCTGGAGTCGGTGTTTCCGGTGGACATCGAGCCCGACGATCTCGATCCGGACTCTGTGGACCGGGTCGGGCTGACCAGCCGCCTGACCGAATCAGCCCTCGCGCTCTACGACGAACGCGAGCGCGAACTGGGCGAAGAACTGATGCGGGCCCTGGAGCGCTTCCTGCTGCTTCAGATCATCGACGAGCGCTGGCGCGAGCACCTCTACGACATGGACTATCTGCGCGAGGGCATCCATCTGCGCGGGTTCGCGCAGATCGATCCTCTCGTGGCCTACAAGAACGAGGCGTTCGAGCTGTTCGGGGACCTCATGAACAGTCTCTGGTCGGACTTCGCGCGCATGATCTATCACGTCGAGGTGAGCGTCGACGGCGACGGTGGCGTCCCGGCCCCGGCACCTGTTCCAGCGCCGTTTACCGCGGCCGGGAGCTCGACCCGTCCCGGGCGCGTCTCCTACTCGGGCGGTGCGGCCGCCGGATCGGGCGCGATCGCCGCGGCGGCGGCCGGCGCGCAGGTTCTCGAGGCCGCCGACCCCAACGGCGAGGGCGAGCTGGCTGAGCTTGCGCCCATGGTGGAGCAGCGGCGCCTGGCCGACGACGAGCAGCTGGGGCGCAACGATCCCTGCTGGTGTGGCTCGGGCAAGAAGTTCAAGAAGTGTCATGGCACCTAGGCTGTCGCTTTAGATGATGGCCTCCAGCCTGCCGCCCGAGTCCATCCCCCAGCGCCTCGCGGCGATACGCGACCAGCTCAAGCTGCTCGCGGACTATCTTTGACCCGGTCAGTCTGAGTCGGCGCGTCGCCGAGCTCGAAGAGCAGATGGGCGCACCCGCCTTCTGGGAGGACTCCGAGGGCGCCGCGAAGGTCAGCTCTGAGCACGCACGCGCTGCACGGCGCCTGCATACGTTCTCCGAGCTGCGCAGCGACGTGGCCGACCTCGAGGGACTCAGTGAAATGGTGGCCGAGGAGCCCTCCCTGGAGGAGGACATGGTCGAGCAGTTCGCCGGGGTTGAGGCGCGACTGGCCGATCTGGAGGAGCAGCGTCTGTTCGCCGGCCGCTACGACGACGGTGACGCCCTGGTCACGGTCAACGCGGGAGCTGGCGGTACCGATGCCCAGGACTGGGCCGAGATGGTTCTGCGCATGGAGATGCGCTGGGCCGAGCGGCGCGGATTCGCCACCGAGCTGCTCGAGATCAGCCCGGGGGAGGAGGCCGGGATCAAGTCGGCCACCCTGCGCGTCAGCGGAGAGAACGCCTACGGCCTGTACAGCGCCGAGCGCGGGGTGCACCGCCTGGTGCGCCTGTCGCCCTTCGACGCCGCCAAGCGCCGCCAGACCAGCTTTGCCGGGGTCGAGGTCGCTCCGGTGGTGGAGGATGCCGGTGAGGTTCAGATAGACGACGACGACCTGCAGGTGGACACCTACCGCGCTTCGGGGGCCGGGGGTCAGCACGTGAACAAGACCGATTCGGCGGTGCGCATCACCCACCGGCCGACGGGCGTGGTCGTCCAGTGCCAGAACGAGCGCTCCCAGTCATCCAATCGCGCCACCGCCATGGCCATGCTGCGCTCCAAGTTGATCGAGCGCACCGAGCGCGAGCGGCAGGCTGAAATCGCGCGCGAGAAGGGAGAAGCCCAGGACGTCAACTTCGGCTCGCAGATCCGCTCCTACGTCCTGCATCCCTACACGATGGTCAAGGACCACCGGACGGGCGAGGAGATGGGTGACGCCAACCGCGCGCTGGGCGGCGACCTCGACCCGTTCGTCCGGGCCTACCTGCTCAAGGCCGCGGGCTCGGGCTCCTAGTCGGCGCCGGGGGCCGGGTCGGCGTCGGGACCGCGGAGTGACTGGGCCGGGTGTGCGCCGCTCAGCGGGCAAGTCGGCAGTCCGGCGGCGCGCCACGCCTCGAAGCCCCCGTCGAGGTCGGTCGCTCCCGAGAACCCGAGCTCGCACAGGGAGGCGGCGGCCAGACTGGAGGCGTAGCCCGCGTGGCACATGACGATCACCGTCCGGTCCAATCCCGGCGCGGCGGGGTGACGCGACTCGCATGCGGGATCAAGTCGCCACTCGAGCACGTTGCGTGGGATGTGCAGCGCGCCGGGCACCTCCCCGTCACTGGCGCGCTCGACGTCGCAGCGGATGTCGATCAGCACGGCCCCGCGCTCGTCCACAGCGCGGCGCGCCTGCTCTGGCCCCAGGCGCTCGAGCCCCTCGCGGCTGCGCCGCAGCATTTCCTCTACGGTCGTGCGCCTCAACGGCTGGCCCTGATCTGCTCGCGCTCACCCAGGCGATTGCTGCGGCGCACCTGCGCCTCGTGGCGACGTCGCTGCTCATCTGCGTCGCCCACCGCGAGCTCGGGCACCTCGACAGGTGCTCCCTGGTCGTCCACGGCGACCATGGTCAGGTAGGCGCTGTTGGTGTGGCGCACGACACCGGTCCGCGGAACCTCGGCGTCGACTCGGACTCCGACTTCCATCGAGGTGCGCCACACCGCATTGACCGACGCCTGCAGGGTGACCAGCTCACCGACATGGATCGGGACGAGGAAGGTCATGCGATCCATACCGGCGGTGACCACGCGCTGGCGTGAATGCTTGATCGCGGCCAGGCCGGCCGCCTCGTCGCAGAGCTTCATCACCGTGCCCCCGTGCACGAACCCCGCGCTGTTGGCGTCCAGCAGGCTCATCCAGCGCACGAGCGTGGCGTGGGAATCTGAGGCTGGGCGCGGTGGCACGCAGGCGATGCTACCCGCGCCGCCCGGGTTGCCCCGGGCCCGCCCGAGACCGGCGGGGCCGGTCTCGGTGCCGCCTCTATCCTCGAAGGGGTGATGAGCCTCACCACGCCCGAGCTCCGGTCTGTGCCCGATGGAGTCGCTCTGCTCGTGCGCGCGGCCCTGGCCGAGGACGTGGGTGGCGGCGACGTGACCACGCAGGCCACCGTGGCCGCTGATGCCCGCGCGCGGGCGCTGATCACCCAGAAGGCCGCCGGGGTCATCTACGGTCTGGAGGTCGCCGAGGCCGTGTTCCGCGCCGTGGGCGGCGAGGTACGCAGCGAGCGGCTGACCGAGGAGGGCGTGTGGCGCGAGGCCGGGCCCGTGCTGGCCGTCGATGGTCTCGCCCGCACCCTGCTGACCGCCGAGCGCACCGCGCTCAATTTTCTCGCCCGCCTGTCCGGCGTTGCCACCGCCTCTGCGCTGGCCGTGCGCGCGGTGGCGGGCACGGGAGTTCGCGTGCTTGACACGCGCAAGACGACCCCGGGCCTGAGAGCGCTCGAGAAGGCCGCCGTCCTGGCCGGCGGCGCCTCCAATCACCGCGCCGGCCTGCACGACGCCATCCTCATCAAGGAGAACCACATCGCGCTGGCCGGCGGCATAACCGCGGCCGTCGAGCGGGCGCGCAGCACGGCACCCGAGCTGTCGGCCACGCTCGAGGTGGAGGTGCGCGACAGTCGCGAGATCGCCGAGGCTCTGGCGGCGGCTGTCCCGCGGCTACTGCTGGACAACATGGACAACGACCAACTGCGCGCCGCGGTGGCGCAGGTCGGCGGCCGCGCCCGCTTGGAGGCCAGCGGGGGAGTCACGCTGACAACGCTCCGGGAGCGCGCCGAGACGGGGGTAGACTTCGTCTCGGTAGGCGCGCTGACGCACTCCGCTGCGGCGCTCGACCTCTCCCTCGTCCTGGAGGCGCTGTGAACCTTCCGATGGCCCCCACGCAGGCGCCCGCGGCGGCGCCCTCACCCGCCCAAGTGACCGAGATGCAACGGGAGGTGCGGGCCCTGGCCGCCGAGCGCGACGCGGTGATCCTGGCCCACAACTACCAGGTCCCCGCGGTCCAGGACGTGGCCGACTACGTGGGCGACTCGCTGGGCCTCTCGCGCCAGGCCGCCGCCGCCTCACAGCAGATGATCGTGTTCTGCGGCGTGCACTTCATGGCCGAGACGGCCTCGATCCTCTGTCCGGATAAGACCGTGCTCATCCCCGACCTCGACGCCGGCTGCTCGCTGGCCGACTCCATCGACGCCGCGCAGCTGGGTGCCTGGAGAGCTGAGCATCCCGGTGCCGTAGTCGTCATGTACGTCAACACGACCGCGGAGGTCAAGGCGCTGACCGACTACTGCGTCACTTCAGCCAACGCCGTGCAGGTCGTGCGCCACATTCTGGACGTCCACGGTCCCGACACGGAGATTCTCTTCGGTCCGGACATGTGGCTGGGCGCCTACGTCGAGAAGGAGATCGGCCGGCGCTTGCATGTCTGGGACGGCGAATGCCACGTGCACGCGGGCATCCGTCCGGCCGACATCGACCGGCGGCGGGCCGAGCACCCCGGGGCCGACTTTCTCATCCATCCGGAGTGTGGGTGCACCACCAGCGTCATGGAGTACGTGGCCGCCGGAGACGTCGACCGCGAAGGAGTGCAGATGCTCTCGACCGGCGGCATGCTCGCCTACGCCGAGTCGGCGGCGCGCGCCGGCGGTTCCCGCCAGGCGGTGGTGGCCACCGAGGTCGGCATGCTGCATCCCCTGCGCATGGCGGCGCCCGACGTGGACTTCATCGCCGCCAACCCCGAGGCCAGCTGTCGGTTCATGAAGATGATCACGCTGCCCGGTCTGCGCGATGCGCTGCGTCATGGACGGTATGAGGTGCGCGTCGACGGCGCGGTGGCCCGCCGCGCGCGCGTGCCCATCGAACGCATGGTCGCCATCGGCTGAGGACCACACCGGACCGTGGCGGCCACTCACCACGGTCAGGCGATGGTGAACCGACGGCGACGCAGCAATCCGTCGGGGTGAAGGGGGGCTGACGTTTTCATGGATGCCCTCCCTGGGCTCACCGGCTCGTAGGCGCGCTGCGCGAAGAAGCGGCGTGGCATTGCTCGAGTCTCCGTTACCGCGCGCGCCTTGACAACGGGGGAGCACCCCCGGTCTTTCGCTCGCCCACCCCCCGAAGTTTGGGCCAGCGCTCTCCTTCAGCGCGCTGTTTGGTGCGCAGACCGCCGCGCGCTCATCTGGGAAGGCAGCGCCGCTGGTCACTCCTGCGCGGGCGTTCGTGACGCCTGGTGCTCAGTTGAACTCGCTGGCCTCGTGGGGACCAACGCACGCGATGGCCAGCTCGTCGGCCACGGCACGGCACACCTCGGCCACGTCCTCGTGGGTGACCGCGTCCAGAGCGGCCACGATGGCGTCCGGCTCGACCTCGTCGCCGTGCACGATCGACTGGGCGGCGGCGGTGCGCGCGACGGCCCCGGAGTTCTCGAAGGCGAGGACGCGCCGCCCGGCGGCATAGGCGCGCGCGCGCTGGACCTCCTCCTCGGTGGGGCCGTGCTCGCGCAACTCGTCGACGATCTCGCGCATGCGCGTGTAGGCCTCGACGCACTTGCTCGAGTCCAGCCCCGAGCCGAGCTGCAGGATCGGGATGTCCGCGAAGGAGTGATCGACCGCCCAGACCGAGTAGCACAGCCCACGCCGCTCGCGGATCTCGTCGAACAGACGGGACCCCATGGATCCGCCGAGCAGCGTGGAGTAGATGTTCAGCGCGGCGCGCGAGCGCAGGTTCCGGGAGTCGACGTGCGGGCGGTAGATCATGCGCAGGTGCGACTGGTTGGTGTCGCGCTGCTCGACCAGGGTCTCGGGGGCAAAGTCGGGTGCGGGCGAGGATGACTCCGGCTGTCCGAGGCTGGGAAAGCGGGAGAAGAGCTCCTCCAGCACGGCCTGCTCGGGCACGTGATCGAGGTTGCCGACCAGGAACGCGCCGGCCCGGGTCGCGGCCCACCGACGCTCGCGGAAGGTCACGATCGCCTCGCGGGTGAAGGAGCGCAGGTTCTCCTCTGGTCCGAGCACGGTGCGTCCGAGCGGATGGTCGCCGAAGGCGGCGCGGTCGATGAGGTACTCGGCGACCATGGAGGGTTGGTCATAGGCCCGGTTGATCTCCTGGATGACCACCCCGCGCTCCCGGTCGAGCTCCTCTGCGTCCAGGCGTGGGCGTCCGACGAAGTCGCTGAGCAGGTCCAGCGCCTGCGGAGCCGCTTCGGCGCGAACGGTGATGTGAAAGGCGACAAGATCGTGACTGGTGTAGGCGTTGAGCACGCCGCCCATGCGCTCGGCGGTCTCGTTGACGTCGCGGTAGGTCACGTACTTCTCCCCACCCTTGAACACGAGATGTTCGAGGAAATGAGCCATGCCGTTCTCCTCGGGTCGCTCCGTGCGCGCTCCGGCGTCGAAGGCGAACAGCGCGGTTACCGAGCGCGTGCCCTCCACGTGTACGCGGTGCACGGGCATGCCCGTGGCCAGGACCGATGAGCTCACGCTGGGCACGCGACCCACTGTAGTCACCGCATGCCGAGCGTCGCGTGCAAAGGCTGTTGCAGCGGCTCTCGGCGGCGCACCGCCGCCACCACCGAGCGCTAGCCTGGCGGCGCATGTCAGCCGCCTACAGGTTCCACACGCGCCGCTACGCGGTGCGTGCGCACCGGCCGGTGGGCCCGGCAACCGGGTCGCGGCATGCTGGCGCGCAGCCGACCCCGACCCTCTCTGCGCCGCTCGCTCCGCGCGCCCCCGGACACCGTCGTCGAGTTCCGTGGGGTATCGCACCTGAATTCCGAGGGGGACGTCGGGCTGGAGCGCGCGACGTTCAGCGTCAGCCGCCAGGAGTTGGTGTTCCTGGTCGGCGCCACGGGGTCTGGCAAGTCAACCGTCATGGGTCTGCTGCGCAGGGAGCTCGAGCCCAGCGAGGGGAGCATTCGCGTGGCGGGTCGGGACCTGGCGGAGATCGACCGCCGCTGGGTGCCGTCCTACCGGCGCAACCTGGGCGTCGTCCTACGGGAGTCCGAGCTGTTGCTCAACCAGACGGTCTATGACAACGTCGCCCACGCCCTGCAGGGCACCGGAACGCGTCACGAGCGGATCCGCGACACGGTGCCCGACCTCCTGCGCCTGACGGGACTCTCGACCAAGGTGCACGACTATCCCAACCAGCTGTCCGCTGGCGAGCGGCAGCGCGTGGCGGTGGCGCGCGCGTTTGCCAACCGCCCTCCGCTCCTGCTTGCGGACGAGCCCACGGGCAACCTGGATCCGACCACCTCGATCGGAATCCTGCAGCTGCTCTACCGAATTAATCGCGCCGGCACCACCGTGCTGGTCGCTACTCACGACGGCGCCATGGTCGACCGCCTGCGCCGACGCGTGATCGAGCTGCGACGCGGGCGCATCGTGCGCGATGAGGCCGGCGGCCTCTACGGGCCCGGAGAGGAGAGTACCGAGCAGTTCGGCGAGCGCCTGCGTCGCCAGGCCCGGCGATGAAGGTTGGGATCTTCCCGCGCGGGACCCGCGACCCGTTCACGCAGAGGCCGCGTTCTTCAGCGCCGTCGGTACCCTGAATCCGCGGCGGGGCAACGCGCTCCTGTGCCGGCCGCCCCCTCGCCGCTATGAATTCTCGTCCGAGACAGCCGCTGGTCGTCGTGCTGGGCCTGCTGGCGCCGTTGCTGCTGGTCGTGGGACTGTGGCTGGGTGGTCACCCGGAGCACCTGCCCGGGTTCATGCGCAAGGCCTTCGTCTCAGGGAGCGAAAACCGAGTGGTCAACGAGGCGATCGACGCCGTGGGCAGCGATTACTACCGCCCGCTCGCGCGGCGCGACCTGGCCAACGCCTCCATCGTCGGCGCGATCGCGGCGCTCCACGACCGCTTCTCCCGGTACCTGAGCCCCGCTGAGTTTCGTGACTTTGCCCACGCTGACAGCTTCTCGGGTGTGGGTATCGACGTGCAGACGGTGCGTGCCGGGCTATCGGTGCGTCAGGTCTTTGACTCCTCTCCCGCCGGGCGCGCAGGCATACGCGCGGGTGATCTGATCGTCGCGGTCAACGGGCGCAGTCTGGCTGGGTTGGACGGACGGCAGTCGACCAAGCTGATCACCGGGCCGGTGGGCACCGACGTCAAACTGACCTTCAGCCGCGCGAAGCGCATGCGCACGGTGACGGTCACGCGGGCCACCATCAACGTGCCCGTCGTCGCGTCAGCCACTCGCACGGTCGCCGGCCATGCGCTCGGTGTGGTCCGGCTGGCCCAATTCAGCTCCGGTGCCCACGGCGAGCTGCGCCAGGCGGTGGACCGGCAGCTCGCACAGCGCGTCAAGGGGCTGGTGCTTGACCTGCGCCACAACGGTGGCGGCCTGGTCGAGGAGGCGCGCCTGGTGGCCTCCATATTCATCCCCGAGGGGGTCATCGTGACCACGCGCGGGCGGACCCAGCCGACGATGAGCCTCTCCGCCTCTGGCCGCGCCATCCCCGGTTCCATCCCTGTGGTGGTCCTGGTGGACACCGATACGGCGTCGGCGTCGGAGATCGTCACCGGAGCGCTGCAGGACCGCCACCGTGCCACGGTGGTGGGAACCCACACGTTCGGCAAAGGGGTCTTTCAAGAGGTGCGCCCGCTGTCCAACGGGGGGGCTCTGGACATCACCGTGGGTGAATACTTCACGCCCAACGGGCGCAACCTGGGCGGCAACGGGGTCAGTCAGGGTGCCGGCATCCAGCCCGACGTCACCGTGGCCGCGGGCCAGGTTGACACGCCCCGCGGGCTGGCGCTGGCGTTTCGCACGCTGGCCGGTCGAGTGCGGTGACCGGGGCTGCAGGCGCTCCGGCGCCCGCCGGCGCGGTGGTGGCCGTACTCGCCCGCCGCGGACGGTTTCTGGTCGCCGAGCCGCTGTTTCCCCGCCCGCGCCAGGCGGGTCACCCGCCCGGGCGCCGTGGGGGTGACCGCATGGTCATCGACGGCTCCGCGCGGGGCGCGGGACGGGCGGGCGACGGCGACCTGGTGCTGGTGGGTACCCACGGTCACGGACGCGGGCACGCACGGGTGCTGCGCACCTTGGGGCGCCCCGACGTGGCCCGAGACGTGATCGAGGGCCTGATGCTCGACCGCGAGTTGCGGCGCGGCTTTGACCCGGCCGTGGACCGTGAGGCGCGCCACGCGCGCGAGCAGGCGGCGGGCGCGCACGAGCGCCGCGACCTGCGCGAGCTGGCCACGTTCACCATCGATCCCGCCGGCGCCCGCGACTTCGACGACGCGGTGTCGGCCGAGCACGTGAACGCTGGGCGGGTGCGCGTCTGGGTGCACATCGCCGACGTGTGCGCGCATGTGCCCGAGAACGGGCTGGTCGATCGGGAGGCACGCCGTCGCGCCACCAGCGTGTACGTGCCGGGTGCGGTGGAGCCCATGTTGCCCGAGGCGCTCTCCAACGATGCGTGCTCGCTGATACCTGGACAGGAGCGTCCAGCCGTCACGGTCGAGCTTGACCTGGACGGAGCGCACGTCACGCGTACGGCCTTCTACCGGTCGCTGATTCGCTCCGACGGGCGCTTGGACTACGAGCGGGTGGACCGCATCTTCGCCGGTCACGAGCCGGCCCTGGAGCCCTGGGGTCTGCCCCTCGCAGCGGCCCGTCAGGCGGCGGCGGCGCTGGAGGAGCGCCGCCGCGAAGGGGGCGCGCTGGCGGTCGAGAGCTCTGAGCCGGAGTTCACTTTCGACGACGACGGCCACGTATCCGAGTTGCACAGCCGAATGCAGAGCGAGTCTCACCGGCTGATCGAGCACCTGATGATCGCCGCCAACGAGGCCGTGGCCACATTCCTGGCCGAGCGCGCGGTGCCGTGCCTGTACCGGGTGCACGAGCGTCCCGAGCCCGAGCGCGTTCGCCGCTTGTTCGATCAGCTTGCCTCGCTGGAGGTCCCCACGCCGCCCCTATCCGAAATCATCGCTCCGGCGCAGGCGGCCGAGCTGGTCGCCGAGGCATCGCGCCTGGTGGCCGCCCACGCGCAGCGCGCCGGACACGGCCGCGATGCGCTCGGGGCACTCGTCCTGCGCGCCCTCAAGCAGGCCTACTACAGCCCGCGTAACGTAGGCCATGCTGGCCTGAGCTCCGCGCGCTACTGCCACTTCACCTCGCCCATCCGCCGCTACCCCGACCTCGTCTGCCACCGGGCGCTGCTGTCTGCCGTCAACGGCTCAGAGCGCGCTCCGCGCCCCGACGCGCTCGGCGAGTTGGGCGCGTGGACCTCCGAGCGCGAGCGCGCCGCCATGATCATCGAGCGCGACGCCGACGACGTCGCCCGCTGCTTCGCGCTCGAGCGCCTGCTCTTCGAAGAGGGCCACGACCTGAAGTTCACCGGCGAGGTGGTGGGCCTCATCGGCGCGGGAGCGTTCGTGTCCTTTGCCCCGACCGATGAAAGCGCAACGGACCGCGCCGCCTACCGGGGGATGCTCCCGGTGCGCCGTCTGCGCGCCCACGACCGGTCGGGCGGCGCCGGCTGGTGGGAGCTCAACGAGCAGGGGACCATCCTCGCGTCGGAGTCAAGCTCGCACCGGTTGCGCCTGGGCGATCCGGTGACCGTGCGGGTGGGCCGGGTGGAGGCGGCGCGTGGACGAGCCGACCTCGACCCGGTCGAGTCAGAAGACTCCCGTGAGCACCCGGGCGCGGGGGCGCCGCGCAGGCCGTCGGCCCGGGGTGCCGGAGGGCCGCCGGTTCGCAAAGGCTCGTCCCCGGGCCCACGCGGACGGCCAAAGCGCCGCTCGGGCCGCTAGCCAGGCGCGTTGCGAACGTCGCATCGGGGCTCGGCATCTGCCAGGCCCCTATAGGCCCCATTGGTCCCACCGCGCCGATTGGACCTGTCAGTCCCTGGGGCCCGCTGGGCCCTGGGGGTCCCTGCTTCTGGCCGCCGGCCTGGTGGTGGTCTTCGGGCGGAAATGAGTCCCGGCCAAGCCGGCGGCGGCCGCGAGTCGCTTCACAGTGACGTTGACGTGAGGGGCGACGGTGCTTCCCCCGCACTGTCGTGGTATGGGCTACAGAGTCGTGGGGGACCATCACGCTCCACCATCCCCGCCCGGGGGCGGGGGCCCAACCGGGGTGACCCCCCGTCTTTGTGCGGGTCGCCCCCTACGATTGCGCGTGTCACCCCCCACAATTGCGCGCGTCATCCAGGGTCGCCCCCGGGACTTCTGGTTTCTCCTCGACGCGGATGCCGACGAGGATGGGCGGCGGACCATGCTCAAGCGCCGGTTGAGCTCCGTGCTACGGCTCTCCCCACCCAGGCGTTCGGAGGGCTACGCTCGGCTGGTGGCCAAGGCGAGCAAGAGAAAGGTGGCGCCCGGAGACGTGGCGTCAAACCGCTATGCGTCCTACCGCTACGAGCTGGTCGAGCGCTTCGAGTGCGGAATCGTGCTCCAGGGCACCGAGGTCAAGGCGCTGCGCGCCGGCGGCGCGCAGCTCAAGGACGGTTACGCGGCCATTCGCGAGGGAGAACTGTGGCTGCACAACGTCCACATCCCGCCCTACGGTCCCGCCGCACGTGACAACCACGAGCCCGAGCGTGCGCGCAAGCTGCTCGTGCACCGGCGGGAGATCGAGCGCATCGCCGGTCGCGTGGCCGAGCGCGGGTTCACCCTGGTGCCCACGCGTCTGTACTTCGTGGGGGCCCGCGCCAAGGTTGAGATCGCCCTCGCTCGCGGCAAGGACCTCTACGACAAGCGCCAAGCGCTGCGCACGCGCGAGAGCCAGCGCGACATGCAGCGTGCCCTGCGCGAGGTCAACCGCTAACCCGCACGCAACCGGGTCGGCGTGATCAGGGTTGCTCAGCTGATCGTCCGGGCCACGTAGGTGAGCTCCATGCCCACCGCGAGCACGGCAATCAGGCCCAGGTACGTCGCAGCGACCGCCACGCGGTGGCGTCCCGCGACACGGTAGTAGGCCGCCTGCTCCGGCGAGCCGCTGCGGTGTGCGCGCCAGCGTCGCCAGGTCTCCAAGCCGCCCAGCACGACGATCAAGAAGATGAACGGCCCGTGCAGCAGGAAGGCGATCGGTATCAGCGCGGCGAAGCCCACCAGCCACACCCAGGGGGAGACCGCCGCCATGGCGCGCCCGCCGTCCAGGGGGAGCATGGGCAGCAGGTTGAACAGGTTGAGCAGGAAGCCAACGTAGGCGAGCGCGAGGAACAGCTTGTTGTTGGTGGCCAGGTAGATGGGTACGCACGCCGCCGCACCCAGCGTGCCCAGCACCGGGCCGGCCAGTCCCACCTTCGCCTCGATCAGCGCGTTGCCCTTACCCAGGTCGGCCTTGATCATCGCCCCCAGGAAGGGGATGAAGAAGGGCGCGCTCGAACGCAGCCCCTCACGCCGCAGCTGCAGCACGTGGCCCATCTCGTGCACGAACAGCAGGGCAACGAAGCCGACGGCGAACTGCCAGCCCCAGAACAGGGCGTAGGCGGCGACCGAGACCAGGGCGCTGCCCGCCAGGGTGAGGACCTTGAGCTTGGGGGCGAGCAGCAGCAGCCCCTTGAGCTGCGCAAAGAACTTGAAGATGGCGACCGCGATGACCGCAATGGCCGAGCCCACGCGCTTGAGCGGGTTGCGCCGCGGCTGGCCGAAGGCGTGGTTGGGGTCGGCGGAGGCCCCCTGGCGCTGCTCGCCGGCCGGAAGGCCCGCCTTGGGGATCACGGGAACCGGCTGCCAGGGATGCTGCGTGTCCATGAACCCATTGTGGCAGCCATGATAAGGCGTCACTAAGGGGCCGCGGTTGACCCTTCGCGCGCGCACGGGCCGGGCGTCTAGAATGAAACCCAACCCCGGGGACGACAGGCTTCGACGCGGTTGGTTCGTGGGGGTGGTTGCGAGTCGAGGTCCCGGGCGGCCTCGTAAAACACCCGGGAAAACAATAAGTGCGGACTCTCACGAGTACGCCCTCGCCGCTTAGCCACTAGCTAAGCCGTGAGGTTCTGGCCCCCGCGTGCCCGCCGCGGGGATCGCCGGAATCAGATAGCGGGCTCACCCGGGGCGGTCTGCCCTCGCCAATCCGGGGAAATTCCAGGGGGCTGGTCCTTCGCGACCCGGCCGGCGTGGCTAGCGAAGGACGAGATCAGAGCGCCGGATACGCTCGTAGACACCACCTCTCACGCGACTGCGGACGTGGGTTCGATTCCCACCGTCTCCATCGGTATCTGAGAAGCCGCTCAACTGAGCGGCTTCTCTGCATTGATGCCAGTCACGCGCTGCTGCATTTGAAAGCGGTAGCCCACCCTGCCTGCCCTGCCCGACCCGCACCGTGGCGGGGGAACGTCGGGGAAGGACGGTCTCTCAGGCTGTAGCCATATCGCGCGAGTCAACGCTGCGGGGTCCCAGAGCAAATAACGTTGGGACATGTCGACGGTTGAGCGAGATCCTGAGCACGGCCGAGCGACTGCAGCCAAGTTGAAGGTGCTCGGCGCGAAGAAAATCCTCATCAAGGCAGCCGAGCAGGGTTACGTCACGCAGCTCGCACGCAAGATGCCCAAATGCTTCTGCCCCGAGGAGCTTGGAGGCGCGTGCTACTTCGAGCCGGTCACCGCCGAGCTGAGCGACTGGATGCCTACCCACGAGCACTTCCCGCTTTCCAAAGAGAGAGGGCGGCAAGGAAACCGTGGACGTCATCCTGGCGCACCGTCTCTGTAATCGCATCGACTACTCGATAATTGCCGGCCGTTCCTATGCGAGCGATCTCAAGAGGATTGAGAAGGCCCGTGAAGACGCGATCCGCCGCAACAACGAAGGACCGGACGCCTCAACGCGAATCTAGGCGGGCCATCGCTTGGGGGGACGCTCCCGAACGCTGGCTTCTTTGCAGCTTCCTAGCAGAGCTGGGGGTGCCGGTTCGATGCGCGCGTCCGGCATCACGGCTTGGAGTCACGCGCTGCCGCTTTGGACGAAAGCCGGATAACTTGCAAAATCGCAAACTACCTCCGAGAGGACGCCGATGCCGGACACCACCTGCCACATGTCGATCTCGCTCGACGGTTTCGTCGCTGGGCCCGACCAGAGCCGCGAGGATCCACTCGGCAAGCGTGGGCGCGAGATCCATAGCTGGCATCTCGGCGACGAGCGCGCCAACGACGCCGACGCGACGGCGACCGGCTGGCTCATGCGCCCGCGCGGCGCGTACGTCATGGGGCGGAACATGTTCGGGCCGATCCGCGGCGAGTGGGATGAGGACTGGCGCGGCTGGTGGGGTCCCGAGCCGCCTTACCACGCGCCGGTGTTTGTGCTCACCCATCACGCTCACGAGCCGATCGAGATGGAAGGCGGGACGGCCTTCCACTTCGTCACCGGCGGCTTCGACGCCGCTTACGCACAAGCGCGTGAGACGGCCGGCGAGGCCGGCGTAGACATCGCGGGTGGCGCCTCGACTGTGCGCCAAGCCCTCATTGCCGGGGTCGTCGACGAGCTCACGCTCGACGTCGCGCCGGTCCTGCTCGGCTCCGGCGAGCGGATCTTCGACGGCGTCGAGTCGTTCGGGTTTGAGCCCGTCGAGGTCTTGCATTCGCCGCTAGCCACACACATCCGCTACCGCCGGGCGGGATGAGCCGATGAGTGGATAGAGCCCGCGATGACGAGGGCCGCTGGCCCCTACCGGGCGATCCTGTGCCGCTGCTCTATGCGCTCAGCGCGACGATGTCCGACTGAGCTGCCCCCGCTGCCCACGCCTCGAGACCGCAGCTCGAGCACCTCGACGAACCGTTAGCCGGTCGCAGGTGGTTATTCAAAACCCGCCTCCCCGGTTGCCCTAGTCGCTTCTGCATTGGACGAAAGCAGCAGCGCGGGCGAGCGCGCTACGCCACCAGGGCCTGCCAACCCTCAAGTACCTGAGGGTTCGAAAGTCGTCCCGTAATGTCCATTAGGCGCCACCGGACCGCTTGGGCCGGAGAATTTCGGATCGGCGACAGCATGGCGCACGGCAAAGACCGTGAGCCGGCCCAATAGGTCATAGCGTCCGCACAGCTCTGCGGCGCAGCCGGATACCTCGCTCAGGCTTGAGACGAGGACAGGAGTTCGCGAGCTCGCTCTGCTTGGTCATGGTCAAACGCATGGGCCATTCGCTCAATCTGGGCAGCATCTAGGCCAGCTTCTGCGGCGACGAGACGCCACGCCGCTGTCGCGTTCGAGACCTCACGCAGGACCGCATATGCTCCGTCATCGTCCAGGCGGAACATCTCCGCGACCTCGAGGAGCACGTCGACGCGGGCGTCCGTCGTGCTGTAGTCGATAGCGGTGTTCAGGTGCTTGATACCCGGACTCGGGTCTGGGTTGAGGTCGAAAGCAGGCGAGAGCGACCAGCCGGCGGTGCTGAGTCGTAAGAAGCCATGGTTTCGGAGGTGGTCATCGGTATTGGAAATGAGGACGGAAAAGGCGATACGGCGCCAGAGCTCCCGCAAGTCCTTGGCCGCAGCGGGTGAGTGTTCCTCGATGGCTTCCGCTATATCGACGTAGCTACCGCTCGAACCGTCAGGCGCCTCTAGCAGCGTCATCGCGCTCACGTAGCCCAGGCGCCTGGGCCCGATGCGGTCGAATCGGTCGACGACAAGCACGGGCTTCCCGTCGATCACGTGAAGCTTGCTGTCCGAGACGCTGATTCCGGAATCACGAGCGAGCCTCAGCGCGACGGACTCCCACCGCATCACGTCCCACTCGTCGACGCTGGGACTCGGAAATTTCGCGATCTCGATCTCACCATCAGCGCCCAGGACGTGCGCCTTCGGCCGAGCCCCGCCGAGCGAACTACCACCGCGTAGGAGCGCGCGGAGTTCGGCGGCCGTAGCCTCGTCACGCTCCATCCTCTCGCTCGCGCTCAAGAGCTCGGGGAGGCCAATAAGGAAGGGGATTCCTGTCTGGTCAGGCGCAAGGTAGACGCTCGACTCAGGGTCGCGGAAGCGCAGGGCACCCTGGCGGAGATCATCCCTGACGCCTAGGAGGTAATCAGCCTCGCCGAAGCTGCGCGCGGCACCGCCCTGGTCGCGCGCCCTGCGCTCCTCGACGCGATTTATGAGTCGGCGGCCCCATCGGTCGGGCGCGCAGTCTGAAAACGCGCCGACGAGGGCACGTCCGGTCGGGGTTTGCTGCTGTCCGGCGACGAGAGGCAGGCCCGGATCGAGTGCGTACGCATGAGGGAAGGCGAGGTACGAATTGTCGTACGCGAACGTAGCCCATTCGGTATTCCGTCTTCGATGTGGCCACAGGCGCCCAGCGGGAACGTCCTCGTCGCCTATCTGAACGAAGACGTCGACCGGTTTCTCAGGCATCCTCGGTCAGCCTCCTTGGCCGAACTCGCTGAGGCAGCTGCTCGTCAGATCGAAGACGTCCTACGTCGCTCTCGTACGGATCAAGCGCACGTGGCAGCACCTCGAGGATCCCGAGCGCTCGCAGAATACGCAGCAAGATCTCGGTGCTCACGCTTCCATCGCCGTGCTCTAGCCGCGCCACGGTGTTGCGCCCCACACCGGCACGATCTGCCAGCTGGGCCTGCGTTAGGCCGCGGAGTTTGCGCCAGCTGCTGATGTCGGCGCCAACATCGGCAAGTGCTCGTCGAACGGGCATAGGGACCCGGCGTGGACTGGGGTTGCTGCTCAGCGACATTGGTCAGAACCGTAGCGGTTAGTGGACTCCACAACGAGCTTTATAGCGCTTGATGCACCTCGTGAAGCACATTACTTAGTTGGTGCGGTGCACGCGCCGTTATCCCGATCGACGGGTACCTCGGTCGACAGACCGCGGATGTAGGTGGTGATGGGCGCGACTGTGACGGTGCCCAAATGGGGACGGACGAGATCCCTCGTCAGGATCAGCACCGGACGCTGCTTGTCCAGCCGCGCCAGGTGCGCGTCCGCGTCGAGCTTGCTCCAACGCCCGCGCGCTGGAGCCGCTGCTCAGACTCCCGCCATCTCCCGGACCTGGGTGAGCCGGATGTGGTTGCCCGACGGGTCACGGAACGACGAGTCGATCCCGTACGGGCGCTCCTCCGGAGCTCGACGAACTGGACACCGCGACCCTTGAGCTCCTCGTAGGCGGCCTGGCAGTCGTCGGTGGCGAGGAAGATCGTTCCCGCGAAGCCCTTGGCCATGAGGCTGCGCACCTGCTCGGCGCTCTCCGGGTCCATCACCGGTGGACCGGGGATGGTCATGAGCACGATCGCTACGTCGGGCTGGCCGACCGGCCCGACCGACAGCCAGCGAAAGTCACCCATCTCGGGGAGGGTCACGTCGGCGCGCACCTCCATGCCGAGCTTCTGGGTGTAGAACGTGAGCGCCTCGTCCTGGTCGTGCACCCACAGCTGGGCGCTGGCGAGCGTGATCATCGTTACCTCCTGAGTCGATGGACTGATGGCGGCGATGCTAGGCGCGGGCCGCCTCCGTGTCTTCTCGAAACGTGCGGTGTTGCCGACGGCCGTGGGCGCGCAGGACACACGCCGGAATCAGTGCGTGGTGCGCCGCCGGCGGGAAGGACTGGCGGTGGGCGGTGGGCGACATGCCGTAGTAGCGCGTGAAGCTGGTGGTGAACGAGCCGACGCTCTGCAGCCCCACCGACAGGCAGATGTCGGCGACCGAGCGATCGGTGGTCCGCAGCAGCGCTCCGGCGCGCTCCAGGCGCCGCGTGAGCAGGTACGCGTGGGGGGACTCGCCGAAGGCGCGGCGAAAAGCGCGGCTGAAGTGGGCGCTGGACAGCCCCGCCGCGCGGGTCAGGTCCTCTACATCGAGCGGCTCGAAGTAGCGAGCGTCGGCGAGGTCCTTGGCCCGCAGCAGGTGACGGGCGGCGGGGACGAAAGCCACGCCCACGAGTATCTCACCGCGACCGTTCGAGAATCAGACCAACTCGGTCAGATCCCCGATCGACCTCATCACGAGCGTCGGCTCGATGCCACTCGCGCGCAGCGTGTCCTCGCGGAACTTGCCGGTCTGGACGAGCACGCCGCCGAGGCCTGCGTCCAGAGCGCCGCCCACATCCGCCTCGATGTCGTCGCCGATCATCGCCGTGGCCCCAGCCTCCACCTCCAGTTCGCCGAGCGCGGCCGCGAAGAACGCGGGCGAGGGCTTGCCGGTGACGGTCGCCTCCCGGCCGGTCGCGTACTCGAGCGCGGCGACGAACGGGCCCGCGTCCAGTACCAGACCATCCTCGCGCTGCCACACCCGGTTGCGCTGAAGCGCCACGAGCTCAGCGCCCTCCTGCAGTTGTCGGAAGATCGCGTTCAGGCGCGCGTGGGTGAACTCCTCACCGAGGTCGCCGAGGATCACCGCCTCGACGTCATCATCGTGGTGGCCCAGGTCAGCGAGATCCTCACGCAGCGCAGCGGCCACGTGCAGGGCGACGCGTTCATAGCCGCGCTCCCGGCAGTGGCGCACGGCGAGCGCCGCTGGCGTGAGCACGTCGCCCTCGCCGACCTCGAAGCCCAGGTCTTGGAGGCGCTCGACGATCAGCCGTCGCGACCGGGACGTGGTGTTGGTCACCAGGCGAAACGGCACCCCACGCGCCCGCAGCTCGCTGAGCGCCTCGCGTGCCCCGTCGATCGGCTCTGAGCCGACGTGCAGCACGCCGTCGATATCGATGAGCAGCGCATCCCAGGGAGGGCCGGCCATCCCGTGCCAGCGTTCTCACGCCGCCCAAAGGCGAGCACCGGTCAGCGAGCGTGTCGGTGCGCTTGCCGCCAGGCGCAAAATCAACCCTCTCCGTGGAAGTACTCGACCTGACTGGAGCGCACGACCATGACGTCCTCGGCTTCGTCGCCGGTCCACACCCCGACCTTGTCACTATCGGGGTAGGCCGTGGCGCTCGGATAGACCACTGTCGACCACATGAGGATGCGTACGGGGCGGTTGGTGTCGTTGCGCAGCTGGTGAGCGCCCGCGGGACCCCTGGGAAAGAAGGCAAGCTCGAGAGGCTCCAGTTGCTCGGTGCCCTCGGGGGTGCGCAGCGAGGGCCGGCCTTCCATGACCAGCACCCACTCCTCCTCGCCGTACTCGTAGTGGTACGGGCAGACCGCCTGTCCCGGCGGCAGCTCATACAGCGTCGCCCCGGTCGCCTGCGCCCCCAGCTGAGCTCCGAAACGCGCCCTCCCCGCCCGGAACCCCTCCGGCCTGTCGGGGCTAAAGACGAACGTGGGGTCTGAGAGGCTCACGCGGGGCATGGAGTCCCATGCTGCCACGTCGCGCGGCGCCGGGCGCTCGCGCGACGCGACGGTGCGGGTGTGCGACGAGGCTCTGGTCCCCTCTCAGGGCCGAGCGCCCGGACAGCCGGGCAGCGTGATCACCCGCGCACGTCCGTGTCCGGCGCGCACGCTGAGCAGCTGGTAGAGAACTCCACAACTGAGTTTCGAGCGCGCGTAGACGCGCACGCTCACCCGCTGGTGTGCGAACGGTTGGTGGAACCCGAGGCTGTAGCCGGTGGCGGTGGGCCGTCGTCCGCCCCAGTGGCGCCAGCGCAGGCCGGCGAGATTGACGCCCTGAGCGAAGCTCCCTCCGGGACCGAAGACCGCGCAGGCCGTCGGGTGGCGCTTGAGCAATGTGCGGGCTCCGCGCGCGTCCAGGCAGGGGATCACGGCGACGTGACCACGCGGCGAGCGCACCCCTGGCACCCGCGGTCCGCCGGCCGCGCCGGCGGTCACCGCCACCACCATGACGATGGCCGGCACAGTAAGCGCACTGAGTGACAGGGCGGACCGGCGGTGCATCAAACCTCAGAATACCCTTCCCGGGTGGGGCGGCGCAGGCGGGGGAGCGGGTGCGGGCAGGGTGCGGGCGGGACGCCGTGTGCGGACTGACCCGGTGCCCAACCCGAGCGTTTGCCGGGAGCCCTCCGGCGGGCATCCTTTAGAGGCAAGGACAACCGGCGAGAGGAGCGGCATGGCGTACCGGCTGAGCATGGACGACAGGCCCGGCCTCTCGCTGCGAGCGTGCGCGATCGAGCAGATCGAGCAGGCGGCCGAGCACCTCGAGCAGGCTCGCCGCCACGAGGAGGATTCCGTCGAGGCGATCCACGGGGCGCGCAAGGCGCTGAAGCGAACGCGCTCGGCGCTGCGCCTGGTGGCGACCGGTCCCGGGCGAGGCGTCGCGCGCCGGGAGGATGTTGGTCTGCGCGACTGCGCGCGTGCCCTGTCGGGCACGCGGGACGCCGACGTGATGGCGGCCACCGTGGAGGCGCTGGCCGAGCGTTACACGGGGCAGATGGCGGCCGGGGCGTTCACCGCGGTGCGCGAGCAACTGGCGGTGCGTGGTGCCGGCGTTCGGGCCGGCCTGGAACCGCTGGTCCTGGCGGAGGCGCAGACGCTCGGCTCGGTGGCCGAAAGCCTGGCGCAGTGGCCGGTGGAGGACGTGACCTGGAAGCACGTCCTGTCCGGCGTCGAGCGCTCCTACGCGCGGGGACGCAAGGGCTTTGCCCGCGCGCGGCGCAGCCCCACGGTGGAGGACCTGCACGACTGGCGCAAGCGCGTCAAGGACCTCGACTTTCAGCAGCGCCTGCTCCACGATGCCTGGCCACAGGTGCTCTCCGCGCACGCCCGCGAGGCCCACCGCCTGTCAGAGCTGCTGGGCGAGGACCACGACCTGGCCGTCCTCGGCACCCTGCTCGTCGTCGAGCACGGCCCTGCCCAACGGGTGGCCGCCGACACCCAGCCGCTGCTGGACGTCATCGCCCGGCGCCGGGCCGACCTTCAGGGTCGAGCCCGGGTCCTGGGAGGGCGCGTGTACGCCGATCCCCCGCCGGACTTCGCCGGGCGCCTGCGCCGCCTGGTCAGGGTGGCTCGTAGGCAGGTCGGCGAGGAGCGTGGCGCGACGGGTGGCGTCCCCGCCTGAGCCACCCCCCGACGGTCTACGCAGTTGACGCGCGCAGGGTGGGCCGCGGTCAGCCTCTGCGAAGATCAGGCGGGCAACTTTCGATGACGAGGAGGACCACCGTGTCCCAGGGCGAGCACCAGTCCACCAGCGCCGACGACCAGCCCGCGGCGCTTACCACCCGCCAGGGCCATCCGGTCCACGACAACCAGAACCAGAGGACCGTCGGGGATCGCGGCCCGGCGACGCTCGAGAACTACCAGTTCCTCGAGAAGATCAGCCACTTCGACCGTGAGCGCATCCCCGAGCGGGTGGTGCACGCTCGCGGGACGACCTCGTACGGCTTCTTCGAAGCCTACGGTCGCGTGGGAGAGGAGCCGATCGCCCGCTTCACGCGGGCCAAGCTCCTGGCGCACGAGGGCAAGCGCACCGACGTGGCCGTCCGCTTCTCCACCGTGGCCGGCGGGCGTGACTCCTCGGAGGCGGCACGCGATCCGCGTGGGTTCGCGGTCAAGTTCTACACCGAGGACGGAAACTGGGATCTCGTGGGCAACAACCTCGGCGTGTTCTTCATCCGGGACGCGCTGAAGTTCCCCGACTTCATCCATTCCCAGAAGCCCGATCCGGTCACCTTCCGCCAGGAGCCCAACCGCATCTTCGACTTCATCAGTCAGACGCCGGAGTCGATGCACATGGTCTCCATCCTCTTCAGCCCGCGCGGCATCCCCGCCAGCTACCGCAACATGCAGGGCTTTGGGGTGAACACCTACCGGTGGGTCAACGAAGCTCAAGACGGCGTGCTGGTCAAGTACCACTGGATCCCCAAGCAGGGCGTCAAGAGCTTCACCGCGGCCGATGCGGCCGCCGTGCAGGCGCAGGACCTGGGTGCTCACACGCTCGATCTCTACGAGGCGATCGAGCGGGGTGACTACCCCGAGTGGGAGCTGCAGGTTCAGATCATCAGCGACCACGAGCATCCCGAGCTCGACTTCGATCCGCTCGATGACACCAAGGTATGGCCCGAGGACCTGTTCCCCCCGCAGCCGGTCGGGCGCATGGTCCTCGACCGCACGGTGAGCAACGTGTTCAGCGAAAACGAGCAGATCGCCTTCGGCACGGGTGTGCTCGTCGACGGGCTCGAGTTCTCCGACGACAAGATGCTCGTGGGCCGGACGTTCTCCTACTCGGACACCCAGCGCTACCGGGTGGGAGCCAACTACCTGCAGCTGCCGGTGAACCGCCCCCACGCGCGGGTGGCCACCAACCAGCGCGACGGCCAGATGACCTACGAAATCGACGGCGGCGCGGCGAACCCGCACGTCAACTACGAGCCGTCGATCACCGGTGGCCTCCAGGAGGCACCCGGAACGGGTCAACAGGACATGGGACCGGTGATCGAGGGACGGGTGACGCGCCGGCCTCTGCCGCGCACCAACGACTACAAGCAGGCGGGTGAGCGCTATCTGCTCTCCGAACAGTGGGAGCGCGACGATCTCGTCGAGAACCTCGTCACCATGCTCGGCCAGTGCGACGCGTCCATCCAGGAGCGCATGGTCTGGCACCTGCTGATGTGCGAGGACGAACTGGGCCTGCGGGTCGGCGAGGGCCTGGGCATCACCCCCGAAGACGTCCGTCACCTGGCCCCGCTGCCCAAGCAGAATCTCACCGAGGAGGAGCTCGGGCGGATGGCCAACCTCGGCCACAACGGTCCCCGCGACGTCACAGGTCGCGTCATGACTCACTGCGTTTCGAACGAGCGCGTCGCCGTCGCGCAGGGCGAGACCGCGACGCTGGCCTCCTGAACAGCGGGTAGCTTTCCTACGCGTCGCGTCACGGGGCGCGACGCGTACGGTCAGCGAGGAGAGGAGCGGGGATGGCGGGAGTCCGATCAGAGGTGGGCCACGAGAGCGCCCGTACGGTGGCCGACCAGGCGGCCGTCGCCGCCGAAAGCCATCCGAACGCGGTTGCCGTGCGCCACCGGGACGCCGAGGGCTGGCGCGAGCAGACCTTCGCCGAGGTCGGTGAGATCGTGGCCGAGGCCGCCCTGGGTCTCATCGATCTGGGCGTGGCGCCGGGCGAGCGGGTGTGCCTGCTCGCCGGCACGCGCGTCGAGTGGACCCTGGCGTCGCTGGCCATCTCCGCCGCGGGTGCCGTGGTCGTGCCCGTCTACCCCACCAACTCGCCGCAGGAGTGCGAGTGGGTCGCCGCCAACTCGGGGGCCCAGACGATCATCTGTGAGGACGCCGATCAGCTGGCCAAGGTGCAGCGCGTGCGCGAGGGGCTGCCCGAGCTGTGCCGCACGATCGGCATCGAGAGCGGCGGAGGGGAGCTGAGCCTGCAGGAGCTGCGCGAGCGCGGGCGCCGCAGCGGTGACCGCGAGGAGCTCGCGCGACGGCGGGCGGCGGTGGATCCGCAGGACGTCTACACGATCATCTACACGTCCGGAACCACCGGCCCTCCCAAGGGCTGCGTCCTCACTCACGCCAACGCGATGTCGGTCGGACACATGGTCGAGGAGCTCGACTTCGTGCGCGATGGAGACGTCACCTACCTGTACCTACCCCTGGCCCACGCCTTCGCGCTGACGGTGCAGCTGGCCTCCTTTCACGCCGGCACGGCGATCGTCTACTTCGGCGGAGACGCCAAGCAGGTGATCTCCGAGCTCGGTGAGACCAGGCCCACGTACTTCCCCTCGGTGCCACGCATCTTCGAGAAGCTCTACTCCATGGCGACGGCGGCGCTGTCAGAAGCATCCGAGGCCGACCGTGAGCGCTTCACCCAGGCGGTGAAGCTCGGCGTGCAGGTCCGTCAGATGCGCACGCGCGACGAGCAGGTTCCCCAGGAGCTCCAGGAGGCCTTCGCGCAGGCCGACGAGCGAATCTTCGCCGGTGTGCGCAGGCTGTTCGGCGAGCACGTGCGCCAGGCGGTGACGGGGGCCGCCCCCATCGCCGCGGAGATCCTCGAGTTCTTCTACGCCTCCGGCGTGCCCGTGCTCGAGGGCTGGGGGATGACCGAGACCACGGGCGTGGGAGCCGTGGCCACGCTGGAGCACTTTCGCTTCGGCACCGTCGGGCGAGCGCTGCCCGGGGTCGAGCTGCGCCTCGCCGAGGAGGACGGTGAGCTGCTGGTGCGCGGCCCCAACGTGTTCCGCGAGTACTGGCGCAATCCTGAGGCCACGGCGGAGACGCTCGTTGACGGTTGGTTGCGCACGGGTGACCTGGCCGAGCTCGACGATGACGGCTACCTGAAGATCACCGGGCGCAAGAAGGACATCATCATCACCGCGGGCGGCAAGAACCTCGCCCCGGCGAACATCGAGAATGACCTCAAGCAGTCGCGCTGGATCTCCCAGGCGGTCATGTACGGCGATCGGCGACCCTATCCGGTGGCCCTCATCACCCTCGACGAAGAGGAGATCCTGCCCTGGGCCCGTGAGCAGAAGCTCCCCGAGGACCTCGCCACCCTGGTCGAGCACGAGCAGGTGCACGAGCTGATCGCCGCAGAGCTCGAGCGCGCCAATGCGCATTACGCGCAGGTCGAGCAGGTAAAGCGCTTCTTCATCCTCGACCACGACCTGGCCCAGGAGACAGGCGAGCTCACCCCGACCCTGAAGGTCAAGCGTGCCGTGATCAACGAACGCTACGCCGACGCGTTCGACGCGCTGTATCACTGAGACACGCTGCGGTCGTGAGCGAAGTTGCTTGCCGATAGGCATCATTTATTACACTGAGGGGATGAGCGCTCCCGCCACCGTGCCGAACGACCGGCAAAGCGACGCCCTAGCCCGGCTCGGAGTGGTCGTGCAGCGGCTCGCGCGGGGCTTTCGCGTCGCCTCCGCAGCCCACGGCATGACCCCCTCGCAGCTGTCGGTGCTGGCCAGCGTGGTCCGCCTGGGCCCGCTTCGCATGGCCGAGCTCGCCGAGCGCGAGGGCCTCAATCCCACGCTGCTCTCGAGGGTGGTGGCTCACCTCGAGGGCGCCGGCCTGCTCGAGCGCCGCGCCGAACCCCATGACCGCCGCTGCGTCACCCTGCGCGCCACGGCGGCCGGACGGCGGCGCCAGTCGCGCGTGCGCGCCGAACGGGACGGCCTGCTCGCCGCGCGGCTGGCCACGCTGGACGAGGCCGACCGCGAGCGGGTGCTGTGCGCCCTGCCCGCGCTCGAGCGCCTGGCCGGTCTCTCTCCGTCGCACGGGGCGAGGAAAAGGTGAGGCCGCGCGCATCGGCCTCGGAGAGGATGCGAGGGCGGGCCTGGGCCCTATCGGCGCGCACGTTCGCGTCGCTGTCCAACGAGAACTACCGGCGCTATCTCGCGGGCCAGGCCGTTTCGCTGGTGGGAACGTGGATGCAGACCGTCGCTCAGGGTTGGTTGGTGCTGCGCCTCACCGGATCGGGGACCGCGCTGGGACTGGTGGTGGCGGTTCAGTTTTTGCCCGTACTCCTGCTGGGCCCCTACGGGGGGGTGATCGTCGACCGCCTGGACAAGCGTCGCCTGCTCCTGGTCACCCAGTCGGCCCTGGCCGTGCTCGCGCTGACCCTTGGGGTGCTGGACATCACCCATCTGGTGCGCCTGTGGGAGGTCGTGGTCATCGCCGCCTGCCTGGGGCTGGTCAACGCCGTGGACAACCCCGCGCGACAGTCATTCACTCTTGAGATGGTCGGCTCCGCCGACCTGGGCAACGCCGTGTCGCTGAACTCGGTCATGGTCAACGCCGCGCGGTCGGTCGGTCCCGCGGTGGCGGGCCTGATCATCGCCACCCTGGGCGTCGGCGTGTGCTTCCTGATCAATGCCGGGAGTTACCTGGCCGTGATCGCCTCACTGGCCACCCTGAGCGTTCCCGCTCTGCACCGTGCGCCGCCACTTACCCGAGCCCGCGGCCAGCTGCGCGCGGGACTGCGCTACGTGCGCGCCACTCCCGCGATCGCGGGGCCGCTGGTCATGATGGGCCTGGTGGGCACGCTCGCCTTCGAGTTCCAGGTGGTCCTGCCCGTGGTGGCCAGTACCACCTTTCACAGCGGCGCCGGAACTTACGGTCTCATGACCGCGGCCATGGGCGTCGGCGCGGTGCTCGGCGGCCTGGTGGTGGCCACCCGTGCGCGCACAGGCCTGCGTTCGCTGATCGGAGGAGCGGCGGGGTTCGGGGTGGTCATCCTGGGCGCTGCCGCGGCCCCCACCGTGGCCACCGAGCTGGTGGCCCTCGTGCTGGTGGGAGCGGGCAGCATCGCCTTTCTCGCCGTCGGCAACGCGACGCTCCAGCTCGCCGCCGAACCGCAGATGCGCGGGCGCGTGATGTCTCTGTGGGCCGTCGCTTTTCTGGGCTCGACCCCCATCGGAGGCCCGATCGCCGGGCTGGTGGCCGAGCAGGCCGGCCCACGCTGGGCGCTCGCGCTCGGCGGCGCCGCGGCGCTCACCGCAGCCCTGATCGGTGTGGTGATCCTGACGCGCACGCGCACGCGCATGCCGCGACCGCCCACCACGCAGGCCCAGCTCGGCGCGCCGTCAGCAGGCCATGCGCTGCGCGCGGGTCCGGCGATGTCGGCCGGAGCACCGCCGGTGGGCGCCGGCGAACCACAGCCCGTGGGCGGATGAGCGACGTGAACGCCGCCGAGCCCCCGAAGCCCGCCGAGGCGCAGGAGCCTGCCGAGGCGCAGGAGCCCGCCGAGGCGCAGGACCCTGCAGATCCCCCGGAGCCCCCCGCGGCACAGGACGTCGCCGGTCAGGCCCCCGCGCCGGCCCGCGACCCCGATCCGGATTGCGGTTCTGACGAGGGCAAGCGGGAGGGCGGGCGTCGTGAAGCCCTGCTGCGCGTACGTAACCGGGCGCGCGAGCTGGACAGCCAGCCACAGCTGCTGGCCTTTGCCGAGCGGTTGCGCTCACGCCTGCCCGGTGATGACCGCTACGGCGACACGCTCTCGCTGTCCGGACGCCAGGCCCATCAGCTGCTCGGCAAGGGCCTCTCCGCGATCCAGCCCCAGCGCGGCAGCGTGGCCAACCAGCTCGGCCTGACCGCACTGCAGCTGTGGCAGGCCGCGTCCGAGGCTCAGGGACGCGGTCGCGGTGACCGCCCGGTCGCGCTCCTGTTCACCGATCTGGTCGGCTTCTCCAGCTGGGCCCTGAAGGTGGGAGACGATCAGGCCGTCGAGCTTCTGCGGGCGGTGGCCGACCGCACCGAGCAGGCCTTCGCGGAGCGTGGTGGCCGGGTGGTGAAGAACCTGGGCGACGGCTGGATGGCCGTGTTCGCCGACTCGGCGGAAGCGGTGACCGCCGTGCTCGACCTGCAACGGCGCCTGGAAGACGTGGACGTGCACGGCCACCGGCCGCAGTTGCGCACCGGCGTGCACCTGGGGCGGCCGCGTTCGGTGGGCGGCGACTTTCTCGGGGTCGACGTCAACATCACCGCGCGGGTGGCCGAGGCCGCCCGCCCCGGCCAGGTGCTGGTTAGTGAGGCCGCGGCGGAGGGCCTGCAGGATGCTGCGGTGAACCTGGGGCGCGCCCGGCGGCTGCGAGCGTCGGGCACCCCACGCGAGTTGCGTGTGCGCGCGGTCGCGCGCGACTGATCACGCGGCCTGGAGCACCAGTCGGTTGCCGTCGGGGTCGTGAGCGTTGAGGTGGTCACCGTCGCGGTGAACACCTGACGGGGCGCAGGTCTGCAGGCGCTCGGCGGCTGCCTCCAGTGCCGCGGGGTCGCTTAGAAGCAGCTCGAACAGGCGCAGCCCCGGTGCGGTCGGTGGGGGAGGGGGCGCCCCGCGGCTCTGCCACGCGTTGACGCCCACGTGGTGGTGATAGCCGCCGGCGCTGAGGAAGGCGGCGCTGGGCATGTGCGCCTGCAGGTCCAGGCCCAGGGCGTCGCGGTAGAAGGCGGCGGCGCGCGGGACATCGGAGACCTTGAGGTGGACGTGGCCCATCACGGTCCGCGCCGCCAGAGCGGTCACGGGCCGCGGGGCGCCCTGCGCGACGAGGTCATCGATGTCCAGCGGCGCGGTGTAGATGTCCAGCGTGCCATCGGGGGCACGGGTCCACCGCTCACGTGGACGGTCGACGTAGACCTCGATGCCCAGGCCGTCGGGATCGGCGAGGTAGAGCGCCTCTGAGACGCCGTGATCGGCGGCGCCGCTCAGCGGCCAGTGGGCGGCTACGATGCGCTTCAGCGTGTCGGCCAGCGCGCCGCGGTCGGCGTGCAGCAGAGCCAGATGGAACAGACCCGTGCTTGCCGGCGGCGCGGTCGAGGGATGGGCCAAACGCGTGAGCTCGACCAGTGTGTGCTCGGGCCCGGCCCCCAGGGTGGCACCCTCCTGACCGCTTGAGATCACCTCCAGGCCGAGGACCCGCCCGTAGAAGTCGACGCTGCGTCCCAGGTCCGAAACGGCCAGATGCACGGCGCCCATACGCAGACCGGGATCGAGGCGAGGCAGCGCGACCATCTGTCTCAGCCTAGGGCCGCGGCCTTCAATGCCCGACATTGCCCGGCGCGTCATAGGTTTGTCCACTCCTCGGGGGCCGCCCAGCGCCAAGTGCTACAAGACTCCTGGCCCAATGCGAGAATGGGCCTGGGTTAGGACCAACATGCGAGGAGCAACATGACGAGGACGGGCAGGGGACTGAGGACGGGCAGGGGACGTACGATGATCTCGGCGGCCGCGCTGACATGCGCGGCGTTCGCGCTGGCGCCGGCGGGTGCCTCGGCGCAGAGCACCACCTTCAACTGCGACGCCAGCGCCATTCGCGCCGGGCTGCTCACCCTGCCGCCCATCGAGCCGGTCACGGCCAACAGCGGGCAGGCCCAGTGCCAGAACGCGACCGGCACGCTGGCCCAGTTCCCGGGTGGCCTGCCGCTGCCCCTCAGCGCCCAGGTGGCGCAGGCGCAGACCTCGGTGACCGGCGACGCGCAGACCGCGACAGCGGTCGGCGGCCTGGCCACCCTCGGCGTCAGCCTCAACGGGATTCCACAGGTCGCCGCGGCCGTGCAGAGCGCGGTGCAGCAGGTCCAGGCGGGCGCGCAGCCCCAGATCAACAGCATCCCTCCGATCGTCATACCGGGGGTGGTCACGGTGGACCCGAAGCCGGCGCTGACCGCGCTGCTCAACGGCATCGGCGCCACCAACGCCAACCTGGTCGACCTGCAGCTGGCCACCGCGACGGCCACGGCGCGCTGCGTGAATGGGGCGCCCGCGCTCTCCGGGGACGCCCAGGTGGCTGGCCTGAAGGTGCTCGGGCAGACGATCGCCACCGACGCGGCGAGCACTCAGGCGGTGAACCTGATCAACACCCAGAGCATCAGCGCGGCAAGCATCGATCCGGCCAGCCTGCTCCCGCCCGGGGTGACGGTTCCCCCGATGGTGCTGGCGCAGATCAAGAACGCGCTGGCCAGCATCCCACCCATCTCGATCCCCACCCAAGTCGCCAGCATCAAGGTGACGCCCAAGGAGCAGATCACCGGTAACGGCCAGCTGACCGAGCGCGCCCTGCACGTGCAGGTGAGCCTCGCCGGCCAGAGCATCGCCGACGTGGTCGCCGGGGAAGCGCGCGTGAGCAACCAGAGCGTCGCCTGTGGAGCCTCGGCCGCCAGCCGACTGGCCCTGCAGTGCACGACGCGCAAGCTGACGCTGATCGACGTGCTCACCCGCGGCAATCACGTCGCCCTGCTCGGGGCGGCCGACCGGCGGCTGGTGGGCAAGCGCGTGGCCATCATCTTCCGGGCCTCGCACAAGCGCGTGGCCACGGCGGTGGTCCGCCCGGACGGGTTCTTCACGGCGCGGGCGCCCCTGCCGCCGCGACGCATCCGCTTCACCAACAGCGCGCGCTACCAGGCCCGCGCGGGCAAGGAGCGCTCGCTCAGCCTCAAGCTGCACCGCAGGATGATCGTCACCTCGCTGCGCAGCAGCGCCGGCGTGGTTGTCATCAAGGGACGCGTGATCAGGCCGCTGGCCAAGCCCACGGCGCCGATCTACGTGCAGCGACGCGTGTCCTGCACGCGACTGGTCAACGTCAAGCGGATCATGCCCAAGCGCGACGGGAGCTTCACGGTCAAGGTGGCGGCCCCGCCGAACACCCAGGCCGCCGTCTACCGCGCGGCCACCAAGGTACGCAAGACGACCCGCAACCCCAAGCGGTTCCCGACGTTCACGCTGCCGCGCGTGGTTCAGATCGGCTGAACCCCGGCGCGGGCCCGGTCGCCTCGGAGCTGCGGCTTTGAGGCGACCGGCCTGCGCCTGGCGGGACCGGGCCTGCGTCTGTGAAGCCACCGGCCTTTACCTCCGGCGCAACGGGCCCTGCGTCCGTGCGTGCCCTGCACCTCAGGTGCTGAAGCGCTGACCCTCCACCGCCATGACGACCTGGCGGGCCTCGCCGCCCTGGGCGGTCCAGGCCGACCGTGCCTCGGCGCCGAGCACGTCAAGGGCAGAGTCGTCGTGGGCCGGGTCGTGGTGGAAGAGGACCAGCCGCGATACCTGCGCGCGGCGAGCAAAGCGCAGCGCGTCGGGCACGGCACAGTGACCCCAGCCGCGCGTGCCGCGGTACTCCTGACCGGTGTACTGCCCGTCGTGCACGAGCAGATCTACGTCGTGAGCGAGGGCGAATCCCGAGATCCAGTCGCGCGGGTCGCGCTCGAGATCCTGCCCCAACGCGGGCTCGTGGTCGGGCAGATAGCAGATGCTCTGACCCTCCTGGGAGATGCGATAGCCCAGCGTCGGGCCGCGATGGGTGACCAGGCCGGCGCTGATCTGCGCCCCGAGCAGAGACCACGGCTCGGCGGGCACCTCGCGAAAGGCCACCCGCGCGGGCAGCTCGCGCATCTCGATCGGCGACAGGGGTGAGGACAGGTAGCGAGCGAGGCGCTGGCGCAACCCGCGAACGGCTCCGCGCGGTCCCCACACGGTCACCTCGGCGGTGGGATCGAAGAACGGAGCAAAGAAGAGCAGCCCCTGGATGTGGTCGAGGTGCAGGTGGGTGAGCAGGATGTGCAGCGGCCCGTGCGATCCGTACAGCTCAGAACCCAGGTTGCGGATGCCGGTACCGGCATCCAGAATCAGCCGGCCCTCGTCGAGCTCCACGCACACGCAGGACGTGTTTCCGCCGTGACGCAGCTTGTCGGCGTCGGGCGTGGCGATCGAGCCGCGCGTGCCGAACAGCGAGACGTGCATTTCAGCCCTGCGGTGCCGCGGGCACGAAGGTGACCAGCGCGCCCCGAAACACGTCCCCCCCGACGAGCGGCAGCGCGCTGGCCCGTACGTCGAGCAGCCGGCCCTGGTCGGTCCCGATGCGAAAGCGGCCCAGGGAGGGGCGGCCGTCTCGCAGGGCGATGGTGAGCGGCAGATCCTCGCTTGATACCGGGCGGCCCTCCTCGTCGAGCGGCCCGATCTGGTTCCACTCCTCACGGGTGAGGCGACCACTCTCCTCGAAGTGACGTCCGATCAGCTGACCGGCGGCCTCGTTGAAGAACAGCAGGACACCGTCGGGGTCCACCACGAAGGCGGGGGTGAGGATCGCCGCGATCAGGTTGCGAGCGAGCAGGAGCTCGAGGGCGGGCGGCGCGGGGCTCATCGCCACATCATCGCCGGTCTGAGCGCGCGGGCCGCGCCGGGCAGGCGATAGCGTGCCCACCTCTGCGCCATCGGCCGATCGCCACACGACAGGAGCGAGCATGGATCTGACTCTCAACGACCAGGAGCGGGCGTTTCGCGACGAGTTGCGCAGCTGGCTGGCCGAGCATCATCCCGGCCCTGAGCCCCAGGGCGACGAGGCTGCGTTCCGCTTCCGTCTCGCCTGGCAGCGCGAGCTCAATCAGGCCGGCTACGCGGGCCTGTCCTGGCCGCGGGAGTACGGTGGCCGCGGGGCCACGCTGATCGAGCAGGCCATCTTCAACGAGGAGATCACGCGCGCCGACGCCCCCCCCGCGGCCAACGTGCTTGGCCTGGTCATGGGGGGCCCGGTGGTCATCCATCACGGTACTCAAGAGCAGAAGGAGCGCTTGCTGGCGCCCATTCTGTCGGGCGATGAGATCTGGTGCCAGGGATTCTCCGAGCCCGACTCGGGCTCGGATCTGGCCTCGCTGAAGACGCGGGCGGTGCGCTCGGACGGCGGGTGGCTGGTCACGGGGCAGAAGGTGTGGACCACCTTTGCCCACGAGTCCAAGTGGTGCATGCTCGTGGCCCGCACCGATCAGGATGTGCCCAAGCACAAGGGACTCACCTACTTCCTCATGGACATGGAGCAGGAGGGGGTCAAGGTCCGTCCCCTGCGCCAGATCACCGGTGAGGCCGAGTTCAACGAGCTCTTTCTCGAGGAGGCCCGCATCCCCGAGGAGAATGTGATCGGAGGCGTGGGCAACGGCTGGAACGTGGCCATCACGACGCTGATGCACGAGCGCGCGGGCCTGGCCTTCGCCTCCGCGGTGCAGGTGCGCGGGTCGCTGAACGCGCTGATCGAGCTCTGCCGCGCACGGGACGTGATCGATGACCCGGTCGTGCGCCAGCGCCTGGCCCAGCTGTACATCGAGACCGAGAATCTGCGCCTCAACGCCCTGCGCGGGCTGACCTCCCAGATGCGTACGGGTCTCCCCGGCCCGGAGGGCTCATTGCCCAAATGGCAGTGGGCCGACACCAACCAGGCGCTGACCGAGATGGCCATGGACGTGCTGGGCGAGGAGGCGCCCCGCCTGGACAGTCCGTGGACCTACCGCTTCCTGCGGGCACGGGCCAACTCGATCGAGGGCGGCACCACGGAGATCCTCAAGAACATAATCGCCGAGCGGGTGCTCGGCCTACCCAGGGCGGCCCGATGAACTTCGACTTCGACGACGACCAGCGGGACATCCGGCGCACCGCCCGCGACATGCTCGCGGCGCGTGTGCGTCCCGAGCGTCTACGTGAGCTCGCTGAGGCGGCTCGCGACGACGATGAGCTGTGGCGCGAGGTCATCGAGCTCGGCTGGCCGGGGATCGCCGTCAGTGAGCAGTACGGTGGCCAGGGGCTGGGTCTGGTGGAGCTGGTGATCTTGCAGGAGGAGCTGGGCTATGCGCTGGCTTCGGTTCCGCTTCTGTCCAGCGCCGCGGCGGCGCTGGTGATCGAGGCAGCGGGCTCGCCCGAGCAGCGCGCGCGCTGGCTGCCGCGCCTGGTCGCCGGCGAGCTGCGCGCAGCGCTGGCGGTGGCGCCGACCGGGTCCTCCGAGCTTGTTCCCGACGCCGCGCAGGCCGACCTGCTGGTCTTCGTGGAGCGGGGTCGTGTACGCATGCTGCAGGCGGGACAGGCCCAGATCAGCCCGGTGGAGAGTCTTGACGCAACCCGGCGCTTCGCCGCGGTGCGTGACGCCCAGGAGGGCGAGGCTCTACCCGGCGATCCGCACGCGGCGTTGTGGAGCGTCGCGGTGGCGACCGCGGCGGAGTCGGTGGGCGTCGCTCAGCGGGTGATGGAGATGGCCGTCGGCTACGCCAAGGAGCGCAGGCAGTTCGGCCAGCCCATCGGTGTCCACCAGGCCGTGTCACATCGCTGTGTGCAGATGCTGCTGGAGACCGAGAGCGCGCGCTCGGCGGTGCTCTTCGCGGCCTGGGCGGGCGACCACGAGCCCGAGACGCTGCCCCTGGCCGCCGCGTCGGCCAAGGCGTATGCGTCTGACGCCGGCTGGCGGGTGGCGGCCTCCGCGCTGCAGGTGCTGGGGGGAATCGGCTTCACCTGGGAGCACGATCTGCACTTCTTCTTCAAGCGGGCGCGTGCAAACGCGCAGCTCTACGGCTCAGCCCGCCAGTACCGCGACGCGGTGGCCGCGATGATCTGCGACTAGCGCAAGAGCCGCTAGGACTGGAGCATGCGCTGCTCCACCGGCACCGGGAAGCGCTCGCGCAACTCGTCTGCGTCGAGGCCCTCGCGGTAGTGCTCTGAGCCCTCCGGGTGGGCGAAGACCACGATGCGATCGGCCGGGAAGGTGGTCAGCGCGTCGCCGATGGCCTCGATGACATCACCCTCGCCGGTGTCACCGCTGGCCTGCATACCCTCCTCGCGCAGCCCCTCGACGGTTTCGTCGCTGACCCGGCTGGCGCGCGCGATCGCGCCGTCGGCGTCAGACATCCAGAAGCGCAGCCATGATTTGTGCAGCGCCGGTGCGACCACGAGGATCTCGGCGTGCTCAGCCTCCTCGCCGAGCGCGTCCTTCAGGCGCTCAGCGGTTATGGCCTCGCTGGTGACGACGAGGATCTTCATGCCCCGCTCCTGGGTTTGATCTCGGTCAGACGCGCCTGGGGATCTTGCTGCCGGACCTCAGACCAGTAGGCGAATACCCGGGGCGACACGGCGACAAACGGCGCGCCCACGGCGCCGACGAGGGTGTTCTGCGTGCGTCAGCGGTGCCCCACCACGAGCGACTGGGAGGCACGACCCACCGGACCCCGGCGGTCGTGAAGGACACTCTCGGCCAGACCACAGCCGCCCGCCGAGGCGAACGTGCGCGACTCCAAGCCGATCCATTCGCCCTCGGGCCGGCGGTGCAGGTGGATGCTCAGGTCGGCGTTGATGAACACCCAAGTCGAGAAGGGCAGCGTCGCGCCGACCCCGTTTCCGAAGTCCGCAGCCGCGGCCAGGCTCATCAGCGGGCTGGTGGGGCGGCCCTCCACGACGGGGAACCGCAGGCGCATCCACACGGTGGAGGGGCCCAACTCGCCCTCCCCGGCCAACCAGCGCATCTCCATCGCGGTAGCGGCGAAGCTCGCCTCCGAGGAGCCGGTGAGCGAGAACACGGCGGGATTGGCCTGCTCAGGTGCCGCCAGCGGCCGCTCCGCGGTCACGGGTGCGTCCGCGGGCACGGGGGCGACGCGCAGGACGCTCGCCGTGGCGATCAGCTGATCGCGACAGGACAACTCGGCCTGCAGTCGCGACACCCGGCGGCCGCCCACGACCACACGGGTCAGAAGCGACAGAGCGTCGACCGGGACCGGACGCAGGAACTCGACGGTCATCCGCGCCGGCACGAGACCTGCGCCGGGCTCCAGGTCCTCCAGGGCGCCCAGCATGAGCGCGGCCGGAGCGCCACCGTGCAGGGCCGCCGGATCCCACGGACCACGTGCGTGCTCGGTCGGCAGGAAGTGATCGCCCTCGACCCTGAAGATCGCTTCGCTCACGCGCCGCTCCGGGTCAGCCGCGGAGGTACGTCCGGTCGTCCTGTTCTCATTGCTGTTCGAGGTCTGCTCACGAGGAGGTTTTCAGTCCTTGGCCACCACGACGGCGAGGTCGACAGGCGAAAAGGAGCGTGCGCAGCGGCTGCTGGCCCTGGGCTTCGACGAGATCCAGGCGCTGTTGCTGGCCACGACCGGCCCCGACGGAGAGCACGTCGATCTGCAGCGGGTCGCCCGTATGCTCGCCGACGGGTGCCCGCACGTCCTGGCCCTGCGCATCCTCACCTAGGCAGGGCCGCCGCGAACGCGGTCAGCCGGTCGGGATCGCGCAGCGGCGGGCCGTGGCCGAAGCAGGCCAGGCCCGGGCGCAGCGCGGCCAGGCGCCGGGCCGACTCCCGGTTGCGGGCCGGATCGTGGCTGAGCACGGCGGGTGGCTCGTGCAGACCCGGGATTCCGGTGCTCAGGCTCATGTTGGTGAGTACGTCGCCGACGATGAGCACGCGGTCGCGCTCGCGCCACAGCGAGATGTGTCCAGGAGCGTGTCCAGGCGTCTTTAGTACCGCGAAACCCGCCACCTCGTCTCCCTCGCCCAGCGTGCGGGCGACCGGGTGAGCGTGACCCAACGCCAGGCGCGACGCCAGCGCGATCAGGCGGCCGGTCGTCCCCCGAGGGGGGTTCCCGCTGACCGCGCCCGACTCGACGGCTGCGCGCTCGGCTTCTGAGCACCACAGCGGCACGCCGAGAACCTCGCACACGGCGTGACTGGCTCCCTGGTGATCGGGGTGGGCATGCGTGAGCATGTGCGCGGAAACGGGGCGCCCGCGCAGCTGGCGCAGGATCCGCCGCTGCGCCCAGCGCGTGCCGGAATCGATCAGCACGTCGTCGAGCAGGTACACGTTGAGCGCGTTGGGCGGTAGCCCGTGCAGCTGAAAGAGATCTTCGGCCAGTCGTCTCATCGGCCCGATTGATCCCAGGAGAAGCCACGCACGGCGAGCACCACCCCGAGCGCGGCCCACAGGGCGATGATGGCCAGCGACGACGCGTCACCGTTCAGTCCCCGGCCGCTGACCAGCGCCCCGTTGAGGCCGTCGATCGCGTTCTTCAGGGGCAGCGCGGCGGCGATGTCACGCAGGAAGGCGGGCGTGTGCTTGACGTCATAGAAGACGCCCGAAACAATGATCACGGGTAGGAAGATGGCGTTGACGTAGGCGGTGGCCGAGTCGAAGTTGGGGATCACATGCGAGAGGGCCACGCCGAGGGAGGCGAAGCAGATCACGCCCGCGGCGACGAACACGACGAGCTCCACCACGTCACGGGGCCAGGGCAGCCCGAAGAGCAGGCGACCGCAGAGCACGATGATCACGATCTGCACCAGAGCGTTGGTCACCGCATTGAGGGCCAGCCCGCTCAGGTAGGTCCCCGGCGCCAGTGGGGTGCCGCGCATGCGCTTGAGCACCCCCTGCTCGCGCAGCAGCGTCACGTTGTAGGCCAGCGCGCTGAA
>JAABUQ010000192.1_pt1 | contig 133780 bp, 126 predicted proteins | sample 5560001 | NCBI WGS metagenome assembly JAABUQ01 (sample SAMN10711888, study PRJNA513371) | rock metagenome | isolation source: Antarctica rocks | place: Antarctica: Victoria Land, Finger Mt nord | collected 2015-12-18
GGGGCGGCGGGGGGGATAGGGGAGGCGCCGATGGGGATGGGTCAGGCGCAGCAGCAGCAAGGTCCAGGACAGGCGAGGACGCCGCTGGGGATTAGACAGAGACGGGAGGAGGGTGGGAGGGTGATGTATTTGGTGGGGTTTGTGGAGGGGGGGCCGGAGAGGTGGATGAGGGGGGAGGAGCTGAGGGGTTGTGGGGGAGGGGCGTTGGTTGAGGAGTGGGAGAGGCGGTGGCAGGTGGAGGGTGAGTGAGGAGAGCGGGGAGGTGGGGGGAGGGGTGAAGGAGAGGTGGGGGGTTGGAGGTGAGATGGGAGAATACTTTAGGGTAGAAGGAACAGAAAATGGAATTGGACAGGAATAGGAAGATTTTGAACTGAAGTAGTTGTAGGGACGAAGTGCCGCCTGGAACGGCCTGTTGAATGGCGGACATGGACGTCGAGCACTGCGAGGCTCTTATGCTAGTAAAGAGACATACGTTATTACGATTACCAAATTTCACAGTCTCCTGTTTCGGAGTATGAATCTGATTGAAGATCTCCGAACAAGGTATTGTTGAAGCTATTCTTTTGAACTTGAAGACGACTTGCGTTCTGCGGCATGGGAATTGTCGCACCGGCGCAGAGATGGCCTGCGGCGCAGCACCGTGGGTATGCAGTATGACGTCTTGTGTAGATACACTGCATTGCCCGCACGGTCGCAATTGTCTATCGAGGTAGTCCATCATCTGTCCGCATGCAACCTGGACTTGGTCACGTGTTGTGTAAAGCCATGGACCTCAGTGGTCCTACGCCGCTCAGAAAACACCATTCTGCGAGATTCGATTGATCCGAGAATGACCGATGATGTACAGATAGCCAGATCACCAAGTCATATAACAATCAAGCCTTGTGTCGTTTGCAGGAAAGGATCGTTTAATCAAGTCCAGTTGATTCAGCCTCACTAGTGGGGTCATGTCAGCTTACGACTATCTCTCCGCTCTATCAGTAAAACCTCTCAATCCGTTCCCAGCTATGATAGGCATATACTACTTATTTGGGGATGATGGCCATGCACAATCTCATGTATGTCGGTAGCGTTCTGCTTGCTTGGTCCCTTTGGATGTTCACCTCTCTTGTCAAGAATTATTGGATAGCTCGCAAGATAGGCCTCCCAATGGTTATCAGCCCTGCGACACCACTGAATCCTTTTTGGATCATATGCTATAGAGTCTTCCCTCAAGTGCTCCTGTTAAAACATCTCCCCTTGGGCTTGGGTCGATGGGTTAGATGTACGTTCATGGGCTGGACGTTCAACGACAAATATGCGTTGCACGATGAATTGGGAGACCTCTTCGCAGTCGTCAGCCCCGGCGCTATCGAAGTCATTGTCGCGGACCCCCAGGCCGCACACGCCGTGCTTGCAAGAAGAAAAGACTACATCAAGCCAGCGGTTATGTACGAGCAGCTCAACGTCTTTGGCCCAAACCTCAACTCTGTTGAAGGCGAGGACTGGCAGCGTCATAGACGGCTCACTGCTCCTAGCTTCAATGAGAAGACTAGCTCTCTGGTATGGGACGAAGCGTCTCGTCAAGCCCAGGACATGGTAGCATCGTGGTCTCGGAAGGGCTCTGAGGGCACGAAGGACACGGTGGGAGACACTGCAACTCTCGCTTTACATGTATTGACCAGCGCTGGATTTGGTGTCGCGTACTCCTTTGGCCAGGGAGTGCAGTCTCTCTCGCAAGGCCATGCGATGACCTATAAAGACTCTTTGTCTTTGTGCTTGCAAAATATAATCACGTTCAGCATCTTCCCCAAGAGGTTTCTGTCTCTCAAGTTCTTACCGAGTAAATTGCGGACGCTTGGAAAGGCGGCTCATGAGTTCCAGCGGTATATGGAGGAAACGCTGGCACACGAGCGATCTTCGGCTTCAGATCGCCAATCTGGTTCCGGAAACCTTGCGAGCGCTCTGGTGCAAGCCTCTGAGGATGCTAAAAATTCCATGGAGGAAGGGAAGAAGATCAAGGTTGGCCTTAGTGATGATGAGATATTCGGCAATATCTTTGCATATAACCTTGCTGGCCACGAGACAACGGCCAACACGGTCGCTACGGCATTGGTACTGCTAGCCGCCCACCCACAGTACCAGGATTGGTTGACCGAAGAAATTGACAGTGTGGTTGGCACATCAAGGGAGGCATGGCAGTATGAGAAGGCCTTTCCTAACTTACATAGATGCCTTGCCGTTATGGTAAGTAATCGTTTTGACAAGATCCCACATGTGAGAAGACCACTTAACTCACAACACTCAGTTCGAAACACTGCGACTCTACGGCTCTATAGTCTTCATCCCTAAGTTCACGGGCTCCCACCATCAGGAAATTATGAGCCGAGGACGCTCATTTTTCTTACCACCAGCGACCTTTGTCAACATCAATGTCCAAGCTCTACATACGAATCCAAAAACCTGGGGTTCAGACTCCCTCACGTGGGACCCTCGTCGCTGGATCACAAGATTGGCGTCTTTCAAAGAAAGCAGCAACATGCCATCAATGCCAACGGAGGAAGCGCACGTGGAACCTGCAAAAGGTACATTCATCCCTTGGGCCGATGGCCCACGTAATTGCCCAGGACAGAAGTTTGCCCAGGTAGAGTTTGTCAGCGTCATGGCCAATCTATTCTCAACCCATCACGTGAAGCCCATCCTATCCACGGGACAAAATTCGGAGGATGCAAAGAAGGCGTTGCTGGATATGGTTGAGGGTAGCGCAATCTCCGCTGTTACGCTGCAAATGCAGGAACCAAGGAAAGTAGCCTTGAAATGGGAACGAAGGGCCTGATAAAATCGACGTTTGAGTAACCATCTTGGCTTGGAGGAAGAGCCTCGCCATGACGTTTCGATAGCCTTAGCCTGCCGCCCGGACATCGTCTGCGGCCGCAAGGAGAGCGACATTCGAAGACTCTCGAAGAGTAGGCCCAAGGGTCAGCAGAGAAGCGTAATCGGCAGGCCACAAAACCGGCACTCAGGCCGTACCATTATTCAGCGATTTGCGACCTCTGAGGCCTGCGCAATTTACCTAACACTTCTGAAGCCTCGAAGTCGAAGTGCTCCTGGGGAAACATCGACATACACGGACGCACTGGAGGCTTCTCATTAGTTCACGATGGTTTGTGTTACCAGGCAATAGCCACACCGGCCCCGCGTATGATCATTGCACGAGATATGTCAGTGTTCGATGGTCCAGGCCAAGTCAGTAAGCTATCCGAAGAATTGCAGTCTTTGCTTCCTCTTCACCCTACATTTGGGATGATAGATGTTAGAACTAATCGTGCTGTTCCGCCAAGCAAGATCCTGGACTTGATCTGTGCTGAATTCCAGCTGTCACGTGACATTAATGGAACCCAGGACGAATAGCAGCAGCCCGGCTTTGTGAGATACGGTACAGCTTCTGCAAAGTATTTTCATTGTAGGAGTGTGGAACGGCCATCGGAGTCTGATAAGCATCACCGCACTCAGTGCGCGACACCAGCTAGATGCCAAAAACAAAACTACGGCCATGTATCATGCATACATGTAAGGTCCATGCGCCAACAACGTGAGCTGGAGTTTTGTTATCCGAAGGTCCAGACTGCTGGAATGTGGGTTCTTCTAAGTTGGTTGCACGATAATTCGTTGCTTGTTTTCGTGATCGGTGCGCATCCCCTGTCCCGGTCTATTTTGGCTAAATCCAATCTTATTGATGAGATCTCTGCCGGAATGACGCCACACCATGACCGATTCCGGTCCACTCGATTTCTTCATTCGGACTAGTGCGAGACGCACAGGATGTTGAAGAATCCCGTCGCCTCCTGTGTCGCATATCCACTAATGTACGTTTCAGCCAGCCTCGGCGACTCATGGCCCCTGATCGATGTCGTATGCAATGGCAGATACTTTGGTATAACGATCGCTGCATCTCCAGCAACGACACTCAGGATAAGACGATCGACATGTGTTTGTGTATGACAGCAATCTTGGCATCTCCTGGTGCCTGTAGACCCATCTCCCAATTGGAGTATTGTACTTTATGTGCCACCCGCGCGCTAGGCATTGAAGCTTGGCGCATGAGGAGCTAGGTATCTCAACTTCACGTCAATCCTCCTGAAAGCCTCCTGAAAGGTCTGGCCTTCTAATTCCTGATCGTCTTCCTCCTCTTCAGCACCAATCACAACATCGGTATGTGGCGCTTGGGATGGCATGCATTGACCACTGCATGACAATGGTACCTAGCACATCCCTGCTGATATCGGAGAGATCTCATGCTCTTGGCCACTATCCCGGCAGTCATATGCAATCTGCCTGCCTGACATGGTGAACATCGCGCTCTACTCCGCGTTGACACGAGCTCTCTGGTACCAACGATCGAACAGTCAAATCCGCCCACCCCACTCTGCATGGTTCTAGCACCAAGGGGTTTAAAGACTCTAATATATAGTTTTTGCCTTTAGACCGGACTAAATCAATCGACCCAGCCAAGCCCTGACACGCCACAAATTACTCTTACCACCTACTTTAGGCTTTAGGTGGTATCCGGAGCGGAGCGTTTGACCGACAAGCGCTTCCTTACCAGTATAACGCTCTGAGGAGTAGGGACTTTGGTGCTATTGGACCACCTCAATGATCGAATAACTTGATCAGTCTCGTTGACGATTGGTCAATTTTCTATCGCCCAAGGCAAGTCTTACATATCGGACTTATCGATCTGACTCTCGGGCGATATCGCGGCGTGTCGACAATTCAATGTTCTGGATCTTGCGGCAAATGCCATCCGACGGCTCAGATTTTCAGGCCTCGCCGGGTTGAGGGCTTGACCACATTAGACCCGCCGAGAGCGGCTGAACGATCGAAAGGACGGCATTAGGCCTTAGGGTCTTTGTCTGAGGTATGACATCCGCATCCGGCTTAGGGGTCCCGCTTTAACGTCTAGACGAAACCTTGGGCTTCATCGAGTGTCTCGTTTGGGAAGAACCGCGTCTCTTTCTGACTTTCTGGGGCGTAACGCACCCAGCATGTTGATAGCCAGGTATCAGCTACTGGACCTACACCCGCCCGTGATATCTCTTTCTTCCTACCTCACTAATCCTTTCGTTATTCGGTCTCTCGTACGGTGTCGACTGTTGACCTTATTGTCAGACTGAGAGATCTCGTATTTGGCCTGTGTGGGTCTTTCGTTGCCCAGACAGTGCTTTCCTTTCGCTACGATTCTTATCTCATTTTTTCGAGCATTCGCTGCAGTATATACAAATTACTTTGCCAAAGATTGAGCTCCGCCTAGCAAACCAGCAATCATGAATACGCTCAAGTCGTACATTCGGCCCGCCAAGAAGGCAGACAAGTTATCGCCAGCCGTAGCACCTACTTACAATGAGAAATCCGAGCCGCTTCGAACTCCTCAGACACCCTACTCGGTTCAAAGCCCAGATTACTCAGGAGCTAATACTCCTCGTTCTCGGGCTTCGCTCCACCCTGAGGGCGACTTTCGGAACAATGCGGACGAGCATGTGAATGAGATTAAACACATGGTCGCGCTTGAATGGGTTCATCAGATGCAACAGGAACATACATGGTCCTCGAATTCTTACGGCGAGGGTGTGGTGATTCGGAAAAGCGTCGGCAAGTTTGCAGCGGCACCCAGAGGGTTAGAGGAAGAACGAGGAGGATTGTTCGATGCAGCAAGAGAGCTCAACGCCCGAGTAAGCAGATTGTACTCGGTACACTTCGATATCTTCTGAGCTGACTCGATGGTTAGGTTCTGATGACAGTCAATACGTCCGTCATTCGAACCATCATGCAGCACGATGAGGTGCAGTTCGTGCCTCTTCCCAACGGTCTTCGTCTCCAAGTCTTACCAAGCATTCCTTACCTCGCCAATTGTTCGAGGCACCAGAACGCCGCCTTCATACACGATCTTGGTGTTCTAGTCGTATGGGGTGATAATCCAAGGGAATGCGCCCGACGCGCCGAAGACATCGAAAAACAACTGATCGGCGTGTTCTCACATGGTATGAGCGGGTTTGAGGAAAAGACTTCGCCAAAAAATGACGGAAACGTCTTTGTCAACGAAGTGTCATCTGAGGACTTGGACGCAGCGGAAGGTGGCGCTGCTCGTGAGAATGGTATCAATGATCCTCCACGTCGGATTAAACTAAACCAATCAATTCTCTGCGCTGCTACGCTCTTTTTAATTGTCGCCGCTCTCTCTACTGGCTGGCGATCAATGGCAATAGAGCTTTCTATCGACAACACCTGGATTCGTTTGGCTTTTATTGCTGTAATGCCGCTGCAGGCCTGGCTTGCCTTGGTAAGCATAGCCTTTCTTGCACTGGCTATGTGTGCTAATTGGAGACTTTAGTTCTTTATGCAGTCTGTCGTTGGCTCCATAGCACAACTCTTTGGCCCCACTGACCAACTGAACCAAAATTCGAAGTATTACTCGGGCAAGGCACCGTGTCGACTTTCGCGGGACAGACTCCCACACATGACTATCCAGTGCCCCGTGTATAAGGAAGGTCTTTATTCCGTCATTGACCCTACCATCAAGTCGCTGAAAGCTGCCATCGCTACATACGAGATGCAAGGAGGGACCGCCAACATCTTCGTCAATGATGATGGAATTCAGCTGATCTCGCCCGAAGACGCTCAATTACGAAAAGAGTACTACGATCAAAACCGGATAGGCTGGGTTGCTCGCCCCAAGCACAATCCAAAGCCAGCCGAAGGCGAGGAGGCTTTTATCCGCGCTGGGAAATTTAAGAAAGCCTCCAACATGAATTACGCAATGGCAATTAGCGCCCGAGTCGAGGACAAGCTTCTTCAATTTGCCAGACCTACCGGCTGGACGCAGAGCGACGAGCAGAACATGTACAACGAATGCTTGGACACAATCAAAGAGGAGGACCAAGGCAGGACGTGGGCAGGTGGTAACATCAGAATGGGTGATTACATCCTCCTTATCGACTCCGATACCCGTGTTCCAGAGGATTGCTTTCTTGATGCCGTTAGTGAGATGGAACAATCACCCCAGGTCGCAATTATCCAGTATTCCTCTGGAGTCATGAACGTCTCCGACACATTCTTCGAGAAGGGCATTACGTTTTTCACCAACCTCATCTACACCGCCATTCGCTTTGCTGTCGCCAATGGTGACGTGGCTCCTTTTGTAGGCCACAATGCTGTCCTCAGATGGTCTGCCATACAGGACATATCATACGAACAAGATGGAGTTGAAAAGTTTTGGTCCGAAGCAACCGTTTCTGAGGATTTTGACATGGCTCTCCGATTGCAGACGGCAGGCTATCTTGTCCGATTGGCTGCGTATACGAAAGACGGGTTTAAAGAAGGTGTTTCCCTGACAGTTTATGATGAGCTCGCGAGATGGGAAAAGTATGCCTATGGCTGCAACGAGCTGATCTTCCACCCAATGCGATATTGGTTCACGAGGGGTCCCTTCACTCCATTGTTCAGAAAGTTTATGGGTTCTTGCATGCCACTAGCGTCCAAAATTACAATCATGGCTTACATTGGAACCTACTATGCCATCGGCTCAGCCTGGATCCTCACAATGGTCAATTACTTCCTCATCGGCTGGTTCAATGGACATATCGACCACTACTACCTCGACTCCTTCAAGGTCTACTTTTCCATCATACTCGTCTTCAATTGTGCTGGCAATATATCTCTTGCCGTTTTGAGGTACCGCGCCGAAGATGCCACTCTCGTCGGGGCCCTGTGGACGAACTTCAAATGGATTCCTCTTCTGACAATCTTCCTGGGCGGTATATCTCTACATGTCAGCCAAGCCCTCCTGTGCCATATGTTCAGCATCGACATGAGCTGGGGCGCCACCGCAAAGGAACTGGTCGACACGACTTTCTTCGAGGAGGTCAACAAGGCGTTGAGGAAATATAAGATTACTTTCATTTGGTGCATTGGCACATCTGCCGTAATGATCTATCTCGCCATGTTCGCACCTCCGTTTTGGCGCATCAATTTCTTCACCGCCATCTGGCCAATGGCCACACTCCTTACCAGCCATTTTCTTCTGCCGATAGTGCTCAATCCCGGATTGATGCTTCTCACGTTTTAATTTGATTTCATTACGATCATTGGGGATATTGGATTTGGGACACAGGGTGGGGCTCAGCAGAGGGCGACTCCAGTCTTCGCAGCCTAACGGTATCTGGCGCTACGGGCCTTACGATTGTAGACAAGCATTAGACCATGCATATGGGACGGAGTATAGGGTTGTGAGGCTCCATGGCTCTGGACGCCCTGTTGGCTTATTCCCCTGATATCATATAATCTAGATCTCAGCATGGTACTAGATAGTTACTGAATGAATCCGAGATCTCTGAATTTGACTATCACTGCTCCTGAGGTGTTTCCAAGGTATTGTCACACGATGTTTTGCATATATCAACGCATCTGATATCGCTAAGTACTGGCTATTGTAGCATAAGTCAGTCTAACACATACAAAACGCCAGTTTTTAAATGCTTAGCATCGATACGTGACGTATTGTTCCTCACAAAGAACAGCGATCAATTCCCTACTAGACCTCAGACAGGATGACCAGGTACTAGTAGGAAAGCCTGATGATAAGCTCTATTTGGAGCTTAAGTAGGGTTTAGACTGCTAATAAGCGAAGATGCCCCTCAGGCCCCTCAGGAAAAAGCGCGTCTCCAACGCGTCAACAAGAACTTCAATAGCTCTAAACAATGTCCCACCGATGGGCGATGAGAGGAGTCATCGCGTGGACGACGCGCTGTCGACATTGATCGCTCGTTTGGTGCCTCAGAATCCAGATGAAGACGATGCTACAGCGGACGAGAGGCACGAGCACAATTTTGACCTGGCCAAGAATATTATTGAGGGGTACTCCCGAGCTTTGATAACATTAAGAATGAGAACCTCGTTCCGCTGACGGCCATGCAGACACGGCCAAACTTCTAGAGTTGAAGACCTGACCCATGCCTCAGACCTGATCAAGCAAAAGTGTAAGCGCATGCTTCCACTGACACCAACCACCTGGGTCCTAACAGTTCAAAGTACTTCGTGACAACGATACTTCCGACAAAGCCGTGCGCTTCTCCAATCTCTGCTCTCGACTGCTCACTTTACCCGTCCTCACCCAGAAGTGGGCAATACTGTACTTCCTCCACCAGGTCACAGAACCAGATTCGTCCCGCAGTGGAGCCCCGGATTGGATCCTAGGTCATGCGCAGCGGAATGGCAACGGGGAGGCAGGAGTCATCGAGGAAGGCGCCACAGCCCCTGCTTTCAACGATGCTTTTGCCCCAGGCGGTCTATCCATATTGCCTACACATGAAAGCCGCCCAAAGACCGGTGTGGAAGATCGCCGCAATGGCGCTCTGAGGAGCCGGGAGAAGAGTAGTACCCTTGCCGAACCACCGGACGAGTCTTTGAAAGATATGGCTGCGCCTAAAGAAGAACCTCCAACCGAGGCCGCCCTTTTACATGATCTGCCTTTCACTCTGCAAGGCCTGTCAACCACGCATCTTCCCTTCTCGGACACATCGATCCTCAAGCTCCCACCAACCCTACCTCTACCGATGATCTCTCTCTTGCACACGCTTGCTGAACCATCTCTACTATATCGAAGTCTTTCTGACTCTGTACCATCTCGTGATGAGGGTCTTGTACGCCAGAGCTTGCGGGCTGCCATAGATATTGAGCTGCGCTCATACCTAGGTTTGATCGCTGCGCTAGAAGGCGAGATCAGACGGGCTCTTACATCTATGAATGTTACTGTCGCGGCGACTGGCATTGGTAAGATTGGCGTCACGCTGAAAAGATGCGTGATCTGGACTAGAGAAGCTACTATGGGATTACGACTGATGAGTATCATGGTTGAAGAGGCCCAGAGTAAGTCCGTAAGCACGATACCGGTGTTTGGTAACTAATCATATATTAGGTAAGAAAGGAGGTCAATTGATTTCCATGATTCATAACTTTTCCACCTCTCACGGGGACCCATTTGTAGGTGCTTTTGCAGAACGTATGCTTGTCCACGTAACACGGCCTTTCTACGACATGCTACGGCAATGGATATATGACGGGGAGCTGAGTGACCCTTATCACGAATTCTTTGTCACCGAGCAAAATGCCCAGGATGCTGGCGAGAAGGATACCGACCCTCGGAGGGCCCCTGCAACTAGTGTGTGGGAGGATAAATACAAGCTGGATGAGAGCATGGTCCCCACCATCATTACAGAAGACTTCGCAAGGAAGGTATTCCTTATTGGGAAAAGCTTGAACTTCATACGCTACGGCTGCGGCGACTCTGCGTGGGTAGAAGCATATTGCAAGGAGGCATCGAGAGAGCTACGCTACGGGGATACCGCTACGCTTGAGTCCTCAATCGACAAGGCTTATAAAGCTACTATGGCCCGGCTGACGCACCTCATGGACAGCAAATTTCACCTCTTCGAGCATCTCCGGGCGCTAAAGAAATACCTTCTCCTCGGTCAAGGCGACTTCATAGCATTACTCATGGAATCACTCTCTTCCAGCCTGGACAACCCAGCAGGCTCTCAATATCGACACACCTTGACCGCCCAATTGGAACACGCCATCCGTGGCTCCAATGCCCAATACGATTCGCAAGACGTTCTCCGCCGCCTAGACGCCCGCCTTGTCGAGCTCAGTCACGGCGATGTAGGCTGGGACGTCTTCACCCTCGAATACAAAGTCGACGCCCCCGTTGACGTTGTCATCACTCCCTGGGCGAGCAAGCAATACCTGGTAATCTTCAACCTCCTCTGGCGCGTCAAACGTGTCGAATTCGCCCTCGGCAGCACCTGGCGTCGCTGCATGACCGGCGCCCGCGGCGTTCTCGCCACGGTCGACGACGGCAAGCTCAGCCGCGACTGGAAAGGAGCCCGCTGCTGCATTGCAGAAATGATTCACTTCGTGAACCAATTGCAATACTACATCCTCTTCGAGGTCATCGAAGCCAGCTGGGACCAATTGCAAACCGCCATCACGAAGCCCAACTGCACACTCGACGACCTCATCAACGCACACACTAGATATCTCCGCTCCATAACCCACAAAGGCCTCCTGGGCAAGCCCGCCTCCGGCAACCGCGAGGAGAGCTTCACGGTGCAGCTGCATGAAATCCTGAAGATCATGCTCGCCTACAAAGACGTCGTGGACGGGCTCTACTCCTTCTCCGTCGCCGAGTTCACGCGCCGCCAGGAACTCTCCGCCAAGATCGAAACCCGCACCGCCCGCGGCCAATGGGGCCTCACCGACGCCGACAACGACGACCGCAACTCCCCAACCCCACCGCCCTCGCGTCACAATCTCCCCAGCCGCGGCACTGACTCCCCCTTCGCGCCCAACCCCTCAGCGGGCATCCCGGGCCTCCCGAATCCCACGGCTGGAGGTGAGGATCAGATGCTGCCCGCTTTGCGCACCAGGTTGGGGGACCTGGCGCGAGAGTTCAAGGCGAGGGTGAATGTGATGCTGGGGGATTTGGCGGTGCAGAGTGATGTGGATATGAAGTTCTTGGGGGTGGTGATGAACTTCAATGATGTTTATGCGCCGAGGAAGAGAAGGCGGGAGGGGCACAAGGGGAGGACGCCGGGGGTGGGGATAGGGGCGGGGACGGGGACGGTGAGGAGGGAGGAGAAGTGATGGGGGGAGGAGAGGTGATGGGGGGAGCAAAGGTGGTTATACCCTGTTTTGTTTCGAGGGTCAAGGGCGATGATTTGAGGATCTGGCGTTTCTAAGGTAGCAGTATGGGGTCGTGGATAGTAATCCATATGAGCATCGAGGAAGCGATTTGGTGTCCTGTTGTTATTCCAATGACTGCTCTCTAAGCAAGTATCACGTGAAGCATCGAAAAAGGCAAAGCACACATTTTCTCGTCCATGTCTGCAGCAACCCATCGTCTGGTCACCGTAATGCTTGCTTGACACTGCGTTGTCCAAGCCCTTTGCTCAACCAGAGTTCATTCACTATCGTCGCTGCTCCCACTACTTGAACTCCCGCTGCTCGAATCACTATCCTCGCCACTTGACGTCCCGTCCTGCTCCAAAGCCATCTGGCTGCCAAGTTTCCCCTTCGCAAAACCCTCACCATTCGTCTTATCCCCCTCATCACCACTAGACTCCGAGCTGCTACTGCTGCTGCTACTACTACTCTCATCATCCGGCACCCCCGTCGTCCTCCTCTTCCTCACCCTCTTCCTCTTCCCATTCACCCCGCCACCCCGCGGCTTCCCTTTCACACCTTCCCAACCCGCCGCCGCACCCGCTCCACTCGTCGTCCCACTCGCCGCATAGCCCGTAATACCCGGTAACAAAGCCTCCACATCCCCCTCCCCCACCGCCCAAATCAGCTCCTCCGCCCTCCTCCTCTTCGCCACATTCCGCTCCCAGTCACTCATCGCCACGCCCTTATACACCCACCTTTTCTCCTCCTCCTTCCTCTCGACCCTCGCGTCCTCTGCGTCTTCCACCCTCTCCCCCTCCCGGCGCCAGGCCTCCTCGTAGGCTTCTCTCCTGCGCTTCTTCTCCGTGTCGGTGTCCGCGGCGAGGAGATCGCTGAACCACATCTCTTCTTCGGCGCGGATGGCCAGTGCTCGTTCGCGGATTCGCTGGCGCGCGGCGGGGCCTTTGAGGCCGGAGAGGTAGGTTTTTAGAGGGGCGTTGTAAGGGGGGGGGATGGTGGCAAGGTCGAAGAGGTGTTTGAGGAGGTAGGTTTGGTGGTTCTTGGAGAATTTCCAGGTGTGGGGGGAGGTGGTGAAGGCGGTGAGGTATTCGAGCGCGGGGTGGATGGCGGGAGGGTCTTGCTTCGAGGCGGGACTTGTGTTGGCTGGGTGGTGCTCGGCGGTTTTCTTCTTCTTCTTTGACTTGGCTTTCTTGGGTTTCTTGACTGACTTGCTGGAAGTGAGGGGATCGCTCTCAGGGAGAGCGGCTGATGATGGAGTGATGGATCGGAGCGCGGCTTGTGCCTTGGGGGGCTCGAAGGCGGGGTCTTCGGCTTTTTGGGTGGCTAGCCACTGGGCGTATAAGTCTTTGCTGCTTTGACCGTCGGAGGCTTTCGTTTCGGGAGTGAAAGATACGGATTTCCGCTTCGTGGGTGCGGGCGTTGAGGGTGGTGGTGAGGATTTCGAAGGGAGGGCTTCAGATGATGGCGCTGCTTTCAGGGCTGCCACATCGTGGGACGTGTCACCATTCTGGGTATTGGAAGGGGCGGTTGATTTCAGATGTGATGTCTTGGTCTTCTTTGAGGATTTGGTGGTCGCTAGGTTGGGGGTGGTGGAGGTTGCTTCAGTGACTGTGTCACTTGTATGCTTGCGCTTCTTCTCATTGAATGTATCGGTCTTGGGAAGGGGTTGGAAAGCGGGACTTGGGCCGTCTTTTGGGCATTTGAGCTTCAGGCCGAGTTTCTTCCAGGCTGGTATATGAGGTTGAGGGGTTGCGGAAAGAGAAGCCATTAGGTCAAAACTAGCCTTTGGTCTGTCAGGACATTACCAGGAGGAGCATACGATCGGCGGAGAGAAATCTATGGAGCTCCAGTGCCCTTTTCGATGGAATCTTGAGGAGGTTGGGAGCCTTCTGGTCGGGTACAAATTATGCCAAGAGCTCTGCCCTACTTCCGAGCCCTGAATCGACGAAAAGAGATGGGCGAGTCGGAAGTAATGGAGAAATGTAAAGTCAATTGAGATCACTTGAGCTCATGACCTGTTCGAACTGTATATTTTTCAAGCGTCTTGTATAGCGGTATATTGGGTTTTGCTATGTGGTCTATCAAGACTTTTGATCTCTCTTGGCTCTTGAAAACATTCTAAAGCCCATGCACCATAGTTGTAAAGCGAGTAAAGTCGCTCGTCCGAGGAAACCCATCGTACCAAACTTACAGCCACCAGCTTCGGACGCCGCAATAGTCAAGTTCAAGGCTTCATCAGCAGAGTCTGCGCGTCCTGCCGAAGCCTCCCGGCCCTGAGGTGGCTCTTGTTTCTCTAGCTCTCTCCACCACATCTTACATCTCCCTGAACCATGCCTCCCAGTCCTATCAATTTCTTCACCTAAAATTTCTGAAACCCAGCTGGATTTCAAATTGCTTTATGAAATTCGGTATCTTCGTCGCAGAGTCACCATTGGATCCCAAAGCTGGAAGTCCTGAAGCGAGAGTCTAGACAGACCGTCGCCATTGAAAGAGACATAAATTGTCAGCTCTGCGTGCTCCGGAGTCGAGATTGGGGACACAAGCGCAGATTGAGTGGTGTCGTTGCCCAGAAAGTCTTCTGCTACGGCATCGCCGTAGCATGTAGGTCGTACAGTGGTGGGATCATCTTCCGAAAATCATGGACCGAATGAGGCGAAAATCAAATCTTGCTCGCTGACTTGGTTGCTGATGCCTGCGATGCAAATGGACATGCATGCAATAGAGGTGGGCATCGAGATTTTAGACCGCCGCCCCTAGGCTGCTTATGCTTCACTTTGTTGCTGGTTCCATTGTTTCTTCCGGGTGGCAGTCCGCTGTAGAACAAAAGGGATGGGCTTAGAAGCATTGCAGAGCGCGCGGTCTCCAGATGAAAGGTACTAGGCGTATGATCCTTATACCCAAAGAAATAGAGTCAAGCCATACGTACCGGTTCCTGGTATGCGAAAGAAGGCATTGGTGCCGGAGCAGCTGGCAATCGTGGAGTCTAGATTACCGAAGAAAGCTTTCGAATAAGACTTGTTTCTAGATAAGATAGAGGATCGATCGATGAACATACGCAACGAAAAGTATCGACGCAACGATGATGGACTGATTGATCGATCAACCACAATTAAATGTTACTGAGGCGAACCGTTGAAGCATATTGCATACTCGATTTGAGCAAGCGTAGAAGGATTTGAAGAAGGAAACCAGAGAAAGAGAAGAGATCTAATGGCCCTCAGGAAGTTGGCAAGCGAACAACCAAACAATTTGGATTGATGTTATAGATACTAGGCAACGAAGAGACGATTATGTTGCATCTACGAGATCATAACATGACTCTGTATACGATATTAGCCCGTGGTGATGGGGGATTGAGCCTCTCTGTGTGAGAGATCCGCTGGTAGTGAGCGGTAGATTTGAGGGTCAATTGACTGTCTTTGTCGAAGTTCAAATGAGATATGAGGCTACTTAAGCTGATGCGGCGTACTGGCATAGCTGGACAGCTGAGATTCCTGCTCACTTCAGACCTCATGGCTTAAGGAGATCTCACGGGTGTCGCTCAGAGTAAAGGTCGTTCCGCGATCTCATCAACAAGCCGACTGCTGCTCGCTTGCTACCTACCTTACTTTGATTGAACCTCGAGATTTGCGCCGCTCAATGAATGGCTAGCAGTCGAGCAACAAGCTCGCCAAGTGGTGAAACGTTCTTTTTCTGGGACATTCGAGTAAGGTAATGAGGCTGGTAGAAGCATTTGCGCAATGGCTTCTGGCACAGCCTCCCATGGCCGAGAGAGCAATATAAGTACATCTCATGATCCAGCTGCATGCGGAGGCAGGCTTGAGATGACCCTGTGGGCGTCTGGACTCATGGTCGATAGTTCCAGTGTGGCTCGCTCTCTGTCGGTCGCACTGTCATTTCAGCTCTATCTAGTACAGGCCATTTCGTGCTTTAGCGAAGCTCCCGAGGTTCTGTATCGGTTCCCTTAGAGCACCAATGAGGGAATAGCAAATATCGTTTTGTCGTATGTCGTCTATCGAATGTCACCCTCTCTATGTTGCCGTTCTAAAGCATTTTGATGCCAAGATCCACACCATGTAAATGCTTCGCTCGAACGCCATAATCCACGCTGAAATATGCAGTAGACACCCTGGCACGCAGCACCCTTATTTTGTGACTCGCTCGTAACCCTGGCCCTTCACTGAGCCTCCCGCCATGGAGGTTTTGACATTTCTCTTGAAGCCCTCGCGGTTAGATCTCAGATCTTCCGCGGCTTCTTTATTTAAGGGGTCAGAAGCGTTCGGCTCGAGGAACAGGAACTGTATACGGAAACAGTCAGCAGGAATCTCCCATATAGCCTGTGAAACCATATGCATCGTCTGTCCAGTCCTATTCCATGAAGAACCCAATCTCCTGCTTCCTGACCTGCTTGACTCACCTGTAACCCTACGATTACCGCGTTGAGATTCAGCACAGGCTTCCAATCCTCCCTCAATATATTTAAGCACACGTTCCCCTCTAGATCGATATTGGGATGGTAGATCTTCTGCGTACACTTGACCTTCGGGGGATCATGGGGAAAGTTCTGATTGATGGCAAAGTTGAAGTTGAATATGCCTCCTTTATACATTCCTTCATCCGGCTCGATTGTGAGAGTGAAGTTTAGGATGTCGTCAGGGTTGGGAAAATGTGTCCGCATAGTACTGCCTAGGGAAAGCTCTGAAAGGTCTGCGGTGCCGATTATGTCTTAGTTAAGGAGTTGCCACAGATCGCGGAGAGGTATATGGCACTTGTCGCACCTTTTTGTACCCGTAGCTGAGCGGCCGTGACCTTTTTTTTCTTCTGACCGCTCTCGGCGTTGGCAGCTGCTTGTTCTTTCTTCTACGAGAGGCTGTCAGAACATGGTAGCCTGACATGTATCGATGCAGATTCGTATTATAGTCCGGGGCAAAACAAGATTAAGGTAACACACCATGGACCATATTTTCATCATCCTGCCGGGTCGGTTGGTCACGCGACGAGTGAAATTTGGGAGGACGCAGGGAAAGTGTAGGGGCGAAAGGCTGGTAGCTGTGGTGGGTGGCAAAGCGCATGCGATAAGGACGGTTCTAGGATTGTTTGCTGATACCGGGTATGGAGCAAGCTTGGGTGTTTACTTTAGGTGTCGTTCTGTGGTTAGAAGTCTAGGGTGCAACAAATGATGGAGTGTAAGGTAAGTGCTTAGTGAGTCTTCTTGAAGGTGGTGGAGGGTGAACCAATAGCAAGCCGTCGATGGAGTCACAACAGTTGAAGGCAGCACTTTGACGCAGTAGTAGTCTTTCGACCGCATTCAATACAGCAGTATTTTCACGAAGAAGAATAACAGAACTTTTTCACATTCGAGCTCCAATCGTTGGCGCTTCTGACGGGCCCGAACGTGAAACGGACAAGGTAACCTACATAAGGTAAGATTTCGAGTACGAGTGGCTTCTGGCCAACTGCTCCATGCCCAGCTCTGCAAGCATGATCCAAAGACGCCTCCAATCATCGCGCCACTAATGCATTCGGCATCTATCCACCCCTACCTCCGAGCAAAGCAGCACAAGAGGCCAGATTTACCCAGGAACCAGCAGCATCCCGTGAACCGTACAAGAGCCAGGAAGGCGGTAGACCACAGTAGCAGCTGGAAAAATCGCGCCGTCCTTGAAACTGCACTAGACTATAGAGATGTCAGTTCCATGCAGTCAAAGTTGTCCTTGGAAACATACACTAAGACCAAATTTGTCGAAATTTTCATTCGTGATCACCACAGCCAGCAGCGCGTTCGAAAATATCCAGAACGTCACCAGGCGTGTTCTGAAACTTCTGTATGAATCTTCCAAGGTTTTCTTCTCGACGACTACCGGCGGTTTGTACTCTGCCAACGCCCGTTTGACTGTCACTTCGAACTGCTGATCAATGTCTGCCTGCGGCTTATCGGGCTCTTCAATGATAGCTGCTTTGCCATCTTTTTCTTTGGTCGTCTTCGCCGACGGCAGAGCTTCGGCTTTATCGGATCCTTTCGTTCCCCATGATACATCATGCCAATTGCTGAAGGCGTAAACCATCAGAATGTTGATGAAGGATGACATAATCAGCAGGTACTGTGGGAAAGAGGTAAACATGTGCCAGGGGTCGAGGTACAAAAACGAGGCGACGAAGTAAAGCCCGAAGGTAGCCGCGAGAGCGATGATGATAATACCAGCGCTCTCTGAAGAGAAGAAAGTCTTGAAGAACTTATTCGCTCCATCCTTCGTGTCGATTCCTATTCCATGTCTGAAGGCATTGACGACAAGAAAAAGCGATAGGACTACGAGATACGCCTGAATAAAGCCAAAGACGATGAAGGACATGATGTAACTCCATCTCGAGCTGGTAAGATGTTAGTGCTTTCATCGTATCAATTGAGTGCGTCGAACCACATACCCTTTGGGTCTATTACCCAACGCAAGTACGAACTGAAGGAGGATGAAGGCCAGATAGATGTATTTCAGGATTGTGTTGATAATCGGAGTTACCGTGTTGCCAAAAGGGAATGCTCTACCCTTATTCGCGTCCCCAGGATTGCCGACGAGATCCATGATGACGCTAGTGGTAAGCCAGAATGCCGCTGTTGTGTCAAATCAGTATGTCAGATGGCGCTTTTTCAGACAGCTGCCTTACCTAAGGAAAACCAAGTGAGGAGGACCGAGAACATGTTATAAATCAATTGTATGTGAAAGAAGAACATTCGTAGAAGGTTGTGGCTGCTCTTATACATTCGACCGAAGTGCATCAGAGAATAGATGGTAGCGGCAAAAGAGCCATTGAGCCATCTCCGACGCTGTCCGATGAACTCAGGAGCACCTTCTGGGACATCTGTCTCACCCTTGGAGGCTTTGACGTAGGTGAGATGCCATTTGGATCCGGCTTTGGCGACTAATTCGAAACACAAGATCCGATCTTCGGCCAAGAACATATTCTTCTTGAAAATATTCATGGTCTCAATACCCTTGCCCTTGTTGATCGCAGACGCTGTATGGTCGCCATGGAAATACTGCTCCAATGGCCGTCCCATGATCGCACGAAATCTGTAGGCCGAAAACGCTCCAGGCAGGACACTGACATACCCGAAAGAGCTCTCCAATGGCTTGTCGAGGATGTTGCTTATCTTGTACTCGAAATTCTGGGCAGCAACTAACGGATTGAGCAAGTTCCTCCACCCTCGTCCTAACATAGCGTGAATTTCACCACAAGCTCCACCGAGGTCCTTGTCGTTATAGAAAGCCTCCCATAGTGCAAGTAGGGACCTCACGCCGGGCTTTGTGCCGGCATCAAGCAAAATGCAGACTTCGGGGTTAAGTATCCTACCGAAAGCGTTGAATAGCCATCTATGTGAATTGATCTTCTTGCTGTTTTTCTGTTTGAGACAAAAGATCATTTGGGTTGGAGGGAGAGTAACATTAGGAGGATCATTATCGTGGGGTCGAATCAGCTGCTGACTGGCCGTAACGGAAAGCTGGGTGGTGTATTCGAACTTTTGTTTTTTAGCTAGAGTATCAATCACAAGGGACGCAGGGTACTGACGATGTGAGCTACTGTCTCTTTGCCATCTACGTCCTTCTTCATAACCCCATCCTGATAGATACCAATGGTAGCCAATACGTCGAGTGTCTCCTTGTCGCAAGGGTCGATGCCGTCGAAGACTAAACACACCACGATTTTTTGCCATGCAGGCCCACCTTTGTTCCAGAACTCGGTTTTTTTAAGGTTGACTATGTCTCGCACGTTCTGCATGACACCATGTAATGTGCGCGCAGTCAGCACTTTATCTTCGTTGTAGTACGTGATTGCAATGCAGAGCTCAGTATGGCGATTGTACATGGCAGGTCGAAGGTTGTAGCCATTCTTAAGGGTGAACTCATTGGGATCACACGTTGCGGCCGTATCTTGTCATGGTCAGCTATCATCAACCAGTAGCCCAATATATTACTTACACCTCATGTGTGTGAATTCCTCACTACCTCCTTCCAGGTCACTCCGGTACTTGGCTTGTACGGAGTTCTGAATGGCACTTGGTACTGGATAATCCACACTCAAGACTGAGCCTTGCACAAGCTTGACCTTTCGCGTAGCATATCGCTTTAAGTTGTTGGAATTCAAAGTCGGCCCTTGCCTCTGTCGCCATGCTTCCGTCGAGCTGCTGTCGCTCCTCTCATATGGAGAAGGTGCCCGGCCAGGAACTCCATATGCCGTTGTCGGGTCTTCAAGGGTTGTGCCAGAGTAGTGCTCATCAGGTCGATACTGGCCGCCGTATGCTGTGGATGCCCCATGATCTCCAGCGTAGGATTCCGTTAGGGTATAGGTTGAAGCGGGTCTATGTGGCGGGTCATGGCCTGCATGATGCTCGTCAAAGGGGCCACTGTAGGGAGCGCCCCGGTTCTGGTGCAATAGTGATTTCTCCGCCTCCTCATCATCTGATCCATCGCCGTTATACGGTGGAAGGTGATACTGCTTGGCCGATGTTAGAAATGGCCTAGAGTTGGTGAATGTCAAGGAGGCACAAACGCTGCTGGCCGGTGCATTCTGCAGCCGGCGATCATCATTATTGAAGCCACCTGCTCCGCTGCCGGAGCCTTGATAAGCCATGTTAGGAGTCGTATAGAGGGAAGGTGCAAGGCGAGGGGCTGCCGGATGAGACCGGGTTTGCTTAGGGAAACAAAGAATCGACAGTCACGCCACCAGGGCTGGATCAGGTTTAGTATGTAGAAGCCTCTCGAGAGAAAGAGCAGGATTGAGTAGCACTCCAAGCGGAAGGGTGAGTAAGGATAGTAGTGAGGGGTGTAGAGAAGCGAGCTGTGGTCTTCTCCAGACGGGTGTTATTATCTATGTGGATTAAAAGGGATCCAGGGGCTTTTGGAACATCAAAATTCGGGCAGGGGTTTCAAGCCTCAGCCTTGCGATCGCTCTGCACTGGGCCTTGACGACGCGTACTTCAGATCGAGCAGCACCACAATCGACAGCTGAAGCAAAGATTAAGTAGGCTACTGATGTTTGTTGGGGTCGGCAAGATCCAATACTTCTTGTCGGATTCATAGCCCATTCAAAGATCGCATTCCATGTAAGACAATGGAATCTTATTGGTTGCAGCTGTGGCTTCCCAAGTTCCCTCACACCATAAATCTTCTAAAATAGATTTTGTCCAGCAGCCACCTCGATCGTGACAAGCGTATTCACACAGTACGGAGTACTTCTACACTGCGCATGCCCGTACGTTATACGAGACTGTCGGAAGTAACAATTCGGGCGTTGATATCGTAAAGGTCTTAATAATGATGGGTAAATGCGCTTCATCGCTCAGCAGATCTATCTCTATACCTAAGCTAGAAAAGAGATGGTAAGCAAGCTCTAGAATCCAGAGGCTGTCCTTCATGAATTCGTCACTGCAACAGCATCTTCATTGATTCCTTGGATAGTGCGGGTATGTTTCGCTTGCATTCCACCACGCTGCCCAGCGCTTCATAGGACACGCAGAAAGCGAGCAGTGATTACTGCTCTCCTTCCCCTACGCCGTCCTCAAGTACTAATCCTGCTTCACTGAGTCTATCGATAAAACCTACAGTAAGCTGACGTGCACCCAGCTCAACAACTGTGTTCGAAAGGCAAGTCAGCTCTTGATTGCTTTCGCATTGTCTCCTGCGGCGTCAATGTCTCCATTGCTCTGATTATTTTTTTCTTCGGTTGCCATGGATCGCCCTTGGTCGATCAGTCTATCGTCCATTCACTGAAATATTTTCCAACGAGTGTCAACAGTCGAGTGTCCCACATTTGGTCGGCCTCTGGCACAGACCCGTCAATTCGTCATCCGTTGATCGCGTTCTTAGTTCTCAGCATCCGCTTCTCCAGGACTGGCCGTTCTTGCCACAACCGGAGAGCGTACAGAACACATCTAGCTTGATGGAAAGGAGGAAATAGAGGTCCCGAAAACGTGAGAAGTTAACAATGTCGACAATTCGGTCTCAGCCTTCGACGGGCACAAAGTCACAATTACTGGAGAGTCTGTGAACGCGGGGTACTTAAGGTATCCAGATCTATGCAATTCGATTTTCAGAGCAGATATCTGACCTTTGGCGCTTGTGCCATGATCCGATTCGCAAAGAAGTGCGACCATGCAGCGCGGACGGCAACGAAGCGCGCCACAAGGAAACGGGCTTAAGTTGCAGAAGGAGAAGCTGCGAGCTGCCTACAAGTTGATAACTCAAACTGTCTCTACAAGACGAATAATCTGAAGACCGTGAAAGCGTGGTGATGGTACGTCAACGATGGGTGTCCTAGGCCAACGATGATATGTAGATTTTCCGTGCCATAAAGACTGCTTTGTATCGATGCCGAAAACTGCGATGCGATGACTGAACGATAGCATGTATCAATCTATCAGAAACAATTTCTCTTGATACTAGCCCTGTGATCGACGGTCACCGAAGAAACGTTGTTAATAGTACTTCAATTGGCATGAAGATGTTCATTGTCTACTTTGTCTAGAAGTAGTCCTCATATCCCGTAATCATCTTGCCGTCCCAAGCGCCAAGACAAAGAGACCATCTTCCCTAGCGTCAGTGTTCTTAGTCTACTTTCGTAGCTCCGCCCTGTCCACCTTGCCAAATCTCCCACCCGAACTCGACTGTGCACCACCTGCTGATTCCGATCGAAGGCTTCAATCACACAATACTTCACTTCACACTCGTTCCCTCCATCGTGTGCCAGCGTCCAAAGAGCATCTGTCAACGCTTGTTTATACAACGCTGTGGTGAGTATCCGGCCAACTCTGCACTACAAAGCACCTCCCGTTTTTGCGACCGAGCCGACCAAATCAGTCTTACCACGATACAAGAACATTGGACGACTCAGCCCAAGCGCAATCCACATTGTGTCCATTGGTGATGTCACCGTAGTACGCTCCACCGGTCGCTCCTTTGGAACCTTCATCACCGTCGCTCTTTATTCCCTTATCACCACGCATTGTTCGCCTGGACCCAAACTCCTCTACCGACCCTTCACCTTATCACAACGCTGCTCCGCTCACGGACGCACTGCTGCCACCTTTTCTTCCACCACAACTCCTACCACTGATCAAGTATTTCTGGGAGGCCAACTCTGCAACTTGTTCAACGCGTTGACCTTGGTGGCTGCTACTGGGTGAATATGGATTCCTGGGCTCTCGGTACGCTCGTGACTGTTCCCCCTTTCGTTGGCTAACAACGGCAGGTCTGACTGGAGAAACGCGAGGGCTTTTTCGAAGATGTCTATCTTGCGATCCCAATGCAAATCCGACATGTCCAGTTTGTGCCGCCGACGAAACATGCACCCTGATCAGTCCATCCTGCAACGCCTGTGCATCGACGCAATGCTCCAAGATCGGTGCCAGTAGCAATTCAGACACGCAGAGCATTGCCAAATCACATCCAAAGTCTGCGGCTGGTCCTATCGCAGGGGGTGTTGTTGGAGGCATCGCATTGATAGTCCTGGTAACGTTCTTTGTATGGAGGTTCTGTATAAAGAAGAGACGCGAGGAATGGCATCAAAAGTACTGGCAGGATCCGGCAGCAAATACGGAGAAAGAGAACGAGGACTTCGGGGCACAAAGAGACGCTAGAGCGTCTACGCACACTGTGGGGTCGATAGCCTCCACTGTCCTAACCAGGGCTTCCAATATTATCCAAATCGCCTATATACCTGGAGTCACCAATCGTTCGGTCGATACTTCGCCGGAGCTGATCCCGCCTGTGCCCCCGATCCCAGCGGCTTCACCGTCACATGCGACTGTTGGGACGCCCCGTGCTCAACAACAGAACGATCACTATTTCATGCCCACCGATATAAGGGATTCGACATTCTCGGGCTATACCAATGATGATCGAACTTCCTACGCTAGATCTAGCATGGCTCCGAATCATCTGAGAAGCAGCACGGCGACGTATCGTGGCAATGTTAATCCCACGCCGGCTCAAATGGTCATGCGCGGCAAAGCTACTCCCATCAGTCTGAAGTCGACAACCCCCGGCAACAACTCTCCTACTGACACCCCTAGAACCGCAACACCGCCTGTTCCAGCGATCAACTTACAGCGAAATGGTTCTAATAATTTACAACGGAACGGTTCTAATCACAGTCCAATCGTAGCCCGATTAGGCGTGCCTCGAGCGGTTACCGTCACCCGAAGTGCTTCAAACAACAACATGAGCAGCACCGTTAGCCCTCTTTCTCGTGAGAACCCAAGTCCCAGCAACAGTGAAGCCTCCCAAGTCCCGCTGGCGCAGCCGCCTCGGCGTGTCTCCGTCGCCGACTCGATTCGCCATGATGGCAACTCGTCGACTTTCGACGATGCTTCCAGCAGTGATGAAGATTCGCCAGCAGAGGCAAGTCTGATGGGGTGGGATAACGAGAAGCAACACGCGGCTTCCAAACTTGGCCACTCCCCCTTCAAAACGCCAGCCTCGGCGCCCGATCTTCGACGCGGTGTTACACCGTCTTCGTCGCCTGATAGTCGGGGCTATGCAAGTGAAAGCCGGCAAAAGAGACATAAACGGTCGGGCAGCTTGAACCAAATCATCGAGGAAGCTACCAGGCGAGCAAGCCGTGAACCCAGACACGGCGGATTGGGCAGCATTGGAAGCTTGGCCGGGTGGGAAAGGGCGGAAACAGCAGGACCGTTCTCAGACGCCCACGCTGCAGGAACGCCATGATGAGACACCTTCAGTGGATTTTCAATGGATCATGCTGGCGTTTCGTGACAACGGTGTTCGGGGGGTATGCTCTTGAAAAGAGCCATTGAGGGGGGATACTCTGGGCCAACGCTTTCTTGTTTGTGATCTGGTTCTACTTCTCTTCTGGGGCTGCGGACCCTTCTTCAATTTTGATTTACACTTCGACCCACCTACCTTTGGTGGTACCTTACCTCAATCGAAACATGATATGGGTAAATTTAGCCATGCTCTCAATAGCTAGCTGACTCTGCAAGTCATGACTTGGATTTCGAGGAGATGATATCGAAGCTCAAGTGATATACTGCACAAGCTACCGTCCGTGTACCACGTTCAATGAAGAACTCCTATGTACCTTGCTTACATGTACCTTGAAGGAACCTAGTAGGCATGACTGTTCCTGACGCTAGCGGCACTACTTTAGATCCAAGGGCTGCCGCTGCCTTCGTCTCTCTGACATGCCCCGCTTAGGAGTAGGAATACCCCTCTACCAGCTCTGTAGCACACGATCCTTTTCACGCTCATCATTCTTCAACCCTCCTCTCCTCTACACAAGTAGCCAGTTGGAGCGAGCATCACCCACCCGAAGAGCTCAAGCAAACCAGCCGCCCTTTCGGTTTCTATCTCGGTCCCGCACACTCGCCGTCTCTCCAACCATGGCACCCCAACTAGAAAGCTATTTCAAGCAGTAAGTGCAGGCCTTGAACAGATATCCCAGATGTACCAGAAACAAGCAGCTAACCCTGGCCCACAGAGTAGATGCTCTCTCCGAGTCCTTCATCGAGCGTAAGCCGCCTTTTCCCCTTCCTCAATAGCCATTGCCAAAACCCACTCAGGCCTGCGCCGCGCTGTCGCCATCCCTTCCGTATCTGCAGACGAAGACCACCGCCCCGATGTCGTCAAGGTTCGTCGCCCCGGCTCCCAGCAGCAAACTCCAACCCCTCACTAACTCTCTCTCCCAGATGTCCAAATTCCTTGTTTCCGAACTCACCGCCCTAGGGGCGCACGTCGAAGCCCGTCCCCTAGGGCCCCAACCCGGAAAACCGCATCTCCAACTCCCTCCCGTCATCGTTGCCCGCTACGGCTCCTCGGCCTCGAAACGCACAATCCTCGTCTACGGACACTACGACGTGCAACCCGCTCTACGCGAAGATGGCTGGGCTACCGAGCCCTTCACCCTATCCGTCGACGACAAGGGCAGGATGTACGGGCGTGGCAGCACCGACGACAAGGGCCCCGTCCTGGGCTGGCTGAACGCCATTCAAGCGTACAAGGAAGCCGGGGTGGAGTTCCCCGTCAATCTGTTGATGTGTTTCGAAGGCATGGAGGAATACGGTTCCGAAGGCCTCGACGAGTTCATCGAGCAAGAAGCTAAGAAGGGTGGGTTCTTCGAGGATGCGGATGCGGTGTGTATCAGTGATAACTATTGGCTGGGAACCGAAAAACCTTGTCTGACCTACGGCCTCCGCGGCTGCAACTACTACAGCGTGACCGTCTCCGGCCCAGGGCAGGATCTCCACAGCGGTGTTTTCGGCGGCACGGCGCAGGAGCCGATGACGGACCTGGTCCGCGTGCTGGGGAGCCTGGTCGATACAGACGGGAAGATCCAGATCCCGGGCATCAACGAGATGGTGGCGCCGTTGTCGGAGGAGGAGAAGAGCCTCTACGGTAACATCTCCTTCACAATGGACAACCTGCACGAATCCCTCGGCTCCTCGACCTCCATCCACGCCACCAAGGAGCCCACCCTCATGGCGCGCTGGCGCTACCCCTCCCTCAGCATCCACGGCGTCGAAGGCGCCTTCTCCGCCCCCGGCGCCAAGACCGTCATCCCCGCCAAAGTTACCGGCAAATTCTCCATCCGCACGGTGCCGGACATGCAGAGCGCGCAAGTCGACGCCTGCGTCTTCGCGCACATCGACGCCGCGTTCCGCAAGCTGGGCAGCAAGAACAAGTGCGCGGCCACGCTGCAGCACGCCGGCAACTGGTGGGTGGCGAGCCCGAAGCACTGGAACTTCAGCGCCGCGGGCAAGGCGGTGGAGCGCGTGTTTGGCGTGAAGCCGGATCTGACGAGGGAGGGGGGGAGTATCCCTGTGACGCTGACGTTTGAGCAGGCGACGGGGAAGAACGTGCTGTTGCTGCCGATGGGCAGCTCGACGGATGCGGCGCATAGTGTTAATGAGAAGCTGGATCGGAGGAACTATATTGAGGGGACGAAGCTGCTGGGGGCGTATCTGCATTATGTGGCGGAGGAGCCGATGCGGGATGGTGGTGCTTGAGGGAGGCGGGTGATAGCAAAAGAGGAGCTTAGACAGCTACTTCATAGACAGAGAAGCACGTTTGCTTGCATGAAGGTATGACGGCATGTGATCCAGAGCTTGAGTAGTCCGGCAAGCGGAATGCTTGAAGGAGTTCCGAGGAAGATGGGAATGGATCTGGTAGATGGAAGAAGTGGGAACAGCTGCATCGTGGAAATCCTCAAGGATGTCCTCTACGTTTGACCACAGAATTCTATCTACAAGACGATGTGCAAAGTACTTCTTGCCGGTCTAGCACCAATCCAAAAAGTCCTGATGGGCAACACCAGCCCCCCAAACACCGTCCTCATGCATCGTCCCAGATAATAAAAATCAGATCCCCCCCTCATATATGCCCAGAACTGCCAAACCGCCAGAGATACGCTAATTATCTCATGCCTTCCCATAATATACCATCCTCCCATAGCTCATCGTTCCCATACCCTCAACACCGTTCCCTCTCCTTGGCCTTCTTCCGAAAAACGCTCCCAAAATCCGCAAACAAAAACCCCTTCTCCTTCCCATCCCGACTACTCGCGCTCCTCGGCGTAACCACATCCGCCGTCTGACTACTCGAATTCTGGTTCGGCAGGCGGTACAAGCTCTTCTGCCTTGGCTCGTGCCCACGCCGTCGATGCGAAGATTGCTCATGCCCCACGCCGTCCCTACTGCCTGGCTTGGAACGCGAGGAAGACTTGTTCTTCTGCGGTTGTGGGGTGGATGTTAGGCTGTAGAGGCTTTTCCCTGTAGCGGGGGGCTCGTTGTCGGAGCCGCTGCCGAGGAGGGGGGAGATGGGCTCGGTAGAGCCGGCGTGGGCGCGGTCGGTGGAGGCGTCGAGGCTGAGGGTCGAGGAGGTGAGGGAGGGGTTGTGCTCGTAGTCGCGATTGTTGTTGTGCGGGCTGGGCTTGGCAGGGGTGGTTTTGATGGCGGAGGGGCGGCGGTGCGTGACTCCTGGGTCCCAGACGGCGGAAGAGGAGACGGGGGGTGAGGTAGGGGTGTCGGTGTCTTCGCTGCTGATGCTCTTGTCAACTGCATCGCGCGAGCGGATTACGTTTTGCGTGGACTTCGTGGGGGCGGTGCGTTCGTATGCGGGACTGCGTTTGGGAGGGACGGCGTCGCGGGAGAAGTAGCTGTCCCCGAAGCTGGAGGTACTGCTGTTGACGGTGTTGGAGGTTTTCTGGAGAAATGGCGTGTCTGGTGAACTGTTTACGGACTGTTCTCCGATCCTGGCTCGGCGCTCCATCTGATCTACTAGCTCTTCCCACTTTGGCGCCATTGTTCCGCTCGGTCGCTCTGCCTGTTCCGCCTGGCTCAAAGCGTCCTTAGTCCTCTGGCGTAATTTCCCGCACAAGGCATCAAAGCTCTTCAACTCGTCACTCCATGCAAAGCTGCTGTCGACCTCGTGGCGGAAATTCAACCAGATTTCCACCAGACCTGCGCATTCCCGCGCTTGATCAATGAGGTAGGGTAAGCTTGGGAACCCTTCGCGGCTAGTAGCGGGTAAGCGACCTAATGTCGTTATGGGAGTGGCATAGGACGCTGGAATGGCAGAAGTCGCACGATCAGGGCTAATTCCGCAGATTTTGTCGACGAAATCTTTGAACTCTTGACGGCGGCCGGCCAAGAACGTGTTCATGGGCTCCATCCATGGCTCTTTGCTGCCGAATTGTGATAGGTTTGCAAGCGTCTGGAGGGCTTTGGCTATCAACGTCAAAGTACGTTGAGCGCGCGGATGAGGATGAGCTGAATCCAGATTAACATGTCTATCATTAGGAAGGATGGAGGATAACGTACCTTTCAGTAAACCAAACAACTTCGGGTTCAGGACAGCGGGCACGAAGAAACGAAGGAACAGGAAGCCTGATACGCTACTGTAGGTGACAGTTCTGTGAAAGGCTCCGTAACGATCATCAGCGCATGCACGGATATGACGAAAGATCATCCGGAGCTCTGGCGGACAGCGGTGCGCTGACAAGAAAATCGACCTCCAGATGTTCTCTGTCAGCGCAATGAGATTGCGCCAATTGCGATCTAGGTCGTGTGAGTTGTCCACCCTGTTGGGATCAACTTCGCAATCGGGATCGCTCTCACAAATATCCCGTATCTTCTCGCTCAAAGTATCTTCGAGGTATTCTTTCCCTAGACGCTGCATATGCAGGTCGAGCGCCTTGGTGAGTAAAGTATTGCCCCTGAACAGTAAGTTCGCTTCAGACGTCGCTGACTTGCCAAGATCACGTAGAAAAGCCTCGCGGTCGACCGCGGACTCGTAGGAATCATTAGAGGCAATACGCCGTCCATATCTATATTTAGTGACCGGTGTGTCCTTGTGGATGTCGTCAATCTCGTCTTCGATGAGCGACATGATCCAGTCACTAGCTTGAGCGGAGACTTGGAAGATATTGAGCAAGATCTCCGACAGCCGCTTGAGCTCGGAATGGATAGCTTGGGCAATTTGGTTTGTCAAGCCTGTGGAGAAGGCATGAAGAAGCTCTGACAGGGGCTGATAGTCTCTACCCATGAGCACCACGAGCTCTTCAATCCGTACTTTCATCAGTAGTTCTCCGACAACCTCCCCGTATTCATTCTTGATTGGCCACCACTTCTCGGTGTCTGTGGATCTTGCTAGATCGTCGAAGTTGAAATCTACCTTTCCATACACCAGATCCAGCGGCGATACCTCAATATCGCCAACGACGGACAGAGGGTTGATGTTCTCATGCTCGATGTTGTAAGGACTGTGTGCAACCAGCGTCCAATCTCTCTGAGATGGATTACGGGTCTTGAGCGTTACCGAGGCACTTGACAAGAGCGTCGGTAAATCCATAAGCTCGAAGTCCTCTCGCCAGAAGGGGTTGCTTGTATCTTGCTTCACTTGAGTCTTCCCTCTCACGTCTCCCTCGATTTGTATCTCAGCATAGTAGCTCCCAGAGATCGAGTCGTCTTTACTTGCAGGGCGCGAGCGAGATTGTCCAGAAATTCCTCGGGAAGTGCCCTTTAGACTCGAATGCATCTTGCCTTCGATAACACGTACAGAGAGCAGCCTCTCAACCCGGAACATGTCAGCAACATGAGTTTTACCCACGGCACTAGCGGATTCTAAGGGGCCAAGGCGAGGATCTGCTGCTATTGGCTCCGGCCCATATAATTCTGGTATGGTAAAGGCTCGCAGTAGAACGAACCAAACCTCCAAGAGGACGCGCGTTTCCATTGACAAGTAAATGGTTTGCGCCTTTGGCGTAGTAGTAGCCGAAGGAGTACAATGAGGGTAAACGGCAAGGGAGAACTCATCGTCCAAAACGGAAGGATCCAAGCGTTGTATCGCGCATCTGGAGAGCTCTGACAACGGGACAATATCCAAAAGTGTTACATCATGCTCTGTGTAAAGCTTGAAATGCCCGTTCTCTTGCAGGGTGCACGAGACTTTACGCCACGAACTCGACATTGACTTCTGTTGACCATAGGTTGGCGCAGCCTGAGGACCAGGGGGTTCAGGCTTCGCGATCTTAATACCCTTATCCCACATCAGCATCTTACCGACCTTGATGATGGCGGCATCTTTGTTCTGGACAATGATCTCAGAATTCCGCCGACGATCTCCCAGGCGGCGCTCAGAGACAGAAGACTGCCTGGGTCCAGAAACCAATGGTTGAGGTTTTGTCATCTTGTTCTGCAACCCTTTGGGGCGAATTGGCTGCCAGCAAAGAAGTGCCGCCAACCACTGGTCAAAGGTCTCCGGAACGTGTGGGCGTAGATGGACTCCTGTGCTGGACGATCGCGTGGCAACATCAAGAAAACTTGAACGCGAATCCCCATCATATAGCGTTCGTACCTGGCAGCCTCGAAGATCGTGTATCAAGGCTTTGGCCTGCGCAACGTCCCCTTGCTTTTGATAGATAAGACTTCCAGAGGAGACGTTGATAGCACAGTATCCGGTTTGCCAGTGGCCTAATGCTAAGGTCCGGAAAGAAAGAATCCCATGCATTCGTCCGCAGGTTATCTTCATCAATTGCAGAATCTTCCCAGCATCCGTATGAGATGGCTGAGATGTACTGCGTTTTGCGGCAGACGGGTTCCTGATTGGGGACAATTGTCGGGAATGAGGTTTGACAAGCCGCCGCCGATCTCCGTGCATCTGCGACTCGAGAGGCGGCGAAGGGAGCACAGAAGGGTAGCCTATAGAAGGGACAGTTTCCAGCTGCGGAGACGAATGCAGGGAACCGATACGCTGCCGCGTCTTAGACATCAATGAGGGTGTGGATCTTTCTTCCTCGAGCGTACGGGTCCTAGGCCTTGAGTGAGAGCTTCTGTCATTGCTAGGCACATGGCCGTTGAATCGGCTTTGTGGGTTCCCATCCCGAGAGCGTGGGTGAGGGCTGCGACGCCCAGCTGATTGTGGGGTTCCAATCCTTGGTGGGGGTAACAATTCAATGCCAGATAGTCGCCGTTCCGCAATTGTCTTTGGCGTAGGGTCAGGCGTCACAGCTCTGACCGTGATCTCATCCGGGTAAACCTGCCCATGCCTATCTTGTGAAGATGTCTTCTTGCTGGTGCGACGCTGTACAGGCTGACTGCCGCTGCGTTCTGGTACACCGGAATGGCGCCTGTGGCCGTTGCGCTGCCTGCTTTCTGTCCTTGACTCCATACCGAAGTTCCACTCCTGCTCTTCTGCCCCGCAGCGAGATAGCTCCGGAACGCTCCTGTAGCCGAGGACTAGGAGGACACATTGAGTCTGTTGAGGTGAGAGCGCATGAATATATCTGGGTTTCGGACCAATTTGTTGTTCAGAACGGCTGAACAATCGTTTGGTAGTCGGAGATTCAGATATGGCAAGCGAATGATTGCGTAGGCTGCTGGACCACTAAGACTCTTAATTCCTAATCGCGCACGGGCAGGATGTTTCGGTTTCTGCGAAGACTCAGACGAGGACTGGAAAATAGAAGAATGATCTGTAGGAACACAATGTAAACTCACTCTCTCCCCCGCGTTATACAAGACTGCAAGGCATCGTCAAATCTCCGGATGCTGTGGTACTCCAGACAGCCGGACTTTTTGCAGCGTATCTGCACAAGGCAAGTGCACTTAGCGAAAGCACAACAATGGGGAGAAAACAATCGCAAAGGGCTTGGATGCTCGGATTATGGTCTTCTTTAAGGGTCTTCAGCGAAAGCAAGCCGAGCAAGGATTACCTTACTCCCAGGACTGCTCTCTGAGAGGAGCAAGCACAAGCGACTACGGAGTAACCGGCACTAAGACGCGATTGGGGAAGGTCCCGGATGCTCTGCGTTTTCTCTTTACCGGCAAGCTTCTGAAACGCGTTGGGTACCAGTGGTGCCAGTGTGACCAGGAGGTTGCAAATTAGATAGTTTTAGGACTAGTATGCCTAGTGGCTCGGAGGACTATTTAGGTCCTCCTGCGACTTCTACAATCAATCATCCTTTCTACCCACTAGAACCTGCACCTAATAGTCGTCTGTTTTCTGCCAGTACCTTTGGCAAAAGCCAAAGCCTCCAGGGACCAGAGCTGCCGGTGGCTTGGTACAATACCTATGACAAGCAACATCCGCCAGAACAAAACCACCGTCCCCCGCGATTATACCTACCTTAGTTTTTCACTAAAGAACAGCTCGCCTGCCGAAAGACACTAGAAGTACTCTACTCGTGCTGAAAGTTTCAATATGGACTACATAATCTCTAACAGAAGCTATCTTCAAACATTATTGCCGCAGCGGCTCTCACATAGGACCGAATTGGAAGAATGTTGGCCCAAAGACCATCGTCGATAATGTGGAACGATCACTTGTGGGAAAGCGTCGACCACCGACTTGATACTTTAGACTGATGATGATCCGAATCCACTACCTTAGGTTGTGATAGCCACAAAACGTTCTGTCGGGTATAGAATACATATACAACTGCGTTAAACCACATGCTGTAACACCTTCACGGGACGTGCGTATGTCTCTCGAAATAGAAAAGGACTGTACGTTGAGATTCGCAATATCCGCAATATCACAAAAGGCATAGAAGCCGAAACCTTAGCCTTGACGCCTGGGCCTCATCGTCTCGTCACGCACGTATTCTCCTTGTCCGAGCTTCTCGTCTTGTAAAACTACTTGAACGGCTGCTCCACAATCCCATCATCCCCGCCAACCGCGCTAATCGGCTGGCTTCTCGCGCTGCTAAGATCGCCACTGCCGGTCTTCCTCAAGGCTTGCCGCATGGTCTCAATAGTCAGCTCTCCTCCGGTGGGTGGACCGTGGCCGGTGAACTGATTCCCGAGGCCGCCAATGTATCCTCGGCCCGGAGAGCTTTCAATCCCCTTGAAGGACGGCGATCCACTCGTTGGCGGTGTTCCCTCCATCCCATGAGAAGACGCTGGAGAAAGTACAGGTGACGGCGATCGGTTGAGTGCTGCCATTGGGGTTATCGACGAGGTTCCGGACAGATGATCGTTTTCTCGTGCGCCTGCGTGATCAACGTGCTCTGCGTGCATCACGTCCGCGAACGAGATGAAGCTGAGTCGCCGGACGTCGTTGGTATCCAACGCCGCGTAGCTAGCGGCGGGCTCATCTGCATCTGGACGACCGAGAAGATCGTCTTCTGAAGGAGGCCCGTGACTTTCGCTGAGGCCGGTCCCAGTCACAGTGACGGCAGCCGGCTGGTGCGATGTATGGGTTACTATTTCCACGTGATCGGGATCCAGGCGATCATTTGTGATAGCTTCTGTAGACGCATCCAGTGCTGGCGGTATATGGTTCTCCGTGGTGATATGTCCGGGTATTGCAGGCGAGGTCGTCACTAGAGATCCCTCTTCCTGTACATTTCTCTCGAATATCTGCGAGGAAGCAGGAGAGGGTATATGGGGCGAGGAAGTGGGCAGATTTCGACCTGGAGAAGACGGCGAACCGTAAGGATGGGTTGTGGTTGAACCAATATAAGCGACTCCGGGGGGGTGTATAGGGGAGATTGGCCGTATAGCAGGAATAGAAGGACTCATTGTTTGGGCCGTATTGACGAGGGCAGTCTCGCGTTTCTTCTTGGCCTTCTCGTCTTCCTTTTTCTTGCCTAAACCCCAAAATCTGCGCCTACCAGTCTTGGAATCCAGCTCTGTACCTTCACCAGTTGCTTGCTCGCCATTACCATCGCGAGCCGAAGGAGCATTGGGTCGTTCCGAGAATCCTTCCCCGAGTAGAGGTACGGAGGATGTCACCGAGCCAGACTCAACGCCTACTGTCGTGGCTTGTTCATTCGTACGCGGGGCCATACTAAGAGGTATGGAGAGTCTTGGGTTATCGTTTCTGCGAGGTGTTAAGTGTGGGCAGCGCAACTTGCAGACCTTCACTAAAGTCAGCTCGCACATTGCTTTACGAGTATCTGGAAGACACAGAAGCCGCTGTCAAGAGCCGCGAGGTGCACTCGGAACATTTTATGAAAATCCAGCTTACCTATAACATGAACCCTTCTGCAGCTCCAGCAAGTAACTGATGGGTCGGTTCTGTATCATATGAGATCGGTAGAGGACAGATGTGTAGACATGAAGACCATCCGTTCAAAATCGTCGCAAACAGAATATCCGGAAAGAAGTATAATTGCGCAAGTGGTAAGGAGGTGTTGGTGCTACGTATCGATGATCTGGACTCGCTGGAGCAGTGGACTGTGACGGTGAACAGCCAGGCTTGGCATGCCGACCCTCGCTTGTTGTTAGCGGCATATGGAACTTTGATCAGCGACAGAGCAACTCATGAACATCTGCTGTCTACTTACCGTTCGAGTTGGGCGATCATCACATACCGCTTGTTTGTGTTCTTATCGAAGGGCAATCGGTGCGGTATGAACACCATTGTTCCTCGACGGCCACTCACCAATTTCCCCTTTTTATTGCCATCAGCCTTCGCTCCCCTGTCTCAAGCTCCCCGAAGGCACGAATCCTCCTCCCGTCGAACTACGAAAAAGCTACGAGTAAAGCCCGATCCCTCCTTTACAGCATCTATCTCTCCGTCACAAATTCATGACCACATCGTCTTCAACCCACCTTCCTCGGCTCCTTCGCCATACCAGACACCGGCCGCGTTCCTACCGCGAAGTGACCCCCGTCGCGAACTCCTTTTCGAGTCACACCAGCATGCAAATCCTTATAGCGATCCCAGCAGGAAGCTTCCGCCAGCAGTCATGCAACGTCCCGAGAAGAAGTACCATCTGCAAGAGAAGGAGATAGAAGAGATACGGAGGTTAAGGACCGAAGACCCCAATAAATGGACGATGAACAAGCTGGCCGATAGGTTCCAGTGTTCACAATTCTTTATAGGGATGGTTGCCAAGGCACCAAATGGGAGGATAGAGCTTGCCAAGAAAGATTTAGAGGCGGTCAAGCAGAAATGGGGCCAAAGGAGAACACGGGCAAGGGAAGATAGGCAGAAGAGGAGGGAGCTTTGGGGAAGGGACGAGTAGTCCTAGCGATTACAGCACTTTTGGCATCTGCTGCTTGATTGTGGAGAATGTTCGTGGGCAGTGGCGGCTTGATACGCCCAAGATTGCGGACTCTTGTACATATATGGAAATCTGCATAGCATGGATTATGGACTCATTGAGACTTCGCGCCTTGGTCTTACTCGGCGACGGTTTCATGGGCGATTATTCGGCAATTGCGGCAATGGGCCACCTTGGTTCACATTTTTCGTTCGAGAAGATATTTCGAACAGTGACTGCACCCACTTTGGCTTAGGCTATCAAAGGTGAGGTAACTCCGCGCTGTGCCAAAGCACTTTTTGCTCCGATTCATGCTCTGGTCTACTCGAAGAACTTCTTGTACGCGGCCTTCTCTTTCTTGGCTTGTTCAGCAGCTTTCTTCTTTACCGCCGTAAGCTGCTTCGTAATGGCTGGATCACTTGGCGCCAGCTTAGAAGCTTCCTCATAATCCTTGGTAGCTTGGTCTTCGTTCTTCAAGCCTTCGTTTGCAAGACCTTTGCGGTAATAGGCTTTGGCTTTGTCGGCTGCTGGGATTTTGGAAAGCTCTATAGCATTACTCGCACTCTTGTGGGCGTCATCGAAAGCTTTGAGCTTGATCTGAAGCAGTGCGGAGTTCGAATGCAGGCTAAATCGAAGGCTAGTCATCTTCTCGGCAAGTTCTGGAGGGTCTTGGTCGGTAGCTTCAGGATGCTCGTTGAGGTAGCGAAGGCCTTTCTGATACTTGTCGAGACTAAGGTTCAAGTCATTGGACTTGAACGCTTTGTTGCCAAAGTCTTTACAATCGCTAGCGATCTTCAGGACGTCGGGACCCTTCAACTCCTCTCCATGATCCTCAGGGAAATCCTCATATGGATCGCCAGTACTATCTGGCACTTTCTCCGCAGCCTTCGAGGCCGCACCACCGGACAATTGTCCACAGTCTACACAATTGTTAGCTAGGTGGTTCATGAATCGTAAGAGCAGCCTGCGCTCACCAGCGATTTTCACATCTTTCACTGGCTTATCGCTCTGGGTGGGCAGATTTTCGATCTTCCGAACAAGGCCCTTGCCATCCAACACCTCGCCGAAGACGACATGTTTACCATCCAGATGCGGAGTCGGGACAGTAGTGATGAAGAATTGAGATCCATTTGTCCCTGCACGCTGGTTAAGCTGTTGTAACGTAGCAGAACTGCTTGGGAGACCCACCAGGTCCAGCATTGGCCATCGAAAGTAGGAATGGCTTCTCATGCTTGATCTGGAAGTTCTCATCTTCAAACTTCTCCCCATAGATGGATTCGCCCCCGGTGCCGTTGCCAGCAGTGAAATCTCCACCCTGAAGCATAAATTGTTTGATGATTCGATGGAAGGTCGATCCTTAACCGAGAATCTCAGCATTGTAGTTCCTGCAAAGTCCTATTGCAATGCACATTTCCAACCTTTGTAGCTCAATAGATTCCCTGACTTGCCCGTACCCTTTTCGCCCGTGCACAACGCACGAAAGTTCTCGGTGGTCTTTGGGACGACTAATCAATGGAAAACGTCAAGCTCAGTGTCCTTCGTGACAAAACATCAGATGTTCTCACCATCGTCATACTGCAGACTTCTTAGAAATGCTTTTCATTGTTGCAACAACCATAATATAAAGGGAGAACAGAAATCACAACGCAGTCTGGCTCCGAAATCTCTATCATATGGGTGTAGCTTACCAGCTCGAAAGTAATACGACCCTCCTTGTGGTCCTGGATCTCTATGTCAAAAAACACGCGAGGCCGACCTAACGTCAATGAGGTGAGCTGCGGGTCATGCAATTGAAACCGACAACAGTAGGCTTGCCTTTCTGTTCAGTGGCCATCTTGATACGCTTCTTGGGCTCTATGATTGTAGACTCAGATAATCCAAGCTAGGTTTGCGAGTAACGCTTTCAACGTTTTTGCATTTGTGAGGAAATTGAAGCTGTTGGTGTCCAGAATCTCGCATAAGGCGCATAGAAAGCCCTGGAAAAGGGTCAAGTCACGTGATCGTCTACTGGAGGCTTGATGCAATGTGAATTCGATATCAAGTTGCATTCATGGTAATTATATACATCGATGCCATCTTTAGCTGAATCATCCAATCATATCGCTATAGTCTGTATTCCTTTATTCTAGTAGAGATGCAGGCATTGTGAAACTTTGTTGAACAGCTTTGCTATCCTCATTATGTATACTGGATGGTTCCGGAATCTCGGACCTTTCTTGAGGTTTTACTGGGTTTGTTTGGATCTCAAGAGTGACCTACCATAGTAAGCGTTCAATAGACATCGCGGAATGATGTGGCAGATGAGGTACTTCAGCATCCGTGCTGTGGTATTCAACACTTACCGGACCTGCTAACCTGTTAGTACAATCATTCTTTCGAACAGTAGCAACACGAACCATCGTTTATCAGCCCAACTTTCATCATAGCTTGGAAAACGCCGTTCTTGACCTTCTCTGACTTGTAAAGTTCCTGCACCTTGAGAAAGAATCGGTCGTAGAGCTCGCGAGCCTTCTCACTGCCAGCGGCGCCGTGGAAATCAGGCTTATTGCCCTTCTTTGTGGATGCCAGTAAAGTAAATTGAGAAACTGTGAAGCCTGGTCAGTGCATTGTGTTCTATGCTAATCAACTATACTTGGAAAACTAGGTACCGCAGAGCACCTCGCCCTCAATATCTTGTACGCTATGTTTCCACTAAGATCTTTTATCAGAGACGATGACCTTTCCAGAGAGAAGCTGCATACCGCTCCACCGTTATCATCTGGCCACATCTTCATCTTCAGCACCTTTGCCGCCATAGACTCGACTTCTTTTGCACTATCATCCCGATCCACAGCGGCAAATACCAAGACACCTTTGCCGATGGAAGAAACCAGATGTGAGTCAATGGTTACCGAAGCCGATGCCACGCGCTGTAGAATGGCTGGCAGGGATCAGATTCAGTGGTGCAAAAGTGTAGAGACTGGGCCTTTACCTTTCATGATACTTGAACGAGAGATGTAGTAATACCGACTCAAAAAACAATTTTACAGGATCTCTCAGCGCGCATAAAGCAAGTGACATAGATGTCAGATAAGGTCCAGCTGGACTGTTGGACAAATCTGTATGAGAAGGAAACCCTTGTTGCTCAATCTCAGCACAAGAAGCTCAATTCAGAAATTGTACCCGCACTCGATAGATCCGAGAACCTGAAACCGATGATACCTTAGTGTGAGACCTGATGGATGACCTTTATCTGTCTACTGGCCGCAAGTAAAGTAAGTGAATCAACAGCCTTCAAGAACTGTCTGCCTGAAAGACAAGGCTCCAGGACAACATCGATACACGACCGTGACCATATATGCGTACCGGCTCATCCAGTCTTCTCACTATGTTTATGTTCGTGCAGTGTGCTTCTGTACATTTCTTATCATCTCGTTCATGAAGCGTCGTATCAATTCGAGTTTGACCCTAAGATCTCTTGGCGGTGATCGCCACGCCTCAACACGCTAGACGAAGCTTGGCGTACTTTCGCGACAGAGTGGCTCTCCAAAGCTCAGGAAGCGCCTGGCAAACTTCTTGATGCAAGCTGCCACTGCGCGAGCAATTTTCATCATTACGATTAACACCCAAAGGCAAAGATCCTACAGCCTCACCGAGACCTACAAGCCGATATCGTCGGACTGTGTATGATAAGATCGAGAGCACCAAATCATAGCAGCCATGGCAGCTCGGAAGGTCCAGCAAGAGATCGATAAATGCTTCAAGAAAGTCGCGGAGGGCATTCAAGCCTTTGAGACTATCTACGATAAGATCCAGCAATCTACCAATGCGTCGCAGAAGGAGAAGCTGGAAGACGCCCTGAAGCGGGAGATCAAGAAGCTTCAGCGCCATCGAGATCAAATCAAGAGTTGGGCTGCTGGTAACGAGGTCAAAGACAAGAAACCTCTGATGGAGCAGAGGAAGGCAATTGAGAACGTTTGTTCTGCCTCTCTGTCAGTCGGAGCATAGTGGGTACTGATGTCGTGAGCGCAGCAAATGGAAAAGTTCAAGGCTGTCGAGAAGGAGATGAAAACCAAGGCTTTCTCCAAAGAAGGTCTCTCAGCTGCAGCAAAATTAGACCCGAAAGAGCAGGAGAAGGCAGAAGCCTGTCAATTTCTGGCAAACATGGTTGAAGAGCTAGAGCACCAGATCGAGGCCCTAGAAGCCGAAGAGGAAGCTTTGCAGGCCACAGTTAAGAAGGGCAAGAAGGACAACGCGAAAGCGGACCGTCTTGGCGAGATCACCAGGATGGTGGAACGACATAAATGGCACCAGTCGAAACTAGAGTTACTATTGCGATATCTCAAGAATGGCAATGTCGAGACCGAGCAAGTGCAAGAAATCGAGGAGGGCATCAAATATTACGTTGAGCAAAACCAGGACGTCGATTTCAATGAAGATGACGCTTTATACGACGACCTGAATCTTGAAGAGGATGAGGGAGCGTTCGGAATGGTCAACGACGGAGATCGACTTTCTTCACAAGATGCACAATCGATACAAGATGACCAGGTGGACTCAACAGACGGTCGAGGAACAAGTATCAGTAGTGGGAAGCCGAAATCAAGTTCGGTTTCAGAGCCAAATGGAGCCGCTACGCGAAGACCCTCAAACCAACTTAAGTCCCCATTACCTGCACTCGCTACCCTGCATACACCGCTTGCGAATATTGCCAACACCGCTACGAGTAACAATGCCATGAAGCCAGCTCCTCTTCCTACAAGACCACCAGGCGAGACTCTGAAGTACGCTTCCGCCGCCGCAGCAGCAGCGACGAGTGACAAATCTGCCGTGGGCATCGCACCATTGCCGCCTCCTCCAAGCTCAGCAGCAGCGCCATCGTCACAATCAAGTGCCGGACCGAACGCACTTCCACCACCTTCTGCCCCTAAGAGCAGTGCTACAACTTCGCCTAGTGTAGCTGCGTCGCAACCAACAAGTGTTGGACATACTCCTGCCCAGAAACCTGCATTACCTGCGGCGGTGAGCACCGAATATACGACTCCTGTTCAGGCATCAGTCAAATCTCCGACATTACAACATTCGAAAGCACCGAGTGTGAGCACTGCAGACCGTGCTGCAGCGCCAACGCCACCGTCTGCAGCTGTTGAGGAGCTAGCGGCATCTCCTGCATCGAATGCTTCGCCTAAGCCCTACCATCCAGTCCGAAGACCGTCTGTATCTAGACCTTCAGAGACACACCCCCTCTCATTACCTCCTCCGCAACAAGAGGCAGAACAGAGCAATGGTGAACCGCAAGCTAAGCCTGAGGACGACGAATCCATCTATCATCTGCCTCCAGGGTTGCAGGATCTCATTCAATCTTTTGAGGCTACCAAGAGTCGTGCAACGTCTACACCTTCGCCAGCAATTCAACGACTTCTTGGAGCTTCCCACGTCACCTGCCCTGACTTCTTGGACGCTGAGAAACCACGGCACTATAGGCCGCAAACAAAGTACAGCACGCCAAGGTACTATCCTCAAGAGCCTTTCATGATGATTGACGATCCTTCATTATATTCGAAGATCGACACCGATACTTTATTCTACATATTTTACTACCGACAGAATACATATCAGCAGTACATGGCTGCCAAATCATTGAAGAGTCAGAGTTGGCGCTTCCACAAGCAGTACCAAACTTGGTTCCAGCGGCACGAGGAGCCGAAGACCATCACGGAGGAGTTCGAGCAGGGAACGTACAGGTTCTTTGACTACGAGAGTACATGGTCAGTAGACGACAAGAGCGTTTGGAATAAAATTATTCCAAAGGAGTGGGCCAGGAGACATCGATGGTGTGATTAATCTACCTGAATCTAAACTGACTATTATTTTCCCTTCACAGGATGAATCGGCGGAAAGCAGACTTTAAGTTTGCTTATAAGTTCCTCGAAGACGACCTCTGACTTTAGTTTTATGGGTGCGCCGAGTCCGCCCAAGGTGCAAATATCGCACTTCAAAATCAAAGCAAGAATCCACAACATGCACTTCTTGTGTCATAAACTGGTTTGACCTGTGGATGAAGCGTGTGGCTCATGGTTTCTAGGTTTTCACCATTTCTGTCTGTCTCGAATGATAATCTGTGTCTATCGCGATGATCGATCTCACAAGCTCGTGTAGCTTGCTTAATTCAGTCTGCTTGACGAGCAAATGGATTGTTGCTACGCCTTTCAATTGCCAGAAAACTGGCACTTTTCATCGAGTCGTTGAAGGTGGAAATGAAGGTATGGAGACTTATCGATACTATACGGCCGATTTCATGGGCAAGTCCGTCTTAGATACTCTGGCAGCTGATGTAGGTCGACTATCCGCGAGGGCTCAAAGATGCTTTAAAAGGGGCTGCCTACCTCCCGGCGAACACCGTTACACATTCTACGGAGGCTTCTCGGTGCAAATCTTTCCAAGCGTGCTAGGTTTCATTCTCGTTCACTAGTCCATGACATTTGTGGCACATTCTGTCTAGACTTGAGACTGTGCCCCTCAACTTACCAACCCATACACCTTGCGGGAGAAGAATCTGACTCTGCTAATCAATAACCAATCTATGACGTTGTCGCAAGGCTTCGAAGAAGAGAACAAGATCAAATATTTAGAGGCTCCGCATAGGGAGAAAGAGTAAGGTAGTTGAGAGCATGAAGTTGGGTGTGTCGCATTCGGTCACGCAACAGAACTGCATTCGGCTTCCCGCTCTCTCTATCAGATCCGCTACTGACTGTCGTCTCGCAGGAGCATGCAATTAACTGCTGGTATGTCCAGATTTCCCTCAAGTCAGAAAGTGAGCGAATTTCCCGAGTGCATTATACCAGCAGGTCATGAAGAAGACGAGCTCATCCATCTGCGAGCCCAGCATGCACCGCATGCTAGCCTCACGCATCCGGCCTCATCACCGTTCGTACCTACGAGGCTTAGATGATGACCTTGGTTTTGACCGATGGTAGCCTACAGCCTCGTCGGTCCGAGCCAGGCCCACTACGCCTCACTTAGGGCCATCCGGATCTGACCAAAAAGGGTCAGTACAGTCAAACGCCTCCGCTGGCTCACGAGCTCGTCGAGTTCTTGAATGGCGCGGCTGTGCTCGTCCTTGTTCGCCATCCTCACCTTGGCCTGTCCAAAGATGGGTTGATGCGGCTTTCTCACCAACACCGCCCGGCTCCCCAAAAATCGGGCAATGTCAAAGCTTTCGAGAAGTCAAACACGCATAGGCCTTCGATTCTGATTGTGTAAAAATTCACGCCGATAACCTCCATTTAGCACTAGCAGAGACATCATAATCGCAGAAAGCCGTTACCCCATGCTGGCCCTTGCGCCAGCAGCCCACGCTGCGCTCTAGAGCCAGCTTGCGATGGTTTGAAGAAGAAGATTTGAAGAGATTAAAAACAGAGGCTGCTCGTGGATACAGCAGAGGTAATCGTTTGCCCTCCATGGAATGCCTTGTCAAGATCCCCGATTCCAGGCTGCAATCCCGGGCCCCCGTCAGCCTTGTTGGTAGTCAGTGGCGCAGTTCAAGATACCGACTCACTCCAAACCGAAGAGCATCTCTTCAGGGATGCTGCTCAGCTTTGACAGCAAGCCCTACATCGTCATTGATCCTGTCAACAGATTGAGACCTAGATCAATTCGGCTCTTGGCGCAAGGCTTAGCGATGCTACGATGGGTGTGCACGCTCTCCAAAATCCATATGTTTGCATCAATCCAAGCCTCGTTCAGTGTTTACCAAATCCTTCGGAAGCCAATCAACGAACGAGAGCGGGTTGCCACCACCACGACCATGGGTACCGCTCTGCTTGGACGCTCCTAAGCCCTGGAGTAGTGATCTCTTCGGAAGAGCACAATACGGTACGGATAAGCTCCCGTTCCTTCCGCATGGGGCGACGAATCAATAGGACTCGACACCAGGGCCATGTCTCAAGCGATTCGCCAAAAAGACTCGTGCGGCCCTCGAAGCCCTAGAATATTCCAGGCAGGGCTGGTCACGGCATCTTGTGCCTGCGGATCATGCGATTGGCATGCCTCCATCTTCGCAAAAGACAACTAGCAATATAATTCAGATTGTAATGATATCTTATGAGCCGGCCCTGCCCCGTTACCTGGCGGCTCAAGCCCTGATGTGCCCCAGTGAGGGTTTTTGTGGTGTTGGTAACACTCGCACCTGACCATCCCGTGGTCTCCTTGTTTGCCTTCAAATCCGGTCAGTGAGGGCACTGCGTACCTCCTCATGCTGCCATGGCGAGATGAACCTTCGCTCCGCGACCATAAGAACATGGCTGTCGGCCACTAGACCTGGTTCCTTATACCATACTTCTACTTCTTATTAATTCAAGCATCGCGAGATAGCATTTCTGAAACCTTGTCTACCGTATATACCTCTCAACACCACTCGAATCTTTCATTAACCCGGTTTTGAACTTCATTCTTCGTATACACACATTGCATATCTTGCCATTTCCGCCTTCAATATCACACTTTACTCTGCATACGCAAACCTCCAACAGCGTCTGAGCCGGCCAACCCACGTCCCTTGGAACTGCATCATCATCATCATCATCATCAGCAGCACCACAATGTCCCACCACGCTCAACCCTACCCAGTGAGCTCTTATCCCTTTGGTCTTTGGTCCCTCCCTGCCAAACTCAAAACTCACCACCTACCCCATAGTATTACCGAAGCTACCAAACCCCTCTCCAACCCCCCATCACCACCCACCACAGCGGGCCCTACACCATGAGGCAGACCGGCTCCCAGGAGAGCAACTCCTCCAGCAGCTCCAACCACACCTACCGTTCGCAATCCTCTCACAGCCCCGCCTCCCCACCCTCTCCCTCGCCAACCCGCAGCTACCGCCAACACGCCAATCCTTACGGCAGCCCCACCTCACGCGGTGCTACCGGTGGCAGCTCACCCACCTCCTCCCCCCGCCACCCTTGCCTCTACCCAGGCTGCCTGCACACCTCCGCGCGCCCCTACGATCTCGACCGCCATATGAAAACGCATTTCCCGGAGGCGGTCTCCAGGCTGGATTGTCCGTATGCGAGGGGTGGGTTTTGTAGGAGGGAGGGGGAGAGGGGGTTTACGAGGGAGGATCATAGGAAGGAGCATGTGAGGAAGGTGCATCCGGTGAGGAAGTGAGGAGAAGGGGTGAGGTGGTGAGGGCTGCGGTGAGGAGTTCGGTGAGGCGGTGGGTCGGCGTTGGGCGTTCGGGTTGGCTGGCCGCGGGATATGATTGGCGACGCTGGACTCGTTTTGATATGTACTCGTATGTTGTGGGCGGCTTCTGGCGTTGGTTAGAAGGCTGGTTCATTTTGTGATACCCATGGGTGGGTAGGTCCTAGCGATGGTGGATTTTCAAGTTCAGAGGGCTGGTTTGCAGAGTCTGGAGTCATTCTGTATTCTTTGGGTATTTCATTTGTGCGATACAGTTGTCTATGTACATTATGTCCAGTCCGCGCTTAACTCTCATCTTTGGCTTTGGGAAAGTAGGAGTTCGTATCGGCCTTCTCGGGAGGTAGGAATCTTGCGGGAAGTGTGTGCTTTAATTCGACACGGATCGAATTCTCCACAAACCAGTCCAAGGACTTATGCTGCCATGCACGTTCATGGGCCCACTGCCTGTCCATGACCAGAGCTTCGGTCAAAAGATCGGGCAAGCTTCGGTCCACACGGTGGTGATGCGCTAATTCGAGATCTTGCTCCAACAGAGTCTTTGCCGCATCTGCGACTCCATCGAACGACGGCGTCCCTCCTAGGGTCGGTATGGTTCTATACGTAGCATGATCCTGAGGATATCCTTGGTCGACTCCCACGATGATAATCCCCGCAAGGCAATTCCACACATCGCTCCTACGGGGTAGGAGGGGAGTCAGAGGCGGGCCGTGGAGCTGGCGCATTATGCTCCGCCCAACGAGATTGCGCAGTGCAGATGACGCTTGGCCTTCCACACAGGCATACCTCCAGGCGACCTTGGCACAGTTGTACAAGCGACTCCTGCAGAATTGTCGGAAGATCGATTCATACGCCACTTTGCCAGGGTAGATCTTGTGTCGGCCGAGACGACGAAGGATGTCTATGGCAAGTTCGTGGTTCCTAATTGGTAAACACTGGTGAAGCAGAGTGTTCAAGGTCACTTTGTCGGGTTTCATGCCCCGGGGCTCAAGTTGGTCGAGCAAATCTATCGCTTCCTTGGCTGAACCACGTTTGCCGACTTCGTCGAGGAGGATGTTCCCTATTGACGTAGAGAGCCATTTGAATTGATCCAGCTTGTCCATGTAATCGAGAAACCATGTGACTGTACGACCTTTGTCAAGTTGACTAGAGAATGTTTCCCGAATGTTCAAGGTAAGGAAATTGTGCATGGTGTGGAGGTCATCTAGCAAACCTTTGTCTCGCATGCTTTGGAAGACCGTATACCGGAAGTGGTGCGACTTATTGACGAGGAAAAACGCTTCCCAAGTTTGAGCGTTCGGCTTCAGGCTTCTATTCACCATCGCCTCGAGCAGGTATTGGAACTGCGCTACGTTCTTCCGAGAAGCCGAATCTCGCAACATGATATTGAAGGTTTCCGTTGAGGTGAGGTACCTGTGGTCTTCCATCTGGGAATAGAGTGTACGGGCATAATCCAGCATTGAATGCCTGTAATAGAATTCCAGCGCAATATTGCATGCTCTAACGCTCCAATAGCGTTCCAAGCGGATGTTTCCAAAGACTTGGACAAGCTGATCTGCTACGGCTAAAATATGGGACTCTTTGCCCCTATACAATTGGCGATGGCGTAGGGGAGACACGGACGAGTTTGCCAGGTCTTCTACATAGTCTCTGAAACCGCTGACGGACCATTCTGAGGGCCGTGCGATGCTGTCCGCTCGGTGCTGGCTTACTGGCCGTCTCCCTGAACCGATCCACAGCCGGTCCGCAGCCCAAATTGTGCTTGACGAGATCGTCGACTTCTTTAAGATTTTATAGCTATCGCGCCAATCTGCCGGTATAAGACTCATGGCGTTGAGCTCATCCCGTCTTCTGACCTTGTCTTCCTTATGTATTTGAGATCTTTCTACGGCAGCCTTCCAGTGTCTGTATTGACTCTTGGACAATCCAGCCTGATTTGGATCACCTGGTACTACGTGCTCAGAGACTTTCCGTATTGGGACTGCCGTTTCTGTGCACGGCGAGCCTGAACGGTCGATTGGGTCTGCATTTCCCTGCGCGACCACAGCGATGCTCGCGGCCTCCAGTGACTCGTACAAGGCATGCGCGGATTGCGCCTCGTGGACCCCATGGTCGCGAAATACTCGTCTGTCAGAGCTTTCGACATACACTTGGCCCTCTAGCTGTTGAGTGAGCTCAGCAGATTTGTCCAAAATACAGGGTCTGCTTCGCGGCTGCGGAGGGAAAGAAGGTATGGTTGAATAGGAGGCAGACAGTAACCGTGACCGAAGTGTGTCCCTGGGGGGCGCGAGCCAACGCCGTGCGGTCCAGCTCGTGCTCTTTGTATACAAACAATTCCCCAGGGACATATGCTATGGAAGCCGCATGTTGCAATCGAGATTATCTTTTCTGAACCTGAACGAGAAACTGGTCTCCACATGAAGCACAACCGGCCCCTTTTCGGCAAAATTGAATGTCTTGGCGTTATACGTCGGAGCAGCCTTGCCGGCTCCCAGCTGGCTCTAGGTAGCTTCCTACGCGTCGAGAGCATTTTGATTCCATTTTCCAAGATACTTCCTCCACATCAGCTCTTGGGTGACAAAATAAACTGTCTTTGACAAGCGTATACCACAGCGTTATTGAGGCCGTGCAGCTCAGGGTGGCATACACTTGTGTTGACTAATCTGCAAGCATGTCCGGTTTGTTAACCACACAGCTTACCTTTGCCGAACTCACACTGATCCATCCTCCCTGTAGGTAGCGCCGGTGCCGACAGGCACATCACCATCTTCTCAGACACCGGAAGGTTATACCAAGTTGGTCAGTAAAGTACTACCGAGCAGTTGCCTCTTGCACGGCTGGATAGTGGTCCACCGTCGAAGCCCCAAACGCTCAATGTTCATCGCCTACCGAGAGGCTTGCTAATCCATTTGGAGGATAGAATATGCTTTCAAAGCAATCACAGCTGCCAACATTACTTCTGTGGGAGTGAGGGGAAAGAGCTGCGTTGTGGTACTCTCGCAAAAGAAAGTTCCCGTACGTCGAGCTCAGCAGTCTTGGTTTATGTCGATCAATACTGACCTCAAGGCCACCCAGGACAAATTGATCGACCCTTCATCAGTATCCTATGTCTTTAAAGTCTCACCATCCGTAGGCTGCGTCATCACAGGGTCAATAGCAGACGCTCGAGCATCTGTTACAAGAGCTAGGAGTGAAGCAGCTGAGTTTAGGTATAAGAATGGATACGAAATGCCGTGCGATGTGTTAGCGAAGCGGCTAGCAAACATCAATCAAGTCTACACCCAGAGAGTAAGGCGTCCGTCTAAGCCTCTGCCAGACTGCTGTTGATCTTGATAGGCGAATATGCGCCCCCTCGGGGTGGCCAACACTCTGATTTCAGTCGATTCCGAGTTCGGTCCTCAGCTGTATAAGTGTGACCCTGCTGGGTACTACGTCGGTTACAAGGCAACCGCATCGGGCCCTAAGCAGCAAGAAGCGCTGAACCATTTGGAGAAGAAGCTGAAGAACAAAGATTGCGCTGAGGGAACGTGGGAGGATGTGGTCGAATTGGGAATATCAACACTGAGCACGGTATTGAGCGTTGATTTCAAGAAGAGCGAATTGGAGGTCGGTATTGTTGGTGGACCCAGATTTGACGGAAAGGAAGGCTCGGATCCTGGCTTCAGAGCAATGACCGAGGAAGAGATCGATGAGCGGTTACAGGCAATCGCTGAAAAGGACTGAAATGGCGGTGGTGAAAATGGAGGCAAGTGATTTGCAGTCTGCGTGTCCGAACATGTCCCTATCTGACAGGCGGCATACTGACAGGAGCCATCAGCCACTATCATGGTATTATAGCCATTGAGCAGCGATGATTAATTATCAGACGGCTTCAGCTCCTCCAATATGCGGAAATCATCGGTTCGGTTCGCAAAGGAAGAACCGTGAAATCGTGAACTCGCATTTCTGTTGGCTTGCCAGGTGATTGCAAGGGGCGCATTTATTGTGGCTTGACGCAGCACAACAGCAGCCACAAGTATTTTCTAGGGCGTGTTGAAGGGCATTTCCCATGGTTTAGGTAGTACGAGGAATCGTGGATACGGTAAGCGATCGCAGTTCCTCTTATAGCGCTAATTTTGACCGTGGCTACGAACATGCGGCTGGAGCAGTGGAGCACCCAATAAGACTGATTCTTCAGTCTTCAGACCTGCCTTCAGCTTGCATGTGTATACCAGGAATTAAAGTTGCGGTAGCGGTGTTGCCGGCATGCTACTTGCCTTTAACTTTCGCGGCTCTGTTTTCTGTCGCTAAACGCTTTCTGGCAGCGATCTCACTAATGAGGAAGTGCAACTTTACGCTTGTGGCGCTTCGTCATGTAGCTGAACACGCTTCAAGATCGCCGGCTGAATATAATCTTCTCCTGTCTTGTCAGTTTTCACTGTACCGTGCTTCTTCACTCGCCAGCCCTCACAGGTCGCGGCTTCATTTGAGCTTTAGCATCGTCTCTCCATAGACGATGCCATGGCATCTTGTCTTCTTTCCTGGCTATTAATTGGCCATAGCCAATCGATGCACTCTTTCCACGGGCATGACCGCTCAGTGGCCCTTGCGTTTCCCGTCTAGCACTACTCCCCTCTGTTCTTGAGCAGCTGTCATGTCGGATTTCTTCCTCAAAAGGACGAGTTGGGCCGTTGAGATGACGGACAACTTACCCAAAGGAAACACAGATGCCTTGCAAAACAGGCAGAAGAGCCATTCCCGCCACGGCCCCGAGCTACACAAAGTCAATGGCAGACGGGCGCAAGTATCCACCATGGTACGTGCTCGCCGTAGTCACTGATTAGCATCCAGTCAACGAAGCTCGCGCAATGAGGGTCGCCGAAGTCATGAACGACTACCGTACGATCCAACGTCGGATTGCCCAAATCCAGGTGGTCGCGCCCCAACATGATTACTACGAAGAAGGCTACCAGATCCTACGCCAATGCCAGGCAGAGGCACAAGCCGTGCTCGCCGCTCCCTACGAGAACGAGCTTCTGCAACCGCCTCGAGGTCTAGGTGAGGCGGAGAAGCGTCAGTTGCAGAGGTAAATCCCACTTGCGCCTGTCTACATTTGCCCTCAAGTTCGATGGCTAATCTGGAGTAGGATCATACTAGACGCGAGCGCTCGGCGGTTCCAAGCGCAGAAGATCTACCTCCGAGCAATGGCCGCCGTCCGATGGGTGAACGTAAGAAACGCCATCCTACGCGGCCAAGAACCGTCCAACGGCAACATATTCGCAGTGCAGCAAGTTGACATTAACCTACGAACAGTACTATACCCTTTGTCTTTCGAGCATGCGGACGCTTGAAACTGACTTCTGTGTAGGAGCTCGCTGCCATTACCGATCAGAGTATCCTGAATGAGTTTCGGCGAGTAGATACACTTGCGGGTCACTACCTCTCCGAAGACCCATCGCTTGCGGCCATACTCGGCTGGATCCAGTCTCACTAAAAAGATGCGATTCCCCTCTCCGTATCGCATCGCCCACACGCCGACTACCTCCCAAATTTTCCAGCCCAACAGAGAACACAAATCTCCTCTTTCGGCATCACCAACGGTCTCGGAACGCTCGTCCAACTCTTCTAGTCCCGAAAGTCCACTCTTTTTCGACGATACCATCTTCCATGACGTGGACAACCCTGTTTATATCGATACCCAGCAGTTGACGGGGCGTTCGGTTATTGATCACGTCAGCCATATCTTCGGATCTGTCTTTTTCGCTGCGGTTGATAGACCTCCGGTAGGTCTTTGGCGCGTCTTTATCCTGCGATTAGACTTCTATGTAAATGCTTCATTCACTGCGCATTACGTTTGTATTAAAACTATGATACTCCATTGAGAATTTCTCTGATTATCTCATGCTTCCGGTTTGAGTCTCTTCTCCGATGTCAAGGACACTCTGTATCCTTACAGAATCTCTGCTCTTGTTGTTTCTCCTGCGTCACCGCGACCTTTTTCTCATTCGGTTTTCCACCCCCCCTATAATCAATCGATCATTCGTCATACGGATCGCATAGTAAGAGACATCCCTCATACTCCTCCGTCTCCCAATTAGATGGGTCTTCCTCGTCGAACCGCCCCAATCTGCGAAAAGCCTTCACCTCTCCTTCTCCATCCCCAGCGATTGCAGCCTAGCTGCGAACATTGAATACTCCTCCCAAACACAAAAACCAAGTCCAAAGCACAGGTCACCGCGCCAAACCCTGCCAATTCCTATATACGCTCCAAGCGTAGCGAAACCTTCCCTCCAGCTCACCCGATCCACTCCTACCCCAGACGAAAACTCAGCGTATCGCAGGTATTCTCGCATCATATCACGAACTAGCTCAGAAACCCTGCGCTTTTCATCGCCGTCTCTGAGCCCCTCTGTTCACGATCAGTCATTCGGGTAAATTCTGCGAACATCGATCAAATGGGGAGAGACGAGGTGCATGGATGCAGCACTGGCATTGCGACATGACAGCTCTTTACAGATCTAAGTCGAGGCTGACATCAGAGACTTGGTGGGGAAGGGTACTCATGTTGCTTGGTGGCTAGTGGACTGCTGACCGTGGACTGCTGACCGTGGTCTGAGGGGTTGGATATGAGCGCTCCAAATGCTCGGTTCGAAAGCGTGGTGGAGTGGAGAAGGTGGATGGGGATTTGGGGGGGGATGCTAGAGGGTGGAGGGGAGTGATGGGTGGGTGCTCAGTTGAGGGTTGGTTAGGGTGGATAGTGCTTTGTTGTGGTTGGGGTAAGGAGTAAGGACACAGCTGGCGTAGCTGCAGGTTTTGTGGTTTGGAGTATACAGGGCGGGGTGGTTCATTCATGACGCTGTGGACGAGGAGAAGGGTTGCTGTGGACTTGTGGCGATTGGGGAGGGGCGATGGATTCCCATCAAGAGCCGTGGGTCTGGATGCGAGATGACCGAGGAAATACTATGGATGCCATGTGCTGTATATTGCCCAACCTCATTTGTCGCTGGGGAATTCCACTACGACTAGAAGCTTAAAATGTTCTGGGCATCATCTATATCGCGATTCAACCATCTCGTGTTGGAGCGCTGCCCTCCCGACGATCTGCCACTTCGTCTTATCTTCACTCTGCTTGACCTTTCCCTCCTGCCGCAGCTTTTCCAAGATCTGGATGACGCCCTTCGCCGCCGCCTCAAATAGATTTTCAGGATAGCCCTGATACACGACCGTCACTATCTCGATTGGGCTTAACGGCTTAGGACTCGCGTCTTCCAGCGCCTTCAGTACCTCCCCATCCCTCTTCTGGCGATGCGCAATATACTCCTTGATCTTAGAATTACCGTCTTCAACAACCGCGCCGTGACCTGGGTATGCTCGACCTTGGAACTGCGCTTGCATATGCTCCAGGCTGTGAAGGTAGGTAGCAAGATCTTCGAAGACGGCGGTGCCGTGCCCGAGCACGTTGTCCCCGGTGAACATGGCGGACTCTTCTGAGAGAACGAAGGCTGTGTGGTCGACTGTGTGTCCGGGGCAATGGAAGGCTCGTAATGTAGCGCCTTCGGTCTTGAAATCTTGCCCATTTTCAATGTTCAGCTGCGTCCCTGTGGGGCGGTGCTTCAAGACCTTCACGTCAGGGCAGAGTTTGACAAGGTCTTGTACGCCGTCGACGTGATCGGGGTGCCAGTGGGTCAGAAGCGCTTCTGATACTGTTGTACATTCTGACTTGAGTACGGAAGAGAGACGGCTTGACCATGAAGGCTTGCCCTCGCCTGTGTCAATGAGAAGCCTTTGGGGGCCTTTGCCGATGAGGTATGTGTTGGTCCCTTAGCAGGATTAGGCCGACGACATGGCAGGTGCGAAGCTCATCACCTTGTAAAGTAAACTTTACGTCCTATCGATCAGTCATGAGAACATTGAGGTGTATCGCATGTTCACAAACTTTGCCTGGGTTTCCTCCAAGAACCCGAACTACAAGAGGGCTCAAACGCTCAACTTCTGGTAGTGGGGGGACTAGTGTAGCCATGGATCCAGCGATAGTGTGAGATCGTCGACTTTTCAAGAATGCGGGTCTCTGCGACACCAACATCCCATGGCGAAAAGACAAGACGACGAAGTGCTCCTTCGGCTGCTGTCGTTCAGAAAGACCTCGGCATAAAAGGCTTGGCATCTTCACAGGTAGAATGTTACACTCAATCCTTGACGTATCGAAAGGCTAAGGTAGGCAACCCTTCAGTGTGGATCGGGCGGAGGAAGAAGTCGCCGAGAATTATCTTCGAGCGGAGTCGGGATGCCTGCCTGTTCTCGAGTCTTGAGAAAACTCTCAACCCGTCTGTCCAGATTGCCAAAGCCTTGCGCTTGTTCCTTGCGCCTCTGAGCGTCTTGGGTACAGTCCGCATGTGTGCTCTCCAATGTCTTTAGGTACGAGACACTATGATCGCCCATCCGTGTTGCTTGGCCAATACCTCCCAGGCAGGCGAGGATAGCTATAAGCGATAGGAATCCCCCATTGGAAAAGTATACGGGTTCTTGAGGCTGCTTTTTTCCTTTGTCATTCCTCTGATACCACTTCTCCCAATCTTCCCACGTAGCATTTCTGAATGGTGATGTGTTGTTGTCTTCGAAGCCCGTCCAGTGACCGTCCGAGTCGTAGCTCCACTGATCCCTACGGAATCGAGCCTCAGGTCGACCATCCCATCCAGAAGCACATTCATCGTAGGCCTTTCGCTTGCCTGGATGTGAAAGTATGTCGTTCGCCGCAACGACCAGCCGATACCGGTCTATCATAATGGCCTGCGGTAGCGGCGGTTTTCCGGGGCTATGATTGTCATGACCATGTCGATCAGGATGATACTGCTTTACTAGCTCGTAGAAGCGGCGCTTGGAGTAGGGGTCGGTTTTCCTTTGTTGGAAGATTTGATATGGTGTGGGCACCGCCATCCTCGAGGCCATTCGAGGCCATTGGATCTCTTCGGCTTTCGGCTTGTCTTCTCGTACAGTGGCATAAGATCGTTTTGAATGCAAGGGATTGTTCGACCAGCAACGATCTAGTCTTTGAACATTACGAGGATTGACATACGACAGAAACAGTGAGTGCTGCTGTAAAGAGTGGCAACAGTGTGCTTTGCCGTAAGAGCTTAGAATCATGCTTGGGCTTTTTAGCATCTCTCTAGACCTGAATGAAGAAAACGAAATCTACAATATGTACAAAGTCAATGCAGTCGTGACCTGACACCATGGATAAAAGAGAGAATACAATGACGTGCAAGAACAAGCGGAATTAGCCTATTAACTAGCACGATCTACTCTATCGATAAGCGAGACACGTGAAATCGGGATTGGGGAGCGACGCGCTCGAGGAACGATTTATTTGGGGGCTGGAGTCACTAGCAACACTTGGAGAAATTGCAAAGATGGAATCTCTGCCACTCTCAATCGCTTCAATGCTTCTTCCCGATCTTTGGCTTTCGTGCTTCAAACATACCCCAATATCGCAAGATGTCCGGCCTTCTCAAGCGGAGGCCCCGTCTGCAACCCGAAATCCGATCAAGTAAAAAGACATTCGACGAAGAGTCCGGACTAGTTTACTCGCAGACAAGCTGCAAGGCAGGGCCAATGACTGCAGACTGGGTATGGAAGACCACAGGCAGTACCAGAGAGCATCGCCACTTTCGGAGTAGCGGCCCGGGATGCTCTTCCCTGAAGAACATGGCCATTCGCGGCGTCCTGTTCCATAGCTTTAGCCTCACCGCCGAGGGCTTGAGAGCTTTACCCTGGAGCATTGGGCAGGTTCTCTGGCAGAGGATCTTGGCTAGGCAAGGCTGCTCTCTTATCTAAGTTTGGTTCGACGTGTTGCTAAAATGGTGATAGTCAACTGGATAGCCTCCGCGTCTGGCAAGCCTTTGCTTCAGCGTACCCAGATGAGCTCGATGCTTCGCTCAAGCGTAAACACTATGCTATGCTGGAGCCTACCATGGGCTTCAACGACTACATGACTCCATTGAACTCGCCTGCCTTTCAGTGGCTAACCTTCTTGACGCTTTCCAACATCACCTGTCTCCGGAACGATCTGATCGCCCTAAGCCGAATGGCCAATCTCGGCGCTCTCACGATTGGCCAAGGCGTCTTGACCCCCGACGTTGGTCTAGAAGATGGTATAGTCAGAGCTTGGTCCAGCGCTGCCGCCGAAGCAGATGCTTTCAGCATGCTCCGCGTTCTTAACCTTCGAGAGCAGAAGCACGTTACCCAGAAGATCTTCACTTATCTACAGCACTTCCCCTCTCTCGCGCTATTCAATCTCGAGGCCTGCAGTATCGGCATCAAAAACAAGGAAACAGCGTTAGCGAGTGGGTGGAGATACAAAACCGGCCGGATGCTGAACGAACACCTTTCTGAAATCGGTAAGTTTGACAAAACCTGGGATTCTGCCGTTCATGCCTGCTTCCGCGCAGCAGGTGCATATGGTATTGAGAAGATGACCACGGAAGGCGTCGACACCATCAATTCGCTGCCTGTGCTGCATTTCTCGCTCGGTGCGATGCCGCTCGATGCTGGCTTCAACGCCAGCGGAAATTACAAGTTGCAATGCTTCGAACGCGTCAAAGGTTGGGCTCCTCCAGTCGAGACTCAGAAGTCCTTGAAGCGGTCGGTATCAGAGATAGTTCAACCGAATGGAGGACCTCGAAAAAAGCCAGTCATTCGGGCGTCGAAACAGCAAAGTGCGGGTGACTTCTTCCTAGGACTGTTTTGATGAAAAGGCATAGCTTGTAAAGCTTACTCTCATTCACCAAGAGGAGTGCACCATAATCTCTCTCCCTTCATACCTCACTAGGAAAAGCTTGCAATCGGTGTCTTTGTCAAGTGTCAGAGTTGAAGTACTCAATATAGGACCAGAACCTTCAGCATTACCAGACGGAGAACGTGGTCCAAGATTTCGGTTATGTCTTCGAATCTCAATTGCCTTTCAGCCATAACGCGTACGGAAAGTCTCGCAGATCTAAGGCCGCGTCGGAACTTTGAGCTATCCATGTTCTGCCATGCCAAAACATAACTGGTATGGGTAGAAACAGTGTTGACGCAACCGGCAATGTATTGAAGCGTGGAACAGGGTCAAGCGTGTTAACTAATTAGGCTGCGAGCTGTTCAAGCCACTTTGGAAGACAAAGAAGGTCTACTTTTTGGACGGGGAATTGCTATGCAGTGGAGATAGATCCCTGAAGCAGAACTTGATCGCTGTCAACACAGACGCCGAGCACACACTCCGCGATGTACGATAGGCGATGCTCTCGGCCCTTCCGTCACGGCTGACGGCGTAGATCACTAGGTGCCAGAGGATGGTACATACTCGATGATTGCTCCTTCCTCGTGCATCGATTCGAGGTATTGGTCTCAGCTCATGAAAAGGAAGTTGCTTGGACTCTTGGTCATTCCCCGGCCATGGCATATTCCGGTACAAGGATTGATTCATGATACCACTTAGGATATCACTCTATTACAAGGGCAAAAGCAACTATACAGTAGCGGTGTGAGTTACAAAGTCGTTCAAAAGGAGCCTTTTGTTATGCAATGTTCGTGATACATGCTTCGGTTATCGTGTCTTCTCATAAGGTCTAATTAAATCCGTAAAATTTTCCCCGAGGTACACAGCCATGCATTCCCACCTCTGTTTATGATTCGATCCCGCGGGCTAGAAATCCGCTTGGATATCTATTCGTCCCGTTCGTTGTCCACCCCTTTCCATCCTGCTTCCAAAGCAAAATCATCCTACCTCATCTCAGGCAGCCGTAGCTGGGGGCCACGTATACGAACATGATGAAGCCGGCAATGAAAAGGTGCCACAAGGCTTCCCAGGCAAGGACGGCTCTGAAAGGATCCGCTCGAAAGGCATTACCCGCAGAATTAGTCCAGCGGACGAGCATGGAGATGAGATACTGCAACACCAGAGCTTCGAGGAAGACATCGAGGATAACGAAGATCATGATGCTGGTTGGCTAAGCTGCAGTGCGATCTGGTGGGGTCGTTGCCGCTGTGGGTTTTGCTGTTTAGCCTGCCAGGGTGGTTGACGGTGTTGGCAGCCACAAGCAGGAATAGCTGACAATCAGAGGCGATATGGCGAAGTCAGCCGGTGCATATGATGGTTTCTGCGCTTCGATGTAGCGTACGAGATGTTGCAAAGGGTCGTGGCTGCTGAAATTGGGGTTGGTCGAGGAAAGAGTGATTCTTGATCTAGTATCTGTCAGAGAACTGCTGATCGAGTTTAGAAGAAAGGAATACATGTATGGTCAAGCACGATGTATCGGGAATCCCAGGTTGCTATTGTATGAAGAGTGTTGGGCTAGTACGCGCTCGAGGAAGTGGATACCCTGGTGAAGTGTGATTTAATTCGGCCAGACCTTGGATTTGCGCAAAGCTGAGGATTTGGGGAGGATAGCCCTAGACGGATATCGGCTCTGTATGTTTATAAACTGTTATGTATATAGCGGTGTACCCGATATGGCAAGTCGAAGCCGGCAGAGAGGTAGCTGGGTTATAAATTGTAACACTATACTTCAACAGCGCGCAGTCGAGTGTTGTGCATTTCTCCTGTCAGAGCCAGAGGTAGGAATGGTAGGTGCGATCGAAGCGAAATTTTGCTTTGGGGAATGCCGGGCGTGGAAGAGTAGTGGGCGCGTTGAGAAGTCCAGCCGGTAGTGGATTGAAATAGTTCTGATTTCTTAATATGTGCTAGCGGAGGCATGACTGCCAGTGATGAAGCTTTGCCAACAAACAGAACAGCCCGAAAGTGCAAAAACGGTTTCACGAGTTCTCGAGGTGGCGAGCTTGGTGATCTCGCCCGTACTCAGGTGGTGCTTTGGCCGAACCACTGCTTTCGAAGTTCTGAAACGCGGAAATCTAGGAGCCCAGGCCCGCATCTTTCCAATGGTGGCCAGAGATGCCGGTTTTGTCGATGTAGCCAGATGTCTTAGCTCAATGCTGCTTCTTCCAACTTCAAGCGCTCGATCAACTTTTTCCTCAAGAACGGACTTAGGCCAAGACTGGTATCATATTTGTTAGCAGAAGCAGGTCAAGCTGTTTGACTTTGTGTGCTTACAGGCCCTGGTTCGTGAGTGCCCTGTAGCTCCCACTGTCTTGAAATCTTCCGTGACCGTCTACAAACTTACCTTCTCCATCGACTTCCAGACTTCCGAAAATATCTTCTGGCGCTGGGATCCGACCATAGTCTGGAGGATTCCTAAGATCATACACATGGATGTAGCCCCCTCGTCCGGCACCACCAGCGCCACCCTGGCTGCTAGCCCCGCCAGCACCATCACCCCCTGTTCCACCTCCTCCGCCATAGCCAGAACCTCTTCGCCTACTACGCTGTTGGTGGGGAAAGAAGGCGCCTCCAGACCCGAGACTCGAGCCCCCGCTGGATGCCATAGCTTGCGCTTGACTGATGACATAGGCGTCTTCGTACGAATGCTCTGCGAGCACTGATTGTAATATGTTCAAAAATTGGGGGTTCTCAGTGAAGGAATCAGGTGTAGGGGGAAGTTTGCTCGTAGTTCCAATGGCTAATTGGGGCTTCGGTGGTGAAGTCGGGAGGAGAGAGAGGATATGGCTGTTGATGGAGCGATCATCTGGATGCGAATACTTGCAAGAAATCAGTACACTCCGGTCAAGTCAGAGCAAACTTGCATACAACATGAGGACTTCCTTCGAGCGTCGCTACGGTTCTCCGACAGATCTGAGTGGCTAGTGGGCGAGCCGTCCTTTGCAACGTCCTCGCGAACATGGTCGACACAACGGCTGGAGAGAGGGAAAGTTGCGCCTGCGCATTAATGAGGAGAGGTTTTTCGAATGTCAGAGAAGGGCGCAATTGCTACGAATGAACGGTTGATAAGTCAATGATATGACGTCTGAAAGACCTCGAACTTAGATTTAGCCGAGCCTTGGCGCAACGTCGCAGTGGTCGCTCGCTCCCTCACCCTTTCCACGAAGAAGCTCATAGGACCCTACGAACACTCTCTCGGTCGTTGGCCGCGGCTATCTGGAGATGCAGCACGGTGCAGCATGGTGCAGCAGCACAGCGAATCAAACCTTTGTTCTGCTCTTGTGCATCCCCAGCGTACAGAAGCACCCCCACTAGTTCAGACTTTCGTCTAAAGTATCTAGTCTCTCGACCGGACCCCACACCATTCCCAACCGATGCTGCAACCATGGGTTCAATAGAAAAGCTTCCGTTGGTAAAAGTGCATACACTTCTCCGCAGGGCCGCAGGGTGGGCTTGGAGAATACTTATCTCCAAGCGTTCGCCATGCTGAAGAATTCTACCAGCTCTCCTTAATTTTCATTTCCTATGTAAATCTGCTCCTTCCTCGCTACCCAACTTAGCGTTATGGACAAAGGTATCGCTGTGGAACAAGACATATCGCATGCGCCAATGAATGCTCAGAAGAATGGCCTTTCCGTCGATCCAGAGACTGGTACGGATACAGTTGACATCCAGAAAATCGAGAGAGTCTACACGTATGAATCGAATAAAACAATTCTCTAGCTCAATTTACACTGAACAACCTCATCTAGCAAGCTCGACCGCCGCATCATACCAGCATTCTGGACCCTCTACTTCCTCTGTTCGGCCATTCGATCCAATGTCGGTCTCTCCCAAACGATGAACCTCAAGCAGAAGCATGACCTAGGTTCAGAGCTCCATCTGAAGCCCAAGCAAATTTCCACAGGGCTAGCTTTGTTCTATGTCTGCTATGTGATATTTGATCTCCCTTCGAATCTTATCATGACACGACTTAGCCCACGCGTGTGGATGAGCCGTATTGTCATCGGCGTCGGCATCATTGGGAGCTGTATGGCCGCCATGAGAGCTGCGTGGAGTCTTTAGTATCACACCGAAAGCTACTCGAGTCTAGACTCCCGCTGACAGGACCACAGCCTTCTCCGCCTACTCCTTGGAACAGTAATAGCTGGTATGTGGCCCGGCATGGCCTACTACCTGACGCTCTTCTACCCTCCCTCCCGCACCGGCAAGCGTATAGGCCAGTATTTCACAGCAGCACAAGTATCCGCCGCTGTCGTCGGCCTCGTCTCGGCAGGCTTCCAGAAAATGGACGGTCTAGGCGGCCTCGTTGGCTTCCAATGGATGTTCCTTCTCTACGGCCTTGTTGGCATCATCGTAGGCTTCAGCCTGTTATGGTGGCTCCCTGATCGGCCTCTGCCGCCCGGCGAAGTACCAATCCGCAGCGGATGGCACAAGTGGATTCCGCAAAGCAAACCTGCCTTGACGGGCGAGGACGCTCTGATACACTACCAAGATCTGACGCGAGTCTATCACCGCCGCAGTTGGAATCTGAGAGATCTCCTAGCCGTCTTTACAGACTGGCGTTTGTGGCCGCTGATAGTTATGTACTTCGGCGTCGTAGGTGTTGGCATCGGCGTGCAGAGCTACGCTACGGTCATCATCCGCGCCACAAACGAGAAGCTGAACGGGGTGCAGCTCAGTCTCCTGTCGGCGCCAATATGGATCATGGACCTGATTGCGATCCTACTGGTCACCCCGTTCTCGGACCGCTTTCACCACCACCGTGCACTATTCTTCAGTGTGCCCGTCTGCATACAGATCGTAGGGCTGCTGATGACGACCTACGCCGGCAGCGCAGCCAACCCGTGGCCCCGCTACGGTGGGCTCCTGTTGGTAGGGTTCGGTCTTGGGCCAACGGTCCCCATCACCATGACGTGGACGAACGAGATCTTCCAGCCCCGGCATGGGGAGGTAGGCGTTGCTGCGGCGTCGGCGCTGGTATCTGGAATGGGCAATCTTGGCAGTATCTTGACTACGTACGCGCTATTCGCGGGTTGGCCGAGCGACGCGAAGCCTGGAAGAAAGCAGTATCGGAAGAGCACCCTGGTGATGGTGGGGATATTGTGTTCTTCCATCTTGAGTGCTGTGGTCATGACGCTGTTGTTGAGGTTTGTAGGGAATGGGCCGAGGGCCAAACAGATCAGTAGCGGAAGCTCGACTAGTGAGGGCGAGGGTGTCATCGTCGATGGAGCAGCAAGGCGAGAATTGCAGGAAAGAGGACTGGGAAGGCTGTGGTGGAGGCGGTGATGAAGCGGAATTTGTGTTGATGGAGATAGTTGTGGCCTTACGGCTTGATGAATGTGCAAGAAGCAATTCAACTTGCTTTGTACCATCTGGTACTCTGAAAAGTTCCCAGTGACCTCTATCAAGACCAGGAAGCTCGACCGTATCTTACTATGTCTCCCAATTCGCGCCTCATCGCATGGTTCGGCGCCTGATATCCAGAGGGAGGAGAAACCAGGACTTGGTATCCTCTTCTCACTTAGTTTCCCTCCTCATTCGTCGCCGGCGTTCCACTGCCCCTATCCTTCTCCCCACTTGCCCTTTTCTTCCTCTTACTCGGCCTACTACTCCCTCCCTTCGGCCTATACGCCTCGTCCCCCTGCCTCTTCCTCTTCCCCTTCCCCGCACTCGGCAAAGGCAGATCATCAAATCCAGGTCCACCGATCACATAGCCGTCATCATCGTACACCACCTCCACCTCCTCCTTCTCCTTCTTCACCGCACTCCTCCTTGGCCCCTTGGGCTTCGGACTCGCTTTCGGCTTCACATCCTTAGGCACCCCACTCTGCACTGTAGGCTTCTCTGCGCCCTCGTGATCCTGCAGGAACACCTGCGGCTGGTTCTTGCGCAGCCAGTTGTACGCCGAAACCGGATTGTTCAGCTCGTGCTGTTTCTGGCGTTCTTTTTCCTTGTCGGCGATCTTGGGACCTACGAGGATGGGTTTGGGGAGGTCGGTGCTCGAGCTGATGCCGAGGGAGTGGTCGAGGGCGGCGAGGTGGGAGGCTTCGTGGGAGGGGGAGTAGTAGCCTGTTGGCTCGTCCGAATCGAGGTCCGAGGGGAGGAGGTTTTCGGAAGAAACGGTTGCGAGAGTGGTGTGTGGGAGGTGAGTGGTTAGGGTAGCTAGGGATTTTGGTGCTGATGAGAGGGCTGTGGCGTCAGGTGGTATGTCTAGTTCGGCTTTGACCGAGGGTCGGTGTTGGGGCGAGCGATCGGGCTCGAGGCCTGGGACTGAGTCCTCGTCGGGTGGGGGAGAGCGGATGTCGTAACGCAGCTCAGCAGGTATATTGGGAGAGTCGTTCTTGTGGAGGAGGAGATCAAGCAATTGGCTATGGGTTTGGATCTTAGCGCCTTGTATGCTGAGAGTAGTAGTATACGTACTCGTTCGATTCGCGAAGCCTTTTCGCGGTCCTGAACAGTTTTTGCTCGTCTTCGTAGGATGTAGTGCTGTCGACCATTGCTCTTTCGAAGCGACGTTTCAGCTTCAGGAACTTCTTCCTACCAACAATGTCAGCTATGTACCCCATCGTCTGGCTGGCTGTTGGAACTGACTTGTAGGATCTGTACTGGGGTTTCGCTTCGCTCTCCTCATTTTTGGGCAAGATGTTGTGAGGCGGTGGCGGAACAGGATCGTTGACAGCTGCGAATGACATCGTGGACGTTCTGTGACGAAAGTAGTCAAGGAGCTACGCTTGAGTTACTCGCAAACCTGAGGCAGAGGTAGCACGGATTCGGATGATAAGATGGCTGTGGCTATGATGCCGGATATAGAGTAGCATGGGGAGATACAGCCTTTGATGTGACGTGAGTATCGCTTCGTGTCAACGGTATAACTTCGTGTCGACGACGGAGAGCTTCCTAGTTGCCTCAGGACCTCAGACCTAATGCTTATTCTGCGATACCACTATACCACATACACTAGTGCTAAATGCAGTAAGGTGCCACTTTTGATGCACTTTTGGTGAGATCATCTTTTTTTTGCATTAGGTCTGAGGGCGAAACCCCAAAAACTTGTCAAAACAAAATAATGTGTTTTCAACGTTATGTTTGCCATACAATAGAATTTCAATTATCACATTTTACATCAATTAGACTACGTTCGTCGCTAGATTTTGATATGCTTTATTGACTTGTAATCAAATTATATACTAACAGTGTGTTGTATATGTGTGCTGGCATCAAAGCAAATAAGTCTTTCGTTACAATGTTGTTTTGACAGGTTTTCGAGGTTTCGCCCTCAGACTCTATGGAAAGGTTATTGTAGGAGTGCGCTAGCTTTTAGCGCGTCGTCAAATTCCCGTGTCGTCAGATCCTAATTCTCGCACTTCTACAATTACTTGTGTCGTCGCACTTCGCACTCCTACAAGAATCTTTCCATAGGGTCTGAGTACTGAGGCAACTTCCTAGCGGTGATTATGGAAATCTAGTCGTACATTCCAAGTCCCTAGCGTGATCCTATTTTCACCTTGCGCTACCCGGGTCCCGTCCTCAAGTACAAGTATCTGGTTGCCTCCACGCCTAGAGCTGCCTGTGCTTGTATATAGTTCCAGGCACTGTGTCACTGGCCTTGCACTGGCGCCGGTTGACGCGAATACTCAGCTTTTTCATCATCGGCTTCAGCTTGCCTGGGCTTATGGAGAAGAAACTCGGAGACTGGAGTCACGGGCTCCCTTTCTAGGGAGCTGCGGAACTTTCGTACTTTGTTCAAGCTGTTTATACCACATCTGTATGAGTTGGCTCAGTTGGCTCTGGCGACGTATTCGATAGCATTAATTCAGCACTAGAAACTCAACGCATCGTAGGCCCAAATCACACCTCTGATGATCGTCAACCCTGGGTCACTAACACAACCAGTCACGTATTCCATCTGCCTCATGCAGGCCAAATTATCCTGGGTTTACGTCGGGCCTCTGCTTCTTCAACACGGAAGCCAGGAATTGGGTTGCCACCAAGGGTGGGTACCCTTAACGAGCGGAAACCCGACCAGACCGTTGATCAGAGCCGACCGAGCTGCTTCAGTGGTCAGAGATAGAGCCCAGATGAGCTAATTGTACTCGTAGCATTCGATTGACGCTTACAACGACAGGCTGGGAGCAAACGCGCCTAGAATCTCACGACCGCATCGCGAGCCGCTTCCACTTACAAGTAGTTGTCGGCTGCTAATGTCATGTTCTCTCCAGCAAAACGCGCAGCCGCAAGTGCAAGCGTAACAGTAAATAATGGCACAACCCACGGACTATTGATCAACGGCTGTGGGATCACAAGAATCATCTCTTCCTTCAATTCTGCCACAGCTCACCGAGTATGACGTGGCCATTACTTCTCCTATGCACTCTAAGTCTTTGCACCTTCACAGCGACAGCACTGGTACCTGCAGAGAAAAACAGCGTTCGCATACCCGCCTCCGCTTCCAATATAACCAACTCCTCTCAAGAGATCAGCGCTACCCCAAGTCCTCCAGCACCCTACCCAATCCCTGTTTGGCCCGACGAGCCCTACACCTGCCTCAAGAAACCCAGACTCTACCACATCACCCCCTCTATATGCTCCTCCGTCTTCGGTGCTCTACTCAATGCTCCGGTACTTCTACCCTCTCTTGAGCAACTCAAGAGCCCTAAAAAAAGGTCTCATAAGCGAATATTCGCGAGACATGCCTTATTTCTCTATTTCTTAAGTTCAAGAAGTAATGCTGATCCCAAATTCATTAGACTGCCAGTCTTCCTAAGCAATACAGCAAAGGAACCACGAACTTTGGATGGAATCCATGCCATATTCAGTTAAAGAAGGCTAGCGGGACTTTAGCAATTCAGATGTCAATCGAGGAGATTGTGACTGTTGCTAATTCCGTCATTGTACAATGTGAAAAGGAGCAGGGGGCAGGGTGGATGAAGATTTTCCACGTCCTCCCATGGTATGTGCTAGTGTATGGAAGCGTACGATTGGAATCGCCGATATCCTTGTCCAATACTACGGAGTCATCGGGCGAAGTAGGTACAGCTTGATGAATGGACTGCAGGTTTATTAAGGGATCAGCGGTGTGGAAGAAGAGCTATAGATGGAATCGGGCTCCTGTGCAAGAAAAATGAGACGACAGAACTACTTGGATCCTTCCATACGCTCCAAAGTCAACACCTACTTGAGCAATGAGCGACATGTTCTGAGCCTATGATGGAAAAGCAAGAAACGCGGTGGAAAGAGGAAGGGTCCCTTCGCATGTTCTCTAGACCATTCATGACACTCTCCATGTCCCGTCGGATCTTGAACGAAAGGACTGGGAAATGCATATGCGGGAAAGTCCGATTCAACCCGGTCACGAAAACCGCTATAGCCGCACAAATGGTTTCCTACATTACCTAAAAGGAGAGCTGATCCTCCAAGCCACCTGTTGGATTTTGCGGGGTCTGCAGCAGTTTTTCCAGACAGAAGAACGAATATGATGCAAGGCAGAGTAGTACATCTGTGCTATTCATCACCATGCGTACGCTCAAGCCTTTTTTGACGCTCGTGGTATGGTAATGAAATTCTCAATGGACAAGAATGAGAAATTCCATGCAGTATGCCGTCATGAAGGCTTTGGTCTTAACGCACGTCCTCGGTTCATCGAAGGTGAAGACGGTTTCATATACCTTAGGATGGAATGAGCTCTCCAGTTCTATTCCCTTGTTTCTAAGCATCTTTCAATTTTACTCAAGAGCAAGAGAGTAAGTCTTGTCAGGTTCTACTCAATCATTATGCATTTCTCACTACTATCGATCCTCGGTCTACTCACTGCCTGTCTCCTTCCCATTATTACTACCGCACAAAACAGCTCCTCGAATGCTGAAGGCACATCCCCTATCTTTACGAATGTCGCCCCCGTTCTGACAGGTGACACCGATGCAATTGCTGCCATCACCCAAGGCCTCTCACTCTACGGCATCGCTCTCGACACTAAGAACTTTACTGCCCTGTCCGGAGCGTTCACTAGCGATGTTGTAGCCGTAGTCGCTCCAGGAGGCCCCATTGTCGGCCTCGCAGCATACGAGGCCTTCCTGGCTTCCAATCAGTCGCCCTACAAGACGCAGCATATCTCTACCACGGTCTTTGCATACGACATTGGAAATGGTGCGGCGCAGTCCATCAGTTACCAACAAGCCATCTACTTCGGTTCAGGTAGTCTGCTGGGTCAGATCGTGACGTTCTATGAGAGGTTTGACGACACCTGGAGGAAGAGCGAGGCGGACGGGAGCTATAAGATTGCAAAGAGATCACTCAATATTTTCGTAGGTCGCCCCCTCTCGAGATCATATCTCATGCGATTGCCAAGGTCCCGTGACCATTATTTCCCAAACGATGTCCCTTTCGCACCTACCTATAGATACGAAGCTAAGTGTTATCATTGTGCAGGCTGTCAATGGTAACGTCAACGTTCTGACAAAAGCGACTCAAGCGGCTTTGGTATCTGCTGGCCTTCTACCACCTAGTAAATGAACAGATCGCTGCCAGGGAGGATGAGCGGTGGTTTGGAGGACCTTTTGCGGACTTGAGACAAGCTCATCCGACAGTCTTTAAAAGCTTATCGTGACCAAAAGTCCAGTCTCAATCAAGTATCTTCAGTAGCTAATGTGTTGACTCCATGGTACGCACAAGGAGTCATGAGAAATCTCGATTCTTCGATAGCATTGTACTCATTGATAGTAGAATGGAAATACATTCTCCACACCGGGAGGACAGTCTCCTCGATTGGCCATTGGTAAAACAAATAACGTTCCACCTGCCCTGTCAATCGTCCAGGTCTTCCCAAGGCCGGCTACTCAAGAATCGTACGTTTCAAATTCATTTCTGTCTGCAACAACGTGTCTCATGCTGCATACATGTGGAACCGCTGTAGTTTGTACATGTGAGATGTAATATGGGTTGGACGTACCTCCCAGCTGAAAAGGATTGCTCTCTAGGCTAGATCCTCCCCCGGCCCCCCTAAGACTAGCTTCCCCCTGCTTACGGGCGGCCCGGCATAGTACGCAAATCATCCAAGCCATAATTTATAGGCTGTTTGAACGACATGCGTCATGAGATGTCTCCCGACCTCGCGGCGTCTGCTTGAAAGACTGTTTCCACCCTTGTGGCCGCTTGGAAACTCTAGTACTCTCGGATGGACATTTGATCCACAATCATCAGAACATCGCAAGGCTAGACCGACTATACCCGGTACATGAACAAGCAATCTGAAGGCGAACTCGCACACTGTTCGTATGGGAAGAAAGGTGAGGTAATACCTGCAGCACATCGCAACGCTATTAAAGCCCTGTGTATGCCTTACAGAATGCCGGGTGGGAGCTCGTACAGCAGGCAACACTCCAATCCAGGATGCGCTGCCCGGGTTTACAACAGGTCGCCGCACAACTCCCTACTAGCATGCCGGCTCATGATGTGCATCAAGTGCGTGTCATGCATTTCGATACGGGCGCCGCAATAGCACAGCCCTGATGTTGCCTTCTTAAGAGAGGGGGACCCATCTTATCGGCTGAACTACGACCATCTCATTCTTCCTCTTGACTCAGATTAGCCGTGAGTAACCCGCCTTACTCAAAGTACAGATCCTTGCAGAGAAAACTACCAATCATGGCCACCTCAAACCCAGCAGAAGTATTTGAAAGACCTGGGTTACATACAGGACCAATTCGGCAGCCACACCAATCTATTCCCTTAAACGGTGGCCTCGGCGCAGATGATTCCAGTATCCCCTATCAAGATGAGCGCGAACAGTTGGGTTCCGCACTCCAGATCGCTTGGAGCGAAAACATTGGAGAAGGTGATATTCGATCTTCGTTATATAGAAAGGTCGCTGTTCTGCTTATAACATGGGACATTGACTGGTCCGATCTGGATACGAAGAATGAGGTATGAGCACTATCGGTCTCGCTCATTGTTCCTGCGCTGATGTAAGATAGATTTCCGAGTTGGAGCGAGTCTTTCAAGATATCTATCATTACAAAGTCCGCAAGGCTTGTCTGACATGCAAAGCAAATGGCCCACAGGCGCAATTGCCTCAGGTTCAAATGCAGCTGCACTTGGCGAGCTTTGTCTTCGACGAAGATGATCGACATACACTATTGATTGTCTACTACGCAGGACACGGGGCTCCTGGCGCCGATCCAAGGCATTTTGAGCTCTCGGGGTTCGTACTCCGGATTTCCTAAATGTTGCTGCTAACTCCATCGATAGAACACGTGTGCCCACCAGGCATCAAGTAGACCATGTCAAATGGCATCTGACTGAAGCTTCTTTGCAGGAGACACGGGCTGATGTTTTCCTCATATTCGACTGTTGTTACGCTGGCGATGCTAGTAGGTCTAGCGGCTTTGGCACCCGGTCCTTTGAGTTCCTCGCTGCTACTTCTGCTGGAACTACTACGAGAGGCCCTGGCCCCGAGTCGTTTACTTCGGGGCTGATCTGGGCCTTGCTCCAATATGCTGAGGAGGGCAGAAGATTCACAACTTCAGAATTGACCAACAAGATCAAGAAGAGCCCTGGATTTCCTGAAAGACAAGTTCCTACGTTGTCTGAACGCAATGCCGCTCGCATAGAACGAATTATTTTGGCGCCCTTGGCCGAAGACGGGACTTCGACCGAGAATCACGATAATCAGGATCCTCAGACCCCACTACCAGACACTCGTGAAACTCTACTTTTGAAGTTTGTGCTGGATAGGTACCCGGAAAGGGAAGATGTAGCAAAACTTGCCAAAGGGATCACCAACATGGTACAAACCCAGGACCTTCTTGTCCGCCGCGTTATATGGGGTGGCATCCACTCCGACTCGCCGCTATCACTCAATATTCCTATCGTGTACGAGGCAATCCGAAGGTTTCGAGAGGCTGGCGAGGCTGGCAGTGGCCGACGAAGTTTCCTCATGCCAAATGACGAGAGCCTTCCTACGTCCGCGACACCGTCCGAGTAGATGATTCTCGTGACCCCCAGTCACATGCACAGCCGACAGCAGGCTGCTATGCACTCGCGCCTGACTGCCAAGCCTGCGTACAGGGTTCAATTCTCCCTGCTGGTCTGGCTTCCAAATGCCTGTGGTCTTAATTTCATAGCCTACTTATCACAGAAATTTCATGCAGGTTTATTTTGGAGGTTTCCATTTGATGATGTGTGCCTTTCATAACGATTGCTGGCCTGGTTTTATAATGAGTCGTTATAAGTGATAACATTCGTGCGCATGTAGCGATTGTTGTCTTTCTGGGAGCGACTTCTTTGGGAACGATAAGTATCCGGAGGCTGTGCGTGACTGTCAGCGTGGTCCAATCGTCACCTTTAAAAGATCACTGTGCTGTGCATCTAGGGGAAGCCCAATGGAATTACACATAGCATTGATGCAGGCATGCCTATCCTCATCGTCCACTCGCTGTCCTCGGCTACGGTCATCTGTTGGCGCGCCCGGCTGTTAGGGGGGACATGTATTGGGCTACGAAGAGGCGACCAATCGTCAGACACAATATCGGGGCTGTCAAAAAATTGTGAAAGTATAGGCAAGCATTTCGGTTAATCGTCGCTGACAGAAGTAGCTATTAGCGATTCGAGCGTATCATTTGTCAATCGTCAGATGACTCCCCAGCCGCTATTGGAACCGGTGAGCAGAGCCTCTGGCACCCTGCGGTTGGGCACGCACACTGCCATTTGCCCCGGGCTAAGTCATTAGTATAAAGTCTCTGCAAGTCCGCGAACCACTTGACGGCTCACAAGGCAATACGTGTTGAGCGAACATCGTGGATAGGATGCCAGATTCAGCAGATGTAGGATGCCCTCTTGCACAGTCTTGTGTAACACTTGGCAAGGCTGTCGAGTAATTAAAGATGTGCAGAACTCGACCGCCCCCGATCGATCTTCAGTGAGGCCGTCGAATATCCCGGCAAGCGTACGATCCCCTTTGGAGTCACGCTTTTCAATGCATTGGAGCGTTTGCTAAAGCCACGGCCAATAGCACCATTCCAAATTCGACGTCGGCGACAAGGCGCGAATAAAGGACTCCAATGGCAACTTCCGCTTCATGATGTACATCACCCGAAAGCGCGATGATGCATCCCGAGGCTGGGAATATCAGCTGAAGGATACCGAGGGCTTCGTCTACAACAACAATATTTGGGTGGCAGAGGAGGAACTCGATCCAGCCTGATCACATGATACTGTATTGCACTGCGTTTTCCTTATGCTCAGGGCAAGCGGGGCGTAGAAAAGGCGACTTCAAGTATTGTCATCCCATCACCCCTGGACAGGTGTCCTTCATACGCTTTCCCATGATTCTCACTGCGTCCTGCTATTTGCTGTTTCGATACTCGTGGACAATGCAACCCCACTGCTTTTTGTCTCAGCCAGCGCATCGCCCGTTCCTTGTCTAACCTACCTCTTGCTTGAATAAGCAATCATCTGTGCATGGCTGTAACGCAGCTCAAGGCTACGTTGACCGCAGACATGTAATGGACTGGGGCTTTAGGATGAATTTTACTCTATAAGCATCTCTGTCTCTTCCTTTATATTACACGTTGACCGGGAGCTACGCTATGATAATTAATAATGAATCCACCTCCAGTAACTCCAGCTGCATCTTCAGACTTCGACCTCGAGAAGGGACGGCAAACAGAAGGATGTGAGGACTGCAATGCAGACCCGAAGAAGGTACTTGGTAGCGAAAAGGGTAGTCGAGCAGAAGGATGCGAGTTTCACAATGCAGACCCAAAGGAGCTACTTGTCGGGTTGCAGTCCATATTGCATAATGGTACGTCGAGTCGTCTACTACGGTGATCATACCAGATTCTACAATATTCCATGCTTAAACTTATAAGGATTGCGGAAGCTTGGATCCAAGCGCGTGCTGCAGAAGTTCAGCGCCAGGACACCATCGGGCCATACCAAAGAGCCCTTTGTTAGAATCTGTAGGACGACAGAATGCCACCAATTCTCTCTACGTCTCCCTAACAGGATACAGTGGAGGAATGCTCGTTAGGGTACCCGAGAGTCGCGGCATTCATGGATAGCGATGACAACTTTATGATATACCGCCGCTTCGGATTCTTATATTCCAGACTTCTACTGGACAAACAGGACGAGCTACGGAAGATTGAAAGGGACCTGGACAGCATTGACAAGAGAGATGCGAATGGCTCAGAGAGCGCCCGAAAATGCCTTCAGTCCAGATCCAAGGACGACAGCAATAACGACGTTGATGACGCATATACCAGGAGAGCATTACTACAAAAGGCAGAAAGAAGACTATATACGTACGGTGAGAACGGTGCCCAAGACTCAGTCCTTGCGTTCTCTGATCGCTGAGACCATACAGGGGAACTGCTACTCCAAGCACAGCAACTGGTGTCGATGAACAAGCCGGCGGCACGAGACCAACAGAGTGTCCAATGTTTCCTCGAGAATGGTTCTTTGGTCGATGGCCAGTCGATAAGGCCCTTGCTACAAGGCGACACAGAATTCGTCTACCACAAAGAGGATCTGATTACTCTCCGACCTGGTCGGGAGAGCGCATGGTTGGATGCACTCGTCGAGCGTCTGTTAAAGGTGTTCCACTGCCGCGCTATTCAAGTAAGCATAACTCCGTTCATTGGACTCAGTGTGCTGATCAAGCTTGCGCATCTCAAAGTTTATATTTTGCGATAAGGTGAATTCCGCCCTACAGAGTTTGCTATTTTGACTCGGCTGAAAGAATGCATAGGAGACGCGACGGAAGTCTAATGACCCAAATATCCACTATTATACCAAAGAGCGTGTCGACAGCTTCGTGAACTTAATAATCACGTACGTACTTTAAATCTTGGCTGCTTTGGTCCAGCATGAACGTTCATTTTCACGGAGAAACCCCTGGCTATTTCTGTTACTTCTGAGGAGCTTTGACAGTTGTGAGATCTAACATGTCTCACAGCTGCTTTATCCTCGTACTTCTGGTGGTACCGATCTACGCACTCTACATAGCCAGTAGCGGCGTGAACGATACCGCGTCCAACGCAACCTGCATTGGCATCTTGCTTGTTGCCACCTTGGTCTTCTCTGCAGTACTATCCCTCTTTACGAAGGCTAAGCGCCATGAGATCTTGGGTGCTTCTGCGGCGTAAGGCTTCAACCTTCATGAAACCGAGAACATAGTACTGACGTTGGCTCGGTTGACTCAGCTACTGCGCGGTCTTGGTAGTTTTCATTGCGAATCTGGGTGGGAGAGGACAAGGCCAGCATTGATCAAACGCCCTGGGAGAGCATCTAGTATCGGTGGGCTGACATGCTGCACGGTTAGCGGGTACAGTTAGAACTCTCCTTGATTGATCGTTTCCAATGATGTCTGAGATACACGCGTCTATTATCTGTCAAGGTCATTGTTGCATCTTATCATGATCTACTTCATGTTGGTCTGCCTCGTGTAAGGTGACTATAGATCGACGACCTCACCCCCAGCCGGCATCTGGACTGCCCCCAACCTTTTGCTAGCTCTTGCAAATCGGTCTTCTGTCTCTAGACTAACATGGTCGTTGGAGCCACTGTCAGATGGCGTCAGGTGAGGGCGTATGACTAAATAGTCCGGGTGAAGGACGCTGATCTGCTTCTTCCCTCCGGAAACCTTCGGTCATGGCCTCTCAAGACCCTGAAAGGTTCCCACATATGGTGCCGAGGAGGAAAGTGCGCCTTCTTCCTGCGGGATATCTTAAGCTCTGTGGGCTTTCCAATGCGGTCAGTCCATCAACATTCGCAAGCGTAAGAGCATTCTCCGTCGCCGCTGCACGTGTTCGCAAGCTTTCTAGGTTGCGCTAGGAAGAACTGAAGATACATTGAGGTTGCTGCTTGTGGCAGGGTCCCCACACGAAGTGCCAAGGAAGAGGAAAATGAACGTCTGTGTCCGACGATCTCCAAAGCGTCATTGCTCAACTTCACAAAGTTTGTTAAGCCGCCGACACCATTGTGCTCGAAGTGGCTAAGGCTGTCTCTCGCAGGGTTGCAGTCTGCATAACCGACCACGATGGGCTCCAACGGTTTTCGTTGACCCGTGGTCGACCGAGCAAATCCGCAGTCTACGCGCATCAAGCAGGCGCAAAGGCGGCGGACCAAAGGAGCATGATGATCGGAGAATGCCAACGAGACGCCCAAGGTTCGCACATAAGAGACGCTCCGACTCTCCCCTGCCCTATCTCTTCGTACTACACCACAAAGCTCTCTACATCGATCCTCATCTCCAACATCTCAATCATGGCCCCCTACCCAACCACCGACCAGATCGAAGAGATGTTCGCCAACCGCGACGTCCCCAGCATCTTCCACACCTACCTCGCCGACCCCATCGACGTCACCGTCGTCGGCCAAGACTTCCACATCGGCGGCAACTACAAGTCCGTGCAGGCCTTCCACGAAGGCATCTACGCCCGCGTCGCCGCGGCGCTGAAAGTCGACACTATCAGGGTTGAGGTGCGGCGCGTGATTGGAGGGGGGGAGGCGTTTTGGGCGGCGGTGGAGTCGTTGTGTACGGCGGAGTCGAAGTATGGTGAGTTTGGACTTTCGTACATTGTTGAAGCGGCTCGTTGTGTGCATGTGTCGATTTGAGACAGAGATGCTTTGGGATGATGTAGTTTTGTGTTGGGTCTTGTGCAGATAAACCATATCATTTGGAGTTTGTGGATCTGGTGCGGTTCGACTCGAAGGGGAAGGTTGCGCAGTTGAAGGAGTTTTTGGATAGTGGGCATATCCAGAATCATGCCGTGGAGCATGAGGAGAAGCAGCAGGAGAAGTAGTCGTTCTCAGTCCATGGCAACTATCAGTACGGCGGATGCGACGCCGGTCGTGTTATCTGTACCCCTACATACGCGATCTTGATGTTCGTTAGCATTCTACATCGTAGATATGGGAAATGCAGCTATCACCGGCGATATCCCTCTCTGCGTTTTACTTGTTCGTTTCGTCTAATTTCTGGCCATACCTCGCTGTGTTGTAGTGATTATGGACAACATTCCTTAGAGGAGCATATTCAACTCTGATTTCGTGTGTAAGGATCTTTTTGCGACCTTCTCCCTTTCACTATTCATTTGTTCAGGTTTGCATCGTCTGTGGGTACCTGAAACTTCCCATCATATGGACCTCACTTTATGAGGCAGCCCTGATCGCCATCTCGCCCAGAATCCGTCTTCATAATCTTATTCGTCGAATCAATCATATCATATCAGCGTCACTTGTCTGTGAAGCCTCTTTCCACACCTCTCAACCCCTTGATCTGCCTTCACTGCTGCATAAAATTCGATGTTTCACAATATCAGTGCATCTTCTACAGAACAGATTCCTTCACTAGCGATAGAATCCACACCTTTGCTTCATACCTAGCTTGGTCTATAGCACTAACATCACTACTTGTCTTGTTTACTTACACTGGTTTTTCTTGGATGGTGCATCTTTCCTCGGACAGACTGAACTCTGTTTTTCTTCTCTTCTTCTTGGCAATACACCTCTCCTCTACACATCCTTCAGATTGGAGACTGCTCTCTTCTCTTGCGTCCCTCCTTTACATTGTTGCACTAAGGCAAGTGGCCTTTCCCGAACGCTTTCTTGCCACCGAAAAGGACACCCAGCAACATGCCCAGCCACCCCTGCCCCTACTGTGCCTCGGAATTTGTCAGTCAAAGCGTATTAGGCATGCATATCGCCCGTGCCCACCTCACCTATCCAGCCGCTCAGCCTATATCACCGGGCGATTATGGTTTTTTAGCGATGACAGCGACCCAGTACGAGATTCCAGATGAACAAGCAGCAGGGCCACAACGTAATGGTGTAAATTACCCATATGGACCGACATCCCCGGCCGGATACATGGTATGTCACTTCTCCAGGAAGGCGTTGAGAGGATGCTGATGCTTGATATAGGCACCGATGACCAGTCCGGCCGCACTGCCAGCCAGTCTATATGAACCGGCATTTCAAGAGGGATATACGGTAAGGGGTCATACTGGTACTAGACCACCCGGATACTGATTTCAGGACAGACGCAGCCATCAATGTCCCAATATATGGCAGCTTCGACAACTACCTTCGCCGTCGTCCACTTTGATGGGATTACTAATCCAAGCTTCGATGTTCCCTTCAACGAGCCCTTTGAGACCTTCCTTAGCCGCTTGGGGCAAGTCCAAAGGACGGCAATGCGTTACTCGCTTGTAAACCGTCAAGGGCAGAAGGAGAACATGCGACGACTGCTCTCGGGGAACTTGTTTTACCAGGCTATGATTAGTGAGCTTGTTAAGCGTCCGGGAGCATGGGACCACGCGGTCGTTTGGCAGGAACGTCTCTCGGATTATCCCGAGCTTTCGATGACCTGATCTGTCTTGGAAGGATGCTTCAGAGGTAGATGCGCAGAACTCCTATCCAGCGATATCTTGAATATGGGCGCAGCGACGACCTAAGGGAGAACCCTTTGGAAATGCGGTGACGGACTGGATTTGTAGACATAGACTTGCAGATCTAAGCTACCTTCTCTTCAGCAGCCAATCGCTCTCCACTAAAGTCCGCCCTCACGAGCACAGGGATGACAGACCCGGTGATGAGCTGAAATTTCCGGTGACCAACGACCCTCAATATGGATGATTTGGCTCCTGAATGGCTAGTCAGAGAAATGAAGGTATTAGAGTCGTTGCTGAAGATATCTTCCAGAAGCTTCTTGGTTCGCTTGTCCGTTGACAGATCATCCTCTCGCACGTGGGGCTCCCATAAAAGATCTTGCTCTTCGAAGCCAGGCTCGAATATATGATAAGGATACTCTTGATGGATATACGACCTGGTACTCCGCCGGTCGCACGTATGCTCACCAATGGTCTCGCGAAGAAGCTATTGACATAAATGAGTACTATGACTGACGATAAGAACTCAAGAGTATACCTCTTTGACAACTGGAATGAAAGGGCGATCGGCAGGAAGCTTCAGCCCCGAGAAAGATACGTTGGCCGTTGTAAGACATCTATGAAGCGGGCTGGTATAGTATGTCTGCGGTACGGGGATATGTTGATCTGAGATTTGCCGCCTCCAAAACGTATTTACAGATCTGGCTTGCTCGATCCCGGTTTCTGTGAGATGAGCGTCTACCCAAGTTGTCGTTGCGTTTCCTTTCAACTTCGACCAGTATCGCTGCATGCATGCAACGATAAGATCAGTACTCATGTTGTGACAGGCTGGAGAGAATTGTTACTCACGTCCCATTCGGCGGTACCGTAGTACTCCTCGGCGACATTGTGCACACCCTGTCCATGGCGCCCGATGTACAATAGCTTGTAAACGGTATAGTCATTGCTCTCGATGTTTAAGCGATCGATCTCGGCTGAGAAGCGTTGCCATTGCGTATCTCTGAAAGAATAGTCGACAGTGGCATCAGCAGGATAGGACCGTTCTTTAAGTCCGAAGTTGACAGCAGTCTAGTCTTGGTTTGAGCAAGGGACGTTGGCAGTAATTATGAAGTAGCCTACGAAGTCAAAGCCTTTGGCATCGGTTTTCAGGTCGTCTTGTAGGAAATATCCTTCTACAGTGGAAAAAACAACGTTCGACATATGAGTAAGGCCGGACTTCAAACTTCAGAGAAGACAGCAGACTACGGGAATAGAAGTGCAATGGTTGATATAAGGTGACAAACTTCAAAAGATACGGAAGATGCCACTTTAAAATATCTATAGGTCAGAGACCTAGGTCGAGCCGTGGAAAGCGGAGGGATAAAGTATGTACGCGCACAGGATGACGGCCCCAATGACAACGCCTGTGGGTTTCCTTGCATTACCGATAGACCGGACTCACAAGTTCTCTTTGTTTGAGACCACATAAGGGTTTCGTGAAGGGAGTATTACCGCTTTCTTCGAGGGATATGTTTTAAGATGAGAGCCTAGAGCGGATTTGCCTTAGCGTCTATTCTCCCGTTTCAACTGCCTGGAAGCCTCAAATCATCCACTCGCTCTAGACGACTGCTTCACATTACGTAGAAATGGATTGCTTGTCCCTCCAGCTCCATACCAAACCCAGTGCGTATGATTTGTTCCTCAGCCATTATCTTCGAGCAATCACCAAATACGCTGCGTGTATCTGAACTCGCCCCCCAAGGCCTGGCCGAATCCGTTTACGAAGTCCATGTACCAAGCTGGAAAAGTAGCCATCAATTATTGCTGTAATGGTGCAGCATGAGTTGTCATGCTATCATTGTATCAGCTACTCAACCTTGGATGATAGCCCAAGAACGTTGCCCCTACCATGGTCCCATTACTACCTCAGCCTCAAATTTGATCTTCAAAACTCTCTAGTAGACAAGTGGATGATGATCCGTGATGTCATTGAACCAAAGTTGAGCATCTTGTCCTGTTGTCCACGGATCATGGAGATATCGTGTTTCGCAAATTGTTCACATGTTGAAATTGCTTTGCGTGAGACTTGGGATGTACCGATACCGACTGGAAGCAAGGACCTCGGGGCCAGATGGCATTTCCTCCCGAGTCTTTGACGAAGACAATAGGCTTGGGCGGAAAGATGTTGCTTCTCACGAGCTCCAGATGACAAACCAGAAGGCAAAGTCAAGCATAACAGAAAACCCACTGATACAACATATAAGCAATCAAAATGACACCTCCGTTCCATAGCAAGTCAAGGAATTTTCCAACGTCCTCCAATGACGACCCCATGTCTTTGAGCCATCGCTTACAGAGCTCTCGCTCCTGTGCGGTCCAATCTGGTCGACTTTTCTGTGAGTCGGCGGTCAAGATAATCGAGAGCTCCTTGTGGGATTCTTGGAGAGCCTTCGCATACCCTGAGCGCCACCAGAGCTGCTTCTTTTCCCAGAAGTTCTGTTTGATCATAGTGGCAAACATTGGAACTTCCTGAACGGGAAGTTGCAGAGACTCTTGAAGGTTCGAGCGAGTCTCTCTTTTGCGTGCGCGTTGCGGCTGCAAGTTCATGCACAGCTTCCACAGTAGACCGTGTTGGAGGATTGATAATGGATCGGATCTGTCGGGGCCATGGCCAGTGTCGTCGCCCGAGCAAGGACGAAGTGGTTATGAGGGGCAGGCTTGGACTGGCAAGAGAATACAAGGCCGATCCAGAGAGGAATGGGCGAGATGAAAGTGACTGCATCGCGTTCCTAGTCCCGAAGCCTGGTGTCGGACAAGCAAGTAGGAATGGTGGAGAACGGGCAAGGCTCGTGGTAGTGCGATGTGTTTGCACTCGCCTCGTGGATGAATCAAATTGACAAGTATGTTCTTTCTACTGAGCTTGTATATTGACCAAGCAAGGTTCAGAGACCCAGCAGGTCGGAAGGCCTGCGTCAGGGTGTGCATTTCGGAGCTTAGCCTACTTTATACCAAAGAACCGAACGGTTCAGCCATCACGTGCTCACTCCCGTCTTCCATTAATTGTCGTATATGACGGCCCTAGGGCACACAATTGCACAAGGCTCTATACATAACGCCGAGAAAAACCATAGCCAGGATTGCAGCAACTCACAGCACTATCAGGAGCACAAAAGCGCTTGCTCTTGTCTCAAGGATGCCTGCAAGACTCTGTCCTCATAAGAGATCCGTCATGTCGATCGCCGGTGGCACGCCTGTAAAGTGCCAATCCTTCCCCAACGCCCGAAATGGGTGATCCGATCAACCCGACTTCATGCTTGCTCCTTCTCCACCTCATACATGAAATCAAAGTAAGCCTTGTCAAAGTGATGTACCCGCACGTATCCATCCTCACCACCGCTCGCATAACCTCTACCTTGGGGATCCGCTGCGATTGTATTCAGTGGTCCAAAATGACCTTTCACCCTACCAATCTCATCCTCGAATATCCTGTGGTAAAAGCGCGCTTCGAATTTGCCTTGCCGCGACGAGGTAGTGGTCACGTCCATGGCGGCTTGACCACCTCCAAGGATAACAAAGTCTTTCTTGGGCGTGATGGCTGCGGTGTTCAGGGGCGTATCGGTGACGTAGGTCTTCAGTATTTCAAGTGAGCGAGCGGAGATGACCTAGAATCTTAGCATCCTGAGATCGTCCAAGCTGGCCGGGCAAGTGATACCTTAGCAGTCTTATCCTTGGACGCCGTGATGAAGTACGTTCGATCAGGCGCCCACTGCAGGTCAGTAACCTGCATACCATCCTCGTGGGCGGCAATGTTATCTAGAAGCTCGCCACTCTGGCTAGATCAGCATTAGTTCCCTAAACTCTGTTTTTCCCTTACCTTAGCATCGTATTGTGAGACACTGCCATCCTCATGCCCAGCGATGATATACTTCGATAGATAAGTCCATCCAGCAACGGTCGCCTTACTCTCATCGCAAGTAATCGTCAAGCTCTTCTCGTTACTCTGCTCTGCGTTGACATCAACTTTGATGTCGAGAACGACGATAGTGCCCAGGAACCCCATGCGCTTTTCGGTCACGGCTAGCAGCTGGGTGCCATCGTCGGAGAACTCAACCCGTTTCACTGCAGTATCAAAATCGTAGACTTTTATACATTTTCCGGTTCTGACATCCCATAATCGAACGGTATTGTCTGCGGCACCACTAGCAAGAAGGGTGGTGGTCGGGTCCACATCGACGGTCCACAATGCCCCCTGGTGCCCATGGTATGTTCCTAATCGTTCTCCATTCGCGGAAAACCAAGCGCATATTATCTGGTCTTTTGCTGTAGAGAATAGAATGTCGCCATCCTTGTTGTATCTGATACCTAGCGTCAGCAAAAGTTCCACACTCCACCGGCGCTGAGTAACGGGCAGCTCACCTAATTTGTGTCAAGGCCCGTTCCTGCAGGAACGATGGTTAGCGACGAGCAGGAGATCATGACGAAGGAATTACCCACATGGCCTTGTAGTAATATGGGTCTCATTCTTAGTAATGGTAACCAAGGAGATCAGTTAAAAAATTTCCAAGGACGTTTGTAGTCTGTGGGCATGGGAGTTCGGAAAAACAGCCGACCAAAGTCTCGCTTGGGCGGCTCGAAAGCTTAGCCCCCGGCTGCAAGGGCACCCCACGATGGCGTCAACCCACTGCGGCTAGGGCTGCTTCGACCCCGGAAAATTTTCATCTCACATTACAGTCAGAATCTGCGTTGTAATAACATTGTAGAGTACTAGAGACTTAGAGCCAGAGTATAGGATACTTGCAAATGACGACGAAGACTTTGGTCTTCATCAACTGGGCTGTGTCTGATTGAGCAGCGCTGCTGGGGCGCGGTGATAATGCTCGTTTGCATAAGTCGACCACTAAAGAAATCCACTTTTGCTTTGCACGTCACCAAGCGTCATTCGCTTCGTTCCTCTTCATTTCTGCACCAGCGCCGCGGAATAGAGCCCGCTGTCACCACCACTCATCAACGCGCTGAGAACCGGCCTCGTCCATTCTCCACGAACTGCACGCCTTGCAGAGAAGCGCAGAAAGACTTAAGATCACTGACACGGGCGACCACCAGGTGTTTCTCAGCTGCGCCCCTGGCCATGGCAGCTACCAAGATCGACGGTACGGGCATTGCCAAAGGCATTCGGGAACGGATCAATGCCGATATCAAGAAAGCCCAGGAGACGAATCCAAGGTACAAGCCGTCTTTGAAAATCGTGCAGGTTGGGGATCGGTCCGATTCGAGCACCTACGTGCGCATGAAGCTGAAGGCCGCCGAAGAAGCCAACATAATATGCGATATCGTGCAACTCCCAGAGTCAATCACAGAAGCCGAGCTTCTACAGATCATTACAAATTTTAATAACGATCCGACCGTCCATGGAATCCTTGTTCAATTGCCGGTGCCAAAGCACATCTCAGAGCATGCCGTCACATCTGCCGTCGCAGAACAGAAAGATGTGGATGGTTTCGGCGCAAGTAATATCGGAGAGCTGTCAAAGCGCGGAGGACGGCCGCTTTTCATCCCCTGTACGCCCAAAGGTGTTATGGTCTTGCTCAAGGAGAGTGGAGTTGAGTTGAAGGGCAAGAATGCGGTCGTTCTTGGTCGCAGTGATATTGTCGGCAGCCCTATCAGCTCACTGCTTAGGAACGCAGACGCTACGGTGACAGTATGCCATTCTCGAACCGAGAACTTACAACAAGAAATCAAGAGAGCGGATATCTTGGTAGCAGCGATAGGAAAACCACATTTCGTCAAAGGTGAATGGCTCAAGTCAGGAGCTGTAGTCATTGATGTTGGGACCAATCACATTCCAGATGAGACAAAGAAATCAGGGCAAAGGTTAGTTGGAGATGTGGACTTTGATTCTGCGGCAGAAGTCGCTTCCAAAATAACCCCAGTACCTGGTGGTGTAGGTCCGATGACTGTGGCAATGCTCCTGCAGAACGTTGTCGATTCTGCAACTACATACTTCGAACGGCAGAAAGCGAGACATATCAAGCCTTTACCGCTGAAGCTGCAGACTCCTGTCCCGTCAGACATTGCCATATCCAGAGCGCAACATCCGAAAGCTATAACGACAGTGGCAGAAGAGGTCGGCATCGCCGCGCATGAGCTTGAACCCTACGGTGCTTCTAAAGCCAAGGTTGACTTGAAATTACTGCAGCGTTTAGGACACCGTAAGAATGGCCGATATGTCCTCGTCACGGGCATTACACCGACCCCACTAGGCGAAGGTAAGTCGACGACAACGGTCGGTCTCACCCAGGCACTCGCCGGACATCTTGGACGCATTGCGTTTGCCAATGTACGGCAGCCAAGTCAGGGACCTACATTCGGTATCAAAGGTGGCGCTGCCGGCGGGGGTTACAGTCAAGTCATCCCTATGGACGAGTTCAATTTACACCTTACGGGTGATATACATGCCATCTCTGCAGCGAACAATCTGCTTGCCGCTGCTATTGAGACGCGAATGTTCCATGAATCTACCCAGAAAGATGGAGCACTCTACAAGCGGCTAGTGCCTGCAAAGAAGGGCAAACGAGAGTTCCAACCGATTTTGTTCCGTCGACTGAAGAAGCTTGGTATCACGAAGACCAACCCCGACGAGCTCACAGAAGACGAGATTCACAGGTTTGCAAGATTAGACATCGATCCAGAGACCATTACTTGGCGGCGAGTTCTGGATGTGAATGATCGACATCTTCGCGGGATTACCATTGGCACAGCTCCCACGGAGAAAGGTCATACGAGAGAGACCGGCTTCGACATTTCTGTGGCTAGTGAATGTATGGCGATCCTGGCTTTAAGCAATGACTTGCGCGACATGAGGGAACGTCTTGGCCGTATGGTGGTTGCAACTTCGCGAAATGGCGATCCGGTGACCTGTGATGATCTTGGAGCAGGTGGTGCTCTTGCTGCACTTATGAAGGACGCAATCAAACCGAACCTTATGCAAACACTTGAGGGAACACCAGTGTTTGTACATGCCGGCCCCTTCGCAAATATCAGCATTGGCGCAAGTTCGGTGCTCGCGGATAAGCTGGCTCTGAAACTGGCTGGAACCGAAGCAGATGAGGATCACGAGGAGAAGACTGGCTTCGTCGTTACAGAGGCAGGTTTCGACTTCACCATGGGCGGGGAACGCTTCTTCAACATCAAGTGTCGCTCGTCAGGGCTGGTTCCTGACGTGGTCGTGGTAGTAGCTACCGTAAGAGCGCTCAAAGTCCATGGCGGTGGGCCTGAGATAACGCCAGGAGGAGCGCTTCATGAAATCTACAGAACGGAAAACATCGACATCCTCCGGAAGGGTTGTGTAAATTTAAGGAAGCATATATCGAATGCAAGAGAGTACGGCATTCCAGTCGTCGTAGCCATCAACAAGTTCGAGACTGACACAGAAGCCGAAATTGCCGTGGTTCGCGAGGAAGCCCTTGCTGCCGGAGCCATGGATGCCATACCTGCCAATCATTGGGCCGAAGGAGGTCAAGGCGCAGTAGACCTTGCCAGAGGCGTGATCACCGCCAGTTCCAAGGAGAAAGATTTCAAGCTCTTATACAGTCTCGATGGGACTGTCCAAGATCGCATCGAGCGCATCGGAAAAATAATGTACGGCGCCGAAAAGGTTGAATTCAGCGACTTGGCCCAGAAAAAGGTCGATACCTACCAAAAGCAAGGCTTCGGAAACCTTCCTATTTGCATAGCCAAAACTCAATACTCACTCAGCCATGACCCTTCGCTAAAAGGTGCACCGACAGGGTTTACTGTGCCTATACGAGATGTTCGATTAGCGGTTGGCGCTGGATACTTGTGAGTCTGAATGTTTCTTCATTGCTTCAATCGTATACTGATGGATTCAGGTACGCTTTGGCAGCTGATATCCAGACAATTCCTGGTCTGCCAACCGCACCTGGATACCTTAACGTTGATATAGATCCGGAGACCGGCGAGATTGATGGTCTCTTCTAAATGAGAACTATATGGGTACAAGAAATTTCAACATGACCATGATGACGAGTACACGCATTATGTGCATCAACTTATGTCACTAGCATCTTCAACAATGGCGCCTCCGGAGATATGAGATATACCACAGGAGGCCCTGGCGTGGCCACAGAAATGGACGGATAGCATGTGATTTTATTATTGCTCTAGATCAACCGGCTCAAAAACCTTAGATATCAACGTCCTTAGTGGAATCCCACCCTTGCACCACTTGTATCTTACCTTTTGCGCCATCAACTTCAAGCCCTAAGGCGCTAACGGTAGCCGAGGCTTGCGGACGGTTCCGCTTTTCTCCGCAATATGACGATAGACCCCAAGATCCTTTAGGCCCACTGTCCACTTCGTTGTTCGAAATACAACAATGAACGCCCGTTGGGCGTTGGTCGTAAAACGAGTTGTAACATCATCATCCACTTTGCAAGCCCCATATAGCTCCAATTCCTGCCGTCTCCACCCAAAATCTGTTTACGAGCGAATCCCCTACCCCACCCAGAGACGGAAGATGTCTTCTTCCCACAAGATCAAAGTCAAGAACCCCGTCGTCGAGCTCGACGGGGATGAGATGACACGCATCATCTGGAAAGACATCAAAGACAAATTCATCCACCCCTACCTCGACATCGACCTTAAATACTACGATCTCGGCCTGCCATACCGAGACGAGACCAACGACCAAGTCACCCTCGACGCAGCAGAAGCCATCAAGAAATATTCCGTTGGCGTCAAATGCGCGACCATCACACCGGACGAAGCACGGATGGTGGAATTCAAGCTGAAGCATATGTGGTTGAGCCCCAATGGCACGATCAGGAATTATCTGGGTGGGACAGTATTCAGGGAACCGATTGTGATACCACGGATACCGAGATTGGTTCCAGGATGGAAGAAACCGATCATCATAGGTCGACATGCGTTCGGCGATCAATATCGGGCGAAAGATTATGTTGCGAAAGGGGCAGGGACACTTGAAATGGTTTTCACACCGAAAGGGGGTGAACCGGAGCGGATCAAGGTCTTCGAATTTGACGAAGGAGGTGGGGTGGCACAGACGCAGTATAATACCGATGAATCAATACGGGGATTTGCGCACGCCAGTTTCAAGCTTGCGCTGAGCAAGTCGTTGCCGTTGTTCATGAGCACGAAGAATACGATTCTCAAGAAATATGATGGGCGCTTCAAGGATATATTTCAGGAAGTGTTTGAGAAGGAATACGCTTCCCAGTTCGAGAAAAAGAAGATATATTATGAACATCGCTTGATCGATGATATGGTTGCGCAGATGATGAAATCGTCTGGAGGCTACATTATGGCTTTGAAGAACTACGATGGAGACGTGCTGTCTGACATCGTGGCGCAAGGTTTCGGGTCTTTGGGTCTTATGACGTCGGTGCTCATTACGCCTGATGGCAAGACTTTCGAATCGGAGGCTGCACACGGGACGGTCACGCGGCATTTTAGGGAGCACCAGAAAGGCAATGCTACGTCAACGAATCCAATAGCTAGCATCTTTGCCTGGACGAGAGGCTTGGTGCAGAGAGGAGAGCTTGATGGTACGCCGGATGTTGTAGCGTTCGCGGAGAGCTTGGAAAAGGCTTGTGTTGATACGGTTGATGTTGATGGGATTATGACCAAAGACCTGGCGCTGGCCTGTGGTAAAACAGGTAAAGAGGATTATGTGACGACGCTAGAGTATATGAATGCTGTGGAGAGGAGGATGAAGTCGAACTTGAAGGAGAAGCTGTAGATTAGATGGCGGCCATACTATATTTGTGAAAATTTCTGTAGATAGTTGAATAGTCGATAGGATAACTGGACATAAGAGGCCAATCACGCAGATATGGCTTGCACTTGATGGCTTGCACTGGAGCACCGGGTGGCTAGACGCATGTTGCATATGTAGCATTCATCGCATACGGCTAAGGTCCAAGCAAAGTCAAGCATTCAACCATCAATCATCGCTCGCTGTCTAGTGCATGCAACCAAAGCTCCACCGGCAAGATTTCTGGTCTCATTCCCCGGGCCCCAGAACATCAACCCGGTCGTCCTTCCTAGCTCTCCTCATCAAGAGGCTTCCCCGTCTTCGGACTAATCTTCAGCACCCTCGCCACCCGGTTCAGCAGCCCCTGGTTCTTCGCCCCCTCCCCACTCTCCAGCAATTTAATATCATTCGCCTGCGCATTCACCTTCTTCGCCAACTCCGCCTGCGTCATTTTATACGGCCCCTCTTTCGAGCGTCGCTGACGGATGGCAGCTCCAACCTCGGCACTTGATTTCTGGACGGGGACGATGTCGTCGGAGCGGTCAACCTTTGTCAGGCGTTGGCCTTCAGAGCCGGCTTTATCGATCTGGAGGTTTTGTCAGTAGGGATTGGGGGGTAAGGGTGGAATGGAGGGACTTACGGTGTTGCCCGTGGCGTATTTCTTCTCGGTGCCGACGACGGCGCCGGAGCGTTGGGCTTCGTTCAGCGCTCCTTTGCCGCGGATGACGGTCTCACGCTGGGAGGCGCCGCCGTGGGTCTTGCTGCCGATCTTGGTGACGGTGTTCCAGTCGTCTGCCATGGTGGTGCGTGTGTTTGTGGTAGGCTTTGAGGGGAGGGATATGTGGCTTTAAGAGGTAAATGTGTGAAGCCGCTGAAGGAGGAGTGAGCTTTAGGGTGGGATTTTAGTAGTGTAGAGTTGTATTAGGACCTGATGTGTCAGGTTTGTGGCTATCAGTTGACTTGTATAGAAAGGATGTGATGTTTGTTGGAGAGTAAATAGGACGACGAAGTGATAGCTCTTATGGAGAGAGATCGAAGTTCCAGCGATGATTCACAATCGATGGCGCTAAGATAAGATCCGATAAGAAGAGACTGCAGCCAAGTCTCAATATGCAGGGGGTTGCGACTATGCTACGCAACTCTCTACGATAATTATCCTCATGCCAACGGCGGAATCTGATTGATGTAGGAACGTTGCTTTTTTCTCGGTGCATGGTGTGAAGGTAGCGATGGACACAAAGGACGCCCGCTCACTGTCAAGCTCCAAAAGTCACACGGACCATTCTCGGCTCTGCAGTGTGCGACGACACGATTGATTCGAGAATCGTACAAGGGAGGCTATTGTAATTCCGATCTGCTCCTTTTTTGTACAGTCCTGTTCGAGCCGCAATTATTGCGATGATGAACGGAGCTGCGATAGCACTATCTTCGAGTGTCCTGCTCTGCATCCTGAGGCTTCGACTTGATAGTCAGGGGGTTTGGTCAGATACTGAATGGATTGTTATATTCAATATATGGGCCGCAAGAGGCTCGCTATGGAATTTCGTTCTTACTAAGCTCTCTATCTTAAGGGATTATCCGTCAGTCCCGGCTTGCGCTATTGTTACCTTCCTGGCCCTTCGTTTAGCCTCTGGCTTTCACTATTTGTTGGGAAGTAAGATTAAATCAGACAATCAGCCGGCGTCTCACGACGGTATCACTGCAGCGACTATCCTGAAACCCCTGCTATTTCCCAGCCGAACATCGCATGCGCGATTCTTCCCTAAGAAGCACTCATTTTCCTACTCCTACCTACTCGTAGGCGTCGCAATTGGGTGGCGAGGAGTTGTAGGACCCTTCCTTTCTGTAGACGAAGACGAAGCTCTACGCGGTGCCACCTCCGGGCGAGGAGCATGGCTGAGCGTAAGGGCTACGGATCATCTACATCGTGGATATGATCATCGTGGGCTAAAAGGAAAGCTAGAAAGCTTCCTTGCAACGCAGGTAAGATAGCTTTGCTACATCCTGTGAAGGGAGCTGAGACGATGTCTAGAACGAGAGTTTGCGTGACTACCCTCACGTGTATCTTGTCACGGCTCCTCGATTTCTCGGATACTCATTCAACCCTGTCTCCTTCTGGTATCTTTACAATGGGTCAAGAGAGCTTAAAGCGATGATTCTTGAAGTGAATAATACTTTCGATGAGCGACGCGTATATTTCTTAAAAGATAAGAACCTCGAAGGTAGCGACGCAATGCCCGGTGCTGCGCAGTCGACTGATGTCACCACGGCCGATGCTGGAGACGCTGCTGGATTCATTTCCGACAAGCCCGGTTTTAGAACTTCAGCCCGGTTTACAGGCACTTGGGATAAGGATTTCCACGTCTCACCCTTCAATTCCCGCAAAGGTGCTTATGCCGTCTCAGCTGAAAACCCCTTAGAGAAAGGCACGATCAACAACACCATTACTCTCAGCTCCTCCAAAGGCTACCCGAAGCTTGTCGCCCGTGTCTTCTCCACAGGAGATTGCATGGACCCTTCGAAAGCTGGTCCTTGGAGTACTTTGAGGTTCGTGGCAGCTTGGTGGTGGGTTGGTTTGATGACTTTTCCACGCATTGTGAAGGAAGCCGCGAAGTTATTCTTTCTGAGGAAGTTGCATGTCTGGTACCGGCCTGAAGTATTGCAAGAGTCTATCGGGCGACAGGCGACTGACGATGAAAGGTGGGTGCTACACTTGACTATCATTGGAGCCAAAATGCTGATATGCTGATATGCTGATATGCTGTAGGACTATCGAGCAATGCTTTCAGGGTTTCCTCAAAGATACGATTGACAACCCAGATATACGGGTACCTATGAAATACACCTCACCAATGACCGGCATCCCGCAAGGCTTCTATCCAAGCCAAGTTACTCAATCACAATCCGAATGCCAGAGCCAGCACTATCTCGACTTCACTGTTACCACCCCTCTCTTCTACAGTCATATCATCCGCTTTGCCCACCTTCCCGAGTTCTTCGCGAAATCTCTTTTTACGGATGCTCCCGAGTCTCAAACCTTCCACGTATCTGATGCTACCACTTTCATCGACTTATTCGGGCCGCAAGCCAACCAAAGCTGTTTTGAAAAAGCGGCACCATACTGTTTTAGAACGCGCTCATTCCTAGAACGTCAACGCTGGCGCTTCCTTCGCCTATTGCGTGACCGTTCGCAAATGAACAGATTGCTGACCTCGTCAACCAGAGCGCCTGAGCGGACAGGTCAGGATATTCGTTCGTTCCCCTTCTCGCCATTGGACATATTCGCCATGCAGAGTGCGGACATATCCATGGCATCCAGATATCGAAGAGCTGTTATCAAAGTGTTGGCTAGCGATATCGTGGCACTGGGCCAGCCGGCGTTGATCGATGCTTTCTACACGGTCATTCGCATTTTGTTATGTTGGATCTTCGTTCAAGAAATGAGGAAAGCTGGTATGCTGCTCTTCTTTAGTATGTGGATGAAGAAGGATACCGGCAACGCCCAAGGTGGTTATTGGGATTTTTTGAACCTCTTGATCGGACTGTGTGGATTGCATTTGTGGTGGGGTTTGAATAAGGTTTTTTGACCTCTTCCAAGAACCGATGCATCTCACGGGCAACATTTAAGTTCCATATATACACAATGGGACTATGCGCTTAGAAAGTGAACTATGTGTGCAGCAAATCGCAGCACGCCAAAGACGGGACAGTAAGGAACCCACGTCGGTAGCTAAACAATTACCTTCTGAATACTTTCAGTCGGATACGGCACTCAACACGGGATTTGTGCCCTCGAGCGAAGGCTTGCCAAAGGAGTCGCACCTCAAGAGGAAATCCAATCAATTTTCTAATCCGCTGGTTATGGGACTTGACCTATTCTAAACAATCGCTCATCCAACGCCTTGCTAATAATCCGACAAGAAAGGTTACATCCATCACCAATCATCCCCATCAAGCAGCCTGCAGCATCTCCTCCACCCTCCTCCTAATCTCCACCCTCCCCACCGCCTTACCCCTCCTCACCGTAACACCAACACACTTCCCCAGCTCCAACAATCCAACCCATTCAGGCACCATCTCTGCCAGCAACCGCACGCACCTCACCGCGTCCTCCTTCGAGATGGGGTTCCGAAGCGACATCTGCAGATGCTGCACCAGCGTTGGCATGGTAAAAGACTGTACTTGCATCTGCTGCTTAGGCTTCTCGGATCCACTTAAACGCTCGGTGCATCCGGTAGCAGCTCCGGCCGTAAGCAATTCAAGGACAGGGACGACCTCCTCAAGCCGCTGCAACGCCGATTTCCGCGCCAACGCAGCGGGTGAGGGGGCAGGTGGCAAGGCCGACTGAATGAGCTCCTTCGCGCGGATACGTGAGAGTAGACTATCGCTTCTCGAGGCAGCGAGCTTCGGGCGAAGGTTTGAGACATCTCTTGCTATGGAGGGGTTCGAGGAGGATGAAGATTTCTGGGCCTTTATGGCGCCGGCTTTGAGGTCTTCGAGTCTGCGCTGGCCTTTTACGAGCAGAGGCGCGAGCTTCGAGAGCGAATCACAAGCGGTTATGGGTAGGAGAGGGAGGGTTGCAATGAAAATCTCAACAGAGACGGAAGGGCCATTGGAGGTGAGGTACTTCTGCCATTGTTGCTCGAGGTTATTTGTGAACAAGGTATGCAATTTCTCTTCATGAATTGGTCTTTTGTGTATGCTCGGGTTGTTGATGGCCTCTGCAAGCTCAAGACATATTTTTCCCCGTCCGTAATCGACAAGGGTGAGTGTGCGTGCTCCAGATGTAGGAACTGTCTGAGATGACTGAGCGCACTGTGCGATGGCTAGAATCCTTCGAGTGTCGTTTACTTCGACACTTCGTTTTCGCCATATCGCCGATACGCTGCTATTCAAGACACGCAGATCAACAGGTGTCAGGCAGCCGTGGTGGGCGTAGTGAAGGGACAGCGCTGAGAGGAAGGATGAGTGTAGATCGATCAGGTCTTGGAGTTCTTCAGGAAGCTTTCCTTCCCGGCCGCAGATCGGGCTGGAGCTTCTTGTTGATGCTGGAGATGTAGGAGGGCTGTTTAGGTGTGATGGAGGTGGTGACGAGCTGCGGGTTGAGGGAGAAGAGGAACGGAGGGAAAAGCATTCGAGGATGGATCGAGCGCCTTTGGTGGGAGTCTCTGCGGGTCCGATTTGCAAGCGCGCAGTCTTTTGGGGTGTTGCTTGCTTGACAGGTCTTATTGTCGCAGTCGGTGGACATGCGTCGGCTTGGAAGTTGCTGGTGGCGACAAGATCGTCGCTGGACCTCTGCGCGGCCTTTGTCGGTAATTCTGGAGAGTCTTGAGACGGCTCTTCAGCCGCTGCTACTTCAATCGAGTCGTCCCTCCTCTTTTTGGAAGACTCGTGGAGCTCGTGGGCGTTACTCTCTGCCTCAATGGCCTTGCGCTTGCCTAGAATTTGCACGTCGCTTTGCGCCTTCGAAATCCTTCCGAAAGCTTGAATACCGCGTTGCTGTGCGCTTTTGGCAGATCTACCAGTGGCTCCTGCGGCGACATTGATCTTTCTCTTGGTGGTGGGCATCGTAGCTGCTTTCAATGGACGAGATTTTGATACAAAGGCAGGAGCGAAAGTCATTATGGAAGTCGCGTCCGATGGAGGAAGACGCGACGCAGACACGCTAGCTACAGCCACGGCCCTTTCCCGATTGGGACATATTTCGACGTCGGCCCATCCCAGATCTATTTAACTTCGAAAATTTACCTGTTTCATCGCTGGCAACGCATCGGTAGTACGTACATGCGCTCGCAGAATGTCTGTCTTCAAATCACGCAAGGTAAAGAGGTATTAAAAATGGCAATACGTAAATATTAGGATCATCGGATTATCTATTGAAAGCAACAGGTAAACAGATCCGTCATGGGTTGCTCAGAGAAATGGCACCATCAGGACGGATACATGGAATAGACAGCAATGCCACGGAGACTCCGGACCATTCACGTCGCCTCCTCGAAAGCTCGTGAAAGTGATAACAGGCATATCCGTAAATAGTGCTTTTGAAGTCTGTCCGTCGAGTGTGAATTCGATCTCCAACACTTATGACGCCACAAGACTAATGATTTGAGTCACCTTGAACAGCACTTTGCTGCACGAAAATATTTAGGCGCTTAGCTTCCCCTTCATCTGACAGCTCATCATGTTGCAACTTTCAAGTCATCCATGGTTGAGAATTTGCCTGTGAGCACTTACTCTCTAGGCTGTCTAAGGCGCCGAGTCTGATCAACGTCGGACCCTCAACGCAGGCAAAGGCCTCCAGGAATCCAAGGTGCCGTTCAAAGCAGGCACCACAGTGAGGGCGGCGAATAAAGACCAGGCTTTTCCGGTACTCTGTGGCAACGGCCACTCCGACCAACGTACAGAAATTTCTCCCACCACAGCCTGATCAGAGACTTTATTCAGACGCAGTGGGCTTTCTGGGTGGCTCCTTCAGCCGATCTTCGCTCTCGGCCCTATCAATATGGCGAGCCCATTACTTGGTCTACCGGATGAACTACTTCAGAAAATTCTGCTCAAACTGTCCAAGAAAGACGTAAAGGCTGCGCGACTCACGTGCACACGACTCGCTGGTAACGGAGCCCATCACTTGTTTAAGAGGATCTACTTCGCCCCTCGTAAGAAAGTGATGCGAGACTTTAAGCGCATTACCAGCAATCCCGTCTTTGGCAAGAGCGTGGAAGAGCTCGTCTATGACTCGAGACTCTTCATTGATTATGAATTCCATGAAGGAGACCCTTGTGAATGTGCTTCGAGATGTATCAGGCCAAGTCCGACAGTGAAGAGATGTGGTTGGGAGGCAATGCATTTCATGTGGAGTGGGTCGAAAGACGTGGTTCGACTGGCTCGCAGATACAACGAATTCTACGCCGACCAGCAAGCGATTTTCGAGAACGGGGATGATTTCCAGCTATTGTGTAAAGGTCTTCATCACATGCCTAAGATCTCTAGGCTTACTCTCCGGGACGACTTTCGGTATGATCCCGACTGCCGCTCTGCAATTCCTCATGCACATGACTGGTACGTAAGCAGGACATTGAAGGAAATCGGAATCTCGATACGCCCTTCATACTGCAAATCCACGGACGACACATCGCAGACTGGAGACGATGAGATCATCCATAGCTATGATGTTCGAGGAGTGTCTAGGCTCTACAAGGCCTTAAAAATAGCCAATGTCAAACTTCAAAATTTTTGGACGGGCCTCCCCGTCAACGCCATGTTGCCTCTCCAGATACTCACTGTGCCTCTCTTTCCAGGACTCCCACTTAGTTATCGACTTACCACAGTGGATATCCAGATCGACTGGGAATCGTCTTTGAGCCATACCGTTCGAAGCCAGCAACATTCTCCTGACATGGTTTTGTCCAGCCTCCTGGATTTTCTGACCTCGTTAAAGCTACTAGAGCGCCTAGGTATCATAGGCCAGGGGTATGAGGACTCTGAGCCATGGATCACGTGTTTCGAAGGGCTTCACTGGCCGCAGCTCAAAAGGTTAGAGTTGAGCTATGTGATTATCAGTCGCAACGAATTGGAGAGCATGATCTCCACGCACAGGCTATCCCTACGTAGATTGACATTGGATTGTGTTCATCTCGTCAATGGGGGGAGCAAGGTCGCAGACTGGAACAACATGACCAAGGAATTGGGAGCGGTTTTGACACTAGACGTTGTGAGCTTGGCTAACTTGATGGAAGACCGGAAAGACAACGGCGTGCCGCGTTGGCTTGAAGATGAGCTTCACGAGGGTCTTGCTGGGAATTTAATGGGCCAACATCCATTTACATTAATTGTAGCGGAGGCCGAGCGTTACCGTATCGTGGTTGCGAAACGGACTTGACTGGCTAGAGTCCTGGCTTGCAGACAACGAGTAGGCTAAGTCAGACAATAAAAGATCCTCAACTTGAACAGAGAACTCCATTAAAACATCGTCATTCTTTGTGCGCTTTCTCCACGTGTAGAAGTCGCTTCGGTGTTCTCATGACCTCGTTCTAGGCGTTATTGAGTGACGCGATCAGAACGGATGACTTTCGAAATGCCGTGCCGTGAAGGCTCTGAAAGAGGCAGTACCATCTATGCACCAAGCACAGGCTCTGTGACGGCGGGCGCTGAATTGTCTGGTCATAATGCCCAGCTTCGACGCTCGATCAGGATACCATGTTTGCATCAAGGCTAAGGATACAAGGAAATCGGGATGCAGAAGCGAGCAATTCACAGCTTTGTTCTGCTTTATCTTACAAAACCAGAGATAGCAACAAGCAAAGGCTGTTGATACAGTAGCAAGTTCTCAAAGCCGTCAACGCTTATGGCTCCAACCCCGTAGCAATCTGAGAAAGCTGAGCGTATCTCATCTCACTTGAAGCCAAACCAGCTTGCAATGCCATTCTTTGCCTCAGACGCCTTCCGCTCCACAGTCTTATCGAATTTGTCAACAGCGTCATGAGCCTCTTTCCGGGTGTCCTCCGCCGCCTTCTCTGCCGAAGTAAGGGTGCTCTTGGTGTAATTGGTTATCTTGTCCTCTGCTTCACGCGCTTTCCGCACGAGTTCGGCATCAGTCTCGTGAAGCTTCTTACGAGCGTCTTCGACCTGCAGCAAGCTAATCAGCATAGATACTTCTCATTTCTGCAAGTAACCCACAGTGTTGTCGATCTTGGAACCGATCTTTTGTGCCCATACTTCTCCCTCCTTCTGAGCTTCTTTGGCAGAGTAATCGTTGCCTTTCAGTCTTTCTGTTGCTTTCTGCGCATCCCCTATGACGGTGTGTCAGCCAAGAACGCCGAGGCTGGTTGAAAGAGAACGTACGCTCTATCTCCTTCTTCGCTACCTTCCTATCGCCTCCTGCATTGTAGAGATAGTAGCTTCCTCCAAGCACTGTTAGACCACCAATGATTGGGAGAGCTCGTGATCTTGCGGCCATGGCTATTATTCGTAGCAGTACGAGATGTAATGTCGGTAACGTCAAGTCAAATCGGCCAGTTACCCCTAATGTAAGCAAATGAACTTGATGAAAACTTCCGAGGTTTAAAGCTTGGAATTGGTCTTGCCGGTAAAACAGGCCGCATGTGACGTAAGTCCAGGTCTCTTTAGGGTTGGCAGTTGATGGTTCGGAAGCTTAGGGTATCGAAACCATCATTTGAGCTCCACTCTCCTCCCGGCAACTCTTTTGACATTCAATCTGTTATTCAGCGGCTCTGATTGTGAGGGGGGCAAGATCGTCTTCGCGAGCAATTTCTCTTAACATCTCCAGGACGAAGAGACACACGACGATGCCCTTGCCACAAGCTCCTGGCCCGAGATGTCAACAGCTGGACTGATCAGGACTCATACTATTGACGCCGAAAACTACGATCATGCTATAGGCCTCGTCGATGCTACGAAGGCTGATCTTGAAGAGACTCAAGCTTCAGAGGAACCTACTAGCCCAGGACCGGGCGGAGAACCTCTTAGCCGACATTGGTCCAGGAAACGCCTCAGAGAAGAAATAGCTCGGCGGAAGTACGCGAAATGGCAAGAAGACAAGCAAAGAGGCTCTACAGATACAGCAGGGCTGAATGCCGAGGACGGGACTGAGAGTAGGGAGGCAACCGAAGCTAGGCAAGGAAAGGGATCTGAACTGGCTGGTCATCTGCGGGACAAGATAGCCTCGAGAGCCAGAAGGAAAGATACACCGGCGAAGGAGAAGGCCGACTACGAGATTGACATACTATATGAGAACCAGCGAGGAGCCTTCTTTTGCGGCATCCCACTCTATTCAGCGAAGTCACTGCTCAATTTCGATCCTTCTGGCTGGCAAACGTCTACCTTTCACGACAGTCCTGTCAACATCACTAATGCACAGGTACCCGATCCAAGTTGGGCCTGGGCGTGGAGGACATGGTACGTAGACATGTCTCATGATGTCGATGAAGAAGGTTGGGAGTATTCATTCAGTTTCAAGGAAGGCTTTGCCTGGCATGGCTCGCATCCTTGGTTCCACTCTTTCGTGAGGCGGCGAAGGTGGATTAGGAAACGTGTCAAGATACGCCCTGTCCGCACAGGCAAGAGGGACGACATAAAAGCCGCTCATTTGTTGACCACTGAATACTTTACGATTCACTCCAAACGCACTCCGAGTCCTGATTCGGTTGGGAATCGAACAAATGCAGATCAGTCGGCGTACCTTGGCACTTATGCGAATGGTGAGGAGATTGACGAAGATTTTGCAGAGATCACGGACTTGTTGGCGCTGATGGCAGCTCTCAGAAAGTCAAGACTTGACCGGGAGAAGATCGCTGTTATAAAGAATTTCTTGGAGCATGGAGGGGATGAAATCTATTACCTCGCGGAGCGGATGGATGATATCATGGGACTCTTCATCTACCAGACATCCCGGCGGCAACTCCAGACACTCCTCTTGGAGTCACTTGATGCTGCCGTAGGAGACTCTGATGGCTCTTTCGACGGAGCAGCAGACAGCGGCGAACAGGTTAAGCGCAAAGCGGACAACTTGTTTAAAGCTGTCCGTGCAGCAAACGTTCATATCAACGATCAGGACTACTGGAGCGAAATATGTACAAAAGCTGACAACATAGAGTCGCTAAAGGCGCCGATAGAAAGTGAGACACTTGATGCCACAAGGGCATCGGACGACCCTGGTAAAGGTCCCGAGATTGATGAGCAACCCGGCAGTAGTATTAAAGACGACATTAAGGGGATACCTGAGGAGGCTCATGTCTCGGTAGAGCCAGGAATCAAATGGAACAAAACGCCAGGATCGCCAATCAAAGGCAAAGAGAAAGAGTAACGTGGTGTCACGATTGAACGCCCCTTCTTGCATGTAGGGCACTGCTGGTCAGCATGCCATGGTATAACGTGTTTAAATCCAAGCGAAGGCGTCCGGCATTCAGCAAAATTATCGTACAGGGGACTTTGCCCCCAGCTAATTACTTCTCACGTTAATATAACTAGCTATCCTACCGCTTCTTACAAGGTGATAGACTGGTCTCCTAATTGCTTGGACATGGCCGTTGCGGGTCGACGGGGGATTTCTTGAAAAAACCACATCCCTATAATATCCTGGTCCCAATAGTGCTGATACTCCTCGAAGCTGTGACTGCCCGGATTGATGTAGGAATAAACTGCCCATACGTGAGAAACACGCTCTGGGCTGTTCTAAAGATCATTTCATGCAGCGTCAAGGAGGATATGTTTAAGATACATCAGTTATAGCACACGCTTGTTTATAATGCATCAACCCCGAAAACCCTGGTTTTGGCACATCGCGCAGGCCCAGTTTATCCAATGTTGGCTGCTGCCGTTCGCAAAGCTTACCAGGCGTTGTTGTTTTTTATCGCAATTGCATCTTGTTGCAACCCACGTCTAACGAGATCTTGTCAGCGTGGATACTAATTTTGTGTCAAGAAACAATCTTATATGCGATGACATCGCACAATGCTGTTCGCCAAATCTTGCCAACGACAATAAGGAGGACGACGACCGCAAAATTTTGCGACGGTAAGGGTCAGCAGTCCTAAAAAGCTGGATAAACTGGGCCTCCAAAACCAGGGTTTTCGGGGGTGATGCATTATGAACAAGCGTGTAATATAACTGATGCATCTTAAACATATCCTCAGCGTCAAGAGATGATAAGCCTCAAGCGCACGTTTCGGGTCAATGTTGAAGACGCACGATTCCATAAGATGAACCGTGGTCGCTTGTCGACGGAAAAGGCGGCCCGAGCGCCACCAAGGGTTGGGAATTGTGGGGCCCTTTATTGACAGCCCGGTCACCGACTACACTAAGTAGCTTTAGGTATTCTATCACTCTTGAATTTGTAGCTTCGATGGGCATCTGGGCCTCTATTCCTCCTGTAAGTGGCTACATGGCATCATGGTGGTCCTACTCGACCTCAACGACCAAGATTCATGCGATCCGCATGCAGATCCCCTCAGACTCGTGGCGTATCCAACTTCCATCAGGAACAAGGTGACCAAGTCTTCAAACGATGCGAAATCGGCGGTGATTGTTGAGCGACGGCCCAATCCTAATGTTAATGGCTTTTCGGCTGCCCTGAGTTGTTATCCGTAAGCCTCACTACCCAGCACAATCCTATATTATTAGTAGAGCTCATCTCGCACTCCTTAGAATTATCTCTCAGTTGACTAGTTCGCTCGACCTCAATACCCTCCATGCGCTTTCTCGTACCTGTCGCCAGTCTCGCTACAACCTTCTGCGGTTTCGCGACAGTCTAATTCAGCAGACGCTTCGCTGCGAGAACGATGTCGAGGAAGACCACTCAGGCGGCTCAAGCCTTCGCTTTACCAGCGGTGGGATCGAGTGGAGGAACAACAGGACAATAACACGCTCCCGTGGACACTTGGCGTCTGGCAGAGTCGGTCCCTGTGCCCGAGACATGGTCGGCGAGTGTCGGCGCTGCGAAGTCACCATATGCAGGGTAGGTATCGTGGCTTAAGACGGCTCCTCACGTCAGCTACTGTTACCGCTCTGGCTGTTATCTCACTCTTCTCTCAGAACTGTGCTCAAAAACCACCCTCCTCGGCCAACCTACCTAAACGCCATCGCCGTCTCTGCCATACCTGCCAGTCCGCCCCTCTCTCCAAACTCACGCGGCAAGCCACATATCTCGAGAACGCGAAGCTGCGGGACTTCGTGCCCCACGATCCCTGCACTTGCGAGCAAGCTGTCTATCTCTGTACCCAATGCGGTTCCGGCTGCTCGCAGGACGATACGACGTACCGCCGCATCTGGACCTGGCGCACGCGGTACACGACGTATCTTGGTGGACTGGGCACGGGGGTTGGCGAAGGCAACGAAGGCGTGAAGTGCGCGAGGAAAGAGCAGTGTCTGGGCGCGCAGATTGTGGATGTGGAGGGGGAGTGTCCCAGCGACAGTCCACGAAGGTCCGAGACGCCGGATGGGGAGACGGCGCGAGCGGGTCTGGAGGAGCTGGGGGAGGAAGCGGGCTATTGGAGGCAGGAGGTTGAAGGCATCGGAGGCGTGGTGAAGAAGAAGTTAAAAAGGCGTGTTAGGGTCGGTGCCCCGGTCAGGGAGTGGGAGGATGAGCGTGAGGGCGGACAGCTCTTGGTTAGGGAGACGTCTGAGGAGGTGAGGAGCTGGTGTGGGTGGTGCAAGAGGGTTATTCTGGGGAAGGCAAACGGGCAGGAGTGAAGGGGTCTGATTGAATCACGCCACAGTGGTGATACTCCATGCCTTTGATCCCAAGGGCGATGCTACGTGCACACCCCCTCCACAATATCTCCCACCCCTTCCACCCACCTCGAGTATTTCCCTAATGGTGTCGCACAGAGATCAAGCCTCGCATCTCACAAAACAAGTTGTAGAACTCGTAAAGATTATATCCAATCCCAAATTCATCGATTTCCCTCCAACAACAATAAAAAATGCTCCACGGCTCTACGATCCAGTAAAAGTCCCACCCAGCTGAATCGAAAGGGAAACCCCTTCGAAACGGCGATCTAAAAGGGGTTGGGTTCCACGCAGCAGCAAGCGTTCACCCTTCCACTTACTAAGCTGCCTTGAAGACAGAGGCAATGCTTTCCTCCTACGAACTCGATGCAAACGAGTTAGAACCCCCTGGAGTGGGTTCAAACGCTGCCAAAGACCCCGAGTCTCTGTCTGCGTGTCTTTAGACATGCAATGCGCTGATATGGTGCACTTCATCGAGTCACAAACATCTCACCGCCCCTCTTCGAAATTACCTATGGAGCAAACCGAATGCTTTTTAACGAGTTGCTCTTTTCAGCTATGGGTCTTCGTTGGTCGTGTGCTGTGGGTCTCAATTAGTTGTCTAATCCATTGTCAGTCCTTCAGTGTTTTCGTGTAGGGAGTGCCAGGAGATGGTGCGCCGTTGTTTTGCTACTGCATGGGATGATGATGATGAGGGGTGGGATACCTAACAGAGGTTGACTCGTGACTGCTATGGTCGGCCTTGGACGCAACGGGTATAAGAAGTTTTTAAGGGTTTGTGGGAGTAAGATAGGGGAATGTGAAGCTGGACGACGAGACAGGTGGAGTCGAGGATGCTATTGTTGTGAATCACATGGTGGGGATCGCACGAGGGTGTTCTAGAGTTGTATGCACCATGTCTCGTATGCTCAAGTCTTACTCTAAATGCACAGTGCTTAATCTGCGCCACCTGTGCCGAAGCAGGGATGGCCAGCCATGAGACGCAGGGGTTGTCTAATGGTGACCAAAAACGCATGGAAATGCATCCGGCAATGGAGGGTCCTTGTCCTCTAGACTCTAGGCCCCAGTGACCTCGTTCTCGTCCAGTTGCCACTACAAGTTCACATATCAGTAACTACTTGTTACGATGGATTCATAGTATATTGAGGAACGTAGGAAAAGATTCCTGCTTACCTGCTCTGCCTGCAACCCCCTTATTGCCTGCTCCCCTTCAGGCGTCAAATGTGGTCTCCCATCCTTCGTGATCGGCTCCCTGAAGAACCTTGGCCTCCACTCATGTCCTTCCTCCTTTCTCGCATTGGCTTTCTCGCGCTGCCGCTCTTCGAGCTCTTGTTTTATATTCGTGGCCTGTGTATACCTCTTCTCGAGGATCGCTGCTGTCACACCGTGCCAAAAGCGGCGAGATTCGTTAGGGAGCTGTTGGTCTTCGGGGGGGATTATCTTCGGGACGGGCCAGAGAGGCTTGAGGTCTATGAGTTGGCTGAGTTTGGCATCCTGGTTGCGGTTTTAGTCCCAATCATTGCAAGAAGTGGATGTGTAGGGGGCGAACTTTCGAGCCGGCGAGTGTGTAGAAGACTTGCTCGTGCCAGCAGCCTTCGATTCGAGCCAGGACGTCTTTCTCTGAAACATCTTTGATTCTCGTCTTACTGTCGTTTTCTGGGTCATATTGAAATACGATGCCGTTGACTCTATTCTGTGTTTTGCCCAGCCAGCTTTCCTCTAAGTATTGCAGAATTGTTTTCGTCTTCGTCTTTGGACATGTGACATAGCACGTATCTGCAACGGTGATGGACGGATTGCCTCTGATCAAGCCTCCGAGATAGGCTGTGGGATGCGTAAGTCGGTACTCTTCGTCATCACGACTTTGTAGCCTTATATATATCCCCAGGTTGTGGGCGCCAGGCATGACACGAACGCTGGTGCCGGTAAATTTGACGCTGAGTTGATCAAAGCCATAAGCTGATACACCTTTGACGGGGCAGTCGACCCAGAAAGCGGACACGGGCGGGTGGTGTGAGGTTTGTTCTGTAATGTAGGAGACCCGCACGGGTTTGTTGGCAGTCTCGACTTTGTCATTGGTGTCGGGCGCTGTACTGGATGAAACTTTGCTTCCTCCACCGAGTAATGCGGGACTCTCGTCTTTGACATCCCAATTACACTGAGAATTATCAGAGGCAACTCGCGTTAAAACCTGTAGGGCGGTCTTACACGAAAGAATTCTCCAAGCGACGAGTTGTACGGCTTGCAAGGCTTGCCTTTCACGTATTTCTACCCATTTTTTCATCAACGTAAACCCATGGCTGTTTCCCTATCTCTGCACTCACAAGATCCTTCGTGAACCAGAATCGTAGCACGGCCAGCATGCGCCCCAGGCCATCATCCGAGTCGGGGATGCTGCATGTATCTCTCAGCAATCGTGTAGCATTTGACGTGTAAAGCCACAGACCCAACGAATGTCTCCGGTCGGTCAAGGTAATTCCAGTATTCTAGCACCGTATCAGTATCGTGGGCTCCCTAATCTACGGAGCTATCCAGCGAAAGGTCTCATTCCATACCGAGGTTTGGGGTCGGCTCTAAGAGTTGTGCAGGTAACGAGAATCTGACTGATGCTATGTCTGATACGCCGATGAATCTAAGAGTTTCGCATGGTCAGTCTAGGACGCTTTCGATGGGATACCTATGCTCCCGGGTGTGGCGCGTCCTTCGATGCCCATGGCTCAAGCAGGGGAATGCATAGGAGTCTAACTTGCGCAATATCCCCAAAAACAACTTTATCTTTGACGTATCATCGACGGGTTTCTCATTTGTATAGGAGCTGGGGAGAGAGGTTGTCGAGGCCTCCGAAGAGGCTGTGGCTTTTCCTGTCGCTCTCGGAGGGGATGCCGGGGTTCTTTCCTGGTTCGTTGGGGGATCGGAAGACGCTGAATTCATCATACTAAATTGCCGGGGCTATGCAGCACAAATAGAGCAGCTATTGTCGTTGTCGCGGGAGCTGTCGACCATCAGGTACAGACCAGTCGGCAGCGAGGGCAGCATCATCGAATCGTACGGAGCTCTTGTTGCACGGGTATGCGATAAGATGCCAAGAGATCTTATCGATAAACAGTACTTGACTCACATTCGACACCATTTTCTCTATCAGCTTGGATGAGAGGATGGGTGTCTTCTCATCAAATCTTATGAAGCGAGTGCAAGCATACGCAAATATTGATCCTCCCATGCTTTCGATACAGATTAGGCATGGACGCACTTCCTGCACAACGAGTATCAGAACTATTCTACCAAGTACACCCCTGGATTTGCATTTCTTGCGGCTTGAAATTCGTCATTACGATTCTCAAGCTCTCACAGTTGATTCAATGTTAGTTGAGACTGAGGCGAGTCTGTTCAAAGGTCTCTCTCCGTTTTCAGATTACGGCTCTCCTTTTCGCTACTAGTTGATTGTGCTATGCCCGTGGGGCTCTGAGGCGCTTACTTGTAAACCTCCACTATATCATCAAGATGTTGTTCGGCCATAAAACAGTGGTCAAATCGTTGGACGCATCATGCTGTTCAGCCTATTTCAATAACTTTCTGCTGGAAAATCTGGTCTTGGGATAGGATAAGTCTACTACGCCATACCTAGGTAGGGTGCACTGCTTAGGGGTTTATTAAGATTCGTAGATTTTTCTGCGTCTGTTGCGTCGAACGGATGCAAATAGTGCTTTGACGATTTGCCTCTTCAGCTATGGTGTGCAATGGTCGGTCATTCCATTGACGCTCCGTCACTGCGTTCTTCGATCTATGCCAAAGATGGAGTGCACCACTTCTTGCCGGCGCATAGGATTACTTGACATGGCCAGGACGGTGTTCCTTCAAAAGATATCTTGTCAGCCAAACTTGGTTGAGTGCCTTGTCCAATATGTACTCATCGAAGACAAGCAGTTCACCTGGCCTGCATCCTACTCATCCCCCAATTATGGCATTCCGTATTCCACAAAAGCAACGGAACGCGGCCGCTCTGGTACAACGAGGTCATTGAGTGCTTGCGTCTGTAGCTCATACATCAAGTCCTAGACGATCAGAAGGTGTCTATCTCTTGAAAGTCTCGGTTGGATCGGACGCCGGACACCAGCATGACCTGTGCGGTCGAGTTTTTACTCGGTCTATTCCGCGCACGGAGGGAACACAAAACTGGGCGGGTCCTCTCAACGTCGGGTCGTGACCAAGTGTTTCTTCGGCAGAATGGAGGATCGAGCAATCCAAATTACCGGACGCAGCACATGTATGTCATCCTCGGACGTTGTCCGAGGGCCATCAGCGTAAGACCAAAATGTTCCACGACTGCTGTCGATCCATGCCGCTTTTCGCGACGACGCGCAAACGCTTTACGCCACCGCTAAAGTAGCGGTGGCTTCACAAGACTGTGGCTGTGCAGCCTGGGATCTTCGGTCGCATGAAGCGGATACTCCTCCTGGAGACGACGCGTATAGGCCATAGGGTGAAAAGTCTGTGGCTGTGCAGACGCCGAATAATGTTTCAAGAAGGTCCTTTGCCGATCTCTAGGTCCAGCCACAGGGGAGGCTCGGAGGACGTTCAGTCGGATGGTGGTGATGATCTCAATCTCTGGAGTGGAGCAAGATGTTTGCATTGCTAATGGGCTAACTATAGTCACGCAGTCATTTGGACTGGGAGATTGCCCAGGCTCCATTATCCCGCCCTCATCTCGCTTTGAGGTTCTACCAGGGGTGTAGTACATCATACATGTGCATTTATGCACAAAAGGCATGAGAGATTGATCATGCATAAAGTATGGCATGTTGCGGGTCCCAAAACTAACACGGGGACTTACGGGTATGGAGCTAGGGACAGAACAGCCCAGTGCCGGAACTTACCTCGGCCAGCGATTAGTGTTCTCCTGGACCATTATCATGCTGTGAGTCCACACGCACCACCTAGGCGAGCCAATGCAAATTCTCATTTTCAGGTGGTCGAGGGAAGGAAGCACACGGCCTGGTGCTTGGCGTCGATTCTTCGCCTGCACTCCGACGAGATCGACGTCGGTCGTTTCGCGTTGTCTCGAAGGTCTAAAGGATCAATATGCGGCCTATGTCAGCAGTGTGGCTGAAGGCATGAAGCAGCAAGCGACGCCGATCGCGCCCAGAGAAGGACGGGTAATTGAGCCACTTGAGCCACTGATATCGGCCAGGGGTGTGCGTATCCAATATGCAATGACTGAGCCTTTGACCGGCGGGTGCCGGCACTTGGGATGGAAACGGAGATGATCGGGAACAGCTTTCAGGAGTGATTTTCAGAGGAAGGACTGAAGAGGAAATTCATAGGCTGATAGACTCACCCGATGCTTGACACATGCTTACTAGCCCCACCCGAGAGGCCAGGAATGGCGCAAGTGGGGATGCGATCAACGGCGCACACGCTGCTTCCCAAGTGACCCAACCTAGAGGTGCTAATGCAGCACCGCCAGACGTGTTGTGGCGCTTAATCCAAGCTTTCTTGGTTTGAGAGCTAGGCCGAAACTTCTAGGCCTCTAGCACACTGACAACACAATCATCTCAACCCCCCCGGAGCGACCTTCCTGGGGGTTGTGGCTTTCTCCGATGCGTGTGCCCTGGTCGCTTCAAGCGTGACGCTACCGCACGTTCAATTGAACCTCATTTGCTAGGCCGCCCATCCTAGCATCGACCGTCGTTGCTCTTCGCTAGCATTCGATTCCCTTACACCCACCTTCAAGAGTACATATCCCCGTGGCCGCAGGTCCTATCGGCACTTTCTATTTACAACCTGCAAGATCGCACATCGTACAGCTGAGCAGAGCCACACAAAGGCACTAGCCACAGTATATATAGAGTTCAGGAACTGGACTTTGCTATCTCCAATGTTTCGCAACCGGTCAGTACTTCTCTGCCCTATATGGAGCTCTGCAAGTGGCTTTCTACTATCAGTCGATGCCTCTGTCAATGATCAAAAGCTGACCTCGATTGACTCGACAGGAGAAACTCGCAAAAGCCCAGCCATGCGTTCTATGCCTCCTTTAAGGAATCCTACCCTGGTGTAGGGCCTGGCACGGTTCGACTGCCCGTGACAGCTTCATCTGGAGAGGCCATTGTTCCAAAATCAGGTCCTCGATCTGACCCAGTCATGGATCATAGGTGCGACGATGATTTCTTCTACCCTCTCAACGTCAGACGGCCAGGTTCCCTCTCGTGTTAGTTGTTGGATCTTGCATTCAAAGATTGTACAACGTTGTTTTGTGCATCTGATATGACTAGGATATGAGACTGATGCTCTTGAGTAGGCATTTCCTCGACGAGCCGCAGGACAGGAAAGAGATGCATAACCAGCCAACAGACTCCCAGGATCAATGGCGGTTTACGCCTCTACTAGAGAGCAATTCTTTCACCTTCCCTTCTTTTGCGAACAACCCGTCTGGCTACTACACGCCTACTCCCGGAGGGTCAAGCACAATGTATCACAACCGAGCAGGCGATCTACATACGCCCAGCATGGGGTTTCATCTAGGAACGCCTATGTCGATGCCGACTACGAACGGCCAAATCCAACCCCCTTCTGCGCTCGACATGCATGCCTTCCATCCCAACCTACTAAGCTCCTTCCAGCCTTCAGGCGCCTTCCCTGAGCAGCCGTCTTACGCGCCTAGCTCCTTCGTACACCAGGACTCTGGACTTGAAGCCATGGACGCCTCGAACGATATTACGCCCAAGCAGGAAATGTCCATGGAGCTTGAAATGCAACGAGCAAAGAATCTGTTACCTTTCACAATGCGCTCCTTCAAGCCGGCAATGACAACGCCAGCGATCAAGCCGACAGAGAAGTATGCACAATTCTACCTCAAGAATCCGTACTTTGCTAATCCTGCTTTTAGCAAATGTCGCTATCATGTCACTCTCAATGCGCCGACTGCGATGGTGAGGCACTTTGATGAGATTCCGATCACCTACCTCAACAAAGGGCAAGCATACTCGATCTCAATATCCGACAGTCAACCCATTATTCCCAGTACAGCACCTTTCAAATACCGCACAGTCATTCGCATCTCTTTTGAGGACGAGCAACAAAGGCAACGGCCATCGGCGTGCTGGCAACTCTGGAAAGAAGGACGAGGCTTGGCCGAAGCCCACCTGAGAGGTGGACGACTTCAAGCTGTTGAACATGTGGATCCTATCCAGGGTGGTGACGAAGAGACAAAGCGGCTGCGAGTCGAGCTTCAAAGTTCTTCCTTCGATTGCTTTTCTGTCATCTGGACGCCTTCGCCTAATGCGAATACCGCGGACTGTTCTGTTGGAGTACGGTTCAATTTCTTATCTACCGACTTCAGCCACTCGAAGGGGGTCAAGGGCATTCCCGTGCGATTGTGTGCCAAGACCGAAGTTGTCTCCTCTGGCACTCCTGACTCTCCACCTGGTTCAAGCGCAGAAGTCGCCTTCTGCAAAGTCAAATTGTTCAGAGACCATGGCGCAGAAAGGAAGCTTTCGAACGACATAGCTCACATCAGAAAGACGATTGATAAGCTCAAACACCAAATCGCCCAGGTCGAAAGTGGCGCGAGCCAATCCGGAAAACGGAAACGGAGCGGATCCAAAGGCAGCAGTCAGCGACCAGCAAAAGCGTTGAAGCACACGCGGTCATGGTCGGTTTCTTCCCAAAATTCCAACGGCCGTCCTGTGATCGATGATGATCTTCATACCAAACTCGCATCGACGGAGGACATGTTTTCGTCAACCCGCCCGGTCAGCGTACTGAACCTGAAGGGCTATCCACAGGATGATCCGGACGCATTTCCAGTCCAACTACCTGGGCATGTTCCCGAAGTATCTAAGATTGAGCCTCTCAGCCGCAAAACATCCTGGGATCGACGACAGAGCGCTGGGACCAGCCAAACGACACCAACGACTACTTGCATTGAGTCGCCCACCCCGAGCTCGCGCTCTACGCACTCGCATTTGCAGTCAGGCGAGCCTGCAGCATTGCAAAGCTCTACGCCTTACGCACCTCCGCAGCTCTTACCCGAAGATTGGGATCAATTCCCACAGTTTCCAGATAATCAGCTTGACTCCCTGGCCGTCCAACCCACTACAGAGCCTCAAAGCCAGGTAGTGAAGGTGCAGAAGGGTCAGCCGGACGTCCCTTTTCCAGACTGGTTCGAGGCACTTGGCGTTGATCCAGCCTACCAAGCTCCACCGGAGCGGCCCATCAAGCCTATCGCTTGTTTCTACGTCCTCATCAAAGTGATGGGAGCAGCTCCTGAGAACGACTATTATCGGGCTGTATATTTGATGGAACGAACGGTCAAGGACCTCATCAATAGCATCGCCACCAAGTGCCAGATTGACGCTACCCGAGTCTCCCGCACCATTCGTGTCAATCTCAAAGGTCTTAGGATCATGGTGGACGATGAAGTTGTTCGAGAACTGCCAGAAGGCCAAGACATGGCTGTCGAATTTTCCAAGATCGAAAGCACAGCGTCCTTGACAGACGACCAGGGCGTTTCCTCCTTCTCCCCGTTGGAGCTGAGACTGCTGTTCTGAACATGACACTCAACCGCCTCTCTATCACAGTTTTTCCGACTATTTTCTGACTATGTTCCACTGCCAGCAAACTCCAGCTGCCATCCGATCGTTCTATCGTTCATTTTCATCTACGCGTCGACCTCCACGGTTCAGGACGGTATCAGCACGGCCCGCGGAGAGATATTTTTGTTTTCAAGATACCCCGAGGCTTGCCTTTCTATGCTTGCCTCGAACCGCTTTAGATTGATACCCTGACGAAATGATACGGCAATCTCCGTTTTTTGTTGTTATGGTACAGCATCACGATATTCCTTGTCGCGAGATCAGACGAACACGATGATACGATCTACTTCTACTGATCACCGCTTATGGGTGGTTTAATATGTATGTGTACAAAGAACCTCAGCACAGTCAACTAGTGGCTTGTTTCGATGGTTTCTTGCTTTTCTGAGATACCCCCAAGCCCGTCAACGTGGCAGCGTATATAGATTGAACTTATCGATCCTACCTTGCTTTCAATCTTGATCAATTTCTGAAATTCTTCCCATTACACTTGATGCATTCCCGGGGTGATGAACCATACCACTGACTCCGTTGCCTGGGGTACCCTCTCTGGCTGTTTCATGTTTCAATCCCGTGGCTTCCGAACCCTGCACCTGACATGGCTCCGGCTGCTACTATTTCCAACATGACACAGCGAGACTGCCAACGCAACACTCTCGTTGTCTTTCACAATCACACTGCAGCTCCTTGTCACACGGGGTCGATCCTCTCCGAATATCCGCACAGAAATCACGTAAAACATGTCGCAAGCGAAGCTATCTTCCGCGGAACGGAACTTCCTCCGACAATTCGACGCTTACTTTATCCCATTGCTAATCCTGTCACCCAAGGATCGCTAGCTGCTGTGGCGTCGAAACGTGGCTGTGCGAAAAGGGGGCTTTGCCGGGCCAGTCATTATCGCTCCTATCCCGCTGGGAATCGCAATTCGTGGCTCGTTAATTTCCCATTACTCTCACGCGGATCGGCATCGCTGGCTCCAGACCATCACTTCAGACGTTGGACAATGATGCTATGGATCTGCGCAACAACAACCGTCCCAGACCACCGGAAAGACGCCGAGGGCCTTGTAGAAGTACTTCCTATCCACGGGGTTAAATGTTATTTTTGACAGGGTTTATTAAGGTGAGGGCTAGGCAAAATAAACCCTGTCGAAAATAACATTTAACCCCGTGGATACGAAGTACGATCGAACCAGTCCCCGTCGATCACGAGCGGAGTCATTGACTTCTGCTTCGAGAATCCTCGGGTCGACGTCACGATGGGCATGTACTTGGGCGCAGGGGTGCGTCGGCTGGAGCACAGGTGCGTATGTACATGTCTCCTTTGATCCGATCGACATATTGTGTCCGACCATCTTCCAAGTCCAGGTCATGTCCTTCGAGCCATCGATGGGGAACGCGGGCAACCAGCCGTGGATGCAATTTCCGCAGCTGGCGCACAAGACAATTCTCTACTCTTGCACTTTGGGGCGACTATCTATGCCTTCCTATTTATATATAGCCGTATCACCCAGTATCAAATCGAGCATTGGTTCTCTGTACACATCGTTTCTCTAAAAGTCCTGTCTTTATCGATTCTTTTCCGGCACGGAAAGAGTGTGCACTCTTTGTAGGTTGTTTTTGGCTCTACTTTAAACTTTTTGTTCTTGAAGCGCTTGTGGGACATCATCGGCATAGTGGCGCGTCTCAAAAATGCCATAAGTTCTTGATATGACCACCCTCTTGGGTTTTCCGCTCGTCGACTTAGTCTCTAGGCCTTGATCCGATAAGGACGCTCCAAAAGCATAGAATAGGAATTTAGTGTCTAGATGAAGGTCCGTCTAAGGATTACCCACTCTCCTCATCCACCATGTTCCACCATTAGTTTCCTTAATGGATGAAGAGGATAAAATATGCTAACCCCGATCTCTTCCGCTCACTGGACATCCTTCATCTTCAGCTGGTGAGATTCTCTAAGAGATTATGCCAGTTACTGTGGGTTCTGACTTTGTTCTTGCTATATGTTGGGCTGCTTTCCAGCAGCACACCGTTCTCCCTTCCACTTCCACTTCGAATGTAGTCCTCTTCCAATCCCAGCTACCCCCGACCCCTCCTCACCAGCTCGGACTTCTACCGATAACCATTTTCTGAAGCATATCAAGTCCGCAAGCATCCGCTCCCTCCGCAGTCCATCGCATTGCAAGCTTGCAAGCATCGCAACTCACTCAGTGGCCGTAGTACATTTCACTCTTTACGGATGACATGTCCGGCTGATCTCCGTCAGAAGACCATTAATGGATCCTTGCAACTAAGTCCGCAAGCATTTGCTCCCTTCACTGTTCATCGCGTTGCCAGCTTGCAAGCGTCGTTCCGCTCAATTGGTCGTCCCCAATGAATATCGTTCAGTACGGAGGACGTCTTCAGGTAATTTTCGTTACGAAACCATCAGCATCCTTGGGAGCCGCTCGTTCAGGCTATTGACATCCATGGAACTGAGCGCTCTCGCTCGCGCAGAGCGGTTGACCTTTCTATAAAGTATAAGGACAATAACCTATCTACTTCTTGCCCGCAACTAAAATTCGTGGGTTTGGCCATCGATTTCACGAGCTAAAATTGGCCTATTTAATAAACTATGCGTGGGAGTGGGCGCACTAGTCTTCCATGGGTTGGAATGCAAGTCTGGATAATCACCTCGCCTGCGTTGTTGTTATTGTTACTCTCTAGATGCTCGGGTTTGAGCAAGGCTTTTTTCTTTCCTCCTATTATGGGTCACCGTCGGTGGATCAGACTATCATCATCTACGGCAGAATGTCTTCTCACGATGCGGGCGAGGGAACGTGCGAGTTTCGTTGCGCAGTGCGCGGTAGAGAATTGGGTGGATATGTTGAGAGTGGGAACTTCGACTAGGGATTCTGAATCCCCGTGTTCTGATGAAGCACGAGTATACTCCTCGGGACATATTTGCCGCGATTCTAAAACTACTAGGATGGGCAGAGGGTAATTACGATGAGACCGCAGACATTCTTGCGATGGAGAAGAGAGTGGTAGCATATCGACTCATTCAGCACCCACGAGGGTTCCATTATGATCTATACATCCTTCGGCTCATCTAGGTCTCCTTACACAGACCCTGCGATAAAGATATCCTCATGCGCTGGTACGAGTGGGTGTACATCGTCTCGGCACGATTTATTTTCTGTCCTTTTCGTGTCTCAAAAAGGGCTTGAGGTTTGTCGTGAACGAGTATGTGATACCTTTTGACTATATAATCTCTCAGCTAGAGATTTTCTCTGGTTGATCAGCCCGTCGTCGTACCTTCAACCTGTTCTTTCGCGAATGTCATTGAGTGAATGCTCGTTTTGCTGCGTGGGAAGTGCACCCTGCCCGCTGCTCCTTTATTTCCTCGGGAGTTCCAAAGCCGTCAAGGGGACGCTGGCAGGCGAAGCGATGTGTGGTGGCATCACCCCAATGGTTGTCCTTGTAAAATTCCTCAATGAATAATTGGTTAAGTGGTTTTGAGCGCATCATTGTCGCGAGGGTGATCTGCTCTCATACAATGCTGAACTCGCCACTTGTGCCTGCGAATTGAGCAATCGTCCCCGTGACCGGCGTCTTACTCGCTCCCCAGTATCTGATCCTATACTTTCCTGGATCTACCTCATCCTCAATCTCCCACTCCACTACAACCTCACTGGTAGCCAGGACGCTGCTGGTCCTACGCCACCGAAAGATTAAACTCCAGTCGCTGTCGTCGCGGACTTTCTTCCAATCCCCGCGGACGAGTTGCTCGACAGCGGCGTACGTATCTTCCAAGCGAAGGTCGTTTCGTGGGTTTGCACCTACGAATGTGATCTTTGCGGTTGCGCCCGGTGAGTAGACAAGCTCTACGTCGGAGAGCACGTCACCGAAGAACTTGAAGAGCGGGGCGCGGTCGAAGGCTACGCCAGTGATGAAGGAGAGAGATTTGTTGGTGTGTATAGGCGGCTGTGGCCCGGGGTCTGGTCGAGATATGCTGGACGAATGCAGGTATGGCAGATAGCGCGTTGTAAGATTGATGTGAGCGTTGAGCGTGTGCGGACCGTACAGGGTAGAAGCTCCTTCGTACCGCTGGATACCGTACTCTTCCTCTGTTGCGATGTAGTGCGTGTAGCTATTTGCCGGACCGCCCAGGACGACAATGGGCTCTGAATCCCCTGTTAAGGTAGAAGCAGACGCCGACGCCTGAATACTTTCTCTCCAGCGTCGGCCCGCCATGGTCGTAGCTTCGCCGGGACTGACAATGATGATCAGCTGTCCTACTCGGAGTAGCTGGACATCGACGATGTTTGGTGTCCAAAGGTAGGGTCTGTGGATCTCCCCGACATCGAGTAAGATCGGTTTTGGGTGATGGCATGCTTTCTGCTCCTCGGTTGGCTCGCGCAGAAAACCACGCACAACGGCCCACACAGGGTTGGCGTCTCGAGAGTCGGTGTTGTTCTGTTTGAAATCAAAGGCGCCGGGGCCGTCGGTGGTGCCGGCAGCGAAGGAGTAGCCCAAGGCCGCAGGACACGTCGAAACGAGAGAGCCATTGGGGTGGGTAACTGTAAGGGAAGAAAAATCGTGGAATGTGTGCAATGCTTTGACAGCGGACCCCTGTATGGGCGTACCGGTCAAGGCCATTTGATCGTACAGAGAAGATGCAGCATTGTACTGTCGGCGTCCAATCTCGAAGCAGCTCGAGGCGCCCTGGTCTTTCTTTCGGAAATAGGGGCCTCTCCCATGACAAGGCTTGCTGCTCCCGCCGCATGTGCTGTCTTCAAAGTTGCACTTCTCTGCGAATCCATCCTCACAATAGGCTCCCAGGACATTGGGTGAAGTGTCTCCTACGTTAGCTTGGGAGAAGCCAGCTATGAACCCATCGTCTGCTTGATCTTCACTTGAGCTGCGGTATGCCTTTTCCATCAAGTTCGCCGCCACTCCTTTGTTGTCGCCGGTTATCAGCGTATTGTTACCAAGCATTGACGTCCCGTGCACGGCAAACCAAGTGAGGACGCCAATATCTTTGCTCGTCTGCGCATTTTGGAATCTGAGCATGGTCATGGTTTTGTCGACATCGTGCTCATGTCTGGCTCGTTCCTCAGCAGGGTTCGCGAGGTAAGCGTAAGGGCTTCTGTTGATGTTCGCATCTTCCACAGCAATGGAGCCAATGCTCAGAAAACCTGGTGCAAGGCTCTTATGAGCTCGCTGTATCGAAAGCAAGGATCCGTCGACGATAGCTTGGTAGCTCTGCTGGTCGAAACCTTTGCTTGTAATCTGAGGCAACAGGTAGTTGAACCAAGCGCCAGGTCCTGAATGTGAGTGCGTGCCAGTGACAGCCACGTTCTCTTGCCTGTAGACTTTGTACTCTTCTCCAAGCTCGCCGAGACCTTGTAGAATGCCGTCTCTCACCGCAGTATCCCCGGACTGTGTGTCGAGAACAAGATAGACAAATCGATCATCTGGCTTATCGAGACCTCCAACGATGAAAGCACGAGAGTATAGCCTTTGGCGCAAACCTGAGCCAACCTGATCTGGGTCTGCATAACCCATTAAATTGATTTCGACAACGGGTCTGGGAGGGCTGCATTAGTCTAGTCTGATGACCTTGGCCTAGGAACCCTATACCCCGTGATATCAGCTTTCCCAATACCGAGCAGGTATTGAGTGTGTGGGTCTGCAACCGATTCGGCCTCTTGGAAGGGCTCGATCGGCATCTGCTGCGACGACACGATTGAAGGCTGTCCATAATCGTATCTCAACTGCAGAAATTCGAATTCCGGTAACCCTAGTGTCGAGATTAAGTAGAAGGTAGTGAGGAGTGCGACCGTTGCTGTGGCCAAAGCGGCGGCGATGTGGAAGCGCGCCATCTCTGTAGCCTCAAACTTGGCCTTTTCCCAAACATTGAGGCTGATCCGCTTCAAACGACAGCGAAAGGAGGCCGCTATGGAGGAATAGGTGAAGACGCTCTGCCTGAACTTTGAACGTCTGAGATGTGGAAACGGAGTGTTTGATGCTTGGCACTCTGAGGCCACCAATGATTGGTTGGATAGGGACTCTTTGACGCTACTCGCTGGCTCCAAAAATTCACTGGCAGGAAGAGATATCATTCCCTTGTTCGTTGTACGTACATTGAGGGCGGCATAAATGTATCTAGGAGAACACAGAAGCTCGGTTCGGCTCGTGCTTCGGCGTGACTTCAAACAGCAACCTCTCAAGATAGCAATGCAGCTTTGCTCGACTTGCCACCGAATCGTCCCCAAGATCCCTCTCGCAATTGGTCCCGACTGCTTTGAACCCCGTCAAAGGTAGAGAAAGCAGCTTGAGAAACGCATGACTTTCTATTCAGCTACCTCTCACGCCTCCGCCCTCGTAAACCCCTCCATAATCGCCTTCACAAACGACAGAAACCCCTCCGGCCCCGACATCGCGTCCTTCATATGCACCGAAGTGCTACTACTTCGTATCCACGGGATAAATGTTATTTTGGACAGGGTTTATTAAGGTGAGGGCTAGGCAAAATAAACCCTGTCCAAAATAACATTTAACCCCCCTAATACGAAGTACTCACACGGCAGACCTCCCGAATGATCTCCAGCCGCGTCTCGATGTCGATCCCCGCCGCCCATGAAGACGTGCGTGATGTCGGCGTGGCTTGAGAACACCGTCCGAACATCGTTTATCCCTGTGCCGCCGTAGATTTCGAGGTTGGGGTTGTTGAGTTTGGCTTTGGCGTCGTCGACGACGATGCCTTTGCGGCCGAGGAGGAGGATTCTTTGTTGGGGCATGGGGTAGTGGTAGTGGTAGTGTGTTCAATTAAGCGTCCCGCCTCGAGAGGTATGCGCGAGAGTCTACTGCTGGGTGTTACTTGATACTTTCAATTGCTCGAGCCCTGCGACGCTACGGATTATCACCCGGCCCGAGACAAAGGAAGGGAACTGCCGAGGATCGATATCTTCTTGGCGAAGATGTGTGAGAGTGGCATACAAAAGTAGCAGTAAGTCTTTCTGGATAAAACAGCTCCTGTATTTAGATTCCAAAGCGTCAATGCGGCCAATGTCTATATCATGACTCGAGGCTTCTCGGGTTCAGTGGACTACAGGAACGACACGCAATAGCCCCAACCTCGATATACAAGACGCCTTTTCTCCGCCACTGCCCACTGAATCATGTCTGGCTACAAATCGTATGGTCAGCCTGGAAATCCGCCACCAAACACCGGCGCCAATGGCCCCCCACATGAAGCCCAGCTCGGCCCTCAATGGCGACCGCCAGTAGCCCCGTCACCCTATCAGCCGGATGCTACACCACAACCGTACGGACAAGCACCTCCGAATGGCCAGCCGAATCAATATGGAGGAACGCCGTACAGCGGCTATCAGGGTCAAGCAGCTGCATCGCAAGAGCAAGGATATTTCCCACCTCATGGGCAAGCTGCTGGAAACAATGACGGGGGTATGGGCGGGCTCTCCTCGCAGATGGGGAGTATGGGATTGGGAGACGATGCTGCTGCTACGAATCGGCCTCAAAAGAAGAAGAACAGACATGCATACCACAATCTCGATCAGCCGGCGGCCACGCAGCAAGCCTTCGGTGGCATGCAGCAAGGCTACAACCAACCGCAGCCCACGACACCTGGCATTCCCCCACATCCAAACCAACATCAGTATGCGGGTCAGCAGATAACGCCAGCTATGAATCAATTTCCGGCTCCAGCAGGCACACCTTTCACTCCTGGCATACCATCAGTGGCGACGAATTTCGGGGCCTCGACCCAATCAATGCCTGTCTCCAGCGGCCCTGGAGTATCTGCCCAAGGCCGAGTTGATCCTGAGCAGGTTCCAAGTATCCCCTTATCAAGAGACGCTGCGGCTCGATATTATCTCGACCATACATACCCCACAATAGATCAGCATCTACCTCCACCCGCTACTATTCCCTTTGTTGCATTCGATCAGGGTAATTCGTCTCCTAAATATGCTCGTTTGACACTTAATCATATCCCATCCACCTCAGAAGCGCTCACGGCAACTGCTCTCCCGCTTGGTATTGTCTTGCAACCATTAGCGCCGTTGCAAGAAGGTGAAGAGAAGATACCTGTTCTGGACTTTGGGGAACAAGGTCCGCCACGGTGTCGGCGATGTCGAACCTACATCAATCCCTTCATGTCATTTAGATCAGGAGGAAATAAGCTTGTGTGCAACATGTGTACGTTTCCGAATGATGTAGCACCAGAGTACTTCGCCCCAACAGATCCTTCCGGTGTCAGGGTAGACCGAGCGCAAAGGCCGGAGCTGACGTTGGGCACTGTCGAATTCACAGTACCAAAAGAGTACTGGGCGAAAGAACCCGTGGGTTTGCGCTGGCTTTTCCTTGTTGACGTCAGCCAGGAAGCGGTCAACAGAGGCTTCTTGGAAGCATTCTGCAACGGTATCCTGGCCGCGCTCTATGAAGAGGATCAAGAGGACTCAGACTATGAGAAGGTAGAAGGTGATAATCCAAATATTAAACGAAGCATACCCGTCGCATCGAAAATAGGCTTTGTGACCTATGATAAAGCGATGCATTTCTACAACTGCGATGTGAGTGGACTGCGTTCGCATGTAGAGGATTACATGCTTATTAAATTGCAGGCCAGGCTTGATCAAGCACAAATGCTTGTGATGCCTGACGTCGAGGATCCATTCGTTCCGCTAGGGAGCGACGGATTGTTCGTTGATCCATATGAGTCAAAGCATATCATCACTGCTCTTCTCCAAAAACTACCTAGCCTGTTCGCCACAATCAAGAATCCCGAACCTGCCTTGCTACCAACGCTCGACTCTGCTCTCTCAGCCCTCTCCGCAACTGGTGGCAAGATTATCTGCTCGCTTTCGGCGTTGCCCACCTGGGGTCCAGGCAGGCTTTTCATGCGAGATGAGGGTAAATTGCATGGTATCGAAACCGAGAAGAAGCTCTTTCAGACCGATCATGCTGGATGGAAGAAGACTGCCAGTAAGATGGTAGAAAGCGGTGTCGGTACTGATTTCTTCGTTGCATCGGCAAGTGGTGGCTATATGGACTTGGCGACGATAGGTAAGTCTTGTAGATTAGTAAAATACACTTTATTAATCAAACTTTCAGGTCATGCTTCGGCAGCGACAGGCGGGGAGATGTACTTCTACCCCAATTATATCTACCCACGAGATAATGAAAGGTTATCGAAGGAGCTAAAGCATACACTCACCCGGGACACGGGCTACCAAGCTTTGATGAAAGTACGATGCTCGAACGGCCTGCAAGTCTCATCATATCACGGCAATTTCTTGCAGCATACATTTGGCGCTGATCTTGAATTTGGCGTCATTGATGCTGACAAGGCAATGGGCGTCATGTTCAGCTACGACGGAAAGCTTGACTCCAAGTTAGATGCGCATTTTCAGTGTGCTCTACTGTATACCACGGCCAGTGGAGAGAGGCGGGTTAGATGTACCAACACCGTTGCAAGCGTCAGTGAGGGCGCCTCCATGGAGTCTATGAGGTTTATCGATCAAGATGCTGTTGTAAGCATGATTGCGAGGGAGGGCAAGCACGACTACTCTCTAAGATTCTCAACTCCGCTGACATAGATGCAGCTGCTTCGCGAATGACTGAAAAGACGCTGAAAGACATCCGCAATGCGTTGACCGAGAAGACCGTCGATATACTCGCCGGCTACCGAAAGAGCTTCTCGGTATCACACCCACCAGGGCAGCTCGTCCTCCCGGAAAACCTAAAAGAATTCAGCATGTACATGCTCGGTCTCCTCAAATGCAGAGCCCTCAAAGGCAAGCGTCCTCCACCCATTGTTCCCTCACACCCTCTAATTCCTTCATAGCCGGCGCCGAGCCCTCCGACCGCCGCACCCATACGATGCGCATGCTCAAATCCATGTCCCCCACCGAACTCTCCCTCTTCCTCTACCCGCGCTTCATCCCCATCCACAGCCTCGCCCCCGAAGACTGTTTCCCTACCTCCACCGGCCACCTCCAAGTCCCCTCCAGCATCCGCGCGTCCTTCTCGCGCATCGAAGAAGGAGGCGCCTATCTCGTCGACGACGGCCAAGTATGCCTGCTCTGGCTGCATAGCCAGGTCTCGCCTAATCTTCTTGAGGACCTCTTCGGGCCCGACAGAACCTCTCTACAGGCGCTTGACCCCATGCTCTCTTCCTTACCCGTACTGGAGACACATCTGAACGCGCAAGTCCGGAATCTTCTCGCATACCTGGCGAGTGTGAGAGGGAGTAAAACGCTTACGATACAGCTGGCGCGGCAGGGGCTTGATGGCAGTGAATACGAGTTCGCGAGGCTGCTGCTTGAGGACCGCAATAACGAAGCACAGAGTTATGTTGACTGGTTGGTGCATGTGCATCGAGCGATACAGATGGAGTTGGCGGGCCAGAGGAAGAAGGATGATGGAAGTGAAGGAGGGGGAATGGTTGAGAGCACGATGGCGGGGATTGCGAACTTGAGGCCGCCGTGGTAGGGAGGCGGCGGTGGTGATGAGTGTAGGTGAGCGAAGCATGATGTAGGCGTTCAATTATCACCCTTGCAATTGACGATACCAAAGACGTCGAAGCGGTTGTATGCTTTGCGCCCTTCGGATTAGACCAAACATGGGGCCAATCCCGAGTTGAAAGCAGACGATATGAGTTGACTGAACCGTCGTGTCAAAAGAGTTCCAGAATCCATCGCCTTCATTCTCAAGAAACACGAGAAGCATACCCACCCACCACATCACGTATTTCAAGTCGAGAATCGGAAAAGCATGCATTCTAGTCAATAAACCAACAAATCGCTATCTGACGTGTAGCTTCGCGTACAGCAGGTCAAGGACCTAGAACCTACAGCCGTAGTGTATCTAAGGAACAACCGCCGACATCGTAGCCACAAACAGACAAAACCATAGTCTCAGCAATCCGTCTCTCGCGTCATCCAAATGCACAATCCGTAGACAGTCTTGGCACAGATGTCATGTGTATGTGTATCGGACGACAGGTTGTGACAGCTCGAAACAATTTGGTTGTTGCAGACGGAAGGAAATAATTGGGGTACTGTATTTTCGCTCGAGGATGGCTGCAGATATGCGAGGCCGTATTAGTGAGCTGGATGGGTACAGGTGATCAAATCGACAAAGCTGGTGATGAAAGAAATGAGTAGAGTCGTGTTGACAAGCTGATGAAATGGAAAGAAGATGAGTCGAGCAAGCGGACAGACCCAAATGGGGGGAAACGAGCCGAGCTGTATCAGCAAGCTGGTGATTCCGAGTTGGGAGGCCTGGGATGTAGAAGCTGTTTCTCTATCAGTCAAGTCGGATTTGCAAATTGGAAGTTTCGGACTCACCTGGTAGTAAATTGAAAATAAAAGAAGCCATACGAGCAAGCGGATGGTCTTGGGATCAAGACTCAGGAACCACTCGAGCCGTATAAGCGAGTTAGTAGAGTCGAGTTCGCAAGGTAGCAGAAATGAAATGAATGGAAACCATATGAGCAAATTCAATAAAGCTCAGAACAAGAGTTGAGAGCCAGTAAAGCAGGAGTTCGACGGGAACAAAGCTTTTTGGGTGTCAGCGACCAAGATCAAGCCAAACCCGCAGCACCGCCATTATCCTTCTTCAGCGGACGACCTCTCTTTTTCGGCGGCTGCCCTTCCTGAGCAGCTCCCACGGATTGAGCGCGGCCTCTCCCATTAGTTTTACCAGTAGCCGGTGTCGCACTTCGAGACTTGGCTTTGGGTGTACTCTTGCGACGAGGAGTCTTGGCTTCGCTTTGTTTCTTCCGACGGGGAGTTTTGGCTTTGCTGGTATTCGTGTCAGGTGAGGCAACGGGCTCACCGCCGCTCGGAGCCCCGGGATTACCAGCGCTAGCAGCACTGGCAGCACTGGCAGCACTGGAAGCACGAGAGCGATTGCGGGTACTGAAGGCAGGGGCGTCATCGTATGGACTTGGAGGGTTGTTGGGTCTCGTGGCTGGAGCTCCTGAGTTCGGGATTGGGATTGGGGCTCCTGAGTTCGGAATGGGGATCGGGGCTCCTGAGTTCGGGATTGAGATCGGGGCTCCCCAATTGGTCCCCGCTCGGTCTGACGTCTGGCGTTCCATCGGTATGGTCAGTTGAAGGGCTGCACCAACGGGGGAGAGGGGGTACGGGGGCGCCGAGGGGTTCTTAGGGGTTGAAGGACGAGTGATGCTGGAAGCTAATTCACGAGCCTGGGTGCTGTTAGCGCTGATTCTCTTGCAGTGGTGGTGCACGAGGACATAAGTACTTACGCCAGCAGCGAAGTTGGCATTGGGAGCCTCATTAGGCCTTGGTGATCTAGGAATCATTCCAGTAGCAGCACCGGTATGGACCTCCATACTCATGTTGCTGTCGGCATGGCTGAGCGATGGCTGAGTGGTGTTTGATCGGATGTACTCAGAAAGGGCTGTGTTCTTGGCGCCATCTCGTGGGCTAAGAGGCGGATTATCCTCCATACTGGACTTGGTGATCGATCTCGCGACTGCAGGATATCCTGGCAGCCGGAGCGCACCATAGCGTGGTCGTCCGTAAGTATTGGTGACTGGCGAAGTTGCCCGGAGATCGTTATGTAGACGGTTGCCATCTTCTACCGACCTACTGTGGTAAGGGCTCTGATAGGGAGTCGCGGAGCGATTCGTTCCCGGCTCAAATCCATATTCGAAATCGAGTTGATCGTGATTGAGATCATCAAGGCCCATGGGAGACTGCTCTCCGTATGCGGTTGTATTGCCATTGGCCGCTGCGTAGAGGTCCTGGGATAAATGTCGGCTGGCGCTCGAGGGAGGTTCAGGATAATCGTAGTCAGCAAAACGTCCTTCGGTAATGTCATAAGAGAAGTTCTCTGCTGCGTTAACAACCTCTATTGCCGCGTCGGGCGAGAAGAATTCCGGGACCATAGGCGTCGGAGCGTAGAGTGTAGCGTTGCTATTATCCGGCGTGTGAACTTCGAAAGCATTTGCAATGTCTGTCGCTTGGCCAGGCGAGACTGAGATTGGGTACATTGGCGTAGGTGCGCTGAACGGCCCGTTGTCATGGAAGTAAACCCCAACACCCCCCAAGGCTGCTTCCGCTTCCAGAGGTATGGCCGAGGCTTGATGCACTGGTGCTGGATCATTGAATACCTCGATGCTGCCTTCAGATCCACTGTCGTCCGGGATGTTTGAAGCTTGAAACACTGCAGGAGGTGATGGTGATACAAAGCGCATCGGTGTAAGAACGTTATAGGGAACAGCATGGTCCATTGACGGAGCCGACCCATTGTGGACTTCTGGAAGTACGTTTGGGGGAGCGAGCTCTCGTTGACCCAGTGAGTTGAAAGACCCAAAGGGTGGAGAAGGAGGTGCCAGTGGTGTTTCTGCGCAGTGTGTATCGCTCATTTGACCGTTGACTGCCTGGCCGAGGGGCTCAAAAACCATGTCTGGAGCAGGCAAAGGGGCTACATGCTCCACGTTCTCTAACGATGCCCCACCCAGCGTTCCCATGAGAATAGTATCGGTAGGTGGCAGATCATTCCCGACCACGTCCTGTTGTTCGTGCTGAAGGCTATGACCGTGCATAGTACCGAAGTCGAGGTAAAGCGTATCTTCCATTGCACGTACCAATGTGGAACTCTCGGCCAAGTCGCGGACATCGTAGGGCGGGCCCTCATATTGTCCATCGAAAGACGCATTAGAGTTGTCGAAGAGAGCCAAAGAGGTCTGAACGGAGACTCCTTCAAGCCTAGCATGAAGCCTACGAATGTTGATGTCTGTTGCGGGTACTGTTCCGAAGCCCGCTGCATCAGAGACATTGTGACCTAGCACTTGAAGCAATTCATCAGAAATGGGAATCTCGCAATCAACTTCATCCGGAGAGGGCGCTATGAATGAGCCAGTGACGGCTCCTTCGTTACGTTCGTGCTCTGGCCGAGTACTTGAAGTCGGTGATCCTTTGCTAGCTTCCTTCTGGAACTCATCTTCCATATGAATCGCCGAGTCTTTGAAAACCTATGACCACCAATTTCAGCAAACCATTGTCTGATTGTGTGTGACGGTGAACCGATTTCTGCCCAAGTGACTTACCCCTTGGCGATCATCGTGACAAACATCATCTGGAGTGTCATGCACTCCGCTATTCACATTATCTGGGTTGGAGTTACGGCTGTGGAAAGCATTAAGGTTGACCTGTTCTGCAAATGCCTTGTCATTTAGGAAAGAAATATCCTCAGGCCATGGTGTGATGCTTGAGTTCTTCTTGTTTCTCTTATTGATATTCTGTAGTTCGAACAATCCACGTGCAGTGTCAGCCCGGAGTCTCGTCTCGATGGCGGTGTCCTTGATTATCTTTTTACGATTGGCAAACTCGAACTCGTTCGAGTTTAATTCAAGATCTTTTGGGAATGGGCCCATGGCGCCAGGGCTTGCACCAAGATATGGGTTGAATTTCCAGGCTGAAGAGAGCACTCGGTCTACTAGCTTAAGGACCTTCGCTGGGTTGAAGTCGTCGATCAGCTCCTCAGAGCATTCTTTGCCACTTCCTACCGGCTCTCCCGGCACTTGCACCTTACTGGTAGGAGCTGCGTCCTCTTCCAAAGTGAGCGGATCTGAGAGAAAAGCTGACACGTTGTCTAAATTTGGAACTTCTTTGATGCATTTGCTTTGAAGCCCAACTGCTCGCCTTAAATGTCCTGTTTCGATAGTCAGATACAACCGTAGAGAATCGCAAGTGACTAGCGAATGCAATGCGCCTACCTTGAGGATCGACAGGTGTCTCACTCCTACCAGAGGACTGATGGAGGATGCGGTACCCAAAGGGAGCATCCTGGAACGTAGGGTGCGTTGCTAGCCGATGTCAAACAGATCCCAAGGCGACAGGAGGGTGAGCTGGCTTACTGTGGTTCTCCATCGTGGCCTTTCCTTGAGTCTGCACGTACTGTACGTGTTGATACAGACACAGAGGTCGGTGTTGTCCAGTCTTGTAGCTAGTAACGAGAATTTAAGGAGAGATGCAGCTTGTGAATATGGGGTTGGACCTAGAGCTCGGTGAAGTTGGGCGAAGAGCAAGAGGGCTGGATTTGGGCCCCCGCAAGAACATACAGGAGCAATCACAAATATAGAAAAGAACAAGAGCAATGAGCTAAGACACTTCCTGACCTTTCAGCTCCTACTCGATGCTATGATCAGCCATCGGAAGGGCTTTGTGTTGGCAAGGGTTGGATTGGAAGCACCTGAGATCCGGATTATTGCAAAAGGCAGCTTTTGTGATGACATTCAAAATCAAATCACAAATTATGTCCACGATCACAACACCCGGGACCACTTCGGAGATTAGGGTAGAGTGAATGGAACACACTTGAATTATTTACTACCCGCCTGATTGACTTAGGTCCCTCTCAGGCATTATGACATGCATGAGTACTGCTGCTGCAACAGCCCGGGAGGCTCTAAGCATGAATAGGTTCACACACCGGCGCATCGCTCCTTTCAAGGAAATTTGAGCCCATGAAGTGAGACTGTCAAAAAGGTATTGCGTTGCTGACACGAATTAGCTTATAGCGCTAACATTCGCCTGACCTTTGCTGGGTCAAGGCAACCAATCCATAGATAACGTACGAGACAGAACCACTCAATTCTACTGGAAGTCCCAGTGTCCTATGTATTGGATTAATTGTCAGCTCTCTCGAAACTGTGTATTTTCTTATCAGGGACGACATACTTTTTCCCCAATTCGGTTGCGCAACATCCACAGAGGAGAGCTGCTGGCCAGCAAACTACCTACACTGATGTTAAAGATAGTTTTGGGAGGATAAAGACAGCCGAGATAGTCATACAGCGGAACAGACTGCTACAGCAAACCCTGGTCCTTGTCAGTGCATAAATCTGCGATCAGGCGGTGGGACACAGACCCAAAGTTGGACCAACAACCTTGCAGTGACAAGGGTTTTGATCTGTGCCACACTGGAACTGTTGCAGAAGCTAAAGTTAGATGCTGTCGCCAGGAGAGGTGGGACAATTGTGATAGTCAGGGTAAGGGGGGTAAATGTGTGAGGAAACGATATGATGTCGATGAGAGTTCCCAATAGCTGATTACTTACACAGATAAAAGGGATAGGGAGACAGTCCATGATGGAAGATGGTAGGAGAACGTGATGTAAGAAAGGTTCTGTAGAAGTACTGCTGGAATGGGAATACGTGGGCCAGCTTAGAAGGTTACCGGCAGTGTCCTTACGAACTTCTTGGGGCAGGAAGACCGAATATCAGAGCAGCCGGCAATCGATCCTCATTTTCTACACGAGCAGGTAGCAGCCTTTTGGAGTCCCGATTTACAAGACTCATTCTATGAAGCCGAGACTCAGAGGGAAGTCATGAAAGTCACGGGACTAGGAATGACGTGGGAATACCTTGCTGCAAGAATCATCCGCGCGCATAAGCAAATCAGGACCACCGGCAAGTGCTACACATGCCGAGCTCTAGGCCTTGTTGGGGGGCTCTAGGGCTCATTGGGGCCTAGCTCTAGGCGGCTGTCTGTCGTTGATTTATGGCCGCCCAGCACCCTGCCAATTCCCATCAGAAACGACTTCCGTTGATGATTCAGCAACGTTCCAATGATATATAGTCACTGTCTACCTGGCCTGTTCTGTTCAGCCTCTCGGCGTGTTGCTTGGTAGTGGCAGTGCAAATCCTCCGAGACCCACCAAAATCATGCATTACACACCAACACATAGGCTGGCACTCGGATCAGGAATGATGATTTAGGTGTGTTTGTCATGAGTGCATTATACCCTATACCGCCGCGCCTTTCTCGACCAAGCCAGGAACATTGACCCAAGGCCACTCTCTGGGGACGTGACTAATTGGTAAACAAAGCTATTGTCTTGGTGAAGATAGTCCAACTGCGTTACATGTCCCTGACAAATACTGTTTCCAAACTTCTAGGTCAGCAGGTGGATCAGAAGCCATATTCGGATGTCAGGAATTTGTCGATAAAAGGTCTTAGACTACGAAGTGTAAGGACATAGTACGAAGGGAAGATTCCTGAGCCTCAAGTTGAGACCAGCTTGTATCTAGTATGTAGTAATTGATACCTCAATATTCAGAATGTGGTTCCCCCCGAGCAACTTTTGAAAATCAGTTTTTTTGTCGACATCGGATTGCAAATACCATCAATTCCTCAACCACAACGCTATTGTTTTACATAAAATCAATCTCAAACATAAACTCTATATCTGCAATTACTTTTGCAAAGTATTTATCTTTTAAATCAACTTGAAACAAAAGTTATGTGCGTAATTGCGATTTTGAAGCTTCGCCTTGACACAGTTTGAGTGCCCTCCATCAAAGCCCACCAAGCCCTCATCAAGCCCCACCAAATACGCTCTATTAGAGTCTCTCAACAGCAATAGATATGCATGATCGTATCTACAATGCTCAAATTTGATCAAGATAAATATACAAACTATTATCAATACTCTACTAGAATTTGTAGCAATTTAGATGCGTTGATGTTGAGCAATTGGTGGTATTTGCAATCCGGCGTCGAAAAAAAAAAATTGATTTTCAAAAGTTGCCCGGGGGGAACCACATTCTGAATATTGAGGTACAAGTACTCTTCCAACGATTGGACGCTGGCAGTAGGCGGGGCAAGTGGGCATCACCCGAATATACTTTACATTCACATTACTGCAATGCAGAACCTCTATCCGAGCCAGATGATTGATACATGGCGCTATGTAGCTGATGTTTCACTTGCCAGGCCGCTCCTGCACTCCGCTCGGACTCGACTTGTCTGACAGGTGCTGGATCCAATGAGATGCAACATCCGTCTCGTGAGGACATTTTCGGAAAAGGTCGCTCTGCTATGTATTTGGCATCTGCGCGAACGTTTCTTTGCTGCACATGATCTCGTAGTTGGGCAATCCAACCTAAGTCTGTTGCATCTGTATCAACGGCCGCCTAGCCCAGTCGTGGGAGGTGGTCGCCAGCTCCAGTAAAGTAGAACTCCTCGGGAGCAACGCGCGGGACTGCACTTTCACCGTTGCCGGCTGCCACTAGGAATCGATCGCTCCCCGCCACATCCGCGTCTTCTTTCTGTTGCTTCGACGCGGCTGCTGAGCCCGTTCGACATGGACATCAACTCGCTGCTGTCGCCCTCAGAACCAGCGCGCGATCGACGCTCCTCCCCTGCCAAATCTCCGGCGAAGAAGCCTAGGAAGACCAGAGCGTCCAAGGCGAACGATGCTGCCTCCTCCTCACCTCCAGTACCTTCCCACAACTCAGTCCCGCTTGCTCAGTATGCGATGCCATCACCACCACCCATCGCCAGTCCTGCATCCCTCTTCCGCGTGAATGCCACAGACACGCCACCAGCCGATGGCTATCGAACGGCAAGGCAACCGTCCACGCCAGGCATGGATACGCTGGCCGACCTAGCTTCAATGCAACACCACCAACAGACGACGCGAGAAAATGCGGGTGGTTTGCGGAGTACCGATATCTATGAGAACCAGACACCCGCAACGGTGCTACCGGCCCTTCATCCCTCGGGAAGACCTCAAGGCCCTCTGCGCGGCTCGATTGACCTCACCATGACCGACTCTCCTATCCAAGCTAACACTCCTCGGAAGTATTCTACAGCATCCATGTCTGACGCGGACCTTCAGACAGTGGCACAACTCGTCGAATACACTGTCACGAATCCATTCGCCTACGAGTCTCACGTTCAACTTATAAAACTTTTGCATCAGGGTTTTATGTCGCATGTATATCGTGACTCATCCCGGGGCCCGAGAGCGAATCCTCATTGTTACAATCTGCTTCCGGACCTTCAGAGTGCTCGGGAAGCTATGAGCTCAAGGTTCGCGTTGGGCGAGGAGCTCTGGTTGGATTGGCTGCAGGATCAACAATTACTCGCGAATTCATTGGAAGACAGAATAAGCGTGATGGAGTCGTGTCAGAAAGCGGTGGATGAGGAATCAGGGAGCACGCAACTATGGCTTTTGTATGGTAATTGGATGCTTGCGCTATACAAGAACGCCAACCCCCACGACGCCAGATTATCTCAGATTACCAGCCCGCCGAGTGAGGACACCACGTGGTCTGAAGAAGACAGAATTGTGGCGCGAGAAGTCTGTACTTGGCAGCAGATGCTGGATGTCTGGAATCAAGGGGTACATGATACGATGTGGCGTATCAACGATAGCCACCTATTGTGGGATCGGTACACGGAGCTCTTGACACAGGAACTCGCAGCATCACCCTCGGGAGAAGGCGTCAGCAAGATGCGAGCTCGATTTATAGCACGATTGCAGACCCCCCATGCGACATGGGATCAAACATTCCAGGCCTTTTCAAGCTTTATCTCAGTCTACGACAATGCTACGTACGAGGCAATAATGGTACAAGTATCGCAGCAGGCAGCCAGCGTGAAAGATAGATATGGCTTGTGTGAAATTCACGAGATCAACATTGAACGAGGAATAGATAATCATAACAGAGACGTTGAGTGGACTGCATATGTCGACTACATCGATTGGGAACTCGCACAAAGCCGGAAGAAGAACATGTTTAGCTTTGAGCTAGTCAATGCGTTGTACGAGCGCGCAACTCTGCGATTCCCGACGGACACAAGTTTGTGGGAAGGATTAGCTATTTTCTTGAACGACGAGATTACTGCCCACTCGCGCACTGGCGTATCTACTCTCCCAATACTCGATCGAGCGACAAGGCATTGCCCATGGTCAGGAACCCTGTGGTCTCTGTACCTTTTGATTGCAGAACGTGACAGGCGGTCCTTTCCCGAGATGGAACAAATCAAGCATAAAGCCACTAGAACGGGAACGCTTGACGCTGGTGGAATGGAAGAGATGCTCAAAGTACACACGGCTTGGTGTGGTTTTCTGAGGCGCCGGGCGTTTCTGCCAGACTCGACAGATGAGGACCAAGACGTCGCTGAGGTTGGGATCCGCTCTGCAGTAGAAGACATGGAGAATTCAGGTCGTGCTAAATATGGCAGAGAGTATCAAGGCGATCCGAGTTTCCGGTTGGAAAGAATTTACATCAAATACTTGACGCAGTGCCGTAATTGGCAAGGGGCACGGGATGTTTGGAGAAGCTTGATACCAAAGCAGGGGGACAACCATGATTTCTGGCTTCGTTACTATCTCTGGGAAATGGCCACATGGGGTAAGCTGGCATTCGACGAGAAAGAGCGCAATGGCGTAGGACCGCTCAAACCGAGCGAAGCAACGAAGGTCTTACGTCAAGCTCTGAAACGACCGAAAATTGATTGGCCAGAAAAGATCTTAGAGGCCTTCCTATTTCACTGTGAAGACCATGAGGATGCTGAGGAGCTTCAATCTGCAGTCGTTCTTATCTGGAAGACAAAACGGACAGTGAGCAAGAGGAGAGAAAGGGAGGCTGCTGAGAGTTTCGAGGCGGCACAGGTTCAAGCAGAGCAGCAGCCGAGAATGCAGCAGGAAGTCTCGATCGAGTCCGCGGCAACTCATCAGAGCGTTAAACGAAAACGTGGTAACGAAGCTGAGGCTGTCGGCGGACCTTTAAGCAAAAAGAATCGACAAGAAGACGCAGACACGGAAATGCAAACGGAGGCACACGGTTTGACAGCAACCGCAGCACCAAAGCGCGACAGGGAGAATGCGACGGTTGTAGTCAAGAACCTGCCTGCGCAGACCTCAGAAACGAAGGTTCGACAGTATTTCCGGGATGTGAGTCCAGTCCTCTTCCCTAGCCCTCTATGATCTGACTTCTTACTAGTGTGGTACAATGAACAGCTTGAAATTTCTGCCAGACAAGAACGGAGAGTCGGCCACCGCAACCATCGAGTTTGACTCGAAGGAAGATGTTCTCGCAGCGCAAACTAAGAACATGAAGAGCTTTGAAGGCCGAGATATCCAGGTTGAGATTTGCAGCGGAACCACGTTGTACGTCACAAATTACCCAGCAGCAGCAGATGAAGCGTGGCTACGAGAGTGCTTCGAAAAGGTACGCCTTCCGGTCCAGAATCCATTGTCCTGCTAATCACACCCTAGTACGGCGAGATCATTGACGTGAGATTTCCATCACTCAAGTACAACACACACCGGAGGTTCTGCTATATCCAGTACAAATCGCCAAGCCAAACCCAAGCTGCAACCGAGCTCAACGGCCAAAAATTAGACGGCAAGCTTGCTATCGTGGCCAAGCTCTCCGATCCCGAAAAGAGGCAATCCAGGCAGGGAGCAATGCACGAAGGCCGAGAGCTCTACCTGGCCAACGTGGATTGGAGCGCTACGGGGGCAGAGATTAAAGAAGCTTTCTCCATATTCGGTGAGGTGGAAAGCGTTCGCATACCCACCAAGGTCGGAGGTGCTAGCAAGGGCATTGCTTTCGTGGTGTTTGCGACTAAGGTGAGTCTCATCCGGTGTTCTCTTCGATACCTGAGTACTGATAACTTGAGTTAGGAAGCCGCCACGAAAGCCCTCGAAATGAATCTGACTCGCTTCAGGTCCCGCATTCTCAGTGTCTCTCCATCGACCGACAACATCGCTAAGCGCCAGGCAACGACCATCATCAATCCCGCGACCTCACGTGCATCGTACTCCCCGACACCCGACCCCAATGCTGTAATTGACTTGGAAGCCATCTCAGCCGGCTCACCTGCCTCTCAGTCCAGCGCTACGCAAATCCATTCAGTATCCGCAACCGATATACGATCTCGAACCATAGCTTTGATGAACGTTCCAGACACAGTCACCTCGGATCGCATCCGCGTCCTTGCCGAGAATCATGGAGCTTTAGTGAAACTACAGCTTCGCCCCGACCATCAGGGAGCAGTTCTTGAGTATGTCGACGCCGCAAGCGCAGGCAGAGCAAGCCTAGTGCTTGAAGGATATGAGCTCGAACCTAACCGAAAGCTAAGAGTCGGAACCGCGACGGAAATGTTTCGAGAAAAGGCTGAGTTCAAAAGTAACAGGATCGGTGGGCTCAAGAAGAAAGAGAACACATCAGCGCTGCAATCTTCGATGCCCATACGAAGACCTACTCAGCCCAGTGCACGGCGAGGCGGGAGAGGAGGCTTGGGGGTCAAGAGAGGTGGGGTAGGATTGAGTGGTGGTAGAGCGACTAACGATGGGGTGGGAGAAGATGCTGCCACAATTGGTACGGAGGGAAACCAGGACGAGGGGGAAAAGGAAGCAGCCACAAAAGCGAAGAGTAATGCTGACTTCAAAGCCATGTTTCTGAAGCAATAAAAATGCACCTGGCAGTGGTATGGGAATTAAGGTGGATGGTTGCTTACAATTTATTCCCCACGAGGTAGCCCGTTAAGGGGCGCTTTGTATTGCTATTGCCTGTCGCTAATTGACATTTCAGGGTCAATTCACCAATATATCTGTTTGATTGTCGCCAATCACAATAAATGATATGTTGTATTTTTTCCACGATTCATCGCTGCTTCCCATACTCCACATCATCGTTTATACACTCCACCACCCACATGATTCATCCTCTTGACATATTTCGAGATTCTCGTCCTGGGATGTCCACTTCCTTGCCCACTCGAAATCTTCATCGCTCTAACCTTGGACTTCCGTCATCAGACTTTTGTTCACTGACTACTCCACACAAGAACGTAATTTCCCTAGGCTGCCCTGCCCAATGCTTGTCATCTGACGAAGAATCGTGTTCACGATGGGCGTCTCGTCTACTGTCTAGCCATTGCCAATCCACGAGTTCGTCAAAGCACAGTTCATCAGCGCCAAGGATTGATATGAAAGAGCTGGAAAAGAGAAGAGAAGAGAATAAATACAAACTCTTTGTGACCGACGACCTACTTCGCAGCCTAAGCCTGGACACGCTACGGGCTGAAGGTAGTTCTTACTTCCATGGACATTCTTCCAATATCACGACTCTGCTGCATTGCTTGCTGAGGTAGGCAGCTTACCAATGAGATCCTCAAGAACAATCCTGGCCTAATCAAATATCTCTCTCCTGATCGCGGCATCACTAGACCCCTCTATTCGTGAAGCGTTCGCATAGGCAATTGATGACGAGAGCATCCTCTGACCAGGCTTGCCTGCGAGTGACAAGAAGCTAGGCCGGACTCTGGGAGTGGCAGAACAATTGCAAGCTACTAATGGAGGCCTATCCGACCACTCTGGTTCTATCTGTTGAGAGGACTCTCTTAAGATTCTCTGACGTCCTGTGACATTTGGGAGATCAATTGAGCCTGCTCAACAAGGACTTTCGCACGCAAGGCTTGTGGCAGATCAATGACATAGCGCGAAAACGTGCGATAGCTCATCTCATGTTTTGTAAGGATCACATACGGCGTCGAAGAATATACTGCTGACACGAAATGGAGATTGCTTGCGGATGTAGACGAAGATGGATTCGGTGAGAATGAAAACCTGCATCGAGCCTGGGTGATTGGAGAGTGATATAAGAATGTTTCCAATAAGATGATAACGTTCCTTTGTACGACGAGGGTCTCCAGTGCGAACTGGCAAACCTCGAAAGAATGTCGTACGCAAGCTCATAGACTGATCATGGAGACCTCTAACGGGTATCGAGGCATTCAAAAGTAGTTAGCAATAGCATAAGTACGAAGGAGAACTCGGTTTGAAGTGCATTGAATACGAAGAGAGCAAATGTAATTGACATGAGAACAAGCAAGGTATCCAGATTTTACGTGATGAGGAAAATTAATTGTTCTTATCAAAGGGTCTTTGAAATTTATAATTGAGTGGAGTTGTATGCTTGAAGTGAAAGTGTTGTTAGCAACACCTTTCCAAACATTCCAATATTCACCCACAAACTTTGCGGACTCCTATGTTCATTACGCATTCATCATGACTTGTTGAACCAGCAAATGAACTTCCGAATCTAGTCATCATCAACACGATGTCCCATTCCTTGAGGAACCCACCTCTGACTTGCACCTTCTGGGCCAAGACTGGCCATTGCAGCAAAGGCGAGCAGTCAGTGACTTCCAAGCTGTCTTTTGTCCTACCTAAGTCCCACAAGCTCACCGAGAGCTTTCTCAGAACGGATATACTTTCAATAGCTTCAGCCTCTGGGGATTAGCTGACCCTCAGACCTCATAGGTGCCACTATGCCCATTATCACACCGGTAAAGTCGCTCCTGCGCCTACTCCTAGTGCCTCCACCGGTGGTCTTACATGTTCCTTCTGGGCTCGCGGACGTTGCAATAAGAGTGCTGAAGGATGTCTCTACCTCCACGAGAACACCGGAACCGTGGCGGCGCCCCCTGGTCGTAAACTTATCCCAGTGACTTGTCATTTCTGGGCGAAGGGCCAGTGCAACAAGCATGCAAATGAGTAGGTCGCACATGCCTCCAGAGAATAGGAGATACAAAAGTTCGGGGATATGCCCCGAAGCTTTCGAAATCTGATAAGGAGAGCGCAATTGACCTTGATACCATATAGGTGCCAATACCTCCACTCTTTCAGTTCTTGGGTCGTGGGCCCACCAGGGACGACTACTACCAGGGAGCTGACCTGCTACTTTTGGGCAACGCCAGGGGAAGAATGTACACTGGCTCCCCATGAATGCTCATACGCACATCACCATACAGGGACAATCGCTCCGAGACCGAACAACATCCACCGCACCATGGATTTGCCTCAAAGCACAATCCGTCCCCAATCTACTGTCCACCAGCAAGGCATTCCTCGTTCTCAGACGGCCGTGTATCCGATTCCTACCAGCCAATCTCATGGCGTTGCCTACTCTTCAATAGCCGACAACCTTCAGGAGCTTCTAGAGCGTACCAACCTTGCTCTCCGCCAAAAGCCGAACGATGGAGTAGGGTCTAGCTACCGTCAGGAGGTAGCTCAGCAGCTTGACATTGACGAGGTACGTCTTCGAAAATGATAGCTATGGGTAGTGAGCTTCAGCATGGAGTGAAAAGCCCACTTCACCCACAGACGTGGCATACCGCCGATATCGTTCGTTTGGATTTTAACCTGATTCAATGTGGAATAGCTGATCAACCGCCAGAAGTCAGCGTACGGAGGAGAAAATGCCGGCCCACCAGAAGTTGTACGTACTCAGCAAGCCGCCTACCCTGCAACTCCCGCCTTTAGCCAGTCTTCAGCCTATGCTCTAGCACCGATACATTCTCGGAGGTCGATCTCAATCAAAGGGGCTGCTCAGCGTCAAAATTTTGCTCCTCCAGTTCAGCTCGAGCGGACCCCTGAGCCTGATTGGCAGGAGGTCCCCTACGCCGAAGATGGCGCATATACGCGCGGGATTGCAGTCTCTCAAGATGTCCTCGATGCTCATGTCAACATCAGAGGGCCTATTGCGAGGGAAGCTAGAGTGTACCCTCACCAGCCAGGGGCATACAAACATGAAGGTACAAACTTCCACAAAACGCAATTCGTTGAGCAAGATCCTGGAACAGAGAAATACCATGAGCGTCTTGAGCAGCCCGACGCATCCCCCGAAGGGCATGCACTTGCTCCAGATGTCTTCGATGCTCCTGTCAACGTAATAGGGCCTGTTGCGAGAGCCCGTAGAGTATACCCTCACCAGCCAGGTGTATACAAACATGAAGATCCAAACTTCCACAATAAGCAATTCATTAAGCAAGAGCCTGGAACAGAGATATACCATGAGCGCCCTGAGCAGCCCGACGCATACCTCAAAGGACATGCAATCGGTCCAGACGTCTATGATGCCCACTACGCTGCGAGGGACCCTGAAGACTATCGTCAGCCACGCACACGAGGTAGAGACTTCCCCTATATATTACTATACATACCCCTAATATATAATTAGCAGTAACTCCACCTATTGACGTTGACCCAATGGCATGGAATGAGTACTATAGTCCTGCCGGACGCTTCGTTAACCCCTATCGGCCTCAGTTCCCAGATAGTCCGCAAAAAGAGCTTTCGCCGCGCAAACTATCTTTCGTGAGTAGCTCTCAAGGGTCTCAAGGTAGTAGGAAACGCCGTAGCAGCCCAGGTGCCAGCGCCAGCCCGGCAGCGAGAATGCGCACACAACCGAGAAGGGCTGAAGATTACTTCTGATCCTTGACTCCAGGCTTAACATCGAACACTCGGGGGGAGGGAAGGTACTTTGGGAACGAGTGGGTGCCGAGACCTTATGATTTTCTTTTTCGAAGACCCTCCTTCGGGTTTCTGCTTCTTTAACATGGAGTGAAGTTGGTATAGATGGTTTCTGCAGCGGCGAGGCTTACCAGACGAGCTCCATCTGAGATGTTCTCCATTGGCAGAGGCCATGCACCTCATAGAGATCCAGCTGGTGAAGTCTCTGCGGATAATCAATTTTACTTCCGTGGATACACTTACCAGGCGGGCCTGATCCGAAAACAGCAGCTGAGTCCATTTAGCATCAATCAATTCAATAGCTCTTTCAACCTCTGCACAGGTCGGCTCTTCTATCATTCGTTCAAAAACAGTCAGTCAGAATGGATTGCTTGCTATCCCACAGAAATGAGCATCTACTTCATCAATTCTTTCACTGTGTTTTGTCAACACTCTTGAGTCTCTTGTTGAGTGTCTTATCTTTTGCTTGCACGACCATGTATGACAGTACGAGGCCATCGTCCTTTCTTCTATTAGATCCTTTAGCTCTGTTATGACGAGCCCACAACTTGAAGGGGCTACCCTCTAAATTTTGAGTCGTGCTCCTGCTAGTCAAGAAGGCAAGCGCCCTGAAGGTTGGGTAATAATTCGTTACGATGGGTGACCTACTGATGAGATTAAGTTTAGATTATCTGGGTATCTGGTCATCAACAATTTGGAATCCAATGGCAGATATTGCTAGAGCTCCCCTTATAATGGTCATTACTAGCCTAGGTTTTCAAAGGCACTTCTTGACGAGACGGACACCTAGTATAATTTGCTTTACTCCGGGACGATAATCCAGCATTCGATCGAGGTCAATGGCCGTACAGCAAGGACGGGACGTGTTCCTCTCTGTCTTCCTTGGAATCATGGCTGATCTATTTAGGTGTGTGCGATCGAAAATTTCGGGGTCGTCAACGTACGCCTGTGAGCGAGACGAGTCAATCGAGTAGCCAGGTATGCAAGTGGGCCCGGTGCAGACACGATGGCTACTTATGAATCTACTCCTACAGGACTGGACGAGCTGAGTGGATAGCTCTTCCCCAAGTAGCATAAGAACAGACGATAGGACGGGGTACGACCTAGCATATGACCGACTCAGGACAACAGCGAAGAAGCATAAATGAGACAGGTGCACGCACTCCACAACGTCTACCAATATACCCGCATCATCACCTCCTTCTACTGCAGTATCAAATCCCAAGCAACGCCAACTAGGTCTTAGACTGCACACAAAGCGCAATTCCCCCCAAAACGAACGCCATGCCAATCCACGTATCTACCAATAATTAGCCCATCCCCCCAACAACCCCCCAGCACCAGAAGACGCAGAAGTAGCCACTCACCCCTCTCAATAACCTTCCCCTCCGCCCACCACTCCCCCAACACCGTAAACAGAAAAGCCAACGAATTCGTAATCGGCACCGTCAGACTCAGCTCTGTCCCCAAACAATCATTAGCCCTCATCCCCTCATAAGCCCCT
>JAABUQ010000194.1_pt1 | contig 133525 bp, 130 predicted proteins | sample 5560001 | NCBI WGS metagenome assembly JAABUQ01 (sample SAMN10711888, study PRJNA513371) | rock metagenome | isolation source: Antarctica rocks | place: Antarctica: Victoria Land, Finger Mt nord | collected 2015-12-18
CCGGCGGCGTCGAAATCGTCTCGAAGCGGGATCGGCATGGCGAAGCTCCTCGGTTCGCCATGTTGAATCAAGAACGCCCCGCGTCGGGCAAGCCCCGCGAGTCACGCTCACTCAGGGTTGGTATAAGCTGCATCGCCCCTCGCTGCGTGATGAGCGAGACAGAAGCCCCGGTGTCGAGTTGCGCCATGAGGATTGTGCCGTCGATCCGCACCGGGACGAGCAGCACTGTCGGGCGCGGTCGTGCTGCGAGCAGCGCGACATGCGGCACCGCCCACGGGACCGCGCTGACGGGGCAGGTGCCTGAAGCGAACAAGTTCAATGTCCGCTCGGCAGGATCCAGCTCAATGTCGAAGCTCGACAGGTAGTCGGCGCCCAGCAGCCCCGCCACGGCGTCGCTCGCCTGGTCGAGCCACGGCATCGGGGCGACGGCGACACTCAGCGTCGCGTTGACGCTGCGCCTCCGCAGCGGCACGCCACCGATCTCGAAGGACCGCAGCGCGGCATTCGAGTGTAGTTCGATGCCGCCGACGCCGCGTACCGCGCTGCTGACCCACTCGTCGCGGCGTAGATCAAGCCGCCGTACCGCCTCGGTCGAGAGCATCGTGCGCTCGGCGCCGGTGTCCAGCACGAAGCGGGACGGCTTACCGTCGACGGCGGCCGAAACCGTCAGCAATCCCCGGTCGGGCGCAAGGGGCACCGAAATGCGGCGATCCGGCTGGCAGGCTGCCGCCATGCTCGCGTGGAGCAAGGCGGCTGCGAGAAAGCCGTGTAGCACTAAGCGAGCACGCGAAAACATCACACAGGATGATAGCAGCCGATGCAGCATTGCGCGGGTTTTCGTGCAGACGAGGGGTGGGCTACGATTGCTTCTCGAAGACGGGAGCATCGACCCATGAGCGATCCGGTCATCCTCGAGATCGACGGGCGGGGCGTCGCGACGGCGACGCTCAATCGCCCGCAGGTGGGCAACGCCTACAATGAGGAAATGCTGGATGCGCTCATCGCGGGTGTCGAGCGGCTCGCCTCCGACAAGGCCGTGCGCTGCCTGGTGCTGCGCGGCGCCGGCAAACACTTCCAGGCGGGTGCCGACATCAACTGGCTCGGTGAGGTCGCGGGCTACTCCGCCGAACGCGGCTACCAGGCGGCGATGGCGACGACGCGGGCTTGCAAGCTGCTGAACGAGTTTCCGAAGCCGACCATTGCGGTAATCCGCGGCGCCTGCTTCGGCGGCGGATGCGGCATCGTCTGCTGCGTCGACGTCGCGTTCGCCACGCCGGACGCCATCTTCGGGTTGACCGAGGTGCGCGTGGGCGTCGCGCCGACGCCGATTTCCACGCACATGGTTCATGCGATGGGCCTCCGCCACACGCGAAGGTATGCTGTCACCGGTGAGCGATTCGACGCCGCCGAGGCGTGCCGCATCGGGCTGGTGCACGAAATCGTCGCGGCGGAGCAGATCGAGGCCAAGTTGGCCGCCGTGTTGGAAGCGGTGTTCCTCGGCGCGCCGGGCGCGATCGCCGCCACCAAGCGCTCCTTGCTTGGTGCGAACGGCCTGACGCTCGACGAACGCCAGATGTCGATGCTGGCACATGAGAGCTGGACACAACGCAGCTCGGCCGAAGGTCGGGAAGGCACCGGGGCGTTTCGCGAGAAACGGACGCCGGCCTGGTATCGGGCGGAGTGAATAGTCAGGTCAGCGACCCTCCGAGGTACGTCGCCGTGACCCGGGGATCGATGGCAAGCGCCGCGCTGTCGCCCTCGAGCACGACCCTGCCGCCCTCCAGCACGTAGCCGCGCTCGGATATCTGCAGCGCCGCGCGCGCGTTCTGCTCCACCAGCAAGATCGCGACGCCGGTCGCCCGCAGCGCGGTGATGGCGCGGAAGATGTCGCGCACCATCAGCGGTGCGAGGCCGAGGCTCGGCTCGTCGAGCATCAGAACCGAGGGAGCCGCCATCAGGGCGCGTCCCATCGCCAGCATTTGCCGCTCTCCCCCCGAAAGCGTGCCGGCGAGCTGGCGTCGGCGATCCCGCAAGCGCGGGAACAGGGCATAGACGTCGTCCAGCGCGGCGCGCGCGGCGCTGGCGCCGAGCCCGCGGCGACGCCAGAAGCCGAGGCGGAGGTTGTCCTCCACCCCGAGTGTCGCGAAGAGCTCGCGACGCTCCGGGACCAGGCTCAAGCCGCAACGGACCCGATCCTCGATCGCCAGCCGTGTTATCGGCTGCTTCCGGAAGCGTATCGATCCGGTCGCGGTGAGGACGCCCATCAGGGCATTGAGCAGCGTGGTCTTGCCCGCGCCGTTCGGCCCGATGACCGTCACGACGCTTCCCGCAGGCACGCGGAGCGATACGTCCCGCACGGCCGCAACACCGTCATAGGCGACGGAAACGCCGTCGAGTTCGACGAGGGCGTCGCTCACGACGTGGTCCCGAGATACGCCTCGATCACCGCCGGGTCATGTCGCACCTGGCTTGGTTGCCCATCGGCGAGCTTGGTGCCGAAATCCAGCACCACGACGCGGTCGGCCAGGTTCATCACGAAGTCCATGTCGTGCTCGACGAGCAGGATACCGACACCGTCGTCGCGCAACTGTCGGAGCAGGTCGGCGAGCGCCTGGCGTTCCGCGTGGCGCAGGCCCGCCGCCGGCTCGTCGAGCAGCAGCGCCACCGGATCGAGGCAGAGCGCGCGCGCGATTTCAACGATCCGTTGCTGGCCGAGCGCGAGCGTTCTGGCCGGTCGGTCGGCCTCGTCGGCGAGCCCCACGCGTCGTAATTGTCGTGCGGCTTCGGCAAGCAGCGTTGCTTCCTCCCGCCGGTCGACCCGCAGCAAGGCCACCAGCGCGCCGGCCCGACCCCGCAGGTGGGCACCGATGGCCACATTCTCGATCACGCTCATCCCGGTGACGAGGCGGACGTGCTGGAAACTGCGGGCAATGCCGAGCCGCGCGGCAAGGGGCGCATCAACGCCGCTCACCGGTTGACCGCGGAACAAGACTTGGCCGCCGGCTGGCCTGTCGACGCCGGTGAGCAGGTTGAACGTCGTGCTCTTGCCGGCGCCGTTCGGCCCGATCAGGGCGACGATCTCTCCGGCGGCCAGCGCGAAGGAGACGTCGTTGACCGCGACCAGCCCGCCGAACGTCCGACGCAGGCGGACGGCCTCAAGCACGGGCTCGCCGCGTTCCGGGAGAGTGCGTGAGGTCAGGGAGCCTATTTGCCCGATCGGCAGCCCGTGCCGGGAACCCGCGCGCACCAAGCGGGGCCACAGGCCGTCGGGCGCGAGCTGGAGCAGGATCACCAGAAGCGCCCCGAACACGATCGTCTGGAAACTGCCCTGGGCGCCGATCAGCAGCGGCAAGACGGTTTGCAACCTGTCGTTCAGGATGGTGACGAGCGCCGCTCCGAGCAGCGCGCCGGGGATGTGCGCCGCGCCGCCGATCACCGCCATCAGCAGGTATTCGATGCCGGGCTCGAGCCCGAACGGCGTCGGGTTCACGGCGCGCTGAAGGCCGGCGTAAAGCCATCCCGCCAGTCCGGCCAGCCCGGCGGCGAACAGGAATGCGACCATCCTCGCCCGTCCGGGCCGCACGCCGAATGATGCGGCCGCGATCGTGCCGCCCCGCAGCGCGCGTATGGCCCGTCCGCTTCGGCTGTCCAATAGGTTCCTGGTCAGGAGTGCTGCAAGCGCGACACCGATCCAGACCAGTGCGAAGTATCGCCGACTGTCGCGAAAGTCGAATTCCAGCAGCTGCGGCGCCGGCAACCCGCTCAGCCCGTCATTGCGACCTGTAAAATCAAGGTTGCCGAAGAGGTAAGACAGGCTGGCGCTCCAGGCGATGGTCGCCAAAGCGAGATAGTGCCCCGAGAGGCGCAACGTCGCCGCCCCGATCACCAGCGCGGCCAAGAGGCTGGTCGCAATCGCCGCCGGCAGCCCGAGCCAAGGGGAAAGGCCGGCCCCTGTCAGCAGCGCCGACGCATAGGCGCCGAAGCCCATGAAGCTTGCCTGCCCGAACGAGGTCATGCCGGCGACGCCGGTCAGGACGACAAGCCCGAGCACCACGATAGCGGAAATGCCGATGGTGTTGAGCAGGTTCACCCAGAACAGCGGCAAGCCCGGCAGCCACGGAACACAGAGCCAGAGCGCCAAGCCGCCGATCCCGTAGAGGGAGCGGCGCGTCAAGTTTCGTCCTCCGTGACCGCCACGCCGGCCAGCGAGCGGATCAGCAGCACGGGAATGATCGCGCCGAAGACGATCACCTCCTTGAACGCGCTTGCGTAGAAGGAGCTGACCGACTCGCCGATGCCGACGAGGAGTGCCGCGAGCACCGCCCACGGATAGCTCGCGAGGCCGCCCACGATCGCCGCGACGAAGCCCTTCAGGCCAATGACGAAACCGCTGTCGTAATAGATCGTGGTCAATGGGACGATAAGCACGCCCGATAGCGCCCCGATCAAGCCGGCAAGCCCGAAGGCGACCTGCCCCGACTGCGCGGCCGAGATCCCGACCAGCCGGGCGCCGAGCCGATTGACTGCCGTGGCCCGCAGCGCCTTTCCCCGCAAGGTCAGGCTGAAGAACAGGGCGAGCAGGATCATCAGCACTGCCGTCGTCCCAAATATCCAGATTGCCTGCGCCGGAATGATCAACGCCCCGATCGTCGCCACCCCGTCCGAGAAAGCGTCACCCCGGAAGCCTTCCGGGCCGAAGAACACCAGCCCGAGGCCGACCAGCGAGAGATGCACGCCGACTGCCGCGATCAGCAGTACGAGAACCGAGCGTTCCGCGAGAGGCTGGAAAGCAATGCGGTAAAGGTAAGGCGCCATCGGGGCGACCACCAACAAGGAGACCAGCGCCGCAGCCAGCGCGCCATCCCGTCGTGAGGCTTCCCAGACCGTCGCCGCGAGAGCGGCTGCCGGTAGCAACATCGTGCCGAGCACGATCCGCAACACTTGGGCTCCGCTGATCGTGCGCCAGCCCGTAGCGACGGCCTGTACTCCCGCCATCATCCCCAAGCCACACAGCAGGAACACGCTGCCGGGTACGTGGCCGGCATTGAGCGTGGCGTAGGTCAGCGCTCCATAAGCGACCAACTCGCCCTGCGGGATGAACACGATCCGGGTGACGGTGAACACGAGCACGAGGGAGAGCGCGAGCAGGGCATAGATGGCGCCGTTCACGACGCCGTCCTGCACCAGGATGAGCAGGATGGAAGCGTCCATGACGACCGGGCTGTTTCCCTATCTGAATCGCGTCTTGATCCGCGCGCCGGTCGCTGTATCGGCTACGGCGAGCCTTGCACCGCCAAGCCGGACGGCGTCAAGCGGAGCGCCTCAATAGCTCCGGAACATGTGCTCGATCTCGGCCGGGTCATCCGTAACCGACAACCCCAATGCGAGCAGGATTCGTGCCTTCTGTGGCGTGAGATTGTCCGCGATCAGGAACCCGGCCTCACGCATTCGCGTGTTGCGGTAGGTGCGGCCGCTGCCCGCTCGCGTCGACTGTACGACGACCACGCCTGCTTTTGCCGCCGCCGTCAGGGCGGCGATCTGGGCGGGCGGCGCGAAACCCGGCGCGAAGCCGGCCGAAACGATCCCGCGCGCTCCGGCGGCGACGAACGCGGAGATCGCAACCCCGTCGCCTCCCGCGTAGGCATACGCGACGTCGACCCGCGGCAGCTCATCGAGCGATCGGACATCGAACTCGGTGTCCGGCGCGGCGCGGCGGATTGGTCGGCGGTAGTATGCAACGGCATCGCCGTCGGCGTGCCCGAGCACGCCGAAATCGGGCGTGCGGAACGTCTGCATCCGAAGCGTGGAGGTCTTGGTCACTTCGCGCGCGGCCTGGATTTCGTCATTGAGCAGCACGAGAACCCCCATCCCGCGCGAGTCCGGACTGGCGGCCGTGCGGACCGCGTTGACCAGGTTCAGGCCGGCGTCGGTCGAGAGCGCACTGGCGGGCCGCTGCGCGCCGACGACCACAACCGGTAAGGAAACCTTCAGCGTAAGGCTGAGGAAGTAGGCCGTCTCCTCCAAGGTCGCAGTGCCATGTCCGATGACGATGCCCGCGAGGTCGGGATGGTCGGTCACCAGGGCGTCGCACAGCCGCACCAGCTCTCGCCATTCGGCGTACGCGATCGCCGGGCTGGGGACGTTGCGATACCTGACCGGAAATACGTCGGCCACCTCCCCGACTTCGGGGAACCGCGCGAGGATGTCCTCGGCGTGCAGCATCCTGCCCTCGGCCGCGTAGTCCTGCAGATCGAGCGGGCTCTTGCCGAGCGACGCAATGGTGCCGCCGGTTCCGATGAAGGCGATCTTCGGTCTCATCCTGCCGCGACCACCTGCTCTGCGGCCGCGAGCACAGGGGGCCGCCTCCGATGCCAGTCCGTGTCGCGTTGGTAGGCATCGGCTACGCGCAACACGCGCGCCTCGCCGAACGGCCGGCCGACGATCTGCAGACCGATCGGCATCCCATTCGTATCGAAACCGCAGGGCAGGCTCACCGCGGGGACGCCGAGATAGTTGAACGGTCGCGTGTAGGCAGAAAGCGCCATGAAACGGTGTTCGGTCCCCGGCGGCCCTTTGTCGATGTCGGTTTCGGCGAGCGTGGGAAGTCGGGAGCGGATGGTTGGCGTGGCAAGCACGTCCACTTGCCCGAACACGTCGGCGGCGAACGCCTTCAGGATCGGCCCACGGCGGCTCAGCGCTTCCACGTAGTAGGTGCCGGGGATGGCGTATCCGGGATACAGCCGGGCGCTGAGATGGACGGCATAGTCCGCAGGCCGCTCGCGCATCCATTGCGCGTGGATCGCGGCTCCCTCGACACGGGAGACGATGCCGCCGTACGCCGCGACGGCGTCCATCAACGGCAGCGCCAAGCGGACCACCTTCGCGCCGCGATCCGCAAGCACACCGACCGCCCGCTCGATCGCATCGACGATTTCCGCGTCCGCATCGTCGCGGAAGCAGTTCGTCGGGAGGCCGATACGCAACCCGCGCACGTCGCCGTCGAGCGCCGCCTCGTAGTCCGGCACGGCCACCTTGGCGCTCGTCGGGTCGCGAGGATCGTATCCTGCGATGATGCCGAGCGCGCGGGCGCAGTCCCGAGCCGTGCGGGCCAGCGGCCCGACATTATCGTGCGAGAAGGATAGCGGCATCACGCCCGCCCGGCTCACGCGCGTCTGCGTCGGCTTGAGCCCGGTCGTGCCGCAGGCCGATGCCGGCAGCCGGATCGAGCCGCCGGTATCGGACCCGAGCGCCATGTAGGCGAACCGCGACGCGACGGCAGCACCGGACCCCGAGGACGAGCCGCCCGTCACACGCTCCAGGCCCCAGGGGTTGTGGCAGTCGCCGTAGTGGGTGTTGTGCCCCGTCGGGTTCTGCGCGAACTCGGCCATGTTCAAACCGGCGATCGTGTAGGCGCCCACGCCTGCGAGGCGTTCGATGACCGTCGCCGTCGTGTCCGGCACGAAATCCTTGCGGATCGACGAGCCGCAGGTGCACGGCTTCCCGGCTTGATAGTACATGTCCTTGTGCGCGAGGGGGACGCCGTGCAGCGCGCCCAGCGGCGTCTTCGCCTGCACCGCGGCGTCGGCCGCGCGTGCGGCCGCGAAGGCACCCTCGCGGCCCAGCCAAATCGTCGCGTTCACTGCCGAGTTGGCACGCTCCATATTGGCTAGGCAGGCTTCAAGCAACTGCACGGACGTTGCCGCGCCTGTCCGTACGGCGTCCGCAGCCTCGGTCAGCGTGAGATCGGCGAGATCGCTCATCGTGCCGGGTCCATTGTCTCGATGAGCGCCGCCTCGAAGCTCGCCGGTTCGTCCTCGAACACAAGCGTGCCGCGGACGGCTTCAAACGCCGCGATGGTGTCCGCGAGCTCCGCCGCGAGCCGCCTTGCCGGCGCGTTGGGGGCGACGATCCCGTGCCAACTCTCGATCGCCGTCTCTGTGGCGGGAAGCAAATCGGCCATCTGAGGACATCTCCGGATTGCTGCGCCGCAATATGACTGCGGAACAAGCCCCTTCCGCAACCTTCAAATTGGCCTACCGTTCGCGGTGACGCAGGGAGAGAACGACGAATGCCTGAAGCTCCGCCGCCGCGCGACGCCGTGTTCCAGACCGATGTTCCGGCCCGGCTCGACCGGTTGCCGTGGAGCCGCTTTCACTGGCTGGTCATCGGCGCCTTGGGCATCACCTGGATCCTTGACGGGCTGGAAGTCACTTTGGTCGGCTCATTGTCGGGAGCAATCTCGGAGAGTCCGAGCCTGCATCTGTCGGGCAGCCAGATCGGCGTCGCCGCCAGCGCCTATCTTGGCGGAGCCGTCATCGGCTCTCTGTTCTTCGGCTGGCTTACCGATCGTCTCGGCCGCAAGAAGCTCTTCACCGTGACGGTGCTGATCTACCTGCTCGCCACGATCGCCTCGGGCCTGTCTTGGAGCTTCTGGTCATTCGCGATCTTCCGGTTCATCACCGGCGCCGGCATCGGCGGCGAATATGCCGCGGTGAACGCGACGATCCAGGAGCTGATCCCCGCGCGCCGGCGCGGCTTCACCGATCTCTGCATCAACGGCAGCTTCTGGTTAGGAGCGGCAATTGGCGCGCTTGGGTCGTTCGTCGTGCTCGATCCGGCCGTGATGCCGGCCGAGTTGGGCTGGCGGGTGGCTTTCATCATCGGCGGCGTGATCGGCTTCATCGTGCTGCTGCTTCGCCGCTTCATACCGGAAAGCCCGCGCTGGCTGATGACGCACGGCTACCCAGAGGAGGCGGCCAAAGTCGTCGGCGAGATCGAGGCGCGGATTGAACACGAAACGGGTGCGAAGCTGCCGCCGGTGCCGGATCAGCACCTCACCTTGCGAAAAGACGTGCACGAGTGGTTCGGCGCCGCAGTCCATACGTTGTTCTCGCGCTACATCAAGCGCACCATCCTCGGCACCGCGCTGATGGCTGCGCAAGCGTTCTGCTATAACGCCGTGTTGTTCACCTACGCCTTGATTCTCACCAAGTTCTACGACATTCCGTCCGGGCGTGTCGGCCTGTTCATGCTGCCGTTTGCCCTGGGCAATTTCGCCGGGCCGTTGCTGCTCGGGCGACTGTTCGACAGCTTGGGCCGCAAGACGATGATCGTCTTCACCTATGCGCTTTCCGGTATTCTGATGATGGTGACGGGGTGGCTGTTTGCTCAAGGTGTGCTCGATGCCGTGCAGCAGACAGCCGCCTGGACAATCATCTTCTTCTTTGCCAGCGCCGCCGCCAGTTCCGCGTATCTTACGGTCGGCGAGAGCTTTCCCCTCGAGGTTCGCGCGGTCGCGATCTCGTTGTTCTACGCGTTCGGCACGGCGGTCGGAGGCATCGCGGGACCGGCCCTGTTCGGTGCCCTGATCGAGACGGGTGCGCGGGGCGAAATACTTTGGGGGTACGTGTTGGGTGGGAGCCTCATGGTGGTTGCAGCGGGCTTCGAGGCAGTCCTCGGGGTTGCCGCCGAGCGCCGGTCGCTGGAGGATGTAGCCCCCCCACTTTCGTCAGTCGTTGGGGAACCGGCGCGCTAGCTGCCCGTTGTTATGGAAGGCAACACCGGGAAGGAAATGCCATGGACAAGGATCGTGTCGAGGGCGCCGGCCAGCAAGCCAAGGGCGCCGTGAAGGAAGCTTTCGGAAAAGTCACCGGCGACACCAAGACCGAAGCCGAAGGCAAAGCCGACAAGACGGCCGGAAAGGTGCAGAACGCAGTCGGCGGCGCCAAGGACACGGCGCGAGATGCCGTGAAGAAGCCCTAGATCTCCGTCGGTAAGACAAGGGGCGTCGCAGATCGCGGCGCCCCTTTTGCGTTCGGTTTTGCCCGGGCGATATGATTGGTCCATAATCAATGATGCGACCAGTTGGACTTAGGGTTGAGCCGTGGCAGTCAGCAAGGTAGCGTATCGCGAAGCGATGGCCCGGCTGGGGGCTGCGGTCAACGTCGTGACCTCGGATGGTCCCGGAGGCCGATGCGGCTTTACCGCATCGGCGGTTTGCAGCGTGACGGATACACCGCCGACCCTTCTGGTTTGTGTGAACCGCACCAACGACTCGTATCCTCCACTCAAGGCCAACGGCGTGTTATGCGTGAATACGCTGGCGGGCGGCCACGAGGATCTCTCCACCCTTTTCGCCGGGCTGACGAAAGACGATGCGTCGGCGCGCTTCGACGCGGGTGCCTGGCAGCGGCTTGAGACGGGCGCGCCCGTGCTGTCGGACGCCACGGTCGCGTTCGACTGCCGCGTGACGGAATCCGTCGAGGTCGGAACTCACACCGTGTTTTTCGCCGAGGTGGAGGCAATCCAAGTCGGCGACACACGGGACGCGCTGATCTATTTCGGGCGCATGTATCACCGCCTCGCCCAGCAAGAATAAGCCGCACCTCACATCAAACAAGGGCAATCGGGCGAACCGGGCAACCGGTCGCGCCTTTGTATTTCGTTGCCAGCAGAATGAAGCAGAACCGCCTGACGCCGTCACGGGCGCGTTCGTCCAATGCGAGGTTCTTCCAAGATTTCCAACGCCGCTCTGTCCTAGGCGCGGGCGAGGTCGTCCGGCGTAACGATGCGACCGGCGTTCAGGTATTTGCCGCCGTCCAGGTCCGCAACGTCGAGCATAAGATCGTTGTAGAGTCGGTCGCCTTTGGTGAAATGGCCGAGCGCGTCGATATGCGTCGTCATTTCAATGCGCTCGACATTAACCCCGCCCTCGTTCGTGAATCCAAGGCTCCGACGTCGCTTGAGGCTGTCGCGCCAGGACGCGAACATGGAAATCAGGAACGGCGTCTGGTTCGGCGCCATGAAGGGCGTCGCCGCCGAAATAGTGTGGCTGACGTCGTAGATGCGGGCCGTGCGGACGAGCCCGAGCGCGGTGAGCCTGCGTTCCGGCGTCAACAGATTAGCGGCCCCAATCTGGTCGTTGCTACCCCATCGCGAGTGGCCGTGCGCTTCAGCGACCATGAGGCTTGTCTCCCGGTGAAACCCTTAATTTTCCGCGGCGGCCTCAACCTTTAATGCGGCGAGCCTGCGCAGCATGCGAAGCACCATTTGACGGTCAGCCGGCGAGCACTGCCGATACAGACGAAGCAGCGCCCACTCGTCTCCGCTTGCCGCGTGGCTTGGAGCAAGTTTCTCGTGCCCGTGGAGCAGATATTCGACACCTACTCCAAGCACACCGGCCACCCGCGAAAGATTGCCGGAAAGCTGGCCGGATCGCCCCGTTTCCCACTGAGCAATCGCGCTTCGGCTTACGCCGACGGCGTTTGCCAAATCGTCCTGCGTCCAGCCGTGTTCCCGGCGAACTGTTCGGATCCGCTTGCCCACTTTGTCGGCCTGCTCCATCGGTGAAGCTTACTAACAATGGAACGGCTAAGTCTACTCCTAGTTCGGCCGGCACGCGCCCACCTCTTAAGGATTAATCGCGCCCTCGTGGCATCGCCGGGACTGGCGTCCGAACGGAACCATGGTCGCTGCGGGACGCTCGCCCGATAACAGCTTACAATTTCCAATTGACTGGATGTGTCATTGACTAACATTAGTTCATTGCAAACCGGATTGAATTCATGCCCGCCAAACTTTTTTGGACGCAATCGCGAGATCACCAAATCCGCAAACTTCGCTCCGAAGGAGCCAGTTGGGACGCGATTGCCGAGTGCCTGCTTCTCTCTCGGTTCACCGTGATCGAGCGTGGGCGCCGAATCGGGGCCCGCAAGTCACCGGCGGCGCCTCGCATACCGGCCGGGGACCTGGGACGCGAGCCGCTTCCGTCGGGACATCCACTGAGCTGGGGAACCCTGACGGCCGGCAGCAGCCTCGAGGGAACACCGTATCCGTTGCCGCTCTTCCGCCGATAAGCCTTACCTACTGGCCAGACCTCATCGATCAACTCTCGTCCGTAGAGGCAGTTTCACCGTGAACCAAATCTGCAACCCGCAATCCGATGCCGCCGTTCGACAACCCGTTCGGGGAACGCCTGACGGCGCTCCCTACAGTGCGGAATTCATCACCGCGCGGCTGGAGGAAGCCGGCATGACGTTGCTGTCGATACCTCACTCGGGCTGGACCACCAAGCTTCGGACATCCTCACTCGACATCGTGCGCAACGCCGCCGAGGCCTACGGATGGGGCGCGAAGCAACTCCGTCCGCCAGTCCCGAGCGCATCCAGGATCGATCAGATGGACGAGGCTCTTTCTTGGATTCCCCTGATCCCAGCCGACAATTACCTGCTCCGGCGCATCGTCGGCGCCCGCTGCCTTGTCCATCCTTTAACAGAACGGCACCTCTACGCTTGGCGTCGGCTTGCGGCAGCGCTTGGCGCCGATCACAAGGCAATCCAGCGCTGGCATGCGCAGGGGCTCGACCTAATCGTGGCCGCGCTCAATCGGCAGATGAGATGACGCCGGCTCGGCATGGTCCGGCAAGATCTTCAAGGGACGCGCGATGGAGTATTTCAGTGCGGCCAAACAATGACACGCCGAGATAGATTTGCGCTTCTATCGTGTCGGCCGCCACGAGCTGGGCCGACAGATTGAATGTTCGACCGTTTTCCGGATCGAAGAACCACCCGTTAGACCATCGGTTCACCCCATCGGGCTGTAGGCCCCAGATGATGGTGCGCTTGCACATGGTTGGCGTGCGCAGCGTGGGGTCGCGGAGCCATACGACCTGCCCGCAAAGCAAGCCGCTGCAATCGAATACCCTGATCGCGACCTTGCCGGGAATAATCCAAATTCCCTCCGGGATTTCCGCTCGAGCATAAGGGCTTTGGAAGAGTGCCACAGCCACCAGTGCCGTCGCGAGCAAACGATACGGTGCAATCGCCCGCAGAATGGACCACATCGGGTATGCTTCCTTGATCGGTTGATAACAGCACAGGCGTCATGGGAGGGGTGCGGTCCACTGGTCATCCACGCCGAGTTGGACGATACTGGTTTTTTCCCCGGGAGCGTGGGATGGCATCAGGCATCCTGATCGTGGCTTCCAAATTCACGACAGCGCGCGAGGATGAGGTTCGCGACTGGTTCAGTTCCGAGCATCTCCCGGACAGGCGCTCGCTTCGCGAGTGCGGGCGCTGGATCGGCATCAACGACTCGCATCTGGCCGTCGCAAGCTTTGAACTCGACGACGGCAGGGGCGCGACGCTGAGCAACCCGGATTCCGCAGCGCCGGTCATCAGCAGGTGGCAAATCGTTCTCCGCTTTGAGGGCGAGTTAGTCGGATCGCACGAATCGCAGCCGCCCGACAATGCCGGCGGCCTATTGATCAACGCGATGAGTGTCGAGCCCGAGTACGAGAACGAGTTCAACGCCTGGTATGATACGGAGCACATCCCGGCCCTCTCGGCGGTGCCCGGAACGCTCTCCGCTCGTCGTTTCCGGTCATCCGAGGGAACCCCTCGCTACTTGGCGATGTATCATCTCGCCTGGCCGGACGTCCAATTATCGCCGGACTGGAAACAAGCTGCCAACACGCCCTGGACCGAGCGGATGCGCCCGCAGTTTCGCGATCATGTCCGGATCGTGGCCAAACCCTACACACGGACACCGGCCTGACAACGCGACCGTGAGATTGCGGAGAGGTCGCGGGAGAATGCGCGATTGGGTCGGAGGAGCCAATCGCGCAACCGTTCGTCAGCGCCCGAGCGGATGATCGACCGCCGCGATCCATCGGCCGGCCTTGATCTGAGCCAGCCACGCCTCGGTCGATCCGTGATGCTGCGTCGAACTCAGCGTCAGGGGCGGTGAGCCGAAGATGTCTTGGTAGTCCTTGATGCTCTCCAGCGCCCTGATGAAGCTGTCCAGCGTCAAATCCCGGCCCGCATGCTGTAGCGCAACCAGCGTGATCTGCGCAGCACTGTAGCCCATCTCGCCGAGGAAATTAGGTGCGATGCCGAAGCGCTGCTTGTACTTTCGGGTAAATTCCTGCACCGCCGGCCGCGGGTCGTCCGGATACGCGATCAGCGATGGCGTCACCGCATAATAGCCCTCGCCGATGCCGCCCGGCGCTTCTGCAATAGCGGTGTCATAGGATGCGAACTGGCCGAGGAAATCGACGTTCCAGCCCATCTTGTGTGCGGTTGCCAGGATCAACGTCGTGTCTCGGACGATGGTGCCGGTCGTGATAAGGTCGCAGTCCGCCTCTCGCAGGCGGGTCAGGGACGCGGAGAAATCCGTGTCCGTCGGCTTGTGAGCAGTCTCGCCGACGACGTGCAGACCCATGGCCTCGGTCTGCTCCTTGACGCCCGCGAAGACGTCACGGCCGAAATCGGTGTCCTGATACATGGCGCAGATGCGTTTCTTGCCCTTCTGCTCGACGAAGTATTTCACGCCGGCGCGCATCTGATCATAGTAGGAGGCGAATTGACCGAACTTGAGCCGGTTGAATGGCTCGTACATCGACCGGGCTGCCGTCAAGGGGAACACGTTGGGCACGCCGTGCTCAAGTTGGGTGGGCATGTTGGCGTTGTTCATGGGCGTGCCGCCATTGTTGACCATGATGAACACGTCGTCTCGGTTAAGCTTCTTGTTCATGGCCTGCACCGCTCGTGGAACCTGATACTGGTTATCTTCCACGATGTACTTGATCTTCCGACCGTTTACGCCGCCTTTCTCGTTCGCCTCATCGAATGCCATACGGGTTGCTTGGCTGTTGTTGACGCCTTGGATCGCGGTTACACCGGACAGGTCCGTGATCGTGCCGATCACGATCTCCGTATCCGTCACGCCGCGCGTCGGCTCGGCCGCGATCGAGGCAGAACTGAGAAGGGCGTTGGCGACAAGCATTGCCGCCGCAAGCGCGAGTCGTCGACTATTGCGAGCGCTCATGTTTGGACTTTCCCCTGAGCCGGACGTTGCCGGCGACTTCCCAAGTGGTTTTGAACGGCACCACCTTAGGGTAAGCATCGGCTCCGGCCAATTCGGCCCAGGCCGGCTATGTAGAAGTGCTACGAACCTCTATTCCTCAAGTCCGCCCAATCGGAGACCTTCGGCGTAGCGGCTCAAATCCTCAGGGCGGATCAGCGGTGAGCGCCGCACTGCCTCATTAACCGAGAATCCGGGTTCGAGAGCCTGCAATCGCACGAGCACCTCGCGAGCTTCGCTCCGACGGTCGAGGTGGCCCAACCCCACAAGCAGGCCTTTCCAGCTCGATGAGAAACTAGGTTTAAGCTGTGCGGTCAATCTTCCCAGTTCAGTAGCTTGTTGGAAATTACCCAGCATCAGGTGAGGAAGCATCAGTGAGACATCGAAGAAAAACGCGTGAGGATCAAAGGGCGAGAGGCGGCGAGCCGTTTCTATCCGGCGAATTGCCTCTTCGTGATCTCCGCGATAACAATGCGCTAGGCCCGACATCATCCAAGCCCAGGACAGCGCGGGGTTAAGCGCGAGGGCGCGGTCGTGAATGGCAAGCGCTTCTTCTGTTTGCTTGCCGAGAAAGCTTCGGACATGGCCCGCAATCGTCAGCGCACGAGCATCCCAGGGATCCAGCATGACGGCGCGCTCAGCCAGTTTATTCGCGTGGGCTAGCGCCCCGCTCGAATCAGCTTCCCAACCCTGTCCAACCATCATGACTTGCCAATGAGCAGACCAAGCGTGAGCCATTGCATTTTCCGGGGCAAGTCGAATGGCTTCGTCAAGCCATTGTCCTGCTAACTCGAATTCCTCGCGGTCGAGGCGGAAGATTGCGGGGACGGCGGCAAGCACCAGCGCGGAGGATGTAACAACTTCCCCGCGGGCGATTAGATCGGCCGCTCGGGCACCCTCTCGCAGCAGCAACTCGGGGTCTAGCTGGGCGGCCGTCTGTTCGACGATGCGATCATGGAAGCTGAGGAGTTCGGAGGAGGTGCCGTCGAAATTTCGCGCCCAGACGACCTCAGCGCCAGCCCGCATATCCTGCAGTCGCAGCGTGACGCGAATTTGGTCACCGATCCGGCGCACCGCGCCGCCAAGCATGTATTCGACATCGGGGTCGGTGGACCCCTGGATAACCGAGCCGGGTGTGACGCAAGGTATCCAGCGAAATCTTGAGAGGGCAGCCGTGATCTCCTCGGCAAGTCCCTCCGCGAGCGCCGCCTCGTCGTTGCCGCCGAGCACCCGGAGCTGTCTCATGCCCATGCGTGCGCTTCGCTCGTCTTGTAGCAGGGGTGTGCTGGATGCGTTTCGCGTCTGTCCCGCACGGATCCATTCATCAAAGGCTGGGTCCAGGCCGACGAGATCTTCGAGTAGGGTGCCCGTGGTGTCCGAGTCCGCATCGCGAACATCAAGCCAGAACGAGTCTTCCGCGATCCTAAGTTGCTCGCGATCAGCTTCGAGGAGGCCTGGACCGAGTGCCTGAAACAGCCCCTGGATCTCGTGCACGCACTGACGTAGCGAGCCTCGAGCCTGCTCGCGCTCTCGCTGGCTCCAGAGCAACCCGGTAATCCGAACGCGAGACACTGGACGCGGAGCAGACAGGGCGAGAATGGCCAAGACGGCACGCGCCTTGCGGCTTCGCGGGAGTAAACTGCTTCCAGCCGCGTCCATGGCCTGCATCGGCCCAATCAGGTGTAACCAAAGCCTGGGCGCTGCCTGTGTAGGGCGCGCAAGGGACATAACTCGCTCCTAAAATCCGCTGGAACCTATCCAAAGGAGGGCCTCTTCATCAAGCGGCGCAATTAAGGAATAAAATCCTTGACGGATGGCGTGCTGCCCTTTATCCCTTTTCTTGTCAACGGGCGATCTGCGTCTGCTGGCGTTACCCGCGATGATCGCTAACGGCCCGGCCCGCTTCTGCGTGCCGGGCCGTTGGCGTTTCAGGCAGGAATGCCGCGTCGCTCGGGATGACGCGCCGATTACACAGGAACTTCGCAATGATCGATTCCACTCTCCCGCTCGTCCTTCGCCCCGAGATCGCCGACGCGGGTCGTATTCGGCTCGGTGCCGCTATGAAGCGGCTGCCCGTTCCGGCGGCCGCGACTGCCGACTCCGGCAAGATTCGGCTGGGTGCTGCCATGAAGCTTCGTCACTACGCACGCTGATCTCCTGATCATCACCTGCACGGCAGAAGCAGCCGTTCTGCCGTGCAGGCGCTTCAGTGTTGACATCCACAGCAGGTCTCTAATGCTCCAGTCGTCACACGTTCGGTTCCATCAGCTATTGCCAACCGGACCCGCCCCCTGCCGAGCGGACCGCTTTTCCGCCGGTACGCTGCCGACACGCGCGAGCCGGTATTGCGACGCGGTGACAAGCGCCGCCGGTTTCGGCTGGCACGTCTTCACGCCGCTGGAACTTTCACTGTTCTGGGACGGCGAGGAGGTGTTCTGGACGTACGGCGATATTGAGAACTGGCTGCCCCTCGGCGCCGCTCAATTCCCGCATTTCGCCTCGGCCTTCAATAAATGTGCGCCGATTGAGGCACAAGACTGCTCGCCGCCGTTCCTGACGGCACTCCCGGAAGCCGGGCTGGTGCAGATCTGGACCGGCCTGATCGCCCGCACGTCTCCCGGATGGAGCCTGTTGATTCGCTCCCCGGCCAACCTACCCCCGGTTGGCGGTATTTCGCTCTACGAAGGAATTGTCGAGACGGATCGCTGGTTCGGTCCGTTGTTCGTCAACATCCGCCTAACCCGCACGCATGCGCCGATTCATCTCAGCACCGAAGTGCCTCTCGCCCAGCTGCAGCCGCTGGCGCGCGCGGTCTATGCCGATCAGACGCTTGACGCGTTCACCGTGAGTGATCGTCTCGACGACAAGGACTGGGCCGACTACATCGACACGATCGTTCGCCCTAACGACGATCCCGATCGCAAGCAGGGCAGCTACGCGGTTGCAGCCCGCAAACGTCGGCGTGCCGAATGCCCTTTCACCGGGGTCTCGAGAGCCGGCACTCACTTACCCGAGAACATGGCCGTTTAGGCGGACCCCACGCCGGCGCCGAACCGGCCGGAGCGGAACAAGAAATCCACCACGTCGCCGAGGCCTGGAGCGTCTTGCAGCTTGACGACACTCGACAAGGCCCAGATCTCCTCGATCGCGTCCGCGGCGCCTATCAGCGATCCGTCGGTGCCGGTCACGAGCATGATGGGCAAGCTTGGATCATATGTCGCAACCATCTTCATGATGTGACAACCGTCCTGCACGCCGCCCTCGAGTTCGCAGATCACCGCCATGGGCTGCAGCAGCCTAAGAAGTGAGCCGAGATCCGAGTCGGTCGTCACGCGCTCCATCGGGACGCTGAGGAATTCGCAGATGTAGCCAACGGTTCGAGACAGCCGGGGTCGATCCTCCACAACCAGGACGATTTGCCCCGCGCCAAGTGGAGCATCGGTGAAGTCGTCGCGGCGCTTCTCCCTTTCGAGCATCGCTAGCATTCCCACTTTCACTCCAAATTCTGGCATACATTCTTGAGCGAATTCTGACCTAAATCCCTGATAAACCAGATAGGTACAATCGGTTAGTTAGCCGTGAGTCGCGTGATTTCCTCGTTAGCGAACCGCTTGAGTGGAGGTTCTGTTCATGGTTTCGGCGAGAAGACCCCTGGTCGAGGAGCGGCTGGCACCCAGGAGAGGCCGCCGCCGGGTTGGTCGCTCGCTGTGCGCTGGGGGCTGTCCGGGCGTCAGCGCGGCGGTGTCCCTAGCTCGCGTGCCGTCCTCGAGGAGCTATCTTGCTTCAGGTAATCGCGCTCGGTCGGACCGGAGTCTCGGCTCATGTCGCGCGCCGACTGACCCGGTCTGACGCTTGAGGCCGCTTTGTCGGCCCTCCATCAAGAACGTCTTCCTCGACGAACTCTAGACCTTTGGCCTGATTCAAGTTGATCGCAGGGCCGAGCTGGCCCGCATCTGTTCAGCTCTAGCCGTCGGTGTCGGTTACTCCGCGCCGGCGGCTTTTGTCGTTTCATGGGAGCGAATCGTCATGGCGTTCACTGTTCGAAATCTCTCTGTGCTCGCATATGCGAACGGATTTACATTGTGGCATTACAATGCGCGGGGCGAGTCCCTAGCCGTTATCACGGCGCGGGATTTCTTTACTGGAGCCTCCGACTTGGTCGCTCTCGGAGACATGTTGATGGTCTCGGCCAATGACGGCGCCCGCATTCTCTCCGTTGCTGGTGTCGGCGACCAAGTGACGGTCGCGGCGCTGACCTGAACCCGAGCGGACAAAAACCCGATGTTCCCGAACTCCGAGACAAGTAATCTCGACCCGTTCGTCCGGCCGCAATCGTGCCATCCGCATCTCCAAGAGACGCTGGAGGCAAGGTCCGTCCTGAAGCGCGGCGGGCCTGCCGACCGAACCCGCGAGAGAAAGTCGATGCAACGCCGAGCGGCAGCATGTCTCGAGGTAAGGCTCACTCCACATCGTCCGTGTTGTAGAGCATAAACGACGTCCATGCATCGCACGCTTACGTTGGCCGCTTCTCAGCTCCTCCGCCGATTGGACCCGGAGCGGGCTCATGACTTGGCTTTGAGAGGCATTCGGCTCGGACTCGTCGGCAGAGCGACGGAAGCGAACGACGCTATCCTGCAGGTGTCCGCCCTCGGACTGGAGTTTCGCAACCCGATTGGGCTCGCGGCAGGGTTCGACAAGAATGCGGTCGCGGTTGCAGGCCTGGCACGCCTCGGGTTCGGCTTCGTCGAGGCTGGAACCGTCACGCCTCGGCCACAACGAGGGAATCCCCGCCCGCGACTTTTCCGCTTGAAAGAAGACGGCGCAATCATCAATCGCTTGGGCTTCAACAATCTAGGTTTGACGCGTTTCCGCAAGCAACTCGGTCCCAAATCGGGGCGTGCGGTGCCGGTCGGTGCAAATGTCGGCATCAACAGTCAGGACGCCGACCCTGAGCGCGACTACCTGGATCTGGTCAGTGCGGTCTCGACTGAAGCAGACTACGTCGTCATCAACGTTTCTTCCCCCAACACAGCCGGTCTTCGTTCTCTGCAAGCTCCCGCGCGGCTGCAGGCTCTGCTGCGCTCGGTTTCAAGTCGGACTGATTCCGCGTGTCCCTTACTGGTGAAGATTTCTCCCGACCTAACGGAGACTGACCTTGAAGCGCTGGTTGACATCTGCGCGTCCAGCGGAGTTCAGGGTCTGGTTGTCTCGAATACCACACTTGCGCGCCCGCCGGCATTACAGTCGCCTCGCCGCGGCGAGCCAGGCGGCCTTTCCGGTACGCCGTTGTTCGCGCGATCCACCGCTGTCCTCGCCCGCTCTCACCAATTGGCGCGCGGACGCCTTACGTTGATCGGCGTCGGAGGCGTGCGCACCGGCGCCGATGCCTTCGCCAAGATTCAAGCCGGCGCTCATCTGGTTCAGCTTTACACGGCCTTCGCGTATGAAGGACCTAAGTTACTGCCGCGATTGATGAGCGAACTTGCAACGGAGTTGCGAACGCGGGGCTTCTCCCGCGTCGAGGATGCGGTCGGATCAGACGTTGATCGTCTAGCAAACCTGGCCGGAGTGGACTGAAGATTGGTGTTTGCCCGAGCAAGGCTGGTGCCTGCCCAGGCGCGGTCCATGACGGAACAGGCGCTCGGGCTTGCGAGCTGTCCGCGTCAAGCATGACCGACGGTGGTCGAAAGCTGCAACGGGTCTATGCGCAGCTTGGCGAGCGCGCGGGCCCACTTTGTCCCGTGCTCGCTGTCGAACAGCAATGCCGGGTCGGCCGGCGCCGAGAGCCACACGTTGGTATTGAGTTCACCGTCGAGTTGGCCCGGTCCCCACCCAGCGTAGCCGAGAGCCAAAATGCATTCGCGAGGACCTCCGCCCGCGGCGATGATCTTCAGAACATCGAGGCTGGCTGTAAGCGCCAGATCGGGGCCAACATGAAGTGTCGCGTCGCTGGTCCAATCGGAGGTGTGCAGGACAAATCCCCGCTCGGTATCGACGGGGCCGCCGGAATAGAGCTCGATCTGTCGGGCGGGCGGGGCTGGATCAACCGAGAGCTGCCGCAGCAAATCGTCAAACCTCGGCGTTCGTCGAGGACGGTTGACCACGATGCCCATCGCGCCGTCTTCGGTGTGAGCGCAAAGGTAGATTACGCTGTGCTCGAACCGGCTGTCAGCGATTGCCGGCATGGCGATCAGCAGCTTACCCGTAAGGAAGCGGTCTGCATCATCGGACTGGCTCATGGTCGAAACCTGGGGTTTGTGCGCCGTCACCGCAAGCGTGACACCGGACCCAAGGGGGGCTACGACTCTGAAATCGGGGAACCAGGAGAGACTAGATGACGATCGGAGTCGGCGATACGATACCGTCCGCGAAGCTGATGCAGGCTGCTGCGGAAGGTCCTAAGGAGATTTCGACGGACGAGATATTCAAAGGCAAGAAGGTCGTCATGTTTGCCGTTCCGGGTGCCTTCACCCCGACTTGCAGCGCGAAGCATCTGCCCGGATTCGTGCAGAACGTCGACGCCATGAAGGCGAAGGGCGTCGACAACGTGGTTTGCCTCGCGGTGAACGACGCCTTCGTGCTGGCTGCTTGGGCCAAGGACCAGGGTGTCGACGGCAGGATCATGATGCTTGCGGACGGCGCGGCACAATTTACCAAGGCACTTGGACTTGAGCTGGACCTGATGGGGCGAGGCATGGGCATTCGGAGCCAGCGCTTCGCGCTGGTCGCCGACAACGGCAGGGTGACGCATCTTGCCGTCGAGCCGCCGGGCGGTTTCGATGTCAGCAGTGCCGAGTCGGTCCTCGCCGCATTGTAGGACGTCGGGGCGACGACCCCCGACCGTATTGTCTGCATCATCTCGGCTGCACCCGGCCACCCTGGACTCCGCATCCCTAATCTAGCCGATCACGATCGGGATCGGCATCGGGGCATCCATTACGGTCAATGGTGCGAACCCGGCCGCGTCGCCGTCGGCCTGAGCCGGCAACTGTCTGGTGCTTCCAATCTCGACCTTCAAGGCTCGCACGCGGCAGATCCCGGCCGCGTGCGGCAGCATGTTGAGGGGAAGTGCCGCGCCGTAGACCATGGCTGCGCCCGCGCCCGCGCGCTTGAACAGGACGACGGAGAAGCCCGGCTCACTTGGCAGGGCTTCAGGCGCCAATCGATACTTGCCCGCGTAGAGGCGGCCCTTGGTGAGCACCACACTGCTTGCCTGGTACTCCTTCTCCTCGATCCTGACCCGAATGGGATCGAACCGATACCGCGGCAGTTCGCGCAAAGTCTGCAGAACGTAGGCGCCGCGCCCGCAAACCCGCTTCAGGCGTGGCGAAAGATGGTGCACGACCTGGGCATCGAAACCGACGCCGAGCATCTGAACGAACAGGCGCGAGCCTCCGGGACCGACGACAAGCCCCGGCCAAATCAGTCTTGTCCGACCGAAGGCGAGCGCAGCCGCGACCGCTTGCGGCGTGAAGGGCAGGGCCAGTTCGTGCGCCAGGACGTTCGCGGTGCCGAGCGGGATGACTCCCAGTTTAGCATTCGACCCAACCAGCCCGCTCGCAACTTCCGCAATCGTTCCGTCGCCTCCGGCCGCCACAATCATGTGCGCCCCGCGCTCGGCCGCGCAGCGGGCAAGCGTCTCGGCGTGCCGCGGCTTGGTCGTTTTGACAAGCTCGAGCCGCATTCCGTTTGCGACCATGACATCGAGCACACGCCAAAGCAGTTGAGCTCTCCGCCGACCGGCCGTGGGGTTGAATACGACTATCAAACGGGAAACCGTTGTTCGGCCACGAGATCACTCGCATTTCGGTTGAGTGCGGAAAACAGGCTTTCTCTCATCTCGCGATGGCACGGCGGTGACATTTGGGCGTCATCCATGTGACTTTCGCATCTCTGCCGAGTGCTCTTCCAAGTCACGCAATCTTCACTAACGCGGCGCGGGTTGACGTACGTCATAAGCAGCACCGCAACTCATGATTTCAGCCATCCAGATCCGGCCCGTCGAATGAATGCTCCCGTTGTCGACAATCTTCGGCCAGAGTATCGAAGCGTTTTTATTTCGGACACTCATTTGGGCACTCGCGGTTGCCGGAGCGAGCTCTTGGCCGACTTTCTTCGCGGCACCTCGTGCGAGCATCTTTTTCTTGTCGGCGACATCATCGACGGCTGGCGGCTTCGCAAGTCCTGGTACTGGGATGCGAGCCACGACGAGGTGCTGCGCCTCATCCTGCGCCATGCGCGAGGTGGCACGGAGGTCACCTACATACCCGGAAACCACGACGAGATGTTTCGCGCGTGGCTGCCCATGGGACTGGAGATTGCGGGAGTAAAGCTGCGCAAAGATGCGACGCACGTGACGGCCGCGGGGAGGCGGCTGCTGGTCATGCACGGTGACGAGTTCGACAGCGTGGTTCGTTATGCGAAGTTCCTCGCGGTGCTCGGCGACTGGGCATACACGACCGCGCTTGTGGTCAATCGATGGTTCAATGCCGTTCGTCGGCGTTTGGGCTATCCCTACTGGTCACTGTCGGCTTGGCTGAAGCGACAAGTGAAGGAAGCTGTGAAAGCGATCGACCGCTTCGAGATCGCCCTGGCGAACGAGGCACGACGCCGAGGCTATGACGGCGTGGTCTCCGGCCACATTCACCACGCAGAGATGCGCGACGTGAACGGCATCCTCTACATCAATGATGGTGACTGGGTCGAAAGCTGCACGGCCCTGGTCGAGCACCATGATGGTCGTCTCGAACTGGTCGACTGGGCGTCCAGGAACCGGGTCACGCTGCCAGCACGCGGCGGGCTGGCGTCGAAGGCTCACGCGCTTGCCTCGATCGGTTGAAGTGACGCCGCTTCCGACCACGGCGGCCACCCGCATAGCGATCGTCTCGGATGCCTGGAAGCCTCAAGTCAACGGTGTGGTGCGGACGCTCAGTACCGTTGCGGATGAGTTGCAGGCAATGGGTCACGCCGTCGACGTGATCGGGCCTGATCGGTTTCGTACTTTCCCGCTGCCGACCTATCCGGATATCCGCGTCGCCTTGCTGCCGAAGCGGCGGCTGGTTCGGGCTATCGAATCGTTCGGCCCTAAAATCTTGCATATCGCCACCGAAGGCCCGCTTGGAATGGCCGCCCGAACTTGGGCGTTTGAACAGGGAGTGCGGTTCACAACCTCCTTTCACACGCGGTTTCCGGAGTACATCCAAGCACGAACCGGGCTGCCGACCGGCCCGGCTTACGCGTGGATGCGGCGGTTTCATAATGCTGGTGATGCGACCCTCGTGGCGGCTTCGAGTCTTCGCCAGGAGCTGACAAGTCGAGGATTTACCAAGGTTCGTGCCTGGTCTCGGGGGGTTGACCTCGACCTGTTCAAGCCGGCGCCGCGGGAGGAATGGAGCCTGCCTCGGCCGGTGTTCATTTATGTCGGGCGGGTCGCGGTCGAGAAGAACATCGGTGCTTTCCTCGAGCTTGATCTGCCAGGCTCGAAAGTCGTCGTCGGCAGCGGGCCGCAGCTCACGTCGTTGCAACGAGACTACCCGAACGTGTTGTTCACCGGCCCTCGGTTTGGCCAGCCCCTCGCCGAAGCCTACGCGGGAGCCGACGTTTTCGTCTTCCCGAGTCTGACCGATACGTTTGGCCTGGTCATTCTTGAAGCACTGGCCTGCGGCACCCCGGTGGCTGCGTTTCCGGTCACCGGTCCGAAGGACGTCCTGGTTGGTGCGACAGGGGTCGTGGGAGCTGTCGACACCGACTTGCGCGCCGCTGCGCTCGCGGCGTTGAAGGCCGACCGGGCGGCCTGCCGGCAAAATGCCGAGCGTCATGGCTGGCGTGCGTGCGCCGAATTGTTCCTGTCACATTTGGTGCCGATGCGAGAGTAGGAGCCGCTTCCGCCGGCGCAGGCTGCGTGCTACCGGCCCGGTATGAAGGGCTCGTCGACGTTTCCATGCTGAAGCGGGTGCTACGGAGACCCGAAGCGCAAGCTGTGTTGGCTGGTCTGCTGGGGCTGTATCTCGATCTGGCGTTGCGCACCACTCGGTGGCACTTCGACGGTTGGGAGCACGTGGCGCCGCACTTGACCAAACGGCCGCTCATCGCCGCGTTTTGGCACGATCGTCTTCCCCTCATGCCGACGCTCTGGATGAAGGCGCGTCGTGCCGGGAGGGGCGCTTTGAAAGCGCATGTGCTGGTCAGCCGGCACCGGGACGGTCGGCTCATCGGCAGCATCATGCGGCGGTTCCATGTGGAGGTGGTGCACGGATCGTCCTCCCGCGGCGGAGCCAGCGTGATGCGGAGCTTGGGAGCGGCGCTGGCCGAAGGCGATATCGTCGTGATCACGCCCGACGGCCCGCGCGGGCCTCGGCACCAGGCCGCGCCTGGGGTGGCCCAACTCGCCGCGATTTCCGGCGCACGTATCCTCCCCTGCGCGGCCCAGACGACACGCAGACGGGTGCTCTCGAGTTGGGATCGAATGGTGATCCCCCTTCCATTCGGACGCGGGGTGGTTGTCTGTTGCGCGAGTATCGAGGTTCCGCGCGAGGCTTGGCGGGATGCGGTCCCGCTGATTGGCGACGCCATCAATCGAGCGGCGGAGCGCGCGGACCGGCTTTGTGCCACATGAATGCCGCCCCGCTCTGGGCGGGTGTCGCCACCCTGGCGTCGCCCGCGCTGCGAATAATGCTGCGGGTTCGCGCACGGCGCGGCAAGGAGATCCCCGGACGTCTTGCCGAGCGGCGAGGCTTCGAGGCGGCCGCTCGCCCACCTGGCCCCTTGGTGTGGTTGCATGCCGCAAGCGTCGGCGAGACGGTCTCGGTGTTGCCGGTGCTCGCCTCGCTCGCCGAGCAGTCCCCGTCGGCGACGCTGCTGCTGACGACTGGTACGGTGACCTCGGCTCGACTGCTTGCGCTGCGACTGACCGAGTTCCGGCTCGAGCGGCGGGTGATCCACCGGTTTGCGCCGCTGGACGTGCCGGCCTGGGCAGCCCGCTTCGTCGACCATTGGCGGCCGGATGTTGTCGGATTCGTTGAAAGCGAACTCTGGCCGAACCTCGTCCGGGCGTGCCGAGTCCGGTCGATCCCGCTGATGCTGATAAACGCGCGCTTGTCGCCGCGCAGCTTTGCCCGGTGGCGGCGCGCTGCCGGCCTTGCGAGCGGCGTTCTGAGTAGCTTCACGCGGATCGAGGCGCAATCTTGCGCCGACGCCGAGCGACTGCGCGCGCTCGGGGCGCGCTCGGTGAGCGTGCCCGGCAACCTGAAATTCGCGTCATCCACGCTGCCGGCCGACGGAACGGAACTCCGCCGTCTACGTGATGAAATCGGCACGAGGCCGGTCTGGTTGGCTGCCAGCACCCATCCGGGAGAGGAGGCGCTGGTGTTCGCCGCTCACCGAATGCTCGCGACGACGTATCCGAGGCTGCTGACCATCGTGGCTCCCAGGCACCCGGAGCGTGGGGCGGCCGTGCTTGCGGCCGCGGGAGCCACATCGGCGACGCGGCGGAGCTTGGGCGAGGGGCCGCCCGCCGGCGATGGGGTCTGGATCGTCGATACTCTGGGCGAGCTTGGACTGTTCTACCGTTTGGCGGGCATCGCCTTCGTGGGACGTAGCCTCGTCTTGCCCGGTGGCGGCCAGAATCCGCTGGAAGGCGCCCGCCTGGGCTGCGCGATCGCCGTGGGACAGCATACGGCCAATTTCTCGGAGATCGTCGAGGTGCTGGAAACGCAGCGGGCGCTGGCGCGGGTCAGCGACGCGTCCACGTTGGCTGCCTGGGTGAGTCGGATGATCGCGGAACCCGCTGCGCGGGAGGCGACCGGACGAGCGGGGGTTTGCTCGGCTGCCCGGTATGCCGATCTGCCCGGGCGGACGGCGGCAACGCTGCTTAGCCTGATGGAAGTCTCCACCCTTCCCGCATCAGGCTGAGATGCCGGGCGCGCCGGTTTTCTGGAAGCGCAACGGGAACAGGCTTCCGCGGCATCTGCTGCGACCCTTGGGCGCCGTGACGGCTGCGCTCACCGCGCAACGCGTGGCGCAGGCCGGATGGCGAGCTCCCGTGCCGGTGGTCTGCTGCGGCAACGTGACAGTGGGCGGAGCCGGCAAGACGACGCTCGCGCTCGACCTGCTGGAACGGCTGAACCGGCGCGGCGCGCACGCACATGCCCTGCTGCGCGGCTACAAGGGTTCGGCGCGCGGCGCGCACCGTGTCACGGCATCGGATGAAGCGCGACGGGTGGGAGACGAGGCGTTGCTCCTGGCCCGGCTTGCACCGACGTGGATCGGCGCCGACCGAGCCGCGAGCGCGCGCGCGGCAATCGCCGCCGGGGCGGAAATCCTGGTGCTTGATGACGGGTTGCAGAACCCGACCTTGTGCAAGGACATGTCGCTCCTCGTGATCGACGGAGGTTTCGGTTTCGGCAACGGGCATCTGCTGCCGGCGGGTCCGCTACGCGAGCCGGTGGCGGTGGCAGCCGGCCGCTGCCGGGCCGCGGTCCTGATCGGCGCGGATGAGCACGGCGCGATTTCGGCGCTCCCGCCGACGATGCAGGCGCTGCAGGCCTGCCTGGCTCCCGGCCCCGAAGCGGCGGAGCTTGCCGGGCGCCGGGTGCTGGCCTTCGCCGGGATTGCCCGACCGGAAAAGTTCTTTGCTTCACTCGAACGGGTCGGGGCGGTGATTGTGGCTCGGCGCGCCTTTGCCGACCATCACCTGTTCACGGAGGCCGACATTCGACGGATCGACGATGATGCGGCACGGCTTGAGGCGCTTCCCGTCACGACGGCAAAAGACGCGGCGCGCCTTGCTCCTGCGGATCGGCGGCGCGTGCGTGTGCTGACCGTAAGTCTTGCGTGGGAAGACGAGCCGGAGATCGAGGCGTTGCTCACCGAACTGCTTGAGAAGCGGGGCTGAGCACGACGTAGTCGGCATCCGGGGCGGGGCGGCCCGCCGATGCCGCCGCGAGATCGCCGACCAGTCGCTCGGCGATCGCCACGCGGTAATGCACGGCGTCCCAGTAGTTATCATCGTTGTCGGTAATCGGGCTCGGGATCATGAAGTCCACGACAGTGCTGTTCGGCGTTGCCGCAGCCATCGCGGTCACCCGCCGTTTGCATTCATCCCACTCGCCGCGCAATGCACCGCTGTCCGCTCGCTCGACGTGATTGAAGGGCGCGAAAAACAGGATTTTCGTTGTGCTCGGCGGCACCGAGGAGAGGTCGTCTCGCAGTAGCTCGAGAGCCGGATACGGGAGGGTTGCCGGGGAAACCTTCGCATCCCCCCTCGGCATGGCGGCGGCGACTTCGCGCAGATGCGCGGCGACCCGTGCAGGGTCGTAGAGCCGGTCGTCGGGCACGAAGCTGGTGTAACCGTCCCGTCCGTAGACCGGTGCCTTGAAGCCGGCAAGCGTGGCAAACTGGATGCCGGCCTGCTGGACCGTGTACAGGTTGAGCAGCTGCGTGTAACCGATCCATCGACTTGGTTCGTACATCCACTCGGGAAACGGTCGCGGCGTGTAGCGTGTGAGTCGACGTGTTAGACACCACACGTCGTCTAGCCCGAAGACGACGCGCTTCGGTGCTGCATGAGCGCGGAGAAACACCTCCAGGATGCGCGATTGCTCGTAGGCCGTCGCTGCGTTCATGGCGAGATTGACGAATTTCGCGTCGAAGGCGGCGTTCAACTCCGCCGGTCGCAGCAACCGGCTTGTCGAGGTGCCGACCACGGCGCTGTCGAACCGCTCGGATCGCGCGAGGGCAGGGAAGGAATACCTCGCATTCGTCGCTATCGGCGGCCGATCGAGCGGGGGAGACAGGGGCAGGCTGTCGAACGGGTCCACGATCGCGACGAACAGGAAGATGAATGCGGTTACACCGGCGGCGGTGCCGGCCGTGAGAAGGAAGAACCGCCGCCAACGGTCCATCGCTCTAGAATTGGAAGTAGATGAACGCGGCCTGCAGCCGGCCGCCGGCGAGCAGGAGCAACCAGGCGAGGGCAACGCCGGCCGGAACGGCGACCCAAACGCGAGGCCGCAACGTCTGCAGCGCCGCGACTTGCGACGTCGGTCCCAGCAGCGCGACGATCACCCCGATCGCACACGCGATAGTGCCCTGCCGATCGAGGCGAACGTGGCCGGTGCCGTGCACCCCAGCCATCGAACCCAGCATCCGGCCGGCCGTGGCGAAATCCGGCGAGCGGAACAGCACCCATCCGCACATCACGAAAAGCAGGGTCAACGTCCAAGCCGCGGCGCGCGGAAGACGATAGCCCTTGCCGGACCAGACGTGGTTCAGCGCGAGCGCGCCGCCGTGCAATCCGCCCCAGGCGACGAAGGTCCAGTTGGCGCCGTGCCAGAGGCCGCCGAGCAGCATCGTGACGACCACGTTGATCGCCTGACGAACGGGGCTGCACCGATTGCCGCCCAGGGGAATGTAGAGGTAATCGCGCAAGAAACGCGACAGCGTCATGTGCCAACGACGCCAGAAGTCGCGGATCGAGAGCGAGCGGTAGGGCGCGTTGAAGTTGAACGGCAGCGTCAGACCGAACATCAACGCAAGCCCGATCGCCATGTCGGAATAGCCGGAGAAGTCGAAGTAGATTTGCAGCGTGTAGGCGCCGGTCGCCAGCCAGGACTCGGCGGCCGTGAGCGGGGCGGACGCCGCCTCCAGAAACAGCGGATCGACGATCTGCGCCAGCGTGTCGGCGAGCAGGACTTTCTTCGCCACGCCGATAAAAAACAGCGCGAAGCCGCGACCGAGGTTCTCCCACACGGCCGGACGGCGCGGGTCGGCGCGAAACTGCCCGATGATCTCATTATGGCGGACCAGCGGCCCGGCGATCAGTTGGGGGAAGAACGTGACGAACATGCAGAAGTCGAGGAAGCCGTAGACGTGCCGGTCGCCGCGTCGGAGGTCAATCAGGTAGGAGATCTTCTGGAACACGAAGAAGCTGATGCCGAGCGGAAGGACGAGGCTCCAGGGACGCCAAGTCTCGCCAAGCAGCCCGAACATGCTGCCCACGAAGAAATCCGCGTACTTGAACAGAGCCAGCACGGCGAGGTTCAGGGCTACGCCGATAACTGGAATGGCCCGCGCGCGCACGCGGCCGAACCATTGCACGATCAGCCAGTTCGCCACCGTCAGCCCGGCGAGAAGCGGGACGAAGCGCACATCCCACCAGGCGTAGAAGACGAGCGACACGAGGATCACCCAGGCCTGGCGGCCAGCCCGACGGTCCGCCAGCGCGTAGTAGCCGGCCAGCGCCACCGGCAGGAAGATCAGGATGAACGGCTGCGAGTTGAACAGCATGTCAGCGGCGCGGGATTCGAGTTCTCACCCCGCCCCTTTGTCTGGGACGCGGTGCAGCGGGATTATTTTCTAGTTGCAAACGCAACGGCGTAGGACGTCTCGCCCTGCCGTGCAACCGCCTCGTCGAGCAGCAGTAACGCATCTAACAATCGGAGGTCCTCCTCGCTGACGAAGTTGTGGAACGCGTCATTCAGAGCTACGAAATACAATGCGCCCCCGGTTGAAATGATCTCCGCGTCCGCAAACGTCGCCCGCAATCCTGGGAGGATGTTACCGCTATCCACGGCCTCGGTCGGGTCGATGGCAGCGATCGCTGCGGGATCGGGCACATAAGCGGTGTTTGGAATAGATCGCGCCGGATCGTCCCATCGCCGCAACAGCCTATTCGGCAGTAGCGCTAGCATACGATTCGACCAGGCCACCATCTCCGGCATATGCTGAAACCGGCTCGCGCCGACGTAGTCGTCCATTGCGAACACGCCGCCGGGGCGCAGCCGGTCCCAACTCCAGCGTATGGCGGCACGTGTGTCTGCCATGTGATGCAGCGCGTTGTTCCAGTAGACCAGATCATAGTCAGCGGCCACGTCCACCGTGAACGCATCGGCATGATGGAACCGCAGCCGCTCGGACATGCCCTGTTCCGCGGCCATCCGACGACCCGCCTCGATCGCACCGATGCCGACCTCGTAACAATCGAACGATCCGACGATCCCGGCATGGAGGACGGCCAGTTCTTTCCCGCCGTTGCCCGAGCCGACCGAAATTGCGCGCGGCCTAGCGATGCTGCGTTCCTGCAGGTAACGGCCAAGCCTGATGTTGAACCCGGCGTGTGCGCCTTCGATCGGCTCGCCGCACGCGACCCGGTTGATGTGGCGCAGCGTGGGCGGGTCATTCCACCATGCCGTTCGCGGCAAGATGTCGGGCGCCTTGGCCAAGATGCTGTCCCAATAGGTGCCGCTCGCCATCTGCTCCTCGGAAAAGGAGACCTCCGGTGCGACGGGTAGGGCAGACGGGATCACCGGGGCAGGAGTTGCCGGCACCTGTATCGATTCGCGCCCTGCTTCCGCGCCGGTCGTGATTGCGGGGACGCTGCTCGACGGCTGTGACCGGAACTTAGAGGCGGTCACGATCGCTCGAAGGGGCGCCGTTATCCGCCAGGAAGTTGAAGACCGGTACATGCCAATAATTTGCCGCAGATCTGCAATTTCACTCTCGAGCGCCGCAACCTTCTGGCTATCTGCGATGGTGAGCTCGATCATAATGCAGGTCCGCTAACCGCTAAAGCCGCGGCGTCAGTCCAGCGCTTCCAGCAGCCCGGCCATCAGGGTTGCGCGCGATTCCAGGTGTTTCCACAGGATGTGCTCGTGACTGGCGTGGGCGCCCGAGCCCAGGCAGCCGAGGCCGTCCAAGGTCGGGATGCCGAGGGCGGCGGTGAAATTGCCGTCCGAGCCGCCGCCGCGGGTCTGCCGGGGCATCTCGATCCCGATGCTGGCGGCGATCGCGCGGGCGCGGTCGTAGAGCGCGGTGATGCCGGCGCTCTCGGTGAACGGCGGGCGGTTCATCCCACCCTCGACCTGCACCCGGCAGCCGGAGGTGACGGCGGACAACCCGAGCAGCCGCGCCTCCATCTCCGCGCCGTCCTCGGCGGTGCTGACCCGCAGGTCGATCTCGCAGCCGGCTTCGGGGGCGATCACGTTCGGCCGCGTGCCGCCCCAGACCGGGGCGACGTTGCAGGTGATGCCCCGCTTGCTGTCGACCAGCGCGTTGATGGCGATGATCTGCCGCGCCAGCTCGACCGTGGCCGAGGCGCCGTCGTGGAAGCTGGTGCCCGAGTGGGCGCCGATCCCGGTGATGCGCATGGTGAAGCGCCCGACGCCCTTGCGCGCGGTGACGGCGGCGCCGCCCTGGCCGGCCGGCTCCGGGATCAGCGCGAATGCCGCTTGCGCCGCCTCGCGCTCGATGACGTCCCGCGAGGTGGGACTGCCGACCTCCTCGTCGGGGGTGAGCAGCAGGGTGATCGGCCGCTTGGTCGGGATGTTCTGGCGCAGGATGCTGCGGACGGCGTGGAACGCGATGAAACTGCCGGCCTTCATGTCGTGGATGCCCGGGCCGTAGGCGCGCGGGCCGTCCACTCGATAGGGCATGGTCTCGATGGTTCCGAGCGACCAGACCGTGTCGAGATGGCCGGCCACGAGGATCGGTTTGCCGGTGCCGGGCGTCCGCGCGATGAGATTGTCGCCGAAGCCGTCGCGGCCGGGGATGCGCGTCATGCCGGCCGCGCCGGCCCGGGCGAGTTCTCCCTCCGCCACGTCCATCAGGCAATTGACGCTGGCCGCGTCGGTGGTGGGGGTTTCGAGTTTCACCCAATCGGACAGTTCGGCTAACAGGTCCGCGGAACGTCCCACGTCGGTTTGCGGCATCGATGCGTCCATGCGATCTGGGTGGCGCGCGTTGTTCGCACGCGGCGGGCGGGCTTGTCCAATTGACTGGAGCTTCACCGGGGTCCGATGCAGATCTATCGAGACTGGCGCGACCTGCCCGAGTCGGCGCGCGGTGCCACCGTCGCACTGGGCAATTTCGACGGCGTGCATCTGGGGCATGTCAAGCTGCTGCAGGCCGCGCACGCGGCGCGTCCCGGTGCGCCGCTCGGGGTGCTGACCTTCGAGCCGCATCCGCGCGAGGTGTTCCGCCCGGACGACCCGCCGTTCCGGCTCATGCTGTCGGCGGAGCGCGCCGATGCGCTGGCGGCCCAGGGTGTCCGGCGGTTGTACGAACTGCCGTTCGATCGCGCCTTCAGCCTCATGTCGGCGGAGGAGTTCATCGTCGGCGTGCTGCGGGAAGGGCTCGGCGCGAAGCACCTGACGTGCGGAACCGATTTCGCCTTCGGTCATCGCCGGGGCGGCGATACGCGCCTGCTCGGGGCGCGGGCCGAGGCGCTCGGGATGGGGCTGACCGTGGTGCCGCCGCTGACCGATCTGGAGGGGCCGCTCTCCTCGACCCGCATACGCCGGGCGTTGCAGGACGGCTATCCGGAGCGGGCGACGGCGGAACTCGGGCGGCCCTGGGCGATCCGTGGGATCGTCGCGCATGGCGACAAGCGCGGAAGGACGATCGGCTTTCCGACTGCCAACATCGCCCTCGGCCGGCATCTGGAGCCGGCGCGAGGCGTGTACGCGGTGACGGTGCGCCTGCCCGATGGGCAAGTGCATGGGGGCGCCGCCAACATCGGGCGTCGGCCGACGGTCAACGAGGGGCCGGAGAGCCGGCTGGAGGTCAACCTGTTCGGCTTCGACGGCGACCTGTACGGGCAGGAGCTGACCGTCTCGCTGCAAGCCTATATCCGCGCCGAGCAGAAGTTCTCCGGGCTGGATGCGCTGAAGGCGCAGATCGCCGTGGATGCGGCGGAAGCCGGACGGCTGCTCGCGAGCCGCTGAGCCGCGTCGCCCTGGGGGCTGGGTTGCGGCGGCGCGCGGCGGCGTCCACGGTTCGCCGCAAGGGCCAATCGCGGGCTCGGTCGAGGGGAGCCCATCGCCCAGCACGAGGGACTCATCGCCTACAAGCCGCTTCCGGCTTGACCCCAGGTTCCTCCTTTTCGCATATTGTGGCCATGGGTGAGATGTATAGGACGAGGCGAATTAGCCGCTCGGTCGCTTCGCGACCGGGACGTGCCCTCTCGATCTGACCCCCGCGCGGTCCCCGACCGCGGAGAATGACCCCGATGAACGACACCGTTAAATCCGAAGCCAAGCCGCGCGACTATCGCGACACGGTCTTCCTGCCGACGACGCCCTTCCCGATGCGCGGCGACCTGCCGAAGAAGGAGCCCCGGATGCTGCTGCGGTGGCAGCAGATGGGGCTATGGGAGAAACTTCGCGCCGCTTCGGCTGGCCGCGAGACCTTCATCCTGCACGACGGCCCGCCATACGCGAACGGCAACCTGCATATCGGCACGGCGCTCAACAAGGTGCTGAAGGACGTGGTCAACCGCACCCGGCAGATGGCCGGTTACGATGCCGACTACGTTCCTGGCTGGGACTGCCACGGCCTGCCGATCGAGTGGAAGATCGAGGAGCAGTATCGGGCGGCCGGCCGTGACAAGGATGCGGTCCCCATCCTGCAGTTCCGCGCCGAGTGCCGCGCCTACGCGGAGCATTGGATCGGCGTCCAGCGCGAGGAGTTCCGCCGCCTCGGCGTCGAGGGCGACTGGGCCAATCGATACGCGACAATGGATTTCGCGTCCGAGGCGGCGATCGCCGGCGAGATCGGCAAGTTCCTGATGAATGGGGCGCTTTACCGAGGTCTGCGACCCGTGATGTGGAGCCCGGTCGAGAAGACGGCGCTGGCCGAGGCCGAGATCGAGTACCACGACCACACCAGCACGACGATCTGGGCGCGCTTTCCGGTCCTGCGTTCGCCCCGGCCGGAACTGGTCGGCGCCTCCGTCGTGATCTGGACGACGACGCCGTGGACCCTGCCGGGCAACCGCGCCATCGCCGCCGGCGCCGAGTTCGACTACGCGCTCGTGCGCGTCGACGGCGTAGCGGACGGGTCGCTGGCCCGTGTGGGCGAGAAACTGCTGGTGGCACTCGCCTTGCTGCCCTTGCTGGCCGAGACCGTGGGGATCGCGACGCATCACATCGTTCACGTCTACAAGGGCGCCGAGCTTGAGCAGACGGTCTGCGCGCACCCGCTGCGGGGCAGCGGCTACGATCACGACACGCCGGTGCTGCTGGCCGATTTCGTCACCACCGAGCAGGGCAGCGGGTTCGTGCACATCGCGCCGGGTCACGGCGAGGAGGATTTCGCGCTCGGACGGGCGCACGGCATGGATGTCCCCGAGACGGTGGGCGACGACGGGACCTTCAATGCCTGGGTGCCGCTGTTCGCGGGCGTGCATGTCTACAAGGCGGGCGACCCCATGAGCGCCGCGCTGACGCAAGCGGGCGGCTTGCTGGCGCGTGGCAAGTTCGTGCATTCGTACCCGCATTCCTGGCGCAGCCGGGCGCCGCTGATCTTCCGGGCGACGCCGCAATGGTTCATCCGCATGGACGGGCCGGAGCGCATCCGCGAGAAGGCGCTCGCGGCCATCGATGCGACCGTGTTCGTACCGGACCAGGGGCGCAAGCGGATCGGCAACATGGTGGCGAGCCGTCCCGACTGGTGCATCAGCCGCCAACGCGCCTGGGGCGTGCCGATCGCCGTCTTCGTCGAGAAGCGCACCGGCGAACCGCTCCGCGATCCCGATGTCGTGGCGCGCATCGTCCAGGCGTTCGAGAGCGAGGGCGCGGATGCCTGGTACGACTCGCCACCCTCCCGTTTCCTCGGCAACGACCGAGATCCGGACCAATACGAGCAGGTGCGTGACATCGTCGACGTGTGGTTCGAATCGGGCTCGACGCACGCCTTCGTGCTGGAGGCGCGCGGGATGAAGTGGCCGGCGGATTTGTATCTGGAGGGCTCCGACCAGCATCGCGGGTGGTTCCACTCCTCGCTGCTCGAGTCGGTGGGGACTCGCGGCGTGGCGCCGTTCAAGGCGGTCCTGACCCACGGCTTCGTCATGGACGAGCAGGGGCGCAAGATGTCGAAGTCGCTCGGCAACGTCACCGCGCCGCAGGAGGTCACGGACCAGTACGGCGCCGATATCCTGCGGCTCTGGGTGATGTCTTCCGATACCACCGAGGATTTGCGTGTCGGGCCGGAAATCCTGAAGCAGCAGGCGGAACTCTACCGGCGGCTGCGCAACACGCTGCGCTGGGTGCTCGGCAGCCTCGACGGGTTCAACGAGGCCGAGCGCGTCGCCTTGGACGAGATGCCCGAGTTGGAACGCTGGGTGCTGCACCGGCTGACGGAGTTCGACGCGCTGATCCGCCGCGCGACGGAGAGCTATGAGTGGACCGGCGTGTATCCGGCGCTCCATGCGTTCTGCGCCACCGACCTCTCGGCGTTCTACTTCGACGTCCGCAAGGATGCGATCTACTGCGACCGGCCGGACAGCCTGCGTCGGCGCGCGGCGCGCACGGTGCTCGACCACGTGCATCGCTGCCTGACGACCTGGCTCGCGCCGGTGTTGTGCTTCACCGCCGAGGAGGCTTGGTGCGCGCGCTTCGGCGAGGAGGGCAGCGTGCATCTGCAAACGTATCCCGAACTGCCGGCATCCTGGGTCGATCCGGCGCTCGCCCTGGGCTGGGAGGCAGTCCGCGAGAAGCGCCGTCAGGCAACCGTGCAGATCGAGGCGATGCGGCAACAGAAACTGATCGGATCGTCGCTGGAGGCCGAGGTGACGCTCGGGTTCGGTCCGGAGGAGGACCGCCTGCTGCCGGCGCAGGAATGGGCCGAGGTCATCATCGCATCGGTGGTACGGTTGTCGGCTGAGGGCGCGGCTGGCGAGACCGGTGCTTCCGGAGAAGGTGTCAGCGTCAAACGGATCGAGGACGGCAGCAAGTGCGCACGTTGCTGGCGCGTGCTGCCGGAGGTGGGATCGGAAGCACGACATCCGGCGCTCTGTCTTCGTTGCGCGGACGCGGTGGAATCGGGACTGGTGTGCCGGGCGGCGGCATGAGCCGCAACGGGCGCACTTGGCTCGGCGTGGCTTCGGCTCTGGGCGTGCTCGCGGCCGATCAGGGAAGCAAGTACTGGGTGCTCGACGTGCTCCGGCTGCCCGACCTCGGGCAGATCCCGGTGCTGCCGGTGCTGAGCTTGACCATGGTTTGGAACCGGGGCGTGACATTCGGGCTGCTCAACGGGCTCGGCGCGTCGAGCCACGTCGTTCTCGCAGCCATCGCACTCGTCGTGGTCATCGCACTCGGGTTCTGGTTGCGGCGTGCGGAGGCGATGCTGGTGGCCGTGGCGCTCGGGGCGATCGCGGGGGGTGCCGTGGGCAACGTCATCGATCGGCTGCGCTTCGGCGCGGTGGTGGATTTCATCCATGCCCATGCCTGGGGATGGTCCTGGTATGTCTTCAACGTCGCCGATGCGGCGATCGTCTGCGGCGTTGCGGCGCTGCTGCTCGACGGACTGCTCCCCTGGCGCGACAGCCGGGCCGGCTTGCCGGTCCGCCGACTGGCGGCTAAGGAGAAGCCGCATGTCGAGAATCGTTGAACGGAGCGTCGTCGTCCTCGCGGTGGTTGCGCTTGGCGCATGCACCGAATACGGCACGCGGTCATACGGGGTCGGGCGCGGCGGTCAGGAACAGACACGCGTAACGTCACCGGCCCCTTTGTCGCTTCCGCCGATCCTCACCGAAGCCAGGGCCGCTGCTGACGCTCCGCCGGCAGAGGGCGGAGCGGTCGCGCGTGGTTCGGACGGGACAGCCACCGGGCCGGGTGCGGCTCGGAGGACGCCGGCATCGCCCCCTACCTCGGGTGCGCCGCCGAGTTCGGGGGAAGAATCGCTGCTGGATGCCTCGGGACCGTCCGCGCCGGGCGATATTCGCCAGAAGGTGGATCAGGACGCGCAACTCGGCCGAGCCGCTCCAGGCTACTCGGACGCGCTGCTGTTTGGTCCGACGGGCCCCCGTGTGGCCGGTCAGGCGCCGATCATCCAGCGCGAGGGTCGCGGGTCTTGGCTCGACGCCATCTTCTAGTCTAGGAGCCCCCAATGGGGTTGTCGCACATCACTTCAGGCCGGCTCGCGCGGCTGGTGGCGCTGGGGGTGCTTGGCTTGGCCGGGTGCTCCGGGCGCGAGCTGACCGACACGCTGGGCCTCACGCGCGATGCGCCGAACGAGTTCACGGTAACGACGCGCGCGCCGTTGCAGATGCCGTCCTCATTCGAGATACATCCGCCCGCTCCCGGCGTTCCCCGCCCGCAGGAGCAGTCGGAGCGGCGCCAGGCGGAAGAGGCCCTGGTGCCGGAAACGGCGCTGGCGTCGGGATCTGCCGATCCCAGCTCCGGCCAAGCCGCCATCGTCAAGCTGGCCGGACCGAAGGCCCCGGCGGGTATCCGAACGAAGGTCAACGAGGAAACCAAGCTCGACCGGCCGCGCCAGAGTTTGACCGATCAGTTGATGTTCTGGCAGTCGCCGCCGCCGGCGGGCACGCTCGTGGATGCCGAGCGCGAGTCGCGTCGATTGCGCGAGAACGCGGCTTTGGGGCAGAGCGCGGAGGCTGGCGACACACCGATTATTCAGCCCAAGCGGAAAAGCATCCTCGGCGAGCTCGACCCGTTTTAGGCCGGCCCTCCGCGTCGCTTCAGCCGGTGACGCGCGCGACCTCCTCGGGCGGCCGGCGGACCAGCCTGTCGTAATCCTTCAGCAGGGTCTCGGTGATCTGCCCGGGAGCGAACCGGAACTCGGTGCCGATCTCACGGATCGGCGTCACCTCGGCGGCCGTCCCGGCGAGGAATGCTTCCGAGGCCTGGGCCATCTCCTCGGGCCGGATCGCGCGCTCGACGATCTTGATCTGCCGGTGCTTGGCAAGCGACATTACCGAGCGGCGGGTGATGCCGTCGAGGAAGCAGTCCGGGGTCGGCGTGTGCAGCTCGCCGTTTATCACGAAGAAGATGTTGGCGCCGGTGGCCTCGGAGACATGGCCGCGCCAGTCGAGCAGCAGGGCGTCGTCGTAGCCCTCCGCCTCCGCCTTGTGCTTGGACATCGTCCCGATCATGTACAAGCCTGTCGCCTTGGCGGCGGTCGGCGCGGTCCGCGGGTCGGGCCGCAGCCATTCACCGAGGCCGAGGCGAATGCCCTGCATTCGGTTGGCGCCGAAGTAGCTCGGCCAGGGCCAGGACGCGATGGCGACATGGATCGTCGTAAGCTGCGCCGAGACCGCAAGCTGTTCCGTGCCGCGCCAGGCGATCGGGCGGACGTAGCACTCGTCCTGTCCGTTCGCCTTCATCACGGCGCGGCAGGCGTCGTCGATCTCGTCGGCGGTGTAGGGAAGCTCGAAGCCGAGGATGCGGGCCGAGTTGATCAGGCGGTCGGTATGGTCGCGCAACCGGAAGATATGGCCGGCATAGGCCCGTTCACCCTCGAACACGGCGCTGGCATAGTGCAGGCCATGCGAGAGCACATGCAGCTTGGCATCCCGCCAGGGAACCATCGCGCCGTCCCACCAGACCCAGCCGTCGCGATCGTCGAAAGGAAGAAGCGCCATGAACGACGTCTCCGCAAGATTGTTGCTCTGACACCCCGAACGGTATAATGCGGCGCGAATTGCGTCAACGAACCTGTCGCAAATCCGAGGAATGCCTGTTATGCCCGACTCAAAGGGCGAGAACCCTTCATCGTCGGAACGCGGTCTGACCGTCGTCGACGCCAAGGCCCCGGCGCCGGCCGGCTCGAACCTGCTGTTCCTGCGCGAGGACGAGATCCGCGTGGCGCAGGACCTCATGTTCTTCGCCTACCGTGACTTCACCAACGCCGCCGACGTGATCCTCGATGAGCTCGGGTTCGGGCGCGCGCATCACCGCGCCCTGCACTTCATCGGCCGCAATCCGGGGATCGCGGTCAGCGATCTGTTGGCGATCCTGCGGATCACCAAGCAGTCGCTGGCGCGCGTGCTGACCGTGCTGGTCGAGCAAGGCTATGTCGTGCAAGCCCCAGGGCGCACCGACCGGCGGCAGCGACTCCTCACCCTGACGGTGCAGGGACAGGCGCTGGAGCGGCGGCTGTTCGACCGGCAGCGCGAGCGTATCATCGTCGCGTATCGAGAGGCGGGGGCCAGCGCGGTCGAGGGGTTCCGGCGCGTGATGCGCGGCGTCATGAACGCCGAGGCGCGCGCCTACCTCGATCTGAGCGAGACGTCGGCCCGCAAGCCGCGCGCCCGACCGGCCTGAAAGAGGCAGCGCGAGGATGTCCGACGCAGCGCATATCCTGGTCGTCGACGACGATGCGCGCTTGCGTACGTTGCTCTCGCGCTTCCTTGGCGAGAACGGGTTCCGCGTGACGACGGCGGAGAGCGCGGCCGAAGCGCGGCACCACCTGCGATTCCTCAACCCCGACCTTCTCGTGCTGGACGTGATGATGCCCGGCGAGAGCGGTCTCAGCTTCACCGAGGCTTTGCGGGGGGAACGCAGCGATTTGCCCGTGCTGCTGCTCACCGCCCGCGATGCGCCCGAGGATCGCATCTCCGGCTTCGAGGCCGGGGCCGACGACTACCTCGCCAAAGGGTCTGACCCGCGCGAGCTCGTGCTACGGATCCGCGCCATGCTGCGTCGGGCCGCGCCGACCCCGCCGCCTGGCCTGCCCGCGCGCCCGCTGCCGCTGGGCGAGGCGGAGTTCGACGCGGAGCGAGGGGAGTTGCGGGACGCCTCCGGCGTGATCCGGCTGACCGGCGGGGAGGCGGCGCTGCTGACGGCGCTGGCGCGCAAGCCGAACGAGGTGCTGTCGCGGGAGGATATCGCGGCGGCGCTCGGCATGGACGATTCGGGCGAGCGCGCCATCGACGTGCAGGTGACGCGCTTGCGCCGCAAGATCGAGGTCGACCCGCGCGAGCCCCGCTTCCTGCATACGGTCCGTGGGCGCGGCTACGTGCTCAAGCCTGGACAGTAACGATGACGCCCCGGTCCTTTGCCGGATGGCTGAAGCGGCGCATCCTGCCGCGTTCGCTGCTCGGCCGCAGCCTGCTGATGATCCTGCTTCCGCTGGTGCTCCTGCAGGCGGTTGCATTGTTCCTATTCTATGGCACGCACCTCGACATCGTCTCACGTCGGCTCTCGGCGTCGGTGGCGGGAGAGCTGGCTTACACGCTCGAATTGATGCGGCGCTTTCCCGGCGTCGACAACCAGGCCTGGATACTCGCTTCGGCGCGGGAGCAGTTCAACCTGGCGATGACCGTCGAGCCTGGCGCGATCCTGCCCAACGATTTCTCTCCCCCGAACCTCCTCGGTCCCATGGACGACGACCTGGAGGCGGCGTTGCGCGAACGGGTGCGGCTGCCATTCACGATGGACTGGCTGTCCGATCCGCAATCGGTCAAGATCCGCGTGCAGCTGCCCGAGGGCGTGCTTGATGTGGAGGCCCCGCGCAAGCGGCTCTACGCCGCCACTGTCTACCTGTTCGTGCTGTGGGTGGTCGGCACCGCGTTGCTGCTGTTCAGCATCGCGGCGCTGTTCATGCGCAACCAGGTTCGCGCCATCCGGCGTCTCGCCGCGGCGGCGGAGGCGTTCGGCGTGGGCCGTGATGTCGGGCCGATCAAGCCGGAGGGCGCGGTCGAGGTGCGGCAAGCGGCCACCGCGTTCAATCGGATGCAGGACCGCATCCGTCGTTTCCTGGCGCAGCGGACGGAGATGCTGGCGGGCGTGTCACATGATCTCCGCACGCCGTTGACGCGGCTGCGGCTGGCGCTGGCGATGATCCCGAAGACCGACGAAATGCGCCAGGATGTTGCCGAGATGACCGCTGACGTCGAGGAGATGGAGCGGATGATCGGCGGCTATCTCGCATTCGCGCGCGGCGAGGGCACCGAGCAGGCCGAGCCGGTCAATCTCTGCGTGGTGCTCGAGGAGGTCGCCGCCGGGGCGCGGCGCGCCGGGGCGAGGGTGGAACTGAACGTGCCGCCCGCGCTCACCATCCCGCTTCGCGCTGACGCCGTGAAGCGTGCCGTGACCAACCTCGTCGACAATGCCCGCCGGCATGCGCGCCGGGTCACGCTGGGCGCGGAGACGAGCGGCACCCGGAGCGTGCAAGTGACGGTGGACGACGACGGCCCGGGCATCCCGCCGGGTCGGCGCGAGAGCGTGTTCCGCCCCTTCGAGAGCGGCGCGGCCGGCGGCACCGGGCTCGGGCTCACCATCGCGAGGGACATCGTGCGGGCGCATGGCGGCGACATCGTGCTGGAGGACAGCCCGCTCGGCGGGTTGCGGGCGCGGATCAGGCTGCCGGTGTGACGGCGGCCTGAACCTAATCGCGGTGGCCACGCGCGCGGCAGTCGTGCCGCCGCCGATCGGGCTCGCCCAAGGTAAGAGGCTTTACGCACTCGCGCGCCAGATGATCGGATGTTATCTGCTCAGCGTAGGCGGAGGCGTGGTCCGGCTTCCTGGATCGGTTCCGGGAACACGCCCGTTGGGCAAATCAGCTCTGGCCCCGCCGTTGGTGCCACCCGTTCCGTCACCCCGGCTGTTGGCACTTCCGTTTGTGCCGCTGTCGCCGCCCGACGTCGTCCCGTTGCCGGTCGATCCAGTGGCATTGGCACCTCCAGCCTGAGCGAGAGCCAGTCCGGGAATGCAGAGGGCGAGCGCTAGGGCCGCTGTAAAGGTTTTCATTTGTGCCGTCTCCAAATGGGTTCGATGGCTGCAACCGTGCGAAGGCCCGCGTACGTGGTCGCGTAATCCATTCATTCGGAGCTACTGTAAGGCGGTTACACCGCATCGTGTGCAGCCGGTGGCCCGGGGCGTCAGTCGAGCCTCGGGTCCGGCACGCGCGCCGCCACAAGCACATCGACGCCGATGGCGCCGGCGGCGCGAAGCGCCACGCTGCAGGCGTTCGCGGTCGCACCGGAAGTGAGAACGTCGTCGATCAGCAGCACACGGGCGCCCTCGATCCGCGTGGCGCGGCTCGGGCGGACGGCGATGACCCCGTCCATCTCGGCGGCCCGGGCCTCGGCGGTCTTGCTGCCGAGCGACTTGGTGGCGCGCAACCGCCGCAGTCCGTCGGGCAACACCGGCCGCCGCGCCAGCCGACCCACCGCGACGGCGAGCAGGGCGGCTTGATTGTAGCGTCTGCGAAACAGGCGCATGCGGTGCAGCGGCACCGGCACCAGGATGTCGGCCTCGCGCAGCAGCGCGATGCCCGCGCGGGCCATCTGCGTTGCAAGCGCCGAGGCCATCTCGGTGCGGTCGGCGTATTTCAACGGCAGGATCATGCGCCGGGCCTGGGCATCGTAGCGCAACGCGGCGCGAGCACGGTCGTACAGGGGCGGATGCGCCGAACACGAGGGGCAGAGCCGCTCCGGGCCGCCCTCCGACGCGGTCGCGAACGGAACGCCGCAACGACGGCAGCAGGGCTCGGTGATGAAGCTCGTGCCTGCGAAGCAGTCGGCGCAGAGCCGGCCCGGCGCGTCCACTGTCGCGTCGCAGGTCACGCAGGTGGGCGGCAGCAGCACGTCGAGCGCGGCACGGCCCAGCCCGCGCGCGGTGGCGGCGAGCAAACCGTCAGGCAACGGCGTCGACCCCGAATCGGACTGTCCCGTCGCGGGCGATCTCGTCCACCAGGGCGATTTCCCAGTCGAGATACGCTTGCATGGCTTCTTCCACGCCGCCGTTCCGGTCGTAGGGGCGGAGGCTGACGTCCACGCAGTCCGCGTCGGGCGGGTTCGAGCGGTCCTTGACCAGCGGCCGGCCGAACGCCTGCCAGGCCTCAGTTCCGCCCTCAAGCACCCGCACTTCGGCCGCGGACAGGCCGCGAACCTCGTCCACCCCGAGGCGGGCAAGCACGCCGTCGGGCGATGTGAGCACCACGTGCCGCGCCGCGGCGAGCGGCTTGCCGAGGGCCGCCAGTCGGGTGCGTATCGCCCAGCGCGCGCCCGGGATGTGGCCGTCCCGGTAGTCGAGGCTGCGGGCGAGATCAACGACGACGGTGCCGTCCCCGGCGTCCAGCTGCCGCACCAGCCCCGGCACGTCGATGAGCGGAACCGGAAGGGCGAGTTCGGGGACCGGGACGATGGCGGTGCCGGTCTCATGCACCTCGTCGAGGCCGCCTTCCACCACGAACACGTCCCGATGCCCCATCTGCCGCAGCCAAGCGCCGGCCATGCGGGCACGAACGCCGGTATCGTCCAGCAGCACGATCCGCGCACCGCGCACGGCGATCCACTGGTCGGTCGCCTGCACAAGCTGGCCGCCCGGCGTATTGCGGCTGCCCGGCCGGTGGCCGGCGCGGAATTCGGCCGGGTCCCGCACGTCGAGCACGTAGAGCGTGCGATCGGGGTCGTGCTCGAAACGCGCCAAATCGATGGCGCCAATCACCCCGACCCCCGACTGTTCGGCGAAGGCTTTCGCGCGCTCGAGCGCGAGCGCCGCTGTTCTTGGCAGGGTCGGCGCGAACCGCTCGGTTCGGCCGCGGTCGCACGTCAGGCCGGCCAGCTCCCATCCCATGGTGCCGTTGCGCAGTGCCACGACCTTGTTCGGGATGCCGGCGCGCCGCAGGCTCTCCGCGCCGAGGATGCTGCGGGTGCGGCCGGCGCAATTCACCACGACGAGCGTGTCCGGGTTCGGCGCGATGTCGCCGATGCGGTAGGCGAGCTCGCCCCCCGGCACGCTGATGCCTGTCGGGATCGCCATGCGGGCGAACTCCTCGGCGGTGCGGCTGTCGAGCACAACCATGTTGCGGCCGCCGTCGATCCAGGTTTTCAGCTCGGGCGCGTCGACGCTGTCGGTGGCGTAATGATGCTCCACCCACTCCCCGAACGCTTTCGAGGGCACGTTGACGCCGCTGAACAGCACCTGGCCGGCGGCCGCCCAAGCGGGGGTGCCGCCATCCAGCACCGGGACAGCGTTGCAGCCGATATCCTCGAGATAGCCGGCCAGGTGCTCGGCGACGCCCCGCCCGTCGTCGACGCATACCATCCGGGTGCCGAGCCGGGGGAGCAGGGCGCGGGCGCGCAGCTCGCGCCGGGACAGCGGGCACGGCACCGCCCAGAACAGATGGCTGGCGGCGAACTCGCCCTCCTCGCGCGCGTCCAGGACGGCCAGCTCCTGCCCGTCCTCGATCCAGGTGCGCAGAGTGCGCGCGTCGATCCGCGTCATGCCGGTTCTCCCTGGGCAGCTCTCCCTGGGCAGCGCCCGGCCGGAAGGTAGGCAGGTGGCGCGAGGCTTGGCAACGAAACCCGTCGTGGTCACATCCCGGCCCATGCAGGACGCCATGGAGGTTTTCGACCGTCGCGCGGTCCGGCTGCATCGGGACCGCGCGTCGGCGACGTTGGGCGGCCCGGTCGAGGTGTTGCGGGATGCGGCCGACCGGCTGGTCGACCGGCTCGACGACGTGACGCGCCGCTTCGGCCGGGCGCTCGACGTTGGGGGGCGGGGCGTGGTCGCGCCCTTGCTGCAAGCGCGGGACATGGAGGTGGTGAGCTGCGACCTTTCGCCGCGCATGGCGCGGCATGGCGGCGGGATGGCGGTTGCCGTCGATGAGGAATGGCTGCCGTTCGCTCCGGCGATCTTCGATCTCGTGGTCGCGAGCTGCTCCCTCCATTGGGTCAACGATCTGCCGGGGGCGCTCATCCAGCTGCGGCGGGCTCTGCGGCCGGACGGCTTGCTGCTCGCCAGCATGCCGACGCTGGGCACGCTGGGCGAGCTGCGCCGGGCGCTGACCGAGGCGGAAGCGGCGCTCACCGGGGGTGCTTCACCCCGGGTTTCGCCGTTCCCCGAGCTGCGGGACTGCGCCGGTCTGCTGCAGCGGGCTGGCTTTGACCTGCCGGTCGCGGACCTCGAGGAGATCCGGCTGCTGTATGCCGATCCGCTTGCATTGCTGCGCGATCTCCGCGCCGCCGGCGAGGCTAATGCAGTGCGGCTGCGTGATCGCCGCATTCCGCCACGAGCCCTGTTCCCCGTCGCGCTGGCCGAACTGCCGCGTCAGGACGGGCGTATACCGGCGACACTCCGGCTGGCGATGATGACGGGCTGGGCGCCTTCGGGATGAGGTTGGGGCGGGGGCGATCAGCCCCCGGTGACGCTCATGTGGCGGGCGACCGAGGGGCTATCCTGCCGGCGGTCGATGATGAAGTCATGGCCCTTCGGCTTGCGCGATATCGCCTCGCGGATCGCCAGCTCCAGCGCCGCGTCCGAGGCGCCCGATCGCAAGACCCGGCGCAGATCAGCCTGATCGTCCTGGCCGAGGCACATGTACAGCGTACCCGTGCAGGTCAGCCGCACCCGGTTGCAGCTTTCGCAGAAATTGTGGGTCATCGGCGTGATGAAGCCGATCCGACGGCCCGTCTCGCGCACCGAGAAGTATCGTGCAGGCCCGCCGGTCCGGTAATCGGTGTCCTCGAGCGTCCATTTCCGCCGCAGCCGCGCGCGTACGATCGACAGCGGGAGGTATTGCTCCGTCCGGTCTCCGCTGATGTCGCCGAGCGGCATGGTTTCGATGAGGCAGAGGTCGAAACCGTGCTCGCCGCACCACGCGAGCATGCCGTCGAAAGAGTCTTCGTTGACCCCCTTCATCGCCACCGCGTTGATCTTGACCCCGAGCCCCGCGGCCTTGGCGGCGAAGATGCCGTCCAGGGTCTGCTCGATCCGGCCCCACCGCGTCATGGCGGTGAAGGTGGCGGGGTCCAGCGTGTCCAGCGAGACGTTCACCCGCCGGACTCCGGCGTCCCGCAGGGTTGCGGCGTGCTTGGCCAACTGAGTGCCGTTGGTGGTCACGGTGAGCTCGTCGAGACCGGCCCCGATGCGCTCGCCCAGCGAGCGGAATAGCGACATCACGCCCCGCCGCACCAGCGGCTCGCCTCCGGTAATCCGCAGCTTCCTTGTGCCGAGCCGGATGAACGCTCCGCAGATCCGGTCCAACTCCTCGAGCGTCAGCACGTCGGCCTTGGGCAGGAACGTCATATCCTCCGCCATGCAGTACGTGCAGCGGAGGTCGCAACGGTCCGTCACGGATACACGAAGATAGGTGATGGCGCGGCCGAACGGATCGAGCATAGGCCCCTGTCGTCGATATCGGGAGATGATGGTCGCGCACTGGGCGCCTCCCCGATCACATGCGACGTTTGAAATCCGGGTTCAAGAGCCGCCCTCTCACCCAGGAGGGCCAGCCAGGATTTCCAACTCCACCACCGCCGTGTTCACCAGCACTTTGCCGGCATCCTCGAAGTTGACTGTGACGCGGTCGCCGATAACGGACTGGACCTGACCCACGCCCCACTCCGGGCGGGCAGGGTGGCGAACGAAATTTCCAGGCTCGACGGGAGAGCGATGCATCCAAGACGCTTCCAACCAAAAAGGCTTAACGCAAGCGTATGTCTTTGTTCCGCCACCAAATCTGCTCCCATTTTGCGGCACACTATCGCGTTTTGAGGCAGACGGCCGGCTTCATTTAGCGTTAATTCTACGCCAAGCAACCGCGACTCGCTTGCGCGAGCCATCGAAAGCCGCTGCCCGATGCCGGACCCGTTGCATGTTTCGGAGATGTTGTGCGCGCGGCTGTGCCACGATCTGAGTGGTCCGCTGGGGTCGCTCCTGGGCGCCACGGAGCTGGCGGTCGAGCAGGGCGAGGGGTCCGAAGCCATCTTGTTGGCCTCGGAGACCGCGCTGACGCTTGGCCGCCGTTTGCGCTTCTTCCGGGCAGCATGGGCCGGCGACGCGAACCCGATGAGCGTGAGCGAGATCCAGGAGCTCGCCGCGGGTATCGGCACCGGGCGGCGCGTGAAGCTGGACTTCTCGGGGCTCGACCCGGCCGGCGTCTTCGCCCCGGCCGATGCACGGGTGCTGCTGAACGTCGTGTTGCTCGCTGTCGAGAGCATCGCGGGTGACGGATCGGTCGCCGTGGCGGGAGCCGCCGGAGCGGACATGGTGGTCACCATAGACGGCCCGCGCGCCGCCTGGCCGGCGGGGCTGGCGGCTTGTCTGGCAGACGACCAGGCTGCCTGGGACGCCCTGACGAGCGCGCGGTCGCTGCAAGTCCCCCTGACAGCCCTCATCGCAAGTCGCGCCGGCCTGCGCGTATCTATCCTGCTGCCGACCGGGATCAGTCCTGGCTCCGCGCCCCCCCTCCTTGTGGCGCCCTCTCCCAAGCACTGAGCCTGCCTTTACGGTTTGTTCGTCGGGGTGGCCCAGGATAGCGGCTGGTTCGCGGCTGGCGCGGACCGAGCGGAGCCCGCGGATGGACGACCGGCTTGCCGAATTCCTGACGGAAACCAACGACAGCCTGGCCGAATTGGACGTCGCCCTCGTGCGCTTCGAGCGTAGCCCGGGCGATTCGGAGACGCTTTCGCAGATCTTCCGGCTGGTCCACACGATCAAGGGGACCTGCGGGTTCCTTGGGCTGCCGCGGCTGGAGCGCGTCGCGCACGCCGCGGAGAACGTGCTGGGCCGCATCCGCGACGGCGTGCTGGCCGTCACGGCGGATCTGGTCAGCCTCGTTCTGCGCGCCCTTGACAGGGTGAAGGCGATCCTAGCCGGGCTCGCCGCGACCGGTAGGGAGCCCGGGGGCGACGACATGGCCTTGCTTGCCGCACTTGACGAAGCCGCCGAGGGGAGCGGGGCCAAGCCGGTTGAACTCGCGGCCACCAGCCCGATCGTGCTTGGCGCGACCGTGTCGGGAACGCCGGCGGCCGATCCGCCGCCTTCCAACCCTGATGCGATGGCGGCCCAGACGATCCGCGTGACCGTGGACGTGCTCGAGGATCTCATGACTTTGGTGAGCGAGCTGGTTCTCACGCGCAATCAACTGCTCCAGCTCGCGCGCGGCCAGGAAAACAGCGCCTCCACCGTCCCGCTGCAGCGGCTCTCGCAGATAACCTCCGACTTGCAGGACGGGGTGATGAAGACCCGCATGCAGCCGATCGGGAATGCCTGGAACAAGCTGCCGCGCCTGATCCGCGATCTGGCGCGCGATCTCGGCAAGCAGATCGAGCTGACCATGCGTGGCCAGGAGACCGAACTCGACCGCCAGGTGCTCGAACTCATCAAGGACCCGCTCACCCACATGGTCCGCAACAGCGGAGACCACGGGATCGAGATGCCGGCCGACCGCCGGGCCGCCGGCAAGCCCGAGACCGGCCGTATCGCGCTCGACGCCTACCACGAGGGCGGCCACATCATCATCGAGATCGCCGATGATGGGCGCGGTCTCGCCGTCGACCGCATTCGGGCCAAGGCCATCGCGCAGGGTCTCGCCACCGAAGCCGAACTGGCCTCGATGACCGACGGGCAGGTCCAGCGGTTCATCTTCCGGCCGGGCTTCTCGACGGCCGCGGAGGTGACGTCCGTCTCCGGGCGCGGCGTCGGGATGGATGTCGTCAAGACCAACATCGAACGGATCGGCGGCACCATCGATCTCAAGAGCGTGCCCGGGGCGGGCACCAGCTTCACGATCAAGATCCCGCTGACCTTGGCCATCGTCTCGGCCCTCATCGTCGAGGCGTCCGGCGAGCGTTTCGCCATCCCGCAGATCAGCGTGACCGAACTGGTCCGCGCTGGACACGGCTCGACGGCGATCGAGCGGATCAACACGGCACCGGTGCTGCGGCTGCGCGATCGCCTGCTGCCGCTCGTCGATCTCGCGACGCTGCTCGGGCTCCGTCCGGAGAACCCCGGCGCGACCGTGGATAACGAGGGAGGCGCCTACGTCGTCGTGACGCAGGTGGGCGCGGTGACGCTCGGGATCATGGTCGATCAGGTGTTCGACACGGAGGAGATCGTCGTCAAGCCCGTCGCACCGATCCTGCGTCACATCACGATGTTCAGCGGCAACACGATCCTGGGCGACGGGTCGGTCATCATGATCCTCGATCCGAACGGCATTGCGCGCGCGACCGCGATCGGCGGGGCCGGCGACAGCAAGGGCGCGCTGGCAACCGCGGCCAGCTCGCAGCGCAGCGAGGACCGCGCGGCAATCCTGATCTTTCGCGCCGGCAAGCAGCCCTTCGCCGTACCTCTCGGACTCGTGGCGCGCCTCGAGCAGATCCCGACCGAGCGGATCGAGCAGTCCTCGGGCGAACTGGTGACGCAGTATCGCGGTCGCCTGATGCCGCTGATGCCCGTCTCCGGCCGGATCGCCGAGGGGTGCGCCAGCCATCCGGTCCTGGTCTTCGCCGACGGGGACCGCAGCATGGGACTTGTCGTCGATGAGATCGTCGACGTGGTCGAGGACCGGCTCAGGATCGAGCTTTCCTCCAACCGGCCGGGGCTGCTCGGCAGCGCCGTGGTCGCGGGGCAGGCGACCGACGTGATCGATATCGCCTACTGGCTGTCGCAGGCCCGGCGGGACTGGTTCGCGGGGCGGACCCTCGAGTGCGGAGCCAGCCGGCCTTCGCTTCTGCTGGTCGACGACAGCGATTTCCTGCGCCAGCTTCTGATCCCCTGGTTGTCCGCGGCCGGCTATGGCGTAACCGCGGCCTCGAGCGCCGCCGCCGCCCTGCAATTGCGCGACTCCGGTCTCTGGTTCGACGCGATCGTCTCGGATATCGAGATGCCTGAGGCTGATGGCCTCGCCTTTGCCCGCGCCGTTCGGTCGGACGGCCTCTGGCGCGAGCTGCCGCTCATCGCGTTCTCGGCAACCAACCGACCGACCATCGCCGAGGAGGCGTTCAGCGCCGGCTTCAACGCCATGGTCGGGAAATCCGATCGGGACGCGCTGCTTGGGGCGCTGCGGGCCGCCTTGGCCGCGCCCGCCTCCGCCTGAACCCGAACCCGAGGCGCACGATGTCGACCGATGTCCTTGAAAGACCCGCCGAGGCGGCGGACGAAATCCTGGTGACGCTGAGCGTCGCCGACCAGCTGTGCGGCATTCCGGTGCTCGGCGTGCGCGACGTGCTCGGCCCGCAGGCGATTACCCGGATCCCGCTTGCGCCGCCGGAGATCGCCGGCAGCCTCAACCTGCGCGGCCGCATCGTCACCGCGATCGATCTGCGGCGTCGCCTCAGGCTGGCGGAACGGCCCCCGGAGGTCTCGCCGATGTCCGTCGTGGTGGAGCAAGGCGGTGAGTTGTACGCGTTGCTCGTCGACCAGGTCGCCGAGGTGATGGCGCTCTCTGCGGACACCTTCGAGCGCAATCCGCCGACCCTGGCCGCGACGTGGAAGGCGGTGAGCACCGGCATCTATCGCCTGGAAGGGCAGCTGCTGCTGCAGCTCGACGTGGCCCGGCTGCTGACGATCGAGGAAGGGGGCTGATCCGGGTCATGGCTGGCACATGCCTCGTCGTCGACGACAGCCGCGTGGTGCGCAAGGTGGCGCGTCGCATCCTGGAAGCGAACGGGTTCGCGGTGGAGGAGGCGGAGGACGGCCGCAAGGCGCTCGAGGCCTGCCGGCGTGCGATGCCGGACTGCGTGCTGCTGGACTGGAACATGCCCGTGATGAACGGGCTCGAGTTTCTCCAAGCGGTGCGCCGCGAGTTCGACGGAACCCGTCCGCCGGTGGTGTTCTGCACTACCGAAACCGACACGAGCTTCATCGAGCACGCGATCGAGAGCGGCGCCCAGGAATACGTGATGAAGCCGTTCGACGAGGACATTCTCATCGGCAAGTTCGCGCAGGCCGGTTTGCTGTGACCGAGGCCGCCGCAAGCCGACCGGTTTCCACGAGCACCGCCATCGGGCCGGGACCGGCCGCTCGGGTGATGGTCTGTGACGACTCGGTGGTGATCCGCGCGGCTATCACGCGAATGCTGGAAGCCGATCCGGCGATACAGGTCGTCGCGCGGGTCGGCAACGGGCAGTTAGCGCTCGGCGAATTGCAACGCCAGGCCATCGACGTGGTGGTGCTCGACATCGAGATGCCGGTCATGGACGGAATGACGGCGCTGCCGTTGCTGCTCCGCGCCGATCCCGGCTTGCGCGTGGTGATGGCGTCGACCCTGACGACGCGTGGAGCGGAAATCGCGCTTCGCGCGCTGCGTCTCGGTGCCGCCGACTACGTACCAAAGCCGGGAACGGCGGCGATCGCCGACGATACGTTCCGCCGCGAGCTGGTGGCCAAGGTCAAGGGCCTGGCTCGCCTGCGTGGTCGTCTGCCCGCGTCGTCCCGTCCCGGCAACCCGCTCGCATCACGCCCCGCGCCCCGCGTGGCGCCTTCGCTGCTCGCGATCGGCAGCTCGACCGGAGGCCCGCAAGCACTGTTCGCACTCATGCAAGGACTGGGATGCGTGCCGGTTCCGGTGGTGCTCACCCAGCACATGCCGGCCACGTTCACGCCGATCCTGGCCGAGCATCTGACGCGGCTGGGCGGGATGCCCTGCGCGGAGGCTCGCGACGACGAAATGTTGCGCCCCGGCTGCGTCCACCTCGCACCGGGCGACCGGCACTTGCTGGTGGAGGCGACGGGCGGGGGCCTGCGCGCGCGGCTGTCGTCCGGTCCGCCGGAGAACTTCTGTCGTCCGTCGGTCGATCCGATGCTGCGGAGCGCGACGCTCGCGTGCGGCGGCCGGGTGCTCGCGGTGATGCTGACCGGGATGGGCCATGACGGGCTCGCCGGCACGCGGCAGCTGGTCGAGGCCGGCGGCGCGGCGATCGCGCAGGACGAGGCGACCAGCGTCGTCTGGGGCATGCCGGGCGCCATCGCGCAGGCCGGGCTGTGCCACGCGGTGCTGCCGCTCCCGGCGATCGCGCAACGTGTGCGGGATATAGTCGGACGCGCCCCGAACAAGCAGACATTTTTGCCGGGCCGGCAAGCATGAACGCGAACGCATTCGATCAACTCGCCGCCCTGCTCCGCGCCCGCTCCGGCCTCGTGATCGGGCCGGACAAGCTGTATTTGCTGGAAGTCCGCCTGGCGCCGATCCTGCAGCGCGAGAGCCTGCGCGACCTCGCAGCACTCGCCGAACGGCTGCTCCGCCCCGGCGCCGAGGCGATCGCCGAGGCTGTGGTCGAAGCGATGACCACCAACGAGAGCCTGTTCTTCCGCGACCAAAGGCCCTTCGCGCACTTCCGCGCCAATGCGTTGCCGGAGCTGCTGGCCGCGCGGCCGCCCGGATCGCCGTTGCGCGTCTGGTCGGCGGCCAGTTCGTCGGGGCAGGAGGCCTACTCGCTGGCCATGATCGTCGCGGAGTGCCGCGCCCTGATCGGAGACCGCCGGGTCGAGATCCTCGGCACCGACATCGCGCGCGAGCAGATCGCTCGGGCCCGGGAAGGCGTCTACAACCAGTTCGAGATCCAGCGCGGGCTGCCGATGCAGATGCTGGTGCGATACTTCCGCAAGGAGCCGCCGCACTGGCGCGTCATCGACCTGTTGCGCGAGCGCGTAAGCTTCCAGGAATGGAACCTGCTGTCCGATCTGCGGCCGCTCGGGCGATTCGACGTCGTGTTCTGCCGCAACGTGCTGATCTACTTCGATCAGCCTACCAAGCGGCGGGTGCTGGAAGCCATTTCGCGGCAGATGGCCCCGGACGGGCTGCTGTACTTGGGCGGCGCGGAGACGGTGCTCGGCATCACGGACCGGTTGGTTCCCTTGCTCGGCGAACGCGGCGTCTACCGGGCGGCCGCCGCGCCGCGCCGCGTCCCAAGTGCCATGCCGCTGCAAGCCGCGCTGGCCTGATCACGGCGTGGACGGATCAGTTCATGCCGCCGCGTGCGGCAATCGGCCAGAGGCACTCGACGCGACCGGCGCGAACGCCGACGTACCAGTCGTAGCGGTCCACGGTCGGGTCGCAGTGCCCCGGCACCAGGCGCAGCTTGTCGCCCAGCCGGGGCGTATCGGCGTCGGCTCGCATCGCGAGCTTGCCGTGCTCGTCGGAAGCGCCCGCATAGGTCAGGCCCGGTTGTTGCCAGACGAGCGGCAGCCCGGAATCGACCGCCAGCGCCTTGAGCCCGGCATCCACCACGGCGACACCCGGGCGCGCCGCGCTCATCACCGTGCTGAGCACGAACAGCGCGTGGCGGAACGTCGCGACCGGCGCTCCGGCCGCGTCCAGGTTGCGCGCGTAGTCGGCGTCCATGAACACGTAACTGCCTGCCTGCACCTCGGTGTAGACGCCCGATCCCGCTTCGAGCGCGAAGGTGCCGGTTCCGCCGCCGCCGACGATGGGGCAGTCGAGCCCTTGCTGGCGCAGTTGCTCGACGGTCCGGCGCGTGGCCTCGATCGCCGCGCCGACCAGCTGCCGCCTTTCATCGGGGGTACGCCGGTGTTGCGCGCTGCCCTGGTAGGCTTGCAGGCCGCCGAACACGAGATGCCGCGAGGCGGCGATGCCGCGGGCGAGCGCGACGGCGTCCGGCCCGGGTGCCACGCCGCAGCGGCCGGCGCCGACGTCGATCTCGACCAGCACCGTCATGCGCCCGCCGCTATCCGCCGCCGCGGCCTCGATCGCGCCCACCTGCGCGGCATCGTCGGCGCACACCGCGACGCGCGCGATCCGGGCCAGGGCGGCGAGACGCGCGAGCTTGGCGGCACCCACCACCTCGTTGCTGACGAGGATGTCGGGCACGCCGCCCCAGGCGAGCGCCTCGGCCTCCGCCACCTTCTGCACGCATTGCCCGACGGCGCCGCGCGCCATCTGCAGATGCGCGATGACCGGCGATTTGTGCGTCTTGGCATGCGCCCGGAGCTTCACGCCGGTCGGCGCGAGCAGCGCCGCCATCGTGCCGAGGTTAGCCTCGAACGCGTCGAGATCGATCAGCAGGGCGGGGGTGTCGATCTCGTCCTCGCGCATGCCCGGCCGTGCGGGCGGCGGCTGCATGGTCATCGATACCCCCTATTAGAAGCCCGGTCGCACGCCGTCGGGCTTGGCGCACACCGGGTCCGGCCAGCTCGATGGCACAGCCTTTGCCGCGCCGCTATATGTCATGTCAGAGCGGAGTGCCATTCTAGTGCCGAGGAGCCCGTGATGCCCCAGATCGAGATATTCACCCAGCCATGGTGCTCGTACTGCACCCGGGCCAAATCCATTCTCGACGGCAAGGGCGTCGCGTATCGCGAGATCAACGCGCCCGGCGGCACGCCGGCGCGGGCCGAGGCCACCCGACGCGCGGGCGGCCGCACGTCCGTGCCGCAGATCTTCATCGACGGCCAGCACGTCGGCGGCTGTGACGACCTCGTGGCCCTCGATCGCGCCGGCCGGCTGGACCCGATGCTGCATGCGGTGCGGGGGTCTGCCGCCAACGCCGGATGAGGCGTGGGGCGCGCTGGCAGTTCCTTGTCAGGACTGCCAGGGTCGGCCATCTCTTCAAGCACGATCGGTTTCAGCAGGCGCGGGATGATCCATTACCAGTTGCGATGTCGGCATGAGCATGAGTTTGACGGCTGGTTCCGGGACAGTCTGGGTTTCGAGAACCAGGCCGACCGCGGGCTCGTCGCGTGTCCCGCATGCGGCGACACGAAGGTCGCGCGCGCATTGATGGCGCCCGCCGTGCCCAGGAAGGGCGAACGCGGCGGGTCGCCGCAACTCGCGGCCGAGGCGCCCGCACCGGCCGCTCCGGCCAAGGCGGCCGCCGGCCCGGTGCCGGCACAGATGCTTGCCATGCTGCAGCGCATGCGCGCCGAGGTTGAGAGGAATTGCGACTACGTGGGCGAGCAGTTCGCCGCCGAGGCGCGCAAGATCCATCGCGGCGAGAGCGTCAAGCATAGCATCTACGGTGAGTCGACGCCGGAGCAGGCCGAAGCGCTCGCCGAAGAGGGTATCGAGGTGTCGCAGATCCCCTGGGTGCCGCGCGCCGACGGCTGACGCGGGCTCAGGCGGTCTCGGCGGCCACGATGTAGTTGACCGCGAGATCGCGGGTCGTCCGCCAACGGCCGGCGATCGGGTCCGGCGTCATGCCGGCGATATCGTTCACCCGCATGCCGGCGGCGCGCAGCATGCCGCCGAGCTCCGCCGGCCGGACGAACTGACGCCAATCGTGGGTGCCGCGCGGCAACAGCCCAAGCAGGTATTCGGCGCCGAGCTTGGCCGTGACGAAGGCGCGGGGCGTCCGGTTCAGCGTCGAGAGGAATAGCAGCCCGCCAGGCGCCAGCAACCCGGCGAGCGTGGCGACGAACCGCGCCGGGTCGGGCACGTGCTCGATCACCTCCAGCGCCGTGATCGCATCGAAACGCTCGGCCGTGAGCGCCTCGGCCTCGCCCTCCCGGTAGGCCAGGCGCAGTCCTTGCCCGGCGGCATGGGCGCGCGCCGCCTGGATGGCCTCGCCGGCAGCGTCGACGCCGAGCACGCCGTAGCCGCGCCGCGCCAGGGCCTCGGCCGCGAGCCCGGCGCCGCAGCCGACATCGAGCAGCCGCACCGCGCCCGCATCGGGGAACCGCCGCCCGATCCGTCGGCCGATCCAGTCGACCCGCAGCGGGTTCATCTGATGCAGCGGCCGCATCGGGCCGCGCGGGTCCCACCAGCGCGAGGCCAACGCGTCGAACCGCGCCACCTCGTCGGCGGATGCGTTACCCATCGATGGAGCCTCTGTCCGGCTTGCCGCCAAGGTTGCCGCTCCTGCCTGCCCCAAGTATGTGTGCGGCCGCCGGTGGGCGCGCAATCCTCGCCGGGGTGAGCCCGCCCCGCCACCCACTCGTCAGGCCCGCCTGTCAGGCCCGCTCGCAAGGAAAGCACGGCTTCACGTTCATGGCCCGCATCGTGATGAAGTTCGGCGGCACGTCGGTCGCCGACCTCGACCGCATCCGCACCGTCGCCGGTCGGATCAAGCGCGAGGTCGAGGACGGCCACGAGGTCGCCGTGGTGGTTTCCGCCATGTCCGGCGCGACCAACCAGCTCGTCGGCTGGTGCCAGGCGCTGGCACCGCTGCATGACACGCGCGAGTACGACGCCGTGGTGGCGACCGGCGAGCAGGTGACCACCGGCCTGCTGGCGCTCGCGCTGCAGGAGCAGGGTGTTGACGCGCGGTCTTGGCAGGGCTGGCAGATCCCGATCCGCACCGACGGCGCGCACGGCAAGGCGCGTATCGCCGCCATCGAGGGGGATGAGTTGGTGCGCCGGATGCAGGCCGGGCAGGTGCCCGTGGTCGCGGGATTTCAGGGGGTCGGGCCGAACAACCGTATCACCACGCTCGGCCGCGGCGGGTCGGACACCTCGGCCGTCGCCCTCGCGGCGGCGTTGAAGGCCCACCGCTGCGATATCTACACGGATGTCGACGGCGTTTACACAACCGATCCGCGAATCGTGCCAAGGGCGCGCAAGCTGGCTAGCATCAGCTACGAGGAGATGCTGGAACTTGCCTCGGTGGGGGCCAAGGTGCTGCAGACCCGAAGCGTCGAGCTGGCGATGAACGAGGGGGTGCGCGTGCAGGTGCTGTCGAGTTTTTCCGACACGCCCGGCACCCTCGTGGTGGACGAGGACGAGATCGTGGAAAGAGAGATCGTGGCCGGGATCGCCTACTCCCGCGACGAGGCGAAGATCACCGTCCGCCGGGTGCCCGATCGGCCGGGCATCGCCGCCGCGCTGTTCGGCGCCTTGGCCGCGCACAGCGTGAACGTCGACATGATCGTGCAGAATATTTCGGCCGAAGGGAACACCGACATGACGTTCACCGTCGGCGCGGCCGACCTGCCACGCGCGCGGGCGACCTTGGCCGACATACAGCCGCAACTCGGATACGCCGAGATCGTCGCCGATGCCGACGTCACGAAGCTCAGCGTGGTCGGCGTGGGGATGCGCAGCCACGCCGGCGTCGCCAACACCATGTTTCAAGCGCTGGCCGATAAAGCCATCAATATCCAAGTGATCTCGACGAGCGAGATCAAGATCAGCGTGCTGATCGCAAGCGAGTACACCGAACTGGCGGTGCGTGCCCTGCATACCGCCTATGGTCTCGATGGCGCCTGACATCAACGCGCCCGAGCCTGCGACCGGCCGCGCGGCGGCGACCCTTCGCCGTCTCTGGTCACGGGGCGCCGCCTTTCTCGGCTGCGACGTCGCGATCATGGGCGGGGCGATGAGCTGGGTGAGCGAACGGCATCTCGTCGCCGCGATCTCCGACGCCGGCGGCTTCGGGGTGATTGCCTGCGGGTCGATGGGCCCCGACCTGCTGGCCGCCGAGATCGTCGGCACGCAGGCAATGACCAATCGTCCGTTCGGCGTGAACTTGATCACCATGCATCCGCGGCTCGACGACCTCATCCAGGTCTGCCTGGCGGCCGGCGTCGGGCACATCGTCCTGGCCGGCGGCATTCCCCCCGGCGCGGCGGTGCGCGCGGTAAAGGACGGCGGCGCCAAGCTCGTCGCCTTCGCGCCCGCGCTCGTCCTGGCGCGGCGGCTCGTGCGCCGGGGGGTGGACGCCTTGGTGATCGAGGGCTCGGAGGCGGGCGGGCATATCGGGCCGGTCAGCCTCACCGTCCTGGCTCAGGAAATCCTGCCGCATCTCCGGCAGGTGCCGGTATTCGTGGCTGGCGGCCTCGGCCGGGGCGAGGCGATCCTGTCGTTCCTGGAAATGGGCGCCGCCGGCGCGCAGCTCGGGACGATGTTCGCGGCGGCGACGGAATCGATCGCGCACCCGCGCTTCAAGCAGGCATTCGTCCGCGCCCGCGCGCGCGACGCGTTGCCGTCCGTGCAGCTCGATGAGCGCTTCCCCGTCATTCCGGTGCGGGGCCTGCTGAACGCCGGCGCGCGCCGGTTCGTGGCGCACCAGGCGGAGACGCTCGTCCGGTTCCGTGCCGGCGAGTTGACCCGCGAGGCGGCGCAGCTCGCGATCGAACATTTCTGGGCCGGCGCGTTGCGGCGCGCCGTGATCGACGGTGACGTCGAAGAGGGCTCGGTCATGGCCGGCCAGTCGGTCGGGATGGTGGACGCCGAACTGCCGGTCGCCGCGATCATCTCGGACCTGGTCGGGCAGGCTGTCGCCGCGCTCGCCGCCCGCGTGTCGGGCTGACCGCGTGATCGACCCGCGGCGGCTGATGTCCCGGCTGCGCGAGACCATGGCGCATGGCGCCGCCAGCCTGCAGGTCCTGGTGACGACCGTGGCATCGGAGACCACGGCCGACGTGTGCTCGGTTTACGCGATGCGCCCGGGCGACCTGCTGGAACTTGCGGCTACTTGTGGCCTCAACCCCGCGGCGATCGGGCGCACGCGGCTGCGGGTGGGCGAGGGCATCGTCGGGCTTTGCGCGGCAACCGGCTCGGTGATGAACCTGCCCGATGCGCAGAATCATCCGGCCTTCGCGTATCGACCGGAAACCGGGGAGGAACCCTACGTATCCCTGCTCGCCTTGCCGGTACGGAGCGCCGGGCACACGGTGGGCGTGCTCGTCCTGCAGAGCCGTTCCCTGCGCCAGTTCGACGATCTGGAGGTGGAGATCCTGGAGACGGTCGCCATGCTCGTGGCCGGGCCGCTCGCCTCGGCCGGCGCGTCGGACGGGGCGGAGGAGGGCGTGGTGTCCACCTTGCCCCGCGTATTCGCGGGCAAGACCCTGGCGGGCGGCATCGCCATCGGTCCGGTGGTGCCGCGCGGGCCGCGTTTCGTGGCGCGACGTCTGCTCGCCGACGATCCTGCGGCCGAGCAGGTTCGCCTGCATCGGGCCGTCGAGCAGATGCAGCGCCGGCTCGATGACCTGATCGGCGAGCGGATGCCGGACGGCGACGCGCCGCGGGAAGTGCTGGAGGCCTATCGCCTGATCGCCGCCGACAGCGGCTGGCTGCGGCGCGCCGACGCGGCGATCCGGGCGGGGGGCCTTTCCGCGGAGGCCGCGATCCAGCGCGTAACGGGCGAGTTGCGTGACCGGATGCGCCGGATGGCCGACCCGTATCTGCGCGAGCGTCTGGCGGATCTCGAGGATCTCGCGGGCCGGCTGTTCGCCGAGCTTGACGGCAGTCCCGCGGAAACGCCCGCCGTTCCGGGAGCCATCCTGCTTGCGCGCCGGCTTGGGCCGGCCGAGCTGCTCGACTGGCACGCGCGCGGCATCGCCGGCTTCGTCATCGAGGAGGCCAGCGCCGGGGGGCACGCCGCGATCATGGCCCGCGCGCTGGGCCTGCCGATGCTGGGCGGTGCAAGGGGGGTTGTCGACGCGGCCCAACCGGACGACGAGGCGGTGCTCGACGCTGACGAGAGTCAGTTGATCCTGCGCCCGGAAAGCGAGGTCAAGCAGGGCTACCGCCACGCGATTGCCGCGCGAACGGAGCAACAGGCGGGCTGGGCGACGCTGCGCGACCGGCCCGCGCTCACCGCCGACGGCGAGCATGTCTCCCTGATGCTCAATATCGGGCTCAGTCTCGAACTCGATCAGCTCAACATCACCGGCGCGGAGGGCATCGGCCTGTTCCGCACCGAGATCGCCATGCTGGCACGGGGCGCCGTCGCCGACGTCGCCGAGCAGGCGGCGATCTACGCGCGCGTGCTGGATGCGGTGGCCGGCCGGCCGGTGCTGTTCCGCACTCTCGATCTCGGCGGTGACAAGCTGCTGCCGGGAGCGGAGGTGCCGACCGAGGAAAATCCGGCGATGGGCTGGCGCAGCCTGCGCATCGGTCTTGACCGGCCGGCCGTCATGCGCCGGCAATTGCGCGCCCTGCTCCTCGCGGCGGCGGGACGGCCGCTTTCAGTCATGTTCCCGATGGTGGCCACCATCGGGGAATTCCGCGCCGCGCGCGCATTGCTGCAAGCGGAAGCCAAGCGCGTGCGCCCGACGCCCGCGCGCCTCGAGATCGGCACCATGCTCGAGGTGCCGGCGCTGATGTGGCAGCTGCCTGCCCTGCTGCGCGAAGTCGATTTCATCTCCGTCGGATCGAATGACCTGCTGCAGTTCCTGTTCGCGGCGGATCGCGGCAATCCGGCGCTGTCGGGCCGCTACGACCTGCTGTCTCCTCCGGTGCTCGACCTGTTCGACGAGCTGCTCAGGGCTTCCAACGCGGCGGGCGTGCCGGTTTCGCTATGCGGCGACGCGGCGTCGCATCCCTTGGAGGCGCTTGCGTTGGTGGGTCTCGGATTTCGTTCGCTCTCGATGGCCGCTCCGGGCGTGCTGCCCGTCAAGGCAATGCTGTCCCGCCTGAGGCTTGCGGAGTTTCGCGACGTGCTCGGGGCGGTCCGCCGCAACGCGGCCGGGGAGGCGAGCGTGCGCGAGCCGATCACCTCCTGGGCACGGGAACACGGGTTGTTGCTTTGATAACAGGGCTGCAACCAAAGGCATCAAATCGACTGCGGCCTGCAACTACGTCATTGTAAATTCGTTGGCAAATCGGCTTTCGTGAGCCTAAATGCCGCGCGCATTACCGTGCGGCTCGTTCTCAACGATGATTTTCGCGGGTTGGACGTCACCGTGCTGCATCGTAAGTCGAAGCCGGTCGGGAACCGGTCCGTGATGTCCCCCGATGTGGGCCGCGCCGATGGCGTCGTCCTCTCAGGCCCCGCCGGTGTCGGCGCCGAACTACGCGCCGCCCGCGAGCGGCTGGGCTGGGCGCTTGCGGATGTCGCAGCAGGCTTGCGCATCCGATTGCCTTACTTGGAGGCCCTGGAAGCCGGTCGGCTGGGCGATCTGCCGGCCGCGGCGTATGCACTCGGCTTCCTGCGAACCTACGCAGCGGCTTTGGGGCTTGATGCGGAAGAACAAGTCAGTCGTTTCAAGGCCTCCGACCGTGATATTACGCGCAAGGTGGAACTTGAATTCCCGGTTCCGGCTCCCGAGCGCGGCGTACCGGCCGGTGCTGTCGTGTTGCTGGCGGTCATTCTTACCGTTGGCGCCTATGTCGGATGGTATCGGCTCTCGGGCGACGGTAGGTTGCCTGCCGAAGTCGTCCAGCCCGTGCCGGAGCGCCTCGCGCCGCTTGCCGAACAGGCCATCCCGCTGACACCGCCGTCGCGTCCCGCGGCGCCGAGAGAGACACCGGCAACACCGGCGCTGGCCGCCATACCGCCGTCCGGGCCGCCGCCGATCGACATGCCGTCCGTGCCCCCGACCTCCGCGGCCGCTGCCATGCTGATGCCGCGCGCGCCCACGGCGGGCGCGGCATCAGCCGCGAACCCGTCACAAGGCTCGGAGGACGGACGCATCGTCTTGCGCGCACGCGCCGACACTTGGCTGCAAGTGCGCGAGCGCGGCGGCTCCGTCCTGCTCAACCGCGTGCTGCATGGCGGCGAGAGCTGGCCGGTGCCGGCCCGGCCGAATCTGCTGCTGAGCACGGGGAACGCCGGGGGCACCGATCTCGTGGTCGACGGCACCGTGGCGCCGGGCGTCGGCGGGGCCGGCGCGGTCCGGCGGGACCTGCCGCTTGATGCGGATGCGATCAAGGACGGCAAGCTGCCGGCCCAGATCCAGGCCGCGGCCCAACCGGCTCCGGCGCAGGTGGCAGCTCCGCGTCCATCGCCGCAGTAGCGAAACCGCCGCGGGTTCACCATTCTGCCGATTGAGACTATTCAGACGCTTCCGCATCCCGGAGCTGCCAAGCCATGAACTATCGCCCCTACCAGCAGATCACGCGTCGGGCCTCGCGTCGCATCCATGTCGGGCCAGTGCCGGTCGGCGGCGACGCCCCGATCACCGTGCAGACGATGACCAACACCCTCACGACGGACGTGGCCGGGACCGTGGCGCAGATCCGGCGGGCCGAGAAGGCAGGCGTCGACATCGTGCGCGTCTCCTGCCCTGACCAGGCAAGCGCGTTGGCGCTGAAGGACATCGTGGCGCAGGTCAGCGTGCCGATCGTCGCCGACATCCACTTCCACTACAAGCGCGCCATCGAGGCGGCCGAGAGCGGGGCCGCCTGCCTGCGGATCAATCCGGGCAACATCGGCAGCTCGGAACGGGTGCGCGAGGTCGTCAAGGCGGCGCGCGACCACGGCTGCTCGATGCGGATCGGGGTCAACGCCGGCTCGCTCGAACGGCACCTGCTCGAGAAATACGGCGAGCCCAACCCCGAGGCGCTGGTGGAGAGCGCGCTCGAGCACGCCAAGATCTTGCAGGATCATGATTTCCACGAGTTCAAGATCAGCGTGAAGGCGTCCGACGTGTTCCTCGCCGTCGCCGCATACCAGCAGCTGGCGGAGGTATGCGACCACCCGCTGCATGTCGGCATCACCGAGGCAGGCGGCCGGCGCATGGGCACGGTCAAGTCGTCGATCGGCCTGGGCTCGCTGCTCTGGGCCGGCATCGGCGACACGCTACGCGTCTCCCTGTCCGACGAGCCGGAGGAGGAGGTCCGCGTCGGCTGGGACATGCTCAAGACGCTCGGCATCCGGCATCGCGGCGTGAAGGTGATCTCCTGCCCGTCCTGCGCGCGCCAGGGTTTTAACGTGATCGAGACGGTGCAGACCCTGGAGGACCGGCTGGCCCACATCGAGACGCCGCTGACGCTCTCGATCATCGGCTGCGTGGTGAACGGGCCGGGCGAGGCACTGATGACCGACGTCGGCCTGACCGGCGGCGGCAACGGCCGTCACATGGTCTACGCCGCCGGCAAGACCGACCACACGATCGACCAGGCGAGCCTGGTCGAGCACATCGTGGAGCTCGTCGAGGCGAAGGCGGCGGCGCTGAAGAGCGCCGCCGAGGCCGAGAAAATCGCGGCGGAGTAGGTGGCGTGCCTTCACCCCAGATGTTGTTGTTGTGGCAACCAAACAGGCCGATGAAATACGAGTCGGAATTCAGACGCTTATGTCGGGTATCGCCGCTACTCAATATTACGAGCTTACGGACAACGCATGGCTCGTGCGTTTCGAGGGTACAACTCGGCAACTAGCTGACCGCCTCGGGATTCGAGGGGGAGAAGCGGGAAGCGGATTAGTAGCTTCCATGGCGAGCTATAGCGGTCGGGCTCCCTCGGAGCTTTGGGAATGGCTCAAGGTCAATTGGGCCGAGGATGCCTAGAATGCCTCGAAGCTCCGGCTCCGATGTACCTGCCCCTCAGATCGAAACATCAGATCGTGCAAGCTCTCGAGGCGATGCGCTCTGGCTGCTGTCTCAGCAGGTCCACGAAATCACCGGCGATCTAGGCAAATTGATTGCAAAGGCAGATCGGCTCATCTCCGATGTGTCGGATATCTCTAAGGAGGTAAAAGAGCTGGGGACTAGCTTTACGCTCGCGAAGGGCTTTGGCCTATGCGCGGTCGTGCTGGTTCCGGCGTGTGCGGCGCTTGTGTGGTGGCTTGTCGGCGCGACGCTAAATGATGTGCGCGACCAGCTCTTGCAAACGCGTCAGCCTCCCATCTCCGCAGCTCCGATGTCTCCCGGAAAGTGAGCGATCCGAGTCCCCTGCGAGCCGATGGACAACAGTCTCGTATGACGGATATTTCCCTTGGCTGAGCTGCAGCCCGTACGCGGCACGCGGGACCTGATCGGCGACGACCAGCGACGGCACCGGCATGTGGTGGAGACTGCCCGCCGGATCGCCGAGACCTACGGCTTCGACGAATGGGCGACGCCGATGTTCGAGGACACCCGGGTGTTCGCGCGCAGCCTCGGCGAAACCTCCGATGTGGTGATGAAGGAGATGTACACGTTCGAGGATCGCGGCGGGGATTCGATCACGCTGCGGCCCGAGGCCACGGCCGGCGTGTGCCGCGCGCTGGTGACCAATGGGTTGACCCAATCGCTGCCGCAAAAGGTGTTCTACGCCGGCCCGATGTTCCGCTACGAGCGGCCGCAGAAGGGGCGCTACCGGCAGTTCCACCAGATCGACGTCGAGCTGATCGGCCCGGCCGAGCCGCTTGCCGACGCCGAGGTGATCGCGTGCGGGTGGGATGTCCTGTGCGCACTCGGCGCCGACGCCGGGACGGTGCTGGAGATCAACACCCTCGGCGACCGCGAGAGCCGCGATGCGTATCGCGCGGCGCTGGTCGGCTACTTCGCCGCGCATCGCGCCGCGCTCTCGCAGGACAGCCTGACGCGCCTGGAGAAGAACCCGCTGCGCATCCTCGACAGCAAGGACGAGGGGGATCGCCGCATCGTGGCGGATGCGCCCGCCATCGGCGGCTATCTCACCGAAGCGGCGGCCGCGTTCTACGCCGGTCTGAAGACAAATCTCACGCGCTTCGGTGTGCCGTTCCGCGAGAACCCGCGCATCGTGCGCGGGCTCGACTACTACAATCACACCGCCTTCGAGTTCGTCACCGAACGGCTCGGCGCGCAAGGCACCGTGCTCGCCGGCGGACGCTACGACGGGCTGGTCGCCGAGATGGGCGGACCGCCGACCCCGGCGGTCGGCTGGGCCGGCGGGGTCGAACGTCTGGCGATGCTGCTCGCCGCACCGCCGTCGGCGCCCGCGTCGGTGGCCGTGATCCCGGTGGGCGACGCGGCCGAGGCGGCGGCGGTCGATGTGCTGCAGGCGCTGCGCCGCGCCGGCATCCGTGCCGAAACGGCGTATCGCGGCAACCTCAAGCGGCGCATGGAGCGGGCCAACCGCAGCGGCGCGCGCGCGGCGGTGATCCTCGGCGACGCGGAACTCCAACGCGGCGTGGCGCAGGTGAAGAACCTTGCATCCGGCGAGCAGAACGAGGTGGCGCTCACGGAGCTGCCAGCCTGGCTGCGATGAGTTTCTCGCTCAAACTGGACCGCATCGCCGCGCGCGCCGACGAGCTTCGCGCGACACTAAGCGAGAGCATCAACGGCGAGGCGTTCGTCCGCGCGTCCAAGGAGCTGTCCGAGATCGAGCCCGTGGTGAGCCGCATCGACGAGCTGCGCGAGGCGGAGCGCGCCGAAGCCGAGGCGGAAGCTTTGCTCGCCGACCCCGAGATGCGCGAGCTGGCCGAAGCCGAGCTTGGCGCGCTGAAGGACCGCATCCCGCTGCTCCGGCGCGAACTTCAGGTGGCGCTGCTGCCGAAGGACGAGGCCGACGAGCGGTCGGCCATTCTGGAGCTGCGGCCTGCCGCGGGGGGCGATGAGGCGGGGCTGTTCGCGGCCGAGCTGTTCGCGATGTACCAGAAATACGCGGGCCTGCACGGTTGGCGCTGGGAAATCCTGGAATACGGCGACACCGGCCTCGGCGGGCTGAAGGAAGGCATCGCCGAGATCACCGGCCGCAACGTGTTCGCCCGGCTGAAATTCGAATCGGGCGTGCATCGCGTGCAACGCGTGCCGGCGACCGAGAACCAGGGTCGCATCCACACCTCCACCGTGACCGTCGCGGTGTTGCCGGAGGCCGAGGAAGTCGACGTGGAGGTGGACGAGGGCGATCTCAGGATCGATGTGTATCGTGCCTCAGGCGCCGGCGGGCAGCACGTCAACAAGACCGAGAGCGCGGTCCGCATCACGCACCTTCCCTCCGGCATCGTGGTCGCCATGCAGGAAGAGAAGAGCCAGCACAAGAACCGCGCCAAGGCCATGAAGATCCTGCGTGCGCGGCTCTACGAGCAGCAGCGTGCTGCCTTGCACGCGACGCGGGCGGCGGATCGCAAGGCCCAGGTCGGCACCGGCGATCGCAGCGAGCGCATCCGCACCTACAACTTCCCGCAGGGTCGGGTTTCCGACCACCGGGTCAACCTGACGCTCTACAAGATCGACCGCGTCATGCAGGGCGAGCTCGACGAGTTCGTCGATGCGCTGACGGCGGAGAATCAGGCGGCGCGGCTGGCGGCGGAGCAATAGGGAAGCGAGGTGGTGAGGCCGAGTAGGCCCCGGCGCGATTACACCCCGCGCCCGGTCTTCTCCTTCAAGGCGTCGATGCGCTTCGACGCTTCGGCCTTGGTCAGCGTGTCGTCGAAGGCCTCCTTGGCTTCCTCGCACAGCGTCTTGAGATAGGAAGCCTGGGCACCCGTCATCTTCTCGTCCCCGGTGGTCCAGTCGTCCGGGTCCTTGACGGTGTTGGAGGGTTGGTCGGAAGTGTCGGTCTTCGGGTTCGTGCTCATCCCTGACGAACGCGGTTGGGCTTGTTCTGTTCCACTGGAAATGGTCCGTTGACGCGCGACGAAGCCTTGCGGCTCGGGGCCGAGCGGCTGGCGGCCGCCGGCATCGAGCAGCCACGGCGGGAGGCTAGGTGGCTGCTCGCGCACGCGCTCGGTGTCAGCCAGGAGGCGTTGCTCGCCGACCCCGCCGCCTCGGTGGACGCACGCGGCTACGTGGCGCTGCTCGCGCGGCGCGCCGCCCGCGAGCCGCTGGCCTTCATCACCGGCGTGCGGGAGTTCTGGAGCCTGCCGCTCGCCGTCTCCTCGGCGACCCTGATCCCGCGCGCCGACAGTGAGACGCTGATCGAGGCGGCGGCGGCGCACTTCCCGGTGCCGGATCAGGTCAGTCGCGTGCTCGACCTCGGAACCGGCAGCGGCAACCTGCTGCTCGCGGCGCTCACGGAGTTCCCGGGCGCGTTCGGAGTGGGTATCGACCGGACGCCGGCGGCAACCGCATTGGCGGCCCGCAACGCCGCCTCCCTCGGGTTGTCCGGACGGGCCGCCTTCATCGTCGGGGATTGGACCGCCTCCCTGGCAACGCGATTCGACCTCGTGCTGTCCAACCCGCCCTATGTCGAGACCTCCGCGATCGCCAAGCTGATGCCCGAGGTCGCAAGGCATGAACCTGCCCTGGCGCTCGATGGCGGGCCGGATGGCCTCGACGCCTATCGCCGGATCATCCCGGAGCTGGACCGGCTGCTGACGCCGCGAGGAGCCGCCATCATCGAGGTCGGCGCGACGCAGGCAGGCAGCGTCGCCTCGTTGGCTTGGGCGTCCGGTCTCGCGAGCCGTACAGCGTCGGACCTGGCCGGCCTGCCGCGAGCGCTCGTTCTCTGCAAGGCACGCTCCTGAAAAAACCGTTTGGCAGAGCCGCCACGGGTCGCTAGCTTCCGAGCGGCAGGGATTGCCGCAGCGGCGGCGAGTCCCGAGGCTCCAGTCGCGTCGGTCCCAAGGTCCTCTGGCCTGACCGGCGGCGGAGTACACGCCAGCAGCAAAGTCGATGGGACAAGCCTATCTGCCGACACATCACGAGGCGCTCACGCGTCTCGAAACCTGCGGAGCGGGCTGCAAACAGGAAAGCGCGACGGCAATCGAATGAATATGAAACGCATGCGCGGACGAAACCACCGGACGGGTGGTGGTGGTGGTGGCGGTGGCGGCGGGCCTATCCGGCATCACAGTGGCGGCATTCCGCTCAACCGGAACCACGTTTTCGACAGCAACGGCCCCGATCTGCGGGTTCGTGGGACTTCTCAGCAGCTGTTCGAGAAGTATCTGCAGCTCGGTCGCGACGCGACCAGCAGCGGTGACCGGGTGATGGCCGAAGGCTACTTTCAACACGCCGAGCACTATTTTCGCATTCTGAACGCCATGAACCAGGCGGCGCAGCAAGGCCAGGCGCAGAACGGGCAGCAGCAGCCGCCGCGACGCAACTACGTGAACGGGGAAGATGTGCAGCCCGAGTTGGGCGGCGAGGGTTTGCAGGACGAGGACCGGGTTCCAGGCACCGGCGAGCAACCCGAAGCACGCGACATCCCGATCGCAGCAGCACCCCCGTCGGAGGATTGACGGCCGCCTCCAGGCGAATACCGGCGATTCAGTCCGCGGCGCCCTTGTAGAGGTGCGGCCAGCGCTGCTTCACCAACGGCCCGGTTTCGTCGTAGGCGATGCAGGTGTTCACGATCTTCGCCGAGCCGCCGAATTTCGCCGCCGTGCGGGTATCGATCTCTTCGGGGCTGAGCGCCTGCCGGGTCGCGGCGCGCACCGCCGCCGCCTCTCGCTCGGCGCGGGCCGAGTTGACGGTCTGGTGCGCGGTGGTGCCCATCTGCTGCAGCAATTCGCGCAAATGGGTGCAGCCGGCGGTGCCGCCGATCCGGGCGGCGGCATCGCGCAGGAAGCCGGCCTTGATCCGCAATCCCTCCAGGCGAGCGAAGTTGGGCGCCGCCAGCGAGCAGATGGCGTAGGGGGTGTAGTCGCTCGCGGCCTCGCACGCGACCACGCGAAGCTCCTCGTCCACCGTCATGCGCATCCACATGCCGTGCAGCGGTTCGCCCGCGTCTATGTAGCCGCGATAGGCGCTGGGAAAGCCGCTCGCCTTGGCATCGGTAAGCTGCGCCTCGATATCGAACAGCCCGTCCTCGCGACCGTAGCCGTTGATGATGATCGTTCGGGTATGCAGCTTCTCGCGCACCTGGGGCTTGCTCAAGGGCATCGTCGACTCTCCGGACTGCTGCAATGCAGCAAACATGTGACCGGGCGATCCCGCCGGCAAGCTGAAGCCTCTGCATGGCTCCCGAGCGATGAGCCTTCAGGCGGCGCAGCCCTCGTCGCGCAACAGGTCGGTCACCGCGTCCGGCGGCACATCGGACGAGGTGAAAGCCTCGCCGATGCCGCGGACGAGGACGAACTTGAGCCGCCCGTCCTGCATCTTCTTGTCGCGCCGCATGTGCCCGACCAGGGTGGCCGCGGAGAACCGACGATTGAGCGTGCGCAGCTCCGCCGGCAGGCCGGTTTCGCCGACGTGGCCGACCACCCGGTCGGCCTCCGACGGGCGACAGAGGCCTAATCGGACGGAGAGGCGGAACGCCAGCCCGAGGCCGACCGCCACCGCCTCGCCATGCAGAAGGCCGCCGCCGTAGCCGTACTCGGCTTCCAGCGCGTGGCCGAAGGTGTGGCCGAGATTGAGCAGCGCGCGGCCGTCATTCGGCTTCTCCTCGCGCTCGTCGTCTTCCACCACGTCCGCCTTGAAGGCGCAGGCGCGGTGGATGGCTTCGGCCTGCAACGCGCGGTCGCCGCCGAGGACGCCGGCGCCGTGCCGGTCGCACCAGTCGAAGAACGCGCGGTCGCCGATCAAGCCCGCCTTGACGATCTCGGCATAGCCGGCGCGCATCTCGCGGGCCGGGAGCGTCGCCAGGGTCGCGGTGTCCGCCAGCACCATGCGCGGCTGATGGAACGCGCCGACCAGGTTTTTCCCCCGCGCGGTGTTCACGCCGGTCTTGCCCCCGACGCTCGAGTCGACCTGGGCCAGCAGGGTGGTCGGCGCCTGAATGAAGGGCAGGCCGCGCAGGGTCGTGGCTGCCGCGAAGCCCGCCAGGTCACCCACCACGCCGCCGCCGAGCGCGATCACCGCCGTGCGTCGCTCCACGGCCGCCTCGAGCAGCTTGTCGACCAGCGTCCCGTAGTTTGCCAGGCTCTTCGACGCCTCCCCGGGTGCCACGACCACCACCTGCGCATCGACGGCGGTGGCCGCGAGCCCGCCTAGCAGTGTGTCAAGGTGCAACGGGGCCACGCTCGAATCGGTCACCACCACCGCGCGCTTCTGCGGGATCACGGGCACCAGGAGCGCGCCCGCGCGGGTCAGCAGCCCGTCGCCGATCACCACGTCGTACTCGGTCGCGGCCAGCCGCACGGTCAGTCGCTTGGCTGCGCGCCAGGAAAGGACGGCATCCAGGACCCGGCCCGTCGTCGTCTCGGCACTCTCGTCGCCGCAATCGACCGTGACGTCGGCCTCGGCGTAGATCGGATGGCGGAGGGCCATCAAACGCGCCAGGGTCTCGGCCGGGTCACTCCCGTTGAGCAACGGGCGATGCTCGCGTCCGGCGACGCGGCGAACCAAGGTCGGCAGCTGGCAGCGCAACCAGACCGAGACCGCCTCGTCGCGTATCGTGGCGCGGGTCGCCGGTTCCATGAACGCCCCGCCGCCGCTGGCCAGCACAAGCGGCTCATCGGCGAGCAGGCGGCGGATCACGCGACGCTCGCCCTCGCGGAATTGCGGCTCGCCGTATCGCGCGAACAATTCGGGTATGGTGCAGCCTGCGGCTTGTTCGATCTCCGCGTCGGCGTCGCGGAACGGCAGCCCGAGTCGCGCCGCGAGCCGTCGCCCGATCGACGTCTTGCCGGCGCCCATCAGCCCGACCAGCACGATGCTGCGACCGGCCAGAGCGCCCGGCAGCGGAGCGGCTCCCTTGAGCGCGGTGTTGCGTGTCATCGCGGTGAACGCTAGCACACGGGCCAGCGCAGAGGCCAAATTGCCCCGACCAGCCCGCTTCAACCCGTCAGAGCCGATGTCCCGCGAATGAGCCGCATCTTTCTTCTCGTCGTCGCCGTCGGGCTGGTGGTGGTCGCGGTCGCCATCTTGGCCATCGGCGCCTTTCCGCCCAACCCGGACCCGCATCCGGTGCAGAAGGTCTTGCCGAACGACAAGTTTCAAACCCGCTGAGCCGGCCGGTGGATCGGCATGTCGATGCGTTCCTCGAGATGCTGGCCGCCGAACGGGGTGCCGCGCGCAACACGATCAGCGCCTATCTGGCGGATTTGACGGATTTCGCTTCGTTCGCGGGGACGTGCGGCGTGCCGTGCTCCGGCGCCGATGCCGCGCTGCTGCAGCACTACATGGCCGGCCTCGGAAAAGCCGGGCTTTCGGCGCGCACGGCCGCGCGTCGGCTCTCGGCCTTGCGGCAGTTCCACCGTTTTCTGCTGCGCGAGGAGATAAGGCCCGACGACCCTACCCAGCTGCTCGACGCGCCACGGCTGGCGCCCCCGTTGCCGAAGTACCTGGGCGAGGGGGAGGTGGATGCGCTGCTCGCGGCGGCGGGCAAACGTCCCGGCCGGCAAGCATTGCTGGCCTGCGCCGCGCTTGAGATCCTCTACGCGACCGGCATGCGCGTCTCGGAGCTGCTATCGCTGCCGCGCGCGGCACTTGCCGGCGATGCGGCGATGCTGCTGATCCGCGGCAAGGGCGGCAAGGAGCGGATCGTGCCGCTGTCGGACCAGGCCAGGCAGCACGCGGCGGCCCTGGTCGCGGCCTCGGGACGGGAGGGGCGCTGGTTGTTCCCGGGGCGCGACCCGCGGCGCGCGATGACGCGGCAGGGTTTCGCGCTGCTGCTGAAGCATGTGGCGCTGGAGGCCGGGCTCGACCCGGCCCGCGTGTCGCCGCACGTTCTGCGCCACTCCTTCGCCTCGCACCTGCTCGCGCGCGGCGCCGACCTGCGCAGCCTGCAGCTGCTGCTCGGCCACGCCGACATCGCCACCACGCAGATCTACACGCACGTGCTGGCCGAGCGCCTGCAACGCCTGGTCGAGGCGCATCACCCGCTGGCGCGCGGCCAGGCCGTGGCCACGGCAGCGCCGACGGCCGCCAAGATGGCATCGCGTACGCCACCATCGGCCGAACCTTCGGTCAGATAAGCGGCGACCAGTACCGGCGCACCGCCGCCTAGCGGCCAGAGCAGCCCGACATCGTTGCTGGTGCCATTTGCCGAAGTGCCGGTCTTTTCGCCCGCTTGCCAGCCCTGCGGCAGTCTGGCCCGCAAGCGCGCGTCACCCGTCTTGTTGCGTCGCAGCCATCCCTGCAACGTTTCCCTGGCCCGGGCAGACAAGGCATTCCCCAGCGTCAGGGCCTGCAAGTCGGCGAGCATCGCGGCGGGGCTGGTCGTGTCGCGCGGATCGCCGGGGCGGGCCTCGTTCAAGGCCGTCTCCATCCGGTCCAGCCGGGTCACGTTGTCCCCCAAGCCGCGGAGATAGGCGGTGAGCCCCGCCGGGCCACCCCGGACGCCGAGCAGCAGGTTACCGGCGGTGTTGTCGCTGACGGTGATCGCCGCCTCGCATAGAGCGGCCAGCGTCATGCCGTCCCCACTGACCTGCGTCCCGGTCACAGGGGAGTAGGTAACCAAGTCTTCCCTGGTGAAGCGGATGCGTCGTGCCATGCTGTCCTGACCCGCATCGACGCGGGCCAGCACGGCGGCCGCCGCCAGAAGCTTGAAAGTGCTACCGATCGGGAAACGCTCATTCTGGCGGTGCCCTGCCCGGCGCCCGCTGCCCGTGTCGAGTACGGCCACGCCTAAGCGCCCGCCTCGCTCGGCCTCGATGCGGGCGAAGCCGGCCGATAGTCCCGCGAAGCCCTCCGCTGCCTCGGCGCGTCGTGCATTCAGCCAGGACGCACCGAGCGCCATCGCCGCGCCACCCATCCACCGCCGCCTGCCAATCATGCCTCGTCTCCTTCTGGCGAGCGGAGGTTGTGCGGCGAGCGGAAGTTCGACAAACGATGATGCTTCGCAAGAGCGTCTAGAAAAACTAAGGCTCAATGCGATGGATCTCTCGCTCCTCCCTCTCAATGCCCTGCGCGCCTTCGAGGCAGCCGCCCGCCATCTGAGCTTCACCCGGGCCGGCCTGGAGCTGCGCGTCACCCAGGCGGCGGTCAGCCATCAGGTGAAGAGTCTTGAGGAAACCCTGGGTATGCCGCTGTTTCGTCGCTTGCCACGCGGACTGGCCCTGACCGAGGAAGGCGAGGCCCTGCTGCCGGTATTGAGCGATGCCTTCCGCCGCATCGCCGGAACGCTGGACCGCCTCGAGAACGGGCGTCTGCGCGAGGTTTTGACGCTCGGCGCCGTCGGCACCTTCGTCACCGGCTGGCTGCTGCCACGGCTGCCGAAGTTCGGCGCGGCGCACCCCTTCGTCGACCTGCGTCTGCTGTCCAACAACAACCGCGTCGATCTGGCCGGGGAGGGTTTGGACTATGCCATCCGCTTCGGAGATGGCGCCTGGCATGGCACCGAAGCAATACGGCTCTTCGACGCGCCGCTCTCGCCGCTCTGCGCGCCGGCCCTCGCGCGGCGGCTGCGCCAGCCTGCGGACCTGGCGCGGGAGACCTTGCTGCGGTCCTACCGCGCCGATGAATGGACGCACTGGTTCGCCGCAGCCGATCTGCCCTGCCCGGCCGTTCGGGGGTTCGTCTTCGACTCCTCGCTTACCATGGCGGAGGCGGCGGCGCAGGGCGCAGGCGTCGCCTTGCTGCCCACGCGGATGTTCGAGCACGACCTGCGCCAGGAACGACTGGTGCGGCCGTTCGCCATCGAGGTCGCACTCGGTGCCTATTGGTTGACCCGGCTGAAATCACGCCTGGAAACCGCGACGATGCGTGCCTTCCGCAATTGGATGCTGGCGGAAGCCGAATCGCCACTGGTGCATCCTTATGCGGCCGCATCGCCGCGGTGCCAGCGAGATGAGGGAAGCGTCATCCGCCACAGTGACGCATCGAGAAACATGGCGGATGGCGCTGCGCTTGTCCGCCCTACAACAATATCCGCTCCGGCGCGCGGCTGACCCGTCAAGCCGCCACCGCTACCGCGGGCCGGCGGCCGATCAGCAGCGCCATCAGCGCGGCGAGTACGCAAAGCATGCCGGCACCGAAGAAGGCGTCGAAGTAGCTGCCCGTGGCGCTTCGCACCAGGCCGCCGGTGAGTGCCGCGAGAGCGGCGCCGATCTGGTGGCCGCAGAAGATCCAGGAGGCGATCACCGGCGCCGCCACCGGGCCGAACGCGCGGTTCGCCAGCGCCACCGTGGGCGGGATGGTGGCGATGAAGTCGAGCCCGTAGAACACGGTGAAGAAGCCGAGGCTCACCACGTCGAAATTGGTGAACGGCAATACCACCAGCGATAGGCCGCGCAGCCCGTAGTACCAGAACAGCAGCACCCGGCTGTCGTAGCGGTCGGTGAGCCAGCCCGACAGGGTCGTGCCGACGAGGTCGAACACGCCCATCGCGGCCAGCAATCCCGCCGCCGCGACCTCGGCGATGCCGTGGTCCATGCAGTAGGCGATCAGATGGGTGCCGACGATGCCGTTGGCGCTGAAGCCGCAGATGAAGAAGGTTACGGACAGCAGCCAGAAATCGGTGGACCGCACGCCGGTGCCCAAGGCCTGAAACGCCACGGCGACCGGATTGCCCGACGCCCGCCTCGACGGCGCGGGGGGCTGTCCGGGCGGGCTGCCGAACGGTGCCAGGTTCACTTGCGCCGGGCTTTCCGGCAGCAGCAGGAGCACGACCGGGATCATCGCGGCGATCGCCGCCGCGAGCACCCAGGAGACCAGGCGCCAGGACCCGCTCGCGGCGAGGCTCGCCATCAGCGGCAGGAACACGAGTTGACCGCTGGCGTTGGCGGCCATCAGCAATCCGACGACGAGGCCGCGCCGCTCGACGAACCAGCGGTTCGCGACGGTCGCCGCGAGGCCGGCCCCGCCGGTTCCCGAGGCCAGCCCCACCAGCACCCCCCAGGTCGCGAACAGCTGCCAAGGTTCCGAAATGAAGCCGCTCAGGGTGGTGGCGACGAACAGCACGCAGAGCGCCAACAGGATGGTGCGCTTGACGCCGAGCGTCTGCAGCAGCGCGGTCATGAACGGCCCGACCATGCCGAGCAGCAGGATGTTCAACGAGATCGCCGCCGAGATCGTCCCGCGGCTCCAACCGAACGCTTGCTCCAGCGGCACGATCAGCACGCTCGGCGCGGCCCGCACGCCGACCACGCAAAGCATGACGGTGAACATCACCGCGACGACGATCCAGGCGTAGTGCACCCGCCGGTGCAGCGCCGTCGCGATCCGGGTCGGCCCCATGCGCTCTATGCCTCGCTCGTTCCGGGGTATAACATGACGCTCGTCATCCGCACGTCAAGCGAATACATGACGGTCGTCATGCCACGAGCCAGGAGGGTGCCATGCGGACGAGCAGCGAACACAAGGTCGAGACGCGGCAGCGGATCATGGACGAAGCCGGCCGGCTGTTTCGGCGGCACGGCATCGACGGGGTCGGCGTGGATGCGGTGATGCACCAAGCGGGGCTGACGCATGGCGGCTTCTACGGACATTTCGCGTCCAAGGAGGCGCTGGCTGCCGAGGTGTGCGCCGACACGCTGTCCCGCTCGGCCGCGCGCTGGGCGCGAACCCGGGCGGAGGATGGCGCCAGGGCGGCGCTGGCGCGAATCGTCGAGAGCTATCTCAACGCCGCGCATGTCGCCGAGGGCGAGCGCGGCTGCATCGTGCCGGCGCTCGGCGCCGAGTTGGCCCGCCGCCCCCAATCGCGACCGGCGCTGACCGCGGCGCTTCGCGGCATGATCGACACGCTCGCGAGCTGCCTTCCCCGCCGCCGCCGACCGGCCCGCGAGCGAGCCATAGCGGGGTTCGCCTGCATGGTGGGGGCGGTGGTCCTGGCGCGGTTGTCGAGCGATCCCGCGCTCTCCGCCGAGATCCTGGCCGCGGCTCGGGCCGAAGTGGTCGGAAGCGGGTAGGGCGTGGGACCGTGGACGCGATCGTTCAGCGGGCGACCTTGCTTTTGTAGAGTCCCATCGATGCCTCGAACGCCTCGGTCGCGCAGGGGCTGCCGAACAGGTAGCCCTGTCCCTCGTCGCATCCCATCGCGCGCAGCAGGTCGAACTGCGCCTCGGTCTCGATCCCCTCGGCGCTCACCCGCATAGCCAGGCTATGGCCGAGGGTCGTCACCGCCCGCACGATCGCCGCCGTGCCGGCGTCGGCGGCCATGCCGGCGACGAAGCTGCGGTCCACCTTGATCTTGCTGAAAGGAAAGCGGCGCAGATAGCTCAAGCTGGAGTAGCCGGTGCCGAAATCGTCGAGCGCGATCCCGACGCCGAGCGCGCGCAGGCGGCTCAGCGTCGAGAGTGTGGCCGACGTCTCGTCCATCAGGAGCCCTTCGGTGATCTCCAGCTCCAGCCGGCCCGGGGCCAGGCCGGTTTCCGTCAGCACCGCCTGCACCAGCTCGACCAGGCCCCGCCCGCGTACCTGTTCCGGCGAGAGATTCACGGCCAGGCACAACCCGTTCCATCGTGCGGCGCGCTTGCAAGCGGCACGCAGGATCCAGGCACCGAGTTCGCCGATCAGCCCCGCGTTTTCCGCCAGCGGGATGAACTCGGCCGGGGGCACCATGCCGTGCTCCGGGTGGGGCCAGCGTGCCAGCGCCTCGGCGCCCACCAGGCGCCGGGGCGCCAGCGTCATCACGGGCTGGAAATGCACCTCCATCACACCATTCGCCAATGCCCGGCGCAGGTCGCGCTCCATCTCCTTGCGCCGATGCAGAACCGCGTGCATCCCGTCCTGGAAGAAGCAGTAGATGCCGCGTCCTTTGGTCTTGGCCCGGTAGAGCGCCATGTCCGCTTGGCGGAGCAGCAAGGCGGGCTGCTGAGTTCGGGGCTGCGCGCCCTCGTCACCACGCCTGCAGAGGGTGATGCCGATGCTGGTGCCCACCAGCGCCTCGTGCCCGTCCAGTTCATACGGCGCTGACACGGCGCTGATGACGCGCCGAGCCACATTTGCCGCGTCCTCCTCGGTCGTGATCCCGTCGTCGAGCAGCACTGCGAACTCGTCGCCCCCGAAGCGGGCCAGCGTGTCCTCCCCGCGCAAACAATGGCCGATGCGCTCGGCCACGAGCCGCAGGAGCGCGTCGCCCGCTCCGTGGCCGAGGGTGTCGTTCACGTCCTTGAAGTTGTCGAGGTCGATGAACAGCACAGCGATCAGCCAGCCCTCCGCGAGCGGGGCGGGCCGATGATCCTCCAACCTGTTCTCGCCATGCAGGCGAGCCAGGCTCCGGTCCAGGCGTTCGGTGAACAGCGCGCGGTTCGGCAGGCCCGTCAGGGCGTCATGATGCGCCATGTGCCGGACGTTTGCCTCGGCCCGGCGCCGCTCGGTGATGTCCTCGAAGGTGGCAACCCAACCGCTGCCCAGGGTCGGCTCATGGTGGATCGCGTGGACGCGCCCGTTGCGCAACGTCACTTCCGTGTCCGTCACCTTGTCGGCGACCCCGATGCGGTCGCGCCAGGCAGCATATTGCTCCGACGGCATATCCGGCCCGGTTCCGGCGGCGTAGCGCAGGTCCACCACATCGCGCAGGCTCATGCCGATCCAGAGCTGGCACGGGTCGAGGTCGTACATCTCGGCATATTGCCGGTTGAACAGCAGCAGCCGTTGCTGCCCATCGAACACGCACAAGCCCTGCCGGATACGATCGAGCGCGAGGTCGCGAAGCTCGAGCAGGCCGAGCAGCGCGGGCGAACGGGCCGTCCGCGGCATGCCATCCGGACCGGCACGCCGAGCGGCGGCCGGAACAAGCCCTTTCAGGGCTGGCGGGTGGGCGCTCATGCGGCGGAACCGATGCAGGGTTGGAAGAGCATAGCCGCCATTGGCAAATGGATCATGAATCGACGAGCGGCGACCACAGCCGAGTTTGCCCGATACCGCTGTCCTGCGGGGGCCTTTGTGGTAAAGCCGCCGCCATGCAGCACTTCCTGGAGTTCGAGAAGCCGGTCGCCGAGCTTGAAAGCAAGATCGAGGACCTCCGGCGCATGTCGGTGTCCGAGCCGGGCGGCCTGAACATCGCCGAGGAAGTGGCCACTCTCACCGAGAAGGCCGACAAGCAACTCCGGGCGACCTACGCCAAGCTAACGGCCTGGCAGAAGACGCAGGTGGCGCGCCACCCCGACCGGCCGAAGGCGCTGGACTACATCGCCGGCCTGATCGAGGACTTCACCCCGCTTGCCGGGGACCGCGCCTTCGCCGACGACGCGGCCGTGCTGGGCGGCATGGGGCGCTTCCGCGGCCGCTCGGTCGTGGTGCTCGGCACGGAGAAGGGCACCGACACCGAGAGTCGCGTCACCCACAATTTCGGCATGGCGCGGCCGGAGGGCTACCGCAAGGCGCGCCGCCTCATCGAGCTGGCGGGGCGGTTCGGCCTGCCGGTGCTCACCTTCGTCGACACGTCCGGGGCGTTTCCCGGCATCGATGCGGAGGCGCGCGGCCAGGCCGAGGCGATCGCGCGATCGATCGAGGCCTGCCTGGAGGCGCCGGTGCCGATCGTTGCCACGATCATCGGCGAGGGCGGGTCGGGCGGCGCGGTGGCGCTTGCCGCCGGCGATCAGGTCCTGATGCTGGAGCACGCGGTGTATTCGGTGATCACGCCGGAAGCCTGCGGCTCGATCTTGTGGCGCGACCCGACGCAGGCGGCGACGGCGGCGGAGGCGCTCCGTCTCACCGCCGAGGACCTGATGCGGCTGCGGCTGGTGGACGCGATCATCCCCGAGCCGCTCGGGGGCGCGCATCGCGACCGGGATACCACGGTCGCCGCCGTGGGCAGCGCGGTCGCCGAGGCACTGGCACCACTCGCAACGCTCGACGGCCCGACGTTGAAGGCGCGGCGGCGGGAGAAATTCCTGGCGATGGGTCGCGAGGGGATCGCCTGACGCGCGGCATGGCGCGATCTTTGCAGTTATTGCCGCGTTGAGCGCCCTTGTCGGCGCGGTCGGGACGAGATGGCATGGCGGTAAGCAGGGCAGGCGAAGCCGAGATGCCCAAGGCGGAGCGGGCTCCGTCCTCGCGGGCACTGTTCCTCTCGGTATTCCCCTCGATCATGATGCCGATGTTCCTGGCGGCGGTGGACCAGACCATCGTGGCGACCGCCCTGCCGGCGATCGCGGGGGCGCTCGGCGAAGTCGAGCGCATCTCCTGGATCGTGGTGTCCTACCTGGTCGCCACGACGATCGCCGCGCCGGTCTACGGCAAGCTCGGCGACGCGCTCGGCCGGCGACGGATGATGCTGGTGGCGCTCGTCGTGTTCCTGGTCGCGTCCGTGCTATGCGCGCTGGCACCCTCCATCCTGACGCTCACGCTCGCCCGCGTGCTGCAGGGCACCGGCGGCGGCGGGCTGATGACGCTATCCCAGGCGCTGATCGGCGAGAGCGTCCCGCCGCGCGAGCGCGGCCGGTTCCAGGGCTATCTCTCGGCGACGTTCGTCACCGCCAGCACGTTCGGCCCGGTCGCCGGCGGCTACCTGACCCAGCATTTCGGCTGGCAGTCGGTGTTCCTGGTCAATTTGCCGCTCGGGCTGGTGGCGATCGGCCTGGCGCTGCGACTCCCGGCGCACCCGGGCGGCGGCGGGCGGATGCAGTTCGACTTCTGGGGCGTGCTGTTCTTCGCCGCCTTCATCACGCCGGTGCTCCTGGCCCTCGAGAAGGCGCAACGCTTCGAATTGGCCGCGCTGCCCGGCGTGATCGCGCTCGCCGCCGTCGCAGTCGTCGCGCTGGTGCTGCTGCTGCGGCAGGAGAAGCGCGCCCCGTCGCCGCTGCTGCCGCTCAAGCTGCTGCGCCAGCCGGCGATCTGGCGCACCAACACGATGGCGGCGTTCGTCGCCGGCGCGATGGTGGCGACCGTCAGCTTCCTGCCGATGTACTATCAGGTGGTTCGCGGCACCACGCCGGCCGAGACCGGCCTGCTCATGTTGCCGATGACCGCCGGCGTGGGCATCGGGGCCCTGTTCACCGGCCGGATGATCGCCCATACCGGGCGGACCACGATCTTTCCCTGCTTCGGCCTGATCGTGACCGCCGCCGCGCTGCTCTGCCTCGGGCTCCTCGCGCCTTCGTTGGGCACTTGGCAGCTGCCGTGGCTGTTCGCGGTGGTGTCGCTCAGCATGGGCACCGGGATGCCGGTGGTGCAGATGACGGTGCAGTCGGTCGCCGGGATCAAGCAGCTTGGTTCGGCGTCCGCATCGGTGCAGTTCTCGCGCTCGGTCGGCGCGGCCTTCGGGACCGCGATCGTGGGCGCGGTGCTGTTCGCGCTTCTCGCGGCGCAAGACAGCGCAATAGCCGGGCGGTTTGCCGAGTTGGTTCAGCAAGGCCCGCGCGTGCTCGCGGCGCTGGACGCGGGGCGGCGGAGCATGGTGCAGGCGGAGATTTCCTGGGCATTCCGGGGCGCGTTCCTGACCGTCGCGGGCTTCGTCGCGATCGCGCTCGGGCTTGCCTGGTGGATCCCGGTGCGCCGGATCTAGGACGACCCGACCCGCCCTCGGCCGCTACTTCTGCGGGTAGGTGAACGTGAACTGCTCGGTGACCGGCTGCCACCAACCGGGCACGCCGGTCTCCTGGTCGACGTGGTGCAGGAAGCCGTTGGTCTCCGGCGACGCGTAGGTCATGGTCACCTTGTAGCGGCCGGAGCCGTCCATCTTGACGTTGTTAGCGTAATGCGGGCCGTCCTTGGCGGTCATCGCGAGCATCTTCCCGGCGGCGCGCCAATCGGTGCCGATTTTCTCGAGCGTGTAGGTGATCGCGAGGTAGGGCATCCAGGCACCGTCGGGGAAGCCGTAGACGTTATCCGCCGTGGCATGGACGTCCGTCTCCAGATGCACGGTATCCGGGCCCATCGCCACGCCGGGCGGCATCGGCGCCATCTCGACGCCGACGAGGTAGCTGACGGCGACCTCCATGTCATGCGCGTGGACCGGGCCGCCGATCGGGTACTCCCGGGCCCAGCCGATCGAAGACCAGGTCGATACAGCCAGCGCTGCGGCCGCGCCGATAATGACTTTCATGAAGGTTCTTTCTAGCGCGGTGTTTGAGGCTGCGAGGCGGGGATGCGGCTACGCGGCGTCTGACCGATCAGCTTGCCGCCGACGATTACGGTCGCAAGGACAAGCAGGTAGACGAGCAGCTGGACGCCCAGCGGGCGATCGGAGTAGCCGACCAGCGCGTGCATCGCCCGCCCGACCATGCTGTGCTCGTCCAGTACCCGCGACGTATCCCAGACCTGGTAGCCCAACGCCGGAATGAGGTCGGCTCCCGCCAGGACCGCCGCAGCCTGCCCCGCCATTCCGGCCGCCAGGAACGCCAGCAGCCAATTGGTCACCGCGAACAGCCGCGCGAGCGGGATTGCGACCAGCCCCCTGTACAACAGCCACGAGAGCAGGCAGCCGGCCAAGGTGGCGAGCAATCCCCCGACCAGCAACGCGAACATGCCATCCTGGGACGAGGCGGCGATCCCATAGAGGAACAGCACCACCTCGGAGCCCTCGCGCAGGACGGCGACGGTGACGACGACGGCCATCGCCAGCAGTGATCGGTCCCCGGAGCCGACCGACCGTCCCATCTCGCGCATCTGCCCGGCAAGTTCCCGGCCGTGGCTCGCCATCCAGATATTGTGCCAGCCGAGCATGAGTGCCGCGACGATGAGCACGCCGGCGTTGAACACCTCCTGGCCGTTGCCGAGCAGCGCGCTCGAGATCGCGCCGGCGAACGTCGCCAGCAGGGCCGCCCCCAGCACGCCCGCCGCTATCCCACCGGCGATCCACCAGGACCGGCGCGGAGCTCCTTGCGTGGCGGCGAGCACGATCCCGACGATCAGGCCGGCCTCGATGACCTCGCGAAACACGATGATGAAGCTGGCCAACATGCTTCAGTTCGCGCTCGACGCGGCAGGCTTGCCCGGTTCGACGGCGGTGACGGTCCCCCGCGCCGTGTCCGGATGATAGTCGTCGAAGAACGCATAGCTGCCTGGGTGCAGCGGCCCGGCTCGCACGGTGATCTTGGTCCCGGGTGCGACGATCTTCTCCACCTTCATGTCGGAGCTCTCGAACTCCCCGGCCGTGTCATCCTGGTTGTCGACCACGATCTGGAAGCGCTCACCGGCCGGGATGTCGGCGTGGTCCGGCGTGAACCGGTGCCCCTTCAGCGTCAGCGTCACCGGGTCGGCAGCGCGCGCGGCGGTCCCGCCGGCAACCAGGCCCACAACCGCAACCGACAGGGCATACCGATCGATCAGACAACGCCGCGCTTTGCTCATGAGCTGGTTGATAACGCGAGTCGTTCGCATTATCAACCAGCAGCCGCCGTCTTTCAGGGCGCGCCGCGCCACCGCGCAAGAGAGTTGGAGCATGGACGGCCACGCGCTCGCCTATCTACGCATTCCGTTCGACGTGCTCGTCGCGCTGGACAGTCGGGCGCTGCATTTCCAGATGCAGCGCGTCCACCATCTCGTACACTTGGCGCACATCCTCTCGATGGCAGCCTTCTTCGGCGCCATCGGCTTGCTGGATGTCAGGCTGCTTGGCTTCCGGTCGGCGATCCCGTTACGGGCGTTCGCCGACAACGTGCTGCCCTGGCTGTACGCGACGTTCGGCGTCGCCTTTGCCACCGGAGTGGCGCTGTTCCTGTACGATCCGGTGCATGTCGGCAGCCACGCCTATTTCACGCCGAAGCTGATCTTCACCGTTTGCGGCGTCGTCAACGCCTTGCTGTTCCACCGGACCAGCTATCTCAAGGCGCTCGCCGCCGAACGGACCATGCCCGCCGCGGCGAAGCTGGCTGGCGGCATCTCGCTGCTTCTCTGGACGGCCGTCATCGTCTGCGCCTGCCTCAACACCGAGGCGGCGCCGAAAGTCTACCTTCGATAGCCTTCAGGCGTTCAGTTCAGCCTGCCGTGGCAGTGCTTGTACTTCTTGCCTGAACCGCACGGGCAGGGCGCGTTGCGCGGCGTGTTGCGCCAGGTCGCACTGTCGTTCGGGTCGACTGCCTCGCTGCGCGTCGGCTGCGCATAGACCTGCACCGGCGCCGGGCCGGCGGCCATCTCCAGCGCCATGTCGGGGCCGCCGGCGCCCGCCAGCATCGGCTCCGGCTCTGGATGGCTCTCGAACATGCGCTGCGGCTGGAACACCGGCTCGGGCGGGCGCTCCGGCTGCACTTCGACGCGCGCGAGCATCGCAGTCACCCGCTCCTTGAGGTCGTCCAGCATCGCGTTGAACATCGCGAAGGCCTCGCCCTTGTACTCGTTCAGCGGATCGCGCTGGCCGTAGGCGCGCAGGCCGATGCCCTGGCGCAGATGATCGAGCGCGTAGAGGTGCTCCTTCCACACCGCGTCGAGCACCTGCAGCAGCATGCTCTTCTCGATGAAGCGCATCAGATCGGGGCCGAAATTGGCCGCCTTCGCCGCCATCATCGAGTTGGCCGCGCGCTCGATCCGCTCGCGGATCGTCGTCTCGTCGATGCCGTCCTCGGTGCCCCACTCCCGGATCGGCAAGTCGAGGTTGAGCAGACGCTGCACGTCCTCGGCGAGTTCCGGCATCTCCCATTGCTCGGCGAACGCCTTCTCGGGGATGCGGCGGGCGACCATGCCGTGGATCACCTCGGCGCGCATCTCGGTGACCGTCTCCGAGACGTCGGCGGCCTTCATGAACTCCTTGCGCTGCGCGTAGACCTCGCGGCGCTGGTTGTTCATCACGTCATCGTACTTGAGCACGTTCTTGCGGGTGTCGAAGTTGCGCGCCTCGACCTTCTTCTGCGCCTTTTCCAGTGCCTTGTTGATCCACGGATGCACGATCGCCTCGCCTTCCTTGAGGCCAAGCCGGGTCAGCATCCCGCCCATCCGGTCGGAGCCGAAGATGCGCATCAGGTCGTCCTCGAGCGAGAGGAAGAAGCGCGAACGCCCGGGGTCGCCCTGCCGGCCGGAGCGGCCGCGAAGCTGGTTGTCGATGCGCCGGCTCTCGTGCCGCTCGGTGCCGATCACGAACAGCCCGCCGGCCTGCTTGACCTCCTCGTGCGCCGCCGCGACCTCGTCGCGTATCTCCGCTTCGCGAGCGGCATGCAGGCTCGGGTCGGCGATCTTCGCGAGCTCGGTCTTCACCCGCATCTCGAGGTTGCCGCCCAATTTGATGTCGGTGCCGCGACCGGCCATATTGGTGGCGATCGTCACCGCGCCGGGCGCGCCGGCCTGCGCCACGATGGTCGCCTCCTGCTCGTGGAAGCGCGCATTCAGCACGGCGTGCGGGATGCGCTTGTGCTTGAGGACCTTGCTGATCTCCTCGCTCTTCTCGATGCTCGTGGTGCCGACCAGCACCGGCTGCTTGCGGTGCCGGCTCTCGTCGATCAGCTTGGCGAGCGCCTCGTATTTCTCGCCCTGGCTGCGATAAACCTCGTCGTCCTCGTCATTGCGCGCGACCGCGACGTTGGTCGGGATTTCCATCACCTCGAGCTTGTAGATTTCGGCGAACTCGTCCGCCTCGGTCATCGCCGTTCCCGTCATCCCGGCGAGCTTGGGATACAGGCGAAAGTAATTCTGGAACGTGATGGAGGCGAGCGTCTGGTTCTCCGCCTGCACGGTGACGTACTCCTTGGCCTCCAAGGCCTGGTGCAGCCCGTCCGAGTAGCGGCGGCCCTCCATCATGCGGCCGGTGAACTCGTCGATGATGACGACCTTGTCCTGGCGCACGATGTAGTCGACGTCCCGCGTGAACAGCGTGTGCGCGCGCAGCGACTGCTGCACGTGGTGCACGACGGAGACGTTGAAGATGTCGTAGAGGTTGCCCTCGGTGATGATGCCGGCCTCGCGCAGCATGTCCTCGACGCGCTCCGAGCCGGGCTCGGTCAGCGAGACGGTCTTGAACTTCTCGTCCTTGTCGTAGGTCTCGGGGTCGACCACCAGCACCTTCACCACGGCATCGACCTGGCGGTAGAGGTCCGAGCTGTCCTCGGCCGGGCCGGAAATGATGAGCGGCGTGCGCGCCTCGTCGATCAGGATGCTGTCCACCTCGTCGACGATGCCGTAGGCGAACTCGCGCTGGACCATGTCCTCCAGGCGATACTTCATGTTGTCGCGCAGGTAGTCGAAGCCGAACTCGTTGTTGGTGCCGTAGGTGATGTCGGACGCGTAGGCGTCGCGGCGCTGGCCGTCATCCAGCCCGTGCACGATGACGCCCACCGACATGCCGAGGAAGCCGTAGATCTGCCCCATCCACTCCGCGTCGCGACGGGCGAGGTAGTCATTCACGGTGACGACGTGGACACCGCGGCCGGCCAGCGCGTTCAGGTAGACCGGCAGGGTGGCAACCAGGGTCTTGCCCTCGCCGGTCTTCATTTCGGCGATCTTGCCCTCGTGCAGGACCATGCCGCCGATGAGCTGCACGTCGAAATGCCGCTGGCCGAGCGCGCGCTTGCCGGCCTCGCGGACCACGGCGAAAGCCTCGGGCAATAGGTCGTCGAGCGTCGCCCCGTCAGCGAGACGCTGCTTGAACTCGTCGGTCTTGGCCCGCAGCGCCTCGTCCGACAACGCCTCGATGGCCGCCTCGAGCGCATTGATCTGCGGCACCCGCCGCTGGTATGTCTTGAGCGAGCGATCGTTGGCGGTGCCGAACAGGGCGCGGGCAATGTTGGCGAACATGAAATCCTTCCGGAGCGGGCGGCTCGGCGGTGAGCCCCGCCGAGGGCAGCGGCCCTGGCTGAGATAGGACCCGGGTGGTTTCCGGTCAATTACGAGGCGGTGACTGCTGGGTTACGAGCAGCACGTGCTCGGGGCCGCGTCCTTGCGGGACGCGGACGCATCCGCCATCTTCCGGCCCCGTCCGAGACAGAGGTTAATATGTTGCTACTTTCGGGGCGTGCCGCCCGCCTGAGCCTGTTCGGGGCTGCTGCCGCGATCGGAGCCGGCCTGTCCGCCGCGGCGTTCGCCCAGGCGCCCGCCGCGGCGCCGCCAGCCCCCTCGCCCGCTCCCGGCGCAACGGCGACCGCGCCGGCGACGCCCCCGCCTGACCCGGTCGTCGCCAAGGTGAACGGTCAGCCGATCCACCTGAGCGACCTCAACCAGGCGGCGCAGGCGCTGCCCCAGGAATTGCGCAGCATCCCGCCGCAGACCCTGTTTCCGATGCTGCTGGACCAGCAGATCGATCGTAAGGCGCTTGTTTTGGAAGCGCGCAAGAGCGGCCTCGACAAGGAGCCGGCGGTGCAACGCCAGCTCGCCGTCGCCGAGGACGCGACCTTGCAGAGCGCGCTGCTGTCCCGCGAGGTCGGGCCGTCGGTCACCGAGGACGCGGTTCGCGCCCGCTACGAGCACGACCAGGCGGGCAAGCCCGGCGAGGAAGAGGTCCACGCGCGGCACATCCTGGTGCCGACCGAGGACGAGGCCAGGAAGATCATCGCCGAGCTGAAGAAGGGCGGCGACTTTGCCACGCTGGCCAAACAAAACAGCAAGGATCCCGGCGCCGCGCAGGGCGGCGATCTCGGCTGGTTCAAAAAAGACGAGATGGTGCCTGCCTTCTCCGCGGCGGCGTTCGCGCTCAAGCCCGGCGAGGTCTCGGACAAGCCGGTCAAGACCGAGTTCGGCTGGCACGTGATCAAGGTCGAGGAAACCCGGCAGGCGCCGCCGCCCAGCTTCGAGCAGGCGCGTGACGCGTTGCGCCAGAAGATGATCCAGGAGGGCGTGCAGAAGGCGGTGCAGCAGGCGCGCACCGGGATCGCGGTGGAAAAGTTCAACGTGGACGGCTCCCCCGCCACGCCGGCTAGCACGGGCGCGGCCCCCGCTGCATCGACGCCCGCGCCTGCTCCCGCCAAGAAGTAGCGCGCGGTGGATCTGCAGGTTTCGCCGCTCGCGGTCCCGATGGCCGACATCGCGCCGCTGGCCGGGGTGCGGCTGGGCGCCGCGGCGGCCGGCATCCGCTACAAGGACCGCAGCGATCTCGTGATGGTGGAACTGGCCCCTGGAACGGCGGTGGCGGGCGTGTTCACCCGCAATCAGTGCCCGGGCGCTCCGGTCGACTGGTGCCGGGCCGCACTGCGCAGCGGCAAGGCGCGCGTCCTGGTGGTCAATGCCGGCAATGCCAACGTGTTCACCGGACGCGCGGGCCGCGCCGCCTGCACGGCCACGGCCGAGGCCGCGGCGGCGTTGGTCGGCTGCAAGCCGCGCCAAGTGCTGCTCGCCTCGACCGGCGTGATCGGCGAGGTGCTGCCGCACGAGCGCCTGACCGCCGCCTTGCCGGGCCTGCACCGCAAGCTCGCCGAGGACGGCTGGGACGAAGCGGCGCGCGGCATGATGACGACCGACACGTTCCCGAAAGCCTCGGTCCGCATCGCCCGGCTCGGCGACGCCGAGGTGCGCATCGTCGGCATCGCCAAGGGAAGCGGCATGATCGCGCCCGACATGGCGACCATGCTGAGCTTCGTGTTCACCGACGCCAAGATCCCGGCCGATCTGCTCGACACCATGCTTCGCAAGGGAGTCGAGGGCAGCTTCAACGCCACTACGGTCGACAGCGACACGTCCACCTCCGACACCGTGCTGCTTTTTGCGACCGGGCAGGCCAAGCACGCCCGCATCCCGTCGCGGGACGGCAGCAACGCCGCTGGCCGCCTGCTGCGCGATTTTCGGAGCAAGCTGGACGAGGTGCTGCTCGACCTCGCGCTGCAGGTGGTGCGCGACGGCGAGGGGGCGCAGAAGCTGGTGCGGATCGATGTGACCGGCGCGGTCACCGGCAAGTCCGCCAAGCGGATCGCGATGGCGGTGGCCAACTCGCCGCTGGTCAAGACCGCGATCGCCGGCGAGGACGCCAACTGGGGCCGCATCGTCATGGCGGTCGGCAAGGCCGGCGAGCCGGCGGACCGCGACCGGCTATCGATCGGCGTCGGCGGCACCTGGATGGCCAAGGACGGCGCCGTGGTGCCTGGATACGACGAGGCGCCGGTGGTCGAGCACATGCAGGGGCGCGAGGTCGAGATCGCGATCGATCTCGGCCTGGGTCGCGGCAAGTCCACCGCATGGACGTGCGACCTGACGCACGGCTACATCGACATCAACGGCAGCTACCGGAGCTGAGCGGTCAGTCGAACGTCACGCGGTCATAGATGTCGGCGAGCGGAACTGTTACGCCGATCTCCGGCAGATCGAGGCTGCCGTTGCGCCGGATCGAGAGTATCCAGTTGTCACCCGACTTCGCGTAGGACAGCACGCAGATCTCGGCCTGCGACAGCACGACGTACTGCCGCAGGCTTGGCAGGTTGGTATATTCCGTCAGTTTTTTCATCAGGTCCGTCGTCTCGGTGCTTTCTGACGTGACCTCGAACAGGATCACCGACTCCAGAGCCTGACGGCTGCTGCCGACTTGCGGCGAGCACGTTACGCCGACGTCCGGGTAGCGCACGGTCGTCGAGGTGCGGACCTGAGTGGGTAGGATGGCGCGGCAACGCCTGCCTTGCAGGTGCTGGCGAAGGGAGAAAAACAGGTTCTCGCAAATCAGCTGATGACGGATGGTGGCACCGTTCATGTCGATGACGTTCGTCCCGTCGAACCCGTAGCGCATAGGCTGCCGTTCCTCCCAATCGAGGAACTGCTGCATCGTCCATCCCGGCCGTAGCACGACGTTCATGGCGGCATCCTAGCGCAGGACGCGGCCCCGGTGCGACTGATCCTCGGAGCTGCCGGCCGAACCCGCTGACCGGCTTGCGTGCCGGGCCGCTGCTGCGCCACCCTGGAGCGTGCATCCCCGACTCCATAATGACCGTTGAAGCCGCCAAGGCTCCCCCGCGCCGGACCCGTCGGTCGCGCGCGCGCGCGGCGAAGCCGACGCCCGGCTTCGCCCCGCTCATCACCGAGCGCCTGACCCTGCGCTCGCTCGTCCCGGAGGACGCCGAGGCGCTGCACCGGCTGGTTAATGACTGGGAGGTGACGCGAACGCTCGCGGTGGTGCCGTTCCCATATCCGCGCAGCCTGGCGGACGAGTGGATCGCCTCCACCCGGAAGGAACTGGCCGGGGAGCGCGCCTACAATCTCGCGATCACCGGCCGGGAAGGGGAGCAGGAAACACTGGTCGGGGTCGTCAGCCTGCGCGTCGAGGGGGACGCCCGCACCGGCATCCTGGGCTACTGGGTGGGGCGGCGGTTCTGGGGTCACGGGGTCGCCACCGAAGCGGCCGGCAAGCTCGCGCGCTGGGCGTTCGCCAACCTCGATCTCGACCGGCTCGCCGCCGATGTGGCGACCGACAACCCTGCATCGGCGGCCGTGTTGCGGCGCGTCGGCTTCCGGCGGACCGGCGACGCCCGCAAGCACTTCCTGGCGCGCGGCGGCGAGGTCGACGTGTGGCAGTTCGAGGCGACCCGCGAGGACCTGTTCGGCGCGCCGGAGGCCGGCTTGGCGGAACAGCCCGGCGAGGCCGCCGGCAGACCAATCCTGCTCGTCGCGGCGTGCGCCTTGATCGACACGGACGGCCGCGTGCTTCTGACGCGGCGGCCCGAAGGCAAACCGATGGCGGGCTTGTGGGAGTTTCCCGGCGGCAAGCTCGCAGCGGGCGAGACACCGGAGCAGGCGCTGATTCGCGAACTGAGGGAGGAACTCGGCATCGACGTCGCGACGGCCTGCCTCGCCCCCTTCGCCTTCGCCTCGCACGCCTACGAGCGGTTCCACCTGCTGATGCCGCTCTACGTTTGCCGGCGCTGGAAGGGGCGGCCGCGGGCGCGCGAGGGTCAGACGCTCGCCTGGGTACGGCCGGAGAAGCTCGCCGACCATGCGATGCCGCCGGCCGACAAGCCGCTGATCCCGTTGCTGCGGGATTTCCTGTGATGGAGAGGCCGATGCGCGACGCCAACCCGACCGCCTGCATCCTGGTGATCGGCAACGAGGTGCTGTCGGGCCGCACGCAGGATCTCAACGTCAAGTTCCTGGCGACGCGGCTGGGCGACATCGGCATTCCGCTGCGCGAGGTCCGGGTGATCCCGGACGTGCCGGACACGATCATCGCCACCGTGAACGAGGTGCGCGCGAAGTTCGATCACGTGTTCACCACCGGCGGCATCGGGCCGACGCATGACGATATAACCAGCGAGTGCGTCGCCGCCGCTTTCGGCGTCCCCTGGGAGCCGCATCCCGAGGCATGGAAGCGCATGGAGGCGAGCTACAAACCGGGCGAGTTCAACGCCGCAAGGCAGCGCATGGCGACGATGCCGCGCGGCGCGCAGCTGATCAACAACGAGGTGTCCGTGGCACCCGGCTTCACCATCGGCAACGTGCACGTGCTCGCGGGCGTGCCGCGAATCATGCAGGTGATGTTCGACTGGCTGGCGCCCTCGCTCGAAGGCGGCACGCCGATCCTGTCGCGCGCGGTACACGTGACCGGATTGCCCGAGGGAACCATCGCCGCCGGTCTCGGCGCGATCCAGGCACGCTATCCGACGCTCGACATCGGCAGCTATCCCTACTACCGGCCCGGCGCGAACGGTGTTGCCATAGTGGCCAAGGGGACGGATTCGAGGATGGCGGAGGAGGCCATCCTGGCGGTGTCCGAGTTGATTGCCACGCTGGGGTTCGTCTCGATCCCGGGCGAGCCGGACGTTTGAACTACGGGCCGACCAATCGCGCCAGCCGCACCGCCGTGTGGCCGCGGCTTGGGCGTAGGCTCGGCATCACCAGCAGGCAGTCGTCATGCGGCGTGCGTATCTCCACGGTTCCGTCGAGAGCCAGCAGCGTATTGCGACGCGGGATCACCTCGCCGCCGCGGAACGGTTGGACAAAGGCAAACTTGGCGGTGGTCGCCGTTACAACTTCGGTCACTTCGGCGAAGCGGCGGGTCGCCGGTTGCACCGGTCCCATGTTGGCCCAATCTTCAAGGCCTAAGTCGAGATGACGCAACAGCCCGGCAACGCTGGCCAGTGCCGTATCGACTGCCTCCGGCTGCCAGTGCTGCCCGGCCTCGACCAGCACGGCCGCCGCGGTGCCGTCCGGATCGAGGAAGCGGTCATAGTCGATGATCCGTTTGCCGCTGGCATGGCCATGATCGGCGACCACCAATCCGGGCGTCCCGATCGCGAGTGCGAGCCGGCGTCCCTTGTCGCAACCGCCGCTCAGGATCAGCGGATCGGACGGCCACAGCATCGAATGCAGATCGAGCAGCACGTCCACGCCGTCGAGCAACGGACGGATCGCGCGGGCGCGGTCCAGCTCGACGGAGCGGCGGGGACCGTCCAGCAGTTCCTTGCTCCAGATCCGGTTGATGTCCTCGTCGATGAAGCGCGAGAGCGTCGGTTGCCTCGGGTCGAAACGCCCGAAGGCTGCGAGATTGACGAAGCCGAGCGTCAGCCGGCCACGGAGCGGATGCACGCCCGCGCGCAGCAGCCTTTCGAGCACGATCGCGCCGGCGATCTCGTTGCCGTGCGTCAGCGCCAGCAGCAGGACATGCGGACCGGGCATTTCGCTGTCGGAGCTGGTGAAGCCCGCGATGCCCGTGTTTCCGGCCAACCAGGGCCCCAGGTCGGGTGCCATGAGCCGCACGTCGAAGTGTGGCATGCGGAGTTGCGCGATCGGCGAAGCCGTCATTCAAGCACTCTATACGGACCGGGCGAACCGGCAAATGTGGCACGGTCGCGGCGTGAATGGCTGCCCTGAGGCAAGCTGGCGGCTTGCATCCGCTACACCATCTCTGGCGCATGTTTCCGCCACGCGGCCGGCGTCGTCTCGTGGTCGGTGCAACTGCCCTGCTGGCGCCGCGGCCGGACCGGTTGCCGCCGCCTGCCTCCTCCGGCATCGCGGTCGCGGGCGAACTGTCGCGCAACTCGGGGCTCGGCGAGGTGGCGCGGCTGATGCTGGCAGGGCTCGACCGCCTTGGCGTCCCGAGCTGGAGACTGGACGTGGGGACCGCGATCTCCGGCCGACCGGACCGGCCGGCCCTGCCGCCGCGTGGCGCGCCGCTGCTGCTGCACGTCAATGCGCCCTTTCTGCCGCTCGCATTGCTGCGCCTGCCGCGCGCCGCCCTGCGCGGTCGCCGGGTGATCGGCTACTGGGCGTGGGAACTGCCCACCGCGCCGCCGGATTGGCGCGCCGGAGCGCCGTTCGTCCACGAGGTCTGGGCGCTATCCACGTTCACCGCGCGCGCGGTCGAGCCATTGCTGCCTGGGCGCGTGCGGGTGGTGACGCCGCCGGTCGCCGCGTCGCCGCCATGCCCTTCGGCGCTCGACCGGGCGGCGTTCGGACTGCCCGGAGCGGCCGTGATCGTGCTCGTGTCGTTCAGCCTCGCCTCGTCACTCGAGCGCAAGAATCCGCTGGGCGCCATCGCCGCCTTCCGAGCCGCCTTCGGCACCCGGTCGGACCGGTTCCTGCTGCTGAAGATCGGCAACCCGGATGACTTCCCGGCGGATTTCGCCCGCATTCGCGCGGTGGTCGCGGATTCACGAAATATTCGGCTGGAAACCCGCGACCTCCCCGTGCGAGACAGCCACGCCTTGACGCAATGTGCCGATATCGTTCTGGCTTTGCATCGAAGCGAGGGGTTCGGCTTGGTCCCCGCCGAGGCTATGTTGCTGGGCAAGCCGGTGATTGCCACCAACTGGTCGGGCAACACCGACTTCATGGACGAGGAGAGCAGCGCCCTGGTCGGCTACCGCCTAGTGCCCGCGCGCGATCCGCGGGGCGTGTTCGAGGCTCCTGGCGCGGTCTGGGCGGAACCCGATCTCGACGACGCGGCCGCGCGGCTACGCGGGCTGGCCGACGATGCCGACGCGCGAGCCGACATGGGCGCGCGGGCGCGGATCGCGGCGACCGACCGTCTCGGCACGGCATCGCTGGAACGCGCGCTCCGGGCGATCGGCATTCCCCTGCCGTGAGAATCCTGGTCTGGCAATGGGGACGGCGCGGCGCCGGGCCGCGGGTGGCGGTGAACCTGGCCGAGGGCCTCGGCCAGATCGGTGGGGTCGACGTCGTGTTGTCGCTGTCGACCGGGGCGGAGATCCTGCGTGCCGCCGTGCCGCCACGGTGCGATCTCCCGGCCGAAACCTACGATGACGCGAGCGGGTTCCTGCGCCGGCTGGCGCAGTGGCCGCGTGCCGTCGCCCCGCTTGCTGGTCGGCTGCGCGGCCTGCGGGTCGATGCGGCGATCTGCGCGATGCCGGCGCCGCTCGACTTCCTGATGATGAGCGCGCTGCGCCGCGCCCGGATCCCGGCGATTGTGGTCATCCACGACGCCGACGCGCATCCTGGCGACGGGCGGCCGTTCCAGATGGCGTTGCAGCGGAGGCAGGCGCGCCGCGCGGATGCGCTGGTCGCGCTGACCGGCCACGTCGCCGACCGGCTGCGGCAGCAAGGATTGGGCGGAAAGCCGGGCGCCAAGCCGCTGTTCATGGCCTCGCTTCCGCCGCTGGTGTTCGGCTCGGCGCCGCCTTCCCCTGGCAGCCATGGTGGCCAGCTGCGCCTGCTCTCTTTCGGTCGGCTACTGCCCTACAAGGGGCTCGATCTGCTCGCGGACGCGCTGCGCCTGCTCGGCCCGGCGCCGCCGTTCGAGATCCGCGTCGTCGGCAGCGGACCGGAGAGCGCCACGCTGGACCGGCTGCGCGCGCTGCCCGGCGTTGCGGTCGAGAACCGCTGGGTGCCCGAGGACGAGGTGGGCGGCCTGCTCGCCTGGGCCGATGCACTGGTGCTGTCCCACACCGAGGCGAGCCAGAGCGGGGTCGCGGCGGCGGCCATCGCGGCGCGCCGCTGGGTGGTCTCGACGCGGGTGGGAGGATTGACGGAGCAACTCGGTGGCGAGCGGCTGGCGCGCTTGTGCCAGCCGGATGCGGCCAGCCTCGCGGCCTCGCTCCGATCGCTGCTGGCATCGGCCCCGGTTCCGGGGCCGGCGATCTGCGATCCCCGCGCTGCATGGCGCGATGTCGCCGAGAGTTTGATCCTGCAGATCGAGCAGAGCCTATTGGGTCGCTCGGTTCGCGTCGGGCATCTCGCGATGAGCCCCGCCTAAGGCAAGTCGGCCGTGGGCAATTGACGCAAGCGGACCCCGCGCCGACAACCGCGCCGATGACGTCGTGGGTGCTCAGCGAGGGCTATGCCGGGCTGCAGGCGCAGGCGCTGGGCCTGGCCGAGGCAGCCGGCCTCGCGCCCGTGCCGCAAATGTTGACGCCGCGCACGCCGTGGCGCCTGTTTCCCGCCGCCTGGTGGCCCGCGCCGCTGGCTGCCGTAACCCTGCCGCGGCCCTGGCCCGAGCTGGTGGTCGGCTGCGGCGGAGTTGCCGCCGCGGTTGGCGCCGCACTTCGCCGCCGGGGCCGGATGGTGGTGCAGGTGCAGAACCCGCGCATGGACCCCGCGCGATTCGATCTCGTGGTGGTCAATCGGCATGACGAGCTGACCGGCCGGAACGTGGTCGTCACGCGGACCGCGCTGCATCGCGCCACGCCCGCGCGGCTTGCGGCGGCGGAGGCGGTCTGGGCGCCGCGCCTCGCCCACCTGCCGCGTCCGCTGGTCGCCGTGCTGGTGGGCGGGACCAACGGGCGGTTCCGGCTGGATGCGCCGGTCGGCGCCGCCCTGGCCGCGCAACTGGCGGAGATGATGCGGCGCGACCATGTGGGGCTGGCGCTCACGCCCTCGCGGCGGACGGACCCGGCCGTCATCCGAACGCTTTCGCAGAGTTTGACGCCGCTCGGCGGCTATGTGTGGCACGGCGAGGGGGAGAACCCTTATTTCGGCCTGCTCGCGTCGGCCGATGCGATTGTGGTGACGATGGACAGCGTCTCGATGGTCTCGGAGGCGGTCGCGACGCGGGCGCCCGTGCTGCTGGCCGAGCTGCCCGGCCGCAGCCGCCGCATCAGCCTGTTCACCGCCGGGCTGATCGCTGACGGACGGGTGCGCCGCTTCGCCGGCCGCTACGAGGCATGGCCGGTCGAGCCGCTCGACGACACGCCGGAGGCCGCGGCGGAGATGCGCCGGCGCCTCGGCTTCTAGCACCGGGACAGCGATGCTCCAGATCCAGACGTTCGACCAGCAGGCCGGCGGCAACGTGCTCTACAAGGCGCTCAGCCACCCGCTCGCCGCCGAGGCGCTCGACCGCCTGTTCGCCCGGCTCCGCGCGTCGGGGTCGTTCGCGCTTTACGATCCGGACGGCATGGCCGAGCCGCTTTGGGCACTCTACCCCGATGCGCCGCGTCCGACCGAGCTCTACGTGCATGACGTGCTCGCCGTCGGCCGCACCCGGGCCGGCTTGCCGGCGCAGCCGTTGACGGCGCTGAAGCGCGCCGGCGCGCCCACTGTGCTGGTCACCGCGTTCGACGCGGCCCGGACCGTGGCCCGCATCGCGCCGCTCCTGCCGGACGGCGCCACCGTGCTGACGCTCGACGAGGCACGCCTGCCCGCCGCCATGCTGACCAACCGGGGCCGCTACCTCGACCGGCTGAATTTCGCCACCAACTTCGTCTTCTTCCGCGACGAGGGCGGGCTCTCGACCCGGCTCACGACGGCGAACTACTGGGCCGGCTACGGCGCGGGTGCGATCCGGTTCTGGCTGCGGCTGTTCGACGAAGCGGGCGTCAAGCTGGCCGACTGGGAGGAGGCGGCGCCGTCCGGCCCGGGCGGCATCGCCATCGACAGCCGCGACGTGCGCGCCCGGTTCGGGCTGCCCTCCTTCACCGGGCAGGTGTTCCTGCACGCGATCGGGGTCGCCGGGCACGACGTGGTGAAATACGCGCTCGACACCTACGCCGCCGACAACGGCGCGAGCTTGTCCTGCACGCACGACGCCAACGCCTGGCCGTCGGACCGCTACGCCGGGTTGCCGGCGCCGCGCGCCGACGAGCAAGTGGTGCTCTGGGTGCAGAACAGCCACGCCGCGCCGATCCCGCCCGGCTCGGTGGCGCTCGACCGCATGGGCGCCGGGCATCCGGTTGCCATTACCGAGGCGATCGGCCCGTTCGCCACCAGGCCGGTGGACGTATCGGCCCTGCTGCCCGAGCTGCGCTGGCCGGCGCAGATCGAGGTGCTGGCCGGACGCCACATGGTGCGCCCGCGTTACGAGGTAACGCGGGGCGAGCGCACCCGGATCGCGCATGTGAACGTCGAGCGCGCGGATTTACGCCCCGACCCGGCGATCCCGGCCCTGCCCGCGGAGCTCGGCCGCGGCTACCTGCTGCCGTTCCCCGTGCTCGACCGGGCACGGTTCCGCACCATCGTGCAGCCGACGCCGATGGCCGAGACGCAAGCCACCCTGCCGCTCCGCCTTGACGTGTTCGCCGTGGACGGCACCCGGGTGGCGGAGCGTTTCCTCGGCTGCCTGCCCCGCGATCATGACCTCGCGTTCGACCTCGGCGACCTGCCGGGCGAGGGGAGCGGGCATGCCGAGCTGGCGTATGATTTCCGCGCGGGCGGAACGGCCGACGGCTGGATGCACGCGCTGGTGCGCTTCGAGGACCGGCGATCCGGCCACGCGGCGGAGACCAGCTTCGGCGCGCACATCTTCAACACCGCGATGACCTACAAGGACGAGCCGCAATCCTATTCCGGGCCGCCGCCCGGCCTGACCACGCGGCTGTTCCTCAAGCTCGGCGACCTACGGCACCGGAGTTTCGGGGTGCTGATCTACCCGGCCTCGGCGGCGTGGCACGCATCGTCCAGCACCGCCTTGCTGCTCCACGGCGGCGACGGCCAGGTCATCGCCGAGGCGCCGCTGGCGATAGCCTGCTCGGGGTCGGCGACGGTCTGGCCGCACGAGGTGTTCGGCGCGGCCGGGCTCGACCGCGCCGGCCCGCTCGGCTACGTGCTGATCCGCGACGCGACCTGCCGCCTGTTCGGCTATCACGGCCTGATGGACGAGGCCGGCGGCTTCTCGCTCGACCACATGTTCGGGTTCTGACCCCGCCGAGCCGCGTCGCTTTTGCCCGGATCCGGGCTCTCGCCCACCCCGACTTTGCCCGGATCCGGGCTCTCGACACACCACGTTTTGCCCGGATCCGGGCTGCCTCGTGCGCCGAGATTGCCTGTATCGGGGGCCTTTGCGTCACCCGGGTTCCTAACAGTGCCTATGTAAAGGATATGCGCCTCCGTTTCCGGTACGTCGCTCTGAAAGGCGACCGCGCCTGCGACCGCAAGCGCAATGACGCAAGTTGACTTGCATCGTCTCGTCGGGATCGGCGCACAACGTCCGCCCGCCGCCGCCGCGCCCCACGCTGCCCTTGCGCGGGGCTGTCCGCTCGGCCGCGCCCGGCCGATTCGGCTTCTGTCCCTTGGACGGCGGCAGGCTGGAATTGTCAGGCGTCTTCGACGGCCGCTCCAGCTCGGCAAGGCGCTGTTCCAGGGCCGCGATCCGCGCCAGCAATCCAAGGATCAGCGCGTCCTTCTCGGCGTGCGACAGATTGCTGAGGTCAGCGTCGGTGCTCACCCCGACCTTGAATCGAGGAGCCCGTCATCGCGTCAACTGCTGTCTCAGCGCACGCTCACCACGCCGGAAGCGCATGGGGTTGAGCAGTTACCGATGGCGTCGTACGCGATCACCCGGCTGCCCATCCGGCTCGGCTGGCTGCTGACCAACCCGGCACTCGTTACTTACGTGATCCCGATGAGCTTCCTTGCCATCCCGTTCTACCGGATCATGAAGGGCTATGGGCTGGCGGACAACGCATGGGCGGTGATCGCCGTCGAGGTGACATTCGCGACGCCGTACGCGATCTTCATCTTCTCGCAGTATAGCGCCAGCATTCCGCGCGAACTCGACGAGGCGGCGCGCCTCGCCGGCGCAGATCTTCTTTCGCGTCTACCTGCCGCTGATGGCGCCCGCGCTGGTTGCATCTTCCGCCGCTACATGAGCGCCGGGTTGACGATGGGCGGCGTGAAGGGATAGCGCGGCTGTCCGCCGCGCCCACGTGGCGGGTGGAGCCCTATCCATGATGGCTGATCGCCCGAACCGTTCCGCCACGTCGCCCGCCACGCGCGCGTGGATCCTTCTCGGGGGCGCCTTCGCCACGTTCGCGGTGGGTGCGGGCTTCATGCACGCCTACACCGTGTTCCTGCTCGCGTTCATCGAGGCGTTCGGCTGGGGACGCGCCGAAGTGTCGATCGCCTACTCGGTCTCGCAGTTGGTCAACGGTGCAACCTCTCCTCTGATCGGGTTTCTTGTCGACCGGCTCGGCCCGCTCCGGCTGATCCTGATGGGTGGCGCGCTGCTTGCCGTGGGACTGCTCGCCAGTTCACTCTCGCAATCCTTGTGGCACGTAATCGTGCTCTACGGCGTGGTGATGACCGTCGGCGCCAACTGCCTCGGCATGGTCGCCTTCGTGCCGTTGCTGTCGCGGTATTTCGTCCGCAACCGCGGCCTCGCGGTCTCTGTGCTGCAATCGGCCAACGGTGTCGCCCGGGCGTTTTCCGCGCCGCTGACCACGATGATGATCGGCGGCCTGGGATGGCGAGGCGCCTATGTGTGGCAGGGCGTGTTCATGGCCGTCCTGATCCTGCCGCTCGCCGCCTTGTTCCGTGGCACCAGTCCGACGCGGTCGGCCAATGCCCGCCTGCCAACCGACCCCGAGGGTTGGACGGTGCGCCAGGCGATGCGCACGCGACATTTCTGGCTGCTGGGCGCGGTCTACATGTTCACCGGCCTGGGCAGCTTCCTGGTGGCGCTGCACCAATTGGCGTTCGCCGTGGACATCGGCTTCGACAAGCTTTATGCGGCCTGGGTGCTGGGAATGGGCGCGTTCCTGTCGCTGCCCGGCGTGATCATCACCGGCACCCTCTCGGACTATATCGGGCGCGAGCTGTCGGCCGTCGTGACCTACGGCACCTCCATCTTCGGCGTCGGCTGCGCGCTGTTGATCCACAGCCCGGACCAGCACCTGCTGCTGTGGCTGCACGCCTGTTTCTTCGGCCTGACCTGGGGCGCGCGCGGGCCGGCGATCACCGCGAAGACGGCGGACCTGTTCCCCGGCCCGAACCTCGGCGCGATCCTGGGCGTGATTACCATCGGCACCGGGCTGGGCTCCGCGGCCGGGTCGTGGTTGGCGGGCTACGTGTTCGACGCGACGGGTAGCTACCGTGTGGCGTTCCTGCTGTCGATCTTCTTCTACGTATGCGGCAGCGTGGCGTTCTGGGCGTTGCGTCGGCCGCCGACGATGCGGCGCTAGCCGCCGCTCACCGCCGCTCGCCTATTTTGCCGCCGCCAGTGCGCGGACGCCGCGCAGCGCCAGTTCGTAGCCGGCGACGCCGAAGCCGGCCACGATGGCTTGGCTTACTCGCGCCGTTTCCGATACGGGGCCACGCCGGACCGGGTTGGAGATGTGCACCTCGATCGTCGGGAAGCGCACCTGCGTCAGCGCGGCGACCAGCGCGGGGTAGCCCGATGAAAACCCAGCCGGGTTGAACAACGCGGCGTCGAATCCTTCATCGCTGGCGGCGTAGAGCCGGTCGATCACGGTGCCCTCGCTGTTGGAGTGGAAGATTTCCACCTCGACATCCAGCGCCGCCGCGTAGGCCCGGATTTTCTCGTCGTACTCGGGCAGCGTCATCGTCCCGAAAACCTCGGTCTGGAACTTGCCGCGCATGTTCATGCCGGCACCGTGGATGACGAGGACCTTGGGCATGGGCTGTCTCCTGCGCCGGCGGCTGGGGGCGCATCCTTGTCCCCATCTCCGGTGCGGTTCAAGCTGGCTTGAACGGAGAAGGGCATCATGGACGTGGGCGCGTTCCGACCTCAATAGCAAGACATTAAGGTCCTCGCACGACGCAGCCGTTTGGCTTGCACTTCAGATGATGAAGGAGACATCAAATGAAAATTCTTGTTTTACTGACCCCGAAACCGGGGAAAGACCGCGCCGCGTTCGAGCCTCTGATGGTTCCGGAGGAGCGGGTGTTGTGGGCCTCCTATCGCGCTGGAACTCTGCGGGAGTGGTATTTCCAGCCGGAGCCCCTGACAGTCACGCTCATCTACGAGGCGGCTGGCACGGCTGAGGTCGAGCGCGAACTCGACGCGCTGCCGATGATGGAGGCCGGGCTGCTGGATCGCCGCGTCGTCGTCCTGGGACCCTGGGTCCCGCTCGAGGTCATCTTCGACAAGAGCCTGATGGCCAGCGGGTGACATGGTCCATCGCGTGATTGGTTCCTGAAAGCGGCCATCCAGGTTGAAATCGCCGCGCGAACCGAGGGGAGCTCCTTCATGACCGACGAGATCGTCTTCTACACCAACCCGATGTCGCGCGGCCGGATCGTGCGCTGGATGCTGGAAGAGGTCGGCCGGCCGTACCGCACCGAGCTGCTCGACTACGGGACGACGATGAAGTCGCCGGAATACCGCGCGATCAACCCGATGGGGAAAGTGCCGGCGATACGGCACGGCGACACCGTCGTGACGGAGGGAGGCGCGATCTGCGCCTACCTCGCCGACGCGTTCCCCGAGGCCAAGCTCGCGCCGCCGCTCGGCGAACAACGCCGGGCCGCCTATTACCGCTGGCTGTTCTTCGCGGCAGGTCCGGTCGAGGCGGCGGTGACGAACAAGGCGCTGGGGTTCGTGGTGCCGGAAGGCGGCGAGCGAATGGCCGGATACGGCAGTTTCGCCGACGTGATGAACGCGATGGAGGGTGCGGTATCGAACTCGGAATACGTCGCAGGCGACGCGTTCACCGCGGCCGACGTGTATTTCGGGTCCTCGATCGGCTGGGGTTTGGCCTTCGGAACGATCGAGAAGCGCCCGGCCTTCGAGCGTTACTGGGCCCGGATCAGCGCCCGCTCCGCCGCCGTGCGCGCCAGGGAGATGGACGACGCGCTCATGCCGATGCAGCGGTAGAAGCCGTAACCGGCGCTATTGGCGACTGCGGTTATCGCGTAGCATTCTCACCAAGAGCGGCGGGGGAGAGGCGGCCATGCAGATCGTCGACGCGCAGGTGCATCTGTGGTCCAGCGGCACCCCCACCGCGCACCATCGCCCGGTCTCCGCCTACGGCAAGGACGAGCTGCTGCGCGAGATGGCGGAGGCCGCCGTCGATGCCGCGGTTATCCATCCGCCGAGCTGGGACCCGGCGTCCAACGAACTCGCGGTGGAGGCGGCGCGGCAGCACCCCGACACCTTCGCCATCCTGGGCTACGTGCCGCTCGACCGGCCGGAGGAGAGCCGGGCGATGCTGGAGACATGGAAGCAGCGGCGCGGGATGCTGGGCTTGCGCTACGCGCTGGTGCGTCCCGAGCAGCAGACCTGGCACGAGGACGGCACGATGGACTGGCTCTGGCCCGTCGCCGAGCGGCTGCAACTGCCCATAGCCATGATGGCGAGCCGGTTCTTCCCGCTGATGGCGCGCATTGCCGAGCGGCACCCGGACCTGCGGCTGATCGTCGACCATCTCGGCTACGTGCGCGGCGGCATGGACGATGCCGCGTTCGCCAAGAACGACGAGCTGTGCGCCCTGGCGCGCTTCCCGAACGTCGCGGTGAAGGCGACGGGGACGGCCGGCTACTCCACCGCGCCCTATCCGTATCGCAACATCCACGATCACATTCATCGCGCGTTCGATGCGTTCGGACCGCGGCGCATGTTCTGGGGCACCGACATCACGCGAATGCCGTGCAGCTACCGCCAATGCGTGACGATGTTCACCGAGGAGATGCCCTGGCTTGCCGGGCGTGACCTCGAACTGGTGATGGGCGAGGCGGTCTGCGACTGGCTCGGCTGGCAGCGGCAAGGCACAGCGGCATGAGCTACGACGCGCCGTTCGCCGGGCTGAAGGTCATCGATGTCAGCCAAGGCATCGCCGCACCGTATGCCGCCATGCTGCTCGCGCAATACGGTGCCGACGTGATCAAGGTGGAGGTGCTGGACGGCGGCGACTGGGTGCGCTCCACCGCGCCGCAGCCGGGCGGCAACACCGCGCTCTCGGTGATGGGCAATCTGGGCAAGCGCAGCATCGGCCTCGACCTGAAATCGCCGGAGGGCAGCGCCGTTCTGTGGCGTCTGCTGGACGGCGCGGACGTCTTTCTGGAGGGTTTTCGCCCCGGCGTCATCAAGCGGCTCGGCTTCGGCTACGAGGCGGTCGCGGCCAGGCTCCCGCGCATCATCTATCTCTCCATGTCCGGCTTCGGCCAGACCGGGCCGTTGGCGGAACGGCCGGCGATGGACCCGGTGCTGCAGGCGTTCTCCGGCTTCATGGCGGAGAACCGCGACACCAACGGCGCGCCGCGGGGTGTCGCGTCCATCCCGGTCGACCTCATCACGTCGCTCTACGCCTTCCAGGCGCTCGCGGCGGCGCTGTATGCCCGCCGGGACGAGACGCGCGGGCGCTACATCGAGGCGAGCCTGATGGAGGGCGCGGCCTGGCTCAACACTTTCGCCATGCTGCTCCGGGCGGTGGAGGGCGGGTCGATGCCGGCGCCGCGGCCGCCGATGGGGTGTTTCCGCACCGCCGACGGCTGGATGCTCATCATCGTCGCCGGGCGTCGCGGCTGGCCGGAATTCTGCCAGGCTATCGAGCGCCTCGACCTCGGGGCGGACCCGCGCTTCCTGACCATCAAGGGGCGGCAGGAACACGGGGCGCTGGTGATCTCGATGGTGAGCGAGATCATCGCCAGCCGCCCGACCGCGCATTGGAGCGAAGCCTTCACCCGCTACGGCGTGATGCACGCGGTGGCCAACGAGAGCATGGACGTGCTGAACGACCCGCACGTGACGGCGACCGGCCTGTTCAGCCATCTCGCGCAGCCGGGGCTGCTGCCGAAGATGCCGATCCCGCGCATTCCCGGCGCCCCCGTCCTGGAGAGCGGCACCCCGCGCGGCACCGCGCCGCTCGCCGGCGCGGACACCGAAGCGGTCCTGGCGGCGCATGGCTATCCGGCGCAGGAAATCCGCGAACTGATGGCGCGCGGCATCGTCACGGGGAACGACACATGAGCGGCGCACCTCAAGCCAACCAGGCCGCCTACTGGAACGAAGAGGCAGGCCCGCGCTGGGTCGCGGCGCAGGAGCGCATGGATACCTTGTTCGCGCCGCTGACGGAGGCGGCGCTCGACCACGCGGCGCCGCAACCCGGCGAGCGGGTGCTCGACATCGGCTGCGGCTGCGGCGCCACGGTCCTTGCACTCGCCGCAAGCGTCAGGGCGACGGGCTCGGTGCTCGGCGTCGACATATCGCGGCCGATGCTCGCCCGCGCCGCCGAACGGATGGCGGCGCTCGGGCTCGGGCAGGCGCGATTGCTTCTGGCCGATGCCGCGACGCATGATTTCGCGCCCGGATCGGCCGATCTCGTGTTCTCGCGCTTCGGCGTCATGTTCTTCGAAGACCCGGTCGCCGCCTTCGCCAATCTGCGCGGTGCGCTCGCGCCCGGCGGCCGCGTCGTGTTCGTCTGCTGGCAGAAGCTTGCGGACAACCCTTGGTTCCTCGTCCCGCTCAGCGCGGCACGGGCGCATCTGCCGTCGCAGCCGCCGGCGGATCCGGACGCGCCCGGCCCGTTCGCGTTCGCCGATCCGGAGCGGGTCCGCCGGATCCTGGGGTCCGCCGGGTTCAGCGTGGTGCGGATCGAGCCGCACGAAACGGCGATGCGCCTCGGCGGCGCGGACGAACTCGAGCAGGAGGCCGATCGCGCCATCGAGATCGGGCCGGTCATCAGGCTGCTCGCGGATGCCGACCAGCGTGTGCGGGGAGCCGTGCGCACCGCCATCCGGGATGCGCTTGCCGCCTACGTGCAACCTGAAGGTATTACGTTGTCCGGACGCGTCTGGTTCGTTGCCGCAAACGCGTGATGAACACGCGCCGGACGCAACGGAACGCGTTCCGATTGCGGTTTGAGTCTTGCCCTTTGTCGGCCCCGGACCTAGCCTGTCGCCATGCCAATCAGGGCCGCCGCCGCTCGCGCCAGACCGTCCAGCAAGTCCCCAAAACCGCCATTATCGCGTCAGCCGCCCGCCCCTCCGCCGCCCGCCCCTCCGCCTCCGACCGCCTCCGCGATCACCACCAAGTCCTTCTGGCCGTTGATGGACCGCTGGGGCGTCGAGGACGAGATGGCGCTCCGGCTGCTCGGCCACCCGGGTGGCCTGACCAGCACCGGCAAGCGGCCAAGATTCACTCTGACCGCCGACGAGGCACAACGGCTCGAGTATTTGCGGGAGATCGGCAACAGCCTCGAGCTGATGTTCGGCGATGCGGGGGCCTGGCTGAAGCAGCCCACCAGCGCGTTGCCGTTCCACGGGCTAGCGCCGCTCGACTACATGGCAGTGCGCGGCAGCGGCGGCGTCGCCGAGGTGCTGCGCTTCCTGGCGCGGTTCGGATTACGCGAGGCGCTGCGGTCCTAGCGGCTGATGCGGTTTCGCCCGATTCTCCGTTTCCGTCATGCCCGGGTTCCGTCATGCCCGGGCTTGACCCGGGCATCGACCTCCGTCCGCACAATCGGTCGCGGTTGGCGATTGATGGCCGGGTCAAGCCGGGTCAAGCCCGGCCATGACGATGCGACAATAAAATGGTCAAGACGGAACCGCCCTATTCCCGGCTGATCGGCCCGGCATCCAGCAAGGCGAGGTTCTGCTCGGCCAAATCCGCGGTGGCGCTATCCGGTGCGAGCGATTTTGCACGCTCCCAATCGGCGCGCGCGCCCGTCGCATCGCCGTCGCGCTGGCGCTCAATGCCGCGCTCGAGCAAGGCTTCCGGGTTATCGGGTTCGAGCGCGACGGCCCGATCGATGTCGGCTCGGGCAGCCTCAAGCCTACCCTCGTTGCGCCAAGCCGCGGCCCGGAACGTCAAAGCGTCGACACGGCGGGAATCGAGGGCCAGAGCGCGGTCGAGATCGTCGATCGCGTCCATGTAGCGCTCCATCGTGGCCGCCGCGATCGAGCGATCGATCAGCAGGTCGGGGTCGTCCGGCGCGAGTTCGACCGCCTTTCCCGCGGCCTCGTAGGCCCGCGCGGCGTCGTCGGCCATGAGCCAGGCCTGGACCGCCTGGCCGAGCACGGCCGCCCTGGCGCCCTCGGGTGCTTTGCTCGCCGCCGCCGCCTTCTCGAGCAAGCTCGCCCCCGATTGCGGGTCGCCGAGGGCGATTTCGCCAAGGGCCTGACAGTGCAGCGCCGGCGCACCGCCGCCGGTGGCGAACCAGGCGTCGGCGAACGCGTAAGCGCCGGCCGGATCGTCGGCCACCATGTCGAGACAGTGCTGGTAGTCCCCGCCATCGGCGAGCCGCGGCGGCACCGGGGGAATCGGCGGCGGCGTCTCGTCGCCGGTGACCGGGGGCGTCGTAGGCGGCTCGGCCCGGACCGCGGCTGGCGCGAGACAGAGAACGACTGCAGCGGCGATAGCAATGCAGCGGGTCATGCCGGAAACTCTAGGCATCTGGCGCCGCGTCGGGCAAACCACTTGGCATGATCCGGTCCGGCGACGTGCTGCTCGTGTTCGGCCTCGGATACTCCGGCCGCGCAGTCGCGCAAGCAGCGACGGCCGCCGGCGTGGCCGTGGTGGCGACCAGCCGCGATCCGGCGCGCGTAACCGCGCCGCCGGGCGTCTCGTGCGTCGCGTTCGACGCCGCCCGCCCCGCTATCGGCGCGGCCACGCATCTGCTCGCGACTGCCCCGCCGGAAGCGGGGGGGGATCCCGCTCTGCTGCGCTACGCCGAGGATATCGCGGCCGCGCCCCGGTTGCGCTGGCTCGGCTACTTCTCCACCACCGGCGTCTACGGTGATCGCGCCGGAGGTTGGGTGGACGAGACCACGCCGGCGGCACCGGCCTCGTCGCGCACTTGGCGGCGCGTGGAAGCGGAGGCTGCCTGGTCGGCGGTGGCGCGTGGCCGCCAGGTCGACCTGTTCCGGCTTGCGGGCATCTATGGGCCGGGCCGCTCGGCTATCGATGACGTCCGGGCCGGCGCTGCGCGGCGGATCGTCAAGCCGGGCCATTCGTTCGGCCGCATTCACCGCGACGACATCGCCGCCGCCGTTGTCGCGGCCCTGCGGCAGGACCGCCCGCCCGGCCCGCGCGTGCTGAACCTCGCCGACGACGTGCCCGAGGAGACCGCGCGCGTGGTCGAGGAAGCGGCACGGCTGCTCGGCGTCCCGCCGCCCCCGGCGGTGCCGTTTGCCGAAGCGTGGGAGGCGATGAGCTCGATGGCGCGGAGCTTCTGGTCCGAGAACCGCAAGGTGGCCAGCCGCATCACGCAGTCGGCACTCGGCATCACCTGGCGCCATCCAAGCTATCGCGAGGGGCTACGCGCCATCCTCGCCGAGGAGGGCGGCCAGGGTCCGGCGTAGCAGCGCGAGGTCGGATGGGCGCGACAGGCGGTGGTCGCCGTCCTTGACCAGCAGGACCTGCACGTCGCCGGACGTGATCTGCGCCGCGGTCTGCAAGCCGAGCTCCCAAGGCACGTCCGGGTCGCGCTGGCCGTGCAGCAGGCGCACCGGGCAGGCCAGCGCAATCGGGCCGCCGAGCAGGCGATGCGCGCGGCCCTCCTCGATCAGCTTCAGCGTCACGGGATAGGGCTCGCCGTACTGGCTCGGCACATGCAGAACGCCGTCGCGCCTCAGCGCGGCGCGCTCGCCCGGCGTCATCGCTTCCCACATCAAGGTCTCGGTGAAGTCCGGGGCGGCGGCGACGCCGATAATCCCGGCCACCCGATCCGGGCGCTCGAGAGCGGCGAGCAGGGCGATCCAGCCGCCCATCGACGAGCCGACGAGGACCAGCTTGCCGGTCGCAAGTTCGTCCATCGCGGCCAGGGCGTCGTCCCGCCACCGGCCGATGGTGCCGTCCTCGAACCGTCCGCCGCTCGCCCCGTGCCCCGAGTAGTCGAACCGGAGCATGGCATGGCCGCGCGCCGCACAGAACGTGGCGAGAGCGGCCGCCTTGTCGCCGGTCATGTCGCTCTTGAAGCCGGGCAGGAACACCACGGTCGGATCCCGCCCCTCGCCGCGCGCCCAGGCGAGGGGGACGCCGTCGCCGCGATCCAGCATTCCCGAAGATTCCATGCGCGTCGCCTTGTTCCGGGACAGGCGGATGGTATAGCGCGCCGCATGGTGGTGCTGCAGGTCCTGCCGTCCCTGATCACCGGCGGCGTCGAGCGCGGCACCATCGAGATGACGCGCGCTATCGCCGAGGCAGGCGGCCGCGCCCTGGTGGCGAGCGCCGGCGGGCGGCTGGTGAGCGCGATCGATCATGCCGGTGGACATCACTTCACCTTGCCGTTGGCGACCAAGGATCCGCTGCAAATCGCGTGGAACGGGGTGCGCCTGGCGCGGCTTATTCGAGCGGAGGGGATCGAGATCGTGCACGCCCGGTCACGCGCGCCCGCATGGTCGGCCCTGCTCGCGTCACGGCACACGGGCGTCCGGTTCGTGACCACTTACCACGGCGCGTATAGCGAGGGCGCGCCGCTCAAGCGCCGGTACAACGCGGTCATGGCAAAGGGCGAACGGGTCATCGCGATAAGCTGCTACATCGCCGGATTGATCCAAACCCAGCACGGGATCGACCCCGCCCGGCTGCGTGTCATTCCTCGCGGGGCGGACACGGCGATGTTCGATCCGACGGTGGTATCCGGCGAGCGCATCGCCCGCCTCGCCGCCGCGTGGCGGTTGCCCGAGGGGATGCGGATCGTGCTGCTGCCCGGCCGGCTGTCGCGCTGGAAGGGGCACGCAGTCCTGCTCGAGGCGGTCGCCTCACTCCGCTGCCCCGATCTCTGCTGCGTGCTGATGGGCGAAGCGGGGCGCGGCGGCGGCTACGCGGCGAGCCTGGTCCGGCAGGCCGAACGGCTGGGCATCGCCGAGCGCGTGCGGATGCCGGGTCCTTGTGATGACATGCCGGCGGCCCTCTTGCTGGCCGACATCGTGGTCCACGCGGCGACCGCGCCGGAGGCGTTCGGGCGCGTGGTGATCGAAGCGCAGGCGATGCAGCGGCCGGTGATCGCGGCGGACCTGGGCGGTCCGGTGGAGACCGTGGCGCATGGCGTGACCGGCTGGCGCGTGCCGCCGGGCGATGCCGCCGCCTTGGCGGACGCGATCGGCCACGTGCTCGGCCTATCGGCCGGCGAGCGCGACCGGGTCGGGGCGCAGGCGCGGCAGGCGGTGCTGGCGCAGTACACGACCCGCGCGATGCAGGACGCGACGCTTGCCGTCTACCGCGAGCTGCTGCCGTGATCGAGGACCGCGGCGACACGTTCGACCGGCAAGTCCGCCAGATCGGGCTCCTGGATCACGGTGGCCCATTCGCCGTCCGGGCCGCGCGGGGCCGCCTGGGCCACGATGCTCGCGGCCGAGAACAGCGCGATCGTGCGCGCCCCAGTCTTGGCGGAGAGGTGCAGCGGGCCGGTATCGTTGCCCACCACCATCGACGCGCCGTGCGCGAGTGCCGCGATGTCGGGGATCGACGTGCGCCCGGTCAGATCGATCGCCGACGGGCAGGCCCGCCTGATCGTCGCGGCCAGCGCCGCTTCCGCCGCCCCGCCGATCACCACCGGGGTCAGCCGCTCCCCTGCCATGATTGCGGCCAGACCGGCATAATTATCAATCGGCCATCGTTTGACGCTGCCCACGCCGGCGCCTCCCGGGATCAACAAGGCGTAAGGTGGCGTCAATCCATGCGAGCCGCCGTGCCGGATGAGCCAGTCGAGACCGGGTGTGGGGAACGCCTCGATGCCGGCCATCTGCAACTGCTCGCGCTGCCGCTCGATCGTGTGCATCGCGTCGCGGTCGGGGTTTGCGTGCGGATGCGAGCAGCCGGGCGCGATGCCGGACCAGGGCGGTCGCCCTGCCAAGCGAAAATACCGGCTGGAGCGGCGCGAGGTCTGCAGGTCGTAGACGAATTCGAACCCACGCAGCGCGTCCGCCGTGCGCCGCAGGACGGACAGGTTCCACCAGGGCGGCCGGGCGTCCAGCCGCACCGCGTCCACCCAGGGAATCATCTCGCCGAGGGCGCGGAATGGCGGCGTGGTGAGCAGGGTGATGTGGCTGCCCGCGCGGTGCGCGCGGATCGCGGCCAGGGCGTGGAAGGCGTGCACGAAATCGCCCAACGCCCCGAGCTTGATCACCAGGATGCGCTTCATGTCGGGGTGATAGCGCGCCCACCGGCCCAGTCCCAAGTGGGGGCTACGGCGGCGACGGGCGGGCGGCGCGCCCCGTGACGCCGACTGCCGCCTCGTTGCGTCCCTCGGCGCCGGCTGCCTCGGGGAAGGTTCGCTTCTCGATCATCCTGCCGCATCGGGAGAAGTTCGGACCCGACGGGGCGGGCGCGGTGGCGATGATCGTGCATCGCCTTGCGTCTGCCGGCTCGCGTCATCCTGCGCGGGTGATCGGACCGGCGTTCGAGGGTGAGATATTCCCCGGCCATGACTTCGTGCCGGTGCAGGTGCCGGGCTGGCTGCCGCTCAACCCGACGCAGAGCTACGCCCTCTCGGTGGCGAGCGCCGTCGGCGGGCTGCCGCCGGGTCCGCTCGAGGTGCACAACAAGCCGGACGTGGCGCTCCGGCTGGCCCGCGCCTTCCCGCGGCTGCCGGTCACGCTGTTCCTGCACAACGATCCGCGCACCATGCGCGGCGCGCGGTCGGGGCGGGCGCGGCTGGCATTGCTGGATCGCCTCGCCGCCGTCGTCACGGTGTCCAGCTTCGTGCGCAACGCCTTGCTGGACGGGATCGACCCGCCGGCGCGCCGGGTGCCGCTGGTGATCCACAACGCGGTCGACCTGGCCTCGCTGCCTGCGCCGTTGCCCCCCGAAGCGCGGGAGAAGCTGATCCTGTTCGCCGGGCGCGTCGTGCCGGACAAGGCTCCGGACGCCTTCGTCGCGGCATGCGCGCGGGCGCTGCCGCAGCTTCCCGGCTGGCGCGCATCGGTGATCGGTGCGGACGGGTTCTCCGCCGCGTCCGCCGAGACCCCTTTCATCCGCCAGCTCCGCCCGGCGGCGGCGGCGGCGGGCGTGGAGATGGTGGGCCACCTGCCGCACGGGGAGGTGCTGGAGGCGATGGCGCGCGCCGCGATCGTCGTGGTTCCAAGCCGCTGGGAGGAGCCGTTCGGCCTGAGCGCGCTCGAAGCCATGGCAAGCGGCGCGGCGCTGGCCTGTTCCGGTCGCGGCGGCCTGGCCGAAGTCGCAGCCGAGGCCTGCTTGCGATTCGACCCGGACGACGTCGAGCAAGGGGCGGCCGCGCTGATCCGCCTCGCGTGGGACGACGCACTGCGGACGAACCTGTCGGCCGCCGGATCGCAGCGCGTGCGCGACCGCTTCGGCTTGGCGGAGGCGGTCGCCCGGCTGGACGCGCTCCGCGATCGCGTCCTGGCTGCCTGGACGAGCTCTCGCCGGGATTTGCGCTGAGGTTTTGCCGACCCCGAATGTGGCAGGGTTGCAGCCCCGCGCCGCCGACGCCATAGACCGATTACCGTTTACCCAAGGAGTTCGTCCCCATGCCCGCCATCACCCTGCCCGATCAATCCGTGCGCCGTTTCGACGGGCCGGTGACGGGCACGGCGCTGGCGGCCGCCATCGGCCCTGGCCTCGCCCGCGCGGCGCTGGCGATGAAGCTCGACGGCAAGCTGGTCGATCTGGCGACCCTGATCGAGCGTGACGCCTCGGTGGTGTTCGTGACCCGGCGCGACCCCGAGGCGCTGGAGCTGATCCGGCACGATGCGGCGCACGTTCTCGCCGAGGCGGTGCAGGCGCTGTACCCCGGCACCCAGGTCACCATCGGGCCGACGATCGAGAACGGATTCTATTACGATTTCGCCCGCAACGAGCCGTTCACCCCGGAGGATTTCGCCGGCATCGAAGCCAAGATGCGGGAGATTGTCGCCCGTGGCACGCCGTTCCAGCGGTCGGTGATCGACCGCGACGAGGCGATCCGGTTCTTTCAAGACAAGGGCGAGAAGTACAAGGCGCAGCTGGTCGAGGATCTGGCGCGCGACGAGACCATCACGCTCTACAGCCAGGGCGACTGGGTCGACCTCTGCCGCGGCCCGCACATGCGGACCACCGCCGACGTCGGCCCGGCGTTCAAGCTGATGAAGGTGGCCGGCGCCTACTGGCGCGGCGACCACCGCAACGCGATGCTGTCGCGCATCTACGGCACCGCGTGGCGCGAGCCGAAGGAACTCGACGCCCACCTGCATATGCTGGAGGAGGCGGAGAAGCGCGACCACCGGCGCGTCGGCAAGCAGATGGACCTGTTCCATGTCGAGGAGGCCGCCACCGGCTCGGTGTTCTGGCACCCGAAGGGCTGGAAGCTGTACCGCACTGCCGAGAGCTATATGCGTCGCCGGTTGGACGCGGCCGGCTACCAGGAGGTCAAGACCCCGCAGCTGGTGGACCGCTCGCTGTGGGAGGCGTCGGGCCACTGGGAGAACTACCGGGAGCACATGTTCATCGCCCGCGTCGAGGACGAGGACAAGAACCTCGCCCTCAAGCCGATGAACTGCCCCTGCCATGTGCTGATCTTCCGGCAGGGGCTGCGATCGTACCGCGAGCTGCCGCTGCGGATGGCGGAGTTCGGCTCCTGCCATCGCTACGAACCGTCCGGCGCGTTGCACGGCATCATGCGGGTGCGGGCGTTCACCCAGGACGACGCGCATATCTTCTGCACCGAGGCACAGATCGACTCCGAGACGGCGGGCTTCGTCGCGCTGCTGCGGTCGGTCTACCGGGATTTCGGCTTTGCCGACATGCGGATCAAGTTCGCCGACCGTCCGCCGGCGCGCGCCGGCGACGACGCGCTGTGGGACAAGATGGAAGCGGCCCTCACCCACGCCTGCGCGGCGGCCGGCATCGAATACGAGCTGAACCCCGGCGAGGGCGCGTTCTACGGCCCCAAGCTCGAATTCGTTCTGCGTGACGCGATCGGGCGGGACTGGCAGTGCGGCACGTTGCAAATAGACCTCATCCTGCCCGAGCGGCTGGACGCCGAATATGTCGGCGAGGACGGCGCGCGGCACCGGCCGGTGATGCTGCACCGGGCGATCCTCGGCAGCTTCGAGCGGTTCCTCGGCATCCTCATCGAGCAATATGCCGGCCGCTTCCCGCTTTGGCTCGCTCCGGTGCAGGCCGTGGTCGCCACCATCGTCTCCGACGCCGACGCCTACGCTGGGGAGGTCGCGGCCGCACTGCGCCTGGCGGGGCTTGCGGTGCAGACCGATCTGACGAACCAGAAGATCAACGCCAAAGTTCGCGAGCACAGCCTCGCCTACGTGCCCGTCATCGCCGTCGTCGGCCGCAAGGAGGCCGAGAGCCGCACCGTGGCGCTGCGCCGACTGGGCGGCGAGGCGCAGGAGGTGCTACCGCTCGGCGAGGCCGTCGCGCGGCTTGCGGCGGAAGCGACGCCACCCGATCTCAAGTGCGTGCCGTCTGCAGCGCCGCAACCGGCGCTGGCATCAGGCGCTTGATCGTAACGTGCCGGATCGGCAAGATCACCTGGGCCGGGGTTCGTTCGGCCGAGAAACGTACGCTGCGTTCAAACAACCATAGGAGATACCCATAGCTAGAGGACCAATGCCCGCGCCGCCGACCCGCGACGGGCCCCGCGTGAACGAGGAGATCAGGGCCGTCCAGGTGCGGCTCATCGACCAGGATGGCGAGATGCAAGGCGTGATGACCGCCCGCGATGCCCTGCTCCGCGCCTATTCGGTGGGGCTCGACCTACTGGAGATCAGCCCCAACGCCGACCCGCCGGTCGCCAAGATCCTGGATTTCGGCAAGTTCAAGTACGAGCAGCAGAAGAAGAAGAACGAGGCCAAGAAGAAGCAAAAAGTCATCGAGATCAAGGAGATCAAGGTCCGCCCCAACATCGACGAGAACGACTATCAGGTGAAGATGCGCGCCATGAAGTCGTTCATCGAGGAGGGGGACAAGGTCAAGGTGACGCTTCGTTTTCGCGGCCGCGAGATGGCGCACCAGGAGATCGGCGTGCGCGTGCTCGAACGCATCCGCACCGAGATGGATCCGGTGACCAAGGTCGAGCAGCTGCCGCGCATGGAAAACCGGCAGATGGTGATGGTGCTGTCACCGCGCTAACCGGCCTGCGCGAACGGCTCAGGCGGGATGCGGCGGGGTGCCTCGCTCCGCCAGCAGGGCCTCGAAATACGCGATGGTCCTGCGCAGCCCGTCCTCGAGCGGCACCGAGGGCCGCCAGCCCAGCCGGGCGCGCGCCTGGGTGATGTCGGGGCAGCGTTGCAGCGGATCGTCCTGCGGCAACGGGCGATGCACGATGCGCGAACGCGAGCCGGTGAGCGCGATGACCCGCTCGGCCAACTCGCGCACCGGGATCTCGTGCGGGTTGCCGAGGTTCATCGGCCCGGTCTCGTCATCGTCGGTGGCCATCATGCGGACGAACCCCGCGATCATGTCGTCGACGAAGCAGAAGGCCCGGGTCTGGCTGCCGTCGCCGAACAGCGTGATGTCGTCGCCGCGCAGCGCCTGGACGATGAAGTTGGACACCACGCGCCCGTCGTTGGGGTGCATCCGGGGTCCGTAGGTGTTGAAGATGCGGACGACCTTGATGCGGACGCGATGCTGGCGGCGGTAGTCGAAGAACAGCGTCTCGGCGCAGCGCTTGCCCTCGTCGTAGCAAGCCCGGGGGCCGAGCGGATTGACGTTGCCGCGGTAGTCCTCGCTTTGCGGATGCACGGCAGGATCGCCGTAGACTTCGCTGGTCGACGCCTGGAGGATGCGCGCGCCGATGCGCTTGGCGAGCCCGAGCATGTTGATCGCGCCCAGTACGCTGGTCTTGGTGGTCTGCACCGGGTCGTATTGGTAATGCACCGGGGACGCCGGGCAGGCGAGATTGTAGATCTGGTCCACCTCGACGTAGAGCGGGAAGGTGACGTCGTGGCGCATCATCTCGAAATGCGGATTGGCCAGGAGTTGAACGATGTTGTCCTTGCGGCCGGTGAAGAAATTGTCGACGCACAGCACGTCATGGCCGTCCCCCAGCAGGCGTTCGCAGAGATGCGAGCCGAGGAAGCCCGCCCCGCCGGTGACCAGGATGCGCTTGCGCGTAAGATCCATCAGGAAACCTCGTCGATGCCGCGCGGACCGTTCCGTGCCGGAACGGTATAGCTGAATAGAGCGCGCATTGCTCGCGCTTGTTGCGATCGAAGGTTGTTAATTGCGTCCGGGCGCGGCTTCCGACCTGCCACGCCGATTGGCGCTAAACGCAGTCAGCAACGTGTCGAGGAAGGCGAAGAAGGCTTCCACGCCGTAACCGACGAGGAACGCCATCGCGAGCGGCGATAGGCTGAGGCCTTGGCTCACGTTGCTGAACAGGCTGATGATCGCGCCCGCCGTCATCGCCGCGATGGTCCTCGCGGTGTTGGCGTAGGACGACGCGTGATAGGTCCGCAGCTTCACGCGCTCCGAGAAGTCGCGCAAGGTGAACGCATAGGCGCCGAGCAGGGCGTAGAGCACCGGCAGGACATAGGCCGCGAGCGCGCCGTAGACGGCGAGCGTGTCGGACCGGACGTTCTTGGCGAAGTTACGTACGTCCTCGAAAGCATAGATCTTGCAGAAGGCTTCCGCCCGGTGGTCGATAAGGTCGGGATGGAGTTGCAGCAGATCGCGCGACCGCACCCGCCACGGCGAGGCCGCGTCCGGCGTGTCGAGCGGGCTGTTCTCCCAGTAATGCACGAAGAAATTCAACTTGCCGGCCTCGGTCACAAGGGTGCGGGTGGTCGCTGCGAAATCCTGCAGCTCCTGGGTCAGCAGCAGCTTGTCCGGGAACGGAATCGGCTGGTTCGGCGCGGTCGTGGGCTGGACGCAGATTTCCGCCTCGGTGATAGCCACGGCTGGAGGGCCGACCTGCTCGCGCAACTTCACGGCCAGTTCGTTCGCGTGATTGATGCCTGCCTCGATGTCGCCCGACATGGCCGTGGTCATGAAAGTGACGACCGAGCAGATGATCACCAGTACGGCGAGCGTGACGGACACGATCCCGATCCGCCGCAGGGACGCGGCGGTCTTGGCTTCGGGCACCCGCAAGGTGTCGATGGTGACCGGCTGCACCAAGGCGGCGAGGCGGGTGTAGGCCGCGTAGAAGGCGACCGTGATTTCCGCGCCGATCCTGCCTTGCGCACCCGCCGATTGGGCGCTGATGACGGTGGCCACGGTTTCGTTCGGCAGGTCGATGCCCGACTGCGCCGCGTAACGGAGCAGCGCCTCGGCGTCCTCGACCGCCCCTGCGAGAGTGTCGGTCCTGCCCGGTTGTGGCTCGGGAAGGGCGCTATTCTGCACGCCGATGTCCATTGCGATGCTCCCTGTGGCGTACGTCCAGGGTTGCAGCATGCCGTGGCGGGGTACTTCCGTATGTGAGCCGGATCACCTGCCCGCCGTGGATCGCGCGATTGACTTGCGCGTCCGCGGTCCGCATAAGTTTCCGTCAGGGTCAGTCCGGCTGACCGGTCCTCGCATTCATGTGGGGGCGCCGCCGCTCCGCGAGGTTCGCGCAGCGGCGTTTTTGGCTTGGAGTGCAGGGATCGTGTTTGAGGCGCTTTCCGACAGGCTAGGCGGGGTCTTCGACCGACTGCGCGGACGCGGCGCGCTCTCGGAGGCCGACGTCAACGAGGCTCTCCGCGAGGTGCGGCTGGCGCTGCTCGATTCCGACGTGGCGCTGCCGGTGGTGCGCGACTTCATCGCCAAGGTGCGCGAGCGCGCGGTCGGCACGGAAGTGTTGGACAGCGTCTCGCCCGGCCAGCAGGTCGTGAAGATCGTCAACGACGTGATGATCGAGCAGCTGGGCGGCTCCGGCGCCGTGCCGCTCGATCTCAACGCGCCGGCCCCCATCCCGATCCTGATGGTCGGATTGCAGGGCTCCGGCAAGACCACGACGGCCGGCAAGCTCGGCCTGCGACTGCGCGAGCGGCTGCGGCGGCGCGTGCTGCTGGCGAGCCTCGACACCCAGCGGCCGGCGGCACAGCTCCAGCTGGCGCAGCTTGCCGAGCGGGCCGGCGTGCCAAGCCTGCCGATCGTGGCCGGCGAGACCCCGGTGCAGATCGCCCGCCGCGCGATGGATGCCGGGCGCCGCGAGGGCTTCGACGTGGTGATCCTCGACACGGCGGGCCGGTTGTCGATCAACCAGGAATTGATGGCCGAGGTCGCCGAGATCCGCGCCGCGGCGAACCCGGTCGAGACCCTGTTGGTGGTCGACGCGATGACCGGCCAGGACGCGGTCAATACCGCCAAGGCGTTCAACGACGCGCTCGGCGTCACCGGGATCGTGCTGACCCGCATGGACGGCGACGCTCGCGGCGGCGCGGCCTTGTCGATGCGAGCCGTCACCGGGGCGCCGATCAAGCTGACCGGCGTGTCGGAGAAGCTGGACGGGCTCGAGGATTTTCATCCCGAGCGGGTCGCCGGCCGCATCCTCGGCATGGGCGACATCGTGGGCCTGGTCGAGAAGGCCTCCGAGACGGTCGACGAGGAAGAGGCGGAAAAACTCGCCCGCAAGATGGCGAAGGGCCAGTTCGATCTCGCGGACTACGCCAAGCAGCTCAAGCAGATCACCAAGATGGGCAGCCTGTCGGGCATCCTCGGGATGCTCCCGGGCGTCGGCAAGATGAAGGCGCAGATCGAGGACGCCAACCTCGACACCACGATCCTCAAGCGCCAGGGGGCGATCATCGGCTCGATGACGCCGAAGGAGCGGCGCACGCCCGACATCATCAAGGCGAGCCGCAAGAAGCGCATCGCCGCCGGGTCCGGCACGACCGTGCAGGAGATCAACAAGCTGCTCAAGCAGTTCGACGACATGTCGACGATGATGAAGCGGATGAACAAGCTTGGGCAGAAGGGGCTGATGCGTCACGGCCTGTCCGCCCTCATGCCGAAAGGCATGGCACAGCGGGGCGGACAGCAGCGGGGCGGCCGGCCGTATTAACCCTCACCCAGCCCTCTCCCCCGACTCGGGGGAGAGGGCTGGGTGAGGGGGTAGATCGTAGGGAGAGTAAGTAGAGATGGGTCTGAAAATCCGCCTTGCCCGCGCGGGCGCGAAGAAGCGGCCGTACTACCATATCGTGGTGGCCGACAGCCGCAGCCCGCGCGACGGACGCTTCCTCGAGAAGCTGGGGAGCTACAATCCGATGCTGCCCGCAGAGCACGAGGATCGCGTGCGATTGCAGGACGAGCGCATCCAGCACTGGATCGGCCAGGGCGCGATCGCGACTGATCGGGTCGCGCGCTTCCTCGGCCGGGCCGGGCTGGCGCCGATGCCGGCGTTCCGCGAGCAGCCGGTGAAGTCGGCGCCGAAGAAGCGGGCGCAGGAGCGGGCCAAGGCCGCGGCGCCGGCAAGCTGACGGGAGCCGGATGGCCGGGAAACGCATCCTGATGGGCGTGGTGGGTAGGCCGCATGGCGTGCGAGGCCTGGTGCGCGTCGCGAGCTACGCCGCCGATCCGGCGAGCCTCGCCGCCTACGGTCCGCTCGCGGACGACGAGGGGCGGCGCTTTGCCCTGGCTTGGCGCGGCGCGGGCGTCGCGGCGCTCGCGGAGATCGTCGAAGGGCGGAGCGCGCCGGTGGCCGACCGCAACGGGGCGGAGCGGCTGACCAACACGCGCCTCTACATCGAGCGTGACCGGCTCCCCCCGGCTGGGGATGACGAGTTCTATCTTGCCGACCTTGAAGGGCTGGCGGCGGTGGATGCCGCGGGTGTGGCGCTCGGCACGGTCGCCGCGGTGCATGATTACGGGGCCGGGGCGAGCATCGAGATCGCCCGTCCGGCCGCGCCGCCCGTGCTGGTGCCGTTCACCCGCGCTTGCGTTCCCGAGGTTGATCCGGCGGCGGGGCGCGTCGTGGTGGTGCTGCCGGATGAGGTCGTGGTCGCTGATGCGGCGGGGGTGGCGCGATGAGCTGGCGCGCCGCCGTGCTGACGCTGTTCCCCGACATGTTTCCGGGCCCGCTCGGCCACTCGCTCGCCGGTCGCGCGCTGGCGGCAGGGAGTTGGTCGCTCGAGGCCGTGAACATTCGGGCGTTCGCGCCCGGCCGGCACCGCAGCGTGGATGACACGCCGTTCGGCGGCGGGGCCGGAATGGTGCTGCGGCCGGACGTGGTGGACGCCGCGATCGGCTCGGTCGCGGACGAGCGGCCGCTCGTGTTCCTGACCCCGCGCGGGCGCACGATGACCCAGGCGGACGTGGCGCGGTTCGCCGCCGGTCCGGGCGTGATCCTGCTGTGCGGCCGCTACGAGGGGGTGGACCAGCGGGTGATCGAGGCGCGCGGGCTCGAGGAGCTGAGCATCGGCGACTACGTGCTGTCGGGCGGCGAGATCGCCGCGATGGCGCTGCTGGATGCGTGCATTCGGCTGCTGCCGGGCGTGATGGGCGCGGCCGAGAGCGCAGAGGATGAGAGCTTCGCCGCCGGGCTACTGGAATACCCGCACTATACGCGTCCGGCCGAGTGGAACGGACGGGGCGTGCCCGACGTGCTCCTGTCGGGCCATCACGCCGCGGTGGCAGACTGGCGGCGCGAGCAGGCGGAGCGGACGACACGGGACCGCCGCCCCGATCTGTGGGCCGCCTACAGGACAGAGATGACGCCCAAGCCGGTTGTCAGCCGTGCGGCCGGGCCTTAGGGATCAGATGAAGGGATCAGACCGATGAACATCCTCCAGCAATTCGAGGCCGACCAGGTCACGCGCCTGACCGCCGGGCGCGTAGTGCCGTCGTTCGAGCCGGGGGACACGCTGCGCGTCGCGGTGAAGGTGGTCGAGGGCGAGCGGACCCGCGTGCAGAACTTCGAGGGCGTCTGCATCGCGCGCTCGAACAAGGGCATCAACAGCAACTTCACCGTCCGCAAGATCAGCTACGGCGAGGGCGTTGAGCGTGTTTTCCCGCTCTATTCGCCGGTGATCTCCGAAATCGCCGTGGTGCGTCGCGGCGCCGTGCGGCGCGCCAAGCTGTATTACCTGCGCGGCCGGAGCGGCAAATCGGCACGCATCGCCGAGAAGGCGCGCGTGGTCCCCGGCACGGCGCCGGAACCGCGCGACGACCCGGCCGCCGCCGAGTAGCGATGTCTGACACGAGGGAGACGCCGATGTCCGGCACCACGCCGCGCACGCTGTACGACAAGGTGTTCGACAGCCACGTGGTCGAGCGACTTCCGGACGGGACCTGCGTGCTCTACATCGACCGGCATCTCGTCCATGAGGTCACGAGCCCGCAGGCGTTCGAGGGCTTGCGCATGGCCGGGCGCCGGGTGCGCCGGCCGGACGCGACGATCGCGGTGGCGGACCACAACATCGCCACCACCGACCGCCGCTCGGGCATCAAGGAGGAGGACAGCCGCATCCAGGTCGAAACCCTGGAGCGCAACGTCGCCGAGTTCGGCGTGCCCTATTTCCCGGTGCTCGACGTGCGCCAGGGCATCGTCCACATCATCGGGCCGGAGCAGGGCATCTCGCTGCCGGGCATGACCATCGTCTGCGGCGACAGCCACACCTCGACGCATGGCGCGATGGGCGCGCTCGCCTTCGGCATCGGCACCTCCGAGGTCGAGCACGTCCTCGCCACGCAAACCTTGTTGCAGAAGAAATCGAGGAACATGCTGGTCGAGGTGAACGGCGCGCTGCCGTTCGGCACCACGGCCAAGGACCTGGTGCTCGCGGTGATCGGCCGGATCGGCACGGCGGGCGGCAACGGGCACGTCATCGAGTTCGCCGGCGAGGCGGTGCGCGCGCTCGACATGGCCGGTCGCATGACGGTCTGCAACATGTCGATCGAAGCGGGCGCGCGGGCCGGGCTGATCGCGCCGGATGAAACCACGTTCGACTGGACCCGTGGTCGTCCGTACGCGCCGATCGGCGAGGCGTTCGAGCACGCCGTCGCGCACTGGCGGACGCTGCCGAGCGATGCGGGCGCGGTGTACGACAAGACCGAGCGCCTGGATGCGGCCGGGATCGCGCCGATGGTGACCTGGGGCACCAGCCCCGAAGCCGTGCTGCCGATCACCGGCGCGGTGCCCGACCCGAGCGAGGTCGAGGACGAGGCGAGCCGCGCGCAGATGCAGCGCATGATCGACTACATGGGCCTCGCGCCAAGGCAGCGTCTCGAGGATGTGGCGGTGGACGTGGTGTTCATCGGTTCCTGCACCAACGGGCGGCTGGAGGACATCCGGGCGGCGGCGAAGGTTGTGCGCGGCCGCAAGGTCGCCCCCGGCGTCCGCGCGCTGGTGGTGCCGGGGTCGGGCGTGGTGAAGCAGCAGGCCGAGGAGGAGGGGCTCGACCGCATCCTCGCCGAGGCCGGGTTCGAATGGCGCGAGGCGGGCTGCTCGATGTGTCTGGGCATGAACCCCGACAAGCTCACGCCCGGCCAGCGTTGCGCCAGCACGTCGAACCGCAACTTCGAGGGCCGGCAGGGGCCGGGCGGGCGGACGCACCTGCTCTCCCCCGCGATGGCGGCGGCGGCCGCAGTGACGGGGCATCTCGCCGACGTGCGGCAGTTCGGGTAGGGCGTGCGCAATGGAAGCTTTCACCACACTTACCGCGCCCGCCGCGCCCTTGCCGCTGGCGAACGTCGATACCGATAAGATCATTCCCGCGCGCTTCCTCAAGACGATCAAGCGCAGCGGCCTCGGCGTGCATCTGTTCGACACCTTGCGCTACGACGCCCGCGGCGAGGAGCGGCCGGATTTCGTGCTGAACCAGGAACCGTATCGGCGCGCGCAAATCCTGGTCGCGCACGAGAACTTCGGTTGCGGCTCGTCGCGCGAGCACGCGCCCTGGGCGCTGCTCGATTTCGGCATCCGCTGCGTCATCGCGCCGGACTTCGCCGACATCTTCCACACCAACTGCTTCAAGAACGGCATCCTGCCGGTGCGCTTGCCGCGCGCGACGTGCGACCAGCTGATGGAGGACGCCAAGCTCGGCGGCAATGCGCGCCTCACGGTCGATCTCGCTCGGCAAGTCGTGATTCGGCCGAACGGCGAGGAGATCGCGTTCGACATCGACCCGTTCCGCAAGCACCTATTGCTGCATGGCCTGGACGACATCGGTCAGACCATGCAGCACGCGCCGAAGATCGATGCCTACGAGCAGGCGCGCGCGGCCGACCATGCCTGGCTGCCGGGTATCACCGCCGGCTGATCCGGCGATCGAGGGATGCGACGCGCAATGGCCGCGAACAAGAAGCTGCTCGTGCTGCCCGGCGACGGGATCGGGCCGGAAGTGATGCGCGAGGTGCGCCGGGTCGTCGAATGGATGGATCGGCGGCGCATGGTGTCGTTCGATATCACCGAGGACCTGGTCGGAGGCTCCGCGATCGATGCGCGCGGCGTGCCGATCACCGAGGACACCCTGGAGGCCGCGCGCCAGGCGGACGCGGTCCTGTTCGGTGCGGTCGGCGGCCCGAAATGGGACGGCCTCGGCTTCGACAAGCGCCCGGAGCTGGCGATCCTGCTGCTGCGCAAGCGATTGGACCTGTTCGCCAACCTGCGGCCGGCGGTCGTGCTCGACCCGCTGGTGGACGCCAGCACCCTCAAGCCGGACGTGGTGCGCGGCCTCGACCTCATGATCGTTCGCGAGAGCACCGGCGGCATCTATTTCGGCGAGCCGCGCGGCATCGAGACGATGCCGGACGGTCAGCAGCGCGGCTACGACACCGAGACCTACACGACGTCCGAGATCGAGCGCGTGGCCCGCGTCGGCTTCGAACTCGCGCGCAAGCGGCAGAATCGCGTGACCAGCGTGGAAAAGGCCAACGTGATGCAGAGCGGCCTGTTTTGGCGGCAGGTGGTCACGGCGCTGCACCAGCGCGAGTTCGCCGACGTGCAGCTGTCGCACATGTATGCCGATAATTGCGCGATGCAGCTGGTGCGCAGTCCGCGTCAGTTCGACGTGATCGTCACCAGCAACCTGTTCGGCGACCTGCTCTCCGATCTGGCGTCCATGCTGACGGGCAGCCTCGGCATGCTGCCCTCGGCGACGCTGGGCGCGCCCGACGCCTCGGGGCGGCGGCTCGCGCTCTACGAGCCGATCCACGGCAGCGCGCCGGACATCGCCGGCAAGGGCGTCGCCAACCCGCTGGCGCAGGTGCTAAGCTTCGCCATGCTGCTGCGGCACTCGTTCGGCATGGAAGAGGACGCGGCACTGATCGAGCGGGCTTGCAGCAACGTGCTGGCGAGCGGTTTGCGCACGGCTGATGTCATGGCTACGGGTACTGCGAAGGTGGGGACGACCGTCATGGGCGAGTCGATCCTGCGCGAGCTCGACAAGCTCGCTGCCTGATGCCGCCGACGGCTTGCCGCCTGCCGGTGCTTCGGCTACATCCGGCGCCCTGGCTGCGCCCGTAGCTCAATTGGATAGAGCACCAGACTACGGATCTGGGGGTTGGGAGTTCGAATCTCTCCGGGCGCGCCACCTCGGTATAAATAATGCCAACCGGCGGGTGATCTGACCCAAACGTGAATCGGCGCGGCTCGGCGGCTCGTGATTCGCCTTCTTCGTTTTGGAGGAGAGCGCGATGACGGTGTCGATCACGCGATCGGAGCACACGCCGGCGGACTTGCGGCGGGAGGCCGGACGTACTTCTGATGCGCGAGCCTCGCGCCGGATGCTGGCGCTGGCGCTTGTGATGGAAGGCGAGAGCCGCGAGACGGCGGCGCGACAGTGCGGGATGGACCGGCAGACGCTGCGCGACTGGGTGCATTGCTACAATGCCGCGGGCGTGATCGGCTTATCCGACCGACCGCATGGCGGCGGCGCGCGCTCGAAGCTCACGGCGGCGCAGGAGGCGACGTTGGCGGAGTGGGTGCGAACCGGGCCGGACCTCGCTATCGACGGCGTTGTCCGTTGGCGTGTGATCGATTTGCGCCAAAGGATCGCGCGGGAGTTCAAGGTCGAACTGCACGAGCGCAGCGTCGGCAATGTCCCGCGTTGCCCTCCGGCATGGCACGCCGGCTCACGGCTCGTAGCCGAAGCCGGCGCCGAGCTTAGCCTGCATGAAGGGGCGTCCGGCCTCGTGCCACGTCTCGCCCTCCGGGAGCTGCAACGACACCGCGCGGACCATGAAAGTGTCGGGGGCGTCCACGCCGGGCGGTTTGATGCCGCGTCCGTGATAGGCATCCAGACTGTCAAGCAACATCCGGCGGGTCATCACGAGTCCCGCATCGCTGGAACAGAGATGCTCCTGCGTGCGGTCGAACACCGCCGCTACGCCGCCCTGGCACGCGGCGTCCTGAACCCACAATCCCGGAAGGCCCGAAAACCACGTCGTCTGCTGGCTCTCGTAGTCGAACTGAAAACCCGTCGACGGATTGTACTTGGTCCAGTAATCCGCGTACGGCGTCGCCGGATTGGGCTCGACATAGGCGTGGCGGCTAGCATGGCCGCTTTCACGTCCGTTGTGTCCTTCGATGAAGACCGCGCGCGTCCGTGGCGAGAGAGCCTCGGCGGGATGGTAGGAGAACATGATGCACATCGTGCTCTCATCATCCATCGGCACCCAGGCATGCCCGCTCAGATCGGGGAATTTCGACATCGGGGGCACCAGCGTGTAGAACGGCATGAGGAACTGGTTGACGCGCCAGTAAAGCGTCTCGTCCGAAAGCCGCCGGCGTGCCGCGACGCTCACGCCGAACTCCTGCCGCATGCATTGCAGCATGGGTCGCAGGTCCTTGGCCGAGAGCCACGCGTTGATCGAACCTTTCGCATCAAGGCGACCGTGCAGAATGGGCGCGTGCGCCGAATCGATCTCCCCCTCGAGCGCCTGGAGCCAGTTGCACTCCTGCACGCGCATCGTCACCACGATGTTTTCATCCGGCACCAGATTCCATTCCATGTTCGGCAGCGGCGGCGGGGTTTCCGTCTCCGCACCCATGTACGCCCAGACGACACCGCCGCGTTCCTGGCAACGGTATGCCTTGATTTGGACGCGCTCCTTGAGCCGGCTCGTGACCGGCTCGGCGGGCATGTCGGTGACGGCGCCGGTCACATCGTACTTCCAGCCGTGATAGACGCAGCGTATCCCGCAATCCTCGTTGCGCCCGAACATCATCGGGGCGCCGCGATGGGCGCAGGCGTTGGCGATCAGCCCGACGCGACCCTCGGTGTCGCGAAACGCGACCAGATCCTCTCCCAGCAACTTCACCCGCTTTGGCTGGCCATCGACCACAAGGTCCTTGGACAGGTAGAACGGGATCCAGTACTCCCGGAACAGAGCGCCCAGCGGCGTGCCGGGACCGATCCTGACCAGCCTCTCGTTGTCGGCGTGAGACAGCATCACGTCCTCTCCTAGATTGTTCCGGCGCTACGTGCCTTGCCGCATGAGAACCCGGATCTCGTCCGCCGTGCTGTCGAGCAGTGGCTCGATCTCCGGCAGCCCGAGACGACGGACGAGCCCCGCCGCATCGTAGTGGCTCAGCGGAGGTCGCGGCACGGGCGGCCGGATGCCGGTACGCAACAATCCGACGATCACGTCCACGCGCCGTCGCTCCAGTCTCTCCAGCGCATCTTCGATCGTAGGCGCCTCGGCCGCGCAGTCCGCCAGATCGGGACACGAGGCACGCCTGACCCAGGCGCCGGCACCATCTTCCACCGTCTCGGCCTCGACCACGAACGGGATCGAGAGGTAGTCCCGCAGTCGCGGCGCCCTCACGCTCTCAGCCATCGCGGCCCGCCTTCAGCACGAACAATGCATCGGCCGCCACGGCGCCCGTCGTTCCGACGATGACGGGATTGACGTCCAACTCCTCCAGCACGTCCGCAAGGTCGGCGGCAAGTTCGGACAGCCGGCAGATCAGGTCCGCCGCGGCCACCGTGTCCTTGGGCGGCTGGCCGCGGAAGCCGGCGAGCAGGGCGTGGCTACGCAACGATCCCAACATCTCCCTCGCCCGGTCCGCCGACACCGGCACCAGGCTGGTGGTAGCGTCCCGCAGCAACTCGACCATGACGCCGCCGGAACCCACGGCGAGCAGCGGCCCGAATTGCGCGTCGTTGCGAACGCCGAGCACGAGTTCGACGCCGGGTGGCACCATCTGCTGGACGCTGACGCCAGCAATCCTCGCGTTGGGTTTGTGCTGCCGGGCCGAAGCCAGGATCGCCGTGGCGGCGTCGCGCACCGCCTCGTCCGAGCGAAGATCGAGCCGGATGCCGCCAATCTCGGTCTTGTGCACGATATCCGCCGAGGCGATCTTGACGACCACCGGATAGCCGATCCGCGCGGCCGCGGCGGCGGCCTCGCCAGGCGTGGCCGCGACCGCCTCGCCGGGCGTCGTTATCCCGTACGCGGCCAGAACCCGCTTGGAATCCTGTTCCCCGAGTGCCCGGCCGCCGCCTGCTTCGGCGATGACCGCCCGCGCCTGCTTGGCCGCCATCGGCGGCGAGCGGCGTTCCCCGGGCACGGACTGCTCCGGACGCGCGCGGCGCTCATGCCAATGGAACCACGCGCGGAGCGCGTCGAAACAGCGTTCGCCGGAGCGGAACAGCACCACTTTCGGGTCGGCCTCAAGCAGCGCGCTGCCCGGCCCTTCCAGCCACTCGCTGACCCAGACCGCCGCGATCAAGCTGTCGGTTCGACCCGCGACCTCGCAGATCACCGGCGCGCGGGCGCCCGTCGCACCGGGATGGGCGAACACGAGCGGCAGCACGACCGCACTGAAACCCGGATCGTCCGCGAAGGCGTTCAGGCAATGGGCGAAGGTCGACGATGTCTTCAGGACTTCGGCGGTGAGGTCGGACGGGTTCGCCACGGAGCCGAAATCGGGCACCACCGCCTCGAGCGCGGTGCGCGTCGCCGGTGCCAGGTCAGGCAGCGGCAATCCTTTCTGGGATGCCTTGTCGGCGCAGATGACGCCGGCACCGCCGGAGGTCGCCATGATGCCGACGCCGCGCCCGGCCTTCGGGCGGCCCGCCTTGCAGAACAGGCCGGCGAGTTCCAGCACGGCTTCAAGGTCATCCGTCTGGATCGCTCCGGTCGCCTCGAAGGCCGCCCGGTACGCCTCCGCCGCGCCGACCAGCGTGCCGGTGTGGGAGAGCGCGGCCTTGGCGCTGGCGTCGGTGTTGCCGGCCTTGCAGACGATCAGCGGTCGGCCGGCGGCCTCGGCCAAGCGTGCCGCCTCGACCAGGCGCTTGCCACTCCTCACGCCTTCAAACAACAGCACGATCGCACGCACATCCGGCGCTTCCGCCAGATAGGCCACGAAGTCGCAAACATCGACATCCGCGGAGTTCCCCGCCGCGAGATAGTGGCTGATGCCGAACCCGCGGACGGCCGCCTGCAGGACGCTGTAGCCGAGGGCGCCGCTCTGCGAAACGATGGCGACATGGCCTGCACGTCCGCGGATCATGTCGCCGCAATCAGTCATGAAATTGGTTGCGGCCCCGCTGCGCAGGTTGGTCAGCCCGACGCAATTGGGGCCGGCAAGACGCAGGTTTCCCGCGCGCGCCGTTGTTACCAGCCGGTCTTGATCCAGCATGCGCTCGGCGATCGCGGTCTCGGCGAACCCCGAGGCATAAATGATCGCACCGCCCGCCTTCATCGTGATCGCGTCACGCAGTGCGGCCTCCACCAGCGGCCGGGCGACGCACAGCACGACGGCGTCGGGCGTCTCGGGAAGGTCGAGCAGCGTGGGGACGCAGATGCGTCCGGCGACCTCGGTGTATTTCGGATTGACGGCGTAGACCCGACCTGAAAACCCGCCCAGGTTCGCAAGCGTGCGCTGGCCGAACGAACCCGGCGTGTGGGACGCGCCGACCACCGCGATCACCGCCGGATCGACCAGCCTGTCGAGATCATCATGGCGATACAGCGCCCGTTCGTCCGTCATCGTCGGTCGCTCATTCCGCCGGGCGCGCGGCCGGGTCCCATGCCCAATACCGCGCGATCGCGCCGGCATCCACGCGAAGGTCCGTCCCGGTAATCATGGAAGCGGCATCCGAAGCCAGGAAGGCCGCGGCGCGACCGTAGTCGCTTGGCTTGGGAAGTTTCTGCATCGGAACTCGGCTGCGAAAAACCTCCATGCGGTCCGCCAATCCCGTGGGCCGGCTCACATTCCGGCCCCACCGTTCGGCACGGTCGAAGGATTCCGCGGGGTCGGTCGCCGTGGGGGTCAGGCTGTTGACGCGGATGCCATGCCCGACCAGTTCCATCGCAGCCGAGCGGGTGAAATTGATCAGCCCGCACTTGGCGGTGCTGTACGCGATGTTGCCGGGTTCGCCCTGATGCCCGGCCGTGGAAATGATGTTGATGATCGCGCCGCCCTGCCGGATTTCGATCATCGCCCGCGCGACGTGCTTGGTGAGCAGGAAGGCCCCGCCGAGGATGATGCCCGTCTGTATCTGCCATTCCGCGAAGGACATCTCGATGACGCCCTTCTTGTTGAAGGTGGCAGCGTTGTTCACCAGGATGTCGACACGCCCGAACGCGGCGAGGGCGGCGTCCACGGCGGCCCGCACAGAGGTCTCGTCGGTGACATCTCCCGCCACGCCGATCGCTCTGCCGCCGATCGATGCGATATAGCGGGCGCAATCGATGGCGTTCTCCTCCCGCGCATCGAGGGCGACGATCGCCGCGCCTTCGGCCGCGAGGCCCTCGGCTATCCCGCCCCCGATATTGGGGCTGGTGCCGGTCACCAGCGCGACCTTGTCCTTCAGCATCATGCGGCCAGTCTCATGCGGGCAGCATCATGCGGGAGGTGGCGCGATCAGGAACGACTTCGACGAATTGAAGATCCAGGTGTCGACGAACCCGGTCACCTCCGGCGTGCGGTCAAGCGCGCTCAGCGCGCCGACGAGGCACATCCAGTTCAGGATCTCCTGCTGGCCGCTCTCTTCCACCGCCCGCGCGGGGTAGTCCCGCCATGCCTTGTAGTCGCCGTCCCGGAGATGCTCGAACATCCGCCGGTCGGCCGGCGTGTCGGGATACAGGAAGTGGTTCTTCTCGGTCAGGAAGGCGTGCGACCAGCCCGAGGAGGCCAGCAACGCCACCCGATAGGTAGACTCCGCCAGGATTCGGGCAGTGGCGGCGCCAAGATCGAACAGGCGCCATGGTGTCGGCGCTGGCGGATCTAGGTCGGCCTCGGCGACGACGCCGTCGAAGCTCGGCATCCCGCCGCGCTGGGCCACGACCTTGCGGCCGTAGCAATTCACCGCCACGGGGACGATGGGATACGGAAACCCCGCGCGATTATAGTCGAGATACATGACGGCGTTGGTGAAGGCGTGGCCAAGCCCTTGGTGCAGGGGCTTGTACGCGTACGCCGTATCAAAGCCCTCCTCGATCAGCCGGGAGGCGAGCATCTTCGCCGCGACGCGATTGCCGGCAACCTCGTACGTCTTGTCCGTCTCGCCCCAGACATTGTCGGCGGGCGGCGAGAAGGTGAAACGGTCGAACGCGCTGACGCAGTACGGCGGGATGATGTCTTCCCGGAAGTTCTCGTATTGATCGTCCCCCCACATCAACACGAAGTCGGGCTTGAATTCGTCGAGGGCGGCCCGCGTCTTCTCCATCCAGCCGACCAGCGCCGCGCGATGCCTCACCGCCGAGGCGGTGCCCTGGTCATCGCCCCACTCCGCGCGCATCTCCGCCGGCCAGCCCTCGGGGCTGCGCAGGTGTTCGGGCAGATGTGGGTTCTGCAGCATCCGCCGCAGGATCCCCGACATGCGCTCGTCGCGCCCCGTCAACGGCGGATAGTGCGAGATGCCAAGCGCCAGGATTTCGGCCATGGTTTCCTCCTCGTCGGTTGCCGCGAGCTGCGGATGCGGCCTACTGCCTCATCAGGGCGGGCTCGCGCGCCTCGGCGGCAGCGGCCGACCCTACGGCATCGTTGCCGTTCAGCAACGCGGACCAGCGCCGCCAGAACACGCGCATCTGCTCCTCGTCGGCGCGCTCCGGCGTTGCCTTCAGCAGCCCCTTCGAGATGTCGTTCCACTCGACCCCGATGCGGTTGTTGTAGCCGTCCTGGCACATTTCCAGCATCTCGACATCGTCGGGCGACGCGAAGCCGGCCGGCCCGAGGAACTCGAGGAAGTTCCGCAGCCGCCGGTCGCGCGAGGTGGCGCTCTCCCCGGTCGGCGCCAGCGCCCAGGCGCTGACGTCCATGTAGTCGGGCCGCGCCGGGAAGAACGTGCGCACGGTGATCGCCATGATGTCGTTCACCACCAGGTTCGGGAAGATGAGCGTGTTCCGGTCGCCCTGGCTGATCCGGCGGCCGCGTTCCTCGCCGAGCCGGTCGACAAGGCTGCGGGCGATCTCATCGACCTCGGCCCGGCTTTGCTCGCCCCAGCCCGGCACCCAGCGCGCATAGGGCCGACCCCACGGCGCGGAGCCAACCGACTCGATCACCGCGTGGCCGTTGCCGAGGTCGCGCACGCCGGTAAACGGCGTCGTCTCGGAAACCCGCGACCCGGGCTTCGTGCCGTCGCGCGAGGCGACATAATCGAAATACGTCGAGTGGGTCGTGGCGGCATGATACGAGTCGGCGCTGTTCTCCTGCAGCAGCTTCCAGTTCGCGCCGATGCAGTATTCCTGGGCACCGCCGACAATCTCCATGCCGTTCTCACCCTGGTCCGACACGACCTCCAGGGTGTCGCGCGCATCCGCGAGATAATCACCGAGGTTCATGGCGTTCGCATCGAAGTTGACGAACGCGAAGCCGCGGAATTCCTCGAGCCGAGGCACTTCGGTGAGGTTCATGGCGCCGCTCTCGATCAGACCGGGCGCCATCGACTCGCGGCCCGGCACATCGACCAGCGTCCCGAGATCGTCGTAGACCCAGCCGTGATACGGGCACTGGAACGCACGCTTGCGGCCGGCCGCCTCGCGGCACACCACCGCCCCCCGGTGGGAGCAGGTGTTGTAGAACGCCCGCAGCTTGCCGTTGCGGTCGCGATTGAACAGCAGCGGCCGTCCGGCGACCCTGCGTGTCACGAACGAAGCCGGCTGACGCACCTCCGAAGCGTGCCCGAGATACAGCCAGCAATGATCGAAGATCGCCTGCTTCTCGAGTTCCAGCACCGCCGCGTCGACGAACACACGCCGATTGACCTTAAACGAGCCGGCGGCGCGGTCCTCGTTCACCGCCTCCCGGAGAGCATGTCGCAAGTCGGCCCTGATCAGCGATCGAAGTTGCGTCATGGTCGGCTTCCGCTCCCCGGCAATCTGAATGGTCTTACCATTGCGGGAAAGCTAAGGGAGCGGGAGGAGCTTGGCAAGGTCGGAGACTCGTTCACTTGCGCCCGTCACCGGCCTGCTTGGGCCCCGCGCCGACTTCGCTTAGGTCGACAAGCTCGCCGAGACCGACCCACCGGGTCCCGTTGAACTGCGCGAGCCGGAGTTGGTGGAACGCCGTGTAGACCGTCGGGGAGTTGCTGAGATGAATGCCGGGCAGCAGCATCGGCGGCGCCGCGCCGGACAAATGGGTCGCCTTGTTCAGCACGTTCTCCCGGGTGAGTTCATCGCCGCACGCCGCGAGAACTTGGGCGATCATGGCGGCATTGACATAGCCGGGAACGAGGGCGTCCTCGCTGAGGTCGGCCGAGGGAGCATATTTCTTCATCGTGTCGAGAAAGGCCATCATGTCGGGCGAGGCCGCCCATTCCGGATCGTCCGGCCGCTTCTCCCACTCTGCCGTCATCACGCCCGCGGAATGCTCGAGGCCCGCCGGCACCAGGGTCGCGGATATCGAGGCCGCGGTGTTCGAGAGGAATCGCTGCGGCTGCCATCCGATGTCGGCCATCTTGCGGATGCCCTGCGCGGCGAACTTGGGCGTGGTCAGCAGAAAGACGGTGTCGGCGCCGGACGATTGCAGGGTAATGACCTGCGCATCGACCACCGGGTCCGAGATCTCGTGGCTCTGCGTCGACACGATCATCGCGTCGGCTTTCGCGCCCAACCCCGCCCGCAGACCGCCCAGGTGATCCTTGCCGAGATCGTCGTTCAGGTAGAGCACGGCGATCTTGGCACCGGGGTTCGTGGCCAGCACGTGTCGCGCGTAGACTCGCCCCACGGTGTCGTACGACGGGTAGAGCGGGACGCTCCACGGAAAGCTTGCCGGGTTGTTGAACCGTGTGCCACCGGAGGTGAGGAAGAGCTGCGGGATCTTCCGGCTGTTCAGATATTTTTGGATGGCGGCGTTCGGCGCGGTGCCGAGCGGACCGGCGATGGCGAACACGCCGTCCGATTCGACCAGCCGCCTGGTCTGCTCGATCGTCTTTGGCGGCGAATAGGAGTCGTCGAGCGAGATGAGGTTGACCTTCCGGCCATTGATGCCGCCCTGCGCGTTCAGCATCGCGAAATACGCAACCTGCGCTCGGCCGTACTGGCCAAACGAAGAGGCGGGCCCGCTATAGGGCGACGTCGTGCCGAGCTTGATTTCGCTGTCCGTGACTCCGGGGTCGTATTGCTTCGCGGCCGACGCCGGTCTGGCGCGCGCGAGCAAGGGGGCCGCGTAAAGCCATGCCGCAAGCCGTCGCCGACCCAAGCCGTTCCGCATCGCTTTCCCACTCCGCCCAGCGATCGCCTCGTGACGGTCGTTAGGACAATGGTCCGACCAGTTACCGCCGTCAATAACTCAGGGGCCGACGAAGTTACAACGGGACCCGGTTGACATCACTGGCAGGATTGCGTCAATGGTGGGACCATTACGGCGCTTGGCTGACGAATGAAGTGTTTCGGGGGGCAGCGATGAGCGGAGCGGGGCTGACACGATCGGAGGCGGAGGATTTCCTGTTTCGCGAGGCGGCTCTGCTGGACGGGTGGCGCCTCGAAGAATGGGCCGATCTGTTCACCAGCGACGGCGAGTACCTGGTGCCCTCGACCGATCAGCCGGACGGCGATCCGACAACTTCGCTCTACTTGATCTATGACGACCGGCATCGACTGGCCGAGCGCGCCAAGCGCCTGCTGAAGAAGCAGGCACATGCCGAGTTTCCCCGCTCCCGGCTCCGCCGCATCATCGGCAACGTCATGACGGAACACGCCGGAGACGGAATGGCGCGTGTCGCTTGCAGCTTCGTCGTCTACCGGAGCCGTCTGGGTAAGGCCGACGTCTATCCCGGCCACAGCGATTACGACCTGGTCACCTCGGACAAGTCGGCGATTCGGATCAGGAAGAAGCGGGCCGTCCTGGACCTCGACGCCCTGCGTCCGCAGGGCAAGGTCAGCATCATCCTGTAAGGCTCGGCCGCGATCGAGAAAAGCTTGCACTCTTGCACTGGCGAGCAGCGCGCGCGAAATCCTGCGGCAGGTACGGACGGATGCGCGGATGGCTGCCGGAAGGTCGAGATGGCGAAGGCGGCGAGCCGGGTGGTGAGCAGACTGGTGCACAAGGCTGGTGGCCTGGCGGCACGGCCAATCGACGAGTTGCTTTCCAGCGATGAGTCGGGGCGGACGCTTGGCCCGGTCCGCCGCCGGCGCGTCTTCGAGCAGATCTGCGACGAGATCCGGTCGCGCATGGCTTCAGGCGAATTGCGTCCTGGCCATAAGCTGCCGTCCGAACGCGGTCTGTCTGCCAGCTTCGGCGTCAGCCGGTCCGCCGTGCGGGAGGCGTTGCGCAGCCTGGAGATCGCCGGCGTGGTCCGGCTGCAGAAGGGCGTGAAGGGCGGCGCGTTCGTGCTGCGCGGCGATCCCGATCTGATCACCCGATCCATCCGCGACATGTTCTTCCTCGGCCGGATCTCGATCGACAGCCTCACCGAAGCGCGCGTGCTGGTCCTGGACTTGGCGGTGCGCCTGGCCAGCGAGCGCATCGCACCGGAGACCGTCGAGGCGCTCGAGCGGAATATCGACCGGTTGGCGAGCTTGTCGCTTGACGCGCCGGTGTCGGAGCGCGTGGCCGTCGGCCTCGATTTCTACCGATTGCTGGCCGAGGCCACGGGCAACCAGGTGATCCAGGTCATCATCGTGTCGCTGAGCACGATCCTGCTACAGCAGGTGGAGCGCTTCAACATGAGCCCGCTTCCCGGTCTTGTCGCCACGCGACGGCGCCTCGTGGCGCACATCGCGAGCGGCGACGGCGGAGCCGCGGGACGTGAGATCACCGGCCATCTCAAGCGGCTGCACACGCACGTCGTTCGCGAATTGAAACGGCATGACGCGCTGATCGGCGAGGCCGACGCGATCGTGACCGACTGACCGGCGGCGTCAGGGCTCCGTCAGCCCCAGGAAACGCCGCGCATTCCCATCCTCGAGCAAGTCGAGCGTGGCTTCGGGCAGTGCAGTGTCGCGCAGGCGCCGGATCGGGTCGCGTTCAAAGATGTCGAACGGGTAATCCGTGCCGATCATGATCTGCCGCTCGCCGAAAGTACCGACCAGGAAAGCAAGGGTCGCGGCGTCGTACACGAGCGAGTCGTAGTACAGCCGGCGCGCGATATCGGCCGGGGACTCCGCTATCGCCTCGCGCATGGACGGCAGCACGGTCCAGCCCTGCATCAGCCGCGGCAGGACCAGCCCGAACGCGCCACCTCCGTGGCTGAAGGCGATCTTGAGTCGCGGGAACCGGCTGAGCGTGCCGCTCGTCATCAGCGCGGCGATGGTCAGAGCCGTCTCGCACGGGAAGGCCGCAACGGCCTTCAGCGCGGTCGGGCCGATCAGATGCGTGTCGCCGGCCGGATGCAGGGCATGGACGAAGACTGCGGCGCCGGTCTCCTCGGCCGCCGCGAACACCGGCGCGAAGCGAGGGTCCGCGATCGAGACGCCGTTGACATTCGTTCCGATTTCTATGCCGTGGAACCGCGTGTCTCGCATGAGCGTTTCGAGTTCCCGCGCGGCCAGTTCGGGTTCCTGCATCGGAACCATGCCAAGGCCGATGAACCGGCCGGGCGCTCCCTGCACCATGCCGCCGATCGCGTCGTTCACCGCCCGGCCGAGGAAGAGGGCGTCGGCCGGGGCAAACCAATAGGACAGCAGCTCTGGCATCGGCGACAGGACCTGAATGGCTATTCCGGTCTCGTCCATCGCCTCCACCCGGCGACCGACGTCCCAGCAGGCATCGCCCACGGTCCGGAACAGCTTATACCACGGCTCCCTGATCACGACCGCTGCGCCCAGTCTCGCAGGCCGATGGACATGACCCGCCGGGGCTGATCGGCGAGCTTATTCCAGGCGTGGCAGCAATGGTCGACAATGGCGTCGTAGG